>Ga0207426_1000025_pt1 | contig 532921 bp, 517 predicted proteins | sample AraplaMF_Cvi_mMS_FD_184265 | JGI IMG/M metagenome (GOLD analysis project Ga0207426, IMG submission 184265) | Arabidopsis root microbial communities from the University of North Carolina, USA - plate scrape MF_Cvi_mMS (SPAdes) (version 2) | ecosystem: Host-associated > Plants > Roots >... | reverse complement strand
ACCTGACCAGCAAGCTGCGCGCCAGCGACGAGCGCCGCCTGCAGCTCGAGCGCGAGCTCGACCCGCTGCGCCAGCGCATCACCGAGTTCCAGCTCAAGGAACAGGCCGCGCGCCTGGGCTTCGAGCAGTACGAGCAGTTGCTGGCCGACGCCCAGGCCGACCTGGCCGCGGTGGAGCAGTCCATACAGTCCGGCAATGTGCGCCTTACGGGCCTGCAGGGCGAAATCGACCGCATCAACCGCGAAATCCAGTCGCTGGGGGCCGTCAACCTGGCCGCGCTCGACGAGCTGAGCGCTGCGCGCGAACGCAAGCAGTTCCTCGATTCGCAGTCCAAGGACCTCAACGAGGCCATGACCACGCTGGAAGACGCGATCAAGAAGATCGACATCGAAACGCGCGACCTGCTCTCCAGCACCTTCGACACCGTCAACGGCCATTTCGGCCGCATGTTCCCCGAGCTTTTCGGCGGCGGCAATGCCAAGCTCATGATGACGGGCGAGGAAATCCTCGACGCCGGCGTGCAGGTGATCGCCCAGCCGCCCGGCAAGAAGAACCAGACCATCCACCTGCTGTCCGGCGGCGAAAAAGCGCTGACGGCCATCGCGCTGGTGTTCGCCATCTTCCAGCTCAACCCCGCACCTTTCTGCCTGCTGGATGAGGTCGACGCGCCGCTGGACGACGCGAATACCGAGCGCTATGCCAAGCTGGTGCGCTCCATGAGCAAGGAAACCCAGTTCCTGTTCATCAGCCACAACAAGATCGCGATGGAAATGGCCGAGCAGCTGATAGGCGTGACCATGCAGGAGCAGGGTGTCTCGCGCATCGTGGCCGTGGACATGGAAGCCGCCATCGGCTTCGCCGAGGCGGCCTGATCCCCGTATGAGCTCCCTGCAGATCAGTCTGGCGGTGGTGGGCGGCCTGGTGCTGGCCGGCGTCGTGGCCCACAGCGCCTGGTCCTCGCGCCGCAACCTGCCCAAGCGCGCCACGCCCGAGGCCGCGCCTGTGCCGGAAACCGCCGCCGCGGCGGATCAGCAGCCGCCAGCAGCAGGTGAGGGCGAGGGCGAACGGCTGGAGCCCAGCTTTGACGCCGACTCGGGCCTGGCCTCGCTGAACGCGCTGACCCGGCTCACCACACCCGAGCGCAAGCCCGGCCTGGACATCCTGATAGACGCCATGGCGGCCGTCGCCCTGGACAACGTGGTTTCGGGCGAGGCCGCGTTGGCCGCCATGCCCAGCACGCGCCGCGCCGGCAGCAAGCCTTTCGGCGTCGAGGGCCTCAGCGTGATCACCGGCGAATGGGAGTTCCCCACGGCCGGCCACCGCTACAGCGCCTTCCAGTGCGGCGTGCAGCTGGCCAACCGCACCGGCGCGCTCAACCAGATCGAATACTCTGAATTTGTCATGAAGGCCCAGGCCTTCGCCGACGCCGTGGGCGGCGAGCCCGAGTTCCCCGAGATGCTGGACGAGGTCGCCCGTGCCCGCGAGCTCGACCAGTTCGCCAGCGCCCACGATGCGCAGCTCAGTTTCACCTTGCGCGCCGTCAACACCGCCTGGAGCCCCGGCTATGTGCAGCAAAGCGCGGCCCGGCTCGGTTTTGTGCCTGGCTCCATTCCCGGCCGCATGGTGCTGCCGGCCAGCCAGCCGGGCCACGCGCCCATCCTGGGCCTGGCCTTCGACACCCAGGCCGCCATGGCCGAAGACCCCGAGCAGACGGCCTTGCGCGAACTCACGCTGTCGCTGGACGTGCCGCAGGTGCTGCGTTCCGAGCAGCCTTTTGCCCGCATGTGCGAGGCCGCGCTGTCCCTGGCCGCCAATATGGACGGCGTGATCATCGACGACAACGGCAACCTGATTCGGCCCGAGGCCATGGAAGTCATACACGCCGACCTCGAGCAGCTCTACGACACGCTGGACAGCCGAGATCTGTCGGCCGGCTCGGTGCTGGGGCGCCGGCTTTTTTCCTGATTTCCCCGGGCCCTGTTGCCCTTTCCCGATATTTCCATGGCCACCAAAGACCTGTTTGCGCCACCCGAACCTTCGCCGCAGCCGACCGCCGCCGCGGCGCGGGCCGCCGCCCTGCGCGCCGAACTGCACCTGCACGCGCACCGCTACTATGTGCTCGATGAACCGACGATCCCCGATGCCGAATACGACAAGCTGTTCAGGGAACTGCAGGACCTCGAAGCCGCCCATCCCGAACTGCTGACGCCCGATTCGCCGACCCAGCGCGTGGGCGGCAAGCCGCTGGACCAGTTCGCCAGCGTGCGCCACAAGGTGCCCATGCTCAGCATACGCACCGAGACCGACACCGAGGCCACGGGTGCGCAGAACTTTGACACCCGCGTGCGCAAGGAACTGGGCCTGGCCGAGTCCGACCCGCCGGTCGAGTATGTGGCCGAGCTCAAGTTCGACGGCCTGGCCATGAGCTTGCGTTATGAGAACGGCATCCTGGTGCAGGCCGCCACGCGCGGCGACGGCGAGGTCGGCGAGGACGTGACGCAGAACATACGCACCATCAACCAGATTCCGCTGCGCCTGCCCGCCGACGCTCCCCCTGTGATGGAAGTGCGTGGCGAGGTGTATATGCGCCGCGCCGACTTTGAAGCGCTCAATGAAAAGCAGCGCGAGAAGATCGCGCAAGGCGCCAAGGGCGAAAAAACCTTCGTCAACCCGCGCAATGCGGCGGCCGGCGGTGTGCGCCAGCTGGACCCGGCCCTGGCCGCGCGGCGGCGCCTGAGCTTTTTTGCCTACGGCCTGGGCGAGGTCACGCCGGCGGAAGAGGGCGGCCCGGCCTTCGAGAGCCACTTCCAGATGCTGCTGACGCTCAAGTCCTGGGGTTTCCCGGTGGCGTCGCAGACGCAGCTCGCCCAGGGCGCGCCCGAACTGATCGCCTTTCACGAAGCCATGGGCCGGCAGCGCGACAGCCTGCCTTACGACATCGACGGCGTGGTCTACAAGGTCAACAGCCTGGCGCTGCAAAAAAAGATGGGTTTTGTCACGCGCGAACCGCGCTGGGCCGTGGCGCACAAATACCCGGCCCAGGAGCAGCTCACCACCGTGCAGGCCATTGAGGTCCAGGTGGGGCGCACCGGCAAGCTCACGCCGGTGGCCAAGCTGGCGCCGGTGTTTGTGGGCGGCGTCACCGTGACCAATGCCACGCTGCACAACGAGGACGAGGCACGGCGCAAGGACGTGCGCGTGGGCGACACCGTCATCGTGCGCCGCGCGGGCGACGTGATCCCCGAAGTCGTCAGCGTTCTGCTCGACAAACGCGTGCAGGATGCGCCGCAGTTCACCATGCCGCGCAAATGCCCGGTCTGCGGCTCCGACGCCGTGCGTGAAGAGGGCGAAGCCGACTACCGCTGCACCGGCGGCCTGTTCTGCGGCGCCCAGCGCAAGGAGGCCATCCTGCATTACGCGCACCGGCGCGCCGTTGAGGTCGAAGGACTGGGCGACAAGCTGGTCGAGCAACTGGTGGACGCCAACATCATCCGCACCTTGCCCGACCTTTACAAACTGGGCCTCACGGCGCTGGCCGGCCTGGACCGCATGGCCGAAAAATCGGCCAACAACCTGCTGGAAGCGCTCGAAAAATCCAAGCAGACGAGCTTGCCGCGTTTCCTGTTCGGCCTGGGCATACGCCATGTCGGCGAGGCCACGGCCAAGGAACTGGCGCGCCACTTCGGCAAGCTCGATGCCATCATGGATGCGACCGAGGAGCAGTTGCTGGAAGTCAGCGACATCGGCCCCATCGTCGCGCAAAGCATTCGCACTTTCTTCGAGCAGCCGCACAACCGCGAAGTGGTCGAGCAGTTGCGTGCCTGTGGCGTGACGTGGGAGGAGGGCGAGCCCGCCGCCCGCGCGCCGCAGCCGCTGTCTGGCAAGACCTTTGTCATCACCGGCACCTTGCCCACGCTGAACCGCGACGAGGCCAAGGACAAGGTGGAGGCCGCCGGCGGCAAGGTCGCCGGCTCGGTCAGCAAAAAGACCGATTTTGTGGTCGCGGGCGAGGAGGCCGGCAGCAAGCTGGCCAAGGCGCTGACGCTGGGTGTACCGGTGATTGACGAAGCGGCTTTGCTGGCCATGCTGGCCGGGCCGTCCGAGTGACGTTTCCTGACGATCTTCCCATGCTGAGCGAGGGCTGCCGCAGGGCCGGCACCACGAAGTAGCTGTCGCCGGCCTCGGCTTACATGGCGTTACCGGGGTTTGCACGCCGGACGTCAGGCCGGCTGCCCCCGCCGGGCGTTGAAAAGACCTGTACACAGGAGCTTTTCCATGAATAACAAACGTTTGCCCGCCTTGCTGGCCGCCGCCGGCCTGGCCGCCTTGCTGTCCGGCTGTGTGGTGGCGCCCATTGCGCCGCGGCCCGTGGCGGTTTACCCGGCCCAGCCCGTCTACGTCGAACCCGCTCCGGTCGTGGTGGCGCCGGGCTATTACCGCGGCTGGGGCTACAGGCATTGGCGCTAAGCCAAAAAGGCTTCGCGCCGCCATAATCGGCGCATGACCATTCGCGAAATCCTCAAGATGGGCGATCCCCGGCTGCTGCGGATTGCCCAGCCCGTCACCGCCTTCGACACCGATGAGCTGCACCAGCTGGTCTCGGACATGTTCGACACCATGCGCGCCGTCAACGGCGCGGGCCTGGCGGCGCCGCAGATCGGCGTGGACCTGCAGCTGGTGATTTTCGGCACCGACGCGGTCAACCCGCGCTACCCTGACGCGCCGCTGGTGCCGCGCACGGTGCTGCTGAACCCTGTGATCAAGCCCCTGGGCCCCGAGGAGGAAGAGGGCTGGGAAGGCTGCCTCTCGGTGCCCGGGCTGCGCGGCGTGGTGCCGCGCTTTTCGCGCATCCACTATGCTGGTTTTGACCAGTATGGCGACGCGATAGAGCGCACGGTGGAGGGCTTTCATGCGCGTGTGGTGCAGCATGAATGCGACCACCTGATAGGCACCTTGTACCCCATGCGCATCCGCGATTTCAGCCGCTTTGGTTTTACCGAGGTGCTGTTTCCCGGGCTCGATGCATCCGACGACGACTGAGCGCTGGCAAGGGCCAGGGGTACACTGGCCACGGTTGAGGGCTATTTCGCCCCGTTTGAGCGTGTTGTACGCAAGGAAAGTTTTCCGCATGCCGCACGCTCCCGTCCCGGGCCCGGTTTCCGCCGCCGGAACCGCCTCTGCAGCGCCCTACCTGCTCAAGTATGAAACCGTGAGCGGCAGCGGCGAAGACCTGCAGCTGCGTTCGCTGCTGGACCGCCAGCAATTCCATGATCCACTGGGCGAGGCCGAGCGCGAGGGCATTTCTTCCTCGGCCTGGCCGCTGTTCGGCCTGCTCTGGCCCTCGGGCCGGGTGCTGGCCCATGCCATGCTGAGCTTCGAACTGGAAGGCAAGCGCATCCTGGAGCTGGGCTGCGGCCTGGCGCTGGCCAGCCTGGTGGTGCACAGGCGCGGCGGCAACATCACCGCCAGCGACTGCCATCCGCTGGCGGCGGAGTTCCTGCTGGAAAACCTCAAGCTCAACCAGCTGCCGGCGATGAAGTACCAGGCCGGCAACTGGTCGCGCGCCAATCCGCTGCTGGAACGCTTTGACCTCATCATAGGCAGCGACGTGCTTTACGACCGCGGCCAGCCCGAGGCCTTGTCGCAGTTCATCGAGCTGCACACCTACTCGGATGCCGAAGTGCTGATTGTCGACCCGGACCGCGGAAACCGGGCGAGTTTTAATCGAAAAATGGATGTATTGGGCTATTCACGCACTGAGACGCGAGTGTCCGAACTCCCGGGGAACGGCGGCGTTTACAAGGGCCGGCTTTTGCAATACCTGCGCAAATCAGCCGCCTGAACTCAGCGCCGGCTCAGGTATTGAGCGCCTCGAGCAGCTCGGTCTCGATCGCGATCTGCGCCTTGTTGTGCTGCAGCTCGGGCCCGTCGATCAAAAACGTGTCTTCCACGCGCTCGCCCAGGGTGCTGACCTTGGCCAGCTGCAGGTTGATGCGGTGGCGCGCCAGCACACGCGCGATGCGGTACAGCAGCCCGACGCGGTCGCTGGCCGAGACGCTGAGCAGCCAGCGCTGGGCTTTTTCGTCGGGCCGCAGGTCCACGCGCGGCGCGATCGGGAAACTCTTGACGCGGCGCGACACGCGGCCCTTGCCGGGCGGGGGCAGGGGGCCGGGCTCCTCGATGGTGCGGTCCAGGTCGGCCTCCACCATGGCCGCGAGTTCGCGGTAGTGGTCGGCCAGCGTCGGGCTGACGACCTGGAAGGTGTCCAGCGCATAGCCGTTTTGCGCGGTGTGGATCTTGGCATCCAGGATGCTGAAGCCGGCTTCGTCGAAGTAGCCGCAGATGCGCGCGAACAGGTCGGGCGCGTCCGGCGTGTAGACCAGCACCTGCATGCCTTCGCCGGCCGAGGAGCGGCGCGCGCGCACCACCGCCTTGGCCTTGCCGACGTGGCGCGAGAGCTGCCGCGCGTGCCAGGCGATGTCGGAAGCCTCGTGGCGCATGAAATAGCTGACGTCCAGCGTGTCCCACAGCGTTTTGTGCGCCTCGAAGGGCTCGGCATGCAGGGCCAGGATGGTCAGGGCCTCGCGCTTGCGGGCCTCGACCTCGGCGTCCGCGTCGGGCGCGCGGCCGCCCAGCACGCGCAGGGTGTAGCGGTACAGGTCCTCGAGCAGCTTGCCCTTCCAGGCGTTCCAGACCTTGGGGCTGGTGCCGCGTATGTCGGCCACCGTCAGCAGGTAAAGCGCCGTCAGGTAGCGCTCGTTGCCCACGCGTTTGGCGAAGGCCGCGATGACTTCCGGGTCGCTCAAGTCTTCCTTCTGGGCGATGCGGCTCATGCTCAGGTGCTCGCCGACCAGGAACTCGATGAGTTTTGCGTCCTCAGTCGCGATGCCGTGCTGGCGGCAGAAAATGTGTACTTCCTTGCAGCCCAGCTCGGAATGGTCGCCGCCGCGGCCCTTGGCGATGTCGTGGAACAGCGCGGCGATGTACAGAATCCAGGGCTTGTCCCAGCCGGCAGCCAGTTGCGAGCACATGGGGTATTCGTGCGAGTGCTCGGCCATGAAGAAGCGCCGCACGTTGCGCAGCACCATCAGGATGTGCTGGTCCACCGTGTAGACGTGGAACAGGTCGTGCTGCATCTGCCCGACGATCTTGCGGAAGATCCAGAGGTAGCGGCCCAGCACCGAGGTCTGGTTCATCAGCCGCATCGCATGGGTGATGCCCTCGGGCTGCTGCAGGATGCGCAGAAAGGTCGCGCGGTTGACCGGGTCGCTGCGGAAGCTGGCGTTCATCAGGCCGCGGGCGTTGTAGAGCGCGCGCAGGGTGCGCGCCGACAGGCCCTTGATGCCCACCGTGGTTTCGTAGACCAAAAAGGTCTCGAGGATGGCGTGCGGCTCGCGCGCGTACAGGTCGTCGCTGGTTACCTCGAGCATGCCGGCCTTGTCGCAAAAGCGCTCGTTGATGGGCCGCAGGGGGTAGGTGTTGGGGTTCAGCCGCTCCTCGATGTTGAGCAGCAGGATCTGGTTGAGCTGGGTCACGGCCTTGGCGGCCCAGTAGTAGCGTTTCATCAGCGCTTCGCTGGCGCGGCGCGGCAGCTTGCTGCCGTCGTCGGCCTCGGCCGAATAACCGAAGGACTCGGCCACCGCGGTCTGCAGGTCGAACACCAGGCGGTCTTCGCGGCGCCCGGCGATCAGGTGCAGGCGCGCGCGTATCAGGCTCAGCAAGGCCTCGTTGGCCTTGATCTGCCGCACTTCGAAGGCCGTGGCCAGGCCCTTGCGCGCCAGGTCGTCCCAGGACTTGCCCAGGCCGGCGGCGCGCGCCACCCAGAGGATCACCTGCAGGTCGCGCAGGCCGCCCGGCGACTCCTTGCAGTTGGGCTCCAACGAGTAGGGCGTGTTCTCGAACTTGTTGTGGCGCTGGCGCAGCTCCAGCGTCTTGGCCACGTAAAAGGCCTGCGGGTCCAGCACGGCGGCCAGGCGTTTTTGCAGCTGCTGGAAGTTCTTTTTGGCACCGGCGACCAGGCGGGCCTCCAGCAGCGAGGTCTGCACCGTGACGTCCTTGGAGGCTTCCTCCACGCAGTCGGACGCGGTGCGCACGCTGGAGCCGATTTCCAGGCCCACGTCCCAGCAGGCGCCTATGAAGCGCTCGACCTTGGCCTTCAGCGCCGGGTCGGCATCAACGTCGGCGTGGTCCGGCAGCAGCAGCAGCACGTCCACGTCCGAGTGGGGAAACAGCTCGCCGCGGCCGTAACCGCCCGCGGCGACCAGGCAAGCCCCGGCCGGAAAGCCCGCGCCTTCCCAGAGCGCCTGCAGCGTGGCGTCGGTGTGGCGGGCGAATTTTTGCAGCAGGCCGTGGATGCCGCGCGAAGATGCGCCGCTGGCGGCCAGCGAGGCCAGCAGGGCGGCCTTGCCGGCCTTGTACTGCTCGCGCAGCTGGGGCAGGCCGGTCATTGCCGTAGAGGCCGTGTCAGGGGACGCGCGCGGCACGGGCATGGGGGCCATAGGGGCGCCGCTCAGGCGCTGACCGTGGCCTGGACCGGGCTTTGCTGCGGCACAAAGGCCGGAATCGGCGGGCTGCCGGCCGACAGGGTCAGCACCTCGTAGCCGGTGTCGGTCACCAGGATGGTGTGCTCCCACTGGGCGGACAGCGAATGGTCGCGCGTCACGATGCTCCAGCCGTCTTTTTCGGGGCCGTCCTTGATGTCGCGCTTGCCGGCGTTGATCATGGGCTCTATGGTGAAGGTCATGCCGGGAACCAGCTCTTCGAGCGTGCCGGGGCGGCCGTAGTGCAGCACCTGGGGTTCTTCATGGAAGTTTTTGCCTATGCCGTGGCCGCAGAACTCGCGCACCACCGAAAAGCCCTGTTTTTCGGCAAAAGTCTGGATCGCGAAGCCGATGTCGCCCAGCCGCACGCCGGGTTTGACGCGCATGATGCCCTGCCACATGGCTTCGTAGGTGATATTGCACAGCCGCTTGGCGGCGATCGAGGCCTCGCCGACCAGGTACATGCGGCTGTTGTCGCCGTGCCAGCCGTCCTTGGTGATGACGGTCACGTCGATATTGACGATGTCGCCTTTTTTGAGCGGCTTGTCGTTGGGGATGCCGTGGCAGACCTGGTGGTTGACCGAGGTGCACAGCGATTTGGGGTAGGGCACATAGCCCGGGGGGCCGTAGCCCAGGGTCGCGGGAATGGTGCCCTGGACCTGGGTCATGTAGTCGTGGGCCAGCCGGTCGATTTCATTGGTGGTCACGCCCGGTTTCACGAAAGGGGCCAGGTAGTCCAGTACCTCGGAAGCCAGCCTGCCGGCCAGGCGCATGCCTTCGATCCCGGCCGCATCTTTGTAAGTAATACTCATGGCCCTGATTATCCCACTGGTCCTCGGCGTATGCATTTTCAGCATGGGGCCAAGGGCTTTTGCATTTTTTGGCCTGAATCCTCCGCGAAAGTGCCCGTGTCTGGCGCTCGGCAAGGCCGGCAAGCCCCCAGTCGCTGATAAAATTACGGGTTAACGCGAACCCCGCAAAGGCCGGCCATAAACAGGGCAACAGGCGCTTGCAGGTGGTGTTAAACCCCCAGCCATGAGCTGCCCACTTCCCACTACAAGGCCACCGCTACCGTGACCCTGCACCTGACGACTTTTGAGGGCGAACCCCACGGGATCAGCGCCCTCAGCGACTTCCGCGTCCAGCAACTCCTTCCCCGCCTGCAAGCCATCCACGACAAGATCGCCGGCATCAGCGCCCGTTTTGTGCACCTGGTGGCGACCGAATCGCCGCCTTCAGAGGCCGCCAAAGCCCAGCTCGCGGCGCTGCTCAGCTATGGCGAGCCCTGCGCGCCGGCTACCGGCAAGGAGGGCGATGCCTTGGTCTTTATCGTCTCCCCGCGTTTTGGCACCGTTTCGCCCTGGGCTTCCAAGGCCACGGACATCGCCCACAACTGCGGCCTGGCCGTCAAGCGCGTGGAGCGCATCACCGAATACCGCGTCACGCTGAAAAGCGGGTTTTTCAGCAAGACCGCCCTGAGCGCCTCCCAGCGCGAGCAGGTCGCCGGCCTGCTGCACGACCGCATGACCGAGAGCGTGATGTTCGACCGCTCGGAGGCCGCGGGCCTGTTCACCGAGCTGCAGGGCGCACCGCTGCAGACCATAGACGTGCTGGCCGGCGGCAAGGCCGCGCTCGAAAAAGCCAACGCCGAGTTCGGCCTGGCGCTGGCCGCCGATGAAATCGACTACCTGGTCAATGCCTTCACGCAATTGAAGCGCAACCCGACCGACGTCGAACTCATGATGTTCGCCCAGGCCAACAGCGAACACTGCCGCCACAAAATCTTCAACGCCGATTTCACGATCGACGGCGTGCCGCAGGAAAAAAGCCTGTTCGGCATGATCCGCAACACCGAAAAGCTGCACCCCCAGCACACGGTGGTGGCTTATTCGGACAACGCCTCCGTCATGGAAGGCTACAAAAGCCAGCGCTTTTACGCCAAGCCGGACGCCAGCGGACGCCAGACCTACAGCGCCACCGAGGGCGTGCAGATGCACGTGCTCATGAAGGTCGAGACGCACAACCACCCGACGGCGATTTCGCCGTTCCCGGGCGCTTCCACAGGCGCGGGCGGCGAGATCCGCGACGAGGGCGCGACCGGCCGCGGCTCCAAGCCCAAGGCGGGTTTGACGGGCTTTACGGTGTCCAGGCTGTTTGACGATGCCGGCACGTCTTATGGCAAGCCCGAACACATCGCCAGCCCGCTGCAGATCATGACCGAGGGCCCGCTGGGCGGCGCGGCCTTTAACAACGAGTTCGGCCGGCCCAACCTGGCCGGTTATTTCCGTGAATACGAGCAGACCGTGGCCGGCCAGCGCTGGGGTTACCACAAGCCCATCATGATCGCGGGCGGCGTCGGCACGATTGACGCGGCCTTGACCAAGAAGATCCTGTTCCCGGCCGGCACCTTGCTGATCCAGCTGGGCGGCCCCGGCATGCGCATCGGCATGGGCGGCAGCGCGGCCAGCTCCATGGCCTCGGGCGCCAACGTGGCCCAGCTTGACTTCGACTCGGTGCAGCGCGGCAACCCCGAAATCGAACGCCGGGCCCAGGAAGTCATCAACCAGTGCGCCCAGCTGGGCGCGGCCAACCCCATCCTGGCCATCCACGATGTGGGCGCGGGCGGTTTGTCCAACGCCTTTCCCGAACTCGTGAACGACGCCGGCCGCGGCGCGAAGTTCGACCTGCGCGCCGTGCCGCTCGAAGAAAGCGGCCTCTCGCCCAAGGAAATCTGGAGCAACGAAAGCCAGGAGCGCTACGTGATGGCGGTTGCGCCCGAGTCGCTGCCGCAGTTCCAGGCTTTCTGCGAACGCGAGCGTTGCCCGTTCGCCGTGATCGGTGTCGCCACCGAAGAAAAGCAGCTGGTGCTGTCCGACAAGGACGCCGCGGCGCCGGTCGACATGCCCATGAATGTGCTGCTGGGCAAACCGCCCAAGATGCACCGCGATGTGAAAACCGCCAGGCACACGGTCAAACCGATAGACCTGACCGGCGTGGACCTGCAGAAAAGCGCGATTGCCGTGTTGAGCCACCCGACCGTTGCCTCCAAACGCTTTTTGATCACCATAGGCGACCGCACCGTGAGCGGCCTCACGCACCGCGACCAGATGGTCGGCCCCTGGCAGGTGCCGGTGGCCGATTGCGCCGTCACGCTGGCCGACTACAGCGGTTTTGCCGGCGAGGCCATGAGCATGGGCGAACGCACGCCGCTGGCCACTGTCAACGCGGCGGCTTCCGGCCGCATGGCGGTTGCCGAGGCCATCACCAACCTGCTGGCCTCGCCAATTGAGCTGCCGCGCGTCAAGCTCTCGGCCAACTGGATGGCCGCCTGCGGCGAGCCCGGCCAGGATGCCGCGCTGTACGAAACCGTCAAGGCCGTGGGCATGGAGCTGTGCCCGGCGCTGGGCGTGTCGATTCCCGTCGGCAAGGATTCCTTGTCCATGCGCACCGTATGGAGCGAGGGCGACGCCGGCAAAAAAGTCACTTCGCCGGTCTCGCTGATCGTGAGCGCCTTCGCCACGCTGCCCGACGTGCGCGGCACGCTGACGCCGCAGCTGGACCGTGACGAGGCCGACAGCACGCTGATCCTGGTCGACCTGGGCAAGGGCAAAAACCGCATGGGCGGCTCCATCCTCGCGCAGACGCTGGACAAGGAAGAGGGCGAGGTGCCCGACCTCGACGATCCCCAGGACCTGGTCAAGCTGGTCAATGCCATCAATGCGCTGCGCAAGCAAGGCAAGCTTTTGGCCTACCACGACCGCAGCGACGGCGGCCTGTTCGCCGCGGTCTGCGAAATGGCGTTTGCCGGCAATGTGGGCGTATCGCTCAATATCGACATGCTGCTGGTCGAAGGCGACGGCATTTCCGACAGCCGCATGGACACCGGCGACAGCAAGAACTGGGCAAGCCAGGTCGGCGCGCGCCGCGAAGAGCTCACGCTCAAGGCCCTGTTCAACGAAGAGCTGGGCGCCGTCATCCAGGTCGCCACTTCAGAGCGCAACGAGGTCATGCAGGCCTTGCGCGAACACGGCCTGTCCAAGTTCAGCCATTTCATCGGCAAGACCCGGCCCCAGCAGGCTTCGCTCGAGGTCGGCAAGGGCGAAATCCAGGTCTGGCGCGATACCAAGGCCGTGTTCTCGGCCAAGCTGCAGGACCTGCACCAGGTCTGGGATTCGGTCAGCTGGAAGATTTGCCAGCAGCGCGACAACCCCGGCTGCGCCAACACCGAACACGCTTCCGCCGGCCATCCCGCCGACCCGGGCCTGCACGTTCAATTGACTTTCGACCCGGCGAAAGTGCCGGCGGCCCCGGCGCTCAACCTGTCGGCACGGCCGCGCGTGGCGGTGCTGCGCGAGCAGGGCGTCAACTCGCACATGGAAATGGCTTACGTCTTCACCGAGGCCGGTTTTGAAGCCTGCGACGTGCACATGACCGACCTGCAGAGCGGCCGCGCCAAACTCGCCGATTTCAAGGGCATCGTCGCCTGCGGCGGTTTCAGCTACGGCGACACCCTGGGCGCCGGCGTGGGCTGGGCGCGCTCCGTCACCTTCAACCCGGCGCTGTCCGACGAGTTCAAGGCCTTCTTCGCGCGCCAGGACACCTTCGGCCTGGGCGTGTGCAACGGCTGCCAGATGTTCGCCGAGCTGGCCGACATCATCCCGGGCGCCGAGGCCTGGCCGCGTTTCACCACCAACCGCAGCGAGCGTTTCGAGGCGCGCCTGAGCATGGTCGAGGTGCTGGAGTCTCCCAGCATCTTCCTGCGGGGCATGGCCGGCAGCCGCCTGCCGATTGCGGTCGCGCACGGCGAGGGTTATGCCAATTTCGCCTTCCGGGGCGACGCCTCCAAGGCGATTGCCGCGATGCGTTTTACCGACAACCACGGCCAGCCCACGGAAGCCTATCCGGCCAATCCCAACGGCAGCGCCGGCGGCCTGACGGGCGTGACCACGGCCGACGGCCGCTTCACGGCCATGATGCCGCACCCCGAGCGTGTGTTCCGCAACATCCAGAAAAGCTGGACTTCCGGCAATGCCAGCGAGCGCAGCCCGTGGATGAGCTTGTGGTACAACGCGCGCAAGTGGGTAGGCTGATCATCAACAACACAGACGAGGGATGTCCATGAACCGATTGTTTAAACACGTATTCATCGCCATCCTGTCCGGATTGCTCGCCTGCGGCGCCATCGCCGCCGACATGCGCGTGGCGCTGCCCGAGCGGCCGGCGCTGATCATTCCGCTTCCCGTGGGCTGGCGCGGCCAGGTGCGGCGTGCCGCGCCTGAGCTGCCGCCCACCGTCCTCCTGTCGTCCATCACCGAGAAAAACTTCCAGATTCTGGTGACGCCCATGTGGTCGGCGCGTGCCGACGCCAAGCCGCTGACGCCGGACTTCCTGCGCGCGATGGTGGCGGCTGCTGCCGAGAAGGCCAAGCCGCAGGCTGTCGAGGCGGAGCTCCCGGTGCGTGAGCTGTCGGGCCAGGGCCTGTCCGGCGCCTATTTTTCGGCCACCGACCGGGCGCCCAAGCCCGGGGAATACCGCAACCTGACCCAGGGCATGGTTTCTATCGGCGAGTTGCAGGTGGGCTTCACCATCCTGAGCAACGGCGATGCGGCGGCGGTCAATGTGCCCGCGCTGCAGATGCTGCAGTCCCTGCGGCGGGAATGACTCCCCGGCGCTAGCGCCCGGGCGGCGCGACCGCTGCGCCCTGGATTCCGTGCCGCGCCAGGGCCTGCGCCACAAAACCCGAGGCCTTCATCTCCTCAATGAAGGACGCGAGGTAGCGCGCGCCGGCCTCACGCCCCTTGGGCAGGCCCATGGCCTGGTTGATCACCATAAAGCGCCCCGGCAGCAGGCGCAGGCCGGGCAGGCGTTTGGCGTCGGCTTCGAGCTGCTGCTTGACGCCGGCCGCCACCTCCAGGTTTTGCGCCACCATGACGTCGGTCACCGCCGGTGAGGTCGGGGCCTTTACCAGCTTCGCGGCCTTGAGCTCACGGCTCAGGTACAGGTCGTAGGCGCTGCCGTTGCCGACCACGATGCGGTGGGCCGCCTGGTCCACTTCTTCATTGCGGCGTATCGGCGAGTCGTTTCGCACCAGGTAGGCGCCTTCGATGATGACGTAGGGCGGCGTCTGCAGCATGTCGGCGCCGCGCACCGGGTCTATCGCGACAAAGGCGATGTCGACCTGCGCGTCCCTGACCGCTTCGACCACCTTGCCCGCCGATGTGAAGGTCACCAGTTCAACCGGTACACCCAGCCGCCTGCCGAGTTCACGCGAGAGGTCCACCGACACGCCGCGAGGCTCGCCGCCGGCGGCATCTTTCACCGCCAGGATGGGGTTGCCGAAATTGATGGCGGCCTTGAGCTTGCCGGAGGGCGCCAGTTCGGCCACGGGCGCCCGTGGTGCGGCGGCGCAACCCAGCAGTGCGAAAGCAGCCAGCGCCAGTATGGCCAGCGCTACCAGCCACCACCACAAGCTGTTCGAGTTGCGCACCTGGCCCGGGGACAGGCCCTCGCTCGTGCCCGTGCCCGGTCCCGCGTCGAGTCCGATGCCCCCGGCCTCCACCGCATCCTTGGCTTCCTTGAGCCCCATGCCGGTCAGGCCCCGCAAGCGCCGTACCGCTTCTATCTTGTTGCCCTGGTCCAGCGCCTCCTGCACCTGCGCGGGCAGGGGCGCGCCGGCGGGCAGGGCTTTGGGCGCAAAGCCGCCGGCCGGTGCTTCGCCGCGCATATAGGCTTCCAGCGCGTCCTTGGTTTCCTTCAGGCCCAGGCCGGTGCCGGCGCGCATCAGCTGAATGGCTTCGACCAGGTTGCCGCGCTGCAAGGCGTCCTGCACGGGCTGGGGAAGGCTGGGAGCAGGGTTGCTACCGTGAGGAGGGGGAGGAGGATTGGAGTCATTCATATGCGCCTCGACGGTGGGACGAAAGATGAAAAAAAGCAAGGCGCTTGCGCATCGGGCCTGCGCAAGAAGGTGAGCTATTGGAACGGCCCGCGCCACCTTCGTCAATCGGCAGTTCACCCCCATCCAGCGAGTCCCAATAAAAAAGCAGCCCAAGGGCTGCTTTTTCAGAAAAGGCAGGGCGGGCAGGCCGCCCGCGGCACAGTGCTGTTTATTCGACCTTGGCTTTTTTGCGCAGGTCGGCCTGGAAGGCGGCCAGTTTTTGCTGCTGCATCGACTGGGCGATTTGCGGTTTGACTTCGTCATACGAAGGCAGCTGCGCTGTGCGGATGTCGTCGACACGAATGATGTGGTAGCCGAACTGGGTCTTCACCGGGGTTTCGGTGGTCTGGCCCTTGGCCAGCTTGCCCAGCGCTTCGCTGAACTCAGGCACATAGCTGGAAGGGTTGGCCCAGTCCAGGTCGCCGCCCTTGGCGCCGGATCCGGGGTCCTTGGATTTCTTCTTGGCGATCTCGTCGAACTTGCCGCCTTTTTTCAGGCTGGCAATGATTTCCTTGGCTTCGGCTTCTTTTTCCACCAGGATGTGGCGTGCCTTGTATTCCTTGCCGCCGTTGGCCTCGGCGAACTTGTCGTATTCGGCCTTCATTTCGGCTTCGGTGACCGGGTTGTTCTTCTGGTAGTCGGCGAACAGCTCACGGATCAGGATGGTCTGGCGCGCCAGTTCCATCTGCACCTTGACGTCTTCGCTGGTGGAGAGGCCGCGCTTTTCGGCTTCCTGCATGAAGACTTCGCGCGCGATCACTTCCTCGCGCAGCTGGGATTCCATGTCCGGCGTCACGGGCCGGCCCGACTTGGCGACCTGCTGGGCCAGCGAGTCCAGGCGGGACTTGGGAACGGCCTTGCCGTTGACGATGGCGAGGTTTTGCGCCAGGACGCCTTGGGCGCCCAGGGCCAGCAGGCCCGCCACAGCGGTAGCCAGTACAAATTGTTTCTTCATGGTGTCTTGCAGTCCTTTGGTGAATGCTTGTCTATCGTCTGGATGGTGCCTGGCCTTCGCGGCCGGAGTGACGCAGGCGCCGCGGGTTTCAGGGTGACTCGATGATCTCGATCGCCAGTGCATGCAGGCCCTGGTCAATGAAATTTTGCAGTGCATCATACACAAGGCGGTGGCGCGCCACCCGGCTTTGGCCGGTAAAGAGCGGGCTCGCGATGCGGATGCGGAAGTGGCTGCCGTAGCCCTCGGCATTGGCGCCCGAATGCCCGGCATGGGCGGCGCTTTCGTCCAGCACCTCCAGCTTTGTGGGCTGCAGCCGCGCCTGCAGCTGCAGTTCTATGTCATGGGCGCGCACGGGCAGGGCGCTGGAAACGCCGGCCATCATGGCGTGGTGCCGGGTTTGATGTGTTTGTTGAGGTAAACCGCCTGCGCCAGCACAAACACCACCATCAGGCCCAGGCCGCCGAAGAGCTTGAAATTGACCCAGGTGTCGGTGGAGAAGGTGAAGGCCACCCACAGGTTGAGCAGGCCCATGACGGCAAAAAAGCCGATCCAGCTGAAATTGACGGCACGCCAAATGGCATCCGGCAGCTCCATCTGCGCGCCCATCAGCGACTTGATGCCGTTTTTCTTGAAGACCAGCTGGCCGACCAGCAGCGCGCTGCCCATGACCCAGTAGAGCACGGTGGGCTTCCATTTGATGAAGTTTTCGCTGTGGAAATAAATCGTGGCGCCGCCCAGCACGGTGACCAGCGCCAGGCTGACCCACAGCATGGTGTCCACCTTTTTGCCGCGCGCCTTGAGCCAGAGGATTTGCGCCAGCGTGGCGATGATCACCACCACGGTGGCCAGCAGCACGGGCGCCTCCGAGGGGCCCACCACGCCGCCCGAGACCATAAAACCCAGCCAGTCGGTGGCCGTCGTTGCGGCCCAGTCCTTGTGGCCTTCGGCGTACTTGAACATGCCGAAAAACAGGACGATGGGTAAAAAGTCGAAAAGAAGTTTCATGTGCTGATTATCTGGCCTAAGCGCAGGCCCTTGAACGATCCCCGGCCGGGCGCGCGGCCCGGCCCCCATGCATTCCGTGCGCCCTCAGGCTTTTGGTTTGAAATCGAGGGAGGCCGAATTCATGCAGTAGCGCAGGCCGGTGGGTGTCGGCCCATCCGGGAACACATGTCCCAGGTGGGCGCCGCAACTCGCGCACACCGTTTCGGTGCGGATCATGCCGTGCTTGCGGTCCACGATTTCCTCGATCGCGCCCGGCACGGCCTCCTCGGAAAAGCTGGGCCAGCCGCAGCCGGCGTCGAATTTGGTCTCGGAGTCGAACAGCTTGGCGCCGCAGCAAATGCAGTGGTAGCTGCCGTCGGCCCAGACGGCTTCGTACTTGCCGGTGTAGGGGCGTTCGGTGGCGGCGTGGCGGGTGACTTCAAAGGCGACCGGCTCGGCCCCTTTTTCGGCCAGCAGGGCTTTCCATTCGGCGTCGGTTTTCTGGATCTTGGCGCTCATATTCCGGGTCCTGTGGTGTGGCTTTGATGTTACGAACTGCAACTAATTTCAATCGAGGACGCCCAGTCGGGCGGGAAACCGGCAAAACTTTCATGGCCGGCGTGCTCCTCACATGGGGATTGCAGCAGGGCAAGCAAGGTATCGACACCCGAAAAGTCTTTTAGTTTCGCCGCGCGTATGGCTTCTTCGCCCAGGTGGTTGCGCAGCACGAATTTCGGGTTGCTCTTGTGCATCAGCCCGGCCCGCATCTCCTGGTCCACGCCGGCCAGCCGCCGTGAATAGTCCTGCGCCCAGGTATTGAAGGATTCGCGGTCGAAGAACAGGTCGCGCACCGGCTCATGGCCGCTTTGCGGCGTGAAGCCGTTCAGGCGCCGCCAGAAGATGCTGTAGTCGACCTTGTTGCCGGCCAGCAGCTTGAAGCAGTTGTCCACCAGGGCCTTGTCATCCGGCTGCTCGTCCGCCAGGCCCAGCTTGGCGCGCATGCGCGCGTAGAGGGCGTCGGGAAACAGGGTTTTGTAGGGCTCCAGCGCGGCCAGCGCGAGTTCCTGCTCGCCGATCAGCGGCAGCAGGGCCTGGCCCAGGCAGAACAAATTCCAGTAGGCCATGTTCGGCTGGCGGTTGTAGGCGTAGCGGCCCTGGGCGTCCGAGTGGTTGCAGATGTGGTTGGGGTCGAAGGCGTCCAGGAACTGGAAGGGGCCGTAGTCTATGGTCAGGCCCAGGATGCTCATGTTGTCGGTGTTCATCACGCCGTGGCAAAAGCCCACGGCCTGCCAGGCCGCCATCAGGTGGGCCGTGCGCGCGCTGACGGCCTCCAGCAGCGCTGCATAAGGTTGCGGCGCCTCGCGGCAATCGGGATAAAAGCGGTCTATGACGTAGTCGGCCAGGGCCTTGAGCTGGGCATGCTGGCCGCTGTAGCTGAAGTGCTCGAAATGCCCGAAGCGGATAAAGCTGGGTGCGGCGCGCGTCACCACGGCGGCGGTTTCGATTTCTTCGCGCCGCACCGGTGCATCGGAGCCCGTGACGCACAGCGCCCGCGTGGTCGGGATGCCCAGGCCGTGCATGGCCTCGGAGCACAAAAACTCGCGAATCGAGCTGCGCAGCACGGCACGGCCGTCGCCCATGCGCGAATATGGGGTTTTGCCGGCGCCCTTGAGCTGGATTTCCTGCGGGCCGCCCGGTGTGTCGATTTCGCCCAGCAGCAGCGCGCGGCCGTCGCCCAACTGCCCGGCCCAGACGCCGAACTGGTGGCCGCTATAAACGCTGGCCAGCGGTCGTGAGCCCGGCAGCAGGCGGTTGCCGGTCAAGGCTTCCAGGGTGTCGGCCGATTCCAGCCAGTTGTCCGCCAGGCCCAGCTCACGCGCGAACGCACGGCTTTTGCCCACCCAGTAGGGCGAAGGCAGGGGCGTCGGCTGAAGTTCGGTGTAAAAGTCCGGGCCCAGGGCTGCAAAGCTGTTGACCCAGTTCAGGCAGGGGGAGCCGGCCTGCGCCAATGTGTTTTCGGGCGCGTCGGTGGCGGGGAGTGGAAGGCTCATAACCTCATTGTGCTATCGCCCCGGTACCTGTGCCGGACTGGGGTCAAGCCTTGTCCGGCGTTGGCCGGCTGGCGTAAGCGGCCAGCGCCTGCTCATCGAGCAGGGCCACGCGGCCGAACTCCAGCGACACCAGGCCCAGCCCCTCCAGGGTCTGCAACACGCGGTTGACGGTCTGGCGCGACAGGCCGGCCAGGTGGCCCAGCTCTTCCTGCGACAGCAGCAGCTTGCGCCTGCCCTGCCAGAACACCCGGCTCAGGTACAGCGCCACACGCTGCTCGGGCGCGCGCAGGCGGCCCGCCTCGATGATGGTCATGGCCTGGGCCAGGCGCCGGTTCAGGTGGGCGACCAGGTAGTGGTTGAAGTCCAGGGAGCCGGCCAGCAGTTCGTCGAATTCGGCGCGCGGCAGGCACAGCAGCGTGGTGTCGCGCAGTGCGATCACGTCGTAGCGGCGCGGCTCGGTCTTGAGCGCCGAGCCCTCGCCAAACCATTCGCCGTCGGGCACGCCCAGGAAGGCCGACACGCGGCCTTCGGCCGAGGTGCTTTGCAGCTTCACCAAACCCGACAGCACCGCATACCAGCCCTGGACTGGCGCGCCCGCGCCCAGCAGCACCTCGCCCTTGCGCCCGTCCAGCGTGAAGCTGCGCGCCAGCAAGCGCGCCTGGTGCTCGGCCGTCAGGCCGGCAAACCAGGGCTGGCCGCCCAGGAAGCGATGCGGCAAAGAGGCGAGGTCGAAGGGCATGGCCGCCATTGTCCTCCGGCCGCCGCACGGGGTATCTACCTAGGGCCTGTTAATGCTATTTATGCAAATGCGAATGGGGTTAAAACGGCGCCAATCAAGGCGCGTGACGACGCCCAGACCGGGCGTCTGGGCTAGGAGCGCAACGCCGAGTGGCGTCGTTTTAACCCCATTCCCTTCGGGTTGCGATCAAAAAGGCCTTGCGCGGCGTTGCAAAGCCTTGACGGGGTCTCCCCGCCTGCGTTTTGCGCCTTGCTCAAGGCCTTTTTGACTCGCAACGCATCTTGCATAAACAGCATTAACAGGCCCTAACCTGTCGGCCGGGCGACAGGCTTTGCGTTCAGTCCGCCGGGCGGCCACAGTCGCTTGCACGGTGTCGCCAAGGCGCCGCCGCTGGGGACTTTCCCGGGGCCTGGCGTGCAAGCCCCAGGGGTACCATGGCCGCGCAGACAGTTGATTCACCCACACGCCCACCGGGCAGGAAAGGAAAGCCGACGATGTTAGGTTTGATGCAAAGCCAGCCACTGCTGATCTCCGGTTTGATCGAGTTTGCGGAGCGCCACCACGGCGACGCCGAAATCGTCTCGCGCCGCGTGGAAGGCGACCTGCATCGCTACAGCTACAAGGACATGGGCCAGCGCGCGCGCCGCGTCGCCAAGGCGCTGGACGGCCTGAAGCTCGCCTTCAGCGACCGGGTTGCCACGCTGGCCTGGAACGGCTACCGCCACCTGGAGCTGTACTACGGCGTGAGCGGCTCGGGCCGGGTGCTGCACACCATCAACCCGCGCCTGCACCCGGACCAAATCGCCTGGATCGCCAACCATGCCGAGGACCAGGTGCTGTGCTTCGACCTGAGCTTTTTGCCGCTGGTGCAGGCCGTGCATGCCCGCTGCCCGACGATCAAACACTACATCGCGCTGTGCGACGCCGACAAGCTGCCGGCCGATTCGGGCGTGCCCAAGCTGCAAAGCTATGAAAGCTGGATAGGCGCGCAAAACGCCGACTACGCCTGGCCCAGCTTTGACGAAAACACGGCTTCGAGCATGTGCTACACCAGCGGCACCACCGGCAACCCCAAGGCCGCGCTGTACAGCCACCGTTCCAGCACGCTGCATGCCTATGCGGCCGCGCTGCCCGACGTGATGTGCATCTCGGCGCGCGACGCCATCCTGCCCGTGGTACCCATGTTCCACGTCAACGCCTGGGGTATTCCGTACTCGGCCGCGCTCACCGGCGCCAAGCTGGTGTTCCCCGGCCCGGCGCTGGACGGCAAGTCGATCTACGAGCTGATAGAGGCCGAGAAAGTCACCTACGCGGCCGGCGTGCCCACGGTGTGGCAGATGCTGCTGGGCCACATGAAACCCGCGGGCCTGAAGTTCTCCACGCTGAAGCGCACCGTCATAGGCGGCTCGGCCTGCCCGCCGGCCATGATCCATGCCTTCCGCGAGGACTACGGCGTGGAGGTGCTGCACGCCTGGGGCATGACCGAGATGAGCCCGCTGGGTACGCTGTGCACGCTCAAGAACAAGCACGACGCGCTGCCCGAAGCCGAAAAAATGAAGATACGCCTCAAGCAGGGGCGCGCCATTTACGGCGTCGACATGAAGATCGTTGACGGCAACGGCGAGGAACTGCCCTGGGACGGCAAGGTCTTCGGCGACCTGCACGTCAAGGGGCCGTGGATCGTGCGCGAATACTTCAAGGGCGAGGGCGGCGACCCGCTGGTGGACGGCTGGTTCCCCACGGGCGACGTCGGCACCATAGACCCCGACGGCTATTTGCAGATCACCGACCGCAGCAAGGACGTCATCAAGTCGGGCGGCGAATGGATCAGTTCCATCGAGATCGAGAACATCGCCGTGGCCCACCCGGCCGTGGCCATGGCCGCCTGCATAGGCGTGGCCCACCCCAAGTGGGACGAGCGCCCCATCATCGCCGTGGTCAAAAAACCGGGTATGGATGTCACCCGCGATGAGCTGCTGCGCTTTTACGACGGCAAGACCGCCAAATGGCAAATCCCCGACGACGTGGTTTTTGTCGACGCCATCCCGCTGGGCGCCACCGGCAAGATGCTCAAGACCAAACTGCGCGAGATGCTCAAGGACTACAAGCTACCGCAGAGCTAAAACCAAAGTTCGAGGAGCCCGGATTCAAACCAAGCAGGGGCCGCGGAACCGGCTTTGCCGGGCCGCAGGCGCAGCGGCCCCCCCGGGGGGCAGCGTATTACACGGAGCCGAAGGCGCAGTGAAAAGCGTGGGGGTCACATCCGTGACATACCGCTAGGGCATTCCCTGACGCAGTGCAGCATTAATTAACCTAACCTTTGCCGCTTCCCCATCAGGTTTTTCGTTCGCATATTCATAAATTTTCAGGAGACAAGGGATGACAACCCAAACCCGATTTTTCGCGCGGCATGCAGGCGTTACCCTGGCGGTGTCCGCCATGCTCTACAGCGGCATGACGCTGGCTCAGGCGCCGGCCAAAGCCGCCGTCGCGGCGCCCGCTGCCGGCGGCGCCGTGAACCTGAACCAGACCGTCAAGATCGCCTGGCTGGACCCGCTGTCCGGCCTGATGGCGGCGGTCGGCACCAACCAGCTCAAGGGCTTCCAGTTCCTGGCCGAGCAGTTCAGCAAGAAGAACAAGGCCGGCGTGAAGTTCGAGATCATCGGCATCGACAACAAGCTCAGCCCGCAGGAAACCACCAACGCGCTGAAGTCCGCCATCGACCAGGGCGCGCGCTACATCGTGCAGGGCAATGGCTCGGGCCCGGCGCTGGCCATCATGGACGCGCTGTCCAAGTACAACGAACGCAATCCCGGCAAGGAAGTCGTCTACCTCAACTACGCCGCGGTGGACCCCGACCTGACCAACAGCAAGTGCGACTACTGGCACTTCCGCCTGGATGCCGACACCTCCATGAAGATGGAGGCGCTGACCGCCTTCATGAAGGAGCAGCCGGACATCAAGAAGGTCTACCTGATCAACCAGAACTACTCGCACGGCCAGCAGGTCGCCAAGTTCGCCAAGGCCAACCTTGCATCCAAGCGCCCCGACATCCAGATCGTCGGCGAAGACCTGCACCCGCTGGCCCAGGTGCGCGACTTCGCGCCCTACATCGCCAAGATCAAGCAGTCGGGCGCCGACACCGTGATCACCGGCAACTGGGGCTCCGACCTTTCGCTGCTGGTCAAGGCCGCCAATGAGGCGGGCCTGAACAACGTCAAGTTCTACACCTACTACGCCGGTGTCACCGGCACGCCGACCGCGCTGGGCGCGAGTTCGGCCGGGCGCGTCTACATGGTGTCCTACAACCACCTCAACATGGGCGGCGAGATCCAGCAGATCCAGGCCGAGTACAAAAAGAAGTTCAACGACGACTTCTACACCGGTGCGATCTACCACGCCTTCACCATCCTGACCGAAGCCATGGCGCAGACCAAGTCGACCGAGCCGGCCGTCGTGGCCAAGGCGATGGAAGGCCTGCGCTTCAAGAGCTTCAACGGCGACGTGGAAATGCGCAAGACCGACCACCAGCTGCAGCAGGGGCTTTACATCGACAAATGGGAAAAAGCCGGTGGCAAATACCCCTACGATGCCGAAAACACGGGCTACACCTTTGTGCCGGTCAAATACTATGAGCCCTACGTGGCCAGCACGCCCACCTCGTGCCAGATGAAGCGCCCGGGATGACACCGGCGTCCCGCTGACGGACCCAGGCCCGATCCGAGTTCGGGCCTTTTTTTCATCCGGCTTTTATTGCAACAGGCGCTTATCGATGAATCTGGAATCCTTCACCATCGCGATGCTCAACGGCCTCAGCTACGGCTTGCTGCTGTTCATGCTCAGTTCCGGCCTGACGCTGATCTTCAGCATGATGGGCGTGCTCAATTTCGCGCACGCGTCCTTCTACATGGTCGGCGCCTACATCGCCTACAGCACCTCGCAGGTCATAGGCTTTTGGTGGTCGCTGCTGGTGGCGCCGCTGCTGGTGTTTGCCATGGGCGCGGCCTTCGAGCGCTTTTGCCTGCGCAAGGTGCACAAGTTCGGCCATGTGCCCGAGCTGTTGGTCACCTTCGGGCTGTCCTACCTGCTGCTGGAGCTGGTGCAGCTGGTCTGGGGCCGCTCGGCCGTCAACTACGTGCTGCCCGAAGGCCTGCAGGGCCCGCTGTTCACGGTGTTCGGCACCAACTTCCCGAAATCGCGCGCCTTCATCATGTTCATCTCGCTGGCCATGCTGGCCGGCATCTGGCTGCTGCTCACGCGCACCCGCATAGGCCTGGTGATCCAGGCCGCGCTGACCCATCCTGAAACCGTGGAGGCGCTCGGCCACAACGTGCCGCGTGTCTTCATGCTGGTTTTCGGCGGCGGCGCGGCGCTCGCGGGCCTGGCCGGCGTCATAGGCGGCAACACCTTCATCACCGAGCCCGCCATGGCCGGCTCGGTGGGCGCCATCATTTTTGTGGTCGTGGTGGTGGGCGGCATGGGCTCGCTGAGCGGCGCCTTCCTGGCGTCGCTGCTGATAGGCCTGATACAGACCTTCGCGGTGGCCCTGGACCAGTCGCTGATGACCTTGCTGGCCCACTTTAACTACCGGGTGACACCCGAGACCTTCGGCTACCCGCTGCTCAAGCTCACGATCTCGCAGGTGGCGCCCATACTGCCCTTCCTGTTCCTGGTGCTGATCCTGATCTTCAGGCCCAAAGGCCTGCTTGGCACGCGGGAAGGCTGAGGCAAAAGAAGAACATGTCGACCCCGTACTACCAATTCAAACCCTATAACGTCGGCCGCTGGCTGCTGTGGACGCTGTACGCGCTGCTGCTGGTCGCCGCGCCGCTGATGTTCAAGAGCAGCCTGGCGCTGACCATGCTCTCGCAGGCCGGCTACCTGGTCATCATCTGCCTGAGCTACAACATCCTGCTGGGGCAGGGCGGCATGCTCAGTTTCGGCCATGCGGTCTATGCCGGGCTGGGCTCCTTCCTGGCCGTGCATGCGATGAACCTGGCCGGCAAGGGCTCGTTCTACATCCCGCTGTCGTTGATCCCGCTGGTGGGCGGCCTGTCGGGCCTGTTCTTCGCGGTGCTGTTCGGCTACGTCACCACCAAAAAGGCCGGCACCACCTTTGCCATGATCACGCTGGGTGTGGGCGAGCTGGTGTTTGCCATGTCGCTGATGTTCCCCGAATTCTTCGGCGGGGAGGGCGGCATCACCACCAACCGGGCCTACGGCAAGCCGGTGTTCGGCATCAGTTTCGGCCCGCAGATCCAGGTCTATTACCTGATCGCGTTTTACTGCTTTATCTGCACCGCCGCGATGTTCGCCTTCACGCGCACGCCGCTGGGCCGCATCCTGAACGCCGTGCGCGACAACCCCGAGCGCGTGGAGTTCATAGGCTACAACACGCAGCGCGTGCGCTACTACGCCTTCATCATCGCCGGCTTTTTCGCCGGCATAGGCGGCGGGCTGGCGGCCATCAATTCGGAAATCGTCACGGCCGAAGTCGTGAGCGGCGTGCGCTCGGGCAGCCTGCTGCTTTTCACCTTCCTGGGCGGGGCGACCTTTTTCTTCGGCCCCATCATTGGCGCGGGCCTGCTGGTGGTGGCGCTGATCCTGCTGTCCGAGCTGTCCATGGCCTGGCTACTGTATGTGGGCCTGATCTTCCTGTTCATGGTGATGTATGCGCCCGGCGGCATCGCCAGCCTGATCATGATGAATTTGCGCGTGGCCGCCTTCGGCAAGCTCAGGGAGCTGTGGGTCGGCTACCTGGGCCTGGCCGTGACGGCCTTCACCGCGCTGGCCGGCGCGGCCGCCATGGTCGAGATGGTCTACCACCTGCAGCTCAACGCAGCCCTGGGCCCCGAGCTCGGCTTCATGGGCGTGCGGCTTAACGCGACCAACCTCAACAGCTGGCTGGGTGCGGGTTTTGTGCTGGCCACCGGCCTTGGGCTGTTTGAACTCACGCGCCGCCAATTCCTCACGCAATGGAGCCAGATCCAGGATGACATTGAAAAAGAAATCAAGCGGAGGGAGCTGTTGTGAGTGCCATCACCTGTTCGCTTGAACTGAAGGATTTGCGGAAGAACTTCGGCAAGACCGAGATCATCCGCGGCGCCAACCTGAAGGTGCAGGCTGGCGAGCGCGTCGCCATCATCGGCCCCAACGGCGCGGGCAAGTCCACGCTGTTCAACCTCATCAGCGGCCGTTTTGAGCCCACCAGCGGCGAGGTGCTGCTCAACGGCCAGCGCATAGACGGCAAAAAACCGTTTGAGATCAACCGGCTGGGTTTGTCGCGCAGCTTCCAGATCACCAACATCTTCCCCAAGCTCAGCGTGTTCGAGAACCTGCGCTGCGGCGTGCTGTGGAGCCTGGGCTACAAATACACCTTCTTCCGTTTCCTGGCCGACCTGGACGACGCCAACCAGCGCGCCGAGGAGCTGATGGCCATGATCAAGCTCGACAAAAAGCGCGACGTGCTGGCCACCAACCTGACTTACGCCGAGCAGCGCGCGCTGGAAATCGGCATCACCATCGCCGGCGGCGCCAGCGTCATCCTGCTGGACGAACCCACGGCCGGCATGAGCCGCTCCGAGACCAGCCGTTTTATCAGCCTGATCAAGGAAGTCACCGTGGGCAAGACCCTGCTGACGGTGGAGCACGACATGGGCGTGGTCTTCGGCCTGGCCGACAAGATCGCGGTGGTGGTCTACGGTGAAATCATTGCCTACGACACACCCGAGGCCGTGCGCGCCGACCAGCGCGTGCAGGAGGCTTATCTCGGCTCATCCGTTGCAGATGCCCAGGCGGGAGGCCACTGATGCTGCATATACAAAACCTCCACGCCTTCTACGGCAAAAGCCATGTGCTGCACGGCGTGCATTTCGACGTCCAGCCCGGCCAGATCGTCGCCTTGCTGGGGCGCAACGGCTCGGGGCGCTCCACCACGGCCAAGGCCATCATGGGCCTGGTCGACTGCCAGGGCTCCATACTCTGGAAAAAGCAGGAGATCGTCGGCAAGAAGGCCTACCAGATCGCCCACCTGGGGATTGGTTATGTGCCTGAAAACCGCGACATCTTCCCCAAGCTCACGGTGCACCAGAACCTGCTGCTGGGCCAGAAGGGCTCCGGCAAGGGTTCGCGCTGGTCGTTTGAAGACATGTACCAGATGTTCCCGCGGCTGCGCGAACGCCAGCACACCGAGGCCGGTGTGCTCTCGGGCGGCGAGCAGCAGATGCTGACCTTGTGCCGCACGCTGATGGGCGACCCCGACCTGATCATCATCGACGAACCCACCGAGGGCCTGGCGCCCAAAATCGTCGAACTCGTGGGCCAGTACCTGCAGACGCTCAAGGCCAAAGGCATTTCGGTGCTGCTGATCGAGCAGAAGCTGACGATTGCCATGGCGATTTCCGACCGCGCGCTGGTCATGGGCCACGGCAGCATCGTGTTTGACGGCACACCCGACAGCCTGCGGGCCGACGCCTACATCCGTAAAGAGTGGCTTGAGGTGTAAAAAATGGTACGGACTGTCCCGGGCCTGTCACCGCAGGGACAAAAATAGACCAAACACCCCAACCCGGGCCTTGTGCGGTCACAAACGCCCCCTACAATAGAAAAAGAACGGTCGTACTTTTTTGGCGACCGCTGGTGTCGCCACCAGGGCTTGCAGGGCCGCAGCGCCAGCCGAGACAACTGAAAACCGAAACTCCCATCAAGGAAAGAAGCACCGCAATGACTACTCTTTACGAAGTCCACGGCCCCGTCGCGCTCATCACGCTGAGCAACCCGCCCGTCAACGGCCTGGGCCACGCCACCCGCCTGAGCCTGACCGACAACCTGGCAAAAGCCAATGCCGATGCGGCCGTCAAGGCCATCGTGATCACCGGCGCCGGCAAGGCCTTCTCGGGCGGCGCCGACATCAAGGAGTTCGGCACGCCCAAGGCGTTGACCGAGCCCAACCTGCTCAGCGTGATCCGCGCCGTCGAGAACTCCGCCAAGCCCGTCGTGGCAGCCATCCATACCGTCTGCATGGGCGGCGGCCTGGAGCTGGCCCTGGGTTGCCACTACCGTATTGCCGCGCCCGGCACCAACATCGCCTTGCCCGAAGTCAAGCTGGGCCTGCTGCCCGGCGCCGGCGGCACGCAGCGCCTGCCGCGCGTGCTCGGCGTGGAGCCGGCCCTGAACATGATCGTGAGCGGCGAACCCGTCAAGAGCGAGCTGCTCGCGCAAATCCCCGGCCAGAAGCTGTTCGACAAGCTCGCCGCCTCGCCCGAATCGCTGGCCCAGGAAGCGCTGGCCTTCGCGCAGTCGATTTCCGACACCCGGCCGCTGCCGCTGGTGCGCGATCTGCGCGCCAAGCATCCCAACGGCGACGCCTACTTCCAGTTCGCCCGCAACATGGTCAAGGGCATGTCCAAGAACTTTCCCGCGCCGCTCAAGTGCGTGGACGCCGTGGAAGCCGCCACCAAGAGGAAATTCGAAGAAGGCATGGCCCTGGAGCGCGAGTTCTTCATCAACCTGATGTGGACGCCTGAAAGCCGCGCGCTGCGCCACATCTTCATGGCCGAACGCGCCGCCTCCAAGATTCCCGACGTGCCGGAAGACACGCCCAAGCGCGAGATCAACTCCGTTGCGGTGATAGGCGCCGGAACCATGGGCGGCGGCATCGCCATGAACTTCCTGAACGCCGGTGTTCCGGTCAAGATCCTGGAGATGAAGCAGGAAGCCCTGGACAAGGGCCTGGGCATCATCCGCAAGAACTACGAAGCCCAGGTCAAAAAGGGCAAGCTCAAGCAGGACAAATACGAGCAACGCATGAGCCTGCTGAGCACCACGCTGAGCTACGACGAACTGAAAGACGCCGACATGGTGATCGAGGCCGTGTTCGAGGACATGGGCGTGAAGGAAAAAGTCTTCAAGGAACTGGACCGCGTGATGAAGCCCGGCGCCATCCTGGCGTCCAACACCTCGACGCTGGACGTCAACCAGATCGCCGCCTTCACCCAACGCCCGCAGGACGTGGTGGGCATGCATTTCTTCAGCCCCGCCAATGTCATGAAGCTGCTCGAAGTGGTGCGCGGCGCCAAGACCGGCAAGGACGTGCTGGCCACCGTGATGGCGGTGGGCAAAAAAATCCGCAAGACGGCCGTGGTCTCTGGCGTGTGCGACGGCTTTATCGGCAACCGCATGATCGAGCAGTACGGCCGCCAGGGCGGTTTCCTGCTCGATGAGGGCTGCACGCCCGAGCAGGTCGACAAGGCCATCGAGAAATTCGGTTTCGCCATGGGCCCCTTCCGCATGGGCGACCTGGCCGGCAACGACATCGGCTGGGCCATCCGCAAGCGCCGCTACACCGAAAAACCCGACATGAAGTACAGCAAGACGGCCGACCTGCTCTGCGAAAAAGGCCGCTTCGGCCAGAAGACCGGCGCCGGCTGGTACGACTATGTGCCCGGCAAGCGCGACGCGATCCCGAACGCCGAAGTCGTCAAGATGATCGAGGACCACCGCAAGAGCCTGGGCATCACGCCGCGCAAGATTTCCGACGAGGAAATCGTGCAGCGCCTGGTGTTCTCGCTGGTCAACGAGGCCGCGCACATCCTGGAGGAGGGCATTGCCTCCAAGGCCAGCGACATCGACATGGTCTACATCATGGGCTACGGCTTCCCGGTCTACCGCGGCGGCCCCATGCTCTACGCCGACCAGCTGGGCCTGTTCAACGTGGTGCAAAGCATGAACCGCTTCGCCCAGAACCCGCTGGACGACGCCAAATTCTGGAAGCCCGCGCCCCTGCTGGCCAAGCTGGCGGCTGAAGGCAAGACCTTCAACCCGACCGTCTGAACCCAGCGCACCGCACAGATCAACGCACCCAGATTCCGGAGAATTTCATGAGCTCAGCAGTCATTGTTTCCACCGCACGCACCCCCCTGGCCAAAAGCTGGAAGGGCTCTTTCAACATGACGCACGGCGCCACTCTGGGCGGCCACGCCGTCGAGCACGCGCTTAAGCGTGCCGGCATCGAAGCCGGCGAGGTCGATGACGTGATCATGGGCTGCGCCACGCCCGAAGGCGCGACCGGCGCCAACATCGCGCGCCAGGTCGCGCTGCGCGCCGGCTGCCCCGTCACCGTTTCGGGCATGACGGTCAACCGTTTTTGCTCGTCGGGCCTGCAGACCATTGCCCTGGCGGCCCAGCGCGTGATCGCCGGCGAAGCCGACATCTATGTGGCCGGCGGCGTCGAAAGCATCTCCTGCGTGCAGCAGGAAATGAACACCCACATGCTGCAGGAAGCCTGGCTCGCCAAGAACAAGCCCGAGATTTACTGGAACATGCTGCAGACGGCCGAGCAGGTCGCCAAGCGCTACAACATCTCGCGCGATCGCATGGACGAATACGGCGCACTGAGCCAGCAAAAGGCCACGGCCGCGCAGGCCGCGGGCCTCTTTGAAGCCGAAATCGCGCCCATCACCGTGACGGCCGGCGTGGCCGACAAGGTCATGGGCCTGACGACCAAACAGGTCACCGTCAGCAAGGACGAGGGCATACGCGAAGGCACGACCAAGGAAGGCATCAGCGGCATCAAGCCGGCCATCCCTGGCGGCGTGATCGCGGCCGGCAACGCCAGCCAGTTCTCCGACGGCGGCGGCGCCGTGGTCGTGATGAGTGAAACCGTGGCGCAGAAGAAGGGCCTCAAGCCCCTGGGCCGCTTCCTCGGCTTTGCGGTCGCTGGCTGCGAGCCCGACGAAATGGGCATTGGCCCGGTCTTCGCCATCCCGAAGGTTCTCGCCAAGCTGGGCCTGAAGATAGCCGACATCGACCTCTGGGAACTCAATGAAGCCTTTGCCGTGCAGGTGCTGTACTGCGCCGACAAGCTGGGCATTCCCATGGACAAACTTAACGTCAACGGCGGCGCGATCGCCGTCGGCCACCCTTACGGCGTGACCGGCCAGCGCCTGACGGGCCATGCGCTGATCGAAGGCAAGCGCCGCGGCGCCAAGCGCGTCTGCGTGACCATGTGCATTGGCGGCGGCATGGGCGCGGCCGGCATTTACGAAGTCCTCTAAACCGGGCAAGCACCATGGATGAAACCCTGCTCCTTCAGAAAGGGCAGGTGTTTCCTGCCTTCCCGCCTGCCTGCCGACCGGGGAGCCCGTCATGAGCCTTCGGCCCACGCTGGACTTCCTGCTGTACCACTGGCTGGACGCCGAATCGCTGAACCAGCGCGAGCGCTTTGCCGACCATTCGCGCGAGACCTTTGACGCGGTCTTCGACACCTGCGAGCGCATCGCGCGCGAGAAATACGCGCCTTTCAACCGCACGGTGGACACCCAGGAGCCGCATTTCGACGGCGAAAAAGTGATACTGCCGCAGGCCACGCATGATGCGCAAAAGGCCTATGCGGCCTCCGGCATGCTCAGCGCCGCGCAGGACTATGAGGTCGGCGGCATGCAGCTGCCCTACACCGTCGAGGCCGCGGCCAATGCCTTTTTTGCCATGGCCTCGGTCAGCATAGGCTCGGGCCTGCTGACCACCGGCAATGCCAACCTGCTGATGGTGCACGGCACCGAACTGCAAAAAGAGGTGTTCGCCAAAAACGAATTCTCGGGCCGCTTCTCGGGCACCATGTGTCTGTCTGAACCGCAGGCCGGCTCTTCATTAAGCGACGTGACCACACGCGCCGTGCCCGACGGCGAAGGGTTTGAGGCCGACCCGCTGGGCGCGCGCTACCGCCTCAAGGGCAACAAGATGTGGATATCGGCCGGCGAGCACGAGCTGACCGACAACATCATCCACCTGGTGCTGGCCAAGATACCGGGGCCGGACGGCAAGCTGATCGCCGGCACGCGCGGCATCTCGCTGTTCATCGTGCCCAAGAAAATGGTCAACATCCAGGGCGAGCTCACCGGTGTGCGCAACGACGTGGCGCTGGCGGGCCTCAATCACAAGCTGGGCTGGCGCGGCACCACCAACACCTTGCTCAATTTCGGTGAAGGCAAATACCCGGTGGACGGCCAGGCCGGCGCTGTCGGCTACCTGGTGGGCAAGCCGCATGAGGGCCTGCGTTGCATGTTCCACATGATGAACGAGGCGCGCATAGGCGTGGGCACGGCCGCCACCATGCTGGGCATGGCGGGCTATTACGCCAGCCTGGACTACGCCAAAAACCGTCCGCAGGGCCGGCCGGTGGGTGTGGGCGGCAAGGACGCCTCCCAGCCGCAGATCCGCATCATCGAGCACGCCGACGTCAAGCGCATGCTGCTGGCGCAAAAAGCCTACTGCGAAGGCGCGCTGGCGCTGGAGCTGTACTGCGCGCGCCTGGTCGACGAGAACCACACGGCCGAGGCGCAAGCCGCCGACGACGCGCGCCTGCTGCTGGAGGTGCTGACGCCGATTGCCAAAAGCTGGCCCAGCGAATGGTGCCTGGAGGCCAATTCCCTGGCCATCCAGGTGCACGGCGGCTACGGCTACACGCGCGACTTCCCGGTGGAGCAGTACTGGCGCGACAACCGCCTGAACATGATCCACGAGGGCACACACGGCATCCAGGCCATGGACCTGCTGGGCCGCAAGGTGCTGATGGAAGGGGGCAGGGGACTGCAACTGCTGGCTGCGCGCATCAACGCCACGATTGAAAAAGCCATACAGCGGCCCGAGCTGGCGGTGCACGCCAACGCGCTGGGCAAGGCCCTGCAGCATGTGGGCAGCGCCACCAAGGCGGCCTGGGCGACGGGCGAACCCGGCGAGGCCCTGGCCAATGCGGTACCCTATATGCAGGCCTTCGGCCACACCGTGCTGGCGTGGCTGTGGCTGGACGTGGCCCTGGCCAGCCTTTCATTGCCCGCGGATGCACCGCATGCGGGAAGAATGGGGGCCATGCGCTACTTTTATCATTACGAGTTACCCAAGATCGACGCCTGGCTCAAAGTGGTTGAAAACCGCGACCTGACCTGCGCCGAGCTGCCCGAGGAGGCTTTTTAATGGCATTTTTCAAACCGTCCGCCGAGCCCGTTTCCAACAAGAACGTGGCGCGCCTGCAGGCCCTGATCTGGATCCTGATCTACGGCGGGCTGCTGACCCTGGTGCTGGGCCTGTCGGTCCAGCGCACGGACGACGCCATAGGCTGGTCGCTGGTGGTTGGCGGCGGTATTGTCGCGGCAGTGGGCTTTTTGCTGATCTACGTGCGCTCCCGCATCAACGTGGGGTCGTGAGCGCCGCCTGGGCGCCAAGTCGCCGCCACGACAGCATGGGCTGCAACCGGCGCGATGTTGTGCCAACATGGCGAAGTCCACGCAAGTGAAAAATGCAGCCGCGGCTGCCTGAGCACCCTTCTTATTCCATCCCCTCATCCCCGCCCAGGCCGTCCGTGCGGCCCAGCGGGAAAGCATGAACAACAACTCCAGGAGATTCCCATGACCCGTAGCATCCAGCAACTGTTTGACCTCAAAGGCAAAACCGCCCTCGTGACCGGCGGCTCGCGCGGCCTGGGCTTGCAACTGGCCCAGGCGCTGGGCGAGGCCGGCGCCAAAGTCATCCTGAGCTCGCGCAAGGCCGAAGACCTCATTGAGTCCGCCGCCGAACTCAAGGCCGCCGGCATAGACGTCGACTGGATCGCCGCCGACTGCTCGAAAGAAGAAGACATACGCGCGCTGGCCGACGAGGCCATCAAGCGCCTGGGCCATGTCGACATCCTGGTCAACAACGCCGGCGCCGCCTGGGGCGCGCCCGCCGAAGACCACCCGGTCGAAGCCTGGGACAAGGTCATGAACCTGAACATCCGCGGTTATTTCATCTTGAGCCAGCACATCGCCAAGCACAGCATGATCGCGCGCAAATCCGGCCGCATCATCAACGTGGCCTCCATCGCCGGCCTGGGCGGCAACCCGCGCGAGATGACCACCGTGGCCTACAACACCTCCAAGGGCGCGGTCGTCAATTTCACGCGCGCGCTGGGCTGCGAATGGGGCAAGTACAACATCACCGTCAACGCCATCTGCCCGGGCTTTTTCCCGAGCAAGATGACCGTCGGCACGCTCAAGGCGCTGGGCGAGGAAAAACTCGCCTCGCATGCGCCGCTGGGCCGCCTGGGCGACGACGAGGACCTGAAGGGCCTGTGCGTGCTCTATGCCTCCGACGCCGGCAAACACATCACCGGCCAGTGGCTGGCGGTGGACGGCGGCGTATCAGTGGTAACCGGCGGTTAAGTCGCGATGGGTTGGGAGGAACTGATGGACTTCGGCGCCGATATCCCTTTTGTCAGGCATCTGGGCTTTGAGCTGGAGCTGTTCACGGGTGGCGCCTCGGCCATCGGCTACACGCCCCAACCCGAGCACCTCAACTCTTTTGCCGTGACGCACGGCGGCGCCATCATGACGCTGCTGGACGTGACCATGGCCACGGCGGCGCGCAGCGTGCAAAAAGACATGGGCGTGGTCACCATTGAAATGAAGACCAGTTTCATGCGGCCGGCGCCCGGCGACGGCAGCCGGCTGACGGCCAAGGGCCGGCTCATGCACCGCAGCGCCACCATGGCGTTTACCGAAGCCACGCTATACGATGTGCTGGGCCAGGCCTGCGCGCATTCGACCGGCACCTTTAAATACGTCAAACGCAAGCCCGCCGCCGGCCAGGCGCAAGCGCCCGGCGGCGCGATTTCCACCGATTGACGCCCCCGCCGCGGCCCGAACGCGGCACACGATTCACAGGAGACCCCCATGCCCATCAACCAGCAAATCCTTCTCGACAACCGTCCCACCGGCGAAGCCACTGCGAGCAACTTCATGCTGGTCTCCAGCGACACGCCGCCCCTGCAGGACGGCCAGGTGCTGGTGCGCCACCACTACCTGAGCCTGGACCCTTACATGCGCGGCCGCATGAACGACAGCAAAAGTTATGCGGCGCCCCAGCCGCTGGGCCAAGTCATGATTGGCGGCACGGCCGGCGAGGTGGTCGAAAGCCGCTCGCCCAAATTCCAGCCCGGCGACAAGGTCGTCGGCATGGGCGGCTGGCAGGAATACAGCGTGGTCAGCGCCGACCAGCCCGGTGCGCTGCGCAAGGTGGACACCACCCATGTGCCGCTGTCGCACTATTTGGGCGCGGTCGGCATGCCCGGCGTCACCGCCTGGTACGGCCTGGTCAAAATCATAGAACCCAAAGCCGGCCAGACCATGGTGGTCAGCGCCGCCACCGGCGCCGTGGGCAGCGCCTTTGCCGCGCTGTCCAAGGCGCGCGGCTGCCGCACGGTCGGTATCGCGGGCGGGCCCGACAAATGCAAATACGCGGTCGACGAGCTCGGCTTCGACGCCTGCATAGACTACAAGCTGCATGCCGACGCGGCCTCGCTGTCCAAGGCCTTGCGTGATGCCTGCCCCGACGGCATAGACGGCTATTTCGAGAACGTGGGCGGCATGGTGCTGGACGCCGTGCTGCCGCGCATGAACGCCTTCGGCCGCATCGCGCTGTGCGGCGTGATCGCCGGCTATGACGGCCGGCCCTTGCCGCTGGCCCACCCGGCGCTGATCCTGACCAGCCGCCTGAAGGTCGAAGGTTTTATCGTGGCCGAGCACATGGAAGTCTGGCCCGAAGCGCTGAAAGAACTCGGCACCCTGGTGGGCACCGGCAAGCTGCGCCCGCGTGAAAGCGTGGCGCAGGGCATCGAGTCGGCGCCCGAAGCCTTCCTCGGATTGCTCAAGGGAAAGAACTTCGGCAAGCAGCTGGTCAAGCTCATTTAAGCCAAACCCCACAGGAGGTTTGCCATGAACCCCACCCATGAGGTCTTCAACCAGCCCGCGCCGCTGTCGGACTACAACCTGCTGGCCGGCAACCGGCCGCTGCGTGATGCGCTGAAATTCAACGCGCCCGGCCTGGACAGCACGGAGCTGGGCGAGCTCGGTGCCGCGCTGGGCAGCAGCGCCATGCAGACCCATGCGCGCCTGGCCAATGTGCACGGGCCGGTGCTGCACAGCCACGACCGCTTCGGGCGGCGTGTGGACCAGGTGGAGTTCCACCCGAGCTATCACGTGCTCATGAAGCTCGCGACCGGTGCGGGCCTGCATGGCACGCCCTGGTCCGATGACGAAGCATCCCCGCATGTGCGGCGCGCCGCGGGCTTTATGCTCTTCACCGAGCTCGAGCCGTCGATCCTCTGTCCCATCTCCATGAGCTACGCGGCCACACCCGCGCTGCGCGGCAACACCGCCATCTACGCCGACTGGGGCCCCAAGCTGGCCAGCCGCGCCTACGACGCCGAACTCAAGCCCTGGCAGGCCAAGGCCGGCCTCACCATGGGCATGGGCATGACCGAAAAGCAGGGCGGCTCCGACGTGCGGGCCAACACCACGCGGGCCGAGCCCTCGGGCCGCGACGGCTGGGGCGAGCGTTATGCCATCACCGGCCACAAATGGTTTTTCTCGGCGCCCATGTGCGACGCCTTCCTGGTGCTGGCCCAGACCCAGAGCGGCCTGAGCTGCTTTTTCCTGCCGCGCGTGCTGCCCGATGGCAGCCTCAATGCGATACGCATCCAGCGCCTGAAGGACAAACTCGGCAACAAGGCCAACGCCAGCTCCGAAGTGGAGTTCGAAGGCGCCCAGGCCTGGCTGGTTGGCGAGGAAGGCCGCGGCATTCCGCAGATTCTGGAAATGGGCACCATGACGCGGCTGGACTGCGCCCTGGGCACCAGCGGTTTGATGCGCCAGGCGCTGGCCCTGGCGCTGAACCATACCTCCCAGCGCAAGGCCTTTGGCAAGCTGCTGGTGGAGCAGCCCTTGATGCGCAATGTGCTGGCCGACCTGGCGCTCGAATCCGAAGCCGCCACGGCGCTGGCCCTGCGCCTGGCCCGGGCGTTCGACCGCCCGGGCAATGCCCACGAGGCCGCCATGGCGCGCCTCTTGACGCCGGTTGCCAAGTTCTGGATCTGCAAGCGCGGCAGCCACTTTGCGCAGGAGGCCATGGAATGCCTGGGCGGCAACGGCTATGTGGAGGAGGGCGGCGAAGGCATCATGGCCCGCGTCTACCGCGAAATGCCGCTCAACTCGATCTGGGAAGGCGCGGGCAACATCATGGCGCTGGACTTGCTGCGCGCCCTGCGCAAGGCCGATGCCGTGGCCGCGCTGGCGCAGGAGCTTGCCGTGGCCAAAGGCGCGCACCCGGCGCTGGACAAGCTGGCCGCCGCCTTGCCCACGCGCATTGAAGAAATGGCCAGCGAAATCGAGGCGCGCCGCCTGGCGCAGGACGTGGCCCTCGCGGTGCAGGCCGCGCTGCTGCTGCAGACGGCACCCTCGGCCGTCTTCAGCGCCTTTTGTGATTCACGCCTGGCCGGCAACTGGGGGCAGTCCTTCGGCACGCTGGGCGCCGGCACCGATTTCGACACCATCATCGCGCGGGCCATGCCTCGTTAATCCCACAAAAAATCCCGGAGACACCCATGAGCGAGCTGATTCTTCACCACTACCCCACATCGCCCTTCGCCGAAAAAACGCGGCTGATGCTGGGCTACAAAAACCTGGCCTGGAAGTCCGTCCTCATCCCGATGATCATGCCCAAGCCCGACGTGGTGGCGCTCACGGGCGGCTATCGCAAGACACCCATCCTGCAAATCGGCGCCGACATTTATTGCGACACCGCGCTGATCAGCGACGTGCTCGAGCACTTGCAGCCCACGCCCAGCGTTTACCCCGAGCCCAGCAAGGGCCTGGCGCGCACGCTGGCGCATTGGGCCGACAACACGCTGTTCTGGACCTCCATGGCCTACAACAGCCAGCCCAAGGGCATCGCGCAGATCTTCGAGAAAGCGCCGCCCGAAGCCGCGCGCGCCTTTGGCGAAGACCGCAAGGCCATGAGCTTTGGTATGCCGCGCCTGCGCGCCGGCGATGCCGCGGCGGCCTACAAGTCCTACCTGCGGCGCATTTCCGACATGCTGGACGACAGGCCTTTTCTGCTCGGCGAGGTGCCCTGCATCGCCGACTTTGCGATGTACCACCCGCTGTGGTTCACGCGGGTGCAGACCCCGGTGCTCGCCGGCATCCTCAAGCTCACGCCGGCCGTGCTGGACTGGATGGACCGCATGGCCGCCATAGGCCAGGGCAGTTCTGAAAAGCTCAGTTCCGCCGACGCCATCGCGGTGGCCGCCGCCGCTACGCCCGCGCCGCTGCACGACGAGCTGTTCCAGGACGAGCACGGCATCCCGCTGGGCACCCTGGTACGGATCACCAGCGAAAGCTTCGGTCCCGAGCCCACCGAAGGCGAACTGATCGCCGCCACCCGTATGCATTACACGCTGCGCCGCAGCGACCCGCGCGCCGGTACCGTGCACGTGCATTTCCCGCGCATAGGCTATTCCTTGAAAGCCGCCACCCCCGAATGACCGGCACCATCACCTGGCGTTTTCTGCCCTTCAGCGCGCTGAACACGCTGGAGCTTTACCAATTGCTACAGCTGCGCAGCGAGGTCTTTGTGCTGGAACAGGCCTGCGCCTTCCAGGACCTGGACGGCGCCGACACCGAGGCCATGCATTTACTGGGTGTGCGGGACGGCCGCCTGGCCGCGTATGCGCGCTGTTTTGCCGCCGGCGTGAAATTCACCGAGGCCAGCATCGGCCGTGTGGTCACCCACGCCTCGGCGCGCGGCGGCGGAATCGGCCATGTGCTGATGAAAGAGGCCGTTGACCGCCTGCAGGCGCATTGGGGCCCGCAAGCCGTACGCATAGGCGCTCAGGCGCGGCTGGAAAAGTTCTACAACCAGCACGGCTTTGTGCAGAACGGCGAACCCTATATCGAAGACGGCATACCGCACATCGAGATGCTGCGGGCGGCCTGAGTTACTTGAGTTCCCTGGGTGACACGCGCAAGGGCGTGCCTCATGGACAATTTTCCCATTCACGCTATCAAGGAAGACACGCAATGATCACGGACTTCAAAGGCAAAACCGCGGTGCTGACCGGCGCGGGTTCCGGCTTCGGCCTGGAATGCGCGCGCCTGGGCGCCAAACTGGGCATGAACCTGGTGCTGGTCGACGTGCAGCAGGACGCGCTGGACAAGGCCGAAGCAGAAATGAAGGCTGCCGGCGCCCAGGTGCTGTCCTTCAAGCTCGACGTTTCCAGCGCCGCGCAGATGGAAGCCATGGGCCAAGCCGTGTTCGAGCGCTTCGGCGCGCCGCACTTCGTCTTCAACAACGCCGGCGTGGGCGCGGGCGGCCTGATCTGGGAAAACAGCCTCAAGGACTGGGAATGGGTGATGGGCGTCAACGTCATGGGCGTGGTGCACGGCGTGCGCATCTTCACGCCCATGATGCTCGAAGCCGCCGCCAAGGACCCCTCCTGGCAGGGCCACATCGTCAACACCGCCAGCATGGCCGGCTTGCTGAACCCGCCGAATATGGGTGTCTACAACGTCAGCAAGCATGCGGTGGTGGCCCTCAGCGAAACCCTGTACCAGGACCTGGGCCTTGTGACCGACCAGGTCGGCGCCTCGGTGCTGTGCCCCTTCTTTGTGGCCACCGGCATAGGCATGAGCCACCGCAACCGCCCGGCAGACCTCGCCGCCGGCAAGCCCACCAAAAGCCAGATGATCCAGCAGGCCATGACAGGCAAGGCCGTGGGTTCCGGCAAGGTCACCGCCGCCGACGTGGCGCAGCTGGTGTTTGACGCCATTGCCAACAACCAGTTCTACATCTACAGCCACCCCAAGGCCATCCATTCGGTGCAGACGCGCCTGGAAGACGTGCTGCAGGCGCGCAACCCGACCGACCCCTTTGCCGACAAACCCGAGATCGGCCAGCAACTGAAGGCCGCCTTGCGCGGCGCTTGATGCGGCGCGTCTGCCTGGCCCTTGCCGGGTTGCTGCTGGCCAGTTTGCCCTGGGCCGCGCTGGCCCAGCAGGCTACATGCCCCGACGGCAAAAAGGCCGACGGCATAGCGCGGGCTGGGGACAGCCGGCATTGCCTGGTCATACGCACGCTGGCGCCCAGCCAGGCCTCGGCCCGCACCGCGCCCAAAGTGCTGGTCGTCTTCCTGCACGGCGATAACGGCGGGCGCACCGAACTGAAAGCCGACAGCGGCGCGGCCGCCATGCTTGCGGAAAAACTCCAGGTCGTCACGGTGGCGCTGCAAAGGCCGGGCTATGGCAGCGACTTGGGCAGGTCCGACGGCCAATCCGGCGCCGAGGATGACGACTACACGCCGCAGAACATCGAGATCATCGCCAGCGCACTGGAAAACCTGCGCAAGCTCAACCCCGGCAAAAAGATTCTGCTGGTCGGCCATTCAGGCGGCGCGGCCATGGCGGCGCTGCTGGCCGGCCGTTTCCCCGGCAGCGCCGACGCTTACCTGCTGGCCGCATGCCCTTGCGATGTGCCCGCGTGGCGGCAATGGCGGGCCAGTTCGGCCGGCAAAAAAGGCGCCTGGACCAGCCTGTCGCCGCTGGCCGAAGCCGGCAAGCTGCCGCCGGGCACCCTGGTCAGCCTGGTCGTCGGCAATAAGGACGAAAACACCTTGCCCCTGTTCAGCGAAAGCTATGCCCGGGCCTTGCAGGCGCGCGGCCTCAAGACCCGCGTGACCTATGCGATGAACGCCACCCATGTGTCGGTGCTGCGCTCGCCGGAATTCTTTATGCTGGCGGGGGAATTGGCCGACGCGCTGTCGAAATAGGTGCGCTGGGCTATTCTTGCGTTTTCGTTGATCGACGGATACCCCATGCCCAAACCCCTGAGCTCACTTTTCGCCACCGCGCTGATGGCCGCCAGCCTGCTGCTGGCCGGCTGCAACGACGCCCCCGAGGCATCCGCATCCAAACCCGCGGCGGCCACAGCCCTTTCGGTGGACGCCATCGCGGCCGAGGCCAAGGGTTTTATCGCCGGCTCGCAAATGAGCAAGCGCACCGTCTATGTGTTTTTCGACGCGCAATGCCCGCACTGCGCCGTGCTGTGGGAGGCCGCCAAGCCGCTCAAGTCGCAGGCCAAATTTGTCTGGATTCCCGTCGGCATCCTCAACGCCGCCAGCACCTCGCAAGGCGCCACCCTTTTAGCCTCCGGCGACCCGGTGGCCGCCATGGATGAACACGAAGCGTCCATGAAAGCAGGGCGGGGCGGCATCAGCGCCGCCAGCAGCATAGACCCGCAAAAAGACGCCGTCGCCAAAAACACGGCCCTCATGACCCGCATGGGTTTCAGCGGCATCCCCAGCATCGTCGGCACCCATGCACAGACCGGCGCGGTGGTATCGCAGGAAGGCGCATTGCCGACGGCCGCGCTGGCGGAGCTGTTGGGCTTGCAGGTGCCGGCGCAGTAAAGCTGGCGGCCCCAGGCCCCTACTTATCGGGTAGTTTTCCCAAACAAAAGCGAGACAGGCCGTTCCGCGTGCGGCGCGCTCGCCCCATTGCTTCCCAGGTTGCAGCGCCACGACCCGGCCAGCCACAGGGCCACCGTCTCCTCATGCGCGCACTGCAGCGCGCTGACGATGTCGTGGCCCTCGATGTTTTCGCATGGAGGCTCGTACGGCTCACGGCAGCAGAGATGCCAGAGGTGGTTGGCGTGGTAGATCTCACTCGGCAGCCCGGCCGGCAGCGGGCCGCCGCCCTTGGCCGCCTGCCCGTGCCGCCAATAAGTACCCGCCATGTTGGCCATGTGCGGCAAGCTTGGGTTGAATAAGGGTTCGCGCATTTTCTTGACTCCTTCACGGTTTCACGGTGTGGATGTCTTGCGGTCTGCTGTTTTTCAACGCAAGACGGTTGAACCGGTGCGGAGCTTATGCGCTGTGCCGGGCGCTTGCTGGGCTATCGCCACTTCTTTGTCCACGGATGGACAAAGTTTGGCGATTTGGGTGATATTCACTTCTTTGCGGCCTGCGCCGCTGCAAGCCGGGCGTGCGCGCGCCGGCCCCGGGCGGTGGGCGAGGAGGGGCCCGGCCTTAGAACAGCACGCGGCTGCGTATAGTCCCAGGCACCTCGGCCAGTTTGGCCAGTGCCATGTCGGAATGCGCCGCGTCGATGTCGATCACGACGTAACCCACGGCCTCGTTCGTCTGCAGGTACTGCGAGGCGATGTTGATGCCGTTGCCGGCGAACACCTTGTTGATTTCGGAAAGCACGCCGGGCACGTTGCGATGGATGTGCAGCAGGCGGTGTTTGCCGGGGTGGGCCGGCAGCGCAACTTCGGGGAAGTTGACGGACGAAGTCGAGGTGCCGTTGTCGCTGTACTTCACGAGTTTTTCGGCAACTTCTATGCCGATGTTTTCCTGGGCTTCCATGGTGGAGCCGCCCACATGCGGCGTCAGGATCACGTTGTCCAGGCCGCGCAGGGGCGACTCGAAGATGTCCTTGTTGCTGCGCGGCTCAACCGGGAAGACGTCGATGGCGGCGCCCAGCAGTTTCCTGTTTTTCAGCGCCTGGGCCAGCGGTTCGATCTCGACCACCGTCCCGCGCGAGGCATTGATCAGCACGCCGCCGGGTTTGATGGCGGCGATCTGCTCCGCGCCTATCATCCACTGCGTGGCCTGGGTTTCAGGCACATGCAGGCTCACCACGTCGGACTGGGCCAACAAGTCCTTGAGCTGGGCCACCTGGCGGGCATTGCCCAGGGGCAGCTTGGTGACCACGTCAAAGAACACCACATGCATGCCCAGGGCCTCGGCCAGCACCGAGAGCTGCGTGCCTATGGAGCCGTAGCCGACGATGCCCAAAGTCTTGCCGCGGATTTCATACGCGTTCTCAGCCGACTTGAGCCAGCCGCCGCGGTGCGCGACCGCGCTTTTTTCAGGCACGCCGCGCAGCAGCAAGATCGCCTCGGCCAGCACCAGTTCAGCCACCGAGCGGGTGTTGGAATAGGGCGCGTTAAACACCGCGATGCCGCGCTCGCGGGCGGCGTTAAGGTCGACCTGGTTGGTGCCTATGCAAAAGCAGCCGACGGCGGCGAGCTTGCCGGCCTGGGCGAACACCTCGGCCGTGAGCTGGGTGCGCGAGCGTATGCCGACAAAATGCACGTCGGCGATCCTGGCCTTGAGCTCGTCGTCCGTCAGGGCGCCGGACAGGCTTTCAATATTGGAATAACCCGCGGCCTTGAGAACTTCCACGGCGGAGGGGTGTATGCCCTCGAGCAGCAGGAACTTGATTTTGTGCTTGTCGACCGAGGTTTTGTTCATGGAGGCAGGCGGGCAATGAGTGGATGGCCACCCAGTATGACGTATGCCAAATACCCATGCTGCGCTGCGTCATTCCAGCACCCGGCCCGTGGGCGGGTAGTCGCGCGACAGCACCTGCTCGTCCGTGAGGTCCTGGCCCTGCCAGATCGTGACTTCAGAGGCGCCGGCGCCCAGGGCCATTTCGCGAAAGGCGCGGATCTCGACCTGCGTAAAGCCGCCGGCGGGATCACCCTGGAGGTGAAACAGCACGCGAGGCGACGCGGCGAAGGCATTGCCCTTGGGCAGCTTTTTCACAAAGGCCTTGAGCACCTGCTCGCCCGCGGTGAAGTCGGACATCAAGGAGCGCGGATGGCTGAACGGGTTGAGCACCTGCGCCGACTTGCTGGATTTGTACAAGGCCGCTTCATCGCCGGCGCCCAGCACCTTGGGCTTGGGCCCGCGCGAGATGGCAATTTCGGGCACTTCAGACACAAAGGCGCCGGTCTTGACGTTGCGCACCGTCAGGCGAAAAGGCGACAGGCGTATATACAGGGGTGTCTGGAAAAGGTCGAACATGGTGCAAAAAATCCCTGTGAAATTCAGCCTTCGGAAAAAACGGCCTTGAGCGCCGCCAGCAGCCTGGCGCCGGCCAGCTTGAGCCGCGTCTTCAGGCGGCGCGCCACACGCCAGGCCCAGGAAGCCCTGGCCTGCGCGATGAGCTTGTCTTTCCAGGCCTTCCAGGGCGTATAGAGCCGCGCGAACCAGGCCATGCGCATCAGCGCCGGTTGCGTCAGCTGGAACAGGCGGGCCGCCATTGCCGTTCCCGCGATCTTCGCTGCAAGAATCAAGCCCAGCCCGACGGTGATGTGGCCCTGGCCGAAGAGGTACAGCGCCAGCAGCTTGATGGGAATCAGCGCCAGCACGGGCACGCCGAAGGCCAGCAGCGCGGCCCAGGGCGGCAGGCCGGTGATGAAACGCTCCAGCCGTCCCCACCAGGGCAGCCGGCCCAGCGCCGCGAAGGCCGCGGCCAGCGGTTCCCAGCCCCATTCCTGGAACAACAGGAACAGGGCCACGGGGGCCAGCAGCAGGCTTCGCAGGATTTTTTTGAGTCTGTTCACGCGGGCTCCAGCTCAGAAAGACGTGGGATAAGCGCGGCTCCATCCCAGCAGCAGCGCACCGGCCGCCACGGCCCAGGCCAGGGTGGCGGCGGCCAGCGTCACCGTGAGCGAGGCGCGAATGCTGAGCCAGTACACCGCAAGCAGGTAAGTCGCATAAGGAATCAGCGACCACAGGCCGAACAGCGCGGTGGCGCGCAAATCGGCGGCGCTGCGCTCGCTGCCCACCATGTAGTGCGCGATCAGCGCGAAGGTGGGAAACAGCGGCACCAGGCCGGCGATGACAAAGTTGCGCGAGCGGGACAGCAGGGCGATCAGCAGCACGGCCAGCGCGCCCAGCAGGCATTTGAGGAACAGCGAGATCATGCGAAAGAAAGGCGCGCGGGGCGGCAAGAAGGCATGCGGCAGAGTTTAGCGAAGGCCGGGCGCCGGGCTTCAGGCCTGCTTGCGCATGGCAAACACCCGTTCGTCCGACAGGTCCGGCACCACGGCAAAACCCAGGCGCTCGTAAATGGCCAGCGCCGGGTCGTTGTCGCGGTAGACACGCAGCGTGAAGGCCGTGGCGCCGACGGCGCGCGCGGCCTCGGCCATCAGCAGTTCGCACAGCGTGGTCCCCAGGCCCTGGCCGCGCGCCGTGGGCGCCAGGATGATGCGGGCCAGGTGGGCCACGCCGGGATCGCGCACCCAGAACTGCCCGAAACCCAGGGCCGGGGCCGCCGGGCCGCGGCTCATCACAAAGCTGTTGGCGCCGGGCTCGGCCAGCAGGCGCGAAAGCCGCGCGGGCTTGAACGGATATTTCAGCTTGGGGCCGGCCCAGCGCGCGCAACCCTCGGCGTCGCGGACCCAGCCGCCCAGCGCCAGGTAGTCGGCGGCCTCGGGCGGGCGCAGGCCGGGTGGTGCAGATGAGGGGAAGGGCGCGGGCCGAGGCTCCATGCCGCCATTGTGCGGCAAGCTTTGTGAAATCTGTTCATGATTCAGGCCGGGCACTGCAGGCTCAACGCCTGCAGCGTCTTGCCGGTTTTGGGGTCGAACACCACAAGGTTGACCTGGCGTTCATGGCCGGGGGTGGCGGCGATGCTGCGAAAGGCCAGCTTTTGCGGCGAAGCGCCCTGGCCGGGGTATTCACCCGCTTGGGTGTACTGGCGCACCACAAAATCGTGCTTCAGGAAGGCACCAGCGTTTTCGCCGGCCTGCACCTTGGAGTTGTGGCCGTGTTCGGTGACGGTCCAGTAAGCCGCCCACGAAGGCGACAGCTGCCGCCCGTCCACCGGCGTCACCACGGCTTCGAACTGGTCGGCGCCCAGCTGTGTCAGCACGATGGCCGCGCGCGCCGGCTCCTTGCCGCCAGGCGGCCTGGGCCCCCAGGCGGGCAGGTCCTTGCCGTTGAGCACGGCCTGCGGCGTGTAGACGCTGCGCAGGCCGTTGCGGGCGGCCACCTCATGCTGGCGCCGGGTGTAGGCGGGCGCGGCGAAGCGGTCCACCCAGCCTATGTAGTCCCAATAACCGACATGAAAAGCCTGCACCACCATGCCCGAGCCCTTGAGCGAGGACAGCCATTTGTCGGCGGGCGGGCAGGAGCTGCAACCCTCGGAGGTGTAGAGCTCCATCACCGGCGTGACCGCCGGCCCCGATGCGGCGCTGCAGGTGTTTTGCGCCGCGAACACGCCGCAGCTCAGCGGCAGCAAGGCGGCGGCGATCCAGGGTGAAGCGATGGGCATGGGCGTCTCCAATGGCGTTAAAGCAGCGCCACACCCAAAAAGGGCAGGCGGCTGCTGATGGCCGTTGGTCGCGCGGCGCCGGGCTTTCTTACAGCGTTACACCAGGGGCATGGTCAGGTGGTCTTTTTGCAGGCTGGTCAGGCCGTTGCGGCGCTCCAGCTTGTCTTCCAGCTGGCCCACGGTCGCCGCCATGCTGTTGTCGATCTGTTCCAGCCGCAGCAGCAGGGCTTGCTGCTGCTGGGCGAAACGTTCGGCCAACACGGTGGCCGCGGCGGCCTCGCGGTGCTGGGCGGCCAGCGCCTGCACCTCCAGGTAGCTGCGCAGTTCGGTAAAGCGCGAGGCTTCGGCCTTGTCGGCGAGTTCGCGCTGGGTGTTGAGTTCGCGCGCGTACTTGCGGCTTTCCAGCAGGTGGGTGCTTTGTATATAGAGCGTGCTGGCCAGAAAGACCACGGTGGCGATCACCAGCAGCAGCAGCATGACCAGGCCCAGCGACACCTGCACGGTGGTAAAGCCCAGGCTCAGCATGCTCACGCGCGTGAACTCGTCGAGGTTGAGGGCGACAAAGCCCGACAGCAGCAGGATGCCCACCACCAGCAATATCGTGCGAATTCGCATATCGGTCTCCCCGGAAAAATGTAAGAAATTGCTTTTCAAGCTCAGGCCATTATGGGAAGGGGCCCCCCGGTTTTCCTGTGGGACAATGCCGACCCTTGGCGTCAGTTTCCGGGTTCGCGAGTCCTGCGCCTGCGGCCGCCTGATCCCGTTTCATCCGTTCATCCGTTTCACCCTCTTTAGCCTTTCCGGCCACTTTTTTCCGATATGCAAAAAATCATCCGCCAGATCGCGGCAGAAATCAAAGTCCAGGAACACCAGATCAAGGCAGCCGTGGAGCTGCTGGACGGCGGCGCCACCGTTCCCTTTATCGCGCGCTACCGCAAGGAGGCCACCGGCGGGCTGGACGACATCCAGCTGCGTGAACTTGAATACCGGCTGGGTTACCTGCGCGAGCTCGAAGAGCGCCGCGAGGCCGTGCTCAAAAGCATTGAAGAGCAGGGCAAGCTCACACCCGAGCTGCGCGCGGCGATTGAATTTGCCGCCACCAAGCAGGACCTGGAAGACCTGTACCTGCCCTTCAAGCCCAAGCGCCGCACCAAGGGCCAGATCGCGCGCGAAGCCGGCATAGAGCCGCTGGCCGACAAGCTGTTCGCCGACCCGTCGCTGGTGCCGGCCGACGAGGCCGCGGCCTTCGTGAAGGCCGAGAAAAACGAAAGCGGCGACGACTTCACTACGGTGCAGGCGGTGCTGGATGGCGTGCGCGACATCCTTTCCGAGCGCTGGGCCGAAGATGCCGGCCTGGTGCAGTCGCTGCGCAACTGGCTGTGGAGCGAAGGGCTGTTCAGCTCCAAGCTGGTGGCCGGCAAGGACGAGAACAATGCCGACAACAGCAAATTCCGCGACTACTTCGAGTACGACGAGCCGATAGGCCGCGTGCCTTCGCACCGCGCGCTGGCGGTGTTCCGCGGCCGCGCGCTGGAGATCCTGGACGCCAAGCTGCTGTTGCCCGAGCAGGCCGAGCCCGGCAAGCCCAGCATCGCCGAAGGCAAGATCGCGCTGCACCTGGGCTGGAGCCACAAGGCGCGCCCAGCCGATGATTTGATCCGCAAGGCCGTGGCCTGGACCTGGCGCGTCAAGCTCAGCCTCTCGCTGGAGCGCGACCTGTTTACCCGCCTGCGCGAGGAGGCCGAAAAAGTCGCCATCAAGGTGTTTGCCGACAACCTGCGCGACCTGCTGCTGGCGGCGCCCGCCGGCCCGCGTGTGGTGATGGGCCTGGACCCGGGCATACGCACCGGCGTCAAGGTGGCGGTGGTCGACGCCACCGGCAAGCTGGTGGAAACCGCCACCGTCTACCCGCACGAGCCGCGCAAGGACTGGGACGGCTCGCTGCACACCCTGGCCAAGCTCTGCGAAAAACACGGCGTGAACCTGATCGCCATCGGCAACGGTACGGCCAGCCGCGAAACCGACAAGCTGGCCGCCGACCTGATCAAGGGCATGGCCAAGGTGGAGCAGGTCATTGAAAAAGTCGTGGTCAGCGAAGCCGGCGCCTCGGTCTACTCGGCCAGCGAATTCGCCTCGCAGGAAATGCCCGACGTGGACGTGAGCCTGCGCGGCGCGGCCAGCATCGCGCGCCGCCTGCAGGATCCGCTCGCCGAACTCGTCAAGATAGACCCGAAGTCGATTGGCGTGGGCCAGTACCAGCACGACGTTAACCAGAGCGACCTGGCGCGCAGCCTGGACACCGTGGTCGAGGACTGTGTGAACAGCGTGGGCGTGGACCTGAACACCGCCAGCGTGCCGCTGCTGGCGCGCGTCTCGGGCCTGTCGCAGACGGTGGCCAAGTCGGTGGTGCGCTGGCGCGATGCCAACGGCGCTTTTGCCTCGCGCGCCGACCTGCTCAAGGTGACCGGCCTGGGCGCCAAGACCTTTGAGCAGAGCGCGGGCTTTTTGCGCCTGCGCGGCGGCAGCAACCCGCTGGACATGACCGGCGTGCACCCCGAAACCTATCCCGTGGTCGAAAAAATCATGGCCCACACCGGCAGGCCGGTGGCCGAGCTCATGGGCCGCGCCGAAATGCTCAAGACCCTGAAGCCCGAGCTGTTCGCGAATGAGCAGTTCGGCGTGATCACCGTCAAGGACATCCTGACCGAACTCGAGAAACCCGGCCGCGACCCGCGCCCCGACTTCAAGGTGGCGCGCTTTAACGAGGGCGTGGAAGACATCAAGGACCTCAAGGAAGGCATGACGCTGGAAGGCACGGTCAGCAACGTCGCGGCCTTCGGCGCCTTTGTCGACATCGGCGTGCACCAGGACGGCCTGGTCCATGTGAGCCAGCTCGCCAACAAGTTCGTCAACGACGCGCGCGAAGTCGTCAAGACCGGCGACATCGTCAAAGTGCGCGTGACCGAGGTCGACGTGGCGCGCAAGCGCATAGGCCTGACCATGAAGCTGGACGCCGCGCCGGCGCGCCGCGACGGCCCGCGCGACAACCGCTTTGAAAGCGCGCGGCCCGGCGGGCAGGGCCGCGGCGGCAGCTACGGCGGCAATTACGGTGGCGGGCGCGGCGCGCCGCAACCGGCGGCCGCCACGGCCATGGAATCGGCCTTCAGCAAGCTGGCGGCGCTCAAGAAATAAGCGGGCAGGGCGCGGTGGTCCCGCAAAGGACAAGCGCGCCACCGGCTTGATGCTCCAATACGCCCGACACTCCACGCTCCATGAAAGCCTTACGCATCTACGCCGGCCCCAAGGCGCGCCGGCACATTGAACAAAACGGCCTGCAGGCCAGGGACATCGGCGTGGTGCCGGGCGCTGCCGGCGGCCCCAAGGGCCTGATCCTGGGCGCGCTGGACCGTTTTATTTTTGGCGAGTGGCTGGCGCAGACCGACCATCCGGTGCACCTGGTGGGCGCATCGATAGGCGCCTGGCGCATGGCCACGGCCTGCCTGAATGACCCGGCGGCGGGTTTCTCGCGGCTGGAAGACGACTACATCCACCAGCATTACGAACTGCAGCCCGGCCAGAAGCGCCCGACCGCGGACAGGGTGAGCGAGCAGTTCGGCGAGAGCCTCAAGGCCTTTTACGGCGGCCGTGTGCAGGAGGTACTGCAACACCCGCGCTACAGGCTGCACATCGTGACCTCGCGCGGGCGCCACATGCTGGGCCGCGAGCACAAAGTCGCCACCCCGCTGGGCTACCTGGGCGCCTTTTTGACCAACAGCCTGCACCGCAAGGCCATGGGCGCCTGGCTGGAGCGGGTGGTGTTTTCCACGCCCGGTGTGAAACTGCCTTTCGCCACCAGCGACTACCGCACGCGCCAGGTCGACCTCAGCGAAGACAACTTCCAGCCCGCGCTGCAGGCCAGCTGCTCGATTCCCTTTGTGCTGCGGTCGGTGCACAACGTGCCGGGCGGGCCGCCCGGCGCCTACTGGGATGGCGGCATCACCGACTACCACCTGCACCTGAACTACAGCGCCCAAGGCGCGGCGGGCGGCGCCGGCCTGGTGCTGTATCCGCACTTCCAGAAATCGGTGGTGCCCGGCTGGCTGGACAAAGGCCTCAAGTGGCGCCACAAGGCCACCCACTTCCTGGACAACATGGTGCTGCTGGCGCCCGACCCGGACTGGATCAAGACCCTGCCCAATGCCAAGCTGCCCGACCGCCAGGACTTTGTGCGCTACGGGCCGGATATGCAGGCCAGGGTGAAAGCCTGGAGCGCGGCCACCGCGGCCAGCGCGCAGCTGGCCGAGGAATGGCAGGAATGGCTGGCGCGGCCCGACCTGGGACAGCTGGGCGCGCTTTGATCCTGCTTAGTTAGAAGATGTGCGCGATACCCGCGTACACCGATTTCGGGCTCTGGCCGACGGCCGAGAGCGCCAGGCCTGGCGAGCTGCCGCCGCCGCCGCTGATGGTGTAGCCGGCCGCGGCCTGGTTGCTGATCCGGGTCGCGCCGCCGTAAATCGTGGTGCGCTTGGACAGCGGGTAGTCGTAGCGCACGCCTATGGCTTTGGAGTCCGAATTCGCCGTGGTCTTGTTTTTCAGCTGGCCGTAGGTGGCGATTAGCTTGCCGACGCCCACGGGCGCCGAGGCGCCGATCTGGTAGGCGTCGAGGGCGGGCGCGCCGGCCATGTCGCCGCGGCGGCGCACAAAAATCGCCGAAGGCTTGATCACGCCGAAATCGTAGGACGCCGCCAGGACGGTGTACTTGTCGGTGTTGCCGACGATGTAAATGGTTTTTTCCGTCATGTAGCTCGCTTGCGCCGACAGCGTGCTGCTGCTGTAGCCGGCCGCGATGTTGAGCGTGTTGCCGGTGGACTTGGGCTGGCCGCCCGCGCCGTTCGATTCGCCGAAGGCGTAGAACACATTGGCCTTGAAGCCGCCCCAGGTCGGCGTGGTGTACTGGATGGAGTTGTCGCGGCGCGTGGTGGCGTCGGCCAGCGAGCCGCCGTTGATGCCCACGCCGGGGCCGGCGTAGTAATTCAGGGCGCCAGACATGGTGAAGCCGGCCGGGTCAAAAGCGGCCATGGTGCCGAAGTGCGGCGTGTACTGCCGGCCCATGTTGACGGCGCCGAAGTCGCCGCTCAGGCCCACCGTCGCCAGGCGCTGGAACATATAGGCGGCGCCCGTCGGGACGGTGCTGGTCGGGATGGTGGCGGTGCCGGTGCTGGCGCCCGTGTCCATCAAAATGCCGGCTTCCAGGACGAAGTTCGCCTTCAGGCCGCTGCCCAGGTCTTCCGTGCCGCGAAAGCCGAAGCGCGAGCCCATGGCGCCGCCGCTGGAGACGCGCGTCACCGTGCCGTTGCCCGCAGAGGCGAGTTCGAGGTAGGAATCGAGCACGCCATACACCGTGACGGAGCTCTGGGCTTGCACCGCGCAGCTGGCGGCCGACAGCACCGAAAGTGCGAACAATTGGGTCTTCATGATGTCTCCTGATGTTGTTGATCTGGCGTGTTCAGCGACCTGGCGCCCCCGCGGGGCCGCGCGCCCGCTACCCGCCGGTGGCCGGTTGCGCGGAAATCGTTAAGCACAAACCGAAGCGTAACGGGATTTTGGTTATAAATAATAAGTAAATAGACTCTTGCCAAGTCGCCCGTTTATGGTTATGAAACGTAACCATATTCCGGGTTTTCGCTCTCCGCCGCCGTTTCGCTGGGTTCGCCGGCAGGTGCCCGGGGGATGCGCATGGGGGCGGGCGCGCCATCGCCGCGGCGCCGCTTGTCAAGTAGCTTGGGAGGAGGGCGCCGGTCAACCGGCCTGGCAGGGCGCTAGAGCGAAGCCGCCAGCATCTCTTCGTATTCGCCCGCGCTGGCAATGCGCGGGTTGGTCTTGTGGCAATGGTCGGCCAGCGCGCCGGTGATGATCTGCCCGAACTGCCCGCGCTCAACCCCCATGGCCGCCAGCCCGGTGGGCAGGCCCAGCCTGGCGTTCATGTCGCGTATCGCCTCGGCGATGTCGCCGCCCGAGGCCAGGCCCATGGCGCGCGCCATGCGGTCCAGGCGCCTGTCTTTTTGCACCGACTCGGCCCCGGCGTTAAAGCGCACCACGGCCGGCAGGAACATCGCGTTGAGCGTGCCGTGGTGCAGGCGCGGGTCCACGCCGCCCAGGCTGTGGCTTAAGGAATGCACGCAGCCCAGGCCTTTCTGGAAAGCCATGGCGCCCTGCATCGATGCGCTCATCAGGTTGAAACGTGCTTCCCGGTCGCTGCCGTCGCGCGTGGCGCGCTCGATGTGGGCCCAGCCGCGTTCCAGGCCGTCCAGCGCAATGCCGTCGGCCGGCGGGTTGAAGGCGGCCGACATATAGGTTTCCATGCAGTGCGCGATGGCGTCCATGCCGGTGGCGGCCGTCAATTTGGCGGGCAGGCCCAGCGTGAGTTCGGGGTCGCAGATGGCGGTCTTGGGCACCAGGTGCCAGGAATGGAAACCCAGCTTGCGGTGGTCGTCCACGATGATGATGGCGCCACGCGCGACCTCGCTGCCGGTGCCGCTGGTGGTGGGCACGGCGATCAGCGGCGCGGCGCGCTCGGTGATCTTCAGGGAGCCGCCTTCTATGGTGGCGTAGGTGGTGAGCGGCCCTTCATGCGTGGCGGCAATCGCCACACCCTTGGCGCAGTCGATCGCCGAGCCGCCGCCCACGGCGACCAGGCCGTCGCAGCCGCTGGCCTTGTAGAGTTCGGCGGCGGCGCGCACGGCGGCTTCGGTCGGGTTGGAGGGCGTCTGGTCGAACACCGTGACCTGCATGCCGGGCAGGGCGTCCAGCGCTTTTTGCAAAATGCCCGCCGCCTTGACGCCGGGATCGGTCACGATGAGCGGTCGCGTGATACCCACGCGTTCGCATTCCTGCTTGAGCAGCTTCACGGCGCCGAACTCGAACTGGATCTGGGTGACGTAATAAATGAAGGCCATGCGGGCGGTCTTTCTGCGTTGTACGATGTGAGGCTATGCGGGTCCTTGCGCTGACTTTAATGGCTTTCAAGGCCTTATGCCCGGATATCCCGCACACCAAGTCTTATTCCCGTCACCTGGGCGATAGCGCCCGCGCCGCAGTCCCACGCCTTCACTGATGCCGCCCAACCCGCAAACCCTGCTGACCCCCGCCATGCGCGACGTGCTGAGCCGCATTGCGCGCGCCAATCGCCCGGCCTTCCATACCCAAACACCCGACCAGGCCCGCGCCGCCTACGCGGCCGGCGCCGGTGTGCTCGAGATCCCCAAGCCAACGCTGGCCCGGGTGGAGGATTTGCAGATCCCCGCGCGCGACGGCGAAGGGCTGGGTGCGCGGCTGTATGCGCCGTCGGAGCAGGCGCTGCCGGTGCTGCTGTTTTTCCATGGCGGTGGTTTCACGGTGGGCAGCGTCGCCACGCACGACATCCTGTGCCGCCAGCTGAGCCTGCTGGCCGGTATTGCCGTGGTCTCGCTGGACTACCGGCTGGCGCCGGCGCACAAATTCCCGACGGCGGCCGATGACGCCTGGGACGCGCTGCAATGGCTTGCCGCCAACGCCGCTTCACGGGGCCTGGATGCTTCGCGACTTGCCGTGGGCGGCGACAGCGCGGGCGGCACGCTGGCCGCCATGTGCGCGGTGCTGGCGCGCGACGCCGGCTTGCCGCTGGCCCTGCAGCTGCTGATCTACCCGGGCTGCACCGCCCACCAGGACACGGTTTCACACAAGACCTTTGCCGAGGGTTTTGTGCTCAGCGAGGCCGACATCAGCTGGTTCTTCAGCCAGTATGTGCGCAGCCCGGCGGACCGAGACGACTGGCGTTTCGCGCCGCTCAATGCGCCCGACGTGGACGGCGTGGCGCCGGCCTGGGTGGGGCTGGCCGAATGCGACCCACTGGTCGACGAAGGCGTGATGTACGCCGACAAGCTGCGCGCGGCCGGCGTGGCGGTGGACCTGGAGATTTACCGCGGCGTGACCCATGAGTTCATCAAGATGGGCCGCATCATTCCCGAGGCCAGGCGCGCCCATGCCGATGCGGCGGCGGCGCTGCGCGGCGCCTTCGGGCTGGACGGATAAGGAGACGAAACGGATGAAACGACAGGACTTCCGCTTTTTCCACCGCCTGCGCGTGCGCTGGGCCGAGGTGGACATGCAAAAAATCGTGTTCAACGCGCACTACCTGATGTACTTCGACACGGCCATCACCGACTACTGGCGCGCGCTGGCCCTGCCGTATGAGGAAGCCATGGTGCAGCTGGGTGGCGACCTCTACGTCAAGAAAGCCACGCTGGAATACCATGGCTCAGCGCGGTTTGACGAGCAGGTCGACGTGGCGCTCAAGTGCGCGCGCATCGGCAATTCATCGATGGCGTTTACGGGCGCGATCTTTCGCGGCGACGCGCTGCTGATCAGCTGCGAGCTGGTCTATGTGTTTGCCGACCCGGCCTCGCAGACCTCCAAACCGGTGCCCGAGGCCTTGCGCCGTGTGCTGACGGGGTATGAAGCCGGCGAGGCCATGCTGCAGGTCAAGACCGGTGGCTGGGCCGCGCTGGGCGCGGACGCCGGCAAGGTGCGCACGGCCGTGTTTGTGCAGGAACAGGGCATTCCCATGGAGATGGAGTGGGACGAGGCCGACAGCACGGCCCTGCATGCCGTGGCCTACAACGGCCTGGGGCAGGGCATCGCGACCGGTCGGCTGGTGCGGCAGGCCGAGGGCGTGGGCAAGATAGGCCGCATGGCGGTGCACCATGCGCTGCGCGGCTCCGGCGTGGGCAGCGACGTCTTGCGGGCGCTGATGGATGCGGCGCGCGAGCGCGGTGACAGGGAGGTGATGCTCTATGCCCAGCGCAGCGCCGAGGGCTTTTACCAGCGCCTGGGCTTTATGCCGCGCGGCGAGCCCTTTGAGGAAGCCGGCATCCCGCACATAGCGATGGTCAAGGCGCCTTGATGCTGAATTGCTCGCGGTGCACCGCTACGGCGGCCGGGCCTTCGCGGCCGTGGCTGCGCTCTTCCAGGTCAATGTTCCAGCTGCTGCCGGAGGCCGTCGCCAGCAGCACGGTGCTGCAGCGCGTGCCGTAGCCGCGGGCCGGCACTTCGACAAAGGCGCTGGAGAGCGCTTCTTCAAGCTCGGGCGGCACGCCGGTATGCGGAAGGTCCGCGGGCAAGGCGCGCTGTCGGCTGCCCAGCGCCGTCCATAACTTTTGCAGGCCCTCGGGGCCGTTGCCGCTCTGCAAGGCGGCCGCCAGCACGCGCTTGAGTTCCAGGGTTTTGGGCCAGGGCGTGTCCAGCCCGGCATTGGACAGGCCGTAGAGGCCGGGCGCCAAATCCTGGGCATGCAAGGCCGGTGCATCCTTATATTTGTTGGTGACCCAGGTCCAGGCCTTTTGCCGCAAATCGCCCAGCACCAGGTTAAAGCCGCCAAAGGCCGCGCCATTACCCTCCAGCGCCGCCACAAAACCCGCCGCATCACCGGTGCCTTCGAGCCAGCGCGTGACCAGCTCCCCGCGCGAGCGCGGCGCGGCCTCGGGCTGGGCCTGACGCACATTGGTCAAAAAAGCGATGCGGCCGGCTGGCGTGATGCCCATCCAGGTGCCGCCGGCGCGCAGGTCGCGGCCCGAGATAACTTCCTGCCCGGACGCGGTGTTCCAGCGCGCCAGGGGCAGCGTGGGCCGCTCCAGGAATTCATCGCGGTTGGCGGCGATCACCAGCGGCCAGCGCGCCGAGGCCCCAATGGCAAAAGCCACCAGACACATGATTTAAATGTCTTCGAGCAGCGCGTAGGGCAGGGGGAGCAGGGTCAGGGCCTCGCCCGAAGCGCTTCCCAAAGTCAGGCGGCCGTCTGCCGCGTCAGCCGCCGCGGAAGTCTGCATGGACACAATGGCGTCAAAACCGCCGGCCGGGTTGGGGGCGGCGGCGGCAACCAGGCCGCAGGGCTGGGAGGCATCGGAGGCGTGGAACACCTCCTGGCCGACCGCAGGCGTTCCGGCGGTGTGGGCGACATAAGCACGCCGCTTGAGCGTGCCGCGGAACTGGCTGCGTGCCACGATTTCCTGGCCGGGGTAGCAGCCTTTCTTGAAGTTCACGCCGCCTACGGATTCATAGTTGAGCATTTGCGGCACAAAGGCCTCGAAGATGGGCTGGGTGATCATCGCAATGCCGGCGCGCACGCCCAGCCATTGCCAGTCGGCCAGGCTGATGGGCGGGCCTTGGGGCGCGGGCGAGCCGGCCGGCAGGCAGCACAGCGCGCGCGCCTGGCCGGCACCGGGGTGCAGGAATACCAGGCTGGTTTCGCCGATTTCGGTTTTTTCCCACAAAGCGCCGTTGCGGCCCGCGGCTTGCGCCACGGCGGCGCCGGCGACACCGTACAAGGCGAACTCCGCGCTGGCATCGCTCAGTTTGGCCTTGGCGCGCAGCACAAACATGGACAGGCGCTTGAGTGTGGCGGGCAGGATGTCGCGGCTGCAGACCAGCAGCAGGTCCGCGCCATGTTTGAAGACCACAAAGCTGGCCTGCATGCGGCCCTTGGCATTGCAGAAGGCCGCCAGGCGGGCTTCGTTGTTAGCCATCAGCGCCACGTCCTGCGTGAGCTGGCCCTGCAAAAAAGTGACGGCGTCGTCGCCCGTGACGCGGATGACGCCCAGGTGCGTCAGTTCGGTGGTGCCGGAAATCGGGTGGGCGGTGCTGGGCAGGGTCATGGGGGTCTTCACGGTCGGTGGGGAGATGGGCTGAATTATCATAGGCCTGAGCTTTTGCGTTCTGTACAGAAAAGGTAGCTGGGTTGTGCGTCGTGTCTTTACAAGTCTGTTGATCCTGGTATTTACCGGCGCCCTGCTGTTGTTCGGTGCGGGCTTGTGGTGGCTGCACGAGCCGATTCCGCTGCGGCTGGCGCCCGGCAGCCAGGTGGTGGACCTGGAAATCGAGCCCGGTACGCCCGCCAGCGGCGTCGCCGACGTCATAGTCGCCAGCGGCGCAGACGTGCCGGCGGTCTTGCTCCATGCCTGGTTCCGCTTTTCGGGTCAGGGTCGGCTGATCAAGGCCGGCAGCTATGAATTGGCGCCCGGCACCACGCCGCAAAAGCTGCTCAGCATGCTGGTGCGGGGTGATCAAGCCCTCAAAAGCGTGACGCTGGTCGAGGGCTGGACCTTCAACCAGGTGCGCGCGGCCCTGCAAAAAGCCGAACAGCTGTCGCCCGACACGCTGAACCTGGCGCCCGAAGCCATCATGGAAAAACTGGGCAAGCCGGGCGTGCACCCCGAGGGCCGTTTTTTCCCCGACACCTACACCTATGCCAAGGGCTCCAGCGACCTGGCCGTGCTCAAACGCGCGGCACGCGCCATGGACAAGCGCCTGGACGCCGCCTGGTCCCTGCGCAGCCCGGACACCCCGCTCAAAACCCCGGATGAGGCGCTGATCCTGGCCAGCATTGTCGAAAAAGAAACCGGCAAGCCCTCGGACCGGCCGCAGATAGGCGGCGTTTTCAGCAACCGGCTGCGCCTGGGCATGCTGCTGCAAACCGACCCGACCGTGATCTACGGCCTGGGCAGCAAGTTCGACGGCAACCTGCGCAAACGCGACCTGCTGGCCGACACCCCCTACAACACCTACACCCGCGCCGGCCTGCCGCCCACGCCGATCGCCATGCCCGGCCGGGCCGCCTTGCTTGCGGCGGTGCAGCCGGCGCCCACCAAGGCCATCTACTTTGTGGCGCGCGGCGACGGCAGCAGCCAGTTCAGCAGCAGCCTTGATGAGCACAACCGTGCGGTGAACAAATACATACGCGGACAGTAGCCATGCATTCCAAACACCCCATGCATGGCCTTTTCATCAGCTTCGAAGGCATAGACGGCGCCGGCAAGTCCACGCACATCGCCGGCCTGGCCGAGGCTTTCAAGGGCGAGGGCAGGGCGGTAACCTTGACGCGCGAGCCCGGCGGCACGCCGCTGGCCGAAAAGCTGCGCGCCATGGTGCTCAACGACGCCATGGACCCGCTGACCGAGGCGCTGCTGATCTTCGCGGCGCGGCGCGACCACATCGTCAATGTGATCGCCCCGGCGCTGCTGCGCGGCGAGGTGGTGCTGTGCGACCGTTTCACCGACGCCACCTTTGCCTACCAGGGCGCGGGCCGCGGCTTCGACCTCAAGCTGCTGGCCACGCTGGAGCAATGGGTGCAGTCCGACGAAGGCCTGCTGGGCGACCCGGCCGGCAACACGCCCATGAAACCCGGCGTCGAAACCGTGATCGAGCCGCATTTGACGGTCTGGTTCGACTTGGCGCCCGAGGAAGCCGCCTTGCGCCTGGCCGGCGCGCGTGTGCCCGACAAGTTTGAAGCCCAGCCGCTGGAGTTTTTCCGCCGCGTGGCGCAGGGGTATGCCGACCGGCAGAAAAACCACCCCGAGCGTTTTGCCCGCATCGACGCCGCCAAAAGCCGCGACGAGGTCTGGCAGGCGGTGCGCCAGGTCTTTATGGCCAAGGGCTGGCTGCCATGAGCGACACCGACACCGTGGACGGCGCGGCCGTATCGAACAACCCGCCGCTGGCGCCCTGGCTGCAGACCCAGCTGGAAAGCCTGCTGGTGCAGCGCGGCCATGCCTGGCTGCTCAGCGGGCCGTCCGGCCTGGGCCAGTTCGAGCTCGCGCTGGCGCTGGCCCGCGCCTGGCTTTGCGAAGAGCCCACGCCGCAAGGCGCCTGCGGGCACTGCGGCAGCTGCCATGCGGTGGACGTGCACACCCATGCCGACCTCTGCATGTTGATGCCCGAGACCTTGTCGCTGGCGCTAGGCTGGCCGCTGGACGAAAAAACCCAGGACGAGCTCGACAGCAAAAAACGCAAGCCCAGCAAGGAAATCAAGGTCGACGCCGCGCGCGAAGCCGTGTCCTTCACCCAGTTCACGCGTTCGCGCGGCACGACCAAGGTGGTGCTGGTGTTCCCGGCCGAGCGCATGAACAACGTGACGGCCAACACCCTGCTCAAGACGCTCGAAGAACCGCCCGGCGCCGTCAAATTCATCCTGGCCACTGACGCGGCCCACCAGCTGCTGCCCACCATACGCAGCCGCTGCCTGGGCCACACCATGGTCTGGCCGGATTTTGAACTCGCGCTGGGCTGGCTGCAGCAGGAAATCAGCCAGGCGGGCGAGGGCGCCAGCGCCAAAAAAGCCGCACCCGCGCCCAAACCGGCCGACCTGCAAACGCTGCTGGTTGCCTCGGGCGGGCGCCCGGCCGATGCGCTGGCCTGGGCCCAGGATGCACCGCCCGGCGAGGCGGCCCAGCACTGGCAGGCCCTGCCCAAAGCCATGGCGCGCGGCGACGTGAGCGCCCTGTCGGACTGGGCGCCGGCGCAGGCGGTGGACGCGCTGCAAAAGCTTTGCCACGATGTGCTGGCCGTGCGCATGGGCGCCGCGCCGCGCTTTTTCAGCGCCGCCGACCTGTCGGCCGCGGCCGGTAAGGCGGGCGCCGGCTTGTATGCGATGGCCAGTTGGTCGCGCGAGCTGGCGGCCATCGCCCGCACTGTGGAGCATCCCTACAACCCGGGCCTGATGCTGGAGTCGCTGGTCAGCCGCGCCCGGCTGGCGCTCAATGCCAGATAAAAAGCACGCCAATCACGCCGCAATTGCGGACACCGCCGCCTTCAAACCGATAAACTAGCGCCATGAGCACAACGCCCCCCGCCAGTTCCCCCGCAGCCGCCGGCGCCCGGCCCAGCGTCGTCCAGCTGGCCATCAAGGAAAAAGCGGCTTTGTACGCCGCTTACATCCCGCTGTTCAAGGAAGGCGGCGTCTTCATTCCCACGGCACGCGACTACAAGCTCGGTGACGACGTCTACGTGCTGCTGACGCTGCCCGAAGACACGCAGCGCTACCCGGTGGCCGGCAAGGTGGCCTGGGTCACGCCGGGCAGGGCGGCCGGCAACCGTACCCAGGGCGTGGGCGTGCGTTTCCCGTCCGACGAAAAATCCCGCCTGCTCAAGATCAAGATCGAAGAAATCCTGGGCGCGCACCTGGCCTCCGACCGGCCCACCCAGACGATTTAAGCGAAGCGGCGGCCGCGCCGGCCCGCCCCCGCTGTCCATGCCTTTCGCCCCTGTCCCTCTCTATATAGTGGGATAGCGGCACCCATCCAGAGCCATTGCGCCATGTTTACCGACTCCCATTGCCACCTAAGCTTTCCCGAGCTCCAGGCCCAGCTGCCGCAAATCCGCCAGGCCATGCGGGACGCCCAGGTCGACCGGGCGCTGTGCATTTGCACCACCCTGGAAGAGTTCGAAACCGTCCACGCCCTGGCCACGGGCTATGACAATTTCTGGGCCACCGTGGGTGTGCACCCCGACAACGAGGACGTGCTTGAGCCCAGCCTGGACGACCTGCTGCAGCGCGCGGCCCTGCCCAAGGTGGTCGGCATAGGCGAAACCGGGCTGGACTACTACCGCCTGGGCGAGCGCACCGTGGCCGACATGGAATGGCAGCGCGAGCGCTTTCGGGTGCACATACGCGCGGCCCGCCGGACGGCCAAGCCGCTGGTCATCCACACCCGCAGCGCGTCCGACGACACGATTGCCATCCTCAAGGAGGAGGGCGGCAGCGCGGGGCAGGCCGACGCCGCCACCGGTGTTTTCCACTGTTTCACCGAAACCCTGGCCGTGGCCAGGGCGGCGCTGGACCTGGGCTTTTACATCTCGTTTTCCGGCATCCTGACCTTCAAGAACGCGGCCGATTTGCGTGAAGTGGCGCAATTCGTTCCGCTGGACCGCATGCTGATAGAGACTGACAGCCCCTACCTGGCGCCCATGCCTTACCGCGGCAAAACCAACAACCCGTCTTACGTCCCCTTCGTGGCCAAGCAGATCGCCGAGCTGACGCAGCAGCCGCTGCAAACCATCGCCGAGGCCACCAGCCGCAACTTCGAGCGCCTGTTCAGCGGGGTAACCAGTCCATGAAAAACCTCATCCAATACTTTAAAAAGGCAATTTATCTTATTGTCATTGCTGGATTTTCTTTGGCAAACGCAGGTTCCTACGAAGACTTTTTCGCGGCCATACGGCAGGACAATCCCGCCGTTATCCAGAACCTGCTGCGGCGCGGTTTTGACCCCAACACCCTGAACCCGGCGGGCCTGACCGGCTTGTACCTGGCCTTGCGCGAGCCGTCGCCCAAGGTCGCCGAGGTGCTGATCGCCTGGCCCAAGACCGACGTCAACATCCTCAACAGCAAGGACGAAAGCGCCCTCATGCTGGCCGCGCTCAAGGACCACCAGGCGCTGGCCGAAAAGCTGCTCAAAAGGGGCGCCGACGTCAACAAGACCGGCTGGGCGCCGCTGCACTATGCCGCCAGCAACGGCAACGTGGCCATCATCAGCCTGCTGCTGGAGAACAACGCTTATATCGACGCTGAGTCGCCCAACGGCACGACGCCGCTGATGATGGCCGCCATGTACGGCACGCCGGCGGCCGTCAAGCTGCTGCTGGAAGAAGGCGCCGACCCCCAGCTCAAGAACCAGCAAGGCCTGACTGCCTTGCAATTCGCCGAGCAAGCCAATCGCCCGGACTCCGTCGAAGCGATAGCCGCCGCGATCCGGAAGAAGCGGCCGGCGGGGCAATGGTGACTATCGTCCTTCAGAAAAGAAAAGCCCGGGAAAAATCGGTGCGCCCATCATCAACCGTAAAGAGGAAGAACTGCCCCGAGGCGGCCTGAAAGATAACAATGCACGACACAGCCATGGAATACGGAGCGGCCTTTTTCAATACCTATTTGAAGAATGCCAGGGATTTAACCATTGTGGACATTGGCTCACAGGATGTGAATGGCAGCCTGAGATCGGTCGCCCCGGCACACAACAAATACATCGGGGTGGATTTTGAAAAAGCGCAGGGCGTTGATGTCGTCATCACGGATCCGTACGCATTGCCTTTTGAAAACGAATCAGTGGATGTCGCGGTAAGTTCATCCTGCTTTGAGCATTCAGAATTCTTTTGGCTCTTATTTAACGAAGCTTTGAGGATACTCAAACCCACGGGCCTGCTTTATATCAATGTGCCTTCCAATGGCGCATTCCATCGCTATCCGGTGGATTGCTGGAGGTTTTATCCCGACAGCGGCGTGGCTCTCCAGAACTGGGGGAAAAGGAGTGGATATCACTGTGCCTTGCTGGAGTCATTCGTAGGCGCCAGAAAAGAGGATATCTGGAACGATTTCGTCGCGGTATTCGTCAAGGATGAGCGCAACGAATCAAAGTACCCCAATCGCATTCAGGGTAACTTGGGGCATTTTACAAACGGCCGCTTATACAACTCAGAACAGGTTCATCGCTATAGCCGGCCCTCCGAGGATCAGGATGCGCGTGAAAAACTGGATGCCATCCTTCAATCAATCAATGAGATTTTGCAGAGGTAGGCCAACCCCAAAGCCGGATGGCCGGCATCCTGGCGTAGAGATCGAACAAGCCGTTTTTCTGCTGATGTTAAGCAAACCCTCCCCTAATCGGAGGGTTTTTTTACGTCCTGACCGGCCTACATTAGCCCACTGGCTCGCCCAGATTGCCACCGGATCAAAGCTGCCGTTTTCCCTTCACCCCTGGAGAAAATATGTCGCACAAAACCCTGCATCGCGCGCTCACCGCCCTTGCCCTCACATTGGCCGCGTTGCTAACAACGACGCAGGCCATCGCCGCCCCTAAAACGGAAGGCAAAAACGAAGCCGTCAAACCCGCGGCGAAAGTTGTCCCACCGTTCTGCACCGCGGTCCCCGGCCCGCCACCCATTTCCTGCGCTAAGGGCAGGAAGGAGTATTTTTATATGCAAGCGGATACGTGGGTGTGTTGCAGTCACGATCCGAATGATCTTAAGTAAACCCTCCTCTAATGGGAGGGTTTTTTATGCCCGAGCGATTCAACCGATGAGTAATTCGGAGAAGGGCAGAGGATCAAGTCTAATAGCCAACGGCCACTTTCGGCCAGAAGCGGACATTGAAAGCAGCGCCTTGAACAACTCGAAGAACGATCACAAGAGGATAAAACGCGGCAAGCTCCCTGGACAAATAGGTGATGACGCCATCCAGAGCCTGCTTGAAGGCAAGGACGTTGCGCTTCGCCTTTCTCCAACGGAATTGGACGTTCGAACGGCTGCTCGCGCTGGCAAGATGATTCGCGAACCGATCATCAAGAAAACTCGAGCGGTGCTGAAAGAGCGCACGCGAGATGCGGTCAACAAAGAACTGGAGTGACAAGTCCGCTTTAGGCCCAAAGCGGACATGATGGAATATTCCACGATGTATATTATGTTAAGTATCATTTGGATCGAACGAGGCATGCAAGCCAGCCAGTTCCCCGTGGACGCCAAGCCCTCCTACCCGCCCTCACAGTTCACAGCATCAGCTTGACGCCAAACGCCGCCATCAGCGCCGCGCAAGCCCGGTCTATGGGCCGGCGCAGCGTCATGTAGCCCTCGATCACGCGCGGCGTCGAGAACAGGCAGGCGGCCAGGCCGTACCAGAGCAGCGCATCGAAAAGCACCAGCCCGACCGCCGCGGCGCGAAGCGGCCAGCCGGCATCGGCCGGCACCAGCAGCACAAAGATGCTCCCGAAGTAAGCCAACGATTTCGGGTTCAGCAGGCCGGTGGCCAGGCCGCGCAGCAGCGCCTGGCGCACCGGCTGCGCCGCCCGCTCGGAGACTGCCACCGTAGGCTTGGGCCCCGCGTGCGAGCGCCACAGGCGCACGGCAATGTACAAAAGATAGGCCGCGCCGGCGATACGGATCCCCGTCTGCAGCGAAGGCATCAGCTCAAAAACCGCCGTCAGGCCGGTGACCGCGATCAGCGCCCACATGGCGCCGGCGGCGGCCAGCCCCACGGCAATCAGCAAGGCGCCGCGCCGGTCGCGCTCGGCCGCTGCATGCACGACCAGCAAAATGTTCGGGCCAGGGCTGACGATGGCCAGGCTGTCGATCAGGAACAGCGAGAGCAAGACGAGTGCAGTATCCATCGGGGCATCACCCTTTGTTTCAGGTTTTATTTCATGTTTCCGGCCCGCAGCATGGCATGCCATCTGGTACCTTTGAAGCTCCACAATTTGCTAATTCATAAGGGCCAAAATAGGCATGGAATTTCACATCGACATGCCCGCGGCCGGCTCGCGGGAGCGCTTCGCCGCCCTGCACCGCCAGATCCGGGCGGCGATCATCGACGGGCGCCTGGCTGCGGGCGTGCGGCTGCCGACCACACGCGAACTCGCGGACCGGCTGGGTGTTTCGCGCAACACCGTGCTGGCCGCGTATGACCACTTGTCGGCGGAAGGCTATCTGCTGCCGCGCCAGCGCGCGGGCACTTTTGTCGCGGTGACCTTGCCGCCGCGCGGCCCTGCGACGCCGCCATCCCCCCCAGCCGGCCCGCCACGGGCAGACCTCCCTGACGCATGGCGGCGCGTGGCGCCCTGGTCCGCCGAAGCCATGCCGCCTGGGCCGCGTTTTGACTTTCGGGTGGGCTTGCCGGACCACTCGCAGTTTCCCTGGGATAGCTGGCGGCGCCTGTGCGGCCGGGCCCAGCACGACTTCGCGCGCGCCCCCAGGGCCTATACCGACCCCGCCGGCGACCCCCAGCTGCGCGAAGCGATTGCCGGCCATGTGTCCCTGTCGCGCGCGGTGGCCTGCAGTGCCGATGACGTGTTCATCACCTCGGGCGCGCAGCACGCCTTCGCCCTGCTGGCCGAGCTGCTGGTCACGCCGCAGGCCACGCTGGTGGCCGTCGAGGACCCGGGTTATGCGCCCTTGCACGCGGCCATGGCGTTTCGCGGTGCGCAGCTGCAGCGCGTGCCGCTCGACAAGGAAGGCCTGCGTGTGGACCGCCTGCCGCCCGAGGCCAAGGTGGTCTGCGTGACGCCCTCGCACCAGTTCCCGGTCGGCACCGCGATGTCCCTGAACCGCCGCTCGCAGCTGCTGGAATTCGCGCGGCAACACCAGGCCGTCGTGATCGAGGACGACTACGACGGCGAGTTTCGTTACGGCGGCCGCCCGCTGGACGCGCTGCATTCGCTGGACGACAGCGGCCTGGTGTTTTATGTCGGCACTTTTTCGAAGGTGATGTTCCCTGCCCTGCGCGCCGGCTTTGTGGTGGCGCCGGCCTGGGCGCGGGAGCGGCTTGCGGCGGCGCTGCATGCCACCCACGGCGCGCCGCCCTTGCTGACGCAATTGGCGCTGGCCGCCTTTATCCGCGAAGGCCATCTCGCGCGCCATGTGCGGCGCATGCGCCGCATCTATGCGGGGCGGCGCGACGCCCTGCTGCAGGCGATGGAGCAGCACGCGGAAGGGCTGCTGATACCGCTGCCGTCGGCAGCCGGGCTGCATGTGAGCGCCATGCTGGCGCCGCAGTTCGAAGCGTACAAGGTGGCGCGCGCGGCCGCCGAGGCGGGCATCGCGGTGGAAGCGCTGGACAGGTCCGGGCTGCGGCGGCTGCGCTACAACGGCCTGACCTTTGGGTTGGGCTTGATCGGCGACGGCGAGGTGACGGCGGGGTTGCGGGCCCTGGTCAAGCTATTGGGCTAAGCCCGCCCTGCCCTGCGGCATGTCCGGCATCACCCTAACGCCCGCGCGATGCGGCGCGCAAGGCCTCAGTCTTTTTCCCGGCCCGGCATCCCGGAAAGCTCGGCTGTCCACGCGAGGGCCGAGCGGCACCATTTCTGTTGTCTCGGAACCAGCGCCTCGCGCTCGGTGATGCCGCCGACCCTGAGCCCGTAGATGCGCGGGTCATCCGCCGCATAGGTATACAGCGGCGATCCGCAGTTTGGGCAAAAGGCCTGGGCACGCCGCGCGCCGTTGTCGCCGGTTTTGACATAGATGGCCGGTTTACCCGCGGCGAGCCGGAATGAGCCCTCCTTGGCCGGCACGGAAACCCGGTAGGCAGAACCCGTGAGCTTCTGGCAATCCGTGCAATGGCAAATCGTGGTGTCTTCGGGATCGACTTCGGCTTCGAAGCGAATATTCCCGCAATGGCAACTTCCATGAACCTGCATGGCGCTCTCCAGACAGTGGCTTGGGTTTTCAGTTTGCCACGCTTTGGATGCCGTCACTGCGCGCCGGAAGGCCGCGCGGTGCTCGCAGGGGACTGCTCAGGGGTTGGGGACGGCGGGAGGGTCCGCAGGAATCTGCAAAATACGCTGGATGGTGCTTAACAGCTCCATGCTGGAGGTACGGGCCTTGAGCAGGACAGCCTCGGCCCGCTTATCTTCCGCCAGGTCCGTGTCGCTGGGCGAAAACACAATCACCGGCGGCCGCGGATCGAGCGCGTCAATATCCCCCACCAGGTCCCAGCTTGACTCCTTGCCCGGCCCCAGGTCCAGCAGCACCAGGTCAAAAGGCTGCTCCCGCAGCAGGGCACGGGCTTCATCCAGCGTGGCGGCAGATGTAAAGTTGGCGAAATCCTGGGCCACCGCGGCCACGATGTGCTGGATATCAAGATCTGCTTGCACATGCAGTATGCGCGGCTTGCCGGCCTGTATGCCGGCGACGGCCCGGCGTACGCTGAGGATCAGCAGATCTTCGTCAATCGGCTTTTGCAGCCAATCCGAGACTGTGAGCGGTTTGTGGTTGAACTGCAGCCGCCCTTCCTCGGCCAGCGCCGAGACCACCACGACCGGCAGCTTGCGTGTGCTTTCGTTGTCGCGCAGCGCGCTGATGAAGGCGATGCCGTTCTGGCCGGGCAGCTTCAGGTCCACGGTCACGGCGTCGTAACTGCTGCGCGCGAGGCAGGCCAAAGCCTGTTCAGCGCTGTAGGCCATCTCGGCCTCAAATCCCGCCTTGGCCAGCATCATGCTGATGAGCCTGGCGACGTCGGGGTCGTCCTCGCAAATCAGGATGCGCGGCTGGAAGGCGTCAGCCTTGGCCCGGAACGGCTGCAATTGCGCCACCGGACTCCGCCATTCGGGTATCTCGAAGAAAAAGGTGGTGCCCCTGCCCACCGTACTGTTAAAGCCTATGCTGCCGCCCATCTTCTCGATGAGCGCCTTGGAAATGTTGAGCCCGAGGCCGGTCCCGCCCTTTTGCCGGGTGTCGGAAGAATCCGCTTGCGAAAATTTCTGGAAGATGCGGCCGCGAAACTCCTCCGGAATGCCGGGGCCGCGGTCCACCACTTCAACCCGCACTTTCTGGGCCACACGCGACACCCGCACCTCCACGACCCCGCCCTCCGGCGTAAATTTCACGGCATTGGACAGCAGGTTGGTCAGCACCTGGATCATGCGGTCCCCGTCAATGCGCACCTGCAGCGACGCATCGGGCGCCTGCAGCCGCAAGCTCGCGCTGTATTGGCCTGCGAACCCCTCGTTGGCGGCCAGCACCTGCTGGATCAGCGGCCTGAGGTCGATGACCTGCAGGTCCAGGCGCATCTTGCCGGACTCGATCTTCTCGCTGTCCAGCATGTCGTTGATCAAGCGGATCAGGCGCTCACAGTTGCTCTTGGCGATGCCCACCAGGTTCTTTACGGCCTCGGGCAACTCGCCGCCCACGCCGCCGAAGATCAGCCCGAGCGAGCCGCGAATGGAGGTGAGCGGGGTTCTCAGTTCGTGCGAGACCGTCGAAATGAATTCATTCTTCATGTTTTCGACCCTCTTGCGCTCTATCAGGTCGTAGGCAACGCAAAGAAAACCCGTCAGCGCAAGCTGCTCATCCCTCAGCGCTGTGACCGATACCATGACAGGCAAGCGGCTGCCGTCCTTGCGGATATAAGTCCATTCCCGCTCGTCCGCCAAGCCGCCGCGCGCCCTGGCAACGAGTGCTTCAAAACCGGCTTTGACCGGTTGTCCCAGCTCCATGCTCAGTTGCTGCGCGCGCTCCGCCATTTCGGTTTCGTCGTGCAGCAAGTCGGGTGTATGCCGGGCGAAGAGCTCGCTGGCCGAATACCCCAGCATGCGATGCGCCCCATTGTTGAACAGGCGGATCACTCCGTTGATATCCGTCGAGATGATGGAGAAATTGGCGCTATCCAGGATTGCCTGCTGCAATTCCGTGCTTTCCGACAGCTGGTGACTGAGCGTGCGCTCTACCTCCCTGGAGCGTCTGTGCGCCACCAGCCAGAACAGCAGCGCCAGGACGAACGCGATGGAAGTGGAGACTGCAACGAGGAATCGCGCCTGTTCCGACTGCGCATTGTTGCTCGCGACCAGTTCTTGCATATGCGCGACCTGCTCGTCGGACAGCTGTTGTACCGCGGCCTGAAAGCTGTTCTGCGCGTACATCAGTTCCTGCTCGATGATGCGGCTGACTTCGCGCTCGTCGCCGGCCTTTTTTGCCTGGAATGCGTCGGCGCGGATCTTCTGGTATTGCAGGCGCCGTTCGGTTGCCGCGGAAAAGGTTTCCGCAATCGGGCCGTCGTGCAAGGCCGTATCCAGTTTGCGCAGGATACCGTTGACTTTTTTGACCGTTTCGTCGATCTCGACGCGAACTTCCTTTTCCAGTACCGGATCATTGGTTTTGAGCAAAAGCAGCGTCCTCAAGGTATTGGCCCGCGTCAGGCGGTGCCACTCCTTGATCTGCCGCTCCACCGTCAGTCCGGCGTCAACCATCTCGTCGTTGACGCGCTCCAGCTTCATGATCCACCACACGCCCGTGATGGCGACCAAGGCGGTGAATCCCAGCATGGAACCCAGGCCAACGAGGAGTTTTCCTTTGATGCCGCCGAATTGCCAATGTTTCATCGCAGTCTTTTCGTTCCGAATGTAATTTTGCCGCGTTCGCTATAGAAGAATTTCACGCCGTGCGAGCCGCATCGCCTGCGTTGCCCGCAACGGCCATCGGCAAATCATCCAGGCGATTGCGTACCTGCTGCAGGTAGTCTGACCGGAAGCGGCGCAAGATGAAATCCCGGTAATCGCCCTGCTCCAGATCCTGCCAGGCGCGCCGCTTCGCTATATCGGAGCATTCGCGGGAGCGCGCCATCATGCTGTCGCTGATCTCTGCCCGTGCATCCGTCATCAGTTCATAGCCATAAAGCGCCATGTAGTCGCGCGCCAAGGTCTCGATCACTTCGATTTCCTTCAGCGAAAGCTGCGTCTTGAATTTGTCCGTGTTGGCGGCTATCGGCGCGAAACAATTCGAAGCCCAGAGCGCCGACATATGGGATAGCTGCTGCGCCTCGTGCGAACGCGTGACATCCAGCATTTGCGGCAGGTACTCGATGCCGAAGAAGCGGCAGATCTTGCGCAAGGTGCTCTCCTGATCGGCAAGAAAGTCCTCATAACGCACGGTAAGCACCCGTTCCGGATAACGCTGCGCCAGCGACCGCGCCACACGATAGGCATCAACCCATGCTTTTGCGTTCAGGGCGGCATCGAAATCGTGGATGATGGCGCGGGTCATGGATGCCACTTGCGCGCGCGGATCCCGCACGACATTCAGGAACAGCAGCTGCGGAAACAGGCTCATCAGCTCGTCCGCGTAGTGCACGCTGTCGAGCGATTTATCCATGACGATCCTCGCACCATGCAGCTCCCCGGCGCGCAGCAGCAATTCCCAGACGACGCGATGCACGCTGCGCCTCTCGAGGCGTATCGCCTCGAATACCTGCCTCGGATCAAATACCACGTTTGGCCACTTGACCGGGCTTGCCGCCTGCAAACCCACCACGTCCACTACCATGCGGAAATACGCCCGGTCATCGGAAAGATCGCCATAGAGCGGTACCAGCGGCATGAAATCCACGATGTGCAAGGGATAGGGCGAGTAAAAGTCTGGATTGAAGCTCAGGCGCAAGCGCAGCGCATGGCTGCCGCAGCGCCGCAGCGGGATCATCAGCACGGGCCGTGGGCGAGAGTGCACGAGGGCGCCGGCATCCTTTGCTTCTGCTACCTCCATGGGCCTGCTCCTGTTATTGCTTACATTGAGTCAGCTGAAATATTCAGCGCACAAGGGCTCAAGAAATTTTCGCCCCGTCGATCATGAGGCCCGCTTTGTGTTGCGCCTCATTTGAAGCAGCGCTGCGCAACCAGGTCGAGCAAGGTCTGGGTCGAATCTTTCAAGGGCAATGCGCCGGTGTCCAGCACCAAATCAGGTATGAGCGGTATTTCGTAGGGAGACGAGATGCCGGTAAATTCCGCAAGCTGTCCGGCGCGTGCCCGCACATACAGCCCTTTCGGGTCGCGCTGCTCACAGACGGTTACCAGCGTGCTGACATGGACTTCAACGAATCGTGCATCGCCGATGATGGTTCGCGCCATTTTCCGGTCGTCCCGGAACGGCGAAATCAAGGCAGTGACCACGATCAATCCGGCTTCATTCATGATGCGCGCGACTTCGGCCGTGCGTCGAATGTTCTCACGCCGGTCCGGCGCGGAAAATCCCAAGTCTTTGCTCAGTCCATGCCGGAGATTGTCCCCGTCCAGAACGAAGCAAGGGTGGGCGAGATCCAGCAGCATGGCTTCCAACGCGTACGCGAGCGTGGACTTTCCCGCACCGCTCAATCCGGTCAACCAGATCGTGGCTGGGGTCTGCCCGAGCAAGGCTTGCCTGCATTGCCCGGTGACCATGCCGGCATGGTAGAAAACATCCGTGCCAGGCAAGCTGCGGCCCTGTTCTGAAGGCTGAACGACCATTGAGGCAATGTCAGCCGCGGAGCCCTTCGCCACATCGAACATACGCATAGACGTTCTCATGCTGAGAGTTCCTCGCTTGAATGCGTTCATCCGCCAATCTGGGTGTTGCGCAAGCGCAATATCGGCGGGTCAGTATCAGACAGAAGCGCGCACAGGCCACCAAAGGCTAAGCACAAGATACTCTGCGGGGACGATTAGTCAATACTACCTTCGTCTATATGGGCGTTATGGGCAATATTACCTTCGTGCTGAAGGTCAAGTTCCGATTCACGCGCCCATGTTTATTGCGAGCCCGAAGGCCGCGCCGTCGCGGCGTCACCCGCATAAAACATCCCGCCCGACCTGACGAAGTTGCCGCCACCCAGGTGGTGGATGGTCTGTAGCTCGCGGTTGTCGTCGCCAAAGCGCCAGTGCCCCTGCTGGAATACACGTTCATCGGCGGCCGCGGCGACGACTTCCGCGAAACAGGTGTCGTAGGCGTCCTCGGTGTGCGGCTCGCGGATCAGCCGGCATTCCAGCCAGGCCGCGCAGCCCTCTTCCAGCAAGGGCAGGCCCAGTACCGGGCCGCTGCGGGCCTTCAGGCCGTAGTGCGCGAACTTGTCGATATCGCGCCCGGACTCGCTGCCCACTGCATGCGTCAAAGCGGCCAGGGTGTTGCCCGGAATGCAGATGCCGAAGCCGCCGCTGGCCATGATGAGCTCACGCGTATAGGTCTTCTTGTCGATCACCACGGAAATACGCGGCGGCACGAACTCCACCGGCATGGACCAGGCGGCCGCCATCACATTGCGCGCCTTGCCGTGCGCGCTGGTCACCAGCACCGTGGGGCCGTGGTTGATCAGCCGGCTCGCGTGCTGGAGCGAGACTTCCTTGAAATGCCCCATGTCACTTGGCAAAGAGGTTGTCCAGGCTGGCAAAGGCCTTGAACTCGATGGCGTTGCCGGAGGGGTCCAGGAAAAACATGGTGGCTTGTTCGCCCGGTTCGCCCTTGAAACGCACGTAAGGCTCGATGACGAATTTCGTGCCGGCCGCCTTCAGGCGCGCCGCCAGCGCGTCCCACTCGGGCAGCGACAAAATCGCGCCGAAGTGGCGCACCGGAACGTTGTGGCCGTCCACCGCGCTGGTTTGGCGGTGGCCACATTCTTCGGGCGCCAGATGGGCCACGATCTGGTGACCGTAGAAATTGAAATCCACCCATTCATTGGAGCTGCGGCCTTCGGAGCAGCCCAGCAGTTCCCCATAAAACTGGCGCGCCACGGCCAGGTCATGGACGGGGAAGGCCAGGTGAAATGGTGGGAGCACTTTGGCGGGTGCTGCGGTGTTGTGTGCGGTCATCGTGAGCCTTGTGGAATCGTGAAAGCCCTACTTTAGGGTGATTCACGGAGTTTGAAAAACGATATATATTCAAACTGAGAATCAATAATTTCGATCAATTAAAGCCCTCCCCCATGATCACCGAGCTCAAAACCCTGATCGCGGTCGTGCGCCACGGCGGCTTTTCCGCGGCCGGCGAACAGATAGGCCTGACCCAGTCCGCCGTGAGCAGCCAGATCCAGCGGCTCGAAGAATCGCTGGGTTTCGCGCTTTTTGACCGCACGCGGCGTTCCGCCGTGCTCAATGAGGCCGGCGCCAGGGTGCTTGCGCGCGCCGAAGAGATTGTGGCGCTGTATTCAAAGCTGGGCGATGCAGGCGGCGATGAAGAGCTTGCCGGCACCTTGCGCATAGGCGCGATTGCCTCGGTGCAATCCTCGGTGCTGCCGCGCGCGCTGGCGGCATTGCGCAAAGACCATCCCAGGCTGCTCGTCAACATCCTCCCCGGTGTTTCGATGAAGCTGATGGACCAGCTCGACAGCGCCGAGATCGACGCGGCCGTCATGATCCGGCCGCCCTTCGGCATCCTGCCCGAGATGAGCTGGCAGTCCCTGATGCGCGAGCCCTTCAAGCTGCTGGCCCCCAAAGACAGCAAGGGCCGGGACTGGCGCAAGCTGCTCGAAACCCAGCCCTTTTTGCGCTATGAGCGCACCTCTTTCGGTGGGCGCCTGGTCACGCGCTTCCTGCGCGACAACAAACTCACGGTGCAGGACGCCATCGAACTCGACGAGATCGCCGGCCTCATGAAACTGGTCGCCGAAGGCCTGGGGGTCGCGCTGGTGCCCATGGTCGAGGCCTACCTGCCCTTGCCGCCGGGCGTGCGCGCGATTGACCTGGGCGACAAGACTTTTTACCGCGAGATCGGCATCCTGCGCAAAGGCCTGGGTTCGCGGCAGCCTGTGGTCATGGCGCTGGAAAAGCACCTGCGAGAGGCCATTGCACCCTTGCCGGCCTAAGCGCCCATGCAGGGCCTGTGCTTCAGAACTGGTCGAGAAGTTCTCTCAGCACAGGCGCGATGAGGAGTACCGCATAGCCCACCAGATGCACCGCGGCGATTGCGCAGACACCGAGCGCCAGGCCGAACAGCAGCTCGGTGGTGCTGGAGGCTTTTTCTTGCTCTTCCCCGGGCGTGGGGGCCTCGATCACAGGGGGGTGAATTAAAGTGTTCATGCGGCATCATCCGCAAACAAAATCATTCATGGGGTCGGGTGATGCCCTGTCCCAGGCTCGGTGTAAAACCTACAGGGAAACCCTCAGTCCTCCAGCATTTCCGGCGTTTCCTTGCGGCGGCGGAAATAGCGCCTGACCTGCTCTGGTTCGCTTCCCACGGCGTAAACGGCCGCGCGCAGTTCGTGCTCGGTGCATTGCAATTCAGCGCACCAGGCCTGCACGACCCGCGGATCAAGCAAGGTAATGCGGTCAATCGCCGCAGCGGTTGGGGGAGCTCGCGAAGCCATCATGGTTCTCCCTTCAGGTGGGACATTTCATGCTGCCGAAATGCGCCAAGCCTGTTCCAGGCCCGGATACATCCTGCTACATGACTCTGCTACCTTTTGGGCTATAGCGCATCCCCCAATTGGAGGAGGCAGCTGGATACGCGAGCTTACGAATTCGGGGGATTCAGGCCGGGCCGGCCAGGGCGCAGAAGTCCCGGACCGCGGCGCCTGCCTGTTGCAGGGACGCCTCACCGATCGCATAGGCGAAGCGCAGGTGATGCGCCAGGCCGAAAGCGGAACCGTGCACCACACCCACGTTCGCCTCCTCGAGCAGCGCGACCGCCACGGCTTCATCGGAATCGAGCAGAACGCCGCCCGCGCTGCGCCTGCCTATCAATCCGGCACAGCAAGCAAACGCATAGAACGCGCCGGCGGGCGTCTCGCAGCGCAGTCCCGGGGCCTGGTTCAGCTGCGCGACCAGCAGGTCGCGCCGCCGCTGGAACTGGGCGCGGCTTTGCGCGATGAAGTCCTTGGGGCCGTTGAGCGCCGCGAGGGCGGCATGTTGCGAGATCGAGCAAGCGCCCGAGGTCTGCTGCCCTTGCAGTTTTTCCATGGCCTCCAGCAGCCAGCGGGGCCCGGTGCCAAAGCCTATGCGCCAGCCCGTCATCGCGTAGGCCTTGGACACACCGTTCATGGTCAGCGTCCGCTCCCGCAGTGCCGGAACGGCCTGGGCCAGGGTGCAAAACGCCGCGCCGTCGAAGATCAGGTGCTCGTAAATGTCGTCGGACAGGATGAGTACGTGCGGGTGCGCCAGCAGCGCGCGCCCGAGTTCCACGAGTTCCTCGCGGGTATAAACCGCACCGGTGGGATTTGACGGGGAATTCAGGATCAGCCACTTGGTCCTGGGCGTGATCGCGGCTTCGAGGGCGGCGGGCGTCAGCTTGAAGCCGGTTGCCGCGGTGCACGGCACGATGACCGACAGGCCGCCGCAGATCTGGACCATCTCCGGGTAGCTGACCCAGTATGGCGACGGAATGATCACCTCGTCGCCCTCGTTGAGCGTGGCGGCCAAGGCGTTGTACAGCACCTGCTTGCCGCCCGAGCAGACGATGGTGTCCAGCCAGGCGACATCCAGCCCGTTCTCGCGCTGGTACTTCGCGGCCACCGCCTCGCGCAAGGCCCGCAAGCCGGCCACCGGTGTGTAGCGCGTGTGCCCCGCCCCAATGGCGGCGATGCCCGCCTCGCGCACATGGGGCGGCGTGTCGAAGTCGGGCTCCCCGGCGGTCAGCGAGATCACCGGGTGTCCGGTCGCCTTGCGCAGCGCGGCGCGGTCCATCATGCGATAGGTTGCGGAGGGCTGCGCGGCGGCGAGGCGGGTGTTCAGCAGGCTGTGGGCGCGCGTCATTTGCGCTCCGCGGCAATGGCTTCAAACTCCTTGTCGTGCATCACGTCGACGACGGAGCGCCCTGCCCTGACAGCGGCGACCATACCCTCCTGGCGGCGGTTGATCTTTTCCCCCAGGGCCAGCACTTCTTCGATCTTTTCTTGCGGGATAAAGACGGTGCCGCAACGGTCCGCAATCACGTAGTCGTTTTCGCGCACGGTCACGCCGGCCATTTGCACCGGCTTGCCGGCGTCGAGCTGGACCACGCGGTTGCGCGCGCTGACCATAGTGATGCCTTTGCCGTACACCGGGTAGGCGATGGACTCGCTGCCCTCGATGTCGCGGCTGCAGCCGTCAATGACGGTGCCGCGGATTTTCTTGGCTACGGCGGCGTTGGCCAGAATGTCGCCCCAGCACGAAATGCCATCTATGCCACCCGAGATTACGAGCACCCTGTCGTCCGTCGTGACCGCGTCTATCACGGGCGAGATCAGGTGGACAGTGGGTCTGGCTTCGGTCTTGGGCCCCAGCAGGACGGTGCTGGCCCGGCCCACGACCTTGGGGCAGTCCCAGAGCGGCCTCAGCCCATAGGTGGCGCCGGGCAGCCCCAGGAAATCCAGCGCGTCTGAAACGGTGTTGCTGTCCAGCGCCGCGAGGCGCTGCAAAGTCGGCTTGTCCATGGTGTCAAACGCCTTTCTGGCTCAGGGTGGCATCCACCCAGGCCGATGAGTATGTACCCGCGAGGATCGCGGCGATGGTGGCCTGCTCGTCCCGCACCTTGGCGTGGGCTTTTCCCGCGACCTCGGCCGCAAGCGCGGCCGGCACCGCGACAAGGCCATCCGAGTCGCCAACAATGATGTCCCCGGGCTGGACCAGCATACCGCCCACAGTCACGGGCACATTGATGCTGCCGGGACCGTCCTTGTAAGGGCCGCGCAGGCTCACGCCCCTGGCCCAGCAGGGAAAGTGCTGTGCCTCGAAGGCGTCGACGTCGCGGATGGCACCGTCCATCACAAAGGCCACGGCGCCGCGCATGCGTGCCGTCGTCATCATGATCTCGCCCACCAGCGCGCGCGAGATGTCCCCCTCCCCGTCCACCACCAGCACATCGCCGGCCCACAGCATGTCCAGGGCCTTGTGGATCAACAGGTTGTCGCCGGCCCGCACCCGCACCGTGAACGCGTTGCCGCAGCAACTGACCATGGAGCGGTTGACGGGCCGCAGCGCGGTCGTGCCGACCAGGCGCCCGCCCATGACGTCGCCGATCACCGAGCTGGGCAGGCCGCGTAAGGCGTCCAGCGCGGCGGCGTCTTCTTTCACCCGGGGGTGGATCTCGATTCCATTGAATGCTGTCATGCTCAATCGACCTTCGCGCCGGAGCGCTTGACCACGGACTCCCACAGGGGCAGCTCCGAGGCGATGAATTTGGCGAAGGCTTCGGGCGTGCCCTTGACGTCGGCCGATCCCATTTTGTCCAGGCTCATGCGCGCTTCCTTGGAGTCGAGCACGGTGTTGAGCGCGCCGTTCAGCCGCTTCACCAGCGCCGCCGGCGTGCCGGCCGGTGCGAACAGGCCGTACCAGTTCTCGGTCACAAAGCCGGGCATGCCCTGCTCCTTCATGGTCGGCACATTCGGCAAGCCGGCTGAGCGGGCCGCGCCCGTCGTGGCGAGGGCGCGTATGCGGCCCGACGCGAGCTGCGGCACGATCACGCTCATGGCCTCGAAAGACATTTCCACCTGCCCCGCCACCACATCCTGGATCGCCGGCCCCGAGCCTTTGTAGGGGATGTGGGCCAGGGATATCTTTTGCTCCAGCTTGAGCAGCTCGCCCATCAAATGCTGCGGGCTGCCGCTGCCGGCCGATGCGTAGCTGAGCTTGCCCGGGTTCTTTTTGGCGAGCTCCACCAATTGGGACAGGTTGGTGGCTGGCACGCCCGCGCTGACATACAGCACCAGGGGCACGGAGGCGACCTGGCCGATCGGCGCAAGCCCCTTCACCGGGTCCACACGCAGCTTGTACAGGTTCCGGTTGATCACGATGCCGGTGTTGCTGCCCAGCAAAAGCGTGCATCCGTCCGGTGCGGCGGTGGCCACAAACTCAATGCCGATATTGCTGCTGGCGCCCGCCTTGTTCTCGACGATGACGGGGGTCCCGAGTTCCTTCATCAGGCCAGGCTGGATCAGGCGCGCCAGCAGGTCGGTGGTGCCGCCGGGCGGATAGGGCGACACGAGCTTCACCGCGGGGCAAGGGTAAGCGGCTTGCGCCCAGGCTGCGCCCGATGCGATGGCGAGGGCCGTGGAAGCGGCAAGGGTGGAAAGAAGGCGTACGGGGTTCATGGTGTTTGTCTCCGGAAATCAGGGCTTCAGGTCGTCAGTGGCGAATCGGCCGCGCGCTGCAGCGTGTGGTACTTGAACTGCTTACGGGCCTCAGCCAGCGGCATGCCGGCCAGGGTGGCGGCAAGGATCTGCTCCTCAATCACCCGGGTTTCCAGCGCCTTGGCCAGCACGTCCTGCAGATGGGCCCGCGGTACCACCACAATGCCGTCCGCATCCCCGACGATCAGGTCGCCCGGGCAGACCCGCACGTCGCCCAGCGTCACCGGCTGCTCATAGGCCTCGACCTGCACGCGGTCCTTGCCGGTGCGCATGAAACGGCCGTGGGCATACAGCGGGTAGCCCACTTCATCGGCCTCCGCCGTGTCGCGGCAGACGCCATGGATGACCGTGCCGGCCAGTCCCTTGTGCGCGGCGAGCCGGCTCAGGATGCCGCCCCACACCGTGCAGTCCAGGCGGCCGCCGTTGTCGAGGACGGCGACGGTGCCGGGCTTGAGCGTGTCGATGAAGTCGCCCACGGTTCCGGGCGAAGACCGGTCAATGGGCGCAAAGCGCACGGTGAAGGCGAAGCCGAACAGCTTGGCCGGGCCGGCCACAGGGCGTATGCCCAAAGCGCTGCCGGGCAGCTTCAGCGCGTCCAGCGCATCGGAAATTTCGGCGGTGGACAGGGCTTTGGCCTGCTGGAACCAGGCAGCCTGGCTGATGTCTTGGGAGGTGTCGTTGCTCATGGATCGCATCATCAAGCAGTGAATATTTGAATGCAATCGCCAATTTTTGAATTAATATTCAAAAATAATGAACTTAAAGCAAATCAGATACTTTTGCGAAACCGTGGACGCCGGAAATGCCCGTGCCGCGGCCGAAAAACTGTTCGTCGCGCCGACGGCCATCAGCATGCAGATCAGCCAGCTGGAGGTCTTGCTGGGGGGCGCCCTGTTTGACAGGGCAACCCGGCCCATGGGCCTGACGCCGCTGGGCCAGTTTGTCTACTCCAAGGGCACGGAGCTGCTGTCGGCCAGCGGCCGGCTGGAAGTCGAGGCCAAAGGCATGGCTGCGGGCAGGCTGGGCTGGTTAGGCATCGGTTTTACGCGCTCCACGATTTTTTCCATCCTGCCCGAGGCCGTGCGCGCCATGCAGTCGGCCTTGCCCGACGTGCGCATCGACCTGGAGGAAATCCTTACCGAGGAACAACCGGCCGCATTGCGCAGCGGCGCCATCCACCTGGCCATCGCGCGCACCCTGGGGGCGTTCACGCGCGAGCCCGACCTGCACTACACCGAACTCTTCGACGACCCGCTGGTCGCCGCCCTTCCCGCGCAGCATCCGCTGGCGGCGCAGGCCAGCCTGCGGGCCGCGGAGCTGAACGCCCTGCCCTATGTGAGTTATCCCAAGGTGGCCAACGCGCACTTTTCCCGGCAGGTGCTGAACATCCTCGAGCAGGCCGGCGCCAAGGTCCAGGTCGGCCATGAGGCCAAAGAAATCAACACGGCGCTGGGACTGGTGGCCGCGGGCGTGGGCGCGACGGTGGTGGGCCGCAGTGTCGCCACGAACAACCGCGGCGACATCCGCTTTGTGCCGATTGCCGACCTGTCCGTCGGCAGCAAGGTTCTCGCGGTCCGCAAAGCCGGCCCCACCAGTGCGCTGGTAGAAGCCTTTCTGGACAAGCTGCGTGAGCAGGTGCCAGGCCGCGACTAAGCCTTGCTGTTCAGCGCCGCAGCGGCGCGCACCAGTGCCTTCAAGGCTTTTTCATCAAGGGTGTCACCCTCGTGGATATCGATGGCGCGGCGGGTGTTGCCCTCGAGGCTGGAGTTAAAGAGGCTTGCCGGGTCCTCAAGCTTGGCGCCCTTGGCGAAAGTCATCTTTACGGCGCTCTTATAAGTCTCGCCGGTGCAAATGATGCCGCCGTGCGACCAGACCGGGACGCCGCGCCACTTGAGTTCCTCCACCACCTCGGGAACTGCTTGCTGGATGATCTTGCGGATACGGGCCAAGGTCTCGCCGCGCCAGTCATTGAGCTCACGAATCTTCAGGTCGATCTGGGCGGAGGCGGAACCGCCTTCACTGGTTTTCGCGTCGCTGCTGCTTGCTTTTTTCATGGTGAATGCTGCTTTCTCTTGAGGTGTTAGCCGCTCACATTTTTTCGCCGGGCAGTTTGCTGGCTTGCCGGATCCAGGCGGCCAGCTGGGCCTCGTCGAACCGGCCGTCCTCCAGGATGTGGAGATAACGCGTGTCCTGGCTTTTGGATTCGACCGGTGGCACGGGGCGTAGCGACAGGCCGCGAAAGAAGGCTAGCTTGACGTAGTACGCAAAGCAATGAAAGCTCAGGAACCAGCCCTGGCCCGCCACGCCGTAGAACGGCGAGTTCCATTTGACGGCCTTGTGCACGCTGGGCACGGTGCGCGTGATGAGCGCGTCCAGGCGCCGCCCCACATCGCTTTTCCAGCCCGGCATGGCCGCGATATAGGCCTGCACCGGCGCGTCGCCCTCGCCTTTGGCGATCTGCGGGTTGCCGCCCGCGAGCAGCGCCGGCTTCGCGCGGGCCTTGCTGTCCGTTGTTTTCATCTCCGGGCCTTCCTGCGAAGAATGAGGGCCTCAGTTCGCCCGCGCCAGCACCTGCTCCAGCTGGCCAAAGAACTGTTGCCAGCCGTGTTTCGCGCCCTGGTAAGCCTGTTCCTGGTCGGTGCGGAAGCCCTCCTGCTCCATGCGCAAACGGGTGCCCGTGCCTGTGGGCGTGAGCGTCCAGGTAACCACGCTTTCGAGGCCGTAGGCCGCCCAGGTATAGGACAGGGTTTTCTCGGCTTCGACGGTTTTCACCTCGCAGTCGACAGAACCCCACTCGGCGCTGAGCTTGAAGCCGCGGCCCACAAGAGGCTGGAAGTCGTTTTTCATGAGCCATTCGGCGATCAGGTGCGGCTGCGTGAGCGCGCGCCAGATCTTGGCCGGTGGGTGGGCAATCTCGCGCTCGACAACAACGGAGCGGGTTTTGGTGGCGGCTTGGGCTTGGGTCATTGGTCCATCCTTTTTAACAGTGATTCAAGGTCATCAAAGCGTTCATTCCAGAACGCGCCATAGGTGCTCACCCAGTCGCGCAGCGGCGCGAGCGCCAGCGGCTGGGCGCTGTAATGCGTCTCGCGGCCCTGCTGCCTGTCGTTCACGAGTTTTGCCTGTTTGAGCACGCGCAGGTGTTTGGACACCGCGGGCTGCGACACACCGGCGCGGTCGGTCAAGGCGCGCACGGTCTGCTCACCGTCGCGGGCCAGGCGTTCAAAGATCGCCCGGCGTGTCGGGTCGGCCAGGGCTTTGAAAACTTCGTTCGCGAGGGCTTGCATGGCCAAATCATAACCAAATGGTTATTGATTTGTCAAACCCGTCGCAAGGCTTTTGTTTTGGAGTGTTTCAGGCCAGGCCGCACCACTGGGCGATGCGGTGGGTCATGTCGCCCCACAAACCCAGGAGGGCGGCCAGCACCAGAACGCCGCCGCCCGCGCGCACGCCGAGCTGCCCGCCCAGGCGGTTGCCGGCCTGCCGCAGTCCGGCGAGCATGCGCGGCGCGAGCCACAAGGAGACGCCGCTGCCCAGCGCAAAAGCCCCCATGGCGAGCGCGCCCTGCAGCGGCCCGCCACCCAGCGAGGCCACCAGCAGCGCCGAATACAGCAGGCTGCAGGGCATAAAAGCCCAGAGCACGCCCACCGAGAACATGCCGCCCCGCGATGCGGCCACCGCGCCCACCCGGGACCAGGCTGAGCGCCCTGCCCGGTCCGCCCAGGCAGGCTGGCTGGCATTGACCACCAGCACCAGGCCCCAGCCCAGCACGGCCAGGTGAAACAGCATCCATACCGGCTTGAACGCGGCGGCGTGTTCCGCCATCCAGGCCAGGCTTTGCACCGCCGCGGCGGCGGCAGCACCCGCGGCGGAATAACCGAGCAGCCGACCCGCCTGGAAGAGCAGCGGCGAGGGCGGCCGCCGTTTCGGGTCCATGCGCCGCAAGCCGCCGCAGGCCGCGCCGCACATCACGGCGCAATGCGGGCCGCCGGCCAGGCCCATCAGCAAGGCGGTGGTGGCAAGCGCGTAGCTCATGGGCGCCTAAATAATGCGCGAGAAACGGCTGCGGTTGAGGTCGGACTGCAGGTAGCGGTCAAACACCATGGCCACCGCCCTCAGGACGAAGCGGCCTTCAGGCGTGACGCGAAAGCCGCTGTCCGACAGCACGACCAGGCCGGCGTCTTCCAGTTCGCGCAGGCGCTCGAGTTCGGCGGCGAAATAGCGCTTGAAGTCCAGCATCCAGGCCAGTTCCACCGACTCGAACCACACCTGGCCCTGGCACATGATGGCCATGATCACCGCGCGCCGCGCCAGGTCGTCCCGGCTCAGCGCCAGGCCGCGCGTGACCGGGAAACGCCCCTGGTCCAGCAGGTCGCAATACTCCTCCAGGGTCTTGGCGTTCTGGCTGTAAGTGGCGCCTACCGCGCCTATGGCCGACACCCCCAGGCCCACCAGGTCGCGGTCGGGCTGGGTGCTGTAGCCCTGGAAGTTGCGGTGCAGCCGGCCCTCGCGGCCGGCCACGGCCAGGGCGTCGCCGGCCAGCGCAAAATGGTCCATGCCGATGTACTGGTAGCCCGCGCCCTGCAAACGCGCCATGGCCTCGGCCAGCATGGCGGCCTTGTCCTCGGCCGCCGGCAGCAGCGTCACCGGGATGTGGCGCTGCGGCTTGAAGCGCTCGGGCAAATGGGCATAGGCATAAAGCGCGATGCGGTCCGGCCTGAGTTCTTCAATCTGGCCCATGGTGCGCGCAAACGAGGTCTGCGTCTGCCGCGGCAGGCCGTAGATCAGGTCCACATTGATGGATTCAAAACCGAGCAAACGCGCCTCGGCCACCAGCGCGAACACCTGCGCGGCCGGCTGGACCCGGTGCACGGCTTTCTGCACATCGGGATCGAAGTCCTGCACACCAAAGCTCAGGCGGTTAAAACCCAGGGCGGCCAGGGCGGCCAGCCGGGCCTTGTCCACGGTGCGCGGGTCCACCTCTATGGACATCTCCGCGCCGGCCACGATGTCGAAATTGCGCCTGAGCATGTCCATCAGCTGGGCCAGTTCCGCGTCGGAGAAAAAGGTCGGCGTGCCGCCGCCCAGGTGCAACTGGCTGACGGGCTGGCCGTGGCCCAGGCGCGCCGTGTACAGCGCAACTTCGCGCTCCAGGTAGCCCAGGTAGGCGGCCGAGCGCGCATGCTGTTTGGTGATGATCTTGTTGCAGGCGCAGTAGTAGCACAGCGATTCGCAAAACGGGATGTGCACATAGAGCGACAGCGGCGCGGCCGACGCGTCAGCCCGCGAGCGCCTGTCGTCCAGCGCGCGGCCGTGGTCGGCGGCACTGAAGGCCTCGACAAAACGGTCCGCCGTGGGAAAGGAGGTGTAGCGCGGGCCCGAAATATCAAAACGCTTGAGGGCCTGGGGTAATACAGCGGACATGGGATGCTTCAACCTAGAAACGGCAGTTGGATGCGTCTGAGTGTGCTGCGCAGGGCGTGCCAGGCAAGGCGCGACAACGCTGTGGGCTATTGCCCACAAGGCGGAGCAACGCTGCATGGCGCGGCCTGCGCGGCGCAATCGGGCGCATAGCGCTGGTATCCAGACAGGTACCGTTAACGAAGAGGAAAAAGTCAGTGTTCATGAGGCCCTCGAGAGGTTTGCAAGCGGTCAACTGCGGTTTCTAGGTTGAAAGGTGAGGCCTCCACTGTGCCGCCGACGCGCCCCGGCCGCGTTGACGTGGATCAACGGCGATCATGGTTCGCACCGGCACGCAGGCGGTATGGGGGGTGCTTGACCTGCGTCAAAGCGCGGGCAAGGAGGGCCCCCTAAGCTGCGGACTTCCCCATTGCCCGTGGCCGAACAGGCTTTGCGCCACACCTTCATCCCTCATGCCCACCACCCAAACCCTCTCACCGCCCCCCGCAACGCCCCTTCCCCACCGAAAAATCCTGCGTTCCTGGCTAGCCCCCATCTCGGCCAAAAACACGGGCATCGCCCTGGCACTGTCCCTGGTGGACTTTGCGCTGTTCGCCGCCTGCATGGCCGGCGCGGTGCTCGCGCGCCACCCTGTACTGCAAGTGCTCATGGGCCTGGCGGCCGGTTTCATGATCGCCAGGCTGTTTATCCTGGGTCACGACGCCTGCCACCAGAGCTTCACGCCGCACCGCCGGCTCAACCGCTGGCTGGGCCGGCTGCTGTTCCTGCCCTCGCTCACACCCTACAGCCTGTGGGACGTGGGGCACAACGTCGTGCACCACGGCTACACCAACCTCAGCGGTTTTGACTTCGTCTGGCAGCCCGCAACGCTTGAGGCCTATGAGCGCATGCCCGCCTGGAAACAAGGGCTGGAGCGCGCCTACCGCAGCGGCTGGGCGCCCTGGCTGTATTACGCGGTGGAGATCTGGTGGAAGCGGCTTTACTTTCCGTCCAAGGCCGTCATGCCGACGCGGCGCGGCATTTTTGCCGCCGACAGCCTGCTGGTCAGCGCCGCCGCCGCGGCCTGGGTCGCGGGCCTGCTGGCCGCGGCGCCGGCCACCGGCCAATCCGCCGCCTGGCTGCTCGCCGTCGGCTTCCTGCTGCCGCTGCTGGTGTGGAAGGCCTTGATGGGTTTTGTGGTCTATGTGCACCACACGCACACCCGCATCGCCTGGTACGACAACAAAAAGGACTGGTCGGCCGCCAACCCCTTTGTCTCGACCACCGTGCACCTGCGCTTCAACGGCTTTTTCGGCGCGGCGCTGCACCACATCATGGAGCACACCGCCCACCACGTGGACATGGGTGTGCCGCTGTACCGCTTGAAACAGGCCCAGGCCGTGCTGGAAGAAAAGCTGCCGGGCCACATCGTGGTGCAGCCCTTTTCCTGGCGCTGGTACTTCGGCACGGCGCGCCGCTGCAAGCTCTATGACTTCGAGCGGCGGCAGTGGACGGATTTTTCCGGCCGGCCGACTTCGCAGGCCGTGGCCGGTGCCGTTTAAACCGGGGAAAGCCGCTTAGTGAACCCGCGTCTCGAAGATGCGCTTGAGCGCCTCGGCATCAAGGATGCGGATGTGGCGCTTGTCGACTTCGAGGATGCCCTGCTGCTGGAAGGCCGAGAAGGTGCGGCTTACCGTCTCCAGCTTCATGCCCAGGTAGCTGCCGATTTCGGCGCGCGACATGCGCAAATGGAACTCGCTGGCCGAGTAGCCGCGCAGCTTGAGCCGCTGCGACAGGTTCAGCAAAAAGGCGGCCAGGCGCTCCTCGGCATTCATGCTGCCCAGCAGCATCATCAGGCTGTGTTCCCTGACGATTTCGCGGCTCATGAGGCGGCTCACGGCCTGCTGCATGCTGGCGCTGGCCGCGGCCAGGCCGCTGATCTGTTCGTAGGGAATGGTGCAAACCTCGGTGTCCTCGAGCGCGGTGGAGTTGCTGGCATAGACGCCGTTGGCGATGCCGTCCAGGCCCATCAGCTCACCGGCCATCTGGAAGCCGCTGACCTGCTCGCGGCCGTCCGCCAGCGTCAGGCTGGATTTGAAGGTGCCCATGCGCACCGCGTAAATATTGCGGAAGGACTGGCCCTCATGGTAGAGCGCCTGCCCCGCCTTGACCTTGGTGCGGCTGAAATGGAGCTCGTCCAGCCCGCCCACGTCGGCGGGTTTCATGCCGCAGGGCAGGCACAGGTCGCGCAGGTTGCAATTCGAGCAGTGGGTCTTCAGTGGCGGAATGGCGGCAACTGAAGCGTCACTGGCGGGTGAACAGGCTAAGGACATGATGACTCCTTGGGTTAAAGGGAAGAAACGGGTTGCGCGGTCAGCCCGGCCACGGCTTTCACCTGGCCTGCGAGCGCATAGAACTCGGTGTGCTTGTCCAGAAAGCGGGCGGCGCCGGCGGCCAGGTAGCGTGCGCGATAGGCCGGCTCGGCGTGGTTGCTCAGGACGACGAAGGGCATGCCCGGCGTGGCCTTGAGCACGGCCTGCAGCACCTGCATGCCCGTGCCCCTCTCGAACTGCACGTCGAGCACCACCACGTCAGGCCGTGCTGCCAGGATGCCGGACACTGCCAGTTCCGGCGTATCGGCCTGCCCCGCGATTTCCATGCCCTGATTGAGCAGCATCGCGGCCACCCGGCTGCGGCTCAGCGCGGAGTCGTCGGCCAGGAAAACCCGGATGGGTGAAGTGCTGTCTTGCATGCCCCTACTGTCGCGCGGGCGGCGCTTTCAGGACATCGGGCTTTGCTGAAAGCCCGGCTCGGATAAAGCCGGTTTGCCGGCGCCGGCCCTCCGAGCCCGGCTCGGAATTTTCCTAGTGGGCCATCAGCACCGGCAGCGTCATGCTTTTGAGCACGGTGCGGGACGCGCCGCCCAGCACCCATTCATGGGCACGGGTGTGGCCGTAACAGCCCATCACCAGCAGGTCCGCCTGCAGGTCAAAGGCGCGCGACAGCAGCAGCTCGCCCAGGTTTTCGGGCTCAACCGCTTCGTGCTGCCATTGGGCCTGCACGCCGTGGGCCTGCAGGTAGGAAACAATATTCGGGCCTTCACCAGCGGCCGCCGCCGCGTCTTCGCCCCAGCTCAGCACGTGCACCGAGCCGGCCTTGCGCAACAGGGGCAGCGCCGCCGCCACCGCGCGCGCGGCCCCGCGGGTAGGCTTCCAGGCGATCACCACCTTACCCGGCAAGCCGGGCCTGGCCGAGGTATAGGGCAGCACCAGTGCCGGCCGCCCGCTCAGGGCGATCACGGTTTCGGGGAAATCCGCGGGCATCAAGGTGGACCAGCCCTCGCCCGGGCCGTGCTGGCCCAGCACCATCAGGTCGGCATACAGCGCCCGCTGCGCAAAAGCCGGGGCCAGTGGAAACTCATGGACTTCCGCCCAACTGGCCGGCAATCCCGCGGGCTTGAGCTGCTCGAACACCGAGCGCGCCCGCGCCAGTTCGGTGTCCTGTGTGTTGTCGCGCTGCACGGCCAGGCCGGGAATGCCGGCGGCCACCGGAAGCGCCTCCGACGCCGAAGGCGAGGCATACAGCGCCGTGATGCCGGCGCCGTGCCGGGCCGCAAGCCGGCCGGCAAATTCAAGGCGCTGCGCGAATTGCGGCGACGCATCGGCATGGACCAGCAGCTGTTTGAGTTCATCGCTCATGGAACACCCCCAGGCTCAGAGTTTCAATACCTTGACTGTAGGCAGTTGCACCCCGGACTGTGTTGACCCTGGTCAATACGCCGTTATTTGGTCGCCGGCCCTTGGGAGCGTCGGCAGGAGTTCACCTGCAGATGAACGGGAATACGATAGCGTCATTCACTCCTGGACCCTTATGGAACTCCGCCAACTCCGTTATTTCGTGAAAGTCTGCGAACTGCGCAGCATGGGCCGGGCAGCCATCGAACTCGGCGTGGTGACATCTGCGCTGAGTCAGCAGATAAGCCGTTTGGAGAGCGAGCTCAGCACCCGATTGCTTCAGCGTGGCAGTACCGGCGTGAGTCCCACCGACGCGGGCGTGGCCTTCTTGCAGCAGGCCCAGCTCACGCTGCGCCACGCGGAAGAGGCGGTGCGCGCAGCCCAGCAGGCGCGCCTTTCGGGCCATGTGAGCGTGGGCCTGGCACCGACCACGGCCTCGGTGCTCGGCCTGCCGCTGATGCAGGCCATGCGTGCGCGTTACCCGGATGTACGGCTGCACCTGGTGGAGTCGCTGTCGGGCCACCTGGCCAGCATGCTGCAGGCGCGCCAACTCGATCTGGCCGTGCTGTTCGAGCCCACCACGCCGCGCCGCTGGAGCATCGAGCCCCTGCTCGACGAAAAGCTGTTCGTCCTGGCCGCCACCGGTTTGGTTCAGCGCCCTTCCGGCCTCAAGGTGCGGCTGGCCCAGCTTGCCGACGTGCCGCTGATCATGCCCAGCGCCGGCCACGGCCTGCGCGCCACCCTCACCGCCGCCTTTGCCCGCGCGCGCATCGAGCCCGACGTGGTGGCCGAGATCGACGGCCTGGCGCTGCTGATGGATGCCGTCCGCGCCGGCCTGGGTGCCACCATCCAGCCGGGCGCCGCCGTTGCGCGGCAGTCAACAAAGGACGTGCTCAGCAGCCAGATCACCGACGCGCATGTGAGCCGGCGCAACCTGCTGGTCAGCCTGTCGGACGACGAACTGTCGCCGGCCGCGCTGGCCACGCGGGTGGTGATGGCCGACACAGCGCGCACTTTGGTGCGCGAAGGCCGCTGGGCCGGCGCAAGCCTTCTCGAAAACTGAACACCTGTTGCCCGATCCGGCCTTTCGCAGGAAGGGCCGGCCGCCTAAAGTCTCCTGACCCACAAGGAGACAAGAAGTGAGCGATGAGCAGGTCGATGTACTGGTCATAGGTGGCGGCAATGCCGCACTCTGCGCCGCGCTGATGGCGCGTGAGGCCGGCGCCAGCGTGCTGCTTCTCGAAGCCGCGCCCAAGGCCTGGCGCGGCGGCAATTCGCAGCACACACGCAACCTGCGCTGCATGCACGACGCGCCGCAGGACGTGCTGGTGGAAGCCTACCCCGAGGAAGAATACTGGCAAGACCTGCTGAAAGTGACCGGCGGCCTGACCGACGAACACCTGGCCCGGCTCGTCATCCGCGCCTCGTCGAACTGCCGCGACTGGATGCGCCGCCACGGGGTGCGCTTCCAGCCGCCGCTCTCGGGGGCACTGCATGTAGCGCGCACCAACGCATTCTTCATGGGCGGCGGCAAGGCGCTGGTGAACGCCTATTACCGCAGCGCCGAACGCCTGGGCGTGCAAATCCGTTACGAGATGCCGGTGGCCTCGGTGGAGCTCGACGGCGAGCGCTTCACCGCGGTACACACCGAAGCCGGCGAACGCATCACCGCCAAAAGCTGCGTGCTCGCCGCCGGCGGCTTCGAGTCCAACCGCGCCTGGCTGCGCGAGGCCTGGGGCCAGAACGAGCGCGGCGAATGGCCGGCTGACAACTTCCTGATCCGCGGCACCCGCTTCAACCAGGGCGTGCTGCTCAAGCAGATGATCAAGGCCGGTGCCGACGCCATCGGCGACCCCTCGCAGGGCCACATGGTGGCTATCGACGCCCGTGCCCCGCTCTTTGATGGCGGTATCTGCACCCGCATCGACTGTGTGTCGCTGGGCGTGGTGGTCAACCGCGAGGCCCGGCGCTTTTACGACGAGGGCGAGGACTTCTGGCCCAAGCGTTACGCCATCTGGGGCCGGCTGGTGGCCCAGCAGCCCGCCCAGGTGGCCTATTCCATCATCGACCAGAAGGCCGTGGGCCGCTTCATGCCGCCGGTGTTTCCCGGCACCGCCGCCGACACGCTGCAAGGGCTGGCGCGGCAGCTCGGCCTGGACGAGCCCGGCTTCCTGCGCACCATTGCCGACTACAACGCCGCCTGCCGTGTCGGCCGCTTTGACCACACGGCGCTGGACGACTGCCGCACCGAAGGCCTGGCACCCGCCAAGACCCACTGGGCCCGGCCCATTGACACCGCGCCCTTCTACGCTTACCCGCTGCGCCCCGGTATCACCTTCACCTACCTGGGCCTGAAGGTGGGCGACACCGCCGCCGTGCGCTTCGGCGGACGGCCCAGTCCCAACCTCTTCGTGGCTGGCGAAATGATGGCCGGCAACGTGCTCGGCAAAGGCTACACCGCCGGTGTCGGCATGAGCATCGGCACCGCCTTCGGCCGCATCGCGGGCACCCAGGCCGCAGCCGTCGCCCTGAAGCAGAAAGACTCCCACCATGCAAACGCTTGAAGCCCTGGCCCGCGAAGCCGTTTCGCTCGCGGGCGGCCCGCGCCGTGTCATTCCCATTCTTTCCACCGCCGAGACCGAGGTCGGCCGGCAGATGCAGATCTGCAACGCCTGCCGCTACTGCGAGGGCTTCTGCGCCGTGTTCCCGGCCATGACCCGACGGCTCGAATTCGGCAAGGCCGACATCCACTTTTTAGCGAACCTCTGCCACAACTGCGGTGCCTGCCTGCATGCCTGCCAATACGCGCCGCCGCATGAGTTTGCCGTGAACGTGCCCCAGGCCATGGCGCAGGTACGCGGCCAAACCTATGTGGACTACGCCTGGCCGCCCGCACTCGGCGCGCTCTACCAGCGCAACGGGCTCACGCTGTCACTGGCCCTGGCCGCAGCGCTGGTGCTGTTCCTGGTCATGGCTGTGGCGATGAAGGGCAGCCTGTGGGGCGCCGCGCCAGGCGACACCTTCTACAGTGTGTTTCCACACAAGCTGCTGGTGAGCCTGTTCGCCCCCGTGTTCCTGTTTGCCACATTGGCGCTGGCCATGGGCGTGCGGCGCTTCTGGCGCGACATCACGCCCGCCACCAGCGGCGCGCCGCTGAACGCGCCCGCCGCCGCCGAAGCCGCCGATGCGGTGCTGCGCCTCAAATACCTCGACGGCGGCCACGGCGACGGCTGCCACAACGAAGACGATGCCTACACGCTGTCGCGCCGGCACTTTCATCACCTCACCTTCTACGGCTTCATGCTGTGCTTCGCCGCCACCAGCGTCGCCACGCTCTACCACTACGCCTTCGGCTGGGTGGCACCCTACGCCCTGCCCAGCCTGCCCAAGCTGCTCGGCGTGGCCGGCGGCATCAGCCTGGTGCTCGGCAGCGCCGGCCTGTGGCACTTGAACCGCAAGCGCCATCCCATGCACGGCGACCTGGCGCAAAAACCAATGGACCTGGGCTTCATCGCCCTGCTGTTCCTCACCAGCGCCAGCGGCCTGGCCCTGTGGCTAGGGCGTGGCACACCCGCCCTGGCCCTGCTGCTGTGCCTGCACCTGGGCGCTGTCATGGCCCTGTTCGCCACCCTGCCCTACGGCAAGTTCGGCCACGGCATCTTCCGCAGCGCCGCGCTGCTGCGCCATGCCGTCGAAAAACGCCTTCCCAATCCGATTGGCCTTGGCGCCGATTGAGAACCACAAGACACAAGCACCCCAAGGAGACAAAGCATGAACAAACGAAAATTTCTGCGCACCATCACGATGACGGTGGCTGCGCTCTGCGCAACCGGCCACGTACCGGCTCAAGACTTTCCCCCCAAGAAATCCATCACGCTTGTGGTGGGTTTTGCCCCTGGCGGGGCAGCCGATGCCGCGGCGCGCCTGATCGCGAAGAAACTTGGCGAGGACATCGGCCAAACAGTGATCGTGGACAACAAGGCCGGTGCCGGCGGAAACATCGCCCACCAGTATGTGGCCAACGGACCCACCGACGGCTCGATGCTGTTGTTCGGCTCCGTCGGACCGCTGACCATTGCACCTCATGTCATGAAGGTCAGCTACGACCCCTTCAAGGACCTGGCCGCGGTCTCTGGCGGGGTGAACTTCCCTAATATGCTGGTGGTGCACAAGGGCCTGGGCGTGAAGACCCTGGCCGAATTCGTTGCGCTGGCCAAAAAGAAACCCGGCAGCATCGACTTCGCCTCTACCGGCGCCGGCTCGGCTTCACACCTGGCCGGAGAGCTATTTAACCAGCGCGCCGGTATTGACATGGTGCACGTCCCGTACAAAGGCGGCGCTCCGGCCCTGCAGGATCTACTGGGCGAACGCGTCGCCTCGTATTTTTCGGCACCGCCCACCGCGATGCCGCACGTCGAAGCCGGCAAGCTGATCCCGTTGGCTACCACCGGCCTCACCCGCCCTGCCTACATGCCCAACATCCCGACGGTGGCCGAATCGGGCTACCCCGGGTTCGAGGCTCTTAACTGGTACGCCTTCCTGGCACCCGGCAAGACGTCCGTGGCCATTCTTGAGCGCTGGAATCAGGCCATCGTCAAGGTGTTGGCCGACCCCGGTGTGAAGGAGGCCCTTAACAAGCACGGCCTGACGCCGCAGCCGACTACCCGCGCCCAGTTGACCGATTTCATGCGAAAGGAAGATACCAAGTGGGGCGCCATCGTGCGCGAGCGGAAGATCACCGCAAACTGATGGGGTGAAATCCTGCCAAACTTCCTCAGGGCTCGGCCAGGCCGTGCTTGATGGCGTAGCGGATCAGATCGTTCTGGTTTTGCAGCCCCATTTTTTGCATGAGGTTGGTTTTGTGGGTGCTGACGGTCTTGACCGAGAGGTTCAGCTTGGTCCCGATGTCCGTCAGGGAAACGCCCGCCACCAGCAGCTGCAGCACCTCGAATTCGCGGTTGGACAGGCTTTCGTGCGGCACCGCCTCGCTGCCGGGCATGGCGCCCAGCGCGAGCTGCTCGGCCACTTCGGCGCTGATGAAGGCGCCGCCCGAGGCCACCTTGCGTATCGCCTGCTCCAGCTGGGCCGGCGCGCTTTCCTTGGTCAGGTAGCCGCTGGCACCGTTCTTGATGGCGCGCACCGCGTACTGCAGCTCCTGGTGCATGCTCAGCACCAGGATGCGCAGCTGCGGTTTTTCGGCGCGTACCAGCTTGATCAGTTCCATGCCGCTGCGCCCGGGCATGGACAGGTCCAGCACCAGCACGTCGAAGGCCAGTTCGCGCACGCGCTGCATGACTTCCGTGCCGTTGCCGGCCTCACCTATGACTTCCATGCCTTCAATCGACGACACGATGCGTTTGAGGCCTTCGCGCACGATGGCGTGGTCGTCGGCCATCACAATCCTGATCACGTGATATCTCCTGTTTCGGCTGTTTCGGCTGTTTCGGGCACCGGGATAAGCACCCGTATGCGGGTGCCGCGGCCCGGCGCCGTGTCTATGTCCACCGTCCCCTGCAGCAGCCGCGCCCGCTCGCGCAAGCCCATCAGGCCCAGCGAGCTGGCCTTACGCGGCGCGTCCAGCGCGAAGCCGGCGCCGTCATCGGCCACTTCGAGGACCACGGCCGCGCCCGTCCTCTCGACGCGCACCTCGACCCGCGACGCGCCCGCATGCTTGGCCACGTTCACCAGCGACTCCTGCACGATGCGGAACACCGCCGTGGCGTAAGGCTCGCCGAGCTCCACGTCCTCATCCAGCGAGAGTTTGCACGGCACGCCATGGCGCTGGCTGAAGTTGTGAGTCAGCCACTCGATGGCCGGCACCAGGCCCAGGTCGTCCAGCAGCAGCGGCCGCAGGTCCGAGGCGATGCGGCGCGTGGCGGCCACGGTGGTGTCCAGCAGGCCCAGCATGTCGTCGAGCTTGGCCCGCACGGCACCCGCCTCGCGCGGGATGGCCTCGCGTATCCAGGTGGCGTCCATCTTGATCGCCGTCAGCGACTGCGCGAGTTCGTCATGCAGCTCGCGCGCGATGCGGGTTTTTTCGCTTTCCCGGATGGCATGGGCCGCCGAGGCGAAGGCGCTCAGTTCTTCGGCGGCGCGCACGCGCTCGGTCACGTCGCGCAGGATCACGGTGTAAAGCTTGCCCTGCGCGGTGTCCAACTGCGAGATCGAGGCCTCCAGCGGGAACTCCTCGCCGCCGGCCCGGAGCCCATACAGCACCGTGCCGTCGCCCATGCGCCGCGAGGTCGTGCCGGTCTGGCCGAAACGCCGGACCTGCCCGCCATGCGCGTCCCGATGCCGCTGCGGGATCAAACGCGTGAGCGGCTGGCCCAGCATCTCGCGCGTGGGCCAGCCGAAGATTCTTTCGGCGGCCTTGTTGTAGAGGATCACGTTCTGATCGCTGTCCACGGTGATGATGGCGTCCATGGCCGAGTCCAGCAAGCCGGCCAGCCTGGCGTCCGCGCCTTCAAGCGCCTGTTTGCCCGCCTGGTCGCGCGCCGCGTCGCGCCCGGCCACCAACCAGGCGATGCCGCAGGTGGCGGCGGCCAGCGCCGCGACCAGCGGCAGGCCCGGCAGCGAGTGCGGGCTGAATACCAGATGGACGGTGGCCAGCAGCGTCAGGGTCGCCAGCACGGCCAGCACAATGGCCGTGGAACGCCGGCGTTTGGGCAGCGCATCGCCTACATGGGGGAACTGGGACATGGCACCGTTCGGGAGTGGGAGCCCGATCTTACCGCCCTGCCTCGCACGGGTTTCAGTCCTCACGTGCGGGATCCGCCCGCGTCCGGCGTGAAGCCGCCGGCCCCGTATCCGGCGCGGGCCCGGTCAGCAGCACGCTCAGCGCGCTGGACGCCGCGCAAGCCAACCAGAAAACAAAAAACACGGCGGTCTGGAATGCCAGCCGTGAAAGCCCGGCCGGCTGCCCGTCCCTGAGCATCTCGTGGGGGTCGAACAGCCCGAACAGCAGCAGCTCCAGCAGGCAGGCCGCCAGGAAAGCCGGCCAGGCAATGCCCAGTATCTTGTTGGCTGACATCACACATTGCCTCCTGTTGTTATCTGCGCTTGCGGGTTGTCGGGGTGATCAGGCCGATCAGCGGCGTGTGGCCTGGTTGGGCGTGGCCGCGTGGTTGCGCCCTTCCAGGGCCGGTGCCAGGGCCCTGGCCTGCGGCGGGCCGCTGCTGCGCGCGGCCCGTGCCGGCTCTTGCCCGCCTATGACGGCATCGGGGTGTTTGACGGCCAGGAAAACCGTCACGACGCCGGCCACGACCACCAGCGCGGGTCCGGAAACCACCAGCCAGACATGGCCGTGTTTCCACCAGGGGGCGGTTTGGGTGGGAATGGTAGTCATGAAAGGCCTTTCATCGCGCTTCATCGCGGTTCATCGCGGAATAAGGAACACGGATTTTTCTTCGACATGGGCGTGGCCGCTTTCATCGGCGACGCGGAACAGGATGGGGTGCGAGCCGGCCTCGGCCGAACCATAGGGAATCTGCAGCCGCACCGCTACCCAGCGCGATTCCGTGGGGCCGACCTTGACCTCAGCTTCCGAAGCCACCGCCAGGCCTTCAAGCCCGGACGCCACGATGCGATAGCGCTGGGGCTGCTCCGTGGCGTTCATGACCTGCAGGCGGTAGACGTTTTCCAGCTTTCCGCCGGCCGCGATGCGGGACAGCGCCGCGCGGTCGCGGACCACGTCCACCTTGAGCGGCATGCGCGCCACCAGGCTCCACAGCAGCGCCAGGCACAGCACGCCCAGCAGTGCGGTGTAAACCAGCACACGTGGGCGCAGCACGCGGCGCAGCATGTGCCGCGCGGTCCATTTCCCCGCCAGCGCGTTCTGGGTGGTGAAGCGGATCAGGCCGCGCGCATAGCCCATTTTGTCCATCACGCCGTCGCAGACGTCCACGCAGGCCGCGCAGCCTATGCATTCGTACTGCAGGCCCTCGCGTATGTCTATGCCGGTCGGGCAGACCTGCACGCACAGCGTGCAGTCGACGCAGGCGCCCAGGGACAAGGCTGCGATGTCGGCATGGCGCGAGCGCGCGCCGCGCGGCTCGCCGCGCGCCGGGTCATAGCTCACGATCAGCGTGTCCTTGTCGAACATCGCGCTCTGAAAGCGCGCATAGGGGCACATGTATTTGCACACCTGCTCGCGCAGAAAGCCGGCATTGCCGTAGGTGGCAAAGCCGTAGAACAGCACCCAGAAGATTTCCCAGCCGCCCATTTTGGTCTGCAGGAACTGCAGGATCAGCTCGCGCGCCGGCACGAAGTAGGCGACAAAGGTAAAGCCCGTCCACATGGCCACGCCTATCCAGAGGATGTGCTTGAACCACTTCTTGACCAGCTTCTCCAGCGAAAACGGCGCGCCATCCAGGCGCAGCCTGGCCGTGCGGTCGCCCTCCACCTTGCGTTCTATCCAGAGGAAGATTTCGGTGTACACCGTCTGCGGACAGCTAAAACCGCACCACAGGCGGCCCGCCACCGCCGTGAACAGGAACAGCGACAAGGCGCTGGCCACCAGCAGGCCGGTCAGGTAGATGAAGTCCTGCGGGTACAGCACATAACCGAACAGGTAAAAGCGCCTGGCCTCCAGGTCAAAGAGCACGGCCTGGCGCTGCCCCCACTGCAGCCACGGCAGGCCGTAAAACACCAGCTGGGTCAGGGCCACAAAAACCCAGCGCCAGCGCGCAAAACGCCCGCTGACCGAGCGCGGGTAGATCTTTTTTTGCGCCTCGTACAGGGATCCGCCTGCCGGCTCGCTCACCGGCACGATGGGGATGATTTTGCGCAAGGCCGGTTGTGTCACTGTCGCCTCAAAGCTTGGCCGCGGGGGCCTTGTTGGACAGCCCCCAGATGTAGGCCGTCAGCACGTGGATCTGCGCTTCGGTGAGCTTGCCGGCCTGCGCGGGCATTTCGTTGGTCTTGCCCTTGTTGACGATGTCGACGATGGCCTGCTCGCCCCAGCCGTGCAGCCAGATGTCGTCCGCCAGGTTGGGCGCGCCTAGGGTCGTGTTGCCCTTGCCGTCCACGCCATGGCAGGCAGCGCAGGCGCTGAACTTTGACTTGCCGAGCTGGGCGCGCACCGAATCATGCGGGCCGCCCGACAGGCTCAGCACGTACTGCGCCACGTTCTTGACGTCCTCGGGTGAGCCTACCGCCGCGGCCATGGGCGGCATCTGCCCCTTACGGCCCTGGGTCAGGGTTTCCTTGATTTTTTCGGCCGAGCCGCCATGCAGCCAGTCGCTGTCGGCGAGATTGGGAAAGCCCTTGCTGCCGCGCGCGTCCGAGCCGTGGCACTGGGCGCAGTTGTTCATGAAGAGGCGCTCGCCCACGGCCATCGCATTGGCATCGCCCGCGAGCTGCTCGGCGCTTTGGGTGCTGAAGCCGGCATACAGCGGCGCAAGCTCCTTGTCCGCCTTGACCATCGCGCTGTCGTATTCGCCGCGCGTGCTCCAGCCCATCTCGCCCGGGTAAGCGCCCAGGCCAGGGTAGGCGACGAGGTAGAGCAGCGAATAGATCACGGTCAAGACGAACAGCCACATCCACCAGCGCGGCATGGGGTTGTTGGCCTCGCGCAGGTCCTCGTCCCAGACATGGCCCGTGGTGTTGTCGCTGTTCTGGGGAATTTTTTTGCGCGCGGTGGCCCACAGCAGCACCAGCGCGCCAATGATGCCGACCAGGGTCAGCGCGGCCACATACCAGGACCAGAAGTTGTTTGTGAAATCGCTCATACGTCACACCCGATGTGTTGTTCAGTGAGGAAAAGGCCGGTGAAGAGGGTTTGCATGGCGCGGGTCCTAATCCTGCAGGAAGGGGATCTTTGCGTCCTCTTCAAAGCGCTTGCGGTTGCGGCCCGAATAGGCCCACACCAGCAGGGCTATGAAGGTGGAAAAGCACAGCAAGGTGGCGATGATGCGCAGTGTGTTGACGTCCATGGCGTCCTCCTTTATTTCAGGGCCTTGCCCATGACTTGCAGATAGGCCACCAGGGCGTCCATTTCCGTCTTGTCCTTCACCACGGCGGCGGCTTCAGCGATTTCGGCATCGCTATACGGCACGCCCACCGTGCGCAGCGCTTTCATGCGCGGCGCCATGTCGGCCGGGTTGACGCTGGCTTTTTCGAGCCAGCTGTAGGCCGGCATATTCGATTCCGGCACCACGTCGCGCGGATTGTTCAGGTGGATGCGGTGCCACTCGTCCGTGTACTTGCCGCCCACACGCTGCAGGTCGGGGCCGGTGCGCTTGCTGCCCCACTGGAAGGGATGGTCGTAGACAAACTCGCCGGCCACGGAATAGTGGCCGTAGCGCAGCGTCTCGGCGCGGAAGGGCCGGATCATCTGCGAGTGACAGTTGTAGCAGCCCTCGCGCAGGTAGATGTCGCGGCCGGCCAGCTGCAGCGCGCCGTAGGGCTTGACGCCTTCTATCGGCGCGGTGGTCGACTTCTGGAAGAACAGCGGCACGATCTCCACCAGGCCGCCCACGGCAATCACCAGCAGGATCAGGATGATCATCAGGAAGTTGTTGGTCTCAATCTTCTCGTGCGAGAAGCCGGCGGTGCTTGTGTTGTCGTCTTTCATGGGATGTTCTTTCTTCTCTTTTGTCGTGTCATGCGTGGGCCAGTGCCGGTACCGGCACCCGCACGGGCCGGCCCCGGGCCGCCGTCATGCAGACGTTCCAGGCCATCAGCACCATGCCGCCCAGGTACAGCACGCCGCCGAAGAAGCGCACCACGTAGAAGGGATAGGTGGCTTTCACCGACTCCACAAAGGTGTAGGTCAGGGTCCCGTCGGCGTTCAGGGCGCGCCACATCAGGCCCTGCATCACGCCGGCGATCCACATGGCCGCGATGTAAAGCACGATGCCCACGGTGGCCACCCAGAAATGCACCTCGATGGCGCGCACCGAGTACATCCGCTTTTGCCCGAAGAGGCGCGGGATCATGTAGTACAGCGTGCCCATGGAGATCAGGCCCACCCAGCCCAGCGCGCCCGAATGCACATGGCCCACGGTCCAGTCGGTGTAGTGCGACAGCGCGTTGACGGTCTTGATGGACATCAGCGGGCCCTCGAAGGTGCTCATGCCGTAAAAAGACAGCGAGACAATCAGGAAACGCAGGATGGGGTCTTCCCTCAGCTTGTGCCAGGCGCCCGACAGCGTCATCACGCCGTTGATCATCCCGCCCCAGCTGGGCGCCAGCAGGATCAGCGAGAACACCATGCCCACCGATTGCGTCCAATCGGGCAAGGCCGTGTAGTGCAGGTGGTGCGGGCCCGCCCACATATAGGTGAAGATCAGCGCCCAGAAGTGGACGATGGACAGGCGGTAGCTGTAGACCGGCCGCTCGGCCTGCTTGGGAATGAAGTAATACATCATGCCCAGGAAGCCGGCGGTCAGGAAAAAGCCGACGGCGTTGTGCCCGTACCACCACTGCACCATGGCGTCCTGCACGCCGGCATAGGCCGAATAGGACTTCATCCAGCCGGCCGGCACCTCGGCGCTGTTGACCACATGCAGCACCGCCACCGCCAAGATGAAGGCGCCGTAAAACCAGTTGGCCACATAGATGTGCCTGACCTTGCGCACGCCCAGGGTGCCGAAAAACACCACCGCGTAAGCCACCCAGACCAGGGTGATCAGGATGTCTATGGGCCATTCAAGCTCGGCGTATTCCTTGCCGGTGGTGTAACCCAGCGGCAGGCTGATGGCCGCGGCCACGATGACCAGCTGCCAGCCCCAGAAAGTGAAGGCCGCCAGGCGCGGCGCGAACAGCGGCACGCCGCTGGTGCGCTGGACCACGTAGTAGCTGCTGCCTATGAGCGCGCAGCCGCCGAAGGCGAAGATCACCGCGTTGGTGTGCAGCGGCCGCAGCCGCCCATAGCTGAGCCAGGGGATGCCGAAGTTCAGCTCAGGCCAGGCCAGCTGGGCCGCGATGAACAGGCCCACCGCCATGCCCACCACACCCCAGAGCACCGCCGCCAGCGAGAACTGGCGAACCACCGTGTCGTGATAGGCGATCCCTTGCGTTGTTTCTTGGTTCATGAAGCACCTTTTGTCTAGATGCTTCAAAGTGTCGGCGCGGCGGGTGGCGCGGCACTTGATACAAGTCAATCGCCGTGAAGAATGCGCTCGGCTTCCTGTTCCAGTGCCTCGAATTGCCCACGCCACACGGCCCAGCCCAGCGCGCCAATGATGAGCAGCGCCAGCACGACGGACAAGGGGATCAGCAGAAAAAGAATGTCCATCTAGTGTTCAGGCGCAACGCGCGCCAGCCTCGCGGAATTAGCCACCACCAGCAGCGAACTCGCCGCCATGCCGAAACCGGCCAGCCAGGTCGGCATCAGGCCCGCAATCGCCAGCGGCACGCAGGCCGCGTTGTACAGCGCGGCCCACAGCAGGTTCTGGCGCACCACCCTTCTGGTTCGCCGCGCCTGCGCCAGCAGCACCGCCACGCTGGCAAGCCGGTTGCCGGTCATGATGAAATCCGCCCTGGCCTGGGCCAGCGGCACGGCCTGGCCCATGGCCATGGACACGTCGGCCGCGGCCAGCACCGGCCCGTCGTTCATGCCGTCTCCCACCATCACCACGCGGTGGCCTTCGCGCTGGAGCCTGCGCACATGTTCCAGTTTCATCTCCGGCGTGCATTCGCCGAAGCACCACTCGATGCCGGCCCGGCGCGCCAGGTGGGCCACGGCCTGGCCGGTGTCGCCCGACAGCAGCTGCACGCGGACACCGAGCTGGAGCAAGGCCGCCACGGCCTGCGCCGCGTCGGGCCTGATCGCCTCGTCCAGCTCGAAGCCCGCCAGGTAATGCTCGCCGTCGGACAGATGCGCCTGCGGTACCGGGGCATCACGGCCCGGCACAGGCGCCCGGCAAAAAGAAGCCGAGCCCAGGTAAAGATAGCGCGCATCGCTGCCGTCCGGCCTGGCGACCTTGCCGCGCAGGCCGCGGCCGGCGACCTCCTCCACCTCGCTGGCCACCCAGCCCGGTGCGGAAGCATTCACGGGAAAGCGCGCGGCGATGGCGCGCGAAACCGGGTGCAGCGACTGCCTGGCCAGCGCGCCCGCCCTGCCACACACCTCGTCCCGGTCCACGCCGGCAGGCGTGTAGGCCATGACCACATCCATGCGGTCCTCCGTCAGCGTGCCGGTCTTGTCGAAGACCACGGTGTCCACCGCCGCGCAGCTTTCAAGCGCCTGCAGCCTGCGCACCAGCACGCCGCGCCGCGCCAGCGTGCCCGCGCCGGCCAGCATGGCCGCCGGCGTGGCCAGCGACAAGGCGCAGGGGCAGGTCACGATCAGCACCGAGACCGCAACCGCCATCGCATGCGCCTGGCCCAAAGGCCACCACCACCAGGCGGCAGCGGCGGCAGCCAGCAGCACGGCCGCCAGGAAAGGGCTGGCGATGCGGTCCACGAGTTGCACCAGGCCGGGTTTTTCGAGCGAGGCCTGCTCCATCAGCGCGACGATTTCGGCGTAACGGGTTTGCGCACCGACCCGCTGCACGCGCACCAGCAGCACGCTGGTGAGGTTGTGGCTGCCGGCAATGACGCCGTCGCCGGCGCGCCGCAGCAAGGGTTTGGATTCACCGGTCAGCAGCGACTGGTCGACCCGGCTCTCGCCGCTTTCCACGTCGCCGTCGGCGGGAAAGGCCTGGCCCGGCAGCACGCGGACCAGATCGCCGGCGACAAGCCGGCGCACGGCCACCGCACGGAAACTGCCGTCGGCCTCCTGCCGCTCCACGCTGTCCGGCAGGCGGCGCATCAGTGCCTCCAGCGCGCCGGCGGTGCGGTCGCGCAGGCGCTGCTCCAGCAGCCGGCCCGACAGCAGGAAAAACACAAACATGGGCACCGAGTCGTAGGAGGCATGCTCACCCCAGGGACTGGCCGGGTCAAAAGTGGCGGCCGTGCTGGCCCCGAAGGCGATCAGCACGCCCAGCGCCACCGGCACGTCCATGCCTATGCGCATATTGCGCACATCACGCAGCGCCGCAGAGAAAAACGGCCAACAGGAAAACAGCAGCACCGGCAGGGTCAGCACCCAGGAGGCCCAGCCCAGCAGCGCCCGGATGTCGGGCGTGATCTCGCCGGCCGGCGCCAGGTAGGCCGGCGCCGCATACATCATGACCTGCATCATGCAAAAGCCGGCCACCAGCCAGCGCCAGAGCATCAGGCGCTGGGCCCGCTGCCGCTTGCCGGCCAGCAGCAGGTCGCCGGCCGGCAAGGCGCCGTAGCCGGCCTGGCGCAGCGCAGCCATCCAGGCGGAAGGCCGCGTGGCCTGCGGCTGCCACTGAAGCCGCGCCACGGCCGTGACGCCGTTGACCTGTACCGCATCCACGCCGGGCAGCTTGCGCAAAACCGATTCGACGGTGAGCGCGCAGGCCGCGCAATGCATGCCTTCGATCGCCAGGCAGGACTCCCACCAGCCCTCGCGCCCGGCGGCCGGCCGGCTGAAACCCTCCCATTCGGCCGGCTCGTCCAGCGCGGCCCACTGCGTACCCCATGGCGTGGCGCTGCCCGCGGCGGGCGGCACGGCGCCGGCGGAAAGCAGCGGCAAGGAGGGGGCGGTTTGCATGGCGAAAGCTTAGCCAGCGCAGCGTGCCGCGCCCTTGACATGGATCAAACCAGGGGCCATGGGCACTTCCGCGGGTGTCAGCGGGTGTCGGCTGGCAGTCTGGCGCTGTGGCTTAAGTCTGCTGGCGAACAGACACCTCCCGATGCCGCGCGCACAGTCACCTGATGGCATCGGACACCTTCCGGGCCCATGCGGGCCAATGCGGTTTTGCACGCGTCGAAAGACCTCGTCAGAAACGCCGGAACAGCGGGTCGCAATCATGTGCCGCGCTCTTGACCTGGATCAAGCCAGGGCCCGGACGGCGCTCCTAGACTGCGGCACATCAACACAGGAGAACCACCATGTACCAACGCATTCTTGTTGCCACCGACGGCTCCACACTGTCCAAAAAAGCCGTCAAGGACGCCATTGCCCTGGCCGCATCCCTGGAGGCCGGCCTGGTGGCGCTCAACGTCGTGCCGCGTTATCCCGTGAGCTACTTCGAGGGCGGCGCCACCGTGTCGCCGCAGGAAGTCGGGCGCGTCGAAAAGGACTGGGCCGACAAGGGCCAGGCCGTCGTCGACGCGGTGTGCAAGACCGCCGAAGCCGCGGGCGTCAAGGCCAAGGCCGTGACCGTCAAGTCCGACCTGGTCGCGGCCTCCATCCTGGCCGCGGCCAAAAAGAACAAGTGCGACCTGATCGTCATGGCCTCGCACGGCCGCAAGGGCATCTCGCGCATCCTGCTCGGCAGCGAGACCCAGCAGGTGCTCACGCACAGCAGCATTCCCGTCCTGGTCCTGCGCTGAGCGGGCGCCGTTTCATTCTTTTTTTCCGGAGAACAGCATGAGAGTCCTTCTGGCCGTTGACGGCAGCAAGTTCACCAAAAAAGCCCTGGCCTTCCTGGTCACCCACGAAGCCCTGATGGGTCCCGACGCGGAGCTGATCGTGCTCAATGTGCAGATGGCCGTTTCCCCGCGCGTCAAGACCATGCTGGGCGCCGCCACGGTGCATGCCTACCACCGCGACGAAGCCCAGAAAGTGCTGGAGCCCATAGAGCGTTTCCTCAAGCGCCACAACATCCCCTTCCGCGCCTCCTGGGTCGCGGGCATACCGGCCACGCAGATCGTGCAGGCGGCCAAACGCGAGAAGGCCCACATGGTGGTGATGGGCACCCACGGCCATGGCCTGCTGGGCCGCGCCCTGCTCGGCAGCGTCGCCCAGCGCGTGGTGGCCGATGTTGACGTGCCGGTACTGCTGGTCCAGTAGCCGCCCATCAACCCAAAGCGAAAGCCGCCCATGAACACACTGTCAAACACCCGGTCCCCGGTGTCGCCGGCGCGGGCCATTCCCACCACACGCCAGGCGCAAGGCAGCCTGGGCCTGGGCCTGCTGGTCGCGCTGGTGACGGGCTCCATCATCGGCAGCGGCATCTTCGGCCTGCCGCAAAACATGGCGGCCGGCGCCGGCGCCGGCGCCATCCTGATCGGCTGGCTGGTCACCGGTGTGGGCATGCTGGTGCTGGCGCGCGTCTACCAGATGCTGGCGCTGCGCAAGCCCGAACTGGACAACGGCGTCTACGCCTATGCCCATGCGCTCTCGGGCGAGTACATAGGCTTTAACTCGGCCTGGGGTTACTGGATCAGCGCCTGGATAGGCAACGTCGGCTACCTGGTGGCCGCGTTCGGCGCGCTCGGCTACTTCTTTCCGGCTTTCGGCGAAGGCAACACCCCCGCGGCCGTCGCCGGCGCGTCGGTGGTCTTGTGGGTGGTACATGCGCTGGTGCTGCGCGGCATCAACACCGCCGCCTGGGTCAATGCCGTGGTCACGGTGGCCAAGGTCATTCCGCTGCTGCTGTTCATCCTGCTGGCCGCGGCCGCGTTCCAGGCGCCCACCTTCAACCTGGACTTCTGGGGCGGCGCCAAGCTGGGCTCCGTGCTGGAGCAGGTCAAGAGCACCATGCTGGTGACGGTATGGGTGTTTATCGGCATCGAGGGCGCCAGCGTCTATTCGGCGCGCGCGCGCCAGCGCAAGGATGTCGGCAAGGCCACGGTGATCGGCTTTTTGATCTGCCTGGCCCTGTTGATGGCCGTCTCGCTGCTGTCCCTGGGCATCTTCACGCAGCCGGAACTGGCCGGGCTCAAGAACCCTTCGATGGCGGGCGTTCTCGAGAAAGCCGTGGGCACCTGGGGCGCCGTGCTCATCTATATAGGCCTGATTGTTTCCGTGGGCGGCGGTTTCCTGGCCTGGACGCTGCTGGCCGCCGAATCGCTGTTCACGCCGGCCAACAGCGGCGTGATGCCCGAATGGCTGGGCCGCCAGAGCGGCAAGGGCGTGCCGGCCAATGCCTTGTGGCTGAGCAGCGCCATGGTGCAGCTCTTCCTCATCGTCACTCTGGTGTCCAAGGCGTCCTACCTCGCGCTGATCTCGCTGTCGACCGCCATGATCCTGCTGCCCTATCTGTTCAGCGCGCTCTACGGCTTCAAGCTGGCTGCGCGCGGTGAGGGTGCGGGCCCGGCCCGGGGCGCGCTGGACCTGCCCGTGGCCGCGCTCGCCTCGGTGTATTGCTTGTGGCTGCTGTATGCCGCCGGCGCCAAGTACCTGTTGCTGAGCGCCCTGCTCTATGCGCCCGGCGCCGTCCTTTACGCCATCGCCAAGCGGCAGGCCCGCAAACAGGCCTTCAGCGCGGGCGAAAAAGCCATGCTCGCCGCGGTGCTGGCACTCGCGGTGGTCGCGGGCTGGATGCTGGCCGCCGGAAAGTTGAGCCTGTGATGGCCGGCGTCCATTCAGAGACGGGCCGGCTGCGCAAGGTGCTGGTCTGCAGGCCCGGCCTGGCGCACACGCGCCTGACGCCCGCGAACTGCCGGGAGCTGCTGTTCGACGACGTGATGTGGGTCGCGCAGGCCAAAAACGACCACTATGCCTTTACCAGCGCCATGACGGAGCACGGCGTGGAAGTGCTGGAGCTGCACGACCTTCTCGCGGTCACGGTCGGCAACCCGATGACGCGCGACCGGCTGCTGGACCGCGAACTGGCCGGCACCGACTTTGAAGCCGCGGCTGTGCTGCGGCCCTGGCTGCAGGAGCTGCCGCCGGCCCGCCTGGCCGAATTCCTGATCGGCGGGCTGACACCGGCGGACCTGCCTTTCAAGCTGCCCGGCCTTACGGCCGCCTGCGCGAGCCCCTCGGACCTGCTGCTGCCCGCCCTGCCCAACACCCTGTTCACGCGCGACAGCAGCTGCTGGATAGGCGACGGCGTGGCGCTGGGCTCCATGTACTGGCCCGCGCGCCGGCGGGAAAGCCTGCTCATGGCGACCATCTACCGCTCTCACCCGGCATTCGCGGGCAAGGTCACCGAATGGTGGGGCGACCCGGGGCAGCCGCACGCGCAGGCCTCGCTCGAAGGCGGCGACGTCATGCCGCTTGGCCAGGGCCTGGTGCTGGTCGGCATGGGCGAGCGGACCTCGCCGCAGGCCGTGACCCAGCTCGCGCGCAGCCTGTTTACCCGCGGCGCCGCGACCCGGGTGCTGGCTGCCCAGTTGCCCAAATCGCGCGGCGCCATGCACCTGGACACGGTGCTGACTTTTTGCGACCGCGACCTGGTGACGGTGTTCCCGGAAATCGTGCAGGCTATCCGCGTATTCAGCCTTCGCCCCGGCGAGAAGCCGGGTGAGCTGGACGTCAGGGCCGAAACCGAGCCCCTGCTGGAGGTGCTCGCGCAGGCGCTGGGCCTGCCCAGGCTGCGCGTCGTCGCCACCGGCGGCAATGCCTACGAAGCCGAGCGCGAGCAGTGGGACGACGGCAACAACGTACTGGCGCTGTCGCCCGGTGTCGTCATGGCCTACAACCGCAACACCCATACCAACACCCTGCTGCGCAAAGCCGGCGTCGAAGTCATCACCATCCCCAGCGGCGAACTGGGGCGCGGCCGCGGCGGCAGCCACTGCATGTCCTGCCCCGTTGAACGCGACGCCGCCTGAGCCGTCATTGCAACAAAACGAAAGACGGCCCCATGAGCTTTAACCTTCACAACCGCAGCCTGCTGGACCTCCAGGATTTTTCCCCGCGGGACATCCGTTTCCTGCTGGACCTGGCCGCCGAACTCAAGCGCTCCAAATACGCGGGCAACGAACTGGCGCGCCTGAAGGGCAAAAATATCGCGCTGATTTTCGAGAAAGCCTCCACCCGCACGCGCTGCGCCTTCGAAGTCGCGGTGCACGACCAGGGCGGCCACGTGACCTATATCGATCCGGTCAGCTCGCAGCTGGGCCACAAGGAATCCCTGAAGGACACGGCGCGGGTGCTGGGCCGGCTGTATGACGGTATCGAGTACCGGGGTTTTCACCAGACGGTGGTGGAGGAGATCGCGCGCTTCTCGCACGTCCCGGTGTGGAACGGGCTCACCGATGAGTCGCACCCGACCCAGGTGCTGGCGGACCTGTTGACCATGCAGGAGTTCGGCGAAAAGCCGCTGCATGAGCTGTCTTTCTGCTACCTGGGCGACGCCCGCTTCAACATGGGCTGCTCCCTGTTGGTGGGCGGCACGCAGATGGGCATGGACGTGCGCATCGCCGCGCCCGCGGCGCTGATGCCGCCGCCCGCGCTGGTCGCCGACATGCGCGAGCTGGCGAAAACGACAGGCGCGCGCATCACCCTCAGCAGCGATCCGGCCGAGGCCGTCAAGGGCGCGGACTTTCTCTACACCGACGTCTGGGTCTCCATGGGCGAGCCCGAGGAGGCCTGGAAGCTGCGCATCGATCAATTGCTGCCCTTCCAGGTCAACAGCGCCTTGATGAAGGCTACCGGCAAGCCGCGCACCCGCTTCATGCACTGCCTGCCGGCCTTCCACAACCTGGATACCGAAGTGGGGCGCCAGATCCATGAACGCTACGGCCTCAGCGAAATCGAGGTGACCGACGAGGTCTTTGAATCCGACGCCTCCGTCGTGTTCACGCAGGCGGAAAACCGCATGCACACCATCAAGGCCGTGCTCGTGGCCACGCTGGCATGAGGCTGGTCGTAGCGCTGGGCGGCAATGCCTTGCTGCGCCGGGGCCAGTCGCTCAGCGCGCAGCACCTGCTGGAAAACATCCGGGGCGTGGCGGCCCAACTGGCGCGCGTCGCGCTGCACCATGAGCTTGTGGTGACGCATGGCAACGGGCCGCAGATAGGCCTGCTGGCGCTGCAGAACTCGGCTTACGCGGCGGTACCACCCTACCCGCTCGACATGCTGGGCGCGCAGACCGAAGGCATGATCGGCTACCTGCTGGAGCAGGAGCTCGCCAACCAGCTTGCGCCCAACCGCTCCGTGGTCACCCTGCTCACGCGCGTGGAAGTCGATCTCAATGACCCGGCTTTCGGCCGGCCCACCAAACCCATAGGGCCTGTCTATACCCAGGAGGAAGCGCAGCGGCTTGCGCAAGCCATGCACTGGCATGTCGCGCCGGACGGCGCGGGCTTCAGACGCGTCGTGGCTTCGCCCCTGCCCCTGCGCGTGCTGGCCGTGGATCCGCTGCGCTGGCTGTTGCAGCACCAGGCCGTGGTCATCGCCGCGGGCGGCGGCGGCATTCCGGTGGCGTGTACGGCCGGCAGGCGGGCACTGGAAGGCGTGGATGCCGTGATCGACAAGGACCTGACCAGCGCCCTGCTTGCGCTGGAGCTGGGTGCCGACTGCCTGGTGATCGCCACCGACGTGGACGCCGTCTACCTCGACTGGGGGCTGCCGACGCAGCGCGCCCTCGGCAAGGTCGGGCCGCAGGAACTGCTGGGCCACAGCTTCCCCGCGGGCTCCATGGGTCCGAAGGTGCAGGCCGCCGCCAGCTTCGTCCTGAAGACGGGAAAGAAGGCCTTGATAGGTTCGCTGGCCCGGATCGAGGAGATGCTGGCGGGCCGCGCCGGCACCGAAGTCAGTCCCGGCGGCGGCCCGGCGGCATAAGCCGGCGTGGAAGGGCCCCGCCCCGCCGCATCGCGCAGGGCTTGCGCAACAAGCCATCGCTTGAGGAATATCAAGACAGGCACTGCCTCGCCTGCCTACAGTGGCATCACCACCCTGTGGTGGTGACCACTTCATCCAAGGAACAAGCCATGAAAACCGATTTTCAGCTCAAGGCTGATGTCACCGCCGAACTGGCCTGGGAACCCGCCGTCAATTCAGCCGGCATAGGTGTTCTCGTCAATGACGGTGTCGTGACGCTCACGGGGCACCTGAACAGCTTTGCCGAAAAGGTCGCGGCGGAACGGGCGGTGCGCCGCGTGGCCGGTGTGCGCGGTCTGGCCATCGAGCTGGATGTCAAGCTGGTGGCGGACCACCAGCGCAGCGACTCCGAAATCGCCACGGCCGCCGCGTCCGCGCTGCGCTGGAGCGCGCTGCTGCCGCCTGAGCGGATCAGGGTCGAGGTGGAAAAAGGCTGGCTCACCCTCACGGGCGACGTCGACTGGGCCTACCAGTGCAGCACCGCCGAGAAATGCGTGCGCGGCCTGGTGGGCGTGCGCGGCCTGTCCAACAACATTGCCGTCAAGCCCACCGTCAGCACGCGGGACGTCGCGGCGGAGATTTCCGCGGCGCTGGCACGCCGGGCCGACCGCGAAGCCCGGCATATCCAGATAGACGTGGAGGGCGGTGAGGTCACCTTGCACGGCAAGGTGCATTCCCTGGCCGAGCGCGAAGCGGCCGCCGGCGCCGCATTGGCTGCCCGGGGCGTGATGCGCATTGTCAACAAGTTGGAGATAGACGGATGACAGCCTGCTTCTTCCTCGACGCAAGCCAAGGAAGGGCAACTCACGCCGCAACCAAGCCAACGCCATGAAGATCCAATTCCTGGGCGCCACCGACACCGTCACCGGCTCCAAATACCTGGTCCGGCATGTCAAATCCACCCTGCTGGTCGATTGCGGCCTGTTCCAGGGTTACAAGCCGCTGCGCCTGCGCAACTGGTCGCCGCTGCCGGTGGATCCGGCCGGCATTGACGCGGTGATCCTGACCCATGCCCACATCGACCACAGCGGCTACCTGCCGCTGCTGGCGGGCCAGGGTTTCAGGGGCAAGGTGTTCTGCACGCCGGCCACGGCCGACCTGTGCCGCATCCTGCTGCCCGACGCCGGCCACCTGCAGGAGGAAGAAGCCGAATACGCCAACCGGCATGGTCTCTCGAAACACGCGCCGGCCCTGCCCCTGTACACACGCGAGGATGCGCTGCGCTGCCTCAAGCTGCTGCACCCGGTGCCCGCCGGCAAACCCTGGCATCCGGCGCCGGGCCTGAACGCCAGCCTGACTTCCTCGGGCCATATGGTGGGTTCATCCTTCGTGCGGCTGGACAACGGTTCGCGCTCCATCCTGTTTTCCGGCGACATAGGCCGGCCCCATGACCTGGTGCTCAAGTCGCCCTCCCCCATGGACGGCGCCGACTACCTGGTGGTGGAGTCCACCTATGGCGACCGACTGCACAAGGATTCCGACCCGCTGCTCGCGCTGGGCCAGGTGATCAAGCGCACGGCGGCGCGCGGCGGCGTGGTGGTGATCCCGGCCTTCGCGGTGGGGCGCGCGCAAAGCCTGCTGCACTGCGTCCAGGTGCTCAAGGCGCAGGGCGTCATACCGCGCAGCTTGCCGGTCTACCTCAACAGCCCCATGGCGGCCAAGGCCACCCAGGTCTACCTCAAGCACAAAGACGAACTGCGGCTGAGCGCCGCGGAGTGCGAAGCCATGGCGCATACCGCCCACATTGTCGAATCACCGGAAGAATCGCGCCTGCTCAACGCGAAGCACGGCCCCATGGTCATCATTGCCGCCAGCGGCATGGCCACGGGCGGGCGTGTGGTCCACCACCTCAAGGCCTTCGCGCCCGACAAGCGCAACACCATTGTGTTTGCCGGCTTCCAACCCGGCGGCACGCGCGGCGCCCTCATCGCCGGCGGCGCGCCCACAGTGCGCATCCACGGTCAGGAGGTGCCGGTGCGCGCCGAAGTGGCCATGCTGGACGACCTGTCGGCCCATTCCGATGCCGCCGAGATCATGGGCTGGCTGCGCGGCTTCAAGTCCGCGCCCAGGCAGACCTTCATCACCCACGGCGAGCCGGCCGCGGCCGACGCCATGCGCCAGCGCATAGAACGCGAGCTGCACTGGCCCTGCAAGATTCCGTGCTACCTGGAGACGGCGGCGCTGGCTTGATGCAGGTCAAGATCGCCGCCCCCAAAACGGCCAATACTGTCCGTATCGCAACTCCAAATCGAGGCAGTCACCATGTTCAAACGAATCCTGATCCCCGTGGACGGCAGCGAAACCGCCAACAAGGCCCTGGTCGCTGGCCTGCGCATGGCGCGCGAAACCAGCGCCAGCGTGCGGCTGCTGCATGCCATCAATGAACTGGGCGGCATGGCCGCCGACGGCACTTACTCCGGCGACGTGGCCGGCATGCTGCGCGAAGGCGGCGCCAAAGTCCTGTCCGATGCCACGGCCATCGCGCAGTCGGCCGGTGTGGCGGCCGACCAGAGCCTGTGCGAAGAACCCGGCAAACGCCTGGGCGAGGTCGTGGCCGAGGCCGCCAAACGCTGGGGCGCCGACCTCGTGGTCGTCGGCTCCCACGGCCGGCGCGGCCTGGGGCGTGTGCTGCTGGGCAGCGGCGCGGAAGAGATTCTGCGATTGGCGCCCGTGCCGGTGCTGGTGGTTCGGGATGCGGCCGCGCAGGGTGGCCAGGCCGCGGACAAAGCCTGATGCGGCGGGCTCAGGCCTGCCCATAGGCCCGCGCCAGCTCTTCGGCAAATTCCTCCAGCGTGGTCGTCGTGGTGTTGCCGGCATGGCGGCCTTCCTGGGTCTTGATGCGGCCTTCGTTGATGGCGCGCGTGATCTCGACATACAGCGGCGCGACGTCGGCGGCGAAGCCCCCCTGCAGCAGGGCCTGCTCGAAGTCACCGTAAGACAGCTGCACATACTGAAGCCGCGGCAGACCCAGGCGCGTGCCTATGATGCGCGTGGCCTCGGCATAGCTGATGTCGCGCTGGCCCAGCAGTTCGCGCACCACAAACCCTTTCCAGTCCAGCGCCTTCAGGGCCGCCACCGCCGCATCGGCGATGTCGCGGGTGGCGATCATGGGAATGGGCAGGTCCGGCAACACGGCGTCAGCGTTGACGCCCTGGTGTTTGATCACCGGCAGTGCGGCGTAAAAGTTCTCGAAGAAGGAGCCGGCCCGCAGGCACAGCACGTTGAGGCCGGGCGTCGAGGCAGCCAGCGCGCGCAGCCGATGCTCCTGCTCGCGCATGGTGTCTATCATGCCGGTGCCGCCGGGCTGGTCCGCGCCCAGGCTGCTCACAAAAACCACGTTCTTGACCGCGCTGCCGCGCAGGCCTTCAATGATGGCCTCGCCCAGCGCGGCCTGCGTGGCTCGGTAGTTCGGCTCCTCGAACTTGTAGGGCAGCAAGGTGTAGACCGCGTCCGCGCCCTTGAAGGCCTCTTTTAAAAACGCCCCGCTTCGAGGGTCGCCGGTCAGGACCCTGGCGCCCGCCTGCCATAGCGCCGCCATGCGCGCCGGTTCGCGCCCCAGCGCATGGACTTCCACACCGCTGCCCAGCAAGGCGGTGGCCACCCGATTCCCGGTGCGGCCTGTCGCACCCATCACCACGACTTTTTTCATGATTCATCCTTTGGTTCAAGTTAAAAGTCCATCGTAAAAATCCGTTGCTGGACTTTCAATGCCGGGAAGTGTTGAAATATTGATCCATCGTCCACGCTCGCCGGGCGTTGCTGCAATCACGGCAAAACCGGCGCAGAGTGCCAGACATGAAGCCAGACAGCCCAACACCCGTGCCTGAGGTCCCCCTGCTGGGTGAGGCCCTGCATTTTTTGCGCGTGAGCGGCGTGTTTTATTGCCGCGCCGAATTCAGCGCGCCCTGGGGCCTGGCCATCCCCGAGATGAAGGACTGCCTGATGTTCCATGCGGTCACCTCGGGCCGCTGCTGGCTGGAAGTAGAGGGCCAGGCGCCGCGGCTACTGCAGCCCGGCGACTTCGCGCTGGTCCCCTATGCGCGCGGCCACAGCATCGCCAGCGACCCGGGCCTGCGCGCCGATGCGCTGTTCGACCTGCCGCGCGACCAGGTCAGCGAGCGTTTTGAAGTGCTGCGCCATGGCCGCGACGGCGCGTCCACCCATGCGGTATGCGGTGCCGTGCGGTTGGACCATTCGCTGGGCCGCCACCTGGTCAGCCTGCTGCCGCCCGTGATCTGCATAGACACCGCCGGCACGCCGCAGTTCGACTGGATGCAAAGCACGCTGCGCTTCCTGGCGGCCGAAGCCGCCACCCTGCGCCCCGGCGGCGAAACCATCATCACGCGGCTGGCCGACATCCTGGTGATACAGGCCGTACGCTCCTGGATGGAACACGACCCCACCGCGCGCACCGGCTGGTTCGCCGCGCTGCAAGACAAACAGTTGGGCCGCGCCATCGGCCGCGTGCACCGCGAACCTGAAAAACCCTGGACGCTAGAGTCGCTGGCGCACGAGGCCGGCATGTCGCGCTCGGCCTTCGCGGCACGCTTCAGCGCCCTGGTCGGCGAACCCGCCATGCAGTACGTGGCACGCTGGCGCATGCAGGTGGCCGCCGCCTGGCTGCAGGAAAAAGATATCAAGCTCGCCGACATGGCGGCGCGGCTCGGTTATGGCTCGGAGGCCGCGTTTAACCGGGCGTTCAAGCGGCTGATGGGGGTGTCGCCGGGGGCTGTGCGTAAACAGCCAAGCTAATTTTCTGATTTTGGTGTACCCCGACGTACCGGCGCCTTACGCGGTAGAGATGGAGGTGATGCAATAAAGGCTTCACAAGACAGAATCAACTCTCGTCCGTATGCTTTGGAAGCGTCCCAGACGGCTGTCCTGCGCACTGCAAGCAACATATAGACTGCGTGAGCCGCCGCGACAATAAACACGACTATCGTGCGCTTGCTTATCTCCGTATCCAGTGTCCACGCTGACCGCCATAGGATCACAACACTAATTGCGACAACCAGCACGTTCAGTGCGAGGGCCAACCACTTTACGCCTAGCAAGTTCCGTCGGAATCCATAAGTGATGTTTTCATTGAAAAGGATAGGAAACTTCTTCGTGTCGCGCGTAGCCTGGCGAAGCCATACACCGCATTGTTCATAAAAAGAGTCGGCGCTACTTTGACTTGCTCGCTCTTCTTCTGGGCTGGGAGGCTGAACCCCAAGTTTGATTGCCAGAAAGACGCGATATCGATCCTTCAGACCTCCGTCAATTGTCGAATCGTTTCTCCTGAACATCGTGATTGAAGGTAGCCCTCCGTGTTCCGAATACAGCTCCCTCTCTACTGATCGACCTCGAGCTCGTGCAAAGTCGGCAATCGCAAAGAGCAAAACGAGAATGGCAACTGTCGCAATGACATTTGAGAGCTCAAAAGATTTCCACGAAACCAATAACGCTAGAGCCGCAAGTGAGGGGGCTGCCGCTATGACCGCCGGAAATAACCTAGCCCGTAGCGAGTACGCGTCGAAAACCTTTAGAAAGTCCATCAAGGTGCTTCGACTTTGTTATCAAATTTTTCTGCTTCTGCAGGTACTAGCCCTCCATGGCCAGAACCAGAATAGTGCGAGATCATTTTGCTTCGGTTGGCGAATACTCTATACCCCCGACGGATAAAGGCGTTCTTTACTTGGCCTCTTGGATAATCAGGTTTGTTTGCTCCGATTGAGCAGAATGACAAACCGATATGTGTCCCTTGAGGAACTCGAGTTCCAAGCCATGCATCAAGCACTTTTGGAGTAACGTTGTGCCTACTACCATGGTGTGGCATTTGCACAAATTCTGGCCTATCCAACTGTAGCTGCGCAGCATAGCTTGCAGCTTCGGTCAGCCCAACAGGACCTACATCGGCTGTAAGTAGAACCGTTTTCCCCTGCTCTAAAGTGCCGTACTGCACAACGCAACTCTCATTCGAGGCGGATGTAGGAGGTTGCGGGTTGTCCGAGAGAGTTTCAACGTCCCACCGCTCATCAAGCCACTTCTTCGCACTTTCGACCAGTGACTTAATCAGTCCGACCTGCGGCGTCCCCGCTTCAGCTTTGTATGAAGTCGGAGTTTTCTCGAAATCAGGAATCAGATCGATGTAACGCTGACGAGATGGTGCGAGCACTTTAAAGCGCCCGATCTGATCCCCTTGAAAAACCTCGTGAATGTGCGTGCCTTTTGACTTAGCGACATCCTCCAACTCGACCAGGTAAGGGTGTCTTTCCTTCATGTCTGCTATCAGGCCTTGCAAGGTGAAATTGCCATGAAAATGCGGTAGTACCTCTGCAGCGTAAAGCCAAGGCCTATTCATCCAAAGGTGCTCGACCTCAAAATTCTTCAACACGCCAACTAAACCACAAGCGTGGTCATTGTCCGCATGCGAAAGCACCATGTGATTAATACGATATCCAGAGTAGTACTTATTGATGTGACTGGTTATCGTGTCTGCCGTGTCGATGCGCCCCCCATCCACCACGTGAAGGAAGTATCCGGGCCCCTCTTCTCCGTATCGGATGACGATTGCGTCTCCATAGCTGTCACCAACGGGTAAAAAGTCAACTTCGAATGGCATACATCCTCCCTAGTTGTTTGTAGGCAGAATAGTAAGCCTTCCGTTACATTTCACCTCATCCGAATAGAGGATGTGACATCAAGCTCGCCGACATGGCGGCGGGACTGGGCTATGGTTCGGAGGCCGCGTTTAACCGGGACCTTCAAGCGGCTGATGGGGGTGTCACTTGGGGCGTGTGCAAACAGCATGCCCCTAAGAAGCACCTGACTGCGGTTCCGATAAGCCTACGGAAATAGCCGTCGCAGTTTTTTTGGTGACGTCCTTGAAGTCTTCCCGGTCGTTGCCCTGGTTGTGCTGGTTTACCGGGACTTGCGCGGAAAGAAACGCAAGCTGGTACGGAAAGGCAGCACAAATCAGGCCTGCACGCGGGCTAGATCCACAATGACGGCGGAATGAATTGACTCGGTTTGCGTCCCGTCCTCAAAGTACGCTTTCGCAAGGTAGCTTACCGCGTCCTTAGGCAAACCAAGAAGCTCATGAAACTGACCGCCTTTACTCGCGTGAATTGCATTAAAGAGCTCTAACGAGCGCCCCTCGGAATAGGTGACCACGCCACCCAAATTACGTTCGAAGCAAGAGGAATGCAGCCTCCGAGGTCGCTGCTGAATTGCCAGCAGCTCTTGGGAGCTCACTTGAATGAATTTTTCTGGAGACAGTATTCTGTCTAGGTGTACCTCGTCTAACTTGGAGATCATGCGCAGCTCGGTATGCGGTCTGGACAAGCACCGAAGGAAAACATCGCGCCCCAGGCCAACGTCGAGAAAAAAGAGGTGCGTCAATAGCAAAATTATTCGGTTCGTGATTTCAAAAACTGGAGTGAAGTCCGGTCCCTTGAACGTCGGCTGCTGCCCATGGGCAACTTCGTCCCTCAATTCCTTTACGAGATCGAAGTCCTCTTGCGTCAGATGGATGATCTTGACCACATCAGAGTCAAGCGAGTCTAAAAGCGCCTGAAACTTGCTTGCGAACGTACCCGACGCCGAAAAGATTTGACTTGCGGCGTCCATTACGGCCACCTGCTGGATCGAGTCGAGAGACGGTCGGACGTCCGCAAGCGCTTCCTTAAGCCGCACAAGTTTCTTCGTTGGGGGGGGCTTTGGGCGTTCCAGCCTTGCCGAAGCATTGCGAGACGTAGCTATCCAAAAGGGTTACATATCCGAGGACACGGTACTCCCAAAAACCCTCATGGTTCTGCATCCCCGCAAGGCGGCTCCAAATAACCTCCCGGTACGCTGAGCGAAAAAAAGCGTTAACCACCTCATCCCAGCAACCGTCAACATCGCTCTTCAGCGCCAGAAACTTACGCCATGTAATTTGATTGTGATTTCCCTGGGATCGCATGCCATTCGGCGGCGACTTGTGGATTCCGTAATACATCCGTCCATAGTTGCCTCTCTCCGACGAAACATCGACCGAGATGATCGGGCACCGATGTGCGAGCAATATGGAAAGAAGGTTCGAGAACCGCATGACAAGATCCTTAATCTCTGCGAGTGAGAAAGGATTCTTCGTCGCTGTGAAACGAAACTCGAAGTGCTGATGGAGCGTTCGATCTTCGCCAGATTGCTCGAGGTTAGCGACGTAAAGGCTCTCGATTTTAAAGTTGCGGCTTGGCATGGCTACATTTGCAACCATAGGCGCAGGGGTCGCGTGCCACTTGATCTCCTCGCCGAGCTGACCGTCCAAATGCATTTGCTGGAAGAACCACTCCGACACTTCTGAGTACCGCACTTCGAATCTACCAAACTGTGAGCCCCCTACCTCACCCTCGATGACAAACTCAGGGTAGATCGCAAATCCCTTCCTTGTGCAGTTGAACAAGCTCAACTTCCTGCCACCTTCAGTGATCGCTAGAAGGCCTGCCGCCAATCGATGATCGTTGAGCTCAATCATTGCTCCAAAACCATCGAGAACAACGCTTGCTAGACAGTCGTAGCCGAACGTCAGCGTCCCCTCGCCGAGGTCTCCTTCCTCTGGGTGTGACAACTTGACGCGCAAGGCTGCATGATTATCGGAGTCGATGGAGTGTTTCATATCTCGCACTCTAGAGCTTTAGCCCAATAGGTGAAAACATCATTGAGAAACGCCCGCCCCTCCCAAATCAAGGAAGCGCCTATATCCTTGAAAAAACACCTACATCAAGTCCGTAAACGCATCCGCCGGAACGGTTTCGTGCCGGCAGGTGTTCAGCCCGGCGATGTGTTCCAGTTCCACGGACTGGGCCTCGAGTGCCGCGATGTAGTGCGCCGTGCGCTGGTGCCTGCAGGTCACCGCCTGGCGAATTGCGCGCGGGACGGCGCTACCGTGCAGGTTCAAATGGCCGGTTCGGGTGCTGCACGCCCGGCGCTGGGCCTTACTTACCCAGTCCAATCGCCGCACGCATCTTCTCCAACTGCTCCGCGGTCGGCACCACAAAGGAGAATTGCGGGCCCAGGTCCATGGCGACGGCGAGCGGCTTGGACGGTGACGTCAGACCCTGGAAGGCGGCAACCGCTTTTTTGGCGGTGGCATCGGGCACGCTGGCGTGCAGATACAGGCCGAAGCCGACGCTGGTGGCCTTGGTCGGAACCACCACGAGGCGTGCCTGGTGCACTTTTTCGGAGCGCCCGGCCAGGCCCTTGAGGCTGACGCCCAGGGCGGCGGACTCGCGGGTGACGGCGCCCGCCCAGGACTGCTCTTCCCACGCGAACACGGCTTTGGCAATCAGGCCCTGCTGGCCGACGGTGGCTTGCGGCGCGACGTCTTCCACATTGCCGCACAGGCCTTCGGCTTTGGCGATGGCGGTTTCCACACCGGCAGCCGTGCCAAAACATTTGGAGCGCTGGAGCTGGTCCAGCACGGCTTTCTGCTCTGCCGGCGGCAGGGATTTCAGCGCCACGGCGCCCGCGTCGGTGGCGGCCTTGCCGGCCGCGGTGATGGCCAGCACGGCGGGCTGGACCACTTCATTGTTGAACACCGCAAGCTTGTAACCGCTCATCAGGCCGGCGACCTGGTTGGTGTAGACCCAGCAATACGGTGTACGCCCCGACGCGGTGATGTCGTCCACTTTCTTGATGGCATACAGCGGCGTCTGCGGCAGGCCGGCGCGGCCTATGAAGGCATGCATTTCCTGTTCGGCCACCGCGCTTTGGTAGGCAGCCTCACCGCGGAAGAGCTGGGGGTTCATATAGGCCCCTCCCTCGCAGCTTTGTGCCTGGGCGGCCGGTGACAGGCAGGCGGCTGCCAATGAAAAGGAAATGAGGGACAGATGACGCATGTTGGGCTCCCGAAGCAGTGGCGTTTGGCGTTGAGGTAACTGGGCTGTGGCTACCCGAATTGGTAACCAAACGTCACAAGCACACTTCGGGCCATCATACTGACGCCGTCGCTGAAAATGCTAACTTTTTACTGCGGGTTGACCCGAGTATTAGGCGGCAAGCGTACCCATCAGTTCTACAATTTGGAGCTCCGGCATCCGAGCTCCCCATATCAAGGCAGCGCCTGTATTCTTGAAAAAAACACATGCATGAGGTCCGTGAACGCATCGGCCGGAACGGTTTCGTGCCGGCGGGCGTCCAGCTCGGCGATGTGCTCCATCTCCATGGGCTGTGCTTCAAGCGCCGCCATGGAGATGTCCTTGAAGATGCGTTCCTGGGTCGTCGTGATGTAGACGATGCGGCAGTTGTGGTGGCGCAGGTCGGTGGCGATCTGCACATACTTGCGCAGCACCGCCTGCTCCGGGCCTTCCAGGATCTGGGCAAACACGCCGCCCCCAAAAACCAGCAGGCCGGTGATGCCCAGGGGCGGGTTGTTTTTGGCCGCGCTTTTCAGGACGCCGTTCACGGCCTCTTCGTTGATGCCTTCATGGGCGTCGCTGATATAGAGCAGTCTGATCATGATGCGTGCCCCCTGAACTGGATTTGCAATATCCGGGTATGCAAGAGCTGGCTTTCCTGCCTGGTCTGGACCCATCATCCCCCTATTCCGGTCTATTGAACAGGTGAGCCGTTCAGGCAAAAAAACCCTCCGCTCAGGGGAGGGTTTGTTTGGCATGACGGGGCATTGTGAAGATCGGCGTTCTCCGCGCACGTACCGGACAAAAGCTAGCCCAGGCGCCCCTCTTCCTTCAGCCGCATCCCTATCCGCTGGATCTCGGCCTCCCCCTGGGCCAGCGCCGCCCGGCTGGTGTGCACCGAGTAATAACCCATGACCAGCTCATGCGGATGTTTGACGGCCGAGCCCAGCACAAAGGCTGTGTCGCCCTGGGCCCTGAAGTCGACGGCCTCGCCGGACTCTTCGAACACCGCGAGTTCGCCGGCGGCGATGGGGCCGCCGCTCTCGTCGCCCGCATCCAGCCGTCCCTGGTTGACCGCGACCCAGCCCACGGTGTGGCCTTCGGGCGGTATGTAGCGCCACTGCTCGCCGTCTTTGAGGTTCACGGCCAGGTAGTTCATGTCGGCCGGGGCGGGAATCGGGCTTTGCGCCGCGCCGTAGCGGCCCAGCAGCACACGCGCCGGGCCCTCTTGCGGCAGTTGTCCGGGCGCAAGGTAAAGGCTTTCGGCCGGCGCGTTTTCTTCGGCGGCCGGCAGCGCGACCCAGAGCTGGAAGCCCTGGACCGCTGAATCGCTGACGGGCGCGCCGGTGTGCCAGACGCCATTGCCCGCGCGCATCCATTCGACGCCGCCGGCCGGCAGCACGCCCTTCTTGCCGGTCGTGTCTTCATAGCCGACCTGGCCTTCGACCATATAGGTCAGCGTGGCAATTCCCGAGTGCGGGTGCATGCCAAAGCCTTTGTGGCCGGCCGCCGGCTTGAAGCCGAACAGGTCCAGGAAGACAAAGGGCTTGAGGAACTCGCCCAGGTCGCCGGGGCTGACCAGCCGCGTGATGGGCCCATGGGCGCTGCCGCGCGTGCGGTGCACGATGGCGCGGGCGGCCGTTGCAACTGCGGCGCTGCTCATACGGCCTCCCTGGCGGTCTTGAGCGCCCTCGCCCACCAGGCCATGTCGTCCAGCAGGCCGGTGGCGGCCTGGGCCAGATGCGGGAAGTCCTCAAAGCTTTTGCCTTGCTTCCAGATGCCCATGAACTCCACCATGCCGATGTGCACCGCATTGCGCACGGGCGCCATCTGCAGCTCGGTGGCGACAAGGCGCAGCTGCTCGACGGCACGCGCCGCGCCCACGCCGCCGTAGCCGACAAAACCTATGGGTTTGCGGATGAACTCCTTATAGGCATAGTCCAACGCGTTTTTGAGCACGGCGCTGGGGCCGTGGTTGTATTCGGGCGTGACGACGATCAAGCCGTCCAGCGTGGCGAGTTTGGCGGCCCAGCGCTGCGCGGCCTCGTTCTTCACGGGCGCCCAGGCCGGCGACATGGGCTCGGCGAAGAAAGGCAGCGGATGGTCGCGCAGGTCTATCAGCTCAAAGGCCAAGTCTGTGCGCTGCTGGGCAAGCTGATGAATCCATTGCGCGGGCTTGTCGCCGAAGCGGCCTTCGCGGGTGGAGCCGATGATGATGCCGATACGGGGTGTGTTGGAGCTCATGGGATGGTCCTGAAAAACAAGGTGGGAGGCCTGGCTGGCCCATGAACGGAAGATTAGGGCTGCACCCATTGATTGACTAGATGGCAGAATCGGATTGCACTGATCCACAAATAGAAGGAATACGCCATGCTGGACCTCAACGACATTGCCATGTTTGTTCAGGTGGTGCGCTGCGGCAGCTTTGCCGAGGCGGCGCGGCGCCTGGGCCTGCCGGCCAATACCTTGAGCCGGCGCGTCCAGCAGCTGGAAAGCCGGCTAGGCACACGGCTGATGCAGCGCTCCACGCGCAAGCTGACCTTGACCAGCGCGGGCCAGGCTTTTTATGAGCGCTGCGCGGGCGCGGTGGACGGGCTGGCCGAAGCCGGCCAGGAACTGGCGACCGGCAGCCAGGAGCCCAGCGGCCTGGTGCGCGTGGCGGCGACTGCCGATTTTTTTGATTTTTTCCCCATGGAATGGGTGGCCGAATTCCTGGCCGCGCACCCGCGCGTGCGGCTGGACTTTGTGCTCAGCGACGCCCACGCCGACCTGATTGCCGAGCAGATCGACGTGGCTTTTCGCGGCGGGCCCATGCGCGACTCGGGTTATGTGGGCCGCCAGCTGCTGGGCGCGCGCAGCGACGGCATGGTCGCCAGCCCGGCCTACATCGCCGCGCGCGGTGCGCCGGCCACGCTGCAGGACTTGCTGGAGCACGACTGCGTGACCTCGCCCCACCCCAGCGGCCGCACCACCTGGCGCCTGACGGGCCCCGGCGGCGTGGAAGAGGAAGTGCAGGTAGCGGGACGCTTCAGCGGCAACACCGCCCAGGCCCTGCGCAAAGCCACCCTGGCCGGCCTGGGCATCGCCCTGCTGCCGCCCGCCATGGCCAGGCTGGACGTGCAGGCCGGACGGCTGGTCCCCGTGCTGCCGCAGTACCAGCGCACAGGCCACGGCCTGAGTGTGCTTTACCCTAGCCGGCGGCAGTTGCCGTTGGCGGTGTCGGCTTTTATTGCGTTGGTGATGGAGAAGCTCAGCGAGGTGGAGAGCCTGCCGGAGATATTTCGGGTCAGGGGTGACCCGGCTCCCCTCTAGACCAGGCTGAGCCGCGAGCCTCTTTGTTGTTTAAGCGCCGATGTTTGTTTGGGTTCCGGAGCCGGGGGTAGCCCGGCAGCTACTTACTTTTCTTTTGCTTCGCCAAAAGAAAAGTAAGCAAAAGAAAAGGCGACCCGCAGTCTGGGTCCCTCCGCTGCGCTACGGGCAACCTGCGCTGCTCGACTGCGGAGGGGGTCTGGCTAAACTCGCTACGCTGCGCTTCGCTCAAACAACGCCAGCCCTTATCCCTCCTCCGTCTGCGCTGCTCGGCCCAGCCAGGACGGGGCAATCGGGAGCGGGGACAGAAGACAAATACCAAAGAAAAATCAATACAAACAAGGACACGCCATGGCGTGTCCTTGTTGTTTTCGGTATTGGTATTTTTTCTCCCACCCCTTGTGGATGCGCCGAGGAGCGCAGGGCCAGACGGATCAGGGCTGGCGTTGTTTGAGCGAAGCGAGTTTAGCCAGACCCCGGCTGGACCGAGCATCGCAGGTTGCCCGTAGCGAAGCGGAGGGACGCAGCAACCAGGGTCGCCTTTCTTTTGGGTACTTTTCTTTGGCGAAGCAAAGAAAAGTGCCTCGCCCGCCGGGGCGAGACCCGGCCAGCAGAACTAAAAAGAGGAAGGAGGAGGAAGAGCGCGCCAGACCGGAGCAAGACCCGGCTTAAAGCCCCTTCCGAACCGCCAACGGTTCACTCACAAGCGACAGCAGGTAATCAATATCTGCTGGCTTCACCACATGGTGGTCAAACCCAGCATGTTGCGACCTCTGGCGGCTCTCGGCCTCGCCGTAGCCGGTCAGCGCGATCATCAACGCGTCCCTGGATTCGGGGCTGCTGCGCAACTGGCGGGCCACTTCAAAGCCGTCCATGCCGGGCAGGCCGATGTCGAGGATGAGCACGTCGGGTATGAACTCCCGGGCCACGGTGAGGGCCGCCGCGCCGTCATTCGCGATCCTGACCACATAACCCTCGAGTTCGAGCAGGACCTTGAGCGTGTCGGCCGATGCCGGCAGGTCGTCGACAACCAGGATTTTGCGGGAAGCGGCCGGTGCCGGCCTGGCGGGCTTGGGTGCCTGTGCGGCGGGCGGGGCGGCTCCTTCGGCCAGCACGCGGGCCGGGAAGTACACGGAGATGCGGCAGCCCTTGCCGCGGCCCTCGCTGTGCGCCTCCACCCTGCCCTGGTGCAACTGCACCAGGTGCTTGACCAGCGTCAGGCCTATGCCCAGGCCGCCCTGGGCGCGGTCCAGCGCCTGGTCGCCCTGGGCGAACAGGTCAAAGATATGCGGCATGAATTCGGCCTCTATGCCCTGGCCGGTGTCCGAGACGGTGATGCACAGCTCGTCGCCCTGGAGCGCAGCGCCCAGGCTGATCCTTCCCCCCGGGTCGGTGAACTTGGAGGCGTTGTTGAGCAGGTTGGACAGCACTTGCGACAGGCGCACCAGGTCGCCCTGCAGGACGATCGCCTCGCCCGGGATGTCAACAATGAGCTCCTGCTGCCTGGCGGCCAGCAAGGGGTTGCTGGCCTCGACGGCGCGCTCGCACAGGGTGGACAGCCGCACCGCCTCCACGTGCACGGTGACCTTGCCGCGGACGATGCGCGAGACGTCCAGCAGGTCGTCGACCATCCTGGACATGTGGTCCACCTGGCGCGCGATCACGTCGCGCGCCCAGGCCACGGTCGGGTCGGCGACCTGGGCCCCGTGGATGATGTGCACCGCATTGCGTATGGGCGCCAGCGGGTTGCGCAGCTCATGCGCCAGCATGGCGAGGAATTCGTTCTTGCGGCGGTCGGCATCCTGCACCAGGGTGTAAAGCCTGGCGTTCTCCATGGCGATGGAGGCCCGGCCCACGACTTCGCTGAGCAGGGCGGCATCGGCCTGCGCGAAGCCGCCGGCCCTGCCGAAGAGGATCAACGCGCCCAGCTGCTGCTCGCCGGCCACCAGCGGGCAGACGGCCATCTCTTCGTGGTCGGCCGGAAATTCCGGCCACTCGGCGGGCGGCACGGCCGCGGGCTGCGCCGCGCACAGCTCGGTCGCGGGCAGAAAGGCTATTTCCCGCGTGCGCATGGCATCTCGCACCAGCGCCGCCATGGAGGGGCTCAAATCGCGCTGGCATTCCAGCAGCACCGGGCCCACCGAGGGATCGGCGCTGCCCGAAATCTTGAGGCAGCGGCACTGCAGATTGCCATGGCCGTCCAGCAAAGCGACGGCCGCCATGTCGCCCAGGCCGGGCACCGCGATGTCCGCCAGCGCATGGGCGGTGGCGTCGATATGCAGGGACATCGAAAGCCGCTGGCTGGCCTCGGCCAGGTAGGCGGCGCGGCGCGTGGCGTCTTCCGCGGCGGTGCGTGCCGCCTCGGAACGCGCCAGCGCCTCGCGCTGCACGGCCTGCTGCTGCAGTTGCCGGTTCATGCGGTGCAGGTCGACAAACACCTTGACCTTGGAGCGCAGCACGTCGGGCACGACCGGGGACGAGATGTAGTCCACCGCGCCCAGCGCATAACCCTTGGCGGCCTGGGCCTCGTCGACGTAGGCGGTGATGAACAGGATGGGGGTCTGCGAGCTCTTTTTGTACTGGCGTATCAGGCCGGCAGTTTCCAGGCCGTCGATGTCGGGCATGTTCACGTCCAGCAGGATGACGGCGAACTCCATCTCCAGGATCAGGCGCAGGGCCTCCCGGCCCGAACGGGCGCTGACGAGGTTTTGCCCCAGCTCCTCGAGGATGCTGCCCATGACGACGTGCTTTTCGGGCAGGTCGTCGACGATCAGGATGTTGACCGGATCCGGATTGAGCATGCTTGCCGGCTCCTGCGGCATGGCGAGAACAGCGCTCATCGCGGCAACCAGGCGCGCAGCACGGCGAGCAGGTTCTCCGTGTTGACGGGTTTGGACAGGTAGTCCCAGGCACCCGCCTCTATGCATTTTTCGCGGTCGCCCTTCATGGCCTTGGCGGTGACCGCGATCATGGGCAGGGTCTTGCCGGCCGGCAGCTTGCGGATCTCCTGCATGGTGACCAGGCCGTCCATCACCGGCATCATGATGTCCATCAGCACCACGCTGAGCCGGGGGTCGGAGGCGACCTTGGCGATGGCGTCATGGCCGTTGTCGGCCCAGACGATGTCCATGCCCTCTTCCTCGAGCACGGTGGCCAGCGCGAAGATGTTGCGCATGTCGTCGTCGACGATCAGCACCCGCTTGCCCGCAAGCGACTTGTTGGCGTCGTGCAGGGTCCTCAAGGTGCCGCGCTGCCGCTCCGTCATGCGCGCCTCATTCACATGCAGGGCGTGCAGGGCCAGGTCCAGCACCCGCGGGACGGACCTGGCCTCGCGGAACAGATAGCCGTCGCGGGCCTGCCAGGCGGGCTGGTGCAGCGCGTCTATCGGGCCTTCGCGCCAGACCACCACCGGCAGCGGCCCGAGCACCGACGGGGCCGGCAGGGTGTTGCGTACCTGCTCGAAGCCGTCCTCCAGCGTGGGCTCATCGGTGATGGCGCATTCAAAGCGCGCGAAGTCCTCGGGTTTGACTTCGGCCAGCGAGGCCACCGTCTGGCACAGGATATGGCTGTGGCCCAGCAGGCCGGTGACCTCGGCGCGCAAGGACTCGTCCTGCAAGGCGACCAGCACATGCCGCACCGGGCGCGAGACGTAACGGTGCAGCTGGTCCAGCATCTCGTCGAGCACCTCCTTGGCGGGGATGGGCTTGGCGATGAAGGCCATGGCGCCGCTGCGGTAGGCGCGCTCCTGGGAGTCGTCGGTGGAAATGACGCAGACCGGGATGTGGCGCACGCTGAAGTCCTGCTTGATGCGCTCGAGCACGCGCCAGCCTTCCATGTCGGGCAGGTGCATGTCCAGCGTGATGGCCGAGGGCTTGAATTCGGCCGCCAGCGTCAGCGCGCCGGCGCCCAGCGAGGTCACCAGGCCCTTGAAGCCTTTGGCGCGCGCGGCGTCGAGCAAAAAGCTGGCAAAGGCCAGGTCGTTCTCGACGATCAGCAGCACAAAATCGCCGGGCTGAATGTTGTGCCTGTCGTCCGCGGCTTCGTCGGCCGGCGCGGGGGCGTCCAGGGACAGGGCGGCGTCGTCGAAGGCGCTGTCCTGCTTTTCAAAACCCAGGCGGCTGATGGGTGCGGCGGTTTCCATGCGCTGCTCGGCGCTGCCGCCGGGCTTGCGCGCGCCGCGCCACGAGGAATAGGTCAGCGGCAGGTAGAGCACAAAGCTGCTGCCCTCGCCCGGCGCGCTGGACAGGCGTATCTCGCCGCCCAGCAGGCGCGAGAGTTCGCGGCTGATGGCCAGGCCCAGGCCGGTGCCGCCGTATTTGCGCGAGGTAGAGCCATCGGCCTGCTGGAAGGCCTCAAAAATGATCTGCTGCTTGTCGGCGGAAATGCCTATGCCGGTGTCGGTGACGGAAAACGCCAGCACCTGCTGGGCGCGGTTGAGTTCTTCGTGGTCAGTACTCCAGCCGGTAAAGGCCTCCTCGATGGCCAGGGCCACGTGGCCCTGGTGGGTGAACTTGAAGGCATTGGACAGCAGGTTCTTGAGGATCTGCTGCAGGCGCTTGACGTCGGTCACCATGGACACCGGCAGCTGCAGCCCGGTGGTGATCAGGAAGTCCACATTCTTGGCCTCGGCCACGTGGCGGAAGGTGCGCTCCACATACATCTGCAGGTCGGACAGCCGCAGCTCGTTGACGTCCACCACCACAGTGCCCGACTCGATCTTGGACAGGTCCAGGATGTCGTTGATCAGCATCAGGAGGTCGTTGCCCGATGAATGGATGGTCTTGGAAAACTCAACCTGCTTGGCGGTCAGGTTGCCCTCGGAGTTCTTGCACAGCTGGTCGGACAGGATCAGCAGGCTGTTGAGCGGCGTGCGCAGCTCGTGCGACATATTGGCCAGGAACTCCGACTTGTACTTGGAGGTCAGCGACAGCTGCTTGGCTTTTTCCTCGAGCGCCTGGCGGGCCTGCTCGACCTCCTGGTTCTTGCGCTCCACCTCGTCGTTCTGCTGCACCAGCAGGTGGGCTTTTTCCTGCAGCTCCTCGTTGGTCTGCTGCAGCTCTTCCTGCCGGCTCTGCAGTTCCTGCGCCAGCGACTGCGACTGGGTCAGCAGGTCTTCGGTACGCATATTGGCCTCAATCGTGTTGATCACGATGCCGATACTCTCGGTGAGCTGGTCCAGGAAGGCCTGGTGCGTGGGGTTGAAGCGCTCGACCGAGGCGAGCTCCACCACACCGCGGACCTGGCCCTCGAAGATGATGGGCAGCACCAGGATGTCCATGGGCGCCACCTCGGTCAGGCCCGAGGAGATCTTGAGGCCCTGCGGCAGCGAGGAGGTCAGCAGGATCTTCTGCTTGTCGAAGGCGCACTGGCCGATCAGGCCCTGGCCCAGGTCGATTTCCTTGCCGTAAGCGCCCTGCCCGTCGGAGGCATAGCTGGCCATCAGGCGCAGGCGCGGCCTTTCCTGGGTGTAGCTCAGCACATAAAACTCGGCCTGCTGGGCGCCCACCACGGGCGCCAGTTCGGACAGGATCAAATGGCCCACGGCCACCAGGTCTTTCTGGCCCTGCAGCATGCGGCTGAACTTGGCCAGGTTGGTCTTGAGCCAGTCCTGCTCGGTGTTGACCTGGGTGGTGTCCTTGAGGTTGCGGATCATTTCATTGATGGTGTCCTTGAGCGCAGCCACCTCGCCCAGCGCCTCCACGGTGATGGAGCGCGTCAAGTCGCCCTGGGTCACGGCGGTCGCCACCTCGGCGATCGCGCGCACCTGGGTCGTCAGGTTGGCGGCCAGCTGGTTGACGTTTTCGGTCAGGCCTTTCCAGGTACCGGCCGCGCCCGGCACCTTGGCCTGGCCGCCCAGCTTGCCTTCCACCCCCACCTCGCGCGCCACCGAGGTCACCTGGTCGGCGAAGGTGGCCAGCGTGTCGGTCATGCCGTTGATGGTGTCGGCCAGCGCGGCGATCTCGCCCTTGGCCTCCACGGTCAGCTTGCGCTCCAGGTCGCCGTTGGCCACGGCCGTCACCACGCGCGCAATGCCGCGCACCTGGCTGGTCAGGTTGCCGGCCATGAAGTTCACGTTGTCGGTCAAATCCTTCCAGGTGCCGGCCACACCCTGCACGTCGGCCTGGCCGCCCAGCTTGCCCTCGGTGCCCACCTCACGCGCCACCCGCGTCACTTCAGAGGCAAAGGAGCGCAGCTGGTCCACCATGGTGTTGATGGTGTTCTTGAGTTCCAGGATCTCGCCCTTCACGTCCACCGTGATCTTTTTGGAGAGGTCACCCGCCGCCACCGCCTTGGTCACGTCGGCGATATTGCGCACCTGGCTGGTCAGGTTGCCGGCCATGAAGTTCACGTTGTCGGTCAAGTCCTTCCAGGTACCGGCCACGCCCTGCACATCGGCCTGGCCGCCCAGCTTGCCCTCGGTACCCACTTCGCGCGCCACCCGCGTCACTTCAGACGCAAAGGAGCGCAGCTGGTCCACCATGGTGTTGATGGTGTTTTTGAGTTCCAGGATTTCGCCCTTCACGTCCACCGTGATCTTTTTCGAAAGGTCACCGGCCGCCACGGCCGTCGTCACCTCGGCGATGTTGCGCACCTGGGCTGTCAGGTTGGAGCCCATGGAGTTGACCGAGTCGGTCAAGTCCTTCCAGGTGCCGGCCACGCCCTGCACATCGGCCTGGCCGCCCAGCTTGCCCTCGGTACCCACCTCGCGCGCCACACGCGTCACTTCCGAGGCAAAGGAGCGCAGCTGGTCCACCATGGTGTTGATGGTGTTCTTGAGCTCGAGAATCTCACCTTTCACGTCCACTGTGATCTTTTTCGAAAGGTCGCCAGCCGCCACGGCCGTCGTCACCTCGGCAATATTGCGGACCTGGCCCGTCAAGTTGGAGCCCATGGAGTTGACCGAATCGGTCAGGTCCTTCCAGGTACCGGCCACGCCCTGCACATCGGCCTGGCCGCCCAGCTTGCCTTCGGTACCCACCTCGCGCGCCACCCGCGTCACTTCAGAGGCAAAGGAGCGCAGCTGGTCCACCATGGTGTTGATGGTGGCCTTGAGTTCCAGGATTTCGCCCTTGACGTCCACCGTGATCTTCTTCGAAAGGTCACCGGCCGCCACGGCTTTGGTCACCTCGGCGATGTTGCGCACCTGGCCCGTGAGGTTGGAACCCATGGAGTTGACCGAGTCCGTCAAATCCTTCCAGGTGCCGGCCACGCCCTGCACATCGGCCTGGCCGCCCAACTTGCCCTCGGTACCCACCTCGCGCGCCACCCGCGTCACTTCCGACGCGAATGAAGAGAGCTGGTCCACCATGGTGTTGATGGTGTTCTTGAGCTCCAGGATCTCGCCCTTGACGTCCACCGTGATCTTTTTGGAGAGGTCGCCGGCCGCCACGGCCGTCGTCACTTCTGCGATGTTGCGCACCTGGCCCGTCAAATTGGAACCCATGGAGTTGACCGAGTCGGTCAAGTCCTTCCAGGTGCCGGCAACACCCTGCACGTCGGCCTGGCCGCCCAGCTTGCCTTCTGTACCCACCTCGCGTGCCACACGCGTCACTTCCGAAGCGAATGAGGAGAGCTGGTCCACCATGGTGTTGATGGTGTTCTTGAGCTCGAGAATCTCGCCTTTCACGTCCACCGTGATCTTCTTGGACAGGTCACCGGCCGCCACGGCTTTTGTCACGTCGGCGATGTTGCGCACCTGGGACGTCAAATTACCGGCCATGAAGTTCACGTTGTCGGTCAAGTCCTTCCAGGTACCGGCCACGCCCTGCACATCGGCCTGGCCGCCCAGCTTGCCCTCGGTGCCCACTTCGCGCGCCACCCGCGTGACTTCAGAGGCAAAAGACCGCAGCTGGTCCACCATGGTGTTGATGGTGTTCTTGAGTTCCAGGATTTCGCCCTTCACGTCCACCGTGATCTTCTTGGACAAGTCACCGGCCGCCACGGCCGTCGTCACCTCGGCGATGTTGCGCACCTGGGCTGTCAGGTTGGAGCCCATGGAGTTGACCGAGTCGGTCAAGTCCTTCCAGGTGCCGGCCACGCCCTGCACATCGGCCTGGCCGCCCAGCTTGCCCTCGGTGCCCACCTCGCGCGCGACGCGCGTCACCTCGGCCGAGAAGGTGCCGAGTTGCTCCACCATCTTGTTGATGATCATGGCGGTGCGCAGGAACTCGCCTTCGAGCGCCCTGCCCTCGGCCTCGAGTGCCATGCTCTTGGACAGGTCGCCTTGCGCCACGGCGCCAATCACGCGCGCCACTTCGCTGGTCGGGTGCACCAGGTCGGCAATCAACGAGTTGATGGACTCGGCGGAATCGCGCCAGAAACCCGAGGCGTCTGGCACAAAGGCGCGCTCCTTGAGGCGTCCCTGCTTGCCGACCACGCGGCTCAGGCGTTCGAGCTCGCGCGCCATGCGCACGTTTTCAGAGACCACATCGTTAAAGGCATCGGCCACCTTGCCGGGAACACCGGTCCAGTCTTGCGGCAGGCTGGCGCGTGCGTCGCCTTTTTTGAGCTCGGTCAATGCGGTCAGCACCACCTTGGTCTGCTCCGTCACCGTCTCGGCCTCATCAAGCACGGTGTTGATGGCCATCGCGTTCTGCAGCCAGAAGCCCGAGAGTTTGTCTTCGGGCAGGCGCCGGCTGGCGCGTGTGGCCAGGCGGGATTTGGAAGCCAGGCCTTTGCAGCGGCTGGTGGTCGCCGTCGTCATGGCCGAGAGCTGGTTGAATTCGGCGGCGATCTTTCCATAGACGCCTTCCCACTCCGTTGGAAGTGTGACGCCGGCCTCCCCTCGCCTGAGCGCGCTCAGGGATTTGAGAATGGACTTCAATTCGGTGTCGCGCTCCACCACCGAAAGCTTGGTCAAAGCTTCCATATCGTTCATCCTGTATTGAGGGTAACTTTTTGTAGAAACGGGTGCCGAGATTACTCGCGAAGATACAGAATGACAATCAAATCGCACACTATTTTCCTAAGGGCGAAAACAATGTGCGGCGAGCTTGTCACAAGGGCCAAACTGTAGGCTTTGGCTTACACAAACTCCCCTTTGAGCGCTGTACATTTTGGAGTTACGCCTTGAAAAATATCGCGGCCCGACGGGTGTCGCTGCATGGCGTGGGCCCTGCAGATTCGCCTGCAGTTTTTGTGAAACCACCATCGGCGGCAGCACCATGAGCGTTCAACCCAGCAGCAGGGAAACACCGGCAAGCGGATTGCAAAGGTGCGAGGCCGAAGCGGCGCACTACGCGTTGCTGCGCCGGCTGGCGCCGGTGATACGCCACAACATGGCGGGAACGCTGCAGCCGATTGCCATGGTGGCGGCCATGCTGGAGCGGCGTTTGCAAAAAGGCAACGCCGACACCGAAGCACTGCTGAGGAATGCGCGCGACATCATGGCGCTGTCCAAGGAAGCGGCCGCATCCTGCGTGGACCTGATGAGCTGGCTGGCGCCCAAGGAAAAGCGGCTGGTCACGGCCGACGCGGGCATCGCGGAATGCCTGGGCATGGTGGCGACGCAGCTGTCGTTCAAGGGCTTTTCGGTGATCGACAACACCGGCGGCCCGCTTGTGCAACTGCCCCAGTCCGCGCTTCGCACCGTGCTGACCGCCGCCCTCATCGCGCTGACCGACGCGGCCGCCGCGCCCGGCAAGGTGCTCATAGAGGCGGAGTTCGCGCAGGACATTCTTTCCCTGCACATCGAGCTCAAGCGGCACGACGCCGCAGAGCCCATGCGCGCCGCCGACAAGCCGCCCTACCGCCTGCTGGACTGGCGCGATGTGCAGGTACTGGCGCAGCAGGAATCCGTGCACATGGTTCACACGGAGAACCGGCTCACGCTGCAGTTCGAAGCCGCCGCCGCGGCGGACTCGCAGGCACGGGTGGAGACGGCGCAAGCCTGAACGGCCGCAGGCTTCAGGCTCGCGGCGACTCCATGTAGGACGAGAGAGCGTATGCACAACAGGCCTCGTTCGCGCTGGCACACTGAGGCCATGAGTTCTCTTCGACGTTTGGGGCGCCATGCCCTGCTGTGCGGCTGGTTGCTTTGCGCCACCCATTTCACGGCCGCCGCGCAAGCGGCACAGGCCGCCGCCGGCACAGAGTCCGGCGCCCCGGCCCTGCTCGAAAAGCACGCGGAGCTGGCCGGGCAGCTTGCGCAGAATGCCTACCGCAGGCCGCTGTTCCTGGAGTCGACCGAGGGCCCCAGTGCGGTGACCGGCAGCGCGTATGCGGTGCTGGATTCGCCCTTCGCCACGGTCAGCGGCGCCTTCAAAAGCCCCAGGCGCTGGTGCGAGATGCTGATACTGCACATCAACACCAAGCACTGCCATGCGAGCACGGACGAAAGCCCGAGCATGCTGAACATGCACATCGGCAAAAAGACCGAGCAGCCGCTGGAAGATGCTTTTGCGCTGCAGTTCAGCTACCGGCTGGCCGCCAGCTCACCCGACTACCTGGCGGCGAACCTGAGATCGGACAAAGGCCCCCTGGGCACCAACAACTACCGCATCGAGCTGCAGGCGGTGCCGCTTCCCGGCGGTAAGACCTTTATGCATTTGCGCTATTCCTACGGCTACGGCGTCGCCAGCCGCCTGGCCATGCAGGGCTACCTGGCCACGGCCGGCAGCGGCAAGGTCGGTTTCACGCGGGTGCAACGCGGCACCACCACCGCCTTTGTGGACGGCATGCGCGGCACGGTGGAGCGCAACACCATGCGCTACTACCTGGCGATAGAGGCCTACCTGGCCTCGCTGGACAAGCCGCAGGCCCAGCAGCTGGAGGCGCGCCTGCAGCACTGGTTCGACGCGACTGAGCAGTACGCCCGCCAGTTGCACGAGGTGGACAAGGAAAGCTACCTCAGCATGAAGCGGGCCGAATACCAGCGCCAGCAAGCCTCCTGAACTGGAGGCCGGAAGCTAGAAGTCGGAAGTCCTGGCCGGCCTGGCCTGGGGCGGTACGTTGGTGCCCGGTTCGCGGATCGGCAGCGTGGGCTCGGGCGGCGGCGGGTCGGTGATCTCGGGTGGCATGCCGGGTTCGGGCGGCACGATCAGCGGCGGCACTTCCTCGGGAATATGGATGCCCGGTGTGCCGGGCGGCGGCTGGGGAACGTGAAGATGCAGGGGCATTGAAATTTTCCTTGAGCTTGATTCAGGGTGCCCGCCCGGCCTCATCGCGGCCGGGACCGGCGCGCCAGCTGCAGGCGGCCGCGCAATTGCGAACGCAAGGCCAGCATGGCCAGTGCGCCCGCCGCGGCGGCCAGCAGGGCTGACTGGCAGGGCCGTGCCGCGACCTGCGCGCGAACGGCCTGCGTGAACGGCAAACCACGCTTGCCGGCGGCGGCAGAACCGGATGGCGGTAGCGGCAGCGCGGCGGCACTGCCCTGGCCTTCAGCCAACACGGCCTCTTCGGCCGTCTGGAACACGTCGTCGTCCAGCCGCCTGGGCCCGCTATAGGGCGGCAGCTCGACGGGCATATCGGCGAGTGAAGCCGCAGGTGTGCTCATGGTGCAGGCTCGCTATGCTGCGGGTTCGGCTTCAGGCGGACTGCAGCCTTGCATCCTGTGCGTTCCTGGAGTCGTCATTGGCGGCGTTTTCCAGCTTGCGGCTCTGCGTGAGGCAGTAGGCCAGCAGGCAATCAATTTCGGTGGATTTGTCGAACACCGCGTCCACGCCCAGTTCGGCGCAGCGCATGCGCATTTCACGCGTGGCGTAGTTGCTGAAGACCACGATCTTTTGCAAGGGACTGCGCTCGCGGCAGGCTTGCAGGATCCTGAGGCCGCTGCCCTGCTTGAGGAACAGGTCGACGATGGCCAGGTCCCACTGGCCTTCATGGTGCGTCAGCCATTCGGTGCCCTCGTCTTCGGTTTCGCAGCTGCCGACCGATTGCACGGGCGCCAGCTCTTCCAGCGTACTGATCAGGTTGTCGCGGATGGTCGGGTTGTCTTCCACGAGGTAGGTTCGCATTTTCATGGTGGGGTGCCGATCCGCAACAAAGGCAAACAAGGGTGGTGGGGTGGGCGCATGCCGGTTTTCATATCCTTGAATTTACGTGCGCCGTCCGTGGCTTTGTGCCGGAGGGGCGAGCATGGCCTTGTAGGAGAAAAGGCCACGCAGTGCCGCGGGCTTCTTCAAAAACCATGGGAGCGGGGAAGCAAGCGCGCCCGCGCCGGTTCCTGGCGGGCCGGTAAGCGGTGTCTTACGCGAGGAGCAGAAAGCCCTTACATGGCACGCCGACATCAGGCTACCAGCCGGACGGCCGGGCGCCCGTATTGTCCATGCACCACCCAGTGACGATGACCCAAGCACAGGAAACCACCACCATGAAGCTGATGGCCGGACTATTGACAGGCATGGCCGCGGGGCTGCTGACCGCCTGGCGGGTCCATGCCGACCCTCGCAATATCGACCTGCTCCACGCTTTCCTGACGGTGCTGGTCTGCGCGGCGGGCCTGTTCCTGGTGTCCATGGTCCTGCCGGACAGCATCGCGCAAGTCTTGCAGGAATTCATGGCCTGGTGCCTGGCGGGCACGGTGGCCGCGCTGGGCCTGCTGGCCACGGTCAAAGTATTGGAAGGCCTGCTCGACAACTGACCGCCACACGGCGCCCGCGCTTGGCCGATGTTTGCGCAGCTTCTCTCCCGCATCCGCCTGTAGGCCCCCGGCCCCAGGCGGAACCTCTTTTTTGACACAAGGATGTTCATGCCGCCCTCCAAGCGCAACACTGCCAGCCCCCACCGGACCACGGATGGCGCCAAAGACAAGAAGACCCAGCTGGAAAGCTTCACCGCGGGCAGCGCCCCGGTGCTGACGACCAACCAGGGCCTGCAAATCCCGGACAACCACAACTCGCTGAAAGCCGGGGTGCGCGGCCCGACCCTGCTGGAGGACTTCATACTCCGCGAAAAAATCACCCACTTCGACCACGAGCGCATTCCGGAGCGCGCGGTGCATGCCCGGGGCGCGGGCGCGCATGGCTATTTCAAGCCCTACAAGTCCATGGTGCAGTACACCAGCGCCGGCTTTTTGCAGGACCCGGATGTGGAAACACCGGTCTTCGTGCGCTTTTCCACCGTGGCCGGCTCACGGGGTTCGGCCGACACGGTGCGCGACGTGCGCGGCTTCGCGGTGAAGTTTTACACCGCCGAGGGCAATTACGACCTGGTCGGCAACAACATCCCGGTGTTCTTCATCCAGGACGCGATCAAGTTCCCGGACCTGGTCCATGCGGTCAAGCCGGAACCGCACAACGAAATGCCGCAAGCGGCCAGCGCCCACGACACCTTTTGGGACTTCGCCTCGCTGATGCCGGAATCCACCCACATGCTGATGTGGGCCATGTCGGACCGCGCCCTGCCGCGCAGCTTTCGCATGATGGAGGGCTTTGGGGTGCACGCCTTTCGTTTCATCAATGCCCGGGGCGGCGCCTTTTTTGTGAAGTTCCACTGGAAACCCAAGCTGGGCGTGCACGGCCTGGCCTGGGACGAGGCGCAGAAGATCGCCGGCAAGGACCCCGACTTCCATAGGCGCGACCTGTGGGAGGCGATTGAAAGCGGCAACTTCCCCGAGTGGGAACTGGGCGTGCAGATCGTCGACGAGGGCAAGGAGGCCGAACTGGGCTTTGACATCCTCGACCCGACCAAGCTGATTCCCGAGGCGCAGGTGCCGGTGCAACCCATAGGCAAGATGGTGCTGAACCGCAACCCGGACAATTTTTTCGCTGAAACCGAGCAGGTGGCCTTCCATCCGGGCCACCTGGTGCCGGGCATTGATTTTTCCAACGACCCGCTGCTGCAGGGCCGGCTGTTCTCGTACACCGACACCCAGTTGTCGCGCCTGGGCGGCGCCAACTTCCATGAAATCCCGATCAACCGGGCGGTCTGCCCCATGCACAACTTCCAGCGCGACGGCATGCACCGCCAGGCCATTGCCAAGGGCCGGGTCGCCTACGAGCCCAACACGCTGGGCAACGGCACCGAGTTCAGGGTGGACGGCGGCGCGCAAGGCTTCCAGTCTTATCCGGAACAGCTGGAGCCGCCAAAACTGCGGCGCCGCAGCCCGTCGTTTGACGACCATTTTTCCCAGGCCGAGCTGTTCTGGAACAGCCAGAGCCTGCCGGAGAAAGACCATATCGTGGCGGCCTTTCGTTTTGAACTGTCCAAGGTGGAAGTGCCCGAGATCCGCCAGCGCATGGTGGACAACCTGGCCCATGTGGACCTGAAGCTGGCCACGCGCGTGGCCGCGCCCCTGGGCATCAAGCCGCCCGACCCCAAGGCCGCGGCCGGCCGACTGGGTTTTCGCGAGCACCGTATCACCAGCAAGGTGGAGGAAGACCCGGCCCTGCGCATGGTGGGCCGCCCCGGCGGCAGCGCCAGGACGCGCAAGGTGGCCATCCTGGTGGCCGACGGCGTGGAGGCCGCGGCGCTCAAGCGCCTGCAGCAGGACCTGCTGGACGCCGGCGCCCAGTGCAAGCTGGTGGCGCCGCACCTGGGCACCGTGAGCACCTCGTCGGGCCGGCAACTGGCGGTGGACCACACCTTCACCAACATGCCCTCGGTGATGTTCGACGCGGTGCTGATACCCGGCGGCAGCGAGAGCGCCGCCACGCTGGGTGCCATGGGCGAGGCGGTGCACTTTGTGCTGGAGGCCTACAAACACTGCAAGACGATTTGCGCGCTGAATGACGGCGCGCAGCTGCTGTCGACCCTGGGTTTCAGCCTGGGCAAAGACCCGGAAGCCGTCAGCGAGCCCACGCCGGGCGTCATCATTGCCGATGCGCGCAAGGTCACGGACGGCCAGGTGTCGCAGGATTTGCTGGCGGCGATCGCGCAGCACCGCCACTGGGACCGGCTCAACGTGGACGCGATCCCGGCCTGAAGCCTTAGGGTCTCAGGGCGTCAGCGTGAGCTGGTGCGCGAAGGCCGGCGGGTTCATCCGCAGGGGCCGGTATTGCACGGCGGCCCAGCTATCGCGCATGTCGCGGTAGCGGCCGGAGAACACCAGGCCGCTCTGCCCGGTCTGGTAGATAAAGAGGGATTTCTCGGGGTCGCCCATGTCGTACACCGCGCGCAGGGACGCGGCCTGCCGGTTGGCAAAAGGCGTGGCGTCGCCCGTGGCCCAGTACTGGCCCACATTGACCGTGAACGGATCGCCGCCCGTGGGCACGCGCACGTCAAACCAGGGCGCGAGCCAGGCGACATTGCCAAAAGGCTTGTGCGCCGACAGGGCCGGATGCGCGCTGCCCCAGGTCCAGCCGGCTACGTCGGCGCCGTAAGCCGCCTGCAGGCGGTCCAGCGCCCGGACCAGCGCCGCCGCGGACTGCGCCTGGCAACCGGCCGCGCCGCACCAGTTGAGGTCCTGGCGCTCCAGGATGTCCTCCAGCGCGCTCCTGAAGTGGCGCTTACCGTAAAGCGGCCTGAAGGTCGCCTCGCCCAGCTTGCCGCCCAGGATGCCGCGTGTGAGCTCGTCGGCCCAGGCGGCAAACACCAGCGGCGCGGCCTGGTCGGCGCGCATGGTGCCGTCAAAGCCGGCCAGGGCTTTGCGCGCGGCCTCGGCCAGCGGGTGCTTCACGGGCTGCGCCAGCGTTGTCTGCAGGAAAGGCAGCAGCTTGAGCGTCGCGGGCGACAGCAGGTCGGCCTGGATTTTTTGCATGGAGGCCACATCGTGCTTTGGCACGGCCGCCAGCAGCTGCTCGATGCGGTCGTAGCGGTAAGGCACGGTCCAGTCCTGGCCCATGAAGAAGGGATAAGCCGGCGGCGTGATGCGCTGGTTGGCCGTGGCCCACCAGCCTTTGGCCTCGATGGCGGCGCGGCCGGCCTCGGGCGTTTGCGCGTACGGCAGCCAGCCGGCCCAGTCGTAGCGGGCGTCCCAACCCGGCGATGGCGCGATGCCGCGAATGTCGTTGTCGGGCCTGCGCAGCGGCACCTTGCCGGCGGCCTTGAAGGCCAGGCCGCCCGCGACGTCCGCCGCGACGACGTTTTGCATGGGTGAGTGGTGCGCCGCGAAGGCGTCCACCAGTTCCTGCACAGATTGGGCGCGGTTGATGCGCAGGCCCGCGAGCACCGTCTGGTTGTCGGCGTCGAGCGCGCTCCAGCGCAGCGCGATGACGTATTTGCGGGTGTCCAGCAGTTCGGCGTGCGATTTCTGCACGTCGCTGAGCACCGGGCCGTGGCGGGTTTCGCGCACGTCCAGCAGTACGTCGGGCTGGCCCTTGACCTTGATGGTTTCGCGGCGGGTCTGGAAGTCGGCCCAGGCAGTGCCTGCGGCGGCCGGGATGCGGTATTGGCCGGGGTTGGCGGGATTGATCTGCTCGAGGTACAGGTCCTGCACGTCGGGCGCGGTGTTGGTGAATCCCCAAGCCATTTTTTCGGTGCGGCCCAGGACCACAAAAGGCAGGCCGGGCAAGGTCGCGCCTATGACGTCCAGCCCGGGGCCTCCATCACCACCTCCGCGGGCGGGCGCCTGCAGGCGCGCGAAGTACCAGATGGCCGGCGCCGACAGGCCCAGGTGCGGGTCGTTGGCCAGCAGGGGTTTGCCGCTGGTGCTGCGCGCGCCCGCCACCACCCAGTTGTTGGAACCCTTGCCGTCCACCTCGCCCAGCGCCTCGACCCAGTGGTTGATGCCTTGCGCCATGGCGAGCGCCCCGGGGTCCGGCCGGCCGCTGGAGACCTTTTGGGGGGCGGCAAGCTCGGCCCGGTAGACGCCGAGTTCGGCGTAGAGCTTGCTGAAGTCCACCTTGGACGCCGGCTGCTCGCCCGGATAAGGCGGGAACAGCTGCCAGAGTTCGGGGGTCTTGAGCACGCGGGCGGCCGACAGGCGCGCGAATTCGGTGCCCCAGTTGCCGCCCAGGTCCAGCGCCATCATCAGCGACCAGGCGAGACTGTCGGTGGGCGACCAGGCCGTGCCGGAACTGCCGCCGGGCTTGACGCCCAGGATGTGGAACTCGGGGGACAAGGCCTGCGGCGAGCCGGCGTAAAAGGCATTGATGCCCTCGCTGTAGGCCTGCATGGCCTCGCGTCCCTCGGCGGGCAGGCCCTGCCATTGGCGCTCGGCGGCGCGCACCACGCCCAGCGTGCGCAGCAGCTTGTCGGTGTCCAGCGTGGCCGGCCCGAACACCTCGGAGAGTTCGCCGTGCATCGCGCGCCGGTTGAACTCGAGCTGCCAGCCGCGTTCCTGGGCGTGCACATAGCCGAGGGCAAACCAGGCGTCGCGCGGCGACCCGGCCTTGATGTGGGTGACGTCGGACGGGTCGCGTGCCAGGGTCACGCGATCCCGCAGGCCGGCTGCCCGCAGCTCACCGTCCAGCGCGGGACTGGCCCGGTACACATAAATGCCCAAGGCCGCCGCGGCCAGCAGCAGCAAGGCGGCCAAGGCGGCAAAAATCCGTTTGAACCAGACCAAGATCGTGTTCCCTGTAAGTTCGCCGGATGGAGGTCATCCGGCGGCAGCGCCACGGTGCGTGGCGGGCCTCTTTGGCATCCCGTATCCCGTATCCCGTATCCCGTATCCCGTATCCCGTATCCCGTATCCCGTATCCCGTATCCCGCAGGATGGCCCCGGCCTATTTTTTCTGCAAGTGCATTTTGCCGTCGGCAAACTTGAAACTGACGGTGGGCACGGTGAAATCTTCAAAGGGGGCGCCCAGCGCGATCTCGCCTTCGAGCAGCAGCACGCACTCCTGCCGGCGCAGCGCCACCACCGCCGCGTTGTCGGAAAAGCGCACCCAGGTGCCGTAGCTGCTGACGTCTTCGAGGAAAAACTTGCCGGCGCGGTATTCAATCCGGGCGTGGCGGCGGGACACGCGCGGGTCCTGCACCACAAAATGCGCATCCTGGTCGCGGCCCAGGAAGATGGGCAGCTCGGTCGAGGCGAAGGCGGTGTTGATGTCCAGCCAGCACAGCTCGATCAGCGCCAGGGCGGCGGCCGGCGGCGTCGCCGGCGGCACCGTGAGGCTGGCGGGCACCGTGAAGGATTCCGACATGACCTCGGATTGCCATTCGATGCGGTGCACCAGGCAGGCCTCGCTGCGGCCGCGGATTTCCAGCGCGCCCAGGCTTCGCGAGCGCACCAGTGTGTCAGAGGGTAAATGCCGGATGACGGCGTCGGTGGCCAGGATCTGGTCCGGGCCCGACAGGTCGCTCAGGCGCGAGGCCAGGTTGACGGCGTCGCCGAAGCAGTCGCCGTCCTGCTCGACGATTTCACCGCGCGCCACGCCCACTTGCAGGCGCATCTTGAGCTGCTCGGGCCAGTTGCGGATGCGGTCGCGGTGAACCCGCTGCAGTTCGGTCACCGCATCGACGGCGTCCGCATTGTCGGGAAACACCACGAGCACGCCGTCGCCGAGGTATTTGACGACGTGGCCGCGGTAGGCATGGCAGACCTTGCCTATCCACTGGGTCAGTCGCGTGATGGCCTGTGTGGCCTTGGCATTGCCCAGTGATTCAAAAACCCCGGTGCTTCCTGTGAGATCGGCAAAAACGACGGTAACTTCTGCCATAAATCGATGTAACTGCTTGTAGTTTTGACGCCATTAAAACATAAGTAGCACATGGGACTTATGACAAGGCGCACCGGCGCGGCGCCACGGCACCTGGCCGGCTGGGGCCGGGGCGTGAAAACTCAGCTTGCGCTGGGTTTGAGCTGCATGGCCTTGAATTCCAGGAATTCCTCAAAGCCATACACGCCGTTTTCACGGCCGTTGCCCGACTGTTTGTAACCGCCGAAGGGCGCCTGGCCGTTGAAAGGCCCGCCGTTGATGTCGACCTGGCCGGTGCGCAGACGGCGCGCGATCTTCATGGCGTGCTCATCGGTGCCGCTCCAGACGGCGCCGCCCAGGCCGTAAATGGTGCTGTTGGCGATCGCCACGGCGTCCTCTTCGTCCTTGTAGGGAATGACCACCAGCACCGGGCCGAAGATTTCCTCCTGGGCCAGGGTGTCCGTCGCCTTGATGCCCAAAATGGTGGGCTGGACAAAATAGCCCTTGGCCAAGGCGGGCGCCTCGGCGCCGCCGGCGATCACGTCTGCGCCCTCCTCGATACCGGTGCGGATGAATCCCAGTACGCGATCGCGCTGGCCGGCGCTGACCAGGGGACCGAGCTTGCTGCCCTCTTCCAGGCTGGGGCCTATGCTGAACTTGGCGATAGCAGCCTGGGCCAGGGCCTTGACTTCTTCATAGCGCCCGGCCGGCACCAGCAGGCGGGTGTGGGCCGAGCAGGTCTGTCCGCTGTTGAGCATGCAGGCCGAAACCGTGCCCTTCACCGCGGCCTCGAAATTGGCGTCGTCGAGCACCACGCTGGCCGACTTGCCGCCCAGCTCCAGCGCCACCCGCTTGATGGTCTGGCTGGCCAGCTCGCCCACGCGCTTGCCGGCCCGGGTGGAGCCGGTAAAGCTCACCATGTCGACTTCCGGGTGCGTGGCCAGCACCTCGCCCACCACCGGGCCCATGCCGTTGACCAGGTTGAACACGCCCGGCGGCAGGCCCGCCTCGTGGATGATCTCGGCCAGGATCATGGCGTTGACCGGGGCGATTTCGCTGGGCTTGAGCACCACGGTGCAACCCGCGACCATGGCCGGGGCGATCTTCAGTGTGATCTGGCTCAGCGGGAAGTTCCAGGGCGTGATGCAGCCCACCACGCCTATCGCCTCGCGCACCACCAGCGAGTTGCCGACGGTCTTTTCCCATTCAAACTGGCGCGCCACCTTGGCGAAGTTGCCCCAGTGCCAGGCCGGGCCGCCCACCTGGACGGCGCGGGCCATCTTCAGGGGCATGCCGACTTCGCGGGCAATGGCCACGGCCAGGTCCTCGGTGCGGGCCTTGACGCCGGCCGCCACCTTGTCCAGGTAGGCGGCGCGCGTCTCGACCGGCAGGGCCGCCCAGCCCTCAAAGGCCGCGCGGGCCGCCAGCACGGCGGCTTCGGCCTCCGCCGCGGTGCCGGCGGGCACCGTCGCCATCAGCGCCTCGGTGCTGGAATCATGGACGGGCAGGGTTTCGGGAGACTGGGCCTTGACCCACTGGCCGTTGATGTAATGCGCGGGATATACGGTCATTTGTGTGCTCATGGCGGTCCGGAAAAGGCTTGAAGAAGGCCTGGGAAAGGCCCAAAAAAATGGTGAATAATGCCGAAAAAGAGAGTGGCTGACTTTCGACTCACAGGGAAAATCCCCGTGTAGGCCTAAAGATTTAAACAGTGTTCAAAACCAGAATCAACTTGACATCTAGTTACTAACTCCTTGATTCATTTGTTGTTTTGCGTTAACCATTTCACACAAAACACCTTGCATATCCTTAGATGTCGTCTTAATCTAACAGAAGACGCCGTTCCGCGGGGACGCGGACAAATATCCCACGGATGTTCCGGTAGAAAGTTGTGAAACACATGCGCTGGTTAAAACCGAATCTGAAAAGCAGCTTCATGGCTTTGCTGGGCTCTGGAGAGGTTACACCGTCGGTGCTGGAAGACCGCACCGAGGACATCCGCCAGTTCATTCTCGACGAACTCGGCGAATTCGGCGAAAAACACTATCCCAAGATTACCCGCCGCGTGCGCTACGCCCAGGACGTGCAAAGCCTGTGGTACACCCGCGGCGACGTGATGGCGGTGCTGGCGGCCATGCACGGTGAGACCATCGCCCGTGAGAAAGTCAGCCGCATCAGCGACAAATTCAAGGGCATGCTGCCTCGCGGACTGAGTTCGCGGTCCAGCCCGCTCACCACCTGAACCCTTTTTCCTTCTTTTTCCTTCGTTAGTTCTTTTTCAGTTTCTCCAGTTTCTTCCTGGCCTCCAAGGCAACTTTTTAAACCAGCTTCTAGCTGGTTTATTTTTGTCCGCTCGCAGCCCGCGCCCCGCGCGCCGGCTTGCCCGCTCAGTGCAAATGGCCCCAAAGCACAAAGGCGTCGCGCCCCTCCACCGCCAGGGTGGTTTTCAGGCCCACCGGCAGCACCACCTTGGTCGGCACATGGCCGAAAGGCAATCCCGTCAGCACGCGCGCCTTGACCTTGCTTTGCAGCCAGGCAATCACCGTCGCCAGCTTGAAGCCCTTGTCGTGCGGCACCAGCGCGTAATTCGTGAACTGCCCGAAGATGATGGCTTTTTGCTGGCCCAGCACGCCGGCATGCAGCAGCTGGGTCAGCATGCGTTCCACGCGGTAGGGATGCTCGGCGACGTCCTCGATGAACAGGATGCCGCCCTTGACGGTGGGCAGGTAGGGTGTGCCCACCAGCGAGGACAGCATGGCCAGGTTGCCGCCCCAGAGCACCGCATCCTTGACCATGAAATCGGCGGCCGGCTTGGCATCGGCCGCGGGTTTGGGCAATTGCCAGCCCGTGCCCTCGCCCTGCCCCGTGATCAGGTCGTCAAAACAGGCCTCGGTAATGTCGTCCGGCGCCTGGGCACCGAAATCCTCGCCCAGCGCGGGACCGGCCCAGGTCACCGCGCCGGTCTTGGCCATCACCGCCATCTGGAAGGCCGTGAAGTCGCTCAGGCCTACGAAGCGGGTGCCGCCCGCGATGGCCTTGGCGACGGCTTTGTAGGAGATGCCCGGCAGGATGCGCGACAGGCCGTAGCCGCCGCGTGAGATCAGGGCCACGTCGGCGCCGCTGGCGGCCGCGCGGTGGATGGCCGCCAGCCGGGTGTCGTCGTCGCCGGCAAAACGCTGGTGGCGCGACAGCGCGTCGGTGTCGACCTCGACCTCATGACCCAGGGCGGTGAGGCGCTGCACGCCGCGCTTGAAAGCGGCTTTGTCGCGCACGGCGCTGGAGGGGGAGTAGATGTAGATATGTTTTTTCACGGCTGCAAGTATCCCACTGCCGGCGCAGCTTTCCGCGCCGGCGCGGCAGCAGGTATAAACGGTGCCACCATGATGCTGTATGTGCTGGACCTGCTGGGCGTCGCCGTCTTTGCCGTGAGCGGCGCGCTGGCGGCCGGGCGGCTGCAGCTGGACCTGCTGGGCGTGCTGGTGCTGGCGGCGCTGACCGCCATAGGCGGCGGCACCCTGCGCGACCTGCTGATGAACCGCCACCCGGTGTTCTGGATGGCCAGGCCGGCTTACCTGCTGGTGATTGCCGCGGCGGCCCTGGGCACCATGCTGTATGTGCAACTGCTGCCGATTCCGTCGCAAGCCCTGCTGGTGGCCGACGCGCTCGGGCTGGCGCTGTTCGCGCTGTCGGGCGCGCAGCTGGCCGAAGCCGCGCGGCTGTCGCCCATCATCGTGGTGGTGATGGGCACCATGACGGGCGTGGCGGGCGGCCTGATGCGCGACATCTGCAGCAACCAGGTGCCGCTGTTGCTGCGCCAGGACATTTACGCCAGCGCGGCCATCGCCGGGATCACGCTTTACCTGCTGCTCAAGGCGCTGGGGCTCAAGCCTTCATGGGCTTTCGGCGCGGGCCTGCTCGCCGTGGCGGCACTGCGCATCTGCGCCATCTTCATGGGCTGGCATTTGCCGGTCTTCAAGCTGCCGGGCTGAAAAACGCCAGGGCTTGGCGCGCGACCGGCTCGCCATGCTCCTGCACAAAATGCCCGGCTTGCTGGAGTACCACGGGCTCGCCGCAACCGCGGATCAGGGCCCGCAGCGCATGCATGACGGGCGGGCCCAGCACCGGGTCCTGCGCGCCCACCACCATCAGGCTGCGGCCCGTCCAGTCGTTTTGCCAGAAGCCGCGCGCCTGCCGTGAAATGGCGGCGCCGTCGGCGTCCAGGCTGTCCGGCACCATGGGCGGAAAAGCGCGCAGCGCCGCGCGGTGGCCTTTGTCCGGAAAGGGCGCGCTGTAGGCCGCGCACTCGGCCGCGCTCATCTGCGGGTTGCCGCGGGCGAGCAGGCGTGCCACGTCGAACTCGGGGTTTTTCGCGCACATCTCGCGCCAGGCCACAAAGCCCGCGGGCAGCGGCGCATCGCCGGTGCCCAGTGTGGTGTTCATGACCAGCAAACCCTGGTAGCGCTGCGGCGCCGCCATGGGCAGCGTCAGGCCCAGCAGGCCGCCCCAGTCCTGCACCACGAGCACCACGTTTTGCAGGTCCAGGCTTTCGACCAGCTCCAGCAGGATCTGGCGGTGGGTGCTGAAGCTGTGGAAGCCGTCTTTCTTGGGTTTGTCGCTTTTGCCGAAGCCGACCAGGTCGGGCGCGACCACACGATGCCCGGCCCCAAGCAGCACCGGGATCATCTTGCGGTACAGATAGCTCCAGGCCGGGTTACCGTGCAGGCACAGCCAGGTCAGGCCGCCCTCACCCGCTTTACCTTCGTCGAGGTAGTGCAAACGCAGCCCGCCCAGCGCCGGCAGTGCGCTGACATAACGCGGCGGCCAGGGGTAGCCCGGCAGGCCGTCAAAGGCCGCGTCGGGCGTGCGCAGCGCGTCCTCGCGCAGCGGATGGGCCAGGCGGGCCTCTTCGCGCTTGTCGGCGCGACGCTGGCGGAAGAAGGCCTGCAGCAGGTCACCGCACTCCTGCGCCAGCACGCCGCCCTGCAGTGCGGTCTGGTGATTCAGTTGGGGCTGCTCAAACAGGTTCAGCACCGATCCGGCCGCGCCGGTTTTGGGATCCGCCGCGCCGAAGACCACACGCTGCAGCCGCGCGTGCAGCATGGCACCGCTGCACATGGCGCAGGGCTCCAGCGTGACAAAAAGTTCGCAGTCGTCGAGCCGGTAGTTGCCCAGTGCCTGCGCCGCGGCGCGCAAGGCCACGATTTCTGCGTGCGCCGTCGGGTCATGGCCGTCCACCGGCGCATTGCGGCCGGTCGCGATGACCTCGCCGCGCCGCACCACCACCGCGCCCACGGGCACTTCGCCCGCGGCGGCGGCCTGGCGCGCCTGGGCAAGCGCCTGTTGCATGAAGATCTCGTCGCTCATGGAAATGGCAGCGGCTGCCGCCGTTCTTATTTCTCTTCCGGCATGGGGCGCGCCTGCTGCAGGGCGCCCTCCACGGCCTGTTTGACCTGCTGCTGGCTTTGCTGGCTGCGCACCTGCGGCGGCGCGTCAGCGGAAATGGCGGGCAAACCTGGCGCCGCCGGAACGGCCGCCTGGGTGCCGCCCAGCTGTTTTTTAACCAGCAAACCGATGATGGCCAACGTGACCAGCAGGCCCACGATGCTGAAAATACCGCGCATATCAAGCCTCCTTGGGGGTGTCGTTGCCGGCGGCCATGCCCAGGCGGTCCATCCAGCCGGCCAGGGCACGTTCGTTTTCATTGCCAGCGGCGTAAATAGTCTTCATCGCGGCATGGGCCTCGCGCCTGTGCTGGTTGATTTTGAGCTTGCACTGCAGCTCGGTCACCTGCAGCTCAAAGCCCACGATGCCGGCCAGCATCTTGTGGGCGAACTCTTCGCCCTGGTCGCGCCACTGCTGGGCAAAAGGCGGTTCGTGGTCGCCTATGAGTTTTTTGAGCAGGCGGTCCTTGGCCAGCGGGTCTTCAATCAGGGTGGCTTGCACGGTGCAGTGCACGGCCAGGTAGTTCCAGGTCGGCACCCGCGCCAGGTCGGGATAGACCTTGGGTGACAAGTAGGCATGGGGACCGAGAAATGTCGCGACGGCCTGGGGCCGTGCCTGCAGGTAGCGCCAGTGCGGGTTGGGCTTGGCCACATGGCCCAGCAAGACCATCTGCTCGCCCCGCATTTCAAGGTGCAGCGGCAAATGCGTCACATAGGGCAGGCCCGCGTCGTCGACGCTGATCAGGCTGGCGAAGGGGTGCTCGGTCATCAGCGCCGCGGCCTGCTCGCTGTCGCCTTTGAATTGGGGTGGCTGGTACATGCCCGAAGCATAGGCCAAAAACCGCAAATTCAGGCCAGAGGCGGCGGGGCCATGGCATTTACGCGACATACGGATTCCGGCCCGGTCTACAGCGGACATATCCAGCGGCGCGCAAAATGGCGCTACCCACTACCACACCTGCGAGGACACAAGCCAGCCGTGAGATATTCAGCTATTTCGACAACGACCAGATGTAGGGGAGCCTCTCGAAGCACACTGGTTCACCGAAGCGCCGACGCCCGAAGAAGCCCTGTCGCTTGAGCCGCTGGATAGACAAGTTGACTATCCACGCGACTGGTTTCAAGGTTCTGGACACTGGGCACGCTTCGGATTGCAGCGCGGTGGTGGAGGCTCCTTGCGTGGTGGAGGCTCTTTGCGTGGTGGGGGCTCTTTGGGTGGTGGAGGCTCTTTGCGTGGTGGAGGCTCTTTGGGTGGTGGAGGCTCTTTGGGTGGTGGAGGCTCGGGGGGCTTTCTAGCGGATTGCTTGTTGATTGCATCAACTTCCGCTTTTGTCACCCGTTCGTTTTTCAGGGCACCCGTCGGTTTCTTCTCGAAATAGACAGACTCGACACGAACTTTTTGGCCCGTACGAGCAGGATAGATGCGAGGTTTTTGGTCATCGCGTATGGCGGAGCCCTTGCCGGCGCCTGAGCCTCCCAGATGGACAACCACATCCTTTGGCTTGAAGGCTGAATCCGGATGGGATGGAAGTTCGTAGTAGTCGACATGGATGATGACCCCACTGCCGTCCGGTTTTCCTTTCAACAGCTTGGCGGCGTGCTCTTGCGCCGCCTTCAAGGCCCGTTCCCGCAACTGGGCTTCACCATACATGTCCGTGAATTTGCCAATCACTTCGAGAGCATCCTCCGGCCCGGGCGATTGCGAAAACCCGGGAGAACTCGTTAAAAGGATCAGAGTGAAAAGGCCAATCGAAAACCTGAAGCTATTTCTCATCACACCCTCCCGATTAAAAGTTGTCCCCGCTGTTCTGTTTGGTGGCGATCCGGGCCGCCCTGCGCTTTTTACCAGATCGGCAGCCTTGCGGCCACGCCTCCGGTGCTGGATTTTTTGCCAAGGTTGTCAAAGGCGATGGCCGGTGCGCACCGGATTGCGAGACCGGTGTCCGGCCGTAATCGGCGATTTATCGCCCGGGCGCGAGGAAGGGCCAACGACCCAGGTGCACATGGCGGGTTTCACCCAGCAGGCTGTGCACCAGCGCAAGCTCGCCGGCCGTCCAGGCCACAGGCGGCACCGGTGTAGCGCCCAACAGGCTATCGTCGTACAGCAAGGTGACATGCGGCGTATAGCCGGGCTTGGCCCACTGCCCCAGATTAGCCTTCCTGAGCGCCATTCCCAAGGCCTGATGGAAAGCCACCAGAGCTGAGAGGCCCTCGCCGCCACGCAGCACCAGCGGCCGGTTGCGCGGCATGCTGGCAAAACTTTCCGCGCGATCGAAGCTGACGGCAAAAGGCTGCGTCACGGCAGCCGCTTCGGCTGCCGCCACGCCGGCCTGCCTGACGACATCGGGCGGCAACCCGGCATAGTCGCCCAGGTGGTTGAGGGTGATGTGAAAGCGCGCGGCTTCCAACGGCCGGCCGCGCAAGCCATGTTCGCCGCGAATCCGGGCGGCAAGCTCCGCGATTTCCAGCGCTACCGGTGGCGGCGGAAACAGCGCCAGGAACAGGCGATCGGTCGGTTTGGCTTCTTCAAAGCCTGGAAACGAGGATTGCCCGGCCATGCCTCAGACCAGTCTCATTCCCACTCAATCGTGGCCGGCGGCTTGCTGCTCACGTCGTAGGTCACGCGGTTGATGCCGCGCACCTCGTTGATGATGCGGCCCGAGACCTTTTTGAGCAGCGCATAAGGCAGCTCGGCCCAGTCGGCGGTCATGAAGTCGCTGGTTTGCACGGCGCGCAGGGCCACGACGTAGTCGTAGGTGCGGCCGTCGCCCATCACGCCCACGCTTTTGACCGGCAGGAACACGGTGAAGGCCTGGCTGGTGAGTTCGTACCAGGTCTTGCCGCTGGCCGCGTCCTTGAAGTTGCGCAGCTCCTCGATGAAGATCGCGTCGGCGCGGCGCAGCAGGTCGGCGTATTCCTTTTTGACTTCGCCCAGGATGCGCACGCCCAGGCCGGGGCCCGGGAAGGGATGGCGGTAAACCATGTCGTGCGGCAGGCCCAGCGCGACACCGAGCTCGCGGACCTCATCCTTGAACAGCTCGCGCAGCGGCTCCAGCAGCTTGAGGCCCAGTTGTTCGGGCAGGCCGCCCACGTTGTGGTGGCTTTTGATGGTGACGGCCTTTTTGCTCTTGGCACCGCCGGACTCGATCACGTCGGGGTAAATCGTGCCCTGGGCCAGCCACTTGGCGCCCTTGTGCCCGCCGTCGCCGGCCTTGAGCCTGGCGGCCTCGGCCTTGAACACTTCGACGAACTCGCGGCCTATGATCTTGCGCTTGGCTTCAGGCTCGCTGACGCCGGCCAGGTGGCCAAGGAACTGCGCGCTCGCATCGACGCGAATCACCTTGGCGTGCAGCTTGCCGACAAACATGTCCATCACCATGTCGCCCTCGTTCAGGCGCAGCAGGCCGTGGTCGACGAAGACACAGGTCAGCTGGTCGCCGATGGCACGGTGGATCAGGGCCGCCGCGACCGAGGAGTCGACGCCGCCCGAGAGACCCAGGATGACTTCCTCGTCACCGACCTGCTGGCGGATCTTCTCGACGGCTTCGCTGATGTAGTCGCCCATGACCCAGTCCTGGCGCGTGCCGCAGATATCGAGCACAAAGCGCTTGAGGATGGCATTGCCCTGCTTGGTGTGCGTGACCTCGGGGTGGAACTGCACCGCGTAGAAGCGGCGATCCTCGTCGGCCATGCCGGCGATGGGGCAGGAATCGGTGGACGCCATGAGCTTGAAGCCGGGCGGCATTTCGGTGACCTTGTCGCCGTGGCTCATCCAGACGTCGAGCATGCCCTGGCCTTCGGGCGTGGTGTAGTCGGCAATGCCCTTGAGCAGCGCGGTATGGCCGCGGGCGCGCACGTCGGCGGAACCGAATTCGCGCTTGTGGCCGCCCTCAACCTTGCCGCCCAGCTGGTGCGCCATGGCCTGCATGCCGTAGCAAATGCCCAGCACCGGCAAGCCCAGCTCAAAGACGGCCTGCGGCGCCTTGTCGGTGGTTTCTTCGTAAATGCTGGCGTGGCTGCCGGAGAGGATCACGCCCTTGAGCGTGCCGTCCTTGGCGTATTCACGGACCCAGTCGTCGCTGACGTCGCAGGGGTGCACTTCGCAGAACACATGGGCGTCGCGCACGCGGCGCGCGATCAGCTGGGTGACCTGGGAGCCGAAATCGAGGATGAGGATTTTCTGGTGTTGCATGAGGGGCTTCTTCAAGGCAAAAAAAGAAAGGGCGTCTTTCAAGACGCCCTGGCCGGCTGGGTCAAACTCAATCGGCGCGGTAGTTTGGCGCTTCTTTCGTGATCTGCACGTCATGGACATGGCTTTCGCGAATGCCCGCCGAGGTGATTTCGACGAACTCGGCCTTGTCGCGCATGTCCTCGATGGTGGCGCAGCCGCAGTAGCCCATGCTGGCCCGCAGGCCGCCGGCCATCTGGAACACGATGGCGACCATGGAACCCTTGTAGGGCACGCGGCCTTCGATGCCTTCGGGCACCAGCTTGTCGGCATTCGGGTTGCCGGTGCTTGATTCCTGGAAATAGCGGTCGGCGCTGCCCTGCTGCATGGCGCCTATGCTGCCCATGCCGCGGTAGCTCTTGTAGCTGCGGCCCTGGAACAGGATGACCTCGCCCGGGGCTTCCTCGGTGCCGGCGAACATGCCGCCCATCATCACCGTGTTGGCGCCGGCCGCGATGGCCTTGGCGATGTCGCCGCTGTAGCGGATGCCGCCGTCGCCGATCAGGGGGACGCCGGTGCCGCGCAGCGCGGTGGCGACGTTGTCGATGGCCATGATCTGCGGCACGCCGACGCCGGCGACGATGCGGGTGGTGCAGATGCTGCCCGGGCCTATGCCGACCTTGACGCCGTCGGCGCCGGCTTCGACCAGCGCCAGCGCCGCCGCGCCGGTAGCGATGTTGCCGCCTATGACGTCCACCTGGGGATAGTTCTGCTTGACCCAGCGCACCCGGTCGAGCACGCCCTTGCTGTGGCCGTGGGCGGTATCGACCACGATGGCGTCGACGCCGGCCTTGACCAGGGCTTCAACGCGCTCTTCGGTGCCCTCGCCCACCCCGACGGCGGCGCCCACGCGCAGCTGGCCGTGGGAATCGCGCGCGGCATTGGGGAAGGTGGTCTGCTTGGTAATGTCCTTGACGGTGATCAGGCCCTTGAGCTCGAAGTTGTCGTTGACCAGCAGCACGCGCTCCAGGCGGTGCTTGTTGAGCAATGCCTTGGCGTCGGACAGCGAGGCGGTTTCGGAGATGGTGATCAGGCGCTCGCGCGGCGTCATGATGGTGCTGACCGGCACGTCCATGCGCGATTCGAAGCGCATGTCGCGTCCCGTCACGATGCCGACCACGCGGCCGCCGTCGATGACGGGGAAGCCGGAAATGCCGAGCTGTTCGCTCAGCGCCATGACCTGGCGAACGGTGTGGGTGGGGGTGATGACGACCGGGTCGCGCAGGACGCCGCTTTCGTAGCGCTTGACCTTGGCGACTTCAGCGGCCTGCTGCTGGGCCGTGAGGTTCTTGTGGACGATGCCTATGCCGCCTTCCTGGGCGATGGCGATGGCCAGCCGGGCTTCGGTGACCGTGTCCATGGCCGCCGACACGAGCGGCAGGTTCAGGCGGATGTTTCGGGAGAATTGGGTGGAAAGCGAGGTGTCCTTGGGCAGGACCTGGGAGAACGCTGGCACCAACAATACGTCGTCGAAGGTGAGCGCTTTGCCGAGTAGGCGCATAGGGATGGCTCCAAAAACACGATTGTACCCTTGTCGCAAAAACCCGTCGGTACTAACCCCTAGCTCCCTCGCACCCCTGATTGGCCGCTGTTCTCCCTGGTTGTAAAAAGCCCGCTTTGCGGGTTCTTTGCCGGCTCTTTGCCTCCGGAATAGGCCGAAACCGCGCCACACGGCGCTACACTCGCGAAATGGACTTCAAATTCGTCTCAAGAGCACTCATCCTGGCCGTTGCCGGCGGCGCATTTTCACTGACCGCCCTGGCGCAGTGGCAATGGATAGACAAGGACGGCCGCAAGGTCTACAGCGACCGCTCCCCACCATCCGATATTCCGGAAAAAAACATCCTGAAAGCGCCACGCGGGATCAAAATGGCCACCCCACCCGTCGCCACTGAGGACCCGGCAGCCACGCCGGGGGCGGCCGCCCCCGCCCCGGCGGCCAAAAGCGATCCCAATGCCCCCAAGCTGAGCGGCAAGGACGCCCAGCTCGAAGCCAAGAAAAAGCAGGCCGAGGACGAGGCAGCCGCGAAAAAGCAGGCACAAGAAGAACAAGTCTCCAAAGCCAAGGCGGAAAACTGCGAACGGGCGAAAAAAACGCTGGCAGGCCTGCAGTCGGGCCAGCGGATCCCCATCACCAATGCCAAAGGCGAACGCGACTACATGGATGACAGCGCCAGGGCCGCGGAAATCAAGCGTACCCAGGGTGTTGTAAGCAGCGACTGCAAATAAGCCGGAGTGCCGGGCCGCAGGCCAGGCCTCTGCGCTTCACCTCAATAGCCGGCTTTGGCGCCGGCCCGGGTTTTGGCAAACAGCCCGGCCCGCTTGGCGCCCTGGCGGTTGAACCTTTCACGGCGCGCCACCTTGGGGTCCACGCGCAGGCCGCGGTAGATCTCCACCCTGTCCTGCTTGTGCAGCACATGTCCCGGCGTGGTCTTGCGGCCCCAGATGCCCAGCACCAGGCGGGCGGCCCGCAGTTCGGGAAATTCGTTGAATATTCCGCTGGCCGCCAGGGCCTGGGCCACCGTCGCGCCGGCTGCGAGCTCCAGCACCCATTCGCGCACCTGCCGCGGCGCGGGAGAATAAACCAGGGTGATGGCCAGCGGCGCGCCGCCCTCAGGGCTCGCCATAGACGTCCGAGGCTCTTTTGACAAAAGCATCGACCAGGCTGCCCGCGATCTTGTCGAACACGGGACCGACCAGTGCCGCCAGCGCGGCATTGTCGAAGTCGTAGCGCAGGCTGAACTCGACCTTGCAGGCCCTTTCCCCGCCCTTGCCCACCGGCGTGAAATCCCAGTGGCCGTCCAGCTTTGAAAACGGGCCGTCGACCAGCTTGAGGCTGACCTTGCGGTCTTTTTCGTGGACGTTGCGCGTGGTGAAGCTTTGTGAAAGGCCGGCAATGGAAATGCCGACCTTGGCCGTCATGCCGTGCGCGTTTTCCTCCAGCACCGAGGCCTGGTCGCACCACGGTAAAAACTCGGGATAGCGGGCGACGTCGGTGACCAGGGCGTACATCTCGGCGGCGCTGTACCAGATTAAAACGGACTTGTGAACGGTTTTCATACAATCGAGGGCTGGGCGCAATTGTATTAGCCACCTTAGAGGCTCTGTACTTTTCAAATTTCGCCCCTATCTTTTATCCATGGCCACCAAAGAAGCATCCTCCTCCAAAAAAACGGCCGCAACGCCCACCGCCAAGCTGTCCCCCAAGGCCGCTGCCGCCGCCGTGCGCATTGCCGACAACAAAAAAGCCCTTTTCAACTACCACATCGAGGAGCGCTTTGAAGCCGGCATGGTGCTCGAGGGCTGGGAAGTGAAGTCCCTGCGCGAAGGCAAGGTGCAGCTCACCGACGGCTACGTGGTGGTGCGCGGCGGCGAGCTGTTCATCATCGGCTGCCAGATCAACCCGCTGGGCACGGCCTCCACCCATGTGCGGCCCGATTCAGTGCGGACCAAAAAGCTGCTGATGCACAAGGAAGAAATCCGCAGGCTGGTCGGCAAGGTCGAGCAAAAAGGCTTCACCCTGGTGCCGCTGAACATGCACTGGAAGGCCGGCAAGGTCAAATGCGAGATCGGCCTGGCCAAGGGCAAGGGCGAACACGACAAGCGGGACACCATCAAGGACCGCGAGGGCAAGCGCGAGGTCGAACGCGCGATGAAGTCCCGCAACCGCTGACGGCGGTATTTTTTTCTCCGGCGATGGAATAAACCGGCCCCGGCCGGTGTTTATCCCTGTGCAGCCGCATGCACATGCGTGCTGCGCCACCGAAAACGCCCACAACACCACACCGGAGAATTCCATGAAACTGCTGTCCACCGCCCTTTTGGCGGCTGCCCTGCTAGGCGGCTGCGCCTCCATGACCACCCCCGCCCCGGCCCGCGTTGCCGACGGCGTGCTGGTCGGCCCCAACGGCATGACGCTGTACGTCTTCGACCGCGACGCCGCCAACAGCGGCAAATCCGTCTGCAACGGCCCCTGCGCCACCAACTGGCCGCCCCTGATGGCCGGCGATGCCGACAAAGCGGCCGGCGACTACACGGTGATCACCCGGGACGACGGCAAGAAACAGTGGGCCATGAAGGGCAAGCCGCTGTATTACTGGGCCAAGGACAGCAAGCCCGGCGACAAGACCGGCGACAACGTGGGGACCGTCTGGCACGTCGCCAAACCCTGACGCCAGGGCGATGCGGCCTGCCCCATCCCTGCCCTGCCCGGCCTGGTTACGATGGCAGCAGGCTTTGCACCACGCATGTCCCACTTTCCGCTGACCGACCATATCCCCAGCCTGCGGCGCTATGCGCGCGCGCTGACGGGCGACGCCTGGACGGCCGACGACCTGGTGCAGGACACGCTGGAGCGTGCCTGTTCCAAATGGCGGCTGTGGGTGGTGGGCAGCGACCTGCGCGCCTGGCTGTTCACGCTGATGCACAACATCTTCGTCAACCAGGTCCGCCGCTCCCTGCGGCAGGCGGCCGCGGGCGCCACGGTCAATGTCGATGAGGTCGAGAACGAGCTGGCGGCGCCCGAAGCCGGCACCGCCCAATCGCTGGACCTGCAGCGCTGCCTGCTGCGCCTGCCCGAAGACCAGCGGGCCGTGCTGCTGCTGGTCAGCCTCGAAGACCTCAGCTACGAGGAAGTCGCCAGGATCACCGGCGTGCCGGTCGGAACAGTCATGTCCCGGCTGTCGCGCGCGCGCAGCCGACTGCGCGAATTGATGGACGGCCCGGCCCCGGCGGCCGCCACCGCACCGACCCAGCTCAGGCGCCTGAAGTAAAGGCAGCACCCCATGGAAAAAAACCACGACACATCGCAGGCCCAAGGCGAAGCCCTGCACGACCGTATCAATGCCCTGGTCGACGGCCGCTTGCCGCCGGCCCGTAAGGCTGAACTCGAAGCGCAGCTGGGCGAAGACGCCGCCGCGCGCGAAACCCTGCGGGCCTGGAAGGCCCAGCGCGAGGCCTTGCGCGACCTGCACCGCCCCTTGCTGGACGAAGCCATTCCCGACACGCTGCTGGCCGCCGCGCGCCGCGGCCAGGCGGGCAAGCGGCAAATCGACCAATGGCGGCGCTGGGGCGGCATGGCGGCCGCCGTGGTGCTGGCCTTTGGCGTGGGCTGGCTGTCGCATGGGCAGCTCGGCGGCCCGCGGCCGCAGCAGCTGGCCTCGGCGCGTTCGGCGCAATCCTTTGTGCACCAGGCTTCGCTGGCGCACGCGGTGTTTTCACCCGAGGTGCGGCATCCTGTCGAGGTCACGGCCGCGCAGCAGGAGCACCTGGTGCAGTGGCTGTCCAAGCGTGTGGGTCGGCCGCTGAAAGTGCCGGTGCTGGCGGCCGAAGGTTATGAGCTGGTCGGCGGCAGGCTGCTGTCCGGTGACGGCGGCGCCCGCGCGCAATTCATGTTCCAGAACGCGGCCGGTTTGCGCCTGACGCTGTACCTGGGCGCCATCGATGCGGCCTCCCAGCCGCCCTCCCAGGCAGCACAGGAAACCGCCTTCCGCTACAGCGGCGACGGCCCGGTGCCCTCGTTTTACTGGGTGGACCAGGGCTTTGGCTATGCGCTGAGCGGTGCCGTCTCGCGCGACGAATTGATGAAACTGGCGCAGCGGGTGTACCAGCAGCTCTAAGCCCCTCGGCCCGTTTACGTCAGCCCGCGCAGGGGATGCGTCTCAGGCGTCCAGGGGCTCGCAAAAAACGCATCCGCCATGCCGGGCTTGACGTCTTCGATGCGCGCCGGGTTCCACTGCGGCTTGTAGTCCTTGTCAATCGCCAGCGCGCGTATGCCTTCGACCGTCTCGCCGGCCGCGCCAGGGCGCAGGTGAAAGCAGTGGTGCACCATGTCGCGCTCCATGCGCAGGTCATCGGCCAGGCCCATGCCGCGCGCGCGGCGGATCTGCTCCAGCGTGACGTGCAGCATCAGCGGCGAGCGTTTGCGCAAGGTGGCGGCGGTTTTGGCCGCCCAGGGGTCGGCCGACGCCTCCAGCGCGTCGACGATGTGTTTCACGCGCTGCAGGGAGAAATAGCCGTCGATCCGGCTGTCGGCCTTGGGCTGCCGGGTGCGGCCCGTGGTCCACTGCGCCGCGAGCCATGCCTCGGCCGCGGCGGCCGAGGCAAAGGCCTGGCTGCCCAGCGCATCCCACAGTTCAGGCAGGCGGGCCGCCTCGACCTGGATGTCGGCCAGCCCATAGTCCAGCGCCTCTTGCGCGCCAATGACGTCCCCCGTCAGGGCCAGGTACTCACCCGCGTGGCCGGGGCAACGGCTCAGGAAATAACCGCCGCCCACATCGGGAAACAGGCCGATGTTGGTCTCGGGCATGGCCATCTTGGTGTGCTCGGTCACAATGCGCAGCTTCGCGCCTTGGCTGATTCCCATGCCGCCGCCCATGACCACGCCGTCCATAAAGGCGACATAGGGCTTGGAATAGGTGTGGATCAGGTGGTTGAGGGCGTATTCCTCGGTGAAGAAGTCCTCGAGCGCGGAATCGCCCGCGAACACCGCCTGATGGAAAAATCGGATATCGCCGCCCGCGCAAAAGCCGCCGAACAGGCTCTCCGGCGTGCCGGGCTGGCCTTTTTTGTTGCTGCCGCGTATGGCCACGACATGGACCGCCGGGTCGTCGCGCCAGGCCAGCAAGGCGGCGGACAGGGCCCGGATCATGCCCAGGGACAGCGCATTGAGCGCCTTGGGGCGGTTCAAGGTGATGAGCCCAGCGTTGCCGCGGCGCTCGACCAGCACCTCGGGCCGGGTCTCCGTGTTGATGCCGCTCATGCTCGCTGCCTCCAACCAATCAGTTCATTGACCACCAGCGCGCCTATGACCAGCGCGCCACCCGTCAGCACGCTGGCGCCGGGCACCTCGCCCGCGCCGAACCAGGCCAGCAGAATGCCGAAAATCACTTCCAGCAGCGCCAACAGGGCGACTTCCGGCGCCTTGAGCACACCGGCGCACATCACCGACAGGACGCAGGGAATGGCCAGTTGCACCAGGCCCAGCAGCGCCAGCAGGCCGACGTCGTGCGCGGTGGCGGAAAACGGCAGCGACAGCGGCAAGGTCGCCAGCGTCGAAATCGCCGCGCCCAGCAGCACCGCGGGCACCAGGTCGACATTCTTGCCGTGGGCGCGGCTGTGCTGCACCACCGTCCAGTTGCTGGCGCTGGCCAGCGGCACCATCAGGGCCACCAGGGTTCCGCCGATATGGCTGGAAAGGTCCATCTGCCCGCCGTACATCCAGGCGATGCCGGCGCCGGCCATGGCGATGGCCAGCCAGGTGCGTGCCGGAATCTTGTGGCCGATGAAGACGCGCGCCAGCAGGGCCGTGATGAAGGGGCTGACCGCCATGGTCACCAGCACATTGGCCACGGTGGTCAGCGTGAGCGCGACCATGAAGGCCGTGAACATCACGCTCCAGCAGACACCCGACAGCCAGAAGGCCAAGCCGCCGTTGCGGATCTTGCTGAACACCGCCCTGCCCTGGAAAAACGGCAGGATGACCAGCAGCGACACCACCGTGAAAAAGCTGCGCCAGAAGGTGACCTCAAAGCTGCGGGCCGACTCCAGGTGGCGGGTCACGACCCCGGCAATCGACCACATCATGGTCACCAGGATCATCAGGAAAACGGCGCGGGAATGCGTGAGTTTCATGGGATGGGCAATCGGTTCAGGCTGTTGTGCAAATATAAAAGGCCGCTGGAGCTTTCACCCACAGCGGCCTGATTCCCGAGCAATTCACCTTGCTGCACTGCCACATTCCAGCAGGGGCCGCGGAACCGGCTTTGCCGGGCCGCAGGCGCAGCGGCCCCCTCGGGGGGCAGAGAGCTACACGCAGTGAGCGAACGTGGGGGCTCTGCTCACCGTGGGGGCATCAAGACCGACCGGCGCGCTTGCGGTCGCTTTCCTTGAGGTGGCGCTTGCGCAGGCGTATGGACTTGGGTGTGATTTCGACCAGCTCGTCGTCCTCGATGAATTCCACGCCGTATTCCAGCGTGCATTCAATCGGCGGCGTGATCTTGATCGCGTCTTCCTTGCCACTGACGCGGAAGTTGGTCAGCTGCTTGGTGCGCGTGGCGTTGACCACCAGGTCGTTGTCGCGGCTGTGGATGCCGACGATCATGCCTTCGTACACCGGGTCGTTGGCGCGCACGAACATGCGGCCGCGGTCGTCCAGCTTGCCCAGGGCGTAGGTGAAGATTTCACCGTCGTCCATGGAGATCAGCACGCCGTTCTTGCGCCCGCCGATGTCACCCTTGTGCGGCTCGTAGCTGTCGAAGATGTTGGAGATCAGGCCCGAGCCGCGCGTCAGGTTCAGGAACTCGTTGGTAAAGCCGATCAGGCCGCGCGCCGGGATGCGGTACTCAAGGCGCACACGGCCGCGGCCGTCCGGCTCCATGTTCACCAGCTCGCCCTTGCGCTCGCCCAGGGCCTGCATCACGCCGCCCTGGTGCTGGTCTTCGATGTCGGCGGTGACCAGCTCGATAGGCTCGTGCTTCTCGCCGTTGACGTCCTTGAACACCACGCGCGGCTTGGAGACGGCCAGCTCATAGCCTTCGCGGCGCATGTTTTCCAGCAGGATGGTCAGGTGCAGCTCGCCGCGGCCCATGACTTCAAAAATGCCTTCTTCGTCGGTTTCCTTGACGCGCAGGGCCACGTTGTGCTGCAGCTCTTTCTGCAGGCGGTCCCAGATCTGGCGGCTGGTGACGTACTTGCCTTCGCGGCCGGCCAGCGGGCTGGTGTTGACGCAGAAGTTCATGGTCAGGGTCGGCTCGTCGACCTTGAGCATGGGCAGCGGCGCGGGGTTGACCGGGTCGGTGATGGTCACGCCGATGCCGATGTCGGCAATGCCGTTGATCAGCACGATCTCGCCGGGGCCGGCTTCGGTGGCCTGCACGCGCTCCAGGCCCTGGAAGGTCAGGACCTGGTTGATGCGGCCCTTGACGGCCTTGCCGTCCGGGCCTTCCATGACGACCACGTCCATCATGGGCTTGATGGTGCCCTGGCTGATGCGGCCCACGCCGATGCGGCCGACGAAGGTCGAAAAATCAAGCGCCGAAATCTGCAGCTGCAGCGGCGCGGCCGGATCGCCCTTCTGGGACGGCACGTGCTTGAGGATGGTGTTGAACAGGGCCGACATGTCGGGGCCCCATTGTTCGTTGGGCGGGCCTTCCTCGAGCGAGGACCAGCCGTTGATGCCGGAGGCGTAAACCACGGGGAAGTCCAGCTGCTCGTCGGTCGCGCCCAGCTTGTCGAACAGGTCGAAGGCGGCGTTGACCACCTTGTCGGGATTGGCGCCCGGCTTGTCCACCTTGTTGACCACGACGATGGGCTTCAGGCCCAGGGCCAGCGCCTTCTTGGTCACGAAACGCGTCTGGGGCATGGGGCCTTCCTGCGCGTCGATCAGCAGCACCACGCCGTCGACCATGGACAGCGCGCGCTCGACTTCACCGCCGAAGTCGGCGTGGCCCGGGGTGTCGACGATGTTGATGTGCGTGCCTTCCCAGGTCACGGCGCAGTTCTTGGCCAGGATGGTGATGCCGCGCTCTTTTTCGATGGCGTTGTTGTCCATCACGGTGTCGACCACTTTTTCGTGTTCGGCGAAGGTGCCGGACTGGCGCAGCAGCTGGTCGACCATGGTGGTTTTGCCATGGTCAACGTGGGCGATGATGGCGATATTGCGGATCTGTTTGTGGCTCATGGTTGGCTTTCTGGGAACTTTAAAACGTCAAAAACTGGCAAAAACTGTCAATGGTGAACAAGGGCCGCCGCATCAGCAGGCGCGGCGCGGCCGGGACTGTGCGCGGCATTCAAAATGTCCTGGATCTCTATCGGGCTCAGCAGGCGCTGCGGAATCAGCTCGTCCGCCGTGATGTGGGCCGAGCCCAGGAAGGCCGGGGCGTCGCCGCCCTGCCCCGCCGCGGGACCATAGACCTGCACCAGCGGCGCGTCGGCGCCCCACTGGCCGGGCTCGCCCCGGCGGCGCAGGCCGCTTAAAAACCGCCCCGCATTGTCGGCGTCCAATGTGACAGACGGATACGCGGCCACCAGGGACTGGGCCGGCAACAAGCAGGCTTCGCGCTCGGGCTCGGTCATGGCTTCCAGGGCCGGCAGGCTGACGCACTGCTGTGTGGTGTAGCCGCCGGTCTCCAGCCGCCTGAGCGAGCCCAGGTGCGCGCCGCAGCCTATGGCCTCGCCGATGTCTTCGCCCAGCGTGCGGATGTAAGTGCCCTTGCTGCAGGTCACGGTGATCTTGATGGCGGCCGGCGCGCGCTCGTCGTGGACTTGGGCCATTTCCAGCTTGAAGATGGTGATGTGGCGGGCTTCCCGCTCGACTTCCTGGCCTTTGCGGGCGTATTCATAGAGCGCCTTGCCGTCTTTCTTGAGCGCCGAATACATGGGCGGCACCTGCGCCAGCGGGCCGGTGAAGCGCGCCGTCAGGTCCTGCAGCAGAGCCGGCGTGATCTCGGGCACGGGCCGGGTTTCAATCACGTCGCCCTCGGCGTCGGCGGTGCTGGTTTTTTTGCCCAGCAGCAGCACGGCCTCGTAGGTCTTGTCGGCATCGAGCTGGATCTGGCTGAACTTGGTGGCCGCGCCAAAGCAAAGCGGCAGCACGCCGGTGGCCAGCGGGTCCAGCGTGCCGGTATGGCCGGCCTTGTCGGCGCGCAGCAGCCATTTGGCCTTCTGCAAGGCCTGGTTGCTCGACAGGCCCAGCGGCTTGTCGAGCAGCAGCACGCCGTGCACGGGACGTCGCTGGATTTTCTGGCGATGAGAAGAAGTTTGCGTCATAAGTTCCGACAGGCTCGGCGCACGGGACAAGCCCGGCGCTTTGTTGGCGCCGTTGTCCCTGAACCTGTCATCAAGGGGAACGGCGCGAACTCAGTCGTCGTGCGCGCGGGAAGAGACCGCCTTGGCAATCAAGGCGTTCATGTCGGCCGCGCGCTCAGTGGTGCGGTCGAAGTGGAAATGCAGGGTCGGCACGGTGTGCGTCATCAGGCGCTTGAACAGGCCGTTGCGCAGGAAGCCGGCGGCCTGGTTGAGCGCTTCTTCGCACTCTTTCGGGTCGCCGACGAGCACGCTGAAGAACACCTTGGCGTGCGCGTAGTCGGCCGTCACCTCGACGGCCTGGATGGTCACCATCCCGACCCGCGGGTCTTTCAGCTCGCGCGCGATCAGCTCCGTCAGGTCGCGCTGGATCTGATCAGCGACACGAAAGCCGCGGTTGGGGGTGGATGACTTTTTACGCATGGGCTGAATGGGGCGGAATCTTGTCTTGCCTGGAAGGCCCGCCGCGATAAGGCGGCGGGCCGGTCCGTTTTACAAGGTACGCGCCACTTCCTTGATCTCGAAGAACTCGAGGATGTCGCCTTCTTGAATATCGTTGTAGTTCTTGATATTCAGGCCGCACTCGAAACCTTCCTTGACTTCGCGCACGTCGTCCTTGAAGCGCTTGAGCGAGTCGAGTTCACCCGTGAAGATGACCACGTTCTCGCGCAGCAGGCGCAGGCGCGCGCTGCGGCGAACCAGGCCGGAGGTGACCATACAGCCGGCGATGGAGCCGATCTTGCTGACCTTGAACACCTGGCGAATCTCGGCGGTACCGATGACTTCCTCTTTCTTGTCGGGCGTGAGCATGCCGGACATGGCGGCCTTGAGTTCGTCCACAGCGTCATAAATGATGTTGTAGTAACGAATGTCGATGCCGTTGTTCTCGGCCTGCTTGCGCGCCTGGGCGTCCGCGCGGGTGTTGAACCCGATCAGCACGGCCTTGGAGGCGATCGCCAGGTTGACGTCGGACTCGGAAATGCCGCCGACGCCGGAGTACACCAGCTGCACCTTGACCTCGTCGGTCGAGAGCTTGAGCAGCGACTGGGCCAGCGCTTCCTGCGAGCCCTGCACGTCGGCCTTGATGATGATGGGCAGCATCTTGACCTCGCCCGCCGAGATGTCGGAGAACATGTTCTCCAGCTTGGCGGCCTGCTGCTTGGCCAGCTTGGTATTGCGGAACTTGCCGGCGCGGTAAGTGGCGATTTCACGGGCGCGGCGCTCGTCGGTCATCACCATGAACTCGTCGCCCGCCTGGGGCACTTCGGTCAGGCCCTGGATCTCCACGGGGATCGAGGGACCCGCCGATTTGATCGGCTTGCCGTTTTCGTCCAGCATGGCGCGCACGCGGCCGTAGGTCGAGCCGGCCAGCACCACGTCGCCGGCCTTGAGCGTGCCGGACTGGATCAGCACGGTCGCGACCGGGCCGCGGCCCTTGTCGAGCTGGGCTTCAATGACTAGGCCCTTGGCCATGGCGTCAACCGGCGCGCGCAATTCCAGCACCTCGGCCTGCAGCAGCACCTGCTCGAGCAGCTGGTCGATACCGGCGCCCGTGCGGGCGGAAACCGGCACAAAGGGAGAATCACCGCCGAACTCTTCGGGTACGACTTCCTCGGTGACCAGTTCGCCCTTGACGCGGTCCAGGTTGGCATCGGGCTTGTCGATCTTGTTGATCGCCACCACGATGGGAACGCCTGCCGCCTTGGCGTGCTTGATGGCTTCCTTGGTCTGGGGCATCACGCCGTCGTCGGCCGCCACCACCAGGATGACGATGTCGGTGGCCTGGGCGCCGCGGGCACGCATGGCGGTGAAGGCCTCGTGGCCCGGGGTATCCAGGAAGGACACCATGCCGCGCGGGGTTTCCACGTGGTAGGCGCCGATGTGCTGCGTAATGCCGCCGGCTTCACCCGCGGCCACTTTGGCGCGGCGGATGTAGTCAAGCAGCGAGGTTTTGCCGTGGTCGACGTGGCCCATGACGGTGACCACGGGCGCGCGCGGCAGCAGTTCTGCCTGCTGGCCCTGCACATCGTCGTCGGTGAAGGCTTCCGGGTCGTCCAGCGCGGCGGTGACCGCCTTGTGGCCCATTTCTTCCACCACGATCATGGCGGTGTCCTGGTCCAGCGGCTGGTTGATGGTGACCATCTGGCCGAGCTTCATCAGGTGCTTGATCACCTCGGAGGACTTGACGCTCATCTTGTGGGCGAGTTCGGCCACGGTGATGGTTTCAGGCACGTGCACCTCAATGACCTTGAACTCGGTCGGCGCCACAAAGGTGGACTCGGGGCGTGCCTCGCGGTCGTTGCTGCGGCGGCCGCGCGGGCCGCTGCGGAAATTGCCGCGTCCGGGCACGACGGGCGCGCCACGGCTGGGGATGCCCTTCTTCTTGGCGGCATCGTCTTTCCAGGTCGAAGACAGGTTCTCCGACTTGACTTCCTTCTTGCCCGCTGCACCCGGCGCGGCGGCAGCCGCGGGAGCACCCGGCTTGGGCGCGGCGCCCGGCGCACCGGCCGGCTTGTGCAGCGTGCCCTTGATGGCGGCCTTGGGGTCGACGTGCGGCACCAGCACGCGCTTGGGCGCGGACATCATGGCGCGAATGCCGGCGGCTTCAGCCTCGGCCTTGCGGCGGCGTTCCTGCAGCTCCTGCGCCTTGGCGGCGTCGGCCTGGAATTCAGCGGTGGCCTTGGCCTTGGCGGCGGCAGCCGCGGCCGCTGCATCAGCGGACTTGGTGGCCTGCTCGGCGGCGGCGGTTTCGGCGGCCTTGGAGGCGGCGGCCGTCGGCGCGGCGGCTTCCTTGGCCTTGCCGGTGGCGGGCTTGGCCTTTTTCGCGTCGGCGACGGCAGCCGCCGCAGCGGCGGCCTGGGCGGTCTGCTCGGCGGCCAGGCGTTCCTGTTCGCGCGCAGCGTCCTTCGCGTCCTGCTCTTCACGCAGGCGGCGTTTTTCGGCGAGTTCCTGCTCCTGGCGGCGCAGCAGTTCGGCGTGGCGGCGGGCCTCTTCCTCGCGGCGGATCAATTCTGCGTCATCGACAACGGGTGCCGGCGGCGGTACGGCCACTTCGGGTTGCACTTCTTCGGCGGGCTGGTCCGAGCCTTCGTCGCGTTTGATGAAAGTGCGCTTTTTGCGGACTTCCACCTGGATGGTGCGGGCCTTGCCGGTGGCGTCGGCCTGCTTGATTTCGCTGGTGGACTTTTTCACCAGCGTGATTTTTTTGCGCTCGGCCGTGACAGTGCCATGGCTGGCCTGCAAATAGCCCAGGAGCTTTTGCTTGTCCGCCTCGGACAGGGGGTCGCTGGGCTGCGCCTTGGCGACGCCCGCGCTGGTCAATTGCTCGATCAACGTGGCGGGGGATTTATTGAGTTCAGCTGCGAATTCAGCGACGGTGGTGGTACTGGACATATGTTTTTTTCCTGCAGGCCTTTCATGATCATTGCTCTTGGGCCGCTGCGGGTGCAGGGGTGTCAGCGGCAGCGGGCTCATCGGTAAACCAATGCGCGCGAGCGGTCATGATCAGGGCTTTGGCCTCGTCCGCAGACTGGCCGGTGATATCGGTGAGTTCGTCCACAGCCAGGTCGGCCAGGTCGTCGCGGGTGGTGATACCCGCTTCGGTCAATTTGGCGATCAGCTCTGGCGTGAGGCCTTGGACGTCGCGCAGGTTCTGCGAAACGCCTTCGGCATTTTCTTCCTTGGCGATTTCCATCGTCAGCAGCGCGTCTTTGGCGCGGGTGCGCAGCTCATTGACGGTGTCTTCGTCGAAGGATTCGATCTCCAGCATTTCCTGCAGCGGCACATAAGCCACTTCTTCGAGGCTGGTGAAGCCTTCGGAGATCAGGATGTCGGCGATTTCCTCGTCCACGTCGAGCTTTTCCATGAAAAGCTTGCGGCTGGTGTCGGTTTCGCTGGCCTGCTTCTGGGCCGACTCGTCGGCCGTCATGATGTTGATCTTCCAGCCGGTCAGCTCGGCGGCAAGGCGCACGTTCTGGCCGCCGCGGCCGATGGAGATGGCCAGGTTTTCCTCGTCGACGACGACGTCCATGGCATGGCGCTCTTCGTCGACCACGATGGACGACACATTGGCCGGGGCCAGCGCGCCGATGACGAACTGGGCCGGGTCTTCGCTCCAGAGCACGATGTCGACGCGTTCGCCGGCGAGCTCGTTGGTCACGCCGTTGACGCGGGTGCCGCGCACGCCGACGCAGGTGCCTATGGGATCGACGCGCTTGTCGTGCGACAGCACGGCGATCTTGGCGCGCGAACCGGGGTCGCGGGCGCAGGATTTGATCTCCAGCAGGCCCTGCTCGATTTCAGGCACTTCCTGGCGGAACAGCTCGATCATGTACTCGGGCGCGGTGCGCGAGAGGATGATGGGCGCGCCGCGCAGGGTGGTGTCGACTTCCATGATCATGGCGCGGACGCGGTCGCCGGAGCGCAGGTTTTCCTTGGGAATCATGTCGCCGCGGCGCAGGCGGCCTTCGACGCGGCCGGATTCGACGATGATGTCGCCCTTGTCCATGCGCTTGACCGTGCCGACAAAAATCTTGTCGCCGCGCGACATGAAGTCGTTGAGCAGCATTTCGCGCTCGGCGTCGCGGATTTTCTGCAGGATGACCTGTTTGGCGGCTTGCGCGCCGATACGGCCAATGGGCAGGCTTTCAACCGGCTTTTCGATGTAGTCGCCTTCTTCGATGTCGGCGATTTCGTCGCGCGCGTCGCTTACCAGCTCTTCGGCCTCGGGATTCTGCAGACCGGCTTCGTCCGGCACCACCAGCCAGCGGCGGAAAGTCTCGTAGTTGCCGCTGTCACGGTCGATCACCACGCGGATGTCCACTTCGCCTTCGTACACTTTTTTGGTGGCCGAGGCGAGCGCGAGCTCAACAGCGCCGAACACGACGTCGCGCTCCACATTTTTTTCACGCGAGATGGCATCAACCAACATCAACAGTTCGCGATTCATTTCACAAGCCTGCCTTTCTTCATTTCTTGAAATTTAATTCTCTGTGGAGGAAGCGGCACCGGGGGCCGATCTGGGTTTGCGGCCCTTGAAGTCCACCACGGGCGCAAGCCGCGCCTGGTGGAGCTCGTCGAGCGTGAAACCCAGCGCCTGCAGCGGTGCGGGAATCCTCTTCTTGCTAATCTTCTGGCCGAGTTTGGCGGGAGGCTCGTCACTCCAGACGACCTGCCAGCCGGCCTCGGCGCGCTCCAGCGTGCCGCGGAATTTCTTGCGGCTGGCCGTCACCGTCGAGCCGGCGCTGGCCGCCACGCCAATCGGCGCCTTCAGCGTGATGTCGACCAGCTCGCCGGCAAAACGCTCAAAATCCTTTTCGCTGCGCAGCAGCCTGTCGATGCCGGGGGAACTGACCTCCAGCCGGGCGTACTCGACGCCCTCGACTTCCAGCACAAACTGCAGTTGGCGGGTGACTTTTTCGCAGTCTTCGGCATTGATGAACTGCTCGGCGCCCTGGACGTAAGGCATATCGATCGTGACACGCAGCAAACCGCCGCCGGTGCGCTCGATCTCGACCAGCTCGTAGCCCAGCCCCGTCACAGTTTGCTCAATCGTCTCTTGCAATGCCATTCAGCCTCTAAAACCCGCTCTATTAGTTCAATAGTTCAAAAACAAACGCCCAAAAAAAATGGGCGGTGAAAACCCGCCCATTTGGTCGTGAAGCTCTTATTGTAACGTGCTGCGCCCCTCGATGCAAACAATTTCCGTGCCTGAAACGAGAGTCGCCGCTCAAAACTCCGGCGGGGGCCGCCCGCCTTAAGCCTTCCTGTTAAACCATCACACCTTTATTCGTTGGTTGCCAACTGGTGGCGGGACCGGTAGAAGCAAAGATGGGCACCACGCCCTGATTTTCAACAATGCCATGGTAAACGTCAAAATTTTCAATGAAATCATATAGATGATTTCATTATTTAAAGTAAATCCTCAAGACCGCCAACCTATACGGCCGTCACAAGCACGCGGGTATAGGGATGCTGCGGCGAATCCAGCACCTCGCTGAGCGGGCCCGACTCCAGCACGTCGCCATCCTTCATCACCATGACTTCATGCGCCATGGCGCGTATCACGTCCACATCATGCGTGATCAGCAAATAGCTGAGGCCGCGCTCGCGCTGGAGTTTTTGCAGCAGGCCCAGCACCTGCTTCTGGATGGTCACGTCCAGCGCACTGGTTGGTTCGTCCAGCACCAGCAGGCTGGGGTTGATGATGAGCGCCCGGGCAATCGCCAGGCGCTGGCGCTGGCCACCCGAAAACTCGTGCGGGTAGCGCTGCAGCAGGCCCGGAAACTGGGCCTCCGTCATGCCGACATCGGCCAGCGCCTGCACGACCCGCTCGCGCCGGGCGGCGGGAGCCAGGCCGGGCTCGTGCACGCGCAGGCCCTCCTCCACGATGGCTTCCACGCTCATGCGCGGCGACAGCGAAGAAAACGGGTCCTGGAACACCACCTGGACCGCCCGCCGCATGGCTTTGTCTCGCGCGGCCTCACGGCCCCAGGCCTGGCCGGCCGCCTGCAACTGTCCTGAAAAAGGCAGCAGTCCCAGGCTGGCCAGCGCCAGGGTGGACTTGCCGGAGCCCGATTCACCGATCACGCCCAAGGTCCTGCCGGCCGGGATCTGGAAGCTGGCTTCTTTCACCGCGACAAATTCACCGCGCTTGAACCAGCCGCGTATGCCGGGAACCGGCACCGGATAGCTCACGCGCAGCCGCTCGGCCTTCATCGTGATGGCGGAATCCGCCGCGGCACCGGCCGCCGCCAGCCCGTCGCGCCGCGGCTTGCTGTCGATCAGCTTGCGGGTATAGGGGTGCTGGGGCCGGGCAAACACCTCGGCCACGGTACCCTGCTCCACAATGCGGCCGTTTTCCATCACCGCGACCCGGTCGGCGAACTTGCGCACCAGGTTGAGGTCGTGGGTGATCAGCAGCACGGCCATGCCGTTGCGCTGCTGCAGCGCGCCCAGCAGGTCCAGGATCTGGCCGCGCAGGGTGACGTCCAGCGCCGTGGTGGGCTCGTCGGCCAGCAGCAGCCCGGGCTGGCAGGCCAGCGCCATGGCGATCATGGCCCGCTGCCGCTGCCCGCCCGAGAGCTGGTGCGGAAAAGCCCTGGCGCGGCGCGCGGGCTCGGGAATGCCGGTGTCGGCCAGCAGCTGGATCGCGCCCTGCACCGCTTCGGCCCGACTCAGGCTTTTGTGGAGTTCCAGTACCTCGGCAATCTGGTCGCCGACGCTGTAGAGCGGGTTCAGCGCCGTCATGGGCTCCTGGAAGATCATGGCGATGTCGCGGCCGCGAATCCCGCGCAGGGAAGACTCCGGCAGGGACAGCAAATCGACAGGCGCCTTGGGCGGCGCCCCGCTGGCCGCGCGTTCGGCCGCGTCGACGCCGGCAAAAACGGCTTTCCCGCTCACCGCGGCGTTTTGCGCCAGCCGCAGCAGGCTGAGCGCGGTCACGGTCTTGCCCGAGCCGGACTCGCCCACCAGCGCCAGTTTTTCACCGGGTGCGATGGAGAAATCAATGCCGTGGACCACGGATTTGCCCGCGAACGAAATCCGCAGGTTCTGGACGTCAAGCAGCGGCGTTGCCATCAGTCGGCTTTCCTGGGGTCCATGGCGTCGCGCAAGGCGTCGCCCATGAAAGTCAGCAGCAGCAATGTCATGACCAGCACCGCGAAAGTGGACAAGGATATCCACAAAGCATCTATGCTGTTCTTGCCCTGGGACAGCAGTTCGCCGAGCGAAGGCGTGCCGGGCGGCACACCCAGGCCCAGGAAGTCCAGCGAAGTCAGCGCCAGGATGGCACCGCTCATGCGAAACGGCAGGAAGGTCACGACAGGCGTCAGGCTGTTGGGCAGGATGTGGCGCCAAATAATATGCAGGTTGCCCACCCCCAGCGCGCGGGCGGCGCGCACATAGTCCATCTGCCGGTTGCGCAGGAATTCGGCGCGCACGTAGTCCGACAGCCCCATCCAGCCAAACAGGCTCAGCAGGATCAGTAACAGGGCCACACTGGGCGCGAAGATGGCACTGAAGATGATCAGCAGGTAGAGCTCCGGCATGGAGCCCCAGATTTCCATGAAACGCTGAAACAGCAAATCGGTCTTGCCGCCGAAATAGCCCTGTAGCGCGCCCGTCAACATACCGAGCAGCACACCGGTGACTGTCAACGCCAGCGCGAACAGCACGCTGACCCGGAAACCGTAAATCAGTTGGGCCAACAGGTCGCGGCCCCGGTCGTCGGTGCCCAACAGGTTGTCGCGCGTAGGCCGGGACGGATTGGGCTCTTTCGCGAAATAGTTGAGGGTGTTAGGCCCATAAGGGTTAAGCGTGTAGACCGCGAAATTGCCGCCGCGCGACAGCCGCTCCTGGATGTAGGGATCGAGATAGTCGGTCCGCGTGTCGAAATCACCGCCAAAGGTCTTCTCGCTGTAGTCTTTGACCATGGGAAAGTAATAATTGCCCTCGTAACGCACCAGTAGCGGCCTGTCATTCGAGACCAGCTCGGCACACAGGCTCAACGCCACCAAGGCACAAAACAGCACCAAGCTGTAAAACCCCAGCTTGTTGCGCCTGAACCGCCTCCACGCCCGGCGCGCAGGCGAGTTGGAAACGTACTTTTCCTGGCCAGTGCCGCCACTGGTCGGGCTTTGCCCGTCCGCAGGAGGCGTCCCCTCGGGGGGAAGGCGGCCGGAGGCCGCTTCAGGGGGGTCAGTCAAACCGTACACGAGGATCCACCAGGACATAGGACAAATCGGAAATCAGCTTGGTGACCAGGCCGATCAAGGTAAACAGGTAAAGCGTGCCCAGCACCACCGGGTAATCGCGCCGGATGATGCTTTCATAGCTGAGCAAGCCCATACCGTCCAGCGAGAAAAGGGTCTCAATCAGCAGCGCACCGGTGTAAAACGAGCTGATAAAGGCAGCCGGAAAGCCGGTGATGAGGGGGATCAGCGCATTGCGGAATACATGCTTCCAGAGCACCTGTCGCTCACCCAGTCCCTTGGCGCGTGCCGTCAGCACGTACTGTTTGCGGATTTCCTCCAGAAAGGAGTTCTTGGTCAGCATGGCCGTGACGGCAAAGCTGCCCAGCACCATGGCCGTGACCGGCAAGGTGATGTGCCAGAGGTAGTCGGTGATGCGAGCGCTCCAGCTCAGCGTCTCCCAGTTGGACGAAGTCAGCCCACGCAGCGGAAACCACTGCAGCTGGCCGCCGAAAATCACCAGCAGCGCAACGCCCAGCACAAAGCCGGGAATCGCGTAGCCGACCAGCACCAGCAAGGTGGTGACGAAATCAAAACGCGAGCCGGCCCGCACCGCCTTGGCAACGCCCAGCGGCACGGCAACAAGGTAACTAATGAAGAAAGTCCACAAGCCCAGGCTGATGGAAACCGGCAGCTTTTCCTTGATCAGTTGCCAGACGTCCTTGTTCTGGAAGAAGCTCTTGCCCAGGTCAAAACTCAGGAACTGCTTGAGCATCAAATAAAAGCGTTCGGGCGCCGGCTTGTCGAAACCATAAAGCGCCTTGATCTGCTCGACGCGCTTGGGGTCCACCCCCTGCCCGCCGCGATAGCTCAGGCCGCCACCCTCGGTACCCCCGCCGGCACCGGCCTTGGCCTCGGCCATATATTGCTCAACCGGACCGCCCGGAACGAACTGCGTCACCGCAAAGGTGAGCAGCAGCACGCCGAACAAAGTCGGGATCATTAAAAGGCAACGCTTGAGGATATAGGCAAACATGATCAACTCGAGCGGTGCGCTAAATCAGCAGGGGCCGTGGAACTGACTCCGCCAGACCACAGGCACCGCCCTCTGCAAGGGGCTGAAGAACGCCTCTGGCCGCACCACGGAAGTCCTGCGCGAAGCGAATATCCGACGGCGGTGTTCATTGTCTAGCCCACCAAGTATTGATGATCCACGCTTCGCCGGGTGCATAGGGCGGCATCTGGCCCGGCATGGCGAGCCGGCGCGCGTTGTAGACCACGCGGTGGGTTCCAGCCGTCCATTCCGGCAGCAGGTAGTGGCTGTGCGCCACGATACGTTCCAGCGCATGGCAAGCCGGCAGCAATTCGGCCTTGGTTTTGGCGCCCGTCATCTTGGTGATCATGGCATCAATGGCCGGATTGGCGGCGCCGCTGAAATTACCCGACTCCTCGGTGACGGCAGCCTTGCTGCCGAACATGTCGGCGAACTCCTGGCCCGGGTTGTTGGTGCCGCCGTAAGCAATGGAGATGATATCGAACTCAAATTTATCCAGGCGTTGCTGGTAAAGCGCGAAGTCCACCTGGCGGAAATTGAGCTGGATACCCAGTTTTTCGAGCGCGCGCATCCAGGGTGAAATCGTGCGCACGCCGCCTTCGTTGCTGTCCAGGTATTCCAGCACCATGGGTTCCCCCTTGGCGTTGCGCAGCTTGCCGTCCCGGACTTCCCAGCCGGCCTCTTTGAGCAGAGCTTGGGCACGGCGCAGGTTGGCGCGCAGCGAAGAATCTCCGTCGGTGCGCGCCGGCACGTACATGGGACCGAAAGCCGCGGCGGGAATCTGCTTGCGCCAGGGTTCCATCAAGGCCAGTTCCGCGGGAGTTGGCAGGCCCGTGGTCTGGCAATCGGTGTTGCCGAAAAGCCCGCTGACCCGCTGGTAGGCCTTGTAGAACAGCTGGCGGTTCATCCATTCGTAGTCGATCGCCAGGCCTAGCGCTTCGCGCACGCGCGGATCCTTGAGTTTTTCACGCCGGGTGTTGAGCACATAACTCTGGAAACCCGTAGGCAGACTGTGCTTGAACTCGCCCTTGACAAGTTCACCGCTGTCAAAGCGCTTGCCGGTCAGGCGCCGGGCCCAGTCGCCGGCCGAGAAGAAGCGCATGATGTCAAATTCGCCGGCCTTGAGCGCCTCCAGTCTGGCGGTGTTGTCCTTGTAGATCTTGACGGTGACGCTGTCAAAATTCTCGGTACCGACCCGCACGTTGAGCTTTTCGCCCCAGTAGGCCTTGTCGCGCACATAAGTAATGTCCTTGCCGAAGACCACCGGACCTACGCGGTAGGGGCCGCTGCCGATGGGAATGTCCGTCACGACCTCGTTGAAGGGCTTGGCCTTGCCTGTGGCGTCCATGCCCCACTTTCGGCTGAATACCGGCAAGCCGCCCACCTTCAGCGGCAGTTCGCGGTTCGGTTTTTTGAAACGAAAACGCACCGTTCGCTCGTCGACCAGCTCGCAGGCCGCGACGTCCTCAAACGAGGTCTTGTAGGACGGCGAGGTATGCGGGCCCATCAGGGTGTCGAAGCTGTGCTTGACGTCGGCCGCCAGCACCGGGTCGCCATTGTGAAAGCGCGCCTCCTTGCGCAGGCGGAAGGTGGCCGCCAGCCCATCGGGGGAGACCGCCACGTCTTCGGCCAGCAAGCCGTAACCCGAAGCGGTTTCGTCCATCGCTCCTATCAGCAGCGAATCGAAGACGAAGTCGGACAGGTAGGCCGGCGCCGAGCCCTTGATCGTGAAGGGGTTGTATTTGTCGAAGGTCGAATAGCGCAGGTTGCTGACCAGGCGCAGGTCGCCGCCTTTGGGCGCGGCGGGATTGACGTAATCGAAATGGGCAAAACCCGCGGGGTACTTGAGGTCGCCCCAGAGCGCATAGCCGTGCGCGGCCCATGACGGCGCTGAAACTAGCAGCAGGACCCAAACCAGCAAACTTCGCATGCGACAATTCTGCCCTACTTAGGTCGGCAAATTTCCGGCGCGCGTATCTCGCGCCCCTTGCCGGCACATCTTCCGCATATTTACTGGAGCACCTGCATGGCGACACACACCGGATTCCTCACTGGCAAAAAACTGTTGATCACGGGCGTGCTGTCCAACCGCTCCATCGCCTACGGCATCGCCAAGGCCTGCCACGCGCAGGGCGCCGAACTGGCTTTCAGCTACGTCGGCGAGCGCTTCAAGGACCGGATCACGGAATTCGCCGCCGACTTCGACTCGAAGCTGATTTTTGACTGCGACGTGGGCGACGACGCGCAGATCGCCAAGCTGTTCGCCGACCTGTCGCAGACCTGGCCGACGTTTGACGGCTTTGTGCACAGCATAGGCTATGCGCCGCGCGAAGCGATTGCCGGCGACTTCCTCGACGGCCTGTCGCGCGAGGGCTTCAAGATCGCCCACGACATCAGCGCCTACAGCTTCCCGGCCATGGCCAAGGCCGCCCTGCCCTACCTGAACCCGAAATCGGCGCTGCTCACGCTGACCTACCTGGGCGCGGTGCGCACCGTGCCCAACTACAACACCATGGGCCTGGCCAAGGCCAGCCTGGAAGCCTCGGTGCGCTACCTGGCCGAATCGCTGGGCCCCAAGGGCATGCGCGTCAACGGCATCAGTGCCGGCCCCATCAAGACCCTGGCCGCCAGCGGCATCAAGGGCTTCGGCAAGATTCTGAGCGTGGTCGCCGAGGCCTCGCCGATTCGCCGCAACGTGACGATCGAGGACGTGGGCAATGTGGCGGCTTTCCTGCTGAGCGACCTGGCCGGCGGCGTGAGCGCCGAGATCACCTATGTCGACGGCGGCTTCAGCCACGTCGTGGGCGGCATCGCCGAGCCGGCCGAAGCGGCCTGAATCAAGGCTGGCGCCAGTAGTCGTAGCTCCAGACGGTTTCAAAACCCGCGCGCCGGTACAGCGCCAGCGCCGCGGTGTTGACGTCTTCCACTTGCAAAAACGCCCGCGCGATGCCGCGCTGCCCGGCCACGGCGGCAATGCCGGCCAGCACGCGACCGGCCAGTCCCCTGCCCCTGAAGGCCTGGTCGGTGCGCATGCCGTGCACGCTGGACCAGCCATGGCTGAAGGCGCCGGCGCCCGCCGCCACGGTTTTGCCGTTCTCGCGCACGCTGGCATAGACCGAACCGCGGGCACGGCTCAAGGCCTTGACGCGGCTCGCGCCGTCCACCGGGTCAAAACCTTCGGCCAGGAACAGCGCGGCCCAGGCCGCATCGGGCACATCGGCGGTTTCGGCGGGCGCTGCCGCACTGGCCGCGCGCATGGCCTGCACCGGCGCCACCTGAACCAGCACCGGCTTTCCCGCCTGGTAGCCGCGCCGCGCCAGCTCCTGCCGCAGGCCGTCGAAGCAGGCCTCATTGGCCAGGCGGAACACCGTGCGCAAGCCGCGCGCCCGGTAGCGCGCTTCGATCTGATCAATCATGCCCTCGCCCGCCGGCACATGGCGCAGCGGCACGGCGCTGTGGGCCCGGCTGACCGTGCCGCTGTCATAGGGCAGCATCCAGCCCTGGAATTCCTCGATGGCTTCGGGAGACACCGCGGCCAGGGTGGCCCTCTCTATGGATTCGATATCGCTGGGGGTCATGCGGCCCGCCCGTTGAAATGCTGGACGGGGATGGCGGCAAGGTCCAGGTCCTGCACGCAGCGCAGGTTGATGGCGGCCATGCGCTTGCCGTCCGGGCCCGTGCCTTCGCCATAGGGGTGGATGCCGCAGGTGGGGCAAAAGCGGTGCTGGATGAGGTGCTTGTTGAACAGATAGGTACTGGCGTTCTCGTCGGGCGTCAGCAGGCGCAACTGCTCGCGCGGAACAAACCAGAGCAGAGAGCCCTTGCGCGAACACATGGAGCAGTTGCAGGCCAGCGCGCCGGTGGGCTCGCCTTCGACCTCAAAGGCAATCCTTCCGCAGTGGCAGCTTCCTTGGTGGCTCATGTTTTGCATCCTTTTTTCTCAATGATTTGTGGGGGACCGAGGCACATGTGGCGCGCCCTCGACAGTTTCCAGGAGCCACGCTTGCCGCGCCCGGCACGGGACTATAGACTGTACATTCATACAGCCAAAAGTCAAAAGAATATGGCAGCCCATCCAGCATCAACACCCTCTTCCCGCGCTTCAGCCTCCACGACGGCTTTTCGCCTCAAGGCCCTCCAGCTGCTGCTGGCCGTCGCGGGCCTGCTCACGCCCGCCCTGCCGAGCCCGGCCTTTGCCGCTACGGCCGCCTCCCAGGCGCCGCAACTCATGCTGGCCAAGGCCTACCGCCCGGGCATCCCCCTGGCCGACTACTGGGTCAGCGAAAAATACGACGGCATACGCGGCTACTGGGACGGCGAGAAACTGCTGACCCGCAACGGGGAGCGTATCGCGGCGCCGGCCTGGTTCACGGCGGGCTGGCCCAAGGTTCCGCTGGACGGCGAACTGTGGGCGGGCCATGGGCAGTTCGCCCGTGCGATGTCCACCGTGCGCCAGCAAAGCCCGGACGCAGCGGCCTGGCGGGCCATGCGCTTTATGGTGTTCGACCTGCCCGCGCAGGGCGGCCGCTTCAGCGAGCGCATCCCGGCCCTGAACGGCGTGGTGAGCCGCATCGACCAGCCCTGGGTGCAGGCCGTGGCCCAGTCCAAGGTGGCCGGCCATGCGGCCCTGCAGGCGCTGCTTACCACCACCGTCAAGCACGGCGGCGAAGGCCTGATGCTGCACCGCGGGGCCTCGCTTTACAAAGGCCAGCGCAGCGACGACCTGCTCAAGGCCAAACCGCACGAAGATGACGAGGCCCGCGTGGTGGCGCACATTCCCGGCCAGGGCAAGTACGCGGGCATGGTGGGCGCGCTGTTGGTGGAGATGCCAGCCTCGGACGGCAAGGCCGGCAAGCGCTTCAAGCTGGGCAGCGGCCTGAGCGACGAGCTGCGCCAGAACCCGCCCCCCGTGGGCAGCACCGTGACCTACCGCTTTCGCGGCCTGAACGACAGCGGCATTCCGCGCTTTGCCAGTTTCATGCGGGTGCGGGACGCCGCCGTTTAAGGCGGCCGGGGCGGCCAGGCCTACTTCTTGACGCAGTCCGCGTAGTAGCGGGTCTTGCCCTTGGCGTCGACCTCTTCCACCAGTCCGTGGATGTCGGTCTCAAAACCCGGGCACTGCGCGTTGAATTCACGCGAGAACTTCAGGTAGTCCACGATGCGTTTGTTGAACACCTCACCCGGGATCAAGAGCGGGATGCCGGGCGGGTAAGGCGTCACCAGGCCCACGGTGATGCGGCCTTCCAGGTGGTCGATCTCGACGCGCTCCGTCGTGCGGTGGGCGATATGGGCGTAGGCGTCGCTGGGCTTCATGGCGGGCGCCAGGTCGCTCAGGTAAACCTCGGTCGTCAGCCGCGCGATGTCGTACTTGGCATACAGGGTGTGGATGTGCTGGCACAGGTCGGCCAGGCCCATGCGCTCGTACTTGGGGTACTTCTGGCAGAACTCGGGCAGGATGCGCCACATCGGCTGGTTCTTGTCGTAATCGTCCTTGAACTGCTGCAGCGCCGTCAGCAGCGTGTTCCAGCGGCCCTTGGTGATGCCGATGGTGAACATGATGAAGAAGCTGTAGAGGCCGGTTTTTTCGACGATCACGCCGTGTTCGGCCAGGAACTTGGTCACGATGCTGGCCGGGATGCCGGTTTTTGCGAACTTGCCGTTCAGGTCCAGGCCGGGCGTGACGATGGTGGACTTGATCGGGTCCAGCATGTTGAAGCCGGTGGCCATCTGGCCGAAACCGTGCCAGTTGTTGGCGCCGTTTTTCGCCATTTTGGCGCTGCGGGATTCGCCCTTGATGATCCAGTCCTGGGCTTCGCCTATGCCCTCTTCGACCAGCTTGTCCGGCCCCCAGACCTTGAACCACCAGTCATCACCGTACTCCTCGTCGATCTTGCGCATGGCACGGCGAAAGTCCAGTGACTCGGCAATGCTTTCCTCGACCAGGGCGGTGCCGCCGGGCGGCTCCATCATGGCCGCGGCCACGTCGCAGCTGGCGATGATGCTGTACTGCGGCGAGGTGGAGGTGTGCATCAGGTAGGCCTCGTTGAAGAGGTGCCTGTCGAGCTTCACGTCCTGCGAGTCCTGCACCAGCACGTGGCTGGCCTGGCTGATGCCGGCCAGCAGCTTGTGGATGGACTGCGTGGCGTAGACCACGGCTTTTTTAGGCCTGATGCGGTTTTTTCCCATCGCATGGTAGGCACCATAGAAGGGGTGGAAGGCCGCGTGCGGCAGCCAGGCTTCGTCGAAATGCAGGTTGTCGATGTAGCCGTCCAGCATTCCCTTGATGGTTTCGGTGTTGTAGAGCACGCCGTCGTAGGTGGACTGCGTCAGCGTCAGCACGCGCGGCTTGACCTTGCTGCTGTCCACGCCCTTGAGCAAAGGGTTGGCGTCTATCTTGGCGCGGATGGCGTCCGGCTCGAATTCGCTCTGCGGAATCGGGCCGATGATGCCGAAATGGTTGCGCGTCGGCTTCAGGAACACCGGGATCGCCCCGGTCATGATGATGGAGTGCAGGATGGACTTGTGGCAGTTGCGGTCGACCACCACCACGTCGCCGGGCGCCACCGTGTGGTGCCAGACCATCTTGTTGCTGGTGGAGGTGCCGTTGGTCACGAAGAAGCAGTGGTCGGCGTTGAAAATGCGCGCCGCGTTGCGCTCGCTGGCGCCTATCGCGCCGTCGTGGTCCAGCAACTGGCCGAGTTCTTCCACCGCGTTGCAGACGTCGGCGCGCAGCATGTTCTCGCCGAAAAACTGGTGGAACATCTGCCCGACCGGGCTTTTGAGAAAAGCCACGCCGCCGGAATGGCCGGGGCAGTGCCAGGAATAGGAACCGTCCTCGGCGTAGTCCAGCAAGGCCTTGAAAAACGGCGGCTGCACGCCTTCCAGGTAGCTCTTGGCCTCGCGCAGGATGTGGCGCGCGACGAACTCGGGCGTGTCCTCGAACATGTGGATGAAGCCGTGCAGCTCGCGCAGGATGTCGTTGGGGATGTGGCGCGAGGTCTTGGTCTCGCCATAGACGTAAATCGGCACGTCCAGGTTCTTGCGGCGCACCTCCTCGATAAAGGTGCGCAGGTTCAGCACGGCGGGATCGAGGTCGGGGCCGGGCGAGAACTCCTCGTCGTCGATCGACAGGATAAAGGCGCTGGCCCGGCTTTGCTGCTGGGCGAACTGCGAGAGGTCGCCGTAGCTGGTGACGCCCAGCACCTCGAAGCCTTCGCTCTCGATGGCCTGCGCCAGCGCGCGAATACCCAGGCCGGAGGTATTTTCAGAACGGAAATCTTCGTCAATGATGACGATGGGAAAGCGGAATTTCATGGCGGGGAGAGCAGTTCAAGGGCGCCCTGAACCTGTCGGAGGGCATGGGGAACGCTCAAAAGGCATAGACAGGTTGAGCCCGAGCGGCGGGAATGAAGCTTTTTCCAAGCAGCGAAGTGTAAGGACATATTGTTGCGCTACGCTTGTCTTGGGGTCTAATTGCCCCAAAATGTAGCGGATGACCGACAAAAGGAGGAAGCATGAGTGAATCGACGATCTGGTGGCTGCTGGCCGGCGTGGCGGTCGCGGTGGAGCTGGCGACGGGAACGTTTTACCTGCTGATGGTGGCCATAGGGCTGGCGGCCGCTGCCGTTTCCGCCCACCTGGGCGCATCAATGTCCGTGCAGCTGATTACCGCGGCCGTGGTGGGTTCGGCCACCGTCGGCATTGCCCATTTCGTCCGGAGCCGGGGCCCCGAAGCCCTGCCGCCCGGGACCAATCCGGACGTCAACATGGATATCGGCGAAACCGTGCAGGTCGACGACTGGCAAGCTGACGGCACGGCGCTGGTGCGCTACCGCGGCGCGCAGTGGGCGGTTGTTCAGGCGGCCGGCGCGGTGCCCTCAGCGGGCCTGCACCGTATCCGGGAAGTCATTGGCAGCAAACTGGTCGTAGAAAAAATCTGAGGGAATCACCATGTCGTCTTATGTAGCACTTATCGTTTTCATCGTCGCGATGATTTTTGTCATCCGCGCCATCAAGGTCGTGCCCCAGCAGAATGCCTGGGTCAAGGAGCGCCTCGGGAAATATGCGGGAACCCTGACCCCCGGCCTGAACTGGCTGATTCCCTTTGTCGACCGCGTCGCCTACAAGCACAGCCTCAAGGAAATCCCGCTGGACGTGCCCAGCCAGGTCTGCATCACGCGCGACAACACCCAGCTGCAGGTGGACGGCATCCTCTACTTCCAGGTGACCGACCCGATGCGCGCCAGCTACGGCTCGTCCAATTACATCGTGGCCGTCACGCAACTGGCCCAGACCTCGCTGCGCTCCGTCATCGGCAAGCTGGAGCTCGACAAAACCTTTGAAGAGCGCGACATCATCAACGCGCAAGTCGTTGCCGCCATTGACGAAGCGGCGCTGAACTGGGGCGTGAAAGTGCTGCGCTACGAAATCAAGGACCTGACGCCGCCCAAGGAAATCCTGCACGCCATGCAGTCGCAGATCACCGCCGAGCGGGAAAAACGCGCGCTGATCGCGGCATCGGAAGGCCGCCGCCAGGAACAGATCAACATCGCCACCGGCGAGCGCGAGGCCTTTATCGCCCGCTCCGAAGGCGAAAAACTGGCCGCCATCAACAACGCCCAGGGCGAAGCGGCGGCCATCATGGCCGTGGCCGACGCCAATGCCAAGGCCATCGAGATGGTGGCGGCCGCCATCCGCCAGCCCGGCGGCGAGCAGGCCGTGCAGCTCAAGGTCGCCCAGCAGGCGGTAGACGCCTATTCCAAGGTGGCCAAGGACGCCACCACCACCCTGATCGTGCCCAGCAACATGACCGAGGTCGGCGCCCTGATCGGCTCGGCCATGAAAATGGTGCAGGCCAACAAGGCCTGACACAGGCAGCCGGAGACACACGCCATGACCGAAAAAAACGTCCTGGGCACAGACCTGGTGCCCTGCTCCTACGACCCGCTCACCGGCTATTTCCGGGACGGCTGCTGCAACACGGACGCCTCGGACCTTGGCTCCCACCTGGTCTGCGTGCGGGTGAGCGCCGAATTCCTGGCGTTTTCCGCCTTGCGTGGCAATGACCTGAGCACACCGCGGCCCGCCCACCGTTTTGCCGGGCTCAAGCCGGGCGACCGCTGGTGCCTGTGCGCCAACCGCTGGCGGGAGGCGCTGGAGGCCGGCCAGGCGCCGCCCGTCGTGCTGGAATCCACCCACAGCAAGGCGCTGGAATTCGTCACCATGGCTCAGCTGGAAAAACACCGCTTCCAGGGCGCCGTCCATTAGTACGCTCATTTGTGGCGCGTTTTCAGCCCGGCAGGCCGAGGCACTGCTATAATCAAAGGCTTCGCGGAAGGGTGGATGAGTGGTTTAAGTCACACGCCTGGAAAGCGTGCGTAGGGTTAAACCTACCGCGGGTTCGAATCCCGCCTCTTCCGCCAATAGTCAAGTTGCCGTGAGTTTCCACACGGTGGCAAAAACTCCTGAAAGCCCAGCCAGTCTGGGCTTTTTTGTGCCCGCGCCACTTTCCGGCGCACGCTGGTTGCGTGCCGGCCAAAAAAAAAGCCACCTTGCGGTGGCTTTTTTTGTTCGCGGTGAACGATCAGTTCAGAGCGGACTTCTTGCCGTCCTTGTAGACGTACAGGGTGATGGCGGGGTTCTTCAGTTCGCCATTGGGTTCAAAGGAGATCGTGGTGGTCACGCCCTTGAAGTTGGTCTTGATCAGCTCAGGGGTGTAAACCTTTGGATCCCAGGAACCGGCGCGCTTCATCGCGTCAACCAGGACGAAAGTCGCGTCATAGGTGTACGGGCTGTAAACCTGGAACTGGTTGGGGTACTTGGCGTCGTAACGCTTTTTCCAGGCTTCGCCGCCAGGCATTTTTGCCAGGGAAGCGCCGCCTTCAGCGCAGACCACGTTGCCGATGGTCTTGGCGCCGGCTGCCAGCTTGGCCAGTTCGGCCGTGCAGATGCCGTCACCGCCGAAGTACTTGACGTTGCTCATGCCGAGCTGTTCCATCTGGCGCAGCATGGGGCCGCCTTGTGGGTCCATGCCGCCGAAGAAGATGGCGTCAGGAGCCTTGGCCTTGACCGCGGTCAGGATAGCCATGAAGTCGGTGGCTTTGTCGGTCGTGAACTGCTCGTCAACGACGGTCATGCCTTTTGCCAGGGCCGTCTTCTTGAACACTTCAGCAACGCCTTGGCCGTAAGCGGTACGGTCGTCGATGATGGCGACTTTCTTCAGCTTCAGCGCGTCGGCGGCATAGAAAGCCAGGCCGGCGCCCAGGGCGTTGTCGTTGGCGATGATGCGGTAGGTGGTTTTGTAGCCTGGCTTGGTCAGGTTGGGGTTGGTTGCAGCGCCCGTGACGTGGGGAATGCCGCAGTCGTTGTAGACCTTGGAAGCGGGAATCGTCGTGCCGGAATTCAGGTGGCCGACCACGCCAGCGACTTTGGAGTCGCACAGTTTTTGTGCGGCTGCGGTGCCCTGTTTTGGATCAGCAGCATCATCTTCAGCAACAATTTCAAACTTGACCTTCTTGCCGCCGATGACCACGTTTTGCGCGTTCAGGTCTTCGATGGCCATGCGCACGCCGTTCTCATTGTCTTTGCCGTAATGGGCCTGCGAGCCGGACAGCGGCGCCACGTGACCAATTTTGACGACTGCGTCTTGGGCAGAAGCAAAACCCGCCACCGCAGCGAGGGCAGCCACTACTGTCAGTTTTAATTTCATTTGCATAAAAAACACTCCGATTAGGAAATTACCGTTAAAGGTTGAGAACGAATTTTTTTACTCAACGGGGCCGAACATAACGCAATTTCCGGGCCCGCACCATAGCAACGTCCCTAGGTTAATTTCTGATAAGGGGGTTTACCCGGGGAGCAGGCCGGCTTATGTGAGAACGTGTTTCAGCAGCGCCTGCGATGGCGCCGCGCGCGCAAAACACGCAGGCCCAAACAGTCACCTGGGTGACCTATCCGCCGGCCGGCGGCGGCTTGGTTTCATTCGCGAAAGCCTGGCTCACGGACTGGCGAACAACGTCTTCGATTTCCTCGCGAAGGCGCGGCGCCAGGCTTTGCGTGTGCTCAAGAATGAGCTGGCCCACCACCTCGCGCAAACGCCGGTCCAGCATCAGGTCCACACGCTGCAGCACGCGCTGCACCATCTGTTCCTGCAGGTCCGGTGAAGCCGCCGGTGCGGCCGGCTGCGCGGGCAAAGCAGCTGCCGCTGCGGCCGGGCCCGAAGCCGGCATGGGCGCTGCGACGGGCCGCACGACTTCCGTCAGGGTCGGCACAAAGCGCGGCGGCGCGGGCGGCGGACGGTTCATGCGCCCTCCCCGGCCGTGGCCAGGTCATGCCGTTTCATCGCATAGCCCCTGTCGGTGTAATGTTTCCAGCGGCTGCGCGCGGCGAGGCGGTCTTCATCTTCCCGCGCCACCACTTCGATAAAACGTTCAAAGCGCTCGAACTCGGGCGGAATGCCCTGCCCCAGGTTGACCAGCACGCCGTAATGCGGGCAGTCCTGCAGCGACTCGGCCAGCACCACGGGCGAGGCCGCCAGGGTGCTTTGCGCCGAGCCGGCTCGGCAATGCGGCACAAACTCGGCTGGCGAAAAACTCCACATCAGCTGGTCCAGCTCGGCCAGCATCGCCGGCTCGCCCGTCACCACCACGCTCGCGCCGCTGAGGTAAGCCTTTCGTAGCAGCCGGCAGCTGTAGGCCAGCTTGTCGGGCACGTTGAAGTGAAAAGCGATTTCGGTCATGCCCGTGTTCTGGCCGCAGCCTTGGGTTTGCCCGATGCCTTGGGCTTGGCGGGCGCCCTGGGTTTGGCCGCAGCCGCCTGGCCAAGCAGGTAGTCCAGCAGCAGCGGCACGGGCCGGCCGGTGGCCCCCTTGGCGGCGCCGCCTTTCCAGGCAGTGCCGGCGATGTCCAGGTGCGCCCAGGGGAAGCTGGCCGCAAAACGCTGCAAGAACTTGGCGGCGGTGATCGCGCCGCCGGCCCTGCCGGCGACATTGGCGACGTCGGCAAAATTGGTCTTCAGGCCTTCGGCGTAGTCCTCGTCCAGCGGCATGCGCCAGCACAGGTCCATGGACGATTCGCCGGCCTGCGCCAGCGCCTCGGCCAGCGCATCGTCGGTGGAAAACATCCCGCTGCGCACACCGCCCAGCGCGATCACGCAGGCGCCGGTCAGCGTGGCGATGTCGACCACCGCCCTGGGCTTGAAGCGCTCGGCGTAGGTCAGGGCATCGCAGAGCACCAGGCGCCCCTCGGCGTCGGTGTTCAGGATTTCGATGGTCTGGCCGCTCATGCTGGTGACCACGTCGCCCGGCTTGACGGCGCGGCCGCCCGGCATGTTTTCGCAGGCCGGGATCAGGCCCACCACATTGAGCGCGGGCTGCAGCTCGGCCAGCGCCCGGAAGGTGCCCAGCACGCTCGCGGCGCCGCACATGTCGAATTTCATTTCGTCCATCTCGGCGGCCGGTTTGATGGAGATGCCGCCGGTGTCAAAAGTGATGCCTTTGCCGACCAGCACCACGGGCGCCGCGGACTTGGCCGCACCGTCGTAGCGCAGCACGATGAAGCGCAGCGGCTCGGCCGTGCCCTGGGCCACGGCCATGAAGGAGCCCATGCCCAGTTTGGCGACCTCTTTGGGGCCCAGCACCTCGACCTTGATATTGCGCAGCTTGCCCAATTCCTTGGCGGCGTCGGCCAGCAGAGTCGGCGTGGCATGGTTGGACGGCCGGTTGGCCCATTCCTTGGCGAATTCCAGGCCTTTGACCAGCGCCACGCCTTTGTCCAGGCCGGCCTTGGCCGCCTTGGCATTCGCGGCGTCGCCCACGGCCAGCAGCACGCGCTGCAGCTTCGAAGGGCTGGCCTTGGATTTGGTGGTGGTGTAGACGTAAGCCGCTTCGCTGCAAGCCGTCACGGCGGCGCGCACGGCCTCGGCCTGCAGCCCGTCCAGCAGATCCAGGCACAGCACCAGGCGCTGCGTGTTGCCGTTCTTCACGGCGCCCAGGGCCGCGGTCACGGCCGTGCGGATGTTTTTGGGGCTGGCATCGCCCACCCCCGCCAGCACCAGACGCGTGGCGGCGATGCCGGGTGCCCGGTAGGCGGCCAGCAGCTTGCCCGGCTTGGCCTCGAAGTCCCCGGACTTGATGGCCAGCGCCGTGAGCGCCGAAAGCGGGTCGCTGCCGGCCTCCCGGCCCTGGGGGATCAGCACCAGCAGTGCGTCGGTTTTTTCACTGCAAATGCGAGCGCGGGTCAGTGTTTTGAGTTCAAAGTCCATAATTCAGGGTCTGGTGGGTAAACCAAAGTAAAACAAAAATAAAACAAACGCAGATATTTCAGTCAATGTTATTCCAATCTTCGATTCGCAAAGAGCTGGCGCGCAGTTTCGGGGCCACGCTGGTGGTGCTGGTCACCATCGTGATGACCATTGTGCTGATCCGCACGCTGGGCCAGGCCTCGCGCGGTTTCATCAATCCGCAGGACGTCATGCTCTTCATGGCCTACTCCGCGCTGGGCCGCCTGCCGACCATCCTCACGCTGTCGCTCTTCATCGCCATGGTCAGCACCCTCTCGCGCATGTACCGCGACAGCGAGATGGTGGTCTGGTTCACCAGCGGCCAGGGGCTGGCCGGCTTTTTGCGGCCGCTTTTTCGCTTTTCATGGCCGGTGCTGCTGGTGATCACGCTGATGGCGCTGTTTGTCTGGCCCTGGACCAACCAGCAAACCAAGGACATGCAAAGCCGCTACGAGCAGCGCGGCGACATAGACCGCATCGCCCCCGGCCAGTTCCAGGAGTCCTCCAGCGGCAACCGGGTCTTCTTCATAGACCGCGAGCTGGCGGGCGCGCGGGCCAGCAACAATGTGTTCATCGCCGCCACCGAAAAAGGCAAAAGCTCCATCACCACCGCGCGTTCCGGCCGCATCGAGGTGCTGAACGACGCCCAGTTCCTGATGCTCGAGAACGGGCAGCGCCTGGAAAACGTGATCGGCCAGCCGGCGCTCAAGATCAGCGATTTTGAGGAGTACGGCACCAAGACCGGCGACTCCAATCCACTGGCTGAAAACGCGCCCGAAGCCAAGCTGCTGTCCACCCGCTCGCTGATCAAGGCGCCCACGCGCGGCAACCTCAGTGAACTGGCCTGGCGCATCGGGCTGGCGCTGGCAGCCATCAACTTCGTCGTGCTGGCCGTGGCCCTGGCCAGCGTGAACCCGCGCGGCGGGCGCAGCGGCAACATGATTTTTGTGCTGCTGACCTTCGTGGTCTACAACAACCTCGTCAACCTCGGGCAGAGCTGGATTTTTGTGGGCCTCATCAGCTTCAGCAACTTCCTGCTGGCCCTGCACGGCGGCGTGCTGCTGCTGGGCCTGGTCTGGCTGTCCAAGCGGCAGTTCAACTGGGTGCTCAGGCCCGCCCGGCGCATCAAGCGCCAGCCCATGGCCGTGCGCAACACCGAAAGCCAGCAAGCATGAAAACCATACGCCGCCTGATTTACGGGGAAGTGCTGGCCGCCATCGCCCTGGTGGCCCTGGGCTTTCTGGCCCTGTTTTTCTTTTTCGACCTGGTCGACGAACTGCAGTACCTCGGCAAAAGCAACGGCATCAATCCCGGCGAGATTTACCAGATCCGCCATGCGCTGCTGTATGTGGGCCTGCTGGTGCCCAACCACCTTTACGAGCTGCTGCCCATTTCGGTGCTGATAGGCACGATTTTTGTCATGGCGCGGCTGGCCCAGAGTTCGGAATACACCATCCTGCGGACCAGCGGCCTGGGCCCCTGGCGCGCGCTCAAGCTGCTGCTGGTCCTGGGCGCGCTGTTTGTGGTCTTCAGCTTTGTGGTGGGCGACTACGTGGCGCCGGCCAGCGACCGGGCCGCGCAACTGCTCAAGGCGCGCTACCAGAGCAAGATCACCATAGGCCAGACCGGCGCCTGGCTCAAGGAAAAACAGGCCTACAACACCTATGTGGTCAATGTGAGGGCCCTCACCCCCGACAACGAGATGCAGGGCGTGCAGGTGTTCGAGTTCAACAACAAGGGGCTGATCGTCTCCACCACCCAGGCGCCGTTGGCGACTTTTGCCGCCGGTGATGCCTGGCAGCTGCAGCAGGCCACGCGCGCGGAATTCGATGTCAGCGGCGCGCCCAGCGCGGCCAGGCCCCAGGAAAGCGCCAAGGTCAGCCGGGCGGTGCTGGAGACCTTTCGCTGGCCCACCGAAATCAGCGCCGAAATGGTCTCGGTGGCGCTGCTCAAGCCCGAGCGCATGGGCACCATAGACCTCTTCAACTACGTGCGCCACCTGGACGCCAACGGCCAGACGGCCCAGCGCTATGAAATCGAGTTCTGGAAAAAGGTGTTTTACCCGCTCAGCTGCCTGGTGATGGTGATCCTGGCCCTGCCCTTCGCCTACCTGCACTTCCGCTCCGGCGGCATCGCCGGTTATGTGTTTGCCGGGGTCATGATAGGCATCAGCTTCTTCCTGCTCAACAACGTCTTCGGCTACATCGGCAACCTGCGCAACTGGATGCCCTGGCTGGCGGCCGCCACGCCCGGCATGCTTTACATGGCCGTCTCGCTGGGCGCTTTCGGCTGGCTGGTGCTGCGGCGCTAGCGCGTGACCATGGCGGCGACCACAGCACAGCCCCGCGGCATCATCCTGCTGGCCCACGGCTCGCGCGACCCGCTGTGGCGCGCGCCCATAGAAGCCGTGGCCGCGCAGGTGCGCGCCGGCGCGCCCGGCACCCCGGTGCGCTGCGCCTACCTGGAGCTTTGCCCGCCCACCCTGCCTGAAGCCGCCGCGGAACTCGCCGCCGGCGGCGCGCGCGCCATCCGGGTGTTTCCGCTGTTTTTCGGCGTGGGCAAACATGCCCGCGAGGACTTGCCGCGGCTGGTAGGGCAAATCCAGGCCAGCCACCCCGGCGTCGCCGTGGAGCTGCTGCCCACCGCCGGCGAATATCCCGAACTGACGGCCCTGATGGCCGGCATCGCGCTGGGCTGAGCCGGGCCGGCGCGGCCGCTGGCAAGCTGCCGGCCGCTTCTTTAGCGCAATACAGGCATAATAAAGTGAATAATTAGCCTGAATTCGATATGAACCTTCACCAATTCCGCTTTGTCCAGGAGGCCATACGGCGCAACCTGAACCTCACCGAAACCGCCAAGGCCCTGCACACCTCGCAGCCCGGCGTTTCCAAGGCCATCATCGAACTTGAAGAAGAACTGGGCGTGGAAATCTTTGCCCGGCACGGCAAGCGCCTCAAGCGCGTCACCGAGCCCGGCGAGCATGTGCTCAAAAGCATAGAGCTCATCATGCGCGAGGTCGGCAACCTGCGCCGCATCGGCGAGCAGTTCTCGGCCCAGGACAGCGGCACGCTGTCCATCGCCACCACGCACACCCAGGCCCGTTATGTGCTGCCGCAGCCGGTGGCCAAGCTGCGCGAGGCTTTCCCCAAGGTCAACGTCAGCCTGCACCAGGGCTCGCCCGACCAGGTGGCGCGCATGGTGCTCGACGAGGTCGCTGAAATCGGCATCGCCACCGAGTCGCTGACGCAGTACGACGACCTCGTCACCCTGCCCTGCTACGAATGGCAGCACATGCTGGTGATCCCGGTGGACCACCCGCTGGCGAAAAAGGAAAACATCTCGCTGGAAGACCTGGCCGAGGAACCGCTGATCACCTACCACCCGTCTTTCACCGGTCGCACCAAGATAGACTTGGCCTTTGCCGCCAAGCGCCTGCAGCCGCGCATTGCGCTCGAAGCCATAGACTCCGACGTGATCAAGACCTATGTGCGCCTGGGCCTGGGCGTGGGCATCGTGGCCGAAATGGCCATCAAGGAAGACGGCACCAACAGCGACCTGATCGCCATCCCGGCCGGCCCGCTGTTCGGCATCAACGTGGCCCGCGTGGCCTTCAAGCGCAGCGCCTACCTGCGCAACTTTGTCTACAAGTTCGCCGAACTGCTCAGCGACAAGCTGGACCGTGCGCTCATCACCAAGGCCATGGCCGGCCGTGTGAATGACTACGAGATTTGACCCACCCCTGAAGCGCCCTCCGCAGCCATGACCACCACCCTCGAACGCACCCCCACACTGACCACCAAGCTGCCCGCCGTCGGCACCACCATCTTCACGGTCATGTCCACCTTGGCCGCCGAAAAAGGCGCGGTCAACCTGGGCCAGGGTTTCCCCGATTTTGAATGTGACCCGCAACTGGTCAATGCCGTCACCGACGCCATGACCCAGGGCCTGAACCAGTACCCGCCCATGACGGGCGTGCCGGTGCTGCGCGAGGCCATCTCGGCCAAGGTGGCCAAGCTCTACGGCCACCGCTACAACGCCAACAGCGAGATCACCATCACCGCGGGCGCGACGCAGGCCATCATCACCATCATCCTGGCCGTGGTCCATCCCGGCGATGAAGTCATCGTGCTGGAGCCCTGCTACGACAGCTATGTGCCCAATATCGAACTGGCCGGCGGCAAAGTGGTTCGCGTGCCGCTGACGCCGGGTACCTTCCGCCCCGACTTCGGCAAGATCGCCGCGGCCATCACGCCGCGCACGCGCGCCATCATCGTCAACTCGCCGCACAACCCCAGCGCCACGGTCTGGAGCGAAGCCGACATGCTGGCGCTGCAGGAGCTGCTGGCGCCCACCGACGTTCTCCTGATCAGCGACGAGGTCTACGAGCACATGGTGTTCGACGCGGCCCAGGGCCGCATCCACCAGAGCGCGGCGCGCTTCCCGGGCCTGGCCGCGCGCGCCTTTATCGTGAGCAGCTTCGGCAAGACCTACCACGTCACCGGCTGGAAGGTCGGCTACGTGGCGGCGCCCGCGGCCCTCACCGCCGAGTTCCGCAAGGTGCACCAGTTCAATGTCTTCACGGTCAACACGCCGGTGCAGCACGGCCTGGCCGCCTACATGGCCGACGAGCAGCCCTACCTGGGCCTGCCGGCTTTTTACCAGCGCAAGCGCGACCTGTTCCGGGAGGGCCTGGCCAAAACCCGTTTCAAGCTGCTGCCCAGCGAGGGCAGCTACTTCCAGTGCGTGGACATTTCGGAAGTGAGCGACCTTGATGAAGCCGAATTCTGCAAATGGCTGACCACCGAGATCGGCGTCGCGGCCATTCCGCTGTCGGCTTTTTACGGCAACGGCTTCGACCAGCGTGTGGTGCGCTTTTGCTTCGCCAAGAAGGATGAGACCCTGAACACGGCGCTGCAGCGCCTGGCCAGGCTGTAGGCCAAGGCTGTCAGCGTTGGCCGACGGCTGGACAGGCCCCCCTCCTGCTTGATCGTGCCTGGGCCCGGGCAAGAATCAAGGCACATAACAAGGAGTGCTTTCATGTCCCTCTCGCTCATCCTGCTGATTGTCTTGATCCTGATCCTGGTCGGCGCCCTGCCCACCTGGGGCCACAGCCGCAGCTGGGGCTATGGGCCCAGCGGCGGTATCGGCCTCGTGGTGCTGATCCTCGTGATCCTGCTGCTGATGGGACGCATCTAGCCACACGGTCTCACCAGGAAAAATGGCCTTGCATTGCAAGGCCATTTTTTTGCGCGCCTCAAAACCCGGCATCAACTATTCAGTTGAGCCCAGGCCTTTTAGTTCCGGCATAACAAGCCTTCGGCAATTGTTAGCCTTCGCTGAAAGGCTGGGCTCAACTATTCAGTTGAGCCCAGGCCTTTTCTAAGCGTTTGATGCTGACCGGCTGCGGCGTGCGCAACTCTTGCGCAAAAAAGCTCACGCGCAACTCCTCCAGCAGCCAGCGGAACTCCTGCATGCGCGCGTCGACCGCGCCCTTGCGTTCGGCCACCAGGCGCCAGTAGCGTTGTTCCTGCGGCCGCAGCTCGGCCAGGCGCGCCGCGTCGCGTGCCGGGTCGGTGCGCCATTTTTCCAGCCGCAAGGTGATGGCCTTGAGGTAGCGCGCGAAATGCTGCAGCTGCGTATAAGGCGTGGCCGCCAGAAAGCGCTTGGGCACCAGGCGCTGCAGTTGCTGGGCGGCGTCGGCCGCCGCTTCGGCGGCGTTCTTGCTGTCCTTGATCTTGCGCTGGGCCACGGCGAATTCGGTGAGGATGCCCGCGGCCAGCCGAGCCACCTCGCTGGCGATCAGGGTCAGGCGGCCTCGGCCGTCTTCGATACGCTTCTTGAATTCACCCTCGCTGGTCGGCAGCGGATCGAGCAGGAAGGCGCGGTCCAGCGCGACCTCGATGATCTGCTCGCGCAACTCCTCGAGTGTGCCGCCACCGGAGTTGTCGGCGGCGCGGCCCACCAGCATGTAGGCCGTGGCCATCTTCTGCAGCTCGGGCAGGTTTTTCTCGAGGTATTTGAGCGCGTCCTTGATCTGCAGCGCAAACAGCCGGCGCAGGCCGGCACGGTGCTTGGCGGCCGCAACATCGGGTTCATCAAACACCTCGATGGTGACTGCGTCGCCCAGGTCGATCAGCGCCGGAAAGCCGATCAGCGTCTGGGAGCCCTTGCGGATTTCCATGAGCTCGGGCAACTCGCCAAAACTCCAGCCGGTGTAGCGTTCCGCCACCTTGACCGCCGGTTTTTCCGCGGCTGCAGTAGCGCCGGGCTTGCCGGTGGGGGGCGTCTTGCCTGGACTGGCGGCCGGCTCGGGCGCTTTGGCCAGGTTCTTGAGCCCGGCCAGCGCCTGGAAGGCGCCGCGCGCCTGTGAGCCCAACTCGCCCTTGAGCGCGCCCAGGTTGCGGCCCGCGCCCAGCTGGCGGCCGTGCTCATCGACCACACGAAAGTTCATGAACAAATGCGGCGGCAGCATGTCCAGCTTCATGTCGTTGCGCTTGATGTCCAGCGAGGTCGCGTCGCGCACCAGCTTGAGCACCGCGTCGGTCAGCGATCCGCTGCCGAAGACCTCGGGCTGCAGCAGCTGCTCCGTCATGCGGGCGGCGGTCTCGGGCAGCGGCACCAGGCGCGAGCGCGGGCGCTGGTGCAGGGTCTTGATCAGCGCCTGGACCTTGTCCTTGAGCATGCCGGGCACCAGCCACTCGCAGCGCTCCTCGTTGACCTGGTTGAGCGCGAACAGCGGCACCTCGACGGTCACGCCGTCGCGCGCGTCGCCGGGCTCATGCAGATAAGTCACCCCGCAATCCACACCGCCCATGCGCAGGGTCTTGGGAAAGGACTGGGTGGTGATGCCGGCGGCCTCATGGCGCATCAGCTCTTCGCGCGTCAGCAGCAAGAGCTGCGGCTGCTTTTTCGACTCTTCCTTGTACCAGTGCTCACAACCCGCGCCGCTGTGCACGTCGGCCGGCAGTTGCTGGTCGTAAAAGGCGTAGATCAGCTCCTCATCGACCAGCACGTCCTGGCGCCTGGCCTTGTGCTCCAGGTCCTGCACCTGCTGGATCAGCTTCTGGTTGGCCGCCAGGAAAGGCAGCTTGGTGTCCCAGTTGCCGGCCACCAGCGCCTCGCGGATAAAGATCTCGCGCGCCGTGACCGGGTCGACCCGGCCGAAGTTGACACGCCGGCCGTTATAGACCACCAGGCCGTACAGCGTGGCGCGCTCCAGCGCCGTGACCTGGGCGGCTTTTTTCTCCCAGTGCGGGTCCAGCAATTGTTTGCTGAGCAGGTGGCCGGCCACCTGCTCTATCCAGGCCGGGTCTATGTTGGCGATGCCGCGGCCGAACAGGCGCGTGGTTTCCACCAGCTCGGCCGCCACAATCCAGCGGCCCGGTTTTTTGCTCAGGCGTGCGCCGGGATGGCGGTAGAACTTGATGCCGCGCGCGCCCAGGTACCAGTCTTCTTCGTCGCTCTTGCAGCCTATATTGCCGAGCAAACCGCAGAGCATGGAAAGGTGTAGCTGCTCGTAGCTCGCGGGCTTGTCATTGAGCACCCATTTTTGCTCGCCGACCACCGTGTGCAGCTGCGAATGGATGTCGCGCCACTCGCGCACGCGGCGCACGTTGACGTAATTCTCGCGCAGCAGGTTCTCGTACTGGCGGTTCGAAAGCTTGTGGTCCGTGCCGTGCCCGCCACGCGCATCGCCCAGCCATTTCCAGAGCTTGAGGTAGCCGCTGAACTCGCTTTTTTCGTCGTCGAACTTGGCGTGCTGCTGGTCGGCCTGGGCCTGCTTGTCCATGGGCCGGTCGCGCACGTCCTGCACGCTCAGCGCGCTGGCGATCACCAGCACCTCGTCCAGCGCGTTGCGGTCCCTGGCCTCCAAAATCATGCGGCCCACGCGCGGGTCCAGCGGCAGTTTGGCCAGCGTACGGCCCACGGGCGTGAGTTCGTTGTCCTCGTCCACCGCGCCCAGCTCGGCCAGCAGCTGGTAGCCGTCGGCAATCGCGCGGCGCTGGGGCGGCTCGATGAAGGCGAACTCCTCGACATTGCCCAGGTGCAGCGCCTTCATGCGCAAAATCACCGAGGCCAGCGAGCTGCGCAGGATTTCCGGGTCGGTAAAGGGCTGGCGGCCCTGGAAGTCTTTCTCGTCATACAGGCGTATGCAGATGCCGTCGGCCACGCGGCCGCAGCGGCCGGCGCGCTGGTTGGCCGCGGCCTGCGACACCGGCTCCACCATGAGCTGCTCAACCTTGTTGCGAAAGCTGTAGCGCTTGACCCGCGCGGTGCCGGCATCGATCACATAACGGATGCCGGGCACGGTCAGCGAGGTTTCGGCCACATTGGTGGCCAGCACGATGCGCCGGCCGCTGTGGCCGTCGAAAATCCGGTCCTGCTCGGCCTGGCTCAGGCGCGCGAACAGCGGCAGCACCTCGGCGTTGCGCGTCAGCGGCTGGTGCGCCAGGTGCTTGCGCAAATGGTCGGCCGCCTCGCGGATCTCGCGCTCGCCCGGCAGAAACACCAGGATGTCGCCCGCGCTGTGCGGGCTCAGCCAGAGCTCGTCGACGGCGTCGGCGATCGCGTCGTTCAGGTCATGCTCGCGCGACTCTTCAAACGGCCGGTAGCGCTGCTCGACCGGAAACATGCGGCCCGACACCATGATGACAGGCGCCGGGCCTTTGGAGGAAGCAAAGTAGTCAGCGAAGCGCTGCGCATCGATGGTCGCCGAGGTGATGACCACCTTGAGGTCGGGCCGGCGCGGCAGCAGCTGGCGCAAATAGCCCAGCAGGAAGTCGATGTTCAGGCTGCGCTCATGGGCCTCGTCGATGATGAGGGTGTCATAGGCTTTGAGCAGCGGGTCGGTCTGCGTCTCGGCCAGCAGGATGCCGTCGGTCATCAGCTTGACGGAAGCCTCGCGCGATAGCCGGTCCTGGAAGCGCACCTTGTAGCCCACCACCTCGCCCAGCGGCGTCTTGAGTTCCTCGGCGATGCGCTTGGCCACACTGGAGGCGGCGATGCGGCGCGGCTGGGTGTGGCCTATGAGCCGGCCCTGCCCCGGCGGGTAGTTGAGCTTGCCGCGCCCCATGGCCAGCGCGATCTTGGGCAACTGCGTGGTCTTGCCCGAGCCGGTCTCGCCGCAGACGATGACGACCTGGTGGGCCGCCATCGCGGCGGTGATTTCATCGCGCCTGCCGGAGACGGGCAACGATTCGGGAAAAGTGATGGTCAGGGGAGTCAAAACTGGGGACAAAGGGAAAAGCCGTAAGGAATGCCGCGGGGCCGGGACGGCCAAAGCCGCTAATTATCGGCGCTTCCGCAAAGCCCCGCGCGCCGGGGGAACGCTGCGCCGGCTCAGGCCGCCAGCACCGGCATGTCGACGATTTCCCCGCTGCCCTCGTCAAACCAGGCAATGCGGCTCGGATAGCCCAGCGCCGCGCGCGACATGCCGCGCCCCAGGCCCACCGCCGACGAGGCGCGCGCGTCGGTTTTGGACACCCGCAGCACGCCCAGGCCGACCTCCGCCGCCCAGGGTGTCTGCTGGCCGGCCGCCGTGCCGGCGTCCAGGCTGGTGTTGAGCGTCACGGTGCGCGTCAGGGCGGCCTGCACGCGGCGCGCCAGGTGGATCAGGTCGCCGCTGTCGTGGCAGTTGCGCATCAGCAGCAAAAAACCGTCCTCGCCCAGCCGCCCCATCTCCACATGGGCCGGCACGGTGCGCCGCAGCCGCCCGGCGCAGACAAACAGCGCATGGTTGACGGCCGCCAGGCCATAGAGTTTTTCGAGCACGTAGAGGTTGGCGATGGAGACCACGATCACGCCCAGCGGCACCGGCTTGTCGCGGTAGTCCCTGAAAGCCCCGTTCACCATATTGTTGGTTTCGCTGTTGGAGCGCATGCGGGTGACGGGGTCGTAGCTGGGGCCGTAGGCCATGGCCTGGTTCAGCTCGATCAGGTAGGAATAGCGTATCCACAGCACCGACGCCATGGTGGCCAGGTAGGCCGTGCCCGCCAGCGCGGCGACGGCGTGGGCCTGCCAGGGCACATGGGCGCGGTCCAGCGCCGCCCAGCTCAGGCCCACGATGGCCACCAGCATAAAAACCACGCCCGCCACCGCCACCCAGGCCAGCCGGTCGCCGCGCAGGGCGCTGCGCAGGCTCAGGGCCAGCGCCACAAACCCCATCAGCGCGGCCGCGGCCAGGCTCAGCATCAGGGACTGCTGCGGGCTCACGGCCCAGCCCAGCGCGATGACCAGGGCGGCGGCGCCCGCCAGCAGCAGCAAGGCGCGCCGCCGGGACGAGGGGCTGCGCAAAATGCCCAGGATGGAGAACAGCAGGTAGGCCAGCAAAGCCGACACCCCGCTGGCCACATGGGCCAGGAAGCGGTCCAGCGTGTCGGCGTCGCCTATGGGCAGTGCGCCCAGAAAGGCCACCACAAAGAAGGTCGAGGCCAGGGCCGAGGCCGCGGCATTGACGGCAATGCGCCGCAGGGACCGGATGTAGGCAAACACCGAACCGGCCAGCATCAGGCCGGCTGATCCGAAATAGCAGCCCCAGAACCCGATCGCATATTTATCCATAACCCCCTGACCATACCCGCCGGACCCGGTTTCGCCAAGCACCAAAAGGCGCAGGCCGTCCGGGGCTCCACCTTCATGCGGCGCCCTGTCTCCCTTACACTCACTGGACTTTTTCCGTTTGCCGGGGAAAGCGGTGCCAGGAGGCCCGGTTTTGCCTCCAACCGCCCCGCCCCGGCTGCTCCCGCCCCGCCCTTTACGACCCGAAAGCGCGCCCATGTCCGCCGTCTTCAATTTCACCTTTGTGCCCTGGTTCCGCTCGGTCGCGCCCTACATCCACACGCACCGCGGCAAGACCTTTGTGGTGGGCCTGGCCGGCGAGGCCATCGCCGCCGGCAAGCTGCAGCACATCGCCCAGGACCTGGCGCTGATCCAGAGCATGGGCGTGAAGATCGTGCTGGTGCACGGCTTTCGCCCGCAGGTCAACGAACAGCTCAAGGCCAAGGGCCATACCGCCAAGTACTCGCACGGCATGCGCATCACCGACGAGGTCGCCCTGGACAGCGCCCAGGAGGCCGCCGGCCAGCTGCGATATGAAATCGAGGCGGCTTTCAGCCAGGGCCTGCCCAACACGCCCATGGCCGGCTCCACGGTGCGGGTGATTTCGGGCAACTTCATCACCGCGCGCCCGGTCGGCATCCTGGACGGCGTGGACTTCAAGCATTCGGGCCTGGTGCGCAAGGTGGACACCGCCGCCATTGGCCGGGTGCTGGATTTCGGCGCCATGGTGCTGCTCTCGCCTTTCGGCTTCTCGCCCACCGGCGAAGCCTTCAACCTGACCATGGAAGAGGTCGCCACCTCGGTGGCCATCGCCATGCAGGCCGACAAGCTGATCTTCCTGACCGAAATTCCGGGCATACGCATACACCACGACCAGCCCGAGAGCGAGGACAACCCCATAGACACCGAGCTGCCGCTGGCCGCCGCCGAAAAGCTGCTGGCCACCCTGCCCAATGGCGAACGGCCCACCGACACCGGCTTTTACCTGCAGCACTGCGTCAAGGCCTGCAAGGCCGGCGTGGAACGCAGCCATATCCTGCCCTTCGCGGTGGACGGCTCGCTGCTGCTGGAAATCTATGTGCACGACGGCATAGGCACCATGGTGGTCGATGAAAAGCTCGAAGAGCTGCGCGAAGCCACCGGCGACGACGTGGGCGGCATCCTGCAGCTGATAGAGCCCTTTGAAAACGACGGCACCCTGGTCAAACGCAGCCGCACCGAGATCGAGCGCGACGCCGCCAACTACAGCATCATCGAGCACGACGGCGTGATTTTTGCCTGCGCGGCGCTCTACCCCTACCCCGAAGCCAAAACGGCCGAAATGGCGGCGCTCACCGTCTCGCCGCAAAGCCAGGGCCAGGGCGACGGCGAGAAAATCCTCAAACGCATCGAACAGCGCGCCCGCGCCGCCGGCCTGCAAAGCATTTTTGTGCTGACCACCCGCACCATGCACTGGTTCATCAAGCGCGGTTTTGTGCAGGTGGACCCGGACTGGCTGCCCGAAGGCCGCAAGCGCAAATACAACTGGGACCGCAAGAGCCAGGTGCTGGTCAAGAAGCTGTCCTAGCCCGGCCGGGGTTTCCCCCGCAGGGGTTTTTCTTTAGCATCGGGTCAATCCACCCTCCACACAGGACTTCTCCATGCTCCAAATGCGCCCCAACTGCGAATGCTGCAACAAGGACTTGCCCAACGAGTCGGCCGAGGCACGCATCTGCACCTTTGAATGCACGTTTTGCGCCGACTGCGCCGACACCCGGCTCAAGGGCGTCTGCCCCAACTGCGGCGGCGGCTTCACCGTGCGGCCCAGCCGCCCCGAGCGCCTTCTCGCAAAATACCCGCCCTCCACCGAGCGCGTCTACAAGCCCCAAGGCTGTGGAGCCGCCGCATGAACACCACCACCTTGCTGCTGTTTTCCGTCGTCGCGCTGGTGGCCATCGCCACGCCCGGCCCCACGGTGCTGCTGGCGCTGGCCAACGGCTCGCGCTACGGCGTGCGCCGCTCCGTGCCCGGCATGCTGGGCGCGGTGGTTTCCGATTTTGTGCTGGTGGGCGCGGTGGCCCTGGGCCTGGGCGCGCTGCTGGCCGCCTCCGAGTTCTGGTTTTCGGTGCTCAAGTGGGCCGGCGCGGCCTACCTGGCCTGGCTGGGCCTGCGCCTGCTGCGCTCGCGCGGCGGCTTTGAGATTCCCGCCGAAGGCGCCACCGGCACGCAGCACGGCAGCCGCGCGATTTTCATGAAGTCCTTCCTGGTGGCGGTGACCAATCCCAAGGGCTACCTGTTCTGCTCGGCCCTGCTGCCGCAATTCATAGACCCGGCCGCCGCCCAAGCGCCGCAGTACCTCGCGATTGCGCTGGTGTTCGCGGGCATCGATTTCTCGGTGATGTTCGCCTACGCCTTTGTCGGCGCGAAGGCAATTCGCCTGCTCAAGGCCTCGGCCACCCGCTGGATGGACCGCGCCTGCGGCGGCGCGCTGCTGGCGCTGGCCGGCTCGTTGGCCTTTTACCGGCGGGCAAACAGCTAGCCCTTGCGGGGCCCGGGCGGCCCCTATGTGCGCTGCCGAACAGACCGCTCAAAGCCCGAGCCCTCATACTCCCGGAGTCTTTCCAAAGACTTCACCCCCTCCCCGGCCAGGATCCTGGAGGCGCCGCCCCACAGCCGTCGCCTCGCGGCATCGTCGTTACTTTCACAGAAACATGGCCCATGTCACCCCTTACCAGCCTGAGCGCCCTTGAGGCGCTCGCCAAAGCCGACGGCATAGAGGTCCGGCGCCAGGAAGCGCTGCTCAAGACAGGCGCGCTGCAAACGGCCATCCTGACGAGCGAAAATTTTTCCATCATCGCGACCGACGAAAAAGGCATCATCCAGCTCTTTAACGTCGGCGCCGAGCGCATGCTGGGCTATATGGCGGCCGAAGTCGTCAACAAGATCAATCCCAGCGACATCCACGACCCGCAGGAAGTGATGGCGCGCGCGCAGGCGCTGAGCCTGGAGCTCGCCACCCCCATCACGCCGGGCTTTGAGGCCCTGGCCTTCAAGGCTTCGCGCGGCATCGAAGACATCTACGAGTTGACCTACATCTGCAAGGACGGCAGCCGCTTTCCGGCCATCGTGTCCATCACCGCCTTGCGCGACGACTTCGGCACCATCATCGGCTACCTGCTGATAGGCACCGACAACTCGGTGCGCAAGCAGGTCGAGATCGCGCTGAACGAAGCCATCGCGGTGGCCGAGAAGGCCAACCTGGCCAAATCGGACTTCCTCTCCAGCATGAGCCACGAGCTGCGCACGCCGCTCAGCGCCATCCTGGGCTTCGCGCAGCTGATAGAGTCCGGCACGCCCGTGCCCACACCTTCGCAAAAGCGCAGCGTGGGCCAGATCCTGCAGGCCGGCTGGTACCTGCTGGACTTGATCAACGAGATCCTGGACCTGGCGCTGATCGAGTCCGGCAAGCTGTCGCTGTCGCTGGAGCCGGTGTCGCTGGCCGAAGTCATGCACGAATGCGAGACCATGATCGAGTCGCAGGCCGAAAAGCGCGGCATCAACGTGAGCTTTCCGGCGTTCACCTCTCCCCTCTTCGTCAATGCGGACCGCACGCGGCTCAAGCAGGTGCTGATCAACCTGCTGACCAACGCCATCAAGTACAACACCGAACGCGGCAAGGTGACGCTCAGGTGCGTCGACATCCCGCCCGGACGCATACGCATCTGCGTGGAAGACACCGGCGAAGGCCTGCTGCCCGAGAAGATAGAGCAGCTCTTCCAGCCCTTTAACCGACTGGGGCAGGAAGCCAGCACCGAACAGGGCACGGGCATAGGCCTGGTCATGACCAAGCGGCTGGTCGAGCTGATGGGCGGCGTGATCGGCGTGGAAAGCACGGTCGGCAAGGGCAGCGTGTTCTGGATCGAAATGAACGTCACCACCGAGCAGAAATTTTCGCCGGAGCTGCTCGATCTCGCGCTCGGGCTTGCCGCGACCGCGCCAGCGGACCCGCAAACCTGCACCGTACTGTACGTCGAGGACAACCCGGCCAACCTGATGCTGGTGGAAGACCTGATCGCCAGGCGCCCGGATTTCCGGCTGCTGTCCGCACGCGACGGCATCAGCGGCATCGCCATCGCCAAGGCCGCGCTGCCCGACTTCATCCTGATGGACATCAACCTTCCCGGCATCAGCGGCATCACGGCCATGAAGATCCTGTCGGAAAACCCTTTGACGAAACACATCCCGGTGGTGGCCCTCAGCGCCAATGCCATGCCCCGCGACATTGAAAAAGGCCTGCAGGCCGGCTTCTTTCGTTACCTCACCAAACCCATCAAGATCAACGAGTTCATGGAAACGCTGGACCTGATGCTCTCCCTGGCTAAAACCAGGACCGACCGCCTTACGGCCGGGGAAACCACGCCATGAACACCGAATTCGACATCCTCAATGCAAGCATCCTTGTGGTGGACGACCAGCTTGTGAACGTTCACCTGCTCAGGCAACTCCTCGGCGAGACCGGTTACACCCGCGTCAGCGCCACCATGGATCCGCTGGAAGTTGCCGGGCTGCACGCCGAGCACCATTACGACCTGATCTTGCTGGACCTGAAAATGCCCGGCATGGACGGCTTCCAGGTCATGCAGGAACTCAAGAAGAACAGCAGCGACAACTACCTGCCCGTGATCGTGCTGACCGCGGAGCCGGGCCACAAGCTGCGCGCCCTGCAAGCCGGCGCCAAGGACTTCATCAGCAAGCCCTTTGACCTGGTGGAAGTCAAGACGCGCATCCACAACATGCTGGAAGTCCGCCTGCTGTACAGAAAACTCGCAAACTACAGCAAGCTGCTGGAGCATGCCCTGCAGCAGGGCAGCGTGGAGACCGGCGAAGCACAGCAGCGCTGAGCCGCCTCACGCCGGTCCCCTCTTGCGGGCCGCGGTATTCCCGCAGGAAAATAAAACCGTTCCGGCAAGGCGGCCGGGCCCGTTTTAGCGGTCTGAAAGCCTGCCCGGAGCCTGCGTATGACGGACCTCGCACTGCCCTACCGTGACCGCGTCCATGCCGGGCGCCTGCTGGCCGGCGCCCTGGCGGCTTGCCGCGGCCGCCCCGGCCTGCTGGTGCTGGCCCTGCCGCGCGGCGGCGTGGCCGTGGGGCGCGAGGTGGCCCGGGAACTCGAAGCGCCGCTGGACGTCTTGGTGGTGCGCAAGCTCGGTTATCCGAGGCATGAGGAATACGCCATGGGCGCCATCGCCAGCGGCGGTGTGCGGGTGATGAACCCGCCGCCCGGCGTGGCACCGCAGCCGCAGGCCGTGGCCGCCGTGCTGGCCCGGGAAGAAGCCGAGCTGGCGCGCCGTGAACAGCTCTACCGCCAGCAGCGTCCGGCGCCCGCCATCGCGGGCCGTACTGTCATCGTGGTGGACGACGGCCTGGCCACCGGCACCACGATGCGCGCGGCCGTGCAGGCGATCCGGCAGCAGCAGCCGGGGCAGCTGGTGGTGGCGGTGCCGGTCGGTTCCGCGCAGGGATGCAGCGAGCTGGAAGACCAGGGCACGGAAGTCGTCTGTCCGGCCCGCCTGGAATATTTCGGTGCCGTGAGCCAGTGGTATGTGGACTTCCCCCAGGCGACGGACGAAGAGGTGCGCCGGCTGCTGGACGACGCGCACCGGGAATACGCGCGGCAAGCCGGCCGGCCTCAATGAAAATGCATTTACTGCTTGAGTTTTTCCAGCAGGAAGTCGATGAACAAGCGAACCCGCAACGACACATGCCGCCCGTGCGGGTACAGCAGTGAAAACGGCCTGGATCGCCCCGAAAAAGGCTGCAACACCTCTTGCAACCGCCCCTGGCGCAGATCTTCTTCCACGATAAAGCGGTAAGTCTGCAGCAGGCCCGCGCCATGCCGGGCCAGCGTCACGCCGCCCAGCAGGTCCTCCGAGCAGCAGTACCCACCACTGGTGGCCACCTCCAGCAACTTGCCTGCATGGCTGAACAGCCACGGAATTTTCTGCCCGCTGCTGGGCAGCAAAAACTGGATGCAGTTGTGCTGCTGCAAAGCCTCCAGCGAAACCGGTGTTCCCGCCTGCTGCAGATAGGAGGGTGTGGCCACCACCACCAGGGCGGCATCTTCCAGCTTGCGCGCGACCAGGCCGGAGTCAGGCTGCGCTCGCCCGCGTATGGCCAGGTCGTAGCCCTCGTCAGCAAAGTTGACATTGCGGTTGCTCAGGTTGACCTCGATCTGCACTGCGGGATAAAGAGCGCGAAAGGCCGGCAGCAACGGCAGCACGCGGTAATGGCCATACGGCGTCGGCAGGCTGATACGCAGCACACCGGCGGGGGCCAATTGCTGGCCCATGGCTTCTCGCTCGGCCTCCGCCAGCTGTCCCAATGCCTGCCGCACTTGCTCAAAGTAAGCGCGGCCAGCTTCGGTCAGCCGTATCTGCCGCGTCGTGCGCGTGAAGAGCCGCACACCCAGCCTTTCCTCCAGGCGCGACACCGATCGGCTCACGGCGGGAGGTGTCAGCCCGGCACTGTTTGCGGCCGCGGTGAAGCTGCCGAGCTCTGCCGCAAGGCAAAAAAGCTCAATGCTTCCGAGCTGAAGATCCTCAAATTGACGGCTCATGGTTCTGATTCTCTGCGGATTCTCTATTACGCCATGTAACTTATGAAGTTAGTCACCCTGCATTTATCTCACCGGGCATCATCAATAGCATGGAGCTTCCCACATCACCTTGTCCAAGGAAGCGCATGAAACTGTTTTTCTCTCCCGGCGCCTGCTCGCTGGCTCCGCACATTGTTTTGAAGGAAACCCGGCAGTCATTCAAGCTAGAGAAAGTCGACACGGCCACCCACACGACTGCGGACGGCTCCGACTATTACGCCATCAACCCCAAGGGTGCGGTACCCGTGCTGGAGCTTGAGAACGGCGAGCGCCTGAGCGAAGGCCCCGTGATCGCGCAATACATTGCCGACAAGGCAGGCCGCGCCGACCTGCTCCCGGCCACCGGCACCATGGACCGTTACCGCGTGATGGAATGGCAGAACTACATCACCTCGGAGCTGCACAAAACGTTCACGCCACTGTTCAACCCGGACCTGGACAACAGCGCTAAGAAAACCCTGGGCGGCGTTCTGCGCAAAAAATACGAATGGGTCAACACCCAGTTGCAGTCCAGGGACTACTTGCTCGGCCAGTCCTTCACCGTGGCCGATGCCTATCTGTTTGCGGTGACCGGCTGGGCCAAGTACGTGTCGCTGGACCTGGCGGACCTGAAGCACCTGCAGGACTTCCAGGCACGTGTAGCCGGCCGGCCCGCGGTGCGCGAGGCCCTGAAGGCCGAAGGGCTGCTGGCCTGAGCCGCTGGAAAACCACGGCCCTGACCCAGAGGCTGGGCTTGACGGCGCCGATTGTGCAGGGCCCCTTCGGAGGCGGCCTCTCCTCGGTGGCGCTGACCGCCACGGTCAGCGAAAGCGGCGGGCTGGGCTCCTTTGGGGTGCACCACCTGACAGGCGCGCAAATTGAAGAGACGGCGCAGGCCATACGCCTTAAAACAAAGCGGCCTTTCGCCTTGAACCTGTGGGTGCCGCATGAGAACAGCGAGGATCCGCCACTCACGGACGCGCAGTTCGAGCAGTACCTGGCGCCGCTTGCCCTCTATTTCAAGGAGCTCGGCGAGCCCCTGCCCATCCGGCCAAAGCGTTTCAGCCCGCGCTATGAGGATCAGGTGGCAGGACTGCTGGCGGCCCGACCCGCGGTTTTCAGTTTTGTCTTCGGCATTCCGTCGCCGGACATCCTGCGCCAATGCAAGGCGCTGGACATCCTGACGCTGGGTGCCGCCACAACGCCTGAGGAGGCGATAGCGCTCGACAGCGCGGGCGTCGACATGGTGGTGGCAACCGGCTTTGAAGCCGGCGGGCACCGCGTGTCCTTCCTGCGCCCGGCAGGCGACTCCCTCACGGGCACACTGGCGCTGATCCCCCAGGTGGTCGACGCGATCAAGGCCCCGGTCATCGCCGCGGGTGGAATTGCCGACGGGCGGGGTATTGCGGCAGCCTTGGCGCTGGGCGCACAAGGCGTGCAGATCGGCACGGCTTTCCTGGCCTGCGCCGAGTCATCCGCCAGCGATCTTCACCGCCAAAAGCTGTTCAGCCCCGATGCCCGGTACACCGCCCTCACCCGCGTTTTCAGCGGACGCCTGGCACGCGGTATTAAAAACCGCTTGATGACCGAGTTGAACGCACACGAAGGCGAAATTGCGCCCTACCCAGTCCAAAACTGGCTGACAAGCCAGATGAAACCGGCTGCCATTGCCCAGGGCAGAACAGACCTGATGTCGCTCTGGTCCGGCCAGGCCGCCCCCCTGCTCAGGCACCGGGACGCCAATTCGCTGATGCAGGCACTGGAGCAGCAAACCGACGAAGCGCTCATGAGGGCGTTTCATCACACGGGCTGAGGCGCAGCGAGATGCAGACATTTGCAAGGGCGCATTCAAGAAAAACCAGTTCAGGCGCTTCAATGAAAGTCGCGGCTGGAGGTGCCCAGCCGCCCCAGCAGCGGCGTCAAGTCTTCCAGCCGCCGCGCCACCAGGTTGCGCACCGCGCCGTAGCCTTTGGCCGTGCCGCTTTCCTCGCTGCGCTGCCACACACCGTAGACCGCCAGCAGGCGTGAATGCAGCAGTTCGGCGCGCTGGGCCTCGCGCAGCGACTTCCAGACGATCACGTTGACCGGCCCGGTTTCGTCCTCCAGCGTGACGAAGATGGTGCCCTTGGCGGTTTGCGGCTGCTGGCGCACGGTGACGATGCCGCAGCCCGCCGCTTCCTCGCCGTCGGGCAGGGCATTGAGTTCGCTGGCGCTCAGCAGGCCCTTGCGCGCCAGCCGCTCGCGCAGCAGCGCGACCGGGTGGCGCCGCAGCGTGAGGCCTGTGGCCTGGTAGTCGAACAAAATGTTTTCGCCTTCGGGCGTGTCGGGCAGCGCCAGCGGGGTCTCATGCGTGGGCACGGACTTGAGCAGGCGCGGCGCCGGCTTGATGGCCGAGGCGTCCCACACCTGCTGGCGCCTGTGGCCCGACAGCGGCAGCAAGGCATCGGCGGCGGCCAGCGCGTTGATTTCCAGCGTGCCCAGCTGCGCGCGCGACACCAGGTCTTCGGTCGAGCTGAAAGGCGCTTGCGCCCGCGCCGCCACCAGGCGCAGGGCCGCGTCCTCGCGCAGGCCGGCCACCAGGCGCAGGCCCAGGCGGACCGCCGGCTGCATGCCGGCCGGCAGCACACCGCCAGGCTCCAGCGTGCAGTCCCAGTGGCTGTGCGTCACGTCCACGGCGCGCACCTCCACGCCGTGGCGCACAGCGTCCTGCACCAGCTGCGAGGGCGTGTAAAAGCCCATGGGCTGGGAGTTGACCATGGCCGCCAGAAAACAGGCCGGCTCATGGCACTTGAACCAGCAGCTCACATAGACCAGCTTGGCGAAGCTGGCGGCATGGCTTTCAGGAAAGCCGTAATCGCCAAAGCCCAGGATCTGGCTGAAGATGCGCTCCGCAAACTCCGTGCTGTAGCCGTTCTTGACCATGGCCTGGACCAGTCGGCCGTGGAAGCGCTCCACCCCGCCCTTGCGCTTCCAGGCCGCCATGGAGCGGCGCAGGTCGTCGGCCTCGCCGGGCGTGAAGTCGGCGGCGATCATCGCGATCTGCATCACCTGCTCCTGGAAAATCGGGATGCCCAGCGTGCGCTCCAGGGCCGGGTTGAGTGCCGGGTATTCGGGGGTGATGGTTTCGCCGCGCCTAAGGGCTTCGCGGTTCTTCAGGTAGGGGTGCACCATGCCACCCTGGATGGGCCCGGGCCGCACAATGGCGACCTCGACCACCAGGTCGTAGTAGCTGCGCGGCTGCAGCCGCGGCAGCATGGACATCTGGGCACGGCTCTCGATCTGGAACACGCCCACCGTGTCGGCCGCGCAGATCATGTCGTAGGTCTTCTCGTCGGGCTTGACCTCATGCATCTGCAGCCGGGTGCCCCGGGTCTGGTTCACCAGTGCCAGGCAGCGCCGTATGGCCGACAGCATGCCCAGCGCCAGCACGTCGACCTTGAGCAGGCCCATGGCCTCGAGGTCGTCCTTGTCCCATTGGATGATGCGGCGCTCCTCCATCGAGGCCGGCTGCACCGGCACCAGCCGCGTGAGCTTGCCCTGCGTCAGCACAAAGCCGCCCACATGCTGGCTCAGGTGGCGCGGAAAACCGATCAGTTGCGCCGACAGGTCCAGCCACTGCAGCACCGGCCCTTCCCGGCCCGCCAGGCCGGCCTGCCGGATTTTTTCCCGCAGCACCTCGCTGCCGTCAAACCAGAAATGCTCCTTGGCGAACTGGTCTATCAGCTCCGGCTCCATGGCCAGCGCCTTGCCGACGTCGCGGATCGCGCTGCGCGGGCGGTAGCTGATGATGGTGGCGGCAATCGCGGCGCGGTCGTGGCCGTATTTGCGGTAGATGTACTGGATGACCTCCTCGCGCCGTTCGTGCTCGAAGTCCACGTCGATGTCGGGCGGCTCGCGGCGCTCGCGGCTGATGAAGCGCTCGAACAGCAGCTTGCTTTCGGCCGGGTTGACGGCCGTGACGCCCAGGCAGAAACACACCACCGAATTGGCCGCCGAGCCGCGCCCCTGGCACAGGATGCCTTCCTGCCTTGCAAAACGCACGATGTCGTGCACCGTGATGAAGAACATCTCGTATTCCAGCTCTTCGATCAGCGCCAGCTCAAAGCCCAGCTGCCGCCTGACCTTGCGCGGAATGCCCCGCGGATAGCGGGTATGGGCGCCTTGCCAGCTCAGCCGCCTGAGCCAGCGCGCCGGCGTTTCGGCCGGCGGCACCATGTCGTCGCGGGGGTAGCGGTAGAGGTCGCGAATCTCGTCGAGGCTGAAGTTGCAGCGCGCCGCCACCACCAGCGTGGCGCGCAGCAGCGCGGCCGGGTAAATGCCGGCCAGCCGCATGCGCGGGCGCAGATGCGCCTCGGCATTGGCCTGCAGCGCAAAACCGCACTCATGCACCGGCCGGCCCAGCTTGATGGCCGTCATCACGTCGTGCAGCGGCTTGCGCGAGCGCTTGTGCATCAGCACATTGCCGGCCGCCACCAGGCCTATGCCGGTGCGCGCCGCCACCTCCTGCAGCTGCTGCAGGCGCAGCGCGTCGTCCAGGCCCTGCTGCAGCTCGACGGCCAGCCAGGCGGCCGCGCCAAACAGCCGCAGCGCCCAGGCGGCGTGGGCGCCCAGCGCCTGCACATGGATGGCCTCGGGCAGGGGCGAGAGCAGGATTTCACAATCGGCCAGCCGCGAAAAATCGGTCTCGGCCAGCGTGACGCGGTAGCTGCCCTTCTCGATCGCGTCGCCGGCCCGGCGTGCCTCGGTGATGAACTCGCAGAGGTTGCCCCAGCCCGCCGCGTTGTGGGGCAGCACCACCAGCCTGAAGGCCTCAGCGGCCTGCACCAGGAACTCGGCCCCCGGCAGCAGCTTGAGCCCGTGCGCGCGGGCCGCTTCATGCGCCTTCACGACGCCGGCGACCGAACATTCGTCGGTGACGGCCAGCGCCTTGTAGCCCAGCTCGGCCGCCCGCTCAGCCAGCTCGTCGGCATGCGAGGCGCCGCGCTGGAAGCTGAAGTTGCTCAGGGCATGCAGCTCGGCGTAATCGGGCAGCGCGTGGGCGGACATGGCGGCTGGCCTCAGGCAAAAAAGCCGTGCAAATACCAGGCACGCTGCCGCGCGCCCTCGGGCGTGGCGCCCAGGCGCTCGCTGTATATCCAGAGCAGGCCGCCCTGCTGGGTCCGGTAAATGAAGTAGTCGCGCAGCGCCCACGGCTTTTCGCTGAGGCCAGCGCCGCGCGCAGCTTCGCTGTCCGCCAGCAGCCATTCGGCGGCCTCCAGGCGCTGCGGCCCGGCCAGGCGGCGCAGCGGGCCCTGGTAAACCGGGTTGTTGCCGGCGGCGGCCAGTTTGACCGGCTCGGGCAGCAGCCAGGCCGGGTACAGGGCTTCGGTCCTGGCCTCCGGGGGCAGGCTGCTGGAAGCCGCTTTTGAGTCCTTTGAACGCTTGCGGCCGGGCCGGGCGGGAGAAAGCTGCGCGCTGACCGCTGCAATCATGCCCCTGGCCGGCACCCAGCGCTGCATCAGCTCCGGCCTGTGGTCGGCGCAAGGCTGCCAGGCCCGCACCCGCGCATCGCCCAGGCGGGCGCTCAGGCGCTCGACCAGTTCCACCACGCCGTCGCCTTGCCGGCGCGCCTCCATCAGCAGGCTGCCGGTGGCGGCGGCCGCGTCGGCCAGCAACTCGGTGGCCAGCGATTGCAAAGTCAGGCTGTGCACCGGCGCCAACAGCTTTTGCTGCGCCAGGTGCTCGGCGATAAGGCGCGCCACATGGCGCAGGTCTTGCGCGGGCTGGGCCGTGCGCACTTCGAGCTCGCCCGTGGGCGGCACGTCGCGGCGCTTATCCAGGTGCCAGGTGATTTTCAGGGCGCTGAGCCCGCTTTGCCGGCCCAGCAGCCAGGCGTGCAGTTGCACCAGCAGCCGTTCCACACCGGCCATCAGCGCGGGGGCGTGGGTGACCAGTGCGTTGAGCTCGAGTTTTTCCTCGAAGTGCTCGGGCAGCAGCAGCCACTCGTAGTCGTCGGGCGCGCTGCCGCGCGCGCGGTCCAGCGCCTGCAGCAGTTCCGCACCGAAGCGCCGCGCCACGCCGTCGCGCGGCAGGCGCAGCAGGTCGTCCCAGGTGCGGCAACCTATGCGCTCGAGCACGCCCAGGTGCGGGCGGGCGGCCGTCAGCGTGTGCATGGGCAGCTCGGCCACGCGTTTTTTGGCGGCGGCCCCACCCTCGCCCAGCACACGCAAGCGGCCCAGCGCGATCAGCGAGGTCGCGCCCTGCGCGCGCCGGACTTCGGCCCGCAGCCCGTTCTCCTCAAAAAAAGCCTCCAGGCGCTGCGCCAGCAGCTGCATCAGCCGCGCCAGCCCGCCAAAGAGGCGCAGGCTGCCGGTCACGTCCATCAGCACGGCTTCGTCGACCAGCGCCACGCGCGGCGTCAGGCCCAGCGCCAGGCTGGCCGCCGCCTGCTGCAGCATGGCGGCATCCATGGGGCAAGCCGGCTGGCCCGCCTCAGTGGTGGTCGAGATGCGCAATGCGATCCAGCAGCGCATGGATGGGACTCTCGGGTGAACCAAGGGGAAGCGACACCAGTGAAGGCAGCAGCAGGGGCGCCGCAATGCCGGCTTCTTCGCACTGGCGGCGTGCCCTTTCGCGGCTGGCCGCCAGCAGCGCGGCCAGCCGGGCCGGCCGGGTGTCCAGCAGCAGCGGCGCGGCCAGCGGCGGGCCGCGCCGTTTGAACACATCAATCCGCAAACTGCCCGCCTCATCGGCCACGCCCTCCAGCCGCAATCGCAGCGGCGCGGGCGAGGACTCCTGCTGCGCCCGCAGCGGCCTAAAGACAAACAGCAGCTTGTGGTGCGCATGGGCGGCGATCTGCAGGCGGCGCAGGTGCGCGCTGCGCGCATCGGGCAGCCAGGCCAGCACGCTGTGCACATCGGCGCATTGCAGCGCCTCGCGCGTGGCCCACAGCAGCGAGGGCGCGTCGCCGGGCTGGCCTTCGATGCTGAGCAGGCGCCGCATGTCCAGCGCCCGCGCGCCCAGCGCCGGGCCGAAAGGCAGCCAGGGCGCGCCCACCAGCACCGTCAATTCACGGCCCTGGGCCTGCAAGGCCGCCAGCGCCGGCGCCACCAAACCCCATTCATGCACACCGGCCTGGGGCTGCAAGAGCTCGATCAAGGCCCCGCGCGGCCAGCCCCCGCCGGGCAGCGCGGCGTCCAGCGCCGCATAGCCCGTGGCGACGGTTTGCACACTCGCGCTGCCCAACTCGCCGGCGCGCCAGACATGGGCATTGGCGAAGTCCGGCAAGGCGCGGGCTGCGGGGGTTGGCGAAAGCATGGCGGGAGGTTCAAATCCGGATAAATACTGTATTTAAATACAGTATATTCCTTGACTCACCTGAACTGCATGCATTCTAAAAAACACATTGATGCTAAAATGCCATGATGCGAACCACGCTTGATCTACCCGATTCCCTGCTCCGGGAACTTAAAACCCGCGCAGCGCAGAACGGCCAAAGCCTGAAATCCCTGCTGAACGAATTGATTCAGCGGGCCATGCGCATGCCTGCCACGCCGGACCTTGCGCAGCAAGCCGTCCCCGCCTTGCCGGTGTTGAAACGGCTACAGGGCTTGCCAGATGCAAGCGCTAAGCCCATCCCCGCGCAAAGCAACGAGGAGCTTGAAGATCAGGCGCTGCAGGAAGACATAGCAAAACTCCGGCGTATCGGGTTCATCCGATGACAGCGCCCGACCTGCTGGACGTGAACGTCTGGCTGGCGCTGGCCTACCCCGGGCATACGCACCACGAAGCCGCCAGACATTACTGGGCCGGCGCCTCCTCGCCGCTGGCGTTCTGCCGCTCCAGCATGCAGGGTTTCCTGCGCCTGGTGACCCAACCCGCCGTCATGGGCGCCGCAGCCCATACACCCGAAGAAGCATGGGCCATTTACGAAGCCCATTTAAGCGGCGGGCGCGCCGTGTTGCTGCCGGAGCCCGCAACAGCCGAAGCGCAAATGCGCCGCTACACCACCCGCCCGGGCTTTCGCCCCCGCGACTGGACCGATGCCTGGCTGGCCAGCTTTGCCGTGACCGCCGGTTGCCGCATGGTGTCTTTTGATGCGGGATTCACGCAATACGAATCACTGGATTTTTTGCAGCTGAAAACCTGAACACCAGGCTTTGCGGGAAATCGCGCATAACCCGGGCCGCGTAATGCCCTGTAATGGCGCCCCTGTCACGGCGACCGTAAATTGGTGCCTCCTTCGCTGGGTGACCCAAGCCGAGGGTATTTTTCAACCCTTGAAGGAGAAGAAACATGGCCACCAACATCACCGTGAACATTTCGGGCGGATCGGACAAGGAAAACGTCACGGCCGCCACATTGGCCAACAAGCGGTGGGGGCAAAACGGCACGGCGCAGTTTGGCCAGGCCCAGCAAGTCAACGCCGGCGGCACCACCCTCACGATCTACAAGACAACGGCGCCCCGCCAGCTGTCCATCGCCGTGGACGTGACCGACAACGGCAACTTCACCTTGAACGTGCAGGTGAACCAGAACGACATGACGGTTTCCCAGAGCGGGGTGTAATCCCCCGTAATGGCTTCTCGCCCGCTGCGGCGGTAAATTTTTTTCCTTCCGCGATCAACTGCGGAAGGAAAACCCAACTCACCTTAAAGGACGAATCATGACCAACGTAACCGTGAATATCACCGGCGGAACAGAGCAGGAGAACGTGACGGCGGCCACCCTGGGGGACAAACGATGGGGCTTGAACGGCGGCGCGCAATTCGGCCAGCCCCTGGCGGTCGCCGCGGGTGACAAAACGCTGACCGTCTACAAAACGTCGGCCCCGGCGTCCATCGCACAGGCTCGCAATGTGCCCGACCAAGCCAATGTCACTTTTAATGTGACGGTGAACCAGAACAGCATCGTCGTCGCTGTCGCGTGAAACAGAAAGGCGGTATTCCGCCGCCGGGAAACCCCTTCCAGGGGGCGCGCTTTACCGCCTGCGCGCCAGGCGGGCCAGCAGCAGCAAACCCACCAGCGTGATCACCACAAAGCAGACAAACGACCAGTTGGCAATCGAGCCGCCCAGAAAGGTCCAGTCGATCTTGGTGCAGTCGCCGCTGCCCTTGAAGATCATGGGAATCGCGCGCTTCAGGGGAAAGGTCTCGATCATTCCGTAAAAATCGCGGCCGCAGGAAGCGATCTCCGGCGGGTACCACTGCAAAAAGCTCTGGCGTGCCGCCACGAATGCGCCGAAGCCGGCCAGCAGCACCATCAGGCCCGAGCCGGCCATCAAAAGGCCGCGGCTTTTGGCAATGGCCGTCACGCCCGCCACCAGCGCCACCAGCACCAGCGCGTAACGCTGCACGATGCACATGGGGCAAGGCTCCAGCCCGACCACATGCTGCAGGTAAAGGCCAAAAGCCAGCATGGCCACACAGGCCGCGGCCACCAGCACCAGCACGCGGCGCGGCATGGCGTCGAAATAGGTCAAAAACATCAGGGTCCCTCTTTTTCTGGGTGGATTATGAATGGTCCAGGGGTTCGGGCGTCCGGGCCGGGATAAGTTCCCGCCGGCGATTCACGGGCAGCGAATTTTCCGCCCGCTTTCACCCGCGGATGCCAGCACTTGTCCTACAGATCGGGCGCCCCGGCGGGCGTAGATTTTCAGGACCACCCCCACTTCTGGAGACTCTCATGATGGTGCAAAACGCCCTCGCCAGTGTCGCCGTGCGCAACCTGGCCGCCGCCCTGCCCTGGTATGAAAAATTATTGGATGCCAAAGCCAGCCGCCCCATGCCCGAAGTCGGCGAGTGGCAGTTCCAGCGCGGCGGCGGCCTGCAGGTCTATGAACAGCCCGAACGCGCCGGCGAAGGCTCGCTGACCCTGGCCGTCAACGACCTCGAGCCGGAAATCGAGCACCTGGAAAAGCTGGGCATAGACACCAGCCACAAAACCTCCAGCGACAAGGTCCGCACAGTGATGATCACCGACCCCGACGGCAACCACATCGCGATCGCCGAAGCCCTGATGCCCGGCGTGATACGCTGAAAATCAGCAAAAACCAGGAAGGAAAAACCATGGAATTCCACCGCGGCCGCCTCGTCGACCACATCCACCTGCGCGCCCACGACCTCGCGGCCAGCAAGCGCTTTTACCGCGCTGTGCTGCAGTCTTTGGGCAAGGACGGCGCCATCCAGGAAGCCGACAGCCATTTCTCCGCCGACGAACTCTGGATAGACCAGGCCGACGGCGCAAGCTCCCACGTCCACCTGGCTTTCCAGGCCAAAGACCAGGCCGCCGTCAAAGCCTTTTACGAAGCGGCGCTGGCCGCGGGCGGCACCGACAACGGCGCGCCGGGCGAGCGAAAATACCACCCGGGCTACTACGGCGCCTTTGTGCTGGACCCGGACGGCAACAACATCGAGGCGGTCTACCATGGGCCTTTTGTGGCTTCGGCCGAGTCGGTGGTGATCAAGCCCGCCGGCTAGGCAGAGCCTGGGATTTCAACGTGAAGCCTTCGCCCCAAGGAGCCGGCATGTGCCGCAACATCAAGACCTTGTTCAACTTCGAGCCACCGGCCACCGAGCTGGAAATCCGCGACGCCTCGCTGCAGTTCGTCAGAAAGCTCAGCGGCTTCAACGTGCCGTCCAAGGCCAATGAGGCCGCGTTTGACCGTGCGGTGGAAGAGGTGGCAGCCTCGGCGCGGGTTCTCATCCGGACATTGGTCACCAACGCCGAACCGCGTAACCGCGAGGTCGAGGCCGAACGGGCGCGCGCCAGGTCAGCGCTGAGGTTCGGAGCCAATCAGTAAAAAATGAGTTCTTCAAGCCGCCCGTCTTCGGCACTGGAATAAATACCTGCCGACATGACAGGGCTATCACGATGCGGCTCGGGCTTGCTTTTGGGTTCACCCAAAGCTCATCGCTTCATTCAAAGACTGATATAAATCAGGTCCACAAAAACAAGTATCAAGCGCATATGACGACCAAAGACGATTGGCCCAGGGAGAAACGCTGGAAAGACCTGTACATCCGGTCAACGAAAGTTGCGCGCGCAGAGCAACTGGGTCTCGATTACCCCCGCACGACGGAAAAGCAACTTGTGCAGAAAGAAGAGACCACCCGCAGCGCTGAACGCCTGAAAGTTCTGTTCGTGTGCAGCCGTAACCAATGGAGAAGCCCGACGGCAGAGCAGCTCTGGCGCAAACACCCGCAACTGCTAACCCGCTCCGGTGGCACCAGCCCCAATGCGCGCCATACCGTTTCAGCAGAAGACATCCGGTGGTCCGACGTGATCCTCGTTATGGAAGAAAAACACAAGTCAAGGTTGACTGCAGAATTCACCAGGCTATTGAATGACAAGACCGTGCATGTTCTTGATATCCCTGACGACTACAAATTCATGGACAAGGAACTGATAGAAATGCTGGAGCAGTGCGTGCCCAGCATCCTTGGCATCGAGTAATCAACCCGTTCGTTGCACGGTACGCTACCGTCATGGGAATGCGCTACAAGGCCTAGGGCTTTCGTCGAGCGAACCCATTCCAGAGCACAACACCCTCACCCCTCCACAAACACCCTCGCCTTGCGCGGCGTCACCACCAGCATGTCGCCCTCGCGCAGGCCCATGTCCTGGAACTGCTGCGAGGGCATCTGCGCTTCGATGATCGCGTCGCCCGGGACATTGCCTTTTTGTTCGTAGCCTTCGGCGGGGATCAGCTCCAACCGCGCGATGGGGCCTATGACGATGGCGCGCTCCAGGTGGGCGACGATGCCTTCGGCGCCGGGCGCGTAGCGCTGCACGTCCAGGTCGTGCGGGCGCACATAGGCAAAGGCCTTGGCGTCCTGGGCTCCGGCGTGTTCGGGTGAATCCAGGCGCAGGCCTTCGAGCTGCACCTCACCTTCGTGGGCACGGCCGTGGAATAAATTGACGTCGCCCAGGAAGCCGTAGACAAAGGGGCTGGCCGGGTGGTCCCAGACCTGCTGCGGCGAGCCTATCTGCTCGACCTTGCCGGCGTTCATCAGCACCACGCGGTCGGCCACCTCCAGCGCCTCTTCCTGGTCGTGCGTCACAAAAATGCTGGTCACGTGCAGGTCGTCGTGCAGGCGGCGCAGCCAGCGGCGCAGCTCCTTGCGCACCTTGGCGTCCAGCGCGCCGAAGGGTTCGTCGAGCAGCAGCACTTTGGGCTCCACCGCCAGCGCGCGCGCCAGGGCGATGCGCTGGCGCTGTCCGCCCGACAGCTGCGAGGGAAAGCGGTCGGCCAGCCAGTCGAGCTGCACCAGGTTGAGCAGCGAATGCACTTTTTCCTTGATCTGCGCCTCGCTGGGCCTCACGCCGCGCGGCTTGACGCGCAGGCCGAAGGCCACGTTCTCGAAGACCGTCATGTGGCGGAACAGCGCGTAGTGCTGGAACACAAAACCGACCTGGCGCTCGCGCACATGCACGTCGGTGGTGTCTTCGCCGCTAAAAAGTATGCTGCCGCGGTCGGCGGTTTCCAGGCCGGCGATGATGCGCAGCAAGGTGGTCTTGCCGCAGCCCGAGGGGCCCAGCAGGGCGACCAGCTCGCCCGATTCAATGTCCAGGCTCACGTCGCCCAGGGCCTGGAAGTCGCCAAAATGTTTGCTGACGTTGCGGATTTCTATGCTCATGGTGTGTTCCTTTAGCGGGCAGCGGCAGCGCCCGTGACAGCCTGCGGACGTTCAGGCGGCAGGTCCGCCGCGGCTTTCATGTCGGCTTCGTGGCGCCATTCGGCCACCGACTTGATGGCCAGCGTGACCAGCGCCAGGATGGCCAGCAGCGAAGCCACGGCAAACGCGGCCACCGACTGGTATTCGTTGTAGAGGATTTCGACGTGCAGCGGCAGCGTGTTGGTCTGCCCGCGTATGTGGCCGGATACCACCGACACCGCGCCGAACTCGCCCATGGCGCGTGCATTGCACAAAATGACGCCGTAGATCAGGCCCCACTTGATATTGGGCAAGGTCACGTGCCAGAAGGTCTGCCAGCCGGTTGCGCCCAGCACGATGGCGGCCTGCTCCTCGTCATTGCCCTGGGCCTGCATCAGCGGGATCAGCTCGCGCGCGACGAAGGGAAAGGTCACGAACACGGTCGCCAGCACAATGCCGGGCACGGCAAAAATGATCTTGATGTCGTGCGCCAGCAGCCAGGGCCCGAACCAGCCCTGGGCGCCGAAGATCAGCACATAAATCAGGCCGGCCACCACGGGCGAGACCGAAAACGGCAGGTCCACCAGCGTCGTCAGCACCGACTTGCCGCGGAACTCGTACTTGGCGATCGCCCAGGCGGCGGCCACGCCGAACACCAGGTTCAGCGGCACGGCGATCACGGCGGCGATCAGGGTCAGTTGGATGGCCGACCAGGCGTCGGGCTCGCGCAGCGCGGCCAGGTAGGCGCCAAAGCCTTTTCGCAAGGCCTCGGTGAACACGGCCGCCAGCGGCAGCACCAGGAAGAGCAGCACAAACAGCAGCGCCACGGTGGTCAGCGTGTAGCGCACCCAGGGTGCCTCGGTGGTGCCGGCGCGCACGCGGCGATTGGGTTGGGACGAAGCGGCCGAGCGCCGCGAAGGGCCGCCCCGAGCAAGCTCAGCCCCCTCGGGGGGCAGCGCAGTACGCGAAGCGACAAGCGTGGGGGCTTGTTTCATGCTGGGGCCCCTGCATTGCGGCGCTGCCAGGCCTGCAGGCCGTTGATGACCAGCAGCAGCACAAAGGACACCAGCAGCATCACCACAGCCACGGCGGTGGCGCCGGCATAGTCGTACTGCTCGAGCTTGCCGATGATGATGAGCGGCGTGATCTCGGAAATCATGGGCATGTTGCCGGCGATAAAGATGACCGAGCCGTATTCGCCGATCGCACGGGCAAACGCCATGGCAAAGCCGGTCAGCAAGGCCGGCGTGATGTGCGGCAGTATGACTTTGGTGAAGATTTGCAGGCGCGTGGCGCCCAGCGAGGTTGCGGCTTCCTCAAGCTCTTTCTCGGCGTCTTCCAGCACAGGCTGCACCGTGCGCACCACAAAAGGCAGGCCGATAAAGATCAGCGCGATCACCACACCGGCCGGCGTGAAGGCCAGCTTGATGCCCATGGGCTCCAGGTACTGGCCTATCCAGCCATTGCCGGCCAGCAAGGCCGTCAGCGAGATGCCGGCCACGGCCGTGGGTAGCGCGAAAGGCAAATCGACCAGCGCGTCGACAATCTTTTTGCCCGGGAACTTGTAGCGCACCAGCACCCAGGCCAGCAGCAGGCCGAAGACCAGGTTGACCAGCGCCGCGACCAGCGAGGCACCGAAAGTGAGGCGGTAGGAGGCCAGCACGCGCGGCGAGGTCACCGCGGTGACGAACTGCTCCCAGCTCATCGTGAAAGTCTTGAAGAACAGCGCAGAGATCGGGATCAGCACGATCAGGCTCAGGTACAGCACCGTGTAGCCCAGCGTGAGCCGAAAGCCCGGCAGCACGCGCCTGGCGGCCCTTTTGCCACCCGCAGGGATGCCCGGCACCACCGCGGAAGGCGGCGCCACAGAAGACAAGGCAGTCATGGCTTGGCTTACTTGACGGTGTAGAGCTTGTCGAACTGCCCGCCGTCGTTGAAGTGCACTTTTTGCGCTTCACCGAGGCTGCCGAAGACGTCCTGCACCGTGAACAGCTGCAGCGGCTTGAAGGTGCTCGCGTATTTCCTGAGCACGGCCTGCGAGCGCGGGCGCAGCGCATGGCGCGCGGCGATTTCCTGGCCCTCATCTGAATAGAGGTAAGTGAGGTAGGCCTTGGCCAGGTCCGTCGTGCCCTTCTTGGCGACGGTGCGCTCCACCACCGCCACCGGGTTTTCCGCCAGGATGCTGATGGACGGGTACACCGCGTCCACCTTGCCTTCGCCGAACTCCCGGTTCACCGACAGCACTTCGGATTCAAAGGTGATCAGCACGTCACCGATATTGCGCTGCAGGAAGACGGTGGTCGCATCGCGCCCGCCCTTGCCCAGCACTGGCACGTTTTTGTAGAGCTTGCCGACAAACTCGGCGGCCTGCGCGTCGGTGCCGCCCTTCTTCTTGGCGTAACCCCAGGCGGCCAGGTAGGCATAGCGGCCGTTGCCGCCGGTTTTGGGGTTCACCACGACGACCTGGATGCCGGGCTTGATGAGGTCATCCCAGTCCTTGATGCCCTTGGGATTGCCGTTGCGCACCAGGAACAGCATGGTCGAGGTGGTGGGCGATGCGTTGTCCGGAAACTTTTTTACCCAGTCCTTGGCGACCACACCGGCATTGGCCAGGAAGTCCACATCGGTCGAGGTGTTCATGGTGACCACGTCGGCGTCCAGGCCGTCGGCCACCGAACGCGCGATGGCGCTGGAGCCGCCGTGCGACTGGTCCACCTTCACGTCCTTGCCGGTGGTCTTTTTGTAGTGGGCGATAAAGGCCGCGTTGTAGTCCTTGTAGAACTCGCGCGCCACGTCGTAAGAGCCGTTGAGCAGCGTTTGCGCCTGCGCCGGGACGATACCGCTCGTTGCCAAGGCCAGGGTGGCAAGTGCGGTTTTGAGTTGTGGGAAAGTCATGCCGTTTCCAGGGATCCGAAAGAAGAAGAGGAAGAAATTCGCGGAGAAGAAAAATCAAGCTGCGGTGCCGAGAGCGAAGCGTCGCCCGCCAGCGACTGCAGCAGGGCAATGCCCAGCGGCCATTCGCCGTGGCCCGATTCGATGTTGATGTGGCCCGCATCCTGCAGGCGCACAAACTCGCTGCCCCAGGCGCGGGCATAGGCGCCGGCCAGGCGCACCGGACAGAAAGGGTCGTTGCTGCTGGCCACCAGCACGCTGCGGTAAGGCAGCTTCTGGTAGGGAACGGGCGCGAAATCGCTCAACACGGCGCGGCGCTCCGGGTCGGCCGGCGCCACCAGCAAGGCGCCCTGTATGCGTTCAGCCGCCTCGGGCGGCAAATGCGCGGTCGCAATGCAACCCAGGCTGTGCGCCACCACCACCACCGGCTCGTTCTGCAGCAGGATGGTGTTGGCCAGCGACGCCACCCAGGCCTTGCGCGAAGGCGTGATCCAGTCGTCCTGCCGCACACGCACCGCATTGCTCAGGCGCTCGGCCCACAGGCTTTGCCAGTGGCCGGGGCCGGAGTCGCGCCAGCCGGGAACAATGATGAAGCGCACGCTGCGTGAACCCGTCTGCTTATTTGTTGGGCTGCGGCGTGACGCGCAGGTAAGGCTTGATGGCCTTGAACCCCTTGGGGAAACGCTGGGCGATTTCGGCCGGGTCCTGCAGGCTGGGCACGATGATCACGTCGTCGCCGTCCTTCCAGTTCACCGGCGTGGCCACCTTGTAGCCGTCCGTCAGCTGCAGCGAGTCGATGACACGCAGGATTTCGTCGAAATTGCGGCCCGTGCTGGCAGGATAGGTGAAGGTGGTGCGTATCGCCTTCTTCGGGTCGATGATGAACACGCTGCGTACGGTCGCCGTGGGGCCGGTGCTCAGGGCGTTCGGGTGAATCATGTCGTACAGGTTGGCCACCTTGCGATCGGCATCGGCCAGGATGGGGAAATTCACCGTGGTGTTCTGCGTCTCGTTGATGTCATTGACCCATTTGCCATGGGACTCCAGCGGATCGACGCTGACCGCGATGGGCTTGACCTTGCGCTTGGCGAATTCACCGCCCAGCGCGGCAGTCTTGCCGAGTTCGGTGGTGCAGACGGGGGTGAAATCGGCGGGGTGCGAAAACAGCACCACCCAGGAATCACCAGCCCATTCATGAAAGGAAATCTTGCCTGCGGTGGAGTCCTGGGTGAAGTCGGGGGCGGTGTCGCCGAGTCTGAGGGTGGCCATCTTTTGCTCCTTGAGATTGCTTGATCAAAGCATTGTGGGGAGCAAGCGTTAAAACGCAAAAGAATATATTGCTCTTAATTTATCCGGATTTGTACATAACGGAAGGGCTTGAGCTGGGTCTCGCGCCAGCTTGCGCGCCTCGCCCTCTGCTGAGGACTGCTGGCCGGGGGTTGCCCGGCGGCAACTCACTTTTCTTTGCTTCGCCAAAGAAAAGTAAGCAAAAGAAAGGCGACCCTGGTGTCTGCGTCCCCTTCGCTTCGCTACGGGGCAACCTGCGGTGCTCGGTCCAGCCGGGGTCTGGCTAAACTCGCTACGCTGCGCTTCGCTCAGACAACGCCAGCCCTGATCCGTCTGGCCCTCCGCTCCTCGGCGCATACACAAGGGGTGGGAGAAAAATACCAATACCTAAAACCACAAGGACACGCCTTGGCGTGTCCTTGTTTGTATTTGTCTTGGTTTCTTTGTCTTCTGTCCCCGTTCCCGATTGCCCCGTCCTGGCTGGGCCGAGGAGCGCAGAGACAAGCGGATCAGGGCCGGCGTTGTCTGAGCCGAAGCGAGTTTAGCCGGACCCCGCTTGGCTCGAGCACCGCAGGTTGCCCCGTAGCGTAGCGGAGGGGACCCAGACTGCGGGTCGCCTTTCTTTTGGGTACTTTTGGTGTTTGCGTAACTTCGCTGCGCGAAGTGAGCAAACCCCGCGCGCGTAGCGCGCCTTTGGCGAACAAAGAAAACCCGCTTTGCGGGTTTCGGTAAAAGTGCCTCGCCCGCCGGGGCGAGACCCGGCCAGCAAGCCTATGCAAAGGACAGGAGCGCGCCAGCCGGAGCAAGACCCGGCCAAAACCTCAAGCCAAAGAATCCCCTCTCATCCTCTCCCCCAGAAAATCCAGAAAACTCCTTACCGCCGGCACCTGCCCGCGCCGCGAGGGGAACACCGCGTGCGCCACGCCGGAAGGAAGCGCCCAGCCCGGCAGCACGGGCACCAGCAGCTGGGCCTGGCGTTCGGCCGCGCTCATGGAGTCGGGTAAAAAACTCATGCCGGTGCCGGCCAGCACCGCGAGCTTCAGGGTCTGCAGGTCGTCGGCGACATAGCGCGGCTGATGCTGCAGCACGAACTCCTTGCCGCCCGGCCCCAACAGCCGCCAGGACGCGCGCCCGTCGGCCCAGGACATGGACACCGTGTCGAGCTTGAGCAGGTCTTCGGGGTTTTCGGGCCGGCCCTGGCGCTGCAGCAGGGCCGGGCTGGCCAGCAGCTGGCCGCCGCTGGAGCCCAGGTTCTTGATCACCAGGCTGCCGCTGTCTTCCAGCGTGGGGCGCACGCGCAGCGCGATGTCTATGCCCTCCTCCACCAGGTCGATCACGCGGTTGGTCACGCGCATGTCTATGCGCACCTGGGGATACATCTCCATATAGCGCGGCACCAGGTAACCCACCGAGCCCTGCGCCAGCGTCACCGGGCAGGTGATGCGCAGAGTGCCACGCGGCTCCACCTGCATCTGCGCCACGGCTTCGGAAGCCGCCAGGGCCTCGTCGCGCATGGCGCCGCAGTGGCGCAAATAGATTTCACCAACCTCCGTCAGCGAGAGCTTGCGCGTGGTGCGCTGCAAGAGCCGCACGCCCAGCCGGGTCTCCAGCTCGGCCACGCGGCGCGACAAGCGTGACTTGGGCAGGCCCAGCGCGCGCCCGGCTGCGGCAAAGCCGCCCCGCTCCACCACCTCGGCGAAATACAGCATGTCATTGAGGTCTTGCATAAAAACCGCCCTTTCTTCGCGACCGGATTTGGCCCTCATTTTCGCTTGATTGTCCCAAATACAGGACGATCTATCGCAATTTTACCGACTTATCAATCAATCGACTCATCCGCACAATCTATCCATGGCTGCGATTCAAGCTGAATACGGCCTGAAAACCTGATTCAACAACCCCACTTTTTAGGAATCCATCATGAGCAAGCTTCTTCACATCGACTCCAGCATCCTGGGCGGCAACTCGGTTTCCCGCCAGCTCACCGCGCAAATCGTCGCTTCCTGGCGCGCCGGCCACCCCGGCACCGAAGTCAGCTACCTGGACCTGGCCGTCGCCACGCCTTCCCACCTCTCGGCCGAGTCGCTGGGTTTCCGCATGCCCGCCGGCAGCGATCTGAGCGAGGTGCAAAAGCGTGAAAACGCCGTGTCCGAGGCCCTGGTGACGCAATTCCTGGCAGCCGACGTGATCGTGGTGGGCGCACCCCTGTACAACTTCGCCATCCCCAGCCAGCTCAAGGCCTGGATTGACCGCGTCGCCCAGGTCGGCCGCACCTTCAAGTACACCGAAAAAGGCCCCGTGGGCCTGGCCGGCGGCAAGACCGTGATCGTGGCTTCTGCCCGTGGCGGCGTCTATTCGACCAGCGAAGCCATGACCGCCCTGGAACACCAGGAGAGCTACCTCAAGGTGGTGTTCGGCTTCTTCGGCATCACCGACGTGCGTTTTGTGCGCGCCGAAGGCCTGGCCATGGGCGAAGCCGCCAAGGAGGCCGCCCTGGCCGCCGCGCAGATTGAAATCGTCACGCACACCCAGGCACCCGCCGCCAACCAGGACCGGGCCGCCGTCGCCGCCTGAACCCGGCGTTCCGCATCGCAAAAAGCCCGCAGCCGCGGGCTTTTTTCATGGCGAGGTAATTACCAAATGACAAATCGATTGTTCACTTTGGGCCGGCGCGTCCCTATATTCAGCGCTGGCCCCGCCCAGGGGCACCCATCACAAAGGTGAAGATGACAGCGACTTTGGCTCCCGGCGAGCAGACGGCAACAGCGACAACAGCAACGGCCGCCGCACCCTCCCCCTCCGTTCTTGAGATCCGCCCTTTTGACGCCCCGCTGGGCGCCGAGGTGCTGGGCCTGGATCTTTCCCAGCCGCTCTCCACGGCCGACTTCAGCCGCATACACCGCGCCCACCTGGACCACCACGTGCTGGTGTTCCGCGACCAGCGCATCACGCCGCGCCAGCATGTGGACTTCAGCCGCCGCTTCGGGCCGCTGCAAATCCATGTGCTCAAAAACTTCCAGTTGCAAGACCACCCGGAAATCCTGATCGTTTCCAACATCAAGGAAAACGGCGAACCCATAGGCCTGGGCGACGCCGGCCACTTCTGGCACTCCGACCTGTCGTACAAGGACAAACCCAGCCTGGGCTCGCTGCTGCACGCGCAGGAACTGCCCACCGAAGGCGGCGACACCCTGTTCGCCAACCAGCACACAGCCTGGGACACCCTGCCCCTGGCCCTCAAGACCGCCGTGCAAGGCCTGCGCGCCGAACACACCTACCTCGCCAAATACGAAGAACTGCGCAGCCGCAGCCCCTGGCGGCCCAAGCTCACCCAGGAACAGGTGGACGAAGTCAAACCGGTGGTCCACCCGGTGGTACGCACCCACCCCGAAACCGGCCGCAAGGCCTTGTTCGTCAGCGAACATTTCACCACCCGCATCCTGGACATTCCTGAAGACGAAAGCCGGGCGCTGCTGGCGGAACTGTTCGAACACAGCGCGCGCCCCGAACTCATCTACCGCCACCAATGGCAAGCGCACGACATGGTGTTCTGGGACAACCGCTCAGTCACCCACCTGGCAGCCGGCACCCCCGACCACCTGCGCCGCAAGCTGTATCGCACGACGATTGAGGGCGACACGCCGTTTTAACGGGTCGGTATTCGGCTGTTGGTATTGGTATTCATATCCCCACCCCTTGTGTATGCGCCGAGGAGCGGAGGTTCAGGCGGATAAGGGCTCGCGTTGTCTGAGCGAAGCGAGTTTAGCGAGACCCCGCCTGAACCGAGCACCGCAGGTTGCCCGTAGCGAAGCGAAGGGACGCAGACACTAGGGTCGCCTTTTTTTGCTTACTTTTTTTGGCGAAGCAAAAAAAGTGAGTCGCATGCCGGGCGATCCCGGCCAGCAGGATTCAGAGGAGAGCGCACCCGCCGGAGCAAGACCGGCCCCAACCCTCAAGCGTGCTTCTTAACCCACCCCACATAAGCATCCACCCAAGCCTGCAAAAACTTCCGGCTGCCTTCGCTCAAGCTACCGTCAGCCTCATAAAGGCCTTCTTTGTTATGAATGAAAGCCTCAGGCTGCCCCAGCGTAGGCACATTCAGGTAAGCCAGGATATTGCGCAAATGCTGCTGCGACAGCGCAGTCCCTATGGCCCCCACTGAAGCGCCAATCACGCCGGCCGGCTTGCCGTCCCAGGCGCTCTGGCCATAAGGGCGCGAGGCATGGTCGATCGCGTTTTTGAGCACGCCGGGAATCGAGCGGTTGTACTCGGGCGTGACAAACAGCAGGCCTTGCGCGGCCTTGATCTCGCCCTTGAGCCTCACCACCTGCGCGGCGGGGTTGCCGTCGTCGTCCTGGTTGTAAGGCGGCAGGTCGTCGATGCGCACATGGGTGAAACTGAAGTCCGCGGGAAACAGCTTCTCAAGCGCGCGGGCGAGTTTTTTGTTGAACGAGTCCTTGCGAATGCTGCCGACGACGACAGCAATGTTGTATTGAGCCATGGGGTTCTCCAGGAAGTGGTGGATGGGATGGGGATGAACAAAAAGGGGGGGGGGGGCCTGGACCACGCACACGCGTCAGGCCTTCCACTTTGTAAACCAATTCGGTAATCCCTGCTGTAGGACTCCAGGACACAAAGCGTCCCGGACCTCATTCACCGCTCAGCCCGCGCGCCTTTGCCCGGCCAGGCGTTTGACCACCGCCACCAGCCGATCGATTTCGCCAAAGGTGTTGTAAAAGGCCAGCGAGGGCCGCACCGTGGTCTCCACGCCGAAGCGCCGCAGTATGGGCTGCGCGCAGTGGTGGCCGGTGCGCACGGCGATGCCCTCTTCATTGAGCGCATGGCCGACTTCCTCGGTGCTGTAGCCCGCCAGCACAAAAGACATCACGCTGGCCTTGTCGGCCGCCGTGCCTATCAGGCGCACGCCGGGTATGGCGCCCAGCTCCCGCATGCCGTAGGCCAGCAGGTCGTGCTCATAACGCGCGATGTTTTCAATGCCGAGGCGGTTCACATAATCGATGGCCGCGCCCAGGCCCACCGCGTCGGCAATATTGCCGGTGCCGGCCTCGAACTTGTTGGGAATCGGCTGGAACACCGTTTTTTCAAACGTCACGTCGGCAATCATGTTGCCGCCGCCCTGCCAGGGCGGCATGTCTTCCAGCACCTCGCGTTTGCCCCAGACCACGCCTATGCCGGTGGGGCCGAAGACCTTGTGGCCCGAGAACACAAAAAAGTCCGCGCCCAGCGCCTGCACGTCCACCCGCATGTGCGAAACCGATTGCGCGCCGTCGACCAGCGCCTTGGCGCCTGCGCGATGCGCCATCTCGACGATCTCCTTGACCGGCACCACGGTGCCCAGCGCGTTGGAGACCTGCGTGACGGCCACGATTTTGGTGCGGTCGTTCAGCAGCTTGCGGTATTCGTCGAGCAGCACCTGGCCCGAATCGTCGACCGGAATCACGCGCAGCTTGGCGCCCTTGGCGGCGGCCAGCTGCTGCCAGGGCACGATGTTGGCATGGTGCTCGAGGTTGCTGACAATGATCTCGTCGCCCTCGCCCACATGCTGGCCACCCCAGCTCTTGGCCACCAGGTTGATGGCCTCGGTGGTGCCGCGCACAAAGATGACTTCATTGACGTCGGGCGCGTTGATGAATTTTTTCACGCGTTCGCGCGCGCCCTCGTAGGCGTCGGTCGCGCGCGCGGCCAGTTCATGTGCCGCGCGGTGGATGTTAGAGTTCTCGTGTGCGTAGAAGTGCGAGATCCGGTCTATCACCGACTGCGGCTTGTGCGTGGTGGCCGCGTTGTCGAACCAGACCAGCTGCCGGCCGTTGACCCGCTCCTGGAGGATGGGAAAGTCGCGGCGCACGGCCTGCACGTCAAAGGCCGGATGTGCCGACTGGCCCGCGAGCGGCACAGTGGCATGCGGCGCGGGCTTGGCCGGCGTGACGTAGCCGCTGGGCAGCACCACCGAATCGACGAAATAGAACTTGGGCTCGGCGGGTGCCGCGTCGGGGGCACGTACGGCATCCGTTGGCCCATACACGGAGGGCACACCAGGCTGACTGAAGGGCAGACTCGCCAGGCCGTCCAGGCTGGCATCATGCCCGCCCGGACTGGGCTGGCCATGCCGGTCACCCAGAAAATAAAACGGTGCGGCGCCGGCCGGCGGCTGCGCCGCAGCGGCGGCCTCAGGTACACCCAGCGCAGCGCCACCAATGCGCGGCTCATACGCCGGCAGCACGCTGACGGCCGTATCGGGCACACCGTTGCCGGCTGCCGCATGCGGCAGCAAGGCCGGCGCACGATTCGCCAGCGACGGAAGCTGCGCAGGTGTTGCCGGAAGCAGATTGGTGCCGGGAATCTGCCCCTGCGGAATCGGCGTACCCGGAACGCCCGGGCCAAAGCCCGCCGGGCTGGCCAGGGGCGAGCCCGGCGGCGCCAGGTGCAAAGGGCCCTGCACGCCCGGCACGGGCGAAGCAGGCAGCGTGGGCGCTTCGCCCGGCAAAGCCGCAAACAAGGCGGTGGCCATGCGAGAGAGCAGCGCCGTATCGATAGGCGACTCAGGCTGCACGGCCTGGGGAGTGGAAGCGAGCATGTTCACCGCGCTTTATTTATAGGTATCGGGATAGTCGTGGTATTTGCCGATCTCCACGTCGTCCAGCACCGCCAGCGCGTCGGTGGTCAGCACCGCAAGCGAGCAATACAGCGAGATCAGGTAAGACGAGATCGCATGGTTGTTGATGCCCATGAAGCGCACCGACAGGCCCGGGCTTTGTTCACCAGGCAGGCCGGGCTGGAACAGGCCGACCACGCCCTGGCGCTTGTCGCCCACGCGCAGCAGCAGGATCTTGCTCCTGCCGTCGGCCACCGGCACCTTGTTCGAGGGGATCAGCGGAATGCCGCGCCAGGTGATGAACTGCGAGCCGAACAGGCTCACCGTGGGCGGCGGCGTGCCGCGGCGCGTGGCCTCACGGCCGAAGGCGGCAATGGCCAGCGGGTGCGTGAGGAAAAACGCCGGCTCCTTCCAGACCTTGGCCAGCAGTTCGTCCAGGTCGTCAGGCGTGGGCGCGCCGGTCAGCGGGAAGATGCGCTGCTCTTCCGCGACCTGCGCCAGCAGGCCGTAGTCGGGGTTGTTGATGAGCTCGCTTTCCTGGTTTTCCTTGATGGTCTCTATCGTCAGGCGCAGCTGTTCCTTGATCTGGTCATGCGGGCTGCTGTAGAGGTCGGAGATGCGCGTGTGCACGTCCAGCACGGTGCTGACCGCATTGAGGAAATACTCGCGCGGCGCTTCTTCGTAATCGACAAAGGTGCGCGGCAGCTGGTTTTCTTCCTCGCGCGCGGTGCACTTGACCTTGATGGACTCCGGGTTCTTCACCTTGTTGAGGCGGTAGATGCCCGCCTCCACAGGCACCCATTGCAGCAGGTGGGTGAGCCAGCGCGGCGAGATGGTCTCGAGCTGCGCCGTGGTCTTGGTTGCATTGGCTAGTTGCCGCGCGGCCTTATCGCCGAGTGCGGTGGTTCCGCCCACTGTTGCCGACATGGAAAAACTCCCTCGTTAGAAAATGAAAAAAGAAAAATGGAAGAAAGAAACGGGTGGGCTGCAGTGTCGAAGGACTGCGGGCAGGCTTCAACATGCTATAGCCATCAAGTTGAGGCCGCGCACCAGGTTGGCGTGGCTGATGGCCTCGCCGCGCGTGACCAGCGTGGACGGCGTGACGCCCAGCGCCACCGCGAGTTTTTCGACGGTGACCAGCGAGGCGATGGCCCTGCCCCGCTCTATTTCGCCGACGTAAGAGCGGTTCAGGTCCGAACGTTCGGCCAGCCCTTCCTGCGACCAGCCCTGGGCTTCGCGCGACTGGCGCACCGCGATGCCGAAGCTTTCGACCAGCGCGGTCATATCAGCGCGCTCCCGAGCGCGCGCGGCGCGGTATCGACGTCACCCGCGTCGCGCGAGACAGCCTGCGTGACATTGCCGCCCGGCGGCACGTCATAGGTCAGCCAGACATTGCCGCCTATGACCGCGCCCTTGCCGAGGGTCACCCGGCCCAGGATGGTGGCGCCGGCGTAAATCACCACGTCGTCTTCCACCACCGGGTGGCGCGGCAGGCCTTTTTGCAGCTTGCCGTCGAGGTCTTTCGGAAAACGTTTGGCGCCCAGCGTCACCGCCTGGTACAGGCGTACGCGCTGGCCGATCACGGCGGTCTCGCCGATCACGACGCCGGTGCCGTGGTCGATAAAAAAGCCCGCCCCTATCTGCGCGCCCGGGTGGATGTCTATACCGGTCTGCGCGTGCGCGAGTTCGGCCACGATGCGCGCCAGCAGCGGCAGGCCCAGCCGGTAGAGCTGGTGCGCGAGGCGATGGTGGATCATGGCCAGCACGCCCGGGTAGCACAGCAGCACCTCGTCCACGCTGCGCGCGGCCGGGTCGCCGTGGTAGGCCGCCAGCACGTCGCTGTCGAGCAACTGGCGGATGGCGGGCAAGGCGGCGGCAAAGCTGCGCGCGGCCAGCAGCGCTTCGGCCTCAACGTCGGCATCGCCCCGGCCCTGGTGGCGCGCGCTGTAGGCCAGCTCCAGCCGGACCTGCGCGAGCAGCCCGTGCAGCGCCGAGTCCAGCGTATGGCCGACATAAAAATCCTCGCTCTCCTGGCGCAGGTCGGGCGGGCCCAGGCGCATCGGAAAGAGCGCGCCCTTGAGCGCCTCGACCACCTCGGCCAGCGCGTCACGCGAGGGAAACTCGCGCCCGCCCGGCTCGCGCGAACGCTTTTGCGATTCACGCCAGCCCTGCCGCAGCGCATGCAGCTCTCCCACAATCTGATTGATATCAAATACAGCCATGGCGGGGCCTCAGTCCTGAATCCAGGGCAGGCCCCGGAAACGCCAGCCGTCGGCCACGCCGCGGTGCTGCAGCGCATCGATCTCGCCTTCAAAGCCTTCGAGCACGTTGTAGACCTGCGTGAAGCCGGCTTTGGCGGCCGCCTCGGCCGCCAGCGCCGAGCGCTTGCCGCTGCGGCACAGCAAGAGCACCACGGACTCCTTGCCGCCCACTTTCGCTTCCAGCTCGCGCACAAAACGCGGGTTGCGCGTGAGCGCGGTGCCGGTGGCCCAGGCCACATGCAGGCTGTCCGGCACATGGCCGACAAACTTGCGCTCCTCGCCCGAACGCACGTCGACCAGCAAAGCCTCGCCGGAGGAAAAAAGCCGCCACGCCAGCTGCGGCGGCACGCCGCCCGCATAAGGCAGGCCGGCTTGCTGCGCGGCCTCGCGCGCCGCTTCAAGCGCCTGGGGCAAAACCAGTTCGGAAGTTTCAGAAGACATCGTCGTTGTTTCCTGGGCAGTCGTTCAACACCGTCCGGATCAGCCGCCATTTCGATGGGGATGGCCAGCAGCCGGAATCCATGAACCGAACTCTAGGTGGCGCGGCACAAAACGCCAAAGAACAAAAACGAGATTCCTAAAACTGAAATCGTCCTTGGAGTCCCGTCCTGCGCCAAACCGGGCAGGCCCTGTCAGCCGATCACCAGCCAACTGTTCGAGAAGCAACAGCTGGCTGCCCAAACCCGGCGAAAACCGCCGGAATCGGCCCCAAACCACTGGCATGGATGCTGCGTTGTGGAGCGCGTCAACCACTCACACCTCACGCCATGAACATCACACGCTTACTCGGCCTTGCCGCTTTGTCTTTCGGCCTGCTGGCCACCCAGGGCCATGCCGCCCCGCCTCTCGAGAAAACCGAGATCCGCTACCAGGGCTGGGTCGGCCAGGTCACCTGGATAGAGCTGGCCGAAGACCTGGGCTACCTCGCGCCGCTCAAGGCCAAGTGGGTGGGCAACACCATCAGCGGCCCGCAGGACATCCAGAGCGTGGTCACCGGCGATGTGGACTTCGGCGGCGCCTTCAACGGCGCGGTCGTCAAGCTGCTGGCCAAGAAGGCGCCCATCAAGGCGGTGCTGGGCTACTACGGCGTCGACGAAAACACCTACAGCGGCTACTACGTCAAGGAAGACAGCCCGATCAAATCGGCGCGCGACCTGATAGGCAAAAAGATCGCCGTGAACACGCTGGGCGCGCACCACGAGTTCATGGTGCGCGAATACCTGGAGCGCGCCAAACTCAGCGAGGCCGAGGCCAAGCAGGTGACCCTGGTGGTGACCCCACCGGTGACCGGCGAGCAGGCGCTGCGCCAGGGCCATGTGGAGGTCACCACGCTGGGCGGCGTGCTGCGCGACAAGGCGCTGGAGCGCGGCGGCATACGCCCGCTCTTCACCGACCGCGCCCTGTACGGCAATTTCACCGCGGGCACCATCGTCCTGCACAACAAATTCATTGAACAAAACCCCAACACCACTCGCCACCTGGTGTCGGCGCTGGCGCGTTCCATCGAGTGGGCGCGCAACACGCCGGTCGCCGAGGTGCGGGCGCGTTTCGTCAAGATCATTGAAAGCCGCAAACGCGCCGAAAGCGCCGACAGCATCCAGTACTGGAAAAGCACGGGCGTGGCGGGAACCGGCGGCGTGATCAAGGACGCCGAACTGAAGATCTGGATCGACTGGCTGGTCAAGGACGGGCTGCTCAAGCCCGGCCAGGTCAAGCCGGCAGACCTCTACACCAACGCCTTCAACCCTTATTTCAACAACGCCGACAAACTGGCGGCCGCCAAATGAGCGCCGCCAAGATCCGTTTTGAAAACGTCAGCAAGGAGTTCAGCGTGCGCGCCGACGATGGCGGCGCCGCGCGGCGCTTTGTCGCGGTGCACGATGTCACGCTGGACGTGAAGCCCGGCGAATTCCTGGTGCTGGTCGGGCCCAGCGGCTGCGGCAAGTCCACGCTGCTGGACTTGCTGGCCGGCCTGGCCCTGCCCACCAGCGGCCGCGTGCTGATAGACGGCCAGCCCGTGGCCGGCCCGGCGCGCGACCGCGGTGTGGTGTTCCAGCAGTACGCCCTCTTCCCCTGGCTCAGCGCGCTGGACAACGTGGCCTTCGGGCTGGAAGTCGCGGGCCTGGGCAAGCACGCCCGGCGCGAGAAGGCCGCGCACTACCTGGAACTGGTGGGCCTCACGGACTTTGCCAACCGCTTTCCGCACGAGCTTTCGGGCGGCATGAAGCAGCGCGTGGCCATCGCGCGCAGCCTGGCCTACGAACCCCAGGTGCTGCTGATGGACGAGCCTTTTGCCGCACTGGACGCGCAGACGCGTGAAACGCTGCAGGAAGAACTCGTGGAGATCTGGCAGCGCACCGGCAAGACGATTGTCTTCATCACCCACGGCATCGACGAAGCCGTGGTGCTGGGCCAGCGCGTGGCGGTCATGACCACACGCCCCGGCCGCATCAAGCAGGTCGTGGACATCCCGGATTCGCTGCGCGCCGGCACCCAGGACGTGCGCTCGCTGCCGCTGTTCGGCGAGCTGCGCCACGAGATCTGGTCGCTGCTGCATGACGAAGTCGCCTCGGCGCGCCAGGAGCGCCGCGCGCGCATCGCCTCCCAGCCTCAAATCAAGGAAACCACCCATGTCTGACATTGCCCTGAACCCGGGAAGCCATCCCGCCCATGTATCGCCGCAAACCCTGCAGCTCAAAACACCGCCGGTGTGGCTGCGGCTTTACCACCCGCTTGCCAACGCCACCTGGCGCTCCGGCCTGGTCGTGGCGCTGGCCCTGCTCTGGGAACTCGCGCCGCGCCTGGGCCTGACCGACCCCACCTTTTTGCCGCCGCTGACCGAGGTGCTGGCCGCCGGCTGGGCGCTAGCGCTGAACGGCCAGCTCTGGGAACACACCTCCATCAGCCTGGCGCGCTCGCTGGGCGGCTTGCTGCTGTCCATCGTGCTGGCCATCCCGCTGGGCCTGGCCATAGGCTGGTACCAGCGCCTGGGCAATGCGCTGAATCCACTCATCGAGCTGCTGCGCAATACCGCGCCGCTGGCCCTGCTGCCGGTGTTCCTGTTGCTGCTGGGCATAGGCGAGGTGTCCAAGCTCTCCATCGTGGTCTATGCCTGCGCCTGGCCGCTGCTGCTTAACACCATCTCGGCGGTGCGCCAGGTCGACCCGTTGCTGGTGAAGTCGGCGCGCACCATGGGCGCCTCGTCGCGCCAGCTGTTCCTCAAGGTGATCCTGCCGGCGTCCGTGCCCACCATCTTTGTGGGCATACGCCTGGCCGCGACCTCGGCCATGCTGGTGCTGATCGCGGCCGAGATGGTGGGCGCCAAGGCCGGCCTGGGCTACCTGATCATCTACGCCCAGTTCAGCTTCCTGATTGCCGACATGTACTTCGGGATCATCGCCATCACCGCGATAGGCGTCACCCTGAACTTTGTACTCGAAAGGCTGGAGCGCCACTTCACGGCCTGGAAGCCGGCGCCCGCCCGCCATTGATCCGCCATTGACCCGCCACACAGAAAGACATCTCATGACTCAACGCAAACTGCGCCTGGGCGCTTTCATCATGGCCACAGGCCACCACATCGCCGCCTGGCGCCATCCCGGCTCGCAGGTCGATTCGGGCGTCAACATCGACCATTACATCGAGGTGGCAAAAACCGCCGAGCGCGGCCTGTTCGACCAGGTGTTTGTCGCCGACAGCCCGGGCATGGCCTTCCACGGCGACGACGAGGCCTTCAGCCGGCAGGGCCGGGTGTCCTATTTCGAGCCTGTGACGCTGTGGGCCGCCCTGTCGGCCGTCACGAAACACATAGGCTTTGTGGCGACGGCCTCCACCACCTATGAAGATCCCTTTTTGCTGGCGCGCAAGTTCGCCTCGCTGGACCACCTCAGCAAGGGCCGCGCCGCCTGGAACGTGGTTACCACGGGCGCCGACAACGTCTACGGCAACTTCGGCCTGGACAAACACCCCGAGCCCGCCGTGCGCTACGAACAGGCGCACGAGTTCATCGACGTGGTCAAAGGCCTATGGGACAGCTTTGAGGACGATGCCTTCCAGCGCGACCCGGTGTCGGGCAAATACTTCGACCCGTCCAAGCTGCATGCGCTCAACCACGTGGGCAAATACTTCAAGGTCAGCGGCCCGCTGAACCTGGAGCGTCCGCCGCAAGGCTACCCGGTGATCGTGCAGGCCGGCTCGTCCGAGCCCGGCCGCGAGCTGGCCGCGGCCTCGGCCGAAGCCATCTTCACCGCCTGGACCAGCCTGGCCGAGGCCCAGGCCTTCTACCGCGACGTCAAGGGCCGCCTGGCCAAATACGGCCGCCGGCCCGAACAGCTGCTGGTGCTGCCGGGCATCTCCCCGGTGGTCGGCCGCACGCAGCAGGAAGCCGAGGCCAAATGGGCCGAGCTGCAAAAGCTGATCCATCCCAGCGTGGGCCTGAACACGCTGCACACCTTCTGGCCCGGCGAGGACTTGACGAAGTGGAACCTGGACGCGCCGCCGCCCTACATCCCCGAGCCGCCGCCCGGGCAGAACAGCCGCGCCCATGTGGTGCTGGAACTGGCCAGGCGCGACAAGCTCACGGTGCGCCAGCTGTATGAATACCTGGCCGGCGCGCGCGGCCACTGGGTGGTGGTGGGCACGCCGCAAACCATTGCCGACAAGATGCAGGAATGGTTTGAAAACGGCGCGGCCGACGGTTTTAACGTGATGCCGCCGGTGCTGCCCGAATCGCTCAATGATTTTGTCGAGCTGGTGGTGCCCGAGCTGCAGCGGCGCGGCCTCTTTCGCACCGAATACGAGGGCCGCACCCTGCGCGAGAACCTGGGCCTGGACCGGCCGGCCAACCAGTTCAGCGTCAAGGCGCAGAAGGTCGCCTAGCCCTTATTTAACGCACATTCATCAGGTCCCAGTGGGTGGGATTTTTCAGGCCTGCGGTTTTGCGCCGCAGGCCTTTTTTTTATGCCGGCTTCAGGCGGCAACAGCCACCGCGGGCGCGGCGGCCTTCGCGGCGGCGCCAGGCTGCGCCGCCTTTGCATGCGGCGTCGAGCGCCGGCCGTCCACGCTGACGGGCACGTCGCCCGCCAGGGTCACGCGGCGCACCACGCGGTGCTGGTCGCCGTAGTCGTTGATGGCGTAATGCTGGGTCGCTCGGTTGTCCCAGATCACCACGTCGCCCTGCGTCCAGCGCCAGCGCACGGTGTTCTCCAGGCGGATGATGTGCTCCTGCAGCACGGACAGCAGGTGCTGCGAATCGGCGCTCGAGTAACCCACCAGCTTCTTGACGAAGTGGCCCAGCACCAGCGCGCGCTCGCGCGTTTCCGGGTGCACGCGCACCACGGGATGTTCGGCCTCGTGCAGGGTGCGGGTGAAGACCTCGCGGTACTGCTTCACGCCTTCGTCCGAGATGTCCTTCTCCGTGCGATGCGCCGCGTAGTCGTAGTCGTTGCCGTGCACGGCCCAGAGTTTGTCGGCCAGCTCGCGCAGCGCGGGCGGCAGGCCCTGGTAGGCAGCGGCCGTGTTGGCCCAGACGGTGTCGCCGCCCCAGGGCGGGATCACCACGCCGCGCAGCACCGAGATCTTGGGCGGCGCGACCGCGAAGGTCACGTCGGTATGCCAGGAGTTGGCGCGCCCGCCGTGCGCCGAGTCGAGCTCCAGGATAAAACCCGTGCCCTCGCGCGTGGGCACCGTCGGGTGCGCCACCGGGTCGCCCAGGCGCTGGGCGAAGGCCTCCTGGGCGGCGTCATCAAGGTGCTGCTGGCCGCGCAGGAACAGCACCTTGTGCCTGAGCAGCGCCTGGTTGAGCGCCGCCACGGTGTCGCCGGAGATGTCCGCCGACAGCCGCAGGCCGCGCACCTCCGCGCCTATGCGGCCGGCCACCGGCGTGATGTCGAGGATGGGATGGGATGAGGAATGGAGCTGGGTCATGGAATGCCTTTCTGGGTGTGCAATGAGGGGAAATCGCGGGGCCGGATACTCAGACGATGGCCCGCGTACCGTCGAACCGCGTGAAGGAAAAACCTTCGAAGGGCTCGCGAAAGCTGGCCTTCTGTTCGCGCAGCAGGCTGATGACAAGGGCCTCGCCCTGGGCATAAGAAGCCGCGGCGTCGGACCGCCAGTGGATGCCGGCCCAGCACCGCCCGGAGCCGTAGTTCAGCGCCAGCTTGTTGAGTTCGCCGCCCAGGGTCAGCGGCGGTCCCTGGTAAGGAATCAGCCGGGCCGGGTCGGCCGGGTCGGGCTGCACCGGGTTGGGAAATGGCTGGGATTCGTCGTAAAAGGCCTTGAGCAGCGTGGCCGTGACCGCGCCTATGATGGCCGCGCCGCCCGGGTACGAGGAATGGATGGGCGCGCCTTCGGGATACACCTGCGAGAGCAGGAAGCTGCCGTTCTTGGCGCGGCTGCGCTCCAGCGCCTGGGAGTCCAGCAGCGCCGCGTGGATCGGGTAGTCGCTGGCGCCATTGGCCAGCCGGTGGTGCACCAGGCCGCCAAACGCCTCGGGCCGCAGCACGCGCTGGGCATACCACTTCTGGTAGTAGTTGATGCGGATTCCCAGCGAGGCAGCCAGCGAAAGAATGGACTGGAAGTAGGCCGCGCCAAAGGTGCCGGAGGCGCCGCCCTGCGTCTTCGACCTCAGGTAGGGATTGTTGGGCGCCAGCGGTATCTGCGCACCCGGGTAGAGCCCGCCGTAGCCGGGATCGGCGGCGGATGCCGGCGTGCTGAGCAGCTGGTTGCCGATGACCGTGAAGGCGGCAGGGGCGTGCGCGTAGGCGGCCAGGTCGCGCCCGGTGGCGATGTAACGCAAGGTCGGGTCCTGGGTGATCCGCCCGCGCGGCAAATGGCCGTTTTGCACATGCAGCCATTCATCGTAGGCCGTCAAAAACTCGCTGGCCGGGGTGTAGCTGCGAATGCGGGCGGACAGGCTTTGCGGCCCGAAGGGCACGTCGCGGTAGAGGAACTGCGAAATCACCGGGCCGTCCACCACGCCAGGCGGCGTGACCCAGCGGCCCGTGCGGCCGCTGGGGTCCTTCGCATCGACATACAAGGCCGCGCCGCGAAACAAGGTCTGCGGCGTCACGCGGCCGTTGATTTTCGGGCCGTGGAAATCAGGCGCGCGGCTGATCTCCTCGGCGGCCAGCAACACATCCTTGTGCGTGGTGCCATCGCGGTATTCGCTCAGGGGCACGTCGCGCAGCAGCGATTTCCAGTAAAGCTCGACGGCTTCACCGGCGCGCGCCGCGCTGGCCAGCGCCGGTGCCGGCGGCAAGCTGAATTGCCCGGCGTTCAGCCCGTCGAGGCTGACGGCCAGCGTGCCCACCGGGTTGAGCAGCTTGCGTGTGCCGCCCAGCGGAATTTTCTCGAAGTCGGCCGGCTCGCGCGAGGCGAATGCCGCGGTGGCCAGTTTCCATGCGGCCGGGTCCACCTCGCCGCGCGCGTTGTGCGGCAAGGCGCGGCTGTCCGAACCTATCCTGTTCGGGTAGCGGTCTTCATCGCCATTGGTGGGGTGCGGCGGGATGGGCAGCTCGGCATTGGCCTTGGCCAGGCCGGTACGCAAGGCCGATGCGCGCTGGCGAAAGTGTTCGTCGTAAGCGTCGGCCGCAGTAGCGCTGCCCTGTGCCGCCGCGGGCAGCGCGGTCAACAGGGCCGGAGCCGCTGCCGTGGCGGCCAGGCCGGCGAGGCCGGCGCCGGCCTGGCCAAGAAAGCCGCGCCGTGGGAGGTTCTGCGGCGCGCCGCTGGAATCACTGGAATCGCTGAGGGTGCTTGGGATGTGCTGGGACATGAAGACCTTGAAAAAAAAATGAAGGTGTGACAGCCGGCATGCCAACAGCGAGGCTGTGGCATGCCGCCCAGTTACTGCAGAAGCCATGCCAGCGAAACCGGCCTGTGGAGAGGGGATTTGGCGCCCCGGCTGCTGGAAAACAAACAGCGCCGTGATGAATGCAGCACAGCGCGCGTCACCCTGCGCAAAATGCAGCAGTGAGTGGCTCAGTCCGCGGTCGCCGATGCCAGCGATGCCGCCGGTTCAGAAACCTCATGCGCTGCATCGAGCAGGCCATGGCGCTTGAGCAGGGTTCGCAGCACATTGCGCGACAGGCCCAGCCGGCGCGCGGTGTGCACCTGGTTGCCGCCGCACAGTTCATACGCGGTCCTGACCAGGGTTTCCTCGACCTGGTTGAACAGCCCGGGCTGCCCGGCGTTCATGCGCTGCAGCAGTACTTCGCGCAGCGCGTCGGATGGGGGAGCGGGAACAAGCTCGGCCGCGGTGTCTTCGCCCTGCGCTGCCGCCGGTGCCGGCCTGCGGCCGCGCGATGCGCCGGCGACCGAGCGCTGTATCACCTGCAGGTCCACCGCCGTCAGGACGCTGTTGGGCGCCACAATGAGCGCGTAATGCACGACGTTTTCCAGCTCGCGGATATTGCCCGGCCAGTCGTGCGCGAGCAAGGCCTGCTCGGCGTCGGGCGCCAGCCTGGCGCCGGTGATGCCCAGGCGCTGCGAATAGCTGGCCAGGAAGTGGCGCGCCAGCGGCAGGATGTCGCCGGGGCGCTCATACAGCGGCCGCAACTCCAGCGTGGCCACGCTGATGCGGTAATAAAGATCGGCGCGGAAGTGGCCGGCGGCCACCGCGTTGCGCAGGTCGACATTGGTCGCGGCGATCAGGCGCACATCCAGCGCGACGGGCTTGCGCGAGCCCAGGCGCACCACCTGGCGCTCCTGCAGCACACGCAGCAGCTTGACCTGCAGAGCCAGCGGCAGGTCGCCGATCTCGTCGAGGAAGAGCGTGCCGCCGTTGGCGGCCTCGAACCAGCCCGCGCGCGCCTGCGAGGCGCCGGTGAAGGCGCCGCTTTCATGGCCGAACAGCTCGGCATCGATCAGCGCTTCGCTGAAGGCGCCGCAGTTGACCGCCAGGAAAGGCCCGCGCCGCCCGCTGCCCTGGTGCACGCGGCGCGCCAGCAATTCCTTGCCGGTGCCGGTCTCGCCGATGACCAGCACCGTGGCATCGGTGGGCGCGACCTGCTCGACGCGCGCCAGCAGCGCGACCGAACCCGGGTCCTCGAACACCAGCGCCTTGGCGCGTATGGACAAGGCGCCGGCATCGGGGAGCGTCAGCAGCTGCGACATGCGCGCGCCTCAGGCCTGGGTGGCGTGCTTCAGAAGCCGGCCAGCACCGCGCCCTTGAACTCGGCCTGCACGTACTTGCGGATTTCTTCCGAGTGGTAGGCCTTCACGAGCTTGGCGACCCAGGGCTTGTCCTTGTCCTGCTCACGCACGGCCAGCAGGTTGACGTACGGCGACTTGGCCGCTTCCTGCGCGATCGCGTCCTTGGGGTTGAGGCCGGCCGACAGCGCGTAGTTGGTGTTGACGGCCGAGGCGTCCAGGTCGTCCAGCGAGCGCGGCAGCTGCGCGGCGTCGAGTTCCACAAACTTGAGCTTCTTGGGGTTCTCGACCACGTCCAGCGGCGTGGCCTTGAGGCCGGCGTCGGGCTTGAGCTTGATCAGGCCCTTGTCCTGCAGCACCAGCAGCACACGCCCGCCGTTGGTCGGGTCGTTGGGGATGCCGAAACGCGCGCCTTCTTTCAGCTCGGCCAGGCTTTTGACTTTCTTGGAATACAGGCCGATCGGGAAGTTGACGGTATAGCCCACGTTGACGATTTTGTAGCCGCGGTCCTTGACCTGCTGGTCCAGGAAGGGCTTGTGCTGGTAGCTGTTGGCGTCCAGGTCACCGGCGGCCAGTGCGGCATTGGGCTGGATGTAGTCGCTGAACTCGACGACCTGGATTTTGAGGCCGTCTTTTTCAGCGATCTTTTTGACCTGCTCAAAAATCTGCGCGTGCGGGCCGGCGGTGACGCCTATCTTCAGGGGTTTGTCCTGCGCCAGCACGACGGAGGAGAAAGAGGCTGCCAGCGCGAGTGCGACGGCGGATTGGATGAGAGTGCGTTTGTTCATGGTGTTTCCTTTGGATGAATTAAAAAAATCTTGTCCCCTCCTCCCCTGGGAGAGAGAAAAATTCAGGGAGTCAACATCGCTGTTGATGGGCGATAAGGGCTTCGCTCATTTATGGCTCAACCTGCGCACGGCCCAGTCGCCCAGGCTTTGCACCGCCTGCACAAACAGGATCAGCACCAGCACCACGGCCAGCATGACTTCGGGCAAAAAACGCTGGTAGCCGTAGCGGATGCCGAGGTCGCCCAGGCCACCGCCGCCGATGGCACCGGCCATGGCCGAATAACCGGTCAAGCTCACAAAGGTGATGGTCAGGCCCGCGACGATGCCGGGCAGCGCCTCGGGCAGCAGCACCTTGAGCACAATCTGCCGCGTGGTCGCGCCCATGGCCTGCGCGGCTTCGATCAGGCCGTGGTCCACCTCGCGCAGCGAGGCCTCGACCAGGCGCGCGATAAAAGGCGCCGCCGCAATCGTGAGCGGCACCACGGCGGCCGCCGTGCCTATGGACGAGCCCGTCAGAAAACGCGTGAGCGGGATGATGGCGACCAGCAAAATGATGAAAGGCGTGGAGCGCACGGCGTTCACCAGGCCGCCCACCACGCGGTTCACTCCCGCGTTGCGCAGCACGCCGCCCTCGTCGGTCAGGCGCAAAAATACGCCCAGCGGAATGCCTATCAGCGCGCCGACCAGGCCCGAGATGCCGACCATCACGATGGTCTCCCACAGCGAACTGACGAACAGCTCGAGCAGGGCTTGCGAAAAATTACTGAACACTGGCGAGCCTCCCGGTCAGATCCGCGCCGACTTCATCGACATGCACACCGGCGCCGCGCAGATGCGCGACCGCCGCACTGAGCTGCGCACGCGCGCCGCGCGCGAACACCGCGAGCGAGCCGAAAGGCTTGCCCTGGATTTCATCGACCTGGCCGTGCACGATGGACAGGTCTATACCGAAGCGGCGTATCACGTCCGACAGCAGCGGCCGGTCCGATTCATCGCCCGCAAAGGCCAGGCGCAGCAGTTGGCCTTCTTCGGCGTGCTCCGCACTCATCAGCGTGCGTATGCGCGCAAGCACACTGTCAGGCAAGTCCTGCGGGACGATCTCGGCGATCAGGCTGCGCGTGGTGTCGTGCTGGGGGCGCGTGAAGACGTCTATCACCGGCCCGCTTTCCACGATGCGGCCGGCGTCTATCACCGCGACGCGGTCGGCCACCTGCTTGATCACCTGCATCTGGTGCGTGATCAGCACAATGGTCAGGCCGAACTCCTTGTTGATCTGCCGCAGCAGGCCCAGGATGGAGCGTGTGGTTTCCGGATCCAGCGCCGAGGTGGCCTCGTCCGACAGCAGCACCTTGGGCCGGTTGGCCAGCGCGCGCGCAATGCCCACGCGCTGCTTTTGCCCGCCGCTGATCTGCGCCGGGTAACGGTCCGCCAGGGCGCTCAAGCCCACCAGCTCCAGCAGCGGCCCGACCCGCGCCTTGATCTCATCAGCCGGCAGCCCGGCGATCTCCAGCGGCAAGGCCACGTTGCCATAGACCGTGCGCGAGGACAGCAAATTGAAATGCTGGAAGATGATGCCGATGTCGCGGCGCGCCACACGCAGCGCATCGCCGCCCAGCGAGCTGAGCTCGCGGCCGCCCACCAGCACCTGCCCGGCGGAGGGCCGGTTCAGCAGGTTGATGACCCGCACCAAAGAACTTTTGCCGGCGCCGCTGCGGCCGATGATGCCGTAGACCTCGCCCGGCTGGATGTGAAGGTCGACGCCCCTGAGGGCTTCGACCGGGCCCGTGGAGCCCTGGTAGGTTTGAACAATACCTTTGAGTTCGATCATGAAATCCCGCTGACTTTTGCCGCCTTCGCGTTTCTGGTGGAAAACCGCGAGGCGCTTTTTTTTTGAACAGACAGCGAATGTAGAAGCCTAAAGCTCAAACTCAAAAGAATATTAAATAGGTTAATTAGACGAAATTCAGCCTATGTAAATAATTGCACCCGGCATCAATAGGTCTGGACAATTTATACCCGGGTGTTATAGAATTAATTCACCCGGATTAAATCAATCCCTTTATCGACCGCTCACCAAGACCCAAAGCCATGCCATCCCAGCCATCCCCCGACATTTCCCCGCGCCTGGTCGCCTTCTCAGGCTTCCGGCAAGTTGCCGCCGGCGACCACACGCAGGTCCTCGGCGCGCTGCGCAAGCTCTCCAGCACCGAAGAGCTGCTGCGTGTTTTTAACGACGCCACCGGCGAGCGCATAGACCTGGACCTGCGCCCCGAGGCGGATTTGCCGCCCTCGCCCGCCACCGCAGAAGCGCCGCCAACGTCCGCCGCGCGCCCCGTGGGCCGGCCCAGGCTCGGCGTGGTCGCGCGTGAAGTCACGCTGCTGCCCCGGCACTGGGAATGGCTGGGCAGCCAGCCCGGCGGCGCCTCCGTTACCCTGCGCCGGTTGATTGATGAATCGCGCAAGGCCGGCGAAGGCCGGGTCAGCGTGCGCACCTCGCGCGAAAACGCCTACCGCTTCATGAGCGAGATGGCCGGCGATTTCGCGGGCTTTGAAGAAGCCAGCCGCGCGCTGTTCGCGGGCGACAAGCCCAAATTCGAAAGCCTGGTCGCACCCTGGCCGCAAGACGTGCGCCTGCAACTGGCGAAGCTGGCGGCCGGCGGCTGGAGCGCTGAATGACGCCATCCCCCGCCAAAACGCTGGGCGAGGGCGTGCCGATGTGGAAGACCTTCGCGGCCTTTCTGGGCCCCATGCTGCTCAGCAACATCCTGCAATCGCTCTCGGGCACGATCAACAACATCTACATCGGCCAGATGATCGGTGTCGGGGCGCTGGCGGCCGTGACCAGCTTTTTCCCCCTGATGTTTTTCCTCATTGCCTTCACCATCGGGCTGGGCGCGGGCGCGTCGGTGCTGATCGGCCAGGCCTGGGGCGCGCGCGACACCGGCAAGGTCAAGGCCGTCGCCGGCACCACGCTGGCGGTGGGCGCGGGGTTCGGCCTCACGGTCGCCGTTTTTGGCGGCGCCTTCACCGCGCCGCTGCTCAAGGCCCTGGGCACGCCGCCCGACATCCTGGCCGATGCCACGCTGTATGCCCGCATCATGCTGATCGCCATGCCGGGGCTGTTCGTCTTCCTGCTGTCGACCTCCATGCTGCGCGGCGTGGGCGACACGGTGAGTTCGCTTTACACGCTGTGCATTTCCACCGCCTGCGGCCTGGTCGTGACGCCCGCGCTCATCCTGGGCTGGGGCGGCCTGCCCAAGCTGGGCGTGGCCAGCAGCGCGGTGGCCACCATCCTGTCTTTCCTGGTCTCGACCGCCTGGCTGGCCCGGCGCCTGCACGCCATCAAGAGCCCGCTGGCGCCCGATGCCGAATTCAGGCGCCTGCTGCGCGTGAACCCCGCCATCCTGAAGACCGTGCTCAGGGTCGGCGTGCCCACCGGGGTGCAGCTGGTCGTCATCTCGCTGGCCGAGATCGCCCTGCTCTCGCTGGTCAACGGCTACGGCTCCAGCGCCACGGCCGCCTATGGCGCGGTGAACCAGGTGGTGGCCTATGTGCAGTTCCCGGCCATTTCCATCGCCATCACCGCCTCCATCCTGGGCGCGCAAGCCATAGGCGCGGGCCGCACCGACAGGCTGGGCATGATCACGCGCACCGGGCTGCAGATGAACCTGGCGCTGACCGGCGTGCTGGTCTTGCTGGGCTACCTTTTTTCGCGCCACCTGATGGCGCTCTTCATCACCAGCGAGCCGGTGATCGAGCTGTCGCAAACCCTGCTGCACATCATGCTGTGGAGCAGCGTGGTCTTCGGCATGCAGGGCGTGGTCTCGGGTGTCATGCGCGCCAGCGGCACGGTGTGGGTGCCCATGGGCATTTCGATTTTCTGCATTGCGCTGGTCGAGGTGCCCACGGCCTGGGTGCTCAGCCACCGCATAGGCATCAACGGCATCTGGATCGCCTACCCCGTCACCTTTGTCGCGATGCTGGGCCTGCAGACCGCCTACTACCGGCTGGTGTGGAAGAAAAAAGCGATACGGCGGCTGGTGTAGGGCAAAAAAAGCGCAGGCAGCGGCGCCGCTTCAGTGGCGCATGAACTGCGCGTCCGGGACGGCGAACAGCCCGTCGTCGCCGGACTTTCCGTCCAGGAACTCCCCGCCCACACGAAGCGCCTCCGCAATCAGGCGCTTCACGCCGTCGAGCTTGCCCGCCAGGCCCGGCGAGATGCCCACAAAGGAATAGACGCAGTAGCTTTCATGCCGCACGACGGCAAACTCGCCGTCCATCACAAAGGCGTAACACCAGGCGGCATCCGTCCTGCCGGCCAGGGAAACCGGCAGCAGGCAGGCCCTGGCGCCTTCGTCGACGGCCCAGGTCTGGTGCTGGAGCTCCTGGGATGCAGCGTCCGCGGGGTGGACGAACTTGCGGATCTTGCGCTTGAGGGCGGGTGTCCAGAACGAATCAAAAACATCCCGGGCAACGGGTTGGATCACGAATGCCATGGTGCTCTCCTATGGGGGCTGGCGGTGGCGGAATCGGGGGTGGAGTAGCCCCCGGGTGTCGCTGAATGCGGGACCATATTCGATTTCCCCTGGGCCTTTGCGGCAAATTGTCCGTAGCTGGAAATTTGAAGTGGGATAGTCGCAAGCGGGCATTCAATGCCCATGGACACCGGGCCCGTCCAAGGCCCGTCCGGCACCTGTTCACCTCCTGTTAAGCGCTGTTTCAAAGCCCTTACAAAGCCTTGTTACCATGGGTGCGTCCCCGCCATCACCCCGGCCCCCGCGCCCGCCGCCGGCACACCGCCGGCATCGATGACCTCCCCCACCATGAACCGCCGCAACCCCGCCATCGACATCGCCAGGGGCATAGGCATCCTCCTTGTGGTGCTGGGGCATAACTGGACGGTGCTGCAGGAAAGGGGCGAACTCTTCCGGGTGATTTATTCCTTTCACCTGCCGCTCTTCTTTTTCCTCTCGGGCCTGTTCCTGAAAGACGCCGCCAGCCTGGGAAGCTTTGCGCTGTCGCGCGCCGACGCCCTGCTCAAGCCCTATTTCGCCGTCTTGCTGCTGCTGGGCATCAGCGAGATGCTGGCCCCGCAGGCTGTGCCGGTGGCCGGCACCACGCCGCTCGCCTATTTCTCCGGCGTCCTCTATGGCACCGCACCCACCATTGCCTGGACACCGCTGTGGTTTTTGCCGCATTTGTTTGTCGCCTCGATCCTGGCCATGGCCCTGCTGCGCGCCACCCGGAACCTTCCCAAGCGGACCACCGCGCTATGGCTGATCGCCTGCGCCATGCTGGCGGCCGGCGCGGCCTGCATAGGCCGGTTCTGGCAAACCGGCACCGGGGAGGCGCTGCGCTTCATGGGCCAGCAGCAATTGCCCGGCCTTCCCTGGAGCCTGGACCTGCTCCTGGTCAGCACGCCCTTCATGCTTTTCGGCCATCTGCTCGGCAAGCCTGTGGCGGCCATGCGTTTCAGCCTCCCGGGGTTTGCGGCCGCGGCCCTGGCCTTCGCCGCGCTGCACACCTATTCCGGCGAAACCATGGACCTGAACCTGCGGGTGTACGGCGATCCCTTTATCTCCACCTTGCAGGCCGCGCTTGGCATCTACCTTGTGCTCAGTGTTTCCGCGCTGCTGCAGCACCATGCGGTGTTCCGGCGTCCGCTGGCCTGCATCGGGTCGGCAAGCCTCTTTATCCTGCTGTTTCACTACGTTGTGCAGGGACGGGTTTTTCTGTTGCTGTCGCATGTCAGCCGCAACGAGACGCTCATAGGCGCGGCCGGCCTGGCCGCCGGGGTGGCGCTGCCCCTGGCTCTGCTGGAGCTGGTGCGAAGGCAGAAGTATCTGGCGCTGCTGCTGTTGCCGATGCGCGCCCGCCTCGCCTTGCCGAAAAACGCCGCCGCCAAATCGGCGTAAATTGGCGTGAACCGGGCCGCCGCTTGCCCCGGCGAGCTGCTTATTTGCCTTTGGGCGTGATCACCACATCCACGCGCCGGTTGCGGGCCCGGCCTTCCTCGGTGGCGTTGTCGGCCACGGGCTGCGACTTGCCATAGCCCTTCACAGCGAGGCCCGCCGCAGGCACGCCTTCCTGCGACACAAAATAGTCCTTCACCGCGGCGGCCCGTTTGTCTGACAGCGCCTGGTTGGCGGCCTCATTGCCGACGTTGTCGGTATGGCCCGAGACCATCACCGCCGCATCGGCGAACTTCTTCACCCGCTCGGCCGCCTCGTGCAGCGTCTGCCGCGCTTCGGGTTTGAGCACCGCCTTGCCGGTGTCAAAGAGCACGGCTGAATCGAGCGCGATGGTCACCGCCTTGGGCGGCGTGAACGCGTCGAAGTCGTAGGGCCCTTCGAACCTCGCGCGGAAGTCCACTGTTTCGGCCGACAGGTCCAGCCGCAGAATCACCGGCTGGCGTTTGTCGACCTTGCAGCTCACCACGCCGCGCTTGTCCAGCGTCGTATTGCCCAGGGAAAGCTCGCACAGCCGTTCCGAGCGCAAGGTGTACAGGCTCACCGCCAGCGCATTGCTCGTGGCGGCCGAGGTGTTTTTACCGTCGCCCGTCACGACCAGCTCGCCCGGCCCGGCATTGAAGGCGTAGTAATACGACACGGCCTTTTTGATGCCCTCGCCCTTGATGCGGTTGCCCTTGAGCCGGGTCGGCTCATCGATGTCGGTGGAGCCCGCGCCCGCCAGCACCGGGGCCGCACCGGCCGCCTGCGGCGCCGGCAGTTCGACCGGGCCTTCCAGCGCCACCGCGTAATCAATCGTCTCTTCACTGAGGTCCAGCCGCAGGATCAGCGGCTGGGCTTTGTCGATCTGGCAGTTGATCACGAGGGTCTTGTCGGCATTGGTATTGCCATGTGATTCGGAGCACAGCTTGTTGGCCTTGAGGTCATACAGCCCAAAGGCCAGCGCCTGGGTCGCGCCGCTGGGCGAGTTCTTGGCCGTGGCGGTGATCTTGATGGCGCCGGGGCCGCCATTGAGCGCGTAGTAGTAGGTCAGCTTTTGCTTGATGCCTACGCCTTTGATCTCTTTCGCGGGCAAGGGCGTCGGGCTGTCGGGATCGGTGGACGCGGCAGGCGCCACCGCAACAGGTGCGGCGGAGGCGGCCGACGCGGCCGACGCAGGCGCCGAAGGCGTTGCGGCAGGTGGCGCGACCGCCGCCGGCACCGCAGTTGCCGCCGGCCGGGGAGCCTCGTCTTTTTTGCCGCAGCCGGCCAGCGTGAGGCCCAAGCCTGCAGCCATGCCCAGCAGCACAAGTTGTTTTGTGATTGTCATAAGCCTCCCAAATGGTTCTTGCTGTTGTGATGCCAGTCCGTAATGTGCGGTACGGCGCTGTTGACTGTCAATCGCGATACGCCAAAGTAACTCGAAGTAACCAAAGGGCAAACCAGGTCAACGATTCATGCCGACAGCCTCCAGGCGCCAACCGGATTTCAGCGTTACGATGGCTTCCCCCAGGAGATGTGTCATGAACGAGGAACTCTCACGTCTGGCCACCGCGCTCCACATGAATGAGCCGCAGTGCGAACCGCTTCGCCTTGCCTTTGGCCTGGCCTGCGCGCAACGCACGGAACACCTGCTCGAAAGCCCGGAGGCCATCCGCTGCCTGGCGGTGCTGAGATCTTTTGTGGAAGGCACATCAGACCGGCCCGCACTGGCGCAGGCGGCACAGGAAATTGCCGGGGTGGCCAACAGCCACAGGGGATCCAACTCCATTGACGGCTCGGCCCACGCAGCCGTATCCGCCACCTACGCCGTGGCCAATGCCCTTGCCGGCCGGGCCTTGGACGCAGCGGGCTACGCGGCTTACGCTGCCGTCTATGGTTATGGCGGTTATGCGGTCACCGACCCATCGGCTTTTGAAGCAGAGTTCGCGTGGCAAGTTGAAAAATTGAGCGAACTGGCCCGCCCCATAAAGATAAATCCGTCGTGACTGGTCAACCCTGAACAGGAACTCTCATGCAACTCATCGGAATGCTGGACTCCCCTTACGTCCGCCGCGTCGCCATTTCCCTGCAGCTCCTGGGCCTGCGTTTTGAGCACCAGTCGGTCTCGGTGTTCAGCACCTTCGAAAAATTCCGCGCCATCAACCCCGTCGTGAAAGCACCCTCGCTGGTCTGCGACGACGGCACGGTGTTGATGGATTCCACGCTGATCATTGACTATGCCGAGGCGCTGGCGGCACAGGCGCCGGCCGGCAGGAGCTTGATGCCCTCCACCCTGGCCGAGCGCCAGCAGGCGCTGCGCGTCATAGGCCTGGCCCTGGCCGCCTGCGAAAAAAGCGTGCAGATCATTTACGAACGCATGCTGCGCCCCGCTGAAAAACTGCACCAGCCCTGGGTGTCGCGCGTGACCAGCCAGCTGCTGGCGGCCTATGGCGAACTTGAAACGGAGCTGCAGCGCAAACCCCTGGCGGTGAGCAGCGACACCATGGGCCAGGACGGCGTGACTGTGGGCATCAGTTGGCATTTCACGCAGGCCATGCTGCCCGAGGTGGTGAACGCAGCGGACTTCCCGGCCCTGCGCGAGTTTTCGGCGCGGGCCGAGCAGTTGCCTGAATTCACCGCGGCGCCGCACAGCGACATCACCTACGTTTCGAGCTAAGCAATACCTCTCGCCCTCGCCCCCCACAAGGAGACCCAGCATGAAAAAGCGGCTTATGACCATTGCGCTTCTTTCCGCAAGCTTTCACGCTGCGTTCGCCCTGTCGCTCAAGGATGCGGGAGAAAACCTGCTGTACTTCGAGCATGCGAGGCTCAGTGCCGAGCACTGCGAGAAACAGAATGTTTCCGTCCGGCCCGCTTTTGCCAGCTGGCAGCAGCAGACCCTGCCCCTGTATCGCCAGTCAACGGAGGCGATACGTTCGGAAGGCGCCAAAAGGGGCTTGTCCAGGCCCGAACAGGAGGACGTGCTCGCGGCGGCGATCGAGAACCAGAGGCAGCTGGCGCAGGACAACATCGCCAGAAAGGGCGTTCCCTGCAAGAATTTCGGGGCAGTCCTGGAGATGTATTCCACGCTTCTCAAGCGCTGAAGGCGAAGAGCCGCTGACGTGCTGGACTCACCGCCCCCAGCCCGCTAGGATGGCGGCATGGCCCCCGACCCCACCCCCGACCCGGAAGCCACCCCCGAGCTTTCCGGGGAAAAGATCCATGAAGCCCACGATGCCTGGTGCCGGGCCTATGTGCATGTCTGGGCCGACCTGTCCAAGGGCAATTACGACAAAGAGGCGGTGCAAAAGGCCGCCGACGAGCACTGGCAGCGCAGTCCCAAATCGAGCCCGGTGATGGTGGCCACGACCGAGTTCACCAAGACAAACCCGCAGCGCTAGCCCACCTGCAGCTGGTGCTCATAACACCACATCCAGCTTTCGCCCGGTTCAAAGGACTGGATCACCGCATGGCCTGTGGCCTCATGGTGTTTGCTCGCATGCTGGTTGATGGAGTCGTCGCAGCAGCCGATATGGCCGCAGTGCACGCACAGCCTTAAATGCACCCAGGTGCCGCCCATGGCCAGGCACTCTTCACAGCCTCTGGCATTCGGTGAATGGTTCTCGGCGGGGACATGGTCGCAGGGTTTGATACGCATCAAGAATCTCCTCAGGCCGTTGCAGCGGCACGGTCCATCGCCGCCAGGTGCTGGTGGATCATCGCGACCGCTGCCGCGCCCTCGCCTATCGCGCCGCCCACACGCTTGACGGATCCGCTGCGCACGTCGCCCACGGCGAACAGGCCCGGGATGTTGGTTTCCAGCGGCGCGGGTTTGTAGTCGGAGTGTTTGCAGGTCACGCTTTCGCCGGTGCGTACAAAACCGTGCGCGTCCAGGGCCACGCCGCAGCTGTCCAGCCAGGCGGTTTCCGGGTCCGCGCCTACAAACAGGAACACATTGCGCACCTCGGCGTCATGCTCGGTGCCGCGCTGGCGGTTGCGCCAGGTCACGGCGTTCAGGCCCGCGTTGCCGTCGCCGTGCAGCTTGACCACCTCGGTCTGCGGCAGCAGCTCGATATTCGGCGTGGCGTCTATGCGGTCTATCAGGTAGCGCGACATGCTGGCCGCCAGGCTGGGGCCGCGCACCAGCATGTTGACCTTGGCCGCGTGCTGCGACAAAAACACGGCCGCCTGCCCGGCCGAATTGCCGCCGCCCACCAGCACCACCTCGGTCTGGCTGCACATCTTGGCTTCCAGCGCCGAGGCCCAGTACCAGACGCCGCGGCCTTCAAACTCGGCCAGGCGCGGCACCTCGGGACGGCGGTAGCGCGCGCCGCTGGCCACCACCACGGTCTTGGCGCGCAGCACGCGGCCGTCGGTCAGCTTCACATGCAGCTCGCCCTTGATGGCCTTGGCCGCGCAGTCCAGCGACTGGGCTTGCGCGGGGATCAGCATTTCGACACCGAATTTCTGCGCCTGCACATAAGCACGGCCGGCCAGCGCCTGGCCCGAAATGCCGGTCGGAAAACCCAGGTAGTTCTCGATGCGCGCGCTCGCGCCGGCCTGGCCGCCGTAGGCCCTGCAATCGAGCACGATGACCTGCAGGCCTTCGGAGGCCGCATACACCGCCGTCGCCAGGCCCGCGGGCCCGCCGCCCACCACGATCACGTCAAACAGCTCGGTGCGCTCGGCGGTGTCCACCATGCCCATGCAGCGGGCCAGCTGGTTCTCGCCGGGGTTCACCAGCACCGAGCCGTCGGGGCAGACCGCCAGCACGTCGCCGGCGGCGGCGCCGTACTCCACCATCAGCGCGGCGGCATCGGCGTCCTCGGCGATGTCGACCACATGGTGGGGCTCGCCATTGCGGTTCAAAAAGCTTTGCAGCCGCACCACGGCGGCCGACTGCGGCCGGCCTATCAGCACCGGGCCGCTGGCGCCGGCTTCGATCAGCGCCACGCGCCGCAAAATCAGCGCGCGCACCACACGCTCGCCCAGGTCGGCCTCGGCAATGATGAGGGCGCGCAGCTGGCTGGGCGGCACCAGCAAGGTGTCCACTTCGTCCTCGGCATGGCCGTCCACCAGCGCCGGCGCGCCCGACAGCTGGCCCACCTCGGCCAGGAACTGGCCGGGCCCCTGCGTGACGATGGGCACCACATGGCCCAGGCCGTCGCGCTGGGTGATGGTGACCGAGCCCTTGAGCACCACAAACATGCCGGGGCCGGGCTCGCCGGCGGCGAACAGCCTGTCGCCCTTCCGGAAATGCAGCACGCTGCCGAAGCGGCGTATGCGCGCGATCTCCGCCGGGCTCAGCACGGGGAACATCTGGTGGCGCCGGCTCTCGGCCAGCGGCGGGGGGGTGGGGGTTGGGTCGTCAGCCATCAAAAACTCCGGTGCGCGTGAAGATGGGAAGAGGGAAAAAGGCAGCGCCGGCACGGCGCCATGCCAACATGATGCCGGATTAACGGCCGGCATGGCGGCTGCTACAAACTTTTGCGCGGCCAGGTCCGGTTGCTGGCCTCGGCCATTTCACTTCGAAACGGCGGCTACAACAGGTGCCGCTGAGCCGTTCACAAAACCCAGCGAAGCGGTCCTGGCTAGGCGCGCCGCCGCAGACAGTGCTCCAGCACGGCAAGGCGGCTGCAACAACGCCAGGAGGGTTTTTGAGCGGCTCAGCGGTTACCAGCCGTACAAGCGCCGCCAGGTCGCGACCTCGCCGTTCTCGGCCAGCGCATGGTACTCGGGGTGCTGCGCGCCGGTGGCGCAGGCGTGGTTGGGCAATATGCGCAGCTGCGTGCCGACCGGGAAACGCTTCGCGATATCGGTATCGGGCGCGCCTTCGCGCGAGAGTATGCCGTGCTCCTGGTTGGCGCCGCTGAGCACATAACCGGCCAGCACCTCGCCCTCGGCATCACAGACCTGGCCGTAGCCGAAGTCATGCGCCTGCTTTTGCGTGCCGCGGTCGCGGCTCATGGCCATCCAGCCGGCGTCCACAATCGCCCAGCCTTTGTCCACCTGGTGGCCGATCACCGTGGTCAGCACGCTGAGCGCAATGTCGTCGGTGGTGCAAACGCCGATGTTGTGCATCACCAGGTCAAAGAACACGTACACCCCGGCGCGCACCTCCGTCACGCCGTCGAGCTGCGCCGCCGACAGCGCCGTGGGCGTGGACCCCACGCTGACCACCGCGCACGGAAAGCCCGCTTCGCGCACACGTTCGGCGGCCCGCACGCAGGCGGCGCGTTCCTGCTCGGCCATGGCGGCCAGGGCCTCGGGGGTATTGAGGTCATAGCTCGATCCGGCATGCGTCATCACGCCGCCCAGCAGCATGCCGCCCTGGTGCAGCGCGCGTGCCACGTCCAGCAAGGCGGCCTCTCCGGGCTTGATGCCCGAGCGGTGGCCGTCGCTGTCGATTTCTATCCAGACCTCGAATTTTTCGCCATGCTCGCGGCCGAAGGCGGCAATCGCCGCGGCCGAGGCCACGCTGTCGGTGATGATCTTCAAATCACAGCCCTGGCGCCGCAGCGCCAGCGCCTGCGGCAGCTTGGCCGGCACCATGCCCACCGCATAAAGGATGTCGTTAAAACCGTCGGCGTAAAACTGCGCGGCCTCCTTGAGCGTGGAGACTGTGATGCCCTCGGCCCCGGCCCGAACCTGCGCGCGCGCCACCGGCGTGCATTTGCTGGTCTTGACATGCGGCCGGAAACGCACGCCCAGCGCGTTCATGCGCTGCTGCATGCGTTCAATATTGCGCTGCATGCGCGCGAGGTCTATCACGGCGGCGGGTGTGTCCAGGGCGGCCAGGGGGTGGGATTGGGTGGTGGCGGTCAAGGGAGTCTCCGGGGGCTATGTGGGAAGCAATCAAGTCAGTTACCAGGGCCAGCTGATGCTTTGGCCTTTGCCGGCAAGGCGCGCGCGCTGCTCCAGCATGCGCGCAACCGTAAGGTCTTGCAAGGCGATGCCGGTCATGTCGAACACGGTGATGTCGGCGGCACCGCGCGCAAACGCGGCCTTGCCCGACAGCACATCGCCGATTTCGGTGCAGGCGGTGTCGGGCGCCCATTGCAGCTCGCCTATGCCGCGCGACTGGGCGGCATCGTCCACAAACACGCGCGCCCTGGCCAGCAGGCCCTCGGGCAGCTCGCGTTTGCCCTTGGTGTCACTGCCCACCGCATTGATGTGGGTGCCGGGCTGCACAGCGGCCAGTGCGAACAGCGGGCCCTTGCCGGTGGTGGCCGTGATCAGCACATCGCTTTGGGCCACGGCGGCATTCACATCGGCCGCATGCGCGATGGCGCACTGCCCGGCAAACTTCGCCTCAAACGCCGGCTTGGGTGCGCCGTCGGCCGTGGCGTAAAACACCTGGCGCAGCCCGGGCAGCTGGCGCAGGGCAAAACGCAGCTGCGCCTGCGCCTGCACGCCGGTGCCAAAAACGCAGACCGTGCGGCTGTCGGGCCGCGCCAGCTGCAGGCCCAGGCCGCCAGCGGCGCCGGTGCGCTCGGTGGTGACGGCGTTGCCGTCTATCAGGCAGGTCGGCCGGCCGGTGGCGGGGTCGATCAGCATGATGGTGGCCTGGTGGGCGTCGGCGCCCCGCGCGGGGTTGCCGGGCCAAAAACCTGCTGCCTTGAAGCCCAGCAGCGACTGCGCGCCCACGTCGCCCGACTTGATGCCGAACACGCCGCCGGTGGCCAGCCGTTCACGCACCAGCGAGAACACGCGCCCCTCACCCCGGCTGTGCAGCACAAAGGCCTCACGCGTGGCTTCCAGCACATCGGCCGGCAGCAGTATGGTCTCGACCACATGTTTGTCCAGCAGCAGCAGTTGCGCATCGGCCGGAAGTGCGGCGTTTGGCGCAACGTGGCCAAAGCTGGCAGGATGGGGCTTAAGGCCGGGTGTTTGTGCTTCATTCAACATCTGGAAATATTATCCATTATTAGACGATTTGTCAAACAAACTCGCTCAGCTTCACCCGTCCATTGCAGGAGACTCCATGCCCGGCAACCCGCACGCCCCTTGTGACGAAGGCATCATCCGCGCCCAGGCCGGCGACTGCGGCGTAACGGCGCATCCCAAGCTGGCGCTGGCGGCCACGGTGCTCGGTTCTTCCATGGCTTTTATCGACGGCTCGGTCGTCAACATCGCCCTGCCCGCCATCCAGCGCGACCTGGCCGGCGGCTCGGCCTCCGGGCTGGCTGAGATGCAATGGGTCATCAATGCCTATCTGCTTTTGCTGGGCTCGCTGGTGCTGGTGGGCGGCTCGCTGGGCGACCGCTTTGGCCGGCGCAAGATTTTTATCATGGGCATCGCGCTGTTTACCGCCGCGTCGGTGGCCTGCGGCCTGGCGCCCGGGCCGCTGGCGCTGATCGCCGCGCGCGCCCTGCAGGGCGTGGGCGCGGCGCTGCTGGTGCCGGCCAGCCTGGCCATCATCGGCAATGTGTTTGAAGGCGAGGCGCGCGGCAAGGCCATAGGCACCTGGGCCGCCTGGGCAGCGATCACCGGCGCGGCCGGGCCTGTGCTGGGCGGCTGGCTGGTCGATGCCGTTTCGTGGCGCTCCATCTTCTTTCTGAATGTGCCCATGGCCGTCGCCACCGTGTGGCTGGCCCTGTATGCCGTGCCCGACAGCCGCGACCCCGACGCGCCCAAGCAGCTCGACTGGCCCGGCGTGCTGCTGGTGGCCAGTGGCCTGGGCGGCCTGACCTATGGCCTGACCCTGGCGCCCGAGCGCGGCTGGCAGGCGGCCGTCGTGCTGGGCCCCATCGCGCTGGGTGCGGCGCTGCTGCTGGCTTTTGTGTTTGTGCAGGCCCGCACGCGCGCACCCATGATGCCGCTGGGCCTGTTCCAGTCGCGCGATTTTGTGGGCACCAATTTGCTCACGCTGCTGCTCTACTTCGCGCTCAGCGGCGCGCTGTTCTTTTTGCCTTTTGTGCTGATAGGCGCTTTTCACTATTCCGCCACCGCCGCGGGCGCCACCTTGCTGCCCTTCTCGCTGCTGCTGGGTTTTCTGTCGCCGGCCACCGCCAGACTCACCGAACGTTTTGGCGCGCGCGCCATGCTGATGGCCGGGCCGGCCGTGGCCGCCGCGGGTTTTGCGCTGCTGGCCTTGCCCGGTGTGGGCTGGCCTTACTGGGCCGGTTTTTTCCCGGCCATGGTGGTGCTGGGCCTGGGCATGACGATTGCCGTCGCGCCGCTGACCACCACCGTCATGAACGCCGTGCCCGCCGCCCATGCCGGCATTGCCTCGGGCATCAACAACGCCGTCGCGCGTGTGGCCGGCCTGCTGGCCGTGGCGCTGCTGGGTGTGGTGTTTGCCATCGCGCTGCAGGGCCCGGTGCAATCGGCCTCGCCTGAAGTGCTGGTGGCGGCCTTTCGCTGGGTGGTGCTGGGCTGTGTGCTGTGCGCGCTGGGCGCCTCGGCCTGCGCACTGCTGTTTCTGGCGCCGGCCGGGGCTAAAAGCACGCGGCCTTAAACTTGAGGCTTCAGGCGGCCTTGCCGGGCTCGCTCCACGCGGCCAACACCGCGTCCTCCCACCCTCCTCCACACCACCCCATGCCATTTTCCTCACTGGGCTTTTCGCCCGCGCTGCTGCCCCTGCTGCTGCGCGCCCTCGACGAAAAAGGCTATACCGCCCCCACGCCCATACAGCAGGCCGCCATCCCGGCGATCCTCGAAGGCCGCGACCTGGTGGCCTCGGCCCAGACGGGCTCGGGCAAGACGGCCGCCTTTGCGCTGCCACTGCTGCAGCGCCTGGCAACCAGCGCCGCGCCCAGCGGCCACCGGCCCGTGCGCGCGCTCATCCTGGTGCCCACACGCGAGCTGGCCGCGCAGGTCGGCGAGGCCATCGTGAGCTTTGCCAAATATTTGCCGCAGCGCGTGAAAGTCGCGGTGGTATTTGGCGGCGTCTCGATCAACCCGCAGATGATGAATCTGCGCGGCGGCGCCGACATTGTGGTCGCCACACCGGGCCGGCTGCTGGACCTGGTGGACCACAACGCCCTGACGCTGGCCGGTACCACCAGCCTGGTGCTGGACGAAGCCGACCGCCTGCTGGACCTGGGCTTCGGCGAGGAACTGAATCGCATCCTGGCCCTGCTGCCGGCCAAGCGCCAGACGCTGTTTTTCTCCGCGACCTTCCCGCCCGCGATTGAAGCCCTCGCTGCCAGCCTGCTGCGCAACCCCCTGCGCGTGGAAGTCGCGCCCGTCGTGCAGGCCGTTCCCGACATTGCCCAGCGCGCGATTGAAGTCGACGCCCCCCGCCGCACCCAGTTGCTGCGCCACCTGGTGCAAACCGAAAAATGGGAACGCGTCCTCGTCTTTGTCGCCACCAAACACGCAGCCGAAATCGTCGCCGACAAGCTGCGCAAGGTCGACATCCAGGCCGAACCCTTCCACGGCGAACTCAGCCAGGGCAAGCGCACCCAGGTGCTGCAGGACTTCAAGATCAAGGCCGTGCAAGTGGTCGTCGCCACCGACGTCGCCGCGCGCGGCATAGACATTGCGCAGCTGCCCGTGGTCGTCAACTACGACCTGCCGCGCTCCGTCACCGACTACACCCACCGCATAGGCCGCACCGGGCGTGCCGGCGAATCAGGTGTGGCGGTGAGTTTTGTGAGCGCGGACACCGAGGCGCATTTCAAGCTGATTGAAAAACGCCTGGGCCTCAAAGTGCCGCGCGAGCAGGTCGTGGGTTTTGAGCGGGTGGAAGTGGCGGTCTTGAACCCGGTGGACCCTGCGGGGACCGGTGGGATCAAGGGGAAGCGGCCTAGCAAGAAGGATAAGTTGCGGGCGCTTGCTGGTCGTGGGCTGTAATTTTTGGCATAACCAAACAGCCTTATTCAAATACTTGGAGAACTAAACACTGCCACATGCGGTCATCCCTAATTACGATTTTATGTAACGGATTTCGTTGTCAACTCATACCCAACAACTTCTTAGCCTGTATCAAGCAGGGGGCGTATTCGTGAGTAATGTTGCTGCAACTCACGAAGAGTAATCAAAAATGAATTCGGTTCGAAGCCGAATACGCCATCCCAAGTCTTTCCATCCACTCCTATGGGGTAACGATGGCGCTGATCTTCAGGAACCTTCTTCTTGCGTTCACCAATGTAGGCTAGCAATTCAGCAAGCTCTTCCGTTGCCATTGCTCCAACTAACTCGGGAATCTCACGCCTAAAAGGCACCTCGAACCGGAAGATGTTCTTCGGGTAAAGCTCGAAATAGGATTTGGAGAGAGAGTCAAGATCGTGACCCGACTTTCCACCAAATTTCTCTCCAGGTCGCAACTTCAAAATACAGCCTTTGAAGAAGAGCTCAAGCGAGTGAAAGGCGAGAGACATGGTCACCGCTCCGTGGGCATAGCTGGCATGCTGTATATCGGAGCATAGGTTGCCGCAGAGTATTTCTGCCGAGTCGAGGTACGCCTGGGCAAAATCGAGTAGCTGCTCCGGCACGGGACGTTGTTGCAGATCCGAGAAATTGAGCATCCGCCAAGTCATATGAAGGCAAGCATTGATTTGATAGAAGCGTTAGGTCAGCTTCATCCGTTGCCTTGCTCCTGCAGGGCGTCAAATCGAGCTTGCAGTTGTCGCCGAAGCGACGCCTCTGTATCCCAAACAATAAAGCGATACGCTGCAAGATCGAAATGGATTTTGTCTTTCTGTCTGACGCAAAACACCATAGGCTTCCCAAGCGCGTGAGCAAAGCCTGCCTCGTAGTAACAGTTAGGTCTTTCACCACTGAGGTCTGCAATGATTAAACGACTAGTAGCGATGTGCTCGACGATCTGCTGAGAAATGTTTCCGCTATCCTGTATTTCATCAACGCGCACTACTCTCTCAAAGCCCGCTCCAATGCCCAGAGGCTTATAGACACCCTCATATGCCGAATCCAGCCCTGCATCACCAAATTTCATGACTACAAACAACTTATTCTGTGGAGGAGTAAGTGCCAGCTGAATCAGCGAACGATCCATCGTAGGAACCGTAGCAAGTCGCAACTCCGCGAGAAATTCACCTGTGACTTCGTTCTCCTTTACGTAGACTTTGTCCTTTAGCTCGGCTGGTGTCTTGTCTAATGCTGGCCGCTTCAACTTCTCTTTCGATTTGACGACAGTAACGTACTCAACTGAGCCAAAATTAAACAAAGAGGCGACACCCATCCGGTTAGCAGTTACCACTTGCTTAGTGACGAATGGAATAACAACGTCTTTAGCAAGACTATCGCGAGTCCGATTCCACCAATAGCGAGACCTGGTGCCGTAGTGAGCGATGGCGTGGTACCACATGCGTTTAGAGAATGTAATGTTGAAGAAAAGGAGCCGCGCCGTACGCTCTCTACGGGCATCGACTTATAGAGATGCAACTAACCATTCAGCTGCTCAAAGAACATAGTCAACACCTCGGCCGGAGCAGATTCGATGAAATTATTCGGTGGGATAGTGAATTCTGGAAAGTGCTTGCGTATGCCATCTACAACTCTGTTTGGGATGGGAGTCCCATGACTTCGATCATGAGCACTACCGTCGTTATTCATCGCAAAGATCATGTTGTTCTTGCAATAAACGTGAAGGTGATCCTGTCCCGGGTCAATATGTGCCCCATGATGCACTGCAGAGTATGGACCGCCGATCGGAACACCTCGGTGCTGAGCCTCAGCAAACATGGAAGATTGTGGTGAATTTGATTCCACCACAAATGAAACCTTCTCACCATCGACTTCAATTGAATAGACGATGTATGGAAGTTGCTTGAGTTCATCGAGCTTCACCATTTCCCCCTCATGCCACTCCGCGCGCTCTATTTAAAAAAACGCGTCGTAGAATTTTCCCTCCGTCGAATCGTCGCAGGTAAACAAAAATTCGTCAAACATTGTCTTCAAACGGAAACTCCTTGCAATCAGCGCACTTTTTGCGTCAACCGCCGGGGCAAGGCAGTATAGAAATTACCAGTGGTAGAAGGACACCTGCAAAAACCGCATCCCGGCCAGTATCTGCTGGATCCATTCCTCCGACAGCATTCCGATATACGCACTCAGTCGCGCCCTGTAAACCGAAGACACCTACGACACGACCACCACGCTCTGTTTTTCCAGATTTCCCTCGCCAGGCTCCAGCAGGACATTGCCCGGCTCCGTCGCGCGGTTCAGGTTGGAGGTCAGCGCGCAAACAATGACGGTGCTGATGCGGGAGCGGTTAAAGATGTCGTTCTGCACGACGACATGGGGATGCGGGGAGTCTGGAATGGAGCCGCGTGAAGGCTCAGGCCCAATCCCGAGGAAGACTACGCATCTCTCTGCGCTTCGCGCTCCCTCTTAGCTCGCAGAACACGAAAGCGCCAGCGCACAAGGCCGATGGCGTAGCTGATGTAGTAGCCCGCCAGCAGGCCAAAGACGGCCAGTGTGAGCGGGCTGCGCGCAAAATCACCGACTCCGTTCGGCATCCCCGGGGCGATGACATAAACCTCAACCACGCGATAAACAATGCGCGCAACAAACAGCAGTGACAACGCAATGCCCAGGTGCGCATTGGGTGTGTAGAACAGGCCTTGGGGTGTCGGCTCGAAACGCGTCTTGCCCAACCCGAAGACGCCCAGCCAGGCACCCAGGCCCAGGCCGCCGGCCAGCCAGCCGAGGCGGTCCAGGTGCTCGCGCGCGGCAAAGCCCAACGGGACGATCAAGACCGGAAAGATCACCAGCGTGATCCAGGGCCTAATCCTCGACAGGCGCTGGCGCCCCACCATGCGGCGAAAGCGTGCGTAGACGCGCCATGTGATCAGCGGAAGAAGCACAAGCCATGTGAGGGTGGAGGGACTGGGCGCTGGCATGGTGTGGGCCTTCAAGTGGCGAGGAATGGGCACAGGCGGCGGAAACGACCCGGCGTGATGCTCCGGACTATCGCTGGAGAAACGACGCCTGCAAAAATCGCATGCCCGCCAGTATCTGCTGAACCCGTTCCTCCGACAAGCTCCCTATGTGTTCACCGAGGCGCGTCTTGTAAACCGAAGAGACCTGGGACACGACCACCACGCTTTGCTTCTGCAGGCTCCCCTCGCCGGGCTCCAGCAAGACATTGCCCGGCTCGGTCGCACGGTTCAGGTTGGAGGTCAGCGCGCACACAACCACGGTGCTGATGCGGGAGCGGTTAAAGACGTCGTCCTGCACGATGACATGGGGATGCGGCGAGCCCGGGATGGAGCCGCGTGAGGGGTCGGGCTCTATCCAGAAAATGTCGCCCTGTTTGAAGGTGTCGGGGAAAGGGCCTGTTGGGGCTTCTGGGTCTCTGTCCATAGGCTGCATTTTCTCATCGCAGGGACCAGCACCCTCGACAAATGAAAACAAGCAAATGCGGTTGCCGACTTACAGATTGGTGAAGAGCCCTTCCCTAGCCTCCGTCAATCCACCAGACCTTCGGATTCGATCTGGGCAATTCCAACGAGAAGTCATCTACAGCCATTGCTAGCTGAATTGCGACGTTCGCGAGCCAGTCAAAATGAAAATGAATAAGTCGCCTCATCTGCGCAGACTCGTCGCTTATTCGATTGATATAGCTCACATTTTGGTTCTGCAACATAGTTGCTGGCCACGAGTCAGCATCTTTTCCTGGTCTGTACTCGTGAGCGTATGACGACCTAACGTCTTGATAAAGAAGGGACGCATAAGAGAATCGGCGTAACTCTTTCGCGTTCAGGCTCGGGCAAATTGTCGTGACGTCCGCCATAGATTTATCCACATCGGCACCAGTCAGAATACGCGCGGAAGTGGGCAATCCAAAAGCCTTCCTCACGAGCGCCGCTTCCACTTTATGCGAGTTAGCATCGAGATACTGCACCAAAAGTGGAGTGCTGATGGTGGCCCATATTTCCGTGGGAGAACCGAGGCGAACCAGCATCTCAACGAAACGTGCTCGATCAATTCCTCGACCTTTCCATAACTCCGCGGCAAGAGCGCTCAGAACTGCACAGACCAGAATGACCGCTTCGGCATAGCTGGCACCGGCATTCCCCTGAGACAACCGAGTCGCGATGCCGCATTTCTCTCTTACCCAAGCCTGCCGCCACGTTTGAGAAGTCACGCCACATCTCCAGCATTTGAGTCTATTGGCTCGCCGAGGACGAATCCGGTGTGATCAAGGACTAGGCCCCTGCGGCGATGTCATTGAGTCTTAGTTCAGTAAACTTCCAAGCCTCTGGAATGATGTCCGTTGTCCCAGTAGCCTTCGCCCGTTCTGACCATTCATGCCGCTCGTAAAGGATGGTATCTCCGCGCCCCGCCGCCGCAGCTTTGAGCCAAGCTGCAATTTCGACTGGTCTTGCAAGATACATACGAGGAAGCTCGGTTATCGGTGTGCCTTTGAACTGAACAAGACAAAACACAGTCTTCGAGGAGTGCTTCTTAAGCCAGGCATCCGCGGCCGCGTGATAGTCGGCGTTCGCAATATATGACTGTGTAAGGCCCCAACCGCCATCTCTGCTGCCCTTGACAGAAACCTTCAATACCCGCTCTCCGTCAAGGGCGACAAGATCGTACTCAGGCTGATTGGCACCGTACTGAACCGATATATCCCAACCGCAGCGGGCGAACTGTGCGGCAGCAAACGCTTCAGCGGCGGTTGCGACTTGCCAGGAATTTTTCATTCATCGGCCTCACGTACTGCGCGCCATAACTTTTACTCGCCATCCATCAAATCATCCTCACCCTCATTCCTCACCCGCGCCACCTTGATACCAGGCTTGGCCAGCACCTCGACATAAAACTGCTCTCCGCCGTCCTTGACGATTTCGTCAATCGACTTGATGAGGCCGGCTTCCGGCACAACAGCCGCCGAGGCTTCGCTATAGCCTGACTTGCAATCAAAGTCCCAGAAGTCCACGCCCTTGGGCAGGGCCTTGGCGCGTTCGCGTTTGAAATATTTGCGGATGTCGTGTTTGGCGGCTTCGAGCAGGCGCTCGCGGTTTTTGCCTTCGACTTTGAGCTGGAATGTTTTCTTCATGAGTACTTTGGTGTCAGTGAATAGCCTGCTGCGGCCACGGGATGCTACCGATTATCGGGCCGTAGCCGCATGGACCCGCAAAACCATAGGCAAAAGCGGGGCTGCAAGCCACAATTTGCGCGGCACGGCGTTTGCTTGACCTCCACGCCAACGTGCAAGCCCCCCATCGTCCCTTCAAAGACTCAAGGAGTTTCCGATGATCTATGGATTGACTTACCTCGGTGTGATCCACACCGCCATCAGCCTGGTAGCCGTTGCGGCGGCCTTGATTGCTTTCTTCCGCGACAAGGAAATCATTGCCGCGTCCACCCTGGGCCGGGTCTATATCTGGACCACGGTGCTGACCTGCCTCACGGGTTTTGGCATCTTCCAGCATGGCGGTTTCGGCAAGCCGCATGCGCTGGGCATCATCACCTTGCTGGTGCTGGGCATTGCCTGGGTGGCGGGCAACAACAAGGTGCTGGGCCGTGCCTCGCCTTATGTGCAGACGCTCAGTTATTCGATCACCTTTGTGTTCCATATGATCCCGGCAATCACCGAGACCTCCACGCGTCTGCCACTGGGCGCGCCGCTGCTGCCCAATGCCGATGCGCCCCAGCTCAAGGTGGCCACGGGTGTGTTGCTGCTGCTTTACCTGATTGGTGCGGCACTGCAGGTGCGGCGCATACGCGCGCGCAATGCGGCGCAGGCTGTGCCGCTGCCGGGTTCGGCTGCAGCTTGAGCATCAGCCGGGGCTGATGACCAGCAAATAACGGCAGCCCCCTCGCCCCAGGGTTTTAAACACCAGGGGCCGGTCCACGCCAAAGTCCAGGCAGTCGCCGGGCGCCAGCTCAAAGGCCTCGTCGCCGTAGTCAATGCGCAGGCCGCCCCCGACCAGCCAGAGGCGCTGGCGGTAAGGCTGGCCTGTCCACCTCGGGTAGGCGACGCGGGTAGACCGCGGCAGCTCGACCTCGACCATCTCGGCGCCGCCTTCGCTGCCGCGCTCGGCCACCTGGCGCCGCAAATAACCGGCTTCGGGGTCGCGCCAGACTTCCTGGTCCGCCCTTTTGCGCAGGCGGCGGCCGGCGTCCTTGTCCTCTTCGGTGAGCAGTTGGGCCAGCGGCACGCCCAGGCCGGCGGCGAGCCGGCCCAAAATCATGGCGGTGGGGCTGCTTTCGACACGCTCGACCTTGGAGATCATGGCCTTGCTGACGCCGGACAGTTCGGCCAGCTCGGCCAGGCTCAGGCCCTTGGCCTGGCGCAGGGCCAGCAGCCGGGAGGCGATCAGGGCATCAATCGTCATGGCTTGCTTTCAGGGAAAAGAAGATTCGTCTATCATAAGGGACAAATAATCTCTTATAGTAGACAAATCTATTCCCTCCCTTAAGGAGTTCCCCATGCATCCCGTGTTGTGCACCGAAGAACGCCATGCCGGCCAGATCCTGGCCATCTTCAACGAGGCCATCGCCAATTCAACCGCGCTGTACGACTACAAGCCGCGCACACCCGAAAGCATGGTCAGCTGGTTTGCCACCAAGCGCAGCAACGGCTTTCCGGTGATAGGGCTGGAGGACGACGCGGGCAAGCTGCTGGGCTTTGCGAGCTATGGCACCTTTCGCGCATTCCCGGCCTACAAATACACGGTCGAGCATTCGGTTTATGTCGAAAAAAGCTGCCGCGGCCAGGGGCTGGGGCGCAAGCTGCTGGAGGCCATCGTCGCCAAGGCCGAGGAGCAAGGCATGCATGTGCTGGTGGGCGCGGTCGACCTGGAGAACAGCGCGAGCATGGCGCTGCACAAGCGCCTGGGCTTTGAGCACTGCGGCACGATCAAACAGGCGGCCTTCAAGTTCGGCCGCTGGCTGGACCTGGCGTTTTTGCAGAAGACGCTGGTGACGCCCCTGCAGCCGGTGGACGGCTAAGAAGCTGTTCTAGGCCTGGCCCGATTGGGCCAGCGCCTTGTCGATCGCTTCGTGCAAATGCTGCAGGCCGAAAGACACGTCGCAGACCACGCCGTTGACGTAAAAGGTGGGTGTTGAGCGCACGCCCAGGTGGCGGCCGCTTTGCATGTGCTCCTGCACGCGCTGCAGGTAGACATGGTCGTTCATTTCATTCTGGTAGCGCGCCATGTCCAGGCCGGCCTGGGCGGCGTACTCGAGCAGGTGTTTGTCCTTGAGGTGCTGCTGGTGGGTGAAGAGCAGCTCATGCATGGGCCAGAACTTGCCCTGGGCGCCGGCGGCCTCGGCCGCTTCGGCGGCGAGTTCGGCATGCGGGTGCACCTCGCGCAGCGGGAAGTGCCGGTAGACAAAACGCAGCTGCGGGCCGAAGTGCGGCAGCATGACTTTTAAAGCGCCGTAGGCCTGGAAGCAGGAGGGGCACTCAAAGTCGCCGTACTCGAGCAGCGTGACCGGGGCCGACGAGCGGCCGCGTATGTGGTCTATGGCCTCGTCAGGTTCAAGCTGGGGGTCCGGCGTGGGCATGGTTCACCTTTCTTCAACTGTTCAACGGGTCGTGGAGACAGTATGCGCCCTGGGCCGTGACGTGATCAAGACGCCGGGCAGCCAGAGCGCGGGAAGCGGTGAAACAGTCTGTGCGAATCAGCCCTGGTTGGCCGCGTTCTCGAGGGCTTCGTCCAGCGCCTTGCACGAGGGCGAGCACACGGCCTGGGACTTGCCCAGCACCTTGCGCGTGCCCATCAGGGAACGGGCGCGGTGCTTACCGCACATAAAGCAGGACATGGTGGCCGCACCGAAGGAGGTGGTGGCGGCGAACGGGGAGCCCGAGACCTTGGACTTGTAGCGCAGGCCGTCTGCGAGGACAGCGGTTTTGGCGTCAGCTCTTGCCATGGTTTGGATCTTCCTTGGTTTGGGGGGTTGAAGGTTTCATGGCCTTTTCGATGGCCTCTTTGGCCTGCTGCTCGGCGGCGAGCGAGGCGTCCAGCGCCGACCGGCACAGGCCCGCGTACTGGTAGTTCACGTTTTCATACAACTCGGCGGCGGCCGGATGGGTGTCCAGCAGCGCGCCCAGCGCCACGCCCGGCTCCACGTCGCCCAGTTCACTGACGAGGTGCAGCACGACGGAGCGGTATTGCTCGGCGCCCACAGGCACCGCGCTGTGCTCCAGGCGCTCGAGCAACTCGGCCAGCACGTGGGTGACCGTGAGGTCGGTTTTGTGGGGATGGGGTTGGGTGGCGTTCATGCAGTGAATCTGGGGTTTCCTTCCCCAAAATCAAGCGCCGTGGCCGCCCAGGACGCCGGCCTTGCGGCGGCTGCCGGACCCGAATGGGCCTAGCCTGGATCAGCCTGGCACGCTATATTTTCTATAGCTGATGACGCTTGTCTGCCGTGGGTTGGAGCATTATTTTACCGCAAAAGCGCGGGGGCCGCTTTCACCGTGCCAGGCAGGGGGTTTTAGCGGCGCCATGGCAGGCCGCGCGCATCAGCTGCCCGGACTGTCCGCCAGGTGTTTGACCAGCAGCCTGGCCGCGGCCGACAGGCCGGCCTCGCCCCTGAAGCAGATCGCAAAACGGCGCCTGGCCCAGGCATCCGTCAGCGGCATCACGCGCAGGCCGAAGGTGCGCGCATAGGGATCGGCCACCTCGCGCGGCACCACGCTGACGGCCAGGTTGGCGCGCACCACCCGCAGCGCGGCCTCGAAGTTGGAGACGATGACGCGGTGCACGATGGCCTTGCCCTGGAGCGCGGCGGCGCGCTGCAGCAGCACCTGCACCGCGCTTTGCGCCGGCAGGCTCACGTGCTCGTAACCCAGCGTCTGTTCAAAGCTCAAGGTCTCGTGCGCGGCCAACGGGTGCGAGGCATGGGCCACGATGGCCAGGTGGTCGTGGCGGTAGCCGCGGGATTGCAGGCCGGACAGGTCGGCCGCGTCCCAGCAGATGCCGACCGAGGCCACGCCCTCCTTGATGCCGCGTATCACCTCGGGGCTAACGCGCTCTTCCATGCTGATGCGGATGTCGTGGTGGGCCGGCGCCTGCAAAAAGCCGGCGACGTCGTCGGCCAGCGATTCGGCCATGACCGAAGCCGTGGCCAGGATGCGCACCTGGCCGCGCACGCCCAGCGCATAGTCGCCCATTTCACGCTCAATCTGCTCGGCGCTGGCCAGCATGGCGCGTGCGTGCTCCAGCAGGCTTTCGCCGGCCGGCGTGGGCTCGACGCCGCGCCGCCGGCGCAGCAGCAAGGGTGTGCCCACGGTGTCTTCGAGCTGGGCCAGGCGCTTGCTGACGGCCGAGCCGACGATATTGGCCTGCTCGGCCGCGCGGGCAATGCTGCGTGCATCGCAGACGGCGGCAAACAGGCGCAGCGTGGTCAGGTCCAGGTCTCTCATGTTTACGTCCTCAAAGCCTTAGATATTCCCGATTGGAACACCATAGCTTCCAAAATTGATAAACCAAACGGTTTGGGAAATTCTAAACTGGGGACTCGGAATTTCGGAGACAAACCCCGTGACCCTGGCCACCCACCCCGCGACCACCGCCCCCGCCCTGCCCGCCCACGCCATCATCCGCGAGGTCGGCCTACGCGACGGCCTGCAAAGCATTGCAGCCGTGATGCCGACCGCGCACAAGCTTGAATGGCTGCGCCAGGCCTATGCGGCGGGCCAGCGCGAGATCGAGGTCGGCTCTTTTGTGCCGGCGCGCCTGCTGCCGCAGCTGGCCGACACGGCCGAGCTGGTCGCCTATGCCAAGACCTTGCCGGGCCTGGTCACCTCGGTGCTGGTGCCCAACCTCAAGGGCGCGGAGCGCGCGATTGAATCGGGCGCCGACCTGATGCTGCTGCCGCTGTCGGCCAGCCATGCCCACAGCCTGGCCAATTTGCGCAAGACGCCTGATGAGGTCGTGGAAGAAATCGGCCGTATACGCGCGGCGCGCGACGCCTCGGGTTCGCGCATCGTGCTCGAGGTCGGCATGAGCACGGCTTTTGGCTGCACGCTGCAGGGCCGGGTCGAACCGGCCGAGGTGCTGCGCCTCTTGCAGGCCGTGCTGGACGCCGGCGCCGACCGCGTGAGCCTGGCCGACACCGTGGGTTATGCCGACCCGGCCATGGTGCGCAGCCTGTTCGAGGCGGCTTTCGCCCTCGTGGGCGACAAGCTGGCCTGCGGCCATTTCCACGACACACGCGGCCTGGGCATGGCCAATGTCTATGCCGCGCTGCTGACCGGCATGACGCGCTTTGACGCCTGCCTGGCCGGCATAGGCGGCTGCCCGCACGCGCCCGGCGCCAGCGGCAATGTGGCCAGCGAAGACCTGGCCTATATGTTCGCCAGCATGGGCATTCAAACCGGCATTGACTTCGACAAACTCATGGCCTTGCGCGGCCGGGTGGCCGGCTGGCTTGAGGGCGAAAGCCTGCACGGCACGCTGTGGCGCGCGGGCCTGCCCAAAACCATGCGGCCCGCCGCTGCGACGGCCTAAACTCTTCGCTGGCAGGCTTTGCCGGCATTGCTTTTTTCCTTCAAGACACCCGCATGCAAAACAACGCTTCTTCCACCCCACCCCAGCCGCTGGCCGGCCTGCGCGTCGTGGAGTTCACCCACATGGTCATGGGCCCGACCTGCGGCATGCTGCTGGCCGACATGGGCGCCGAGGTCATCAAGGTCGAACCCATAGACGGCGACCGCACACGCCATTTGCTGGGCGCGGGTGCCGGCTTTTTCCCGCTGTTCAACCGCAACAAAAAAAGCATAGGCATAGACCTGCGCGATGCGGCCGGCGCCGAGGTGGCGCGCCGGCTGTGCGCCAGCGCCGACGTGGTGGCCGAGAACTTCAAGCCCGGCACCATGGCCAAGTACGGCCTGGACTACGCCGCGCTGAGCGCCGCCAACCCGCGCCTGATTTACGCGAGCCACAAGGGCTTTTTGCCCGGCCCTTACGACCACCGCACGGCGCTCGACGAAGTGGTGCAGATGATGGGCGGCCTGGCCTATATGACGGGCCGGCCCGGCGACCCGCTGCGCGCCGGCAGCAGCGTCAACGACATCATGGGCGGCATGTTCGGCGCCATCGGCGTGCTGGGCGCGCTGATACAGCGCGGCATCACCGGCAAGGGCATGGAGGTGCAGTCGGCCCTGTTCGAGAACAACGTCTTCCTGGTCGGCCAGCACATGCTGCAGTACGCCATCACCGGCCAGCCGGCCGCGCCCATGCCGGACCGCATCTCGGCCTGGGGCGTGTATGACGTGTTCAGCGTCAAGGACGGCGAGCAGATCTTCCTGGCGGCCGTCAGCGATGCGCAATGGGCCGCGTTTTGCGACGCGCTGGGTTTTGCCGACCTCAAGGCCGACGCGCGTTATGCCGGCAACAACCAGCGCGTCACCGCGCGCCCCACCCTGCTGCCGCTGCTGCGCGAACGCCTGGCGCTGCGCAGCGCTGCGGAGCTGGTGGCGCTGTTTGAGGCGGCCGGCCTGCCCTTTGCGCCGATCCGCAAACCCGAGGAGCTCTACGACGACGAACACCTGCTGGCCACCGGCGGGCTGGCCGACATCACACTGCCCGACGGCGAACGCGCCGGCCAGACCGCCAAGACCACGCTGCTGCCACTGACCATGGACGGCGAGCGCCTCAAGGTGCGCATGAACCCGCCCAGGCTGGGTGAACACACGCGCGAGCTGCTCGCCGGCCTGGGCTACGGCGACGAAGACATAGAGCGGCTGCACCGTAAAGCAGCGGTGTCATGATGCGTTAAACACCCCACGATTCACGACAAAGGAGACAAGACATGCGCAACACAACAAAAAATCCCATCGCTTTTCAACTTGACCGCCGCCACACGCTGCAAGGCCTGGGCGCGCTGCTGCTGGGCGGCGGCCTGGCCTGGGCGCCGCGCCGCGTGCTGGCCCAGGCCACGGAACGCGCTGTGCGTTTTATCCTGCCGGTGGGCGCGGGCTCGGGTGTGGACACCATAGTGCGCGCCGCCACCGCGGCCCTGGGCAAGACGCTGGGCCACCCGGTGGTGATTGAAAACCAGCCCGGCGCGGGCGGCATTGTCGGCACCTCGGCGCTCGTGAAAGCGGCGCCCGACGGCATGACACTGGGCGTGGTGTCCAACAACCATGTCGTCTACCCCAGCGTCTACAAGTCCCTGCCTTTTGACCCGATCAACGACATCACGCCGATCTGCGTGCTGGGCAGCACACCGTTTGTACTGGTGGTGAACCCGGCCAAGGTGGCGGCGACCAATGTGAAGGAGCTGGTGGCCTTGCTCAAGGCCAAACCCGAGAGCTACAACTACGCTTCATCGGGCAACGGCACCATCTTGCACCTGGCGGCCGAGATGTTCATGGATGAAGCCCAGGTCAAGGTCAAACACATCCCCTACAAAGGCGTGGGGCCCATGGTGACCGATTTGATAGGCGGCCAGGTCGAGATCGGCGTGCTGGCCCTGCCCGCTGTGCAGGCCCACCTCAAGAGCGGCGCGCTGCGCGCCATAGGCGTGGGCAGCGCGGCGCGCGTGGCGGCCGCGCCGGAGATCCCGACGATTGCCGAGCAAGGCCTGCCCAACTACAACATCGAAGGCTGGTTTGCCGTGGTCGGCCCGGCCAAATTGCCGATTGCCGACGCCAGGCGCATACAGGCCGCCGTGGCCGCGGCGTATGCCACGCCCGAGGTCAAGGAGGCCATGGCCAAACAGGGCAACACCATCAACCCCGGCACGCCCGAAGCGGCCGCGCAGTTTTTTCGCAGCGAGATGGTGAAGTACGCCAGGCTGGTGAAAAAAGCCGGCGTTGAACTGCAGTGAGACCCGCCTGCAGCGTGTAGCCTGTCGACACCGGCTGGATAAGCGGCAAGAGATGAGCTGATGCATATGCTTCAGCAGCGGCTCTCCGTCCGCTGTGCTCAGACGCTCTTCTCAGCTTGCCCGGAACTGGGGATACCCGCTGGGGCCGGCGCTTGGTCGTCCGCCTTAAAGGCAAGCAAAAACGCGTCGGAAGCCACCTGGTCTGCCAGGGCCCTCAAGCTCGCAGCCGAGGCAGGACCCAGAACAAGCTCCACGCGATCGTTTGTTGCTGCCCAGTGCACCATACCTTCCGAAAGCCGTGTCTTGCCAAGCGAGGTGAGAACGCTGTGTTTGGTCCGGCGGTCATGGGCGTCCTGACGCAACTCCACAATTCCGTCGCGCACCAGAGGCCTTAGCGCATGGGTGAGGGCCGAAAGCTGAATGGCGAGCCGGGCCGCCAGGTCCTGTAGCGTCGGTCCCTGTTGATCGGCGCCTGTGAGCATGTGGATTCCTGCGATGAGCGCGAGCTGCGTGGCTTTGAGGTCCAGGGGCGCCAGCGCTTCGTCATACAGCTGCTCCAGCCTGCGAGCCGCCAGGCGCAGTGGCGTGACCACGCAGGCTCGTCCGGCCAGGATGTCCTGCTCATCCGCGGCAGGCTGATCCGGGCCGGATTCCGTATCAACAAGGTCTTTGGTAATTCCCATATTCAGAAAATGGTTTAGTACTGCACTATTGATGGTTTGCGCGCAATCGGTCTTATATTTGAGCCCTCAACTTATTAGTTGAGCCCTCAATTTTATTGGAAAACTCTCAATGACAACTCCCAGTTCCCGGAAAGTCGCTCTTGTCACAGGGGCATCTTCCGGCATAGGCGCCGTTTATGCGGATCGCCTCGCCGCACGTGGATACGATCTTATTCTGGTCGCCCGGCGCGCAGAGCGCCTGCAGGCCCTCTGCGCGCAAGTCTCAAAGGCGCACGGCATCGAAGCCGAAGCTGTCGTGGCCGATCTGAGCAAAGACCAGGATTTGGCGCGGATCGAGACGATTCTGTCCACCCACAAGGATCTGCGCGTCCTGGTGAACAACGCCGGCATTGCGCGGCTGGGGCCGCTTGCCCAAAGGTCCGCGGACGACGCGCTGTCGCAGATTGCCCTCAACATCACAGCGTTGACACGCCTGACCCAGGCGGTGGTACCCGCATTCATCGGCAGAAACCAGGGCGTGATCATCAACATCGCTTCTGTCCTGGCCATCCATTCGATGCCCATCAGTGCTGTCTACAGCGGTACCAAGGCCTTCGTACTGCAGTACAGCAGGGGCCTGCAGCAAGAGCTTGCCGAAACCGGGGTGAAGGTTCAACTGGTCCTTCCGGCGTCGACGGCCACCGAGATCTGGGATCTGTCGGGCGTCCCCCTGGCGGCCCTCAACAAGGATGCCTTGATGACGACCGAGCACATGGTCGATGCGGCCCTCGCCGGCCTGGACCAGGGCGAGACGATCACCTGGCCGTCGGTGGCCGATGCAAGCCTGTGGGAAAAGTACGAGGCAGCCCGCTCCGAGCTGTTCGCGAACACCCAGGTTGGAGTGCCGGCACCTCGCTACAACATCCTCTGAGCCGAGCCCGCTGAACGTTACGGCCCTTCCTTTTCTCCCCCTCCCGCCCCTTTCCTTTCGTTTTCCATTTTCCATTTCCCCAAGGACAGCACATGCTTTTCGATGCCTTCTCCCTGCGTGCCACCCCGCTCAAGAACCGTACCGTGATGTCGCCGCTCACGCGCAGCCGCGCGAGCGACAGCAACACGCCCAACAGCCTGATGGCCACCTACTACGCCCAGCGCGCAAGCGCCGGCCTCATCATCACGGAAGGAACCTCGCCCTCCCCCAACGGCCTGGGCTACGCCCGGATCCCGGGCCTCTTCAATGACGCCCAGGTGCAAGGCTGGAAGCTGGTGACCGACGCGGTCCATGCCAAAGGCGGCAAGATTGTCGTGCAGCTCATGCACACCGGCCGCGTGTCCCACCAGGCCAACCTGCCGGCCGGCGCCGAGGTACTTGGACCTTCACCCGAGGCGTGCCCTGGCGAGATGTGGACCGATACCCAAGGCAGCCAGCCGCACACACCGCCGCGCGCCATGACGGAGGCCGACATCCAGGCCGTGATCGGCGAGTACACCACGGCCGCGCGCCTTGCCATGAAGGCCGGTTTCGACGGCATCGAACTGCACGCTGCCAACGGCTACCTGCTCGAGCAATTCCTGAACGCCAACGTCAATCGCCGCACCGACCGCTACGGCGGCACGGCCGAAGGTCGCAACCGGCTGGTGCTCGAGGTCGCCCGCGCTGCCGTGAAGGAGATCGGCGCCGAGCGGGTCGGCATCCGACTGTCGCCTCATGGTGTGGTCAACAGCACCGGCAGCTTCGACGGCGTGGACGAGCAGTACCTGGCGCTGGTGAAACAGCTCTCCGCGCTCGGCCTTATGTACATTCACGTCCTGGACCATTCGGCCATGGGCGCCCCGCCCGTCCCGGCCAAGCTCAAGGCCGATTTGAAGGCGGCGTTCGACGGCCCCTTCATCCTCGCCGGCGGGCAGGACAAAGCCAGCGCACAACAGGCACTGAGCGAAGGCCGCGCGGACCTGATCGCCATAGGCAGGCCTTTCATCGCCAACCCCGACCTGGTCGAGCGCATGCGCCAGGATGCGCCCTTGAACGCTCCTGTCCCGGACACTTTCTATACGCCGGGAGCCAAGGGCTACACGGACTATCCGACGCTCGCAGCTTGAGCATCAAACGTCCCCGATTGGCATCCCACTCGGACACGCAAACCTCGCGGGCCTTGGAGTTCCCTGGCTGCTCTACACAATAGGGAGAACGATTTGAGTACCGACACAAGCGTCAACTTTGGCGGGCGCGCGCTGGTGACCGGCGCATCCAGCGGCATTGGCGCGGCAATCGCGCGTGAGCTCGCGGCACTGGGCGTTGATCTCGTGCTGACGGCGCGGCGCCGCGACGCACTCGATGCGGTCGCCGCGACCTGCAAGGGCGTGAAGGTCGAGACCATCACCGCGGATCTCGGCAAACCGGATGCCGCGCGGGCGCTGTGGGACTCCGCGGTTGCCGGCGGCCCCATCGACATCCTCATCAACAACGCCGGGTTCGGCTATTTCCGCCGGTTCGACGAGGTCGACTGGGCGCGCGACGCGGAGCTCGTCCAACTCAACATGACCTCGCTCGTCCAACTCGCACGGTGCTTCGTCGACGCGCACAAGGCGAGCTCCGGCCGCGCGCACATGGTGAACATCGCGTCGACCGGCGCGTACCAGTCGGTGCCGAACATGGCGCTGTACGCCGCGTCGAAGGCGTTCGTACGCAACTTCAGCGAGGGCCTTCATGACGAGCACCGCGGCACGCCGCTGTCGGTGACGTGCATCTGCCCTGGCGGCACCGAAACCGCGTTCCACGCAGCGTCCGGCGGGGGCGACTACTCGTGGATCGCGAACGCGTCGATGAAGAGCCCGGAGTTCGTGGCACAGGCCGCGATCCGCGCGATGCTGCGCGGCAAGCGCACGGTAGTGCCGGGTCTCTTCAACAAGCTGTCGTGCTTCGGCGTGCGATTCCTGACGCGGCGGACCGCATCGCGCGTTGCGACCCAAGTCCTCGGCAGGCCGCGGTTCGTGCTGCCGACGCGATGAGCGCCTTGGGAGAAACGGCAACCATCGCAAAGAACCGATGGGTGCATGCCTCAAGGATCGCCAGAAGCCTGGGCAGTTTGTCTACAGCTTTGCGATAGACACCTCGGTCGACTTGACCAGGGCCACGACTTCGCTGCCGACACCGAGCTCGAGCTGGTCAACTGAGCGCGTGGTGATCACCGAGGTGACTATGCCCCAAGGCGTTTCGACGTCGATTTCGGACACCACGTCGCCGCGGATGATTTCCTTGACCTTGCCGCGGAACTGGTTGCGGACATTGATGGCTTGGATGGACATAAAGGTTCTCCTGGAACTGGGTTAAAGAATCGTTGAAGGGGTAAAAACTCAGACCGCCCAGCGCACACCGTGCACCGGCGTGTTGGGCCACAGCGGCTCGCTCGGTGAAATCGCCTCGCCGGGCTGCTGCAGCACGCGGTCCAGGATCTTTTTTTCGATCTGGCCGAACAGCGGGTCGCTGCGTTCACGCGGCCGGCTGATGCGCACGCGCTCGTCGAGCGCAATGCGGCCGTCCTCGATCAGGATCACGCGATCGGCTAGCGCCACGGCCTCCTGCACGTCGTGCGTGACCAGCAAGGCGGTAAAGCCGTTGCGCTGCCACAGGCCTTCGATGAGCTGGTGCATCTCGATGCGGGTCAATGCATCCAGCGCGCCCAACGGTTCATCGAGCAGCAACAGGCGCGGGTTGTGCACCAGGGCACGGGCCAGCGAGACACGCTGGCGCTGGCCGCCCGACAGGCGCGCCGGCCAGTCGGGCTGGCGGTCGGCCAGGCCGACCTGGGCCAGCACGTCGACGGCGGCCGCATGGCCGCCGGGCGGCAGGCCCAGGGCCACGTTGGCTATCACGCGGCGCCAGGGCAAGAGGCGTGAGTCCTGGAACATGATGCGCGTGTCTTCGCGCAGGCCGCTCACGTCCTGGCCGTCCAGGCGTATGCTGCCCTGCGTCGCGGCCTCCAGCCCGGCCACCAGGCGCAACAGGGTGGATTTTCCGCAGCCGCTGCGGCCCACGATGGCGACAAACTCGCCGGGTTCGATCACAAGTTCGGTGTGCTGCAGCACCTGGCGTTTGCCATAGCGTTTCGAGAGCCCGCGTATTTCCAGGCGCACGCCGCGGTCCTGCGCGGATGGCGGCGCTTGCGGCGGCAGCGTGCCAGGTTCGGCATCACGCCCAAGTTCCGCCGCGAGATAGGTTTGCGAAGATTCAAAAGAGACGTGGGGATGCAGCATGGGGTGTCCTCGCAAATCAGGCCGCGACCGACTGGTAACCGGGATGCCAGCGCAGCCAGTAGCGCTCCAGCCCGCGCGCGAACACATCGGCCAGCTTGCCCAGCAAGGCATACAGCAGGATGCCGACCAGCACCACGTCGGTCTGCAAAAACTCGCGGGCATTCATGGTCAGGTAGCCGATGCCGGCCTGGGCTGAAATGGTTTCGGCCACGATCAAAATCACCCACATCAGGCCCAGCGAAAAACGCAGGCCCACCAGGATGGACGAGAGCGCGCCGGGCAAGATGACCTCGCGGTAGAGCTGCCAGCGCGTGAGGCCGTAGGTGCGGCCCATCTCGATCAGCCCCGGGTCCACATTGCGTATGCCGTGGAAGGTGTTGATGTAGATCGGGAAGAAAACCGAGACCGCGATCAAGAACAGCTTGGCGGTTTCGTCGATGCCGAACCACAGGATCACCAGCGGGATCAGCGCCAGCGCCGGGATGTTGCGCACCATCTGGATGGTCGAGTCGAGCAGGGTTTCAAAAAACTTCACCGAGCCGGTCAGCAAGCCGAAAGCCAGTCCCAGCCCGCCGCCCACGGCCAGGCCCGCGAGCGCCCTGCCCGCGCTGACCTTCACATGGGTCCACAGCTCGCCCGAGGCCGACAGCGTCCAGGTGGCCTTGATGACTTCAGACGGCGCCGGCAACACGCGGGTGGAAAGCCAGCCCAGCGAGGAGGCAATCTGCCAGAGCGCGATCAAGCCCACAGGCAGCACCCAGGGCAGCAAGCGCTGGCCCAGGTCGCGCAGCACGGCGGCGATTTGCAGGCGCGGCAAGGAGAAGCCTGCGGCCAGCGGCAAAAAGCCCAGGCCGGGCGCGTCCACGGTATCGGGCACCGGGGTCACCTGGAGTTCACGAACAGAGTCTGTCATGGCTGTGCCCCTGGTTCAGCTTTGCGAGACGCGCGGCAGGTAGTCATTGGCCACGACCTCGCCAAAAGGCCCGTTCAGCACCTGGCCGGGCAACTTCTGGCGCAGCCGGCGCGGCAGCAGCGGGAACACGAGTTCGGCAAAGCGGTAGGCCTCCTCCAGGTGCGGGTAGCCCGAGAGCACAAAGGTGTCCAGGCCTAGGGCCGCGTATTCCTCTATGCGCGCGGCCACGGTTTGGGGGTCGCCCACCAGGGCCGTGCCGGCGCCGCCACGCACCAGGCCCACACCGGCCCAGAGATTGGGGCTGATCTCCAGTTCGGCGCGCGTGCGTTTGCCACCGCCCGCATGCAAGGCAGCCATGCGGCGCTGGCCTTCGGAATCCATGCGCGAAAACGCTGCCTGGGCGCGACCCACGGTGTCGTCGTCGAGCCGGCTGATCAGGCTTTCGGCGGCGCGCCAGGCCTCATCCTCGGTCTCGCGCACGATGACGTGCAGGCGTATGCCGAACTTGACCTTGCGGCCCAGCCTCTCGGCGCGGGCCCGCACGTCGGCGACTTTTTTGGAGACCTCGGCCGGCGGCTCGCCCCAGGTCAGGTAGGTGTCGACCTGCTCGGCGGCCAGCGCATGGGCCGGCGCCGAGGAGCCGCCGAAGTACACCGGTGGATGCGGTTTTTGCACAGGCGGATACAGCAGCTTGGCGCCTTTGACGCTCAGGTGCTGGCCCTGAAAATCAAAACTTTCGCCGGCATGGCTGCGCGCGAGGATCTCGCGCCAGATGCGTATGAATTCGGCCGACTGCTCGTAACGCTGCGTGTGGTCCAGGTAGACGCCGTCGCCTTCGAGTTCGGCCTGGTCGCCGCCTGTGACCAGGTTGATCAACAGGCGCCCGCCCGAGAGCCGGTCAAAGGTGGCGGCCATGCGCGCGGCCAGGCTGGGCTGGTGCAGGCCGGGGCGCACCGCCACCAGGAACTTGAGGTTTTTGGTGACGGGCAGCAGGCTGGCAGCCACCACCCAGGGGTCTTCGCAGGAGCGGCCGGTGGGGATCAACACACCTTCATAGCCCAGGGTGTCGGCCGCGGTGGCGACCTGCTTGAGGTAGTCATGGTTGACCTCGCGCGCACCTTCGCCCGTGCCCAGGTAGCGGCTGTCGCCGTGGGTGGGGATAAACCAGAAAACCTGCATGGAAAAACTCCTTGTGTGCTGCGTGTTGTGTGGGTTATTTGCGCGCGACCTGCGTGGCTTCAGGCCGCCAGACGATGTCGGCCACCTTGACGGCCTTGGGTATCAGGCCCAGGCGAAGAAAAGCGTCTGCGACGCGCTGCTGGTCTGCGATGGCGGCGGCATTGAGCGGGCCCACGGGCGACACGGGACGGCGCTGGATAAACAGGCTCACCACGCCGGCGTCCAGCCCACTGAAATCGGACACCAGCTTGATGGCCTCCGCCCGGTTGCTTTGCACCAGCGCATCGGCGCGGCTCAACTCCTCAAACAGCGCCGCCAGGGTCTGCCCATGCTGGGTGGCAAAGGGGCGCGAGGCCAGGTAAAAGGAGTTGTTGCTCGACAGCTCACGGCCCGTGGCCAGCACGCGCGGCTTGATGGCGAGTTCTATCGCGGCGTAAAACGGGTCCCAGATGGCCCAGGCGTCCACGCTTTTGCGCTCGAAGGCGGCGCGCGCGTCGGCGGGCGCCAGGTAGATGGGCTGGATGTCGTCCCACTTGAGGCCGGCCTTGTCGACCGCGCGCACCAGCAGGTAGTGCGCGCTGGAGCCTTTTTGCAGCGCGATTTTTTTGCCTTTGAGGCCGGCCAGGTTGCGGATCGGCGAGTCGCCCAGCACCAGGACGGCCGAACTGTCGGGCTTGGGCGGCTCGACACCGACATAGACCAGCTCCTTGCCGGCGGCCTGGGCGAACACAGGCGGCGAATCGCCGGTCAGGCCGAACTCCAGGCTGCCCACCGACAGCGCTTCCAGCAGCTGCGGCCCGGCCGGGAATTCGGCCCAGGTGATCTTGGTGTTCGAAAAGCGTTTTTCGAGCACGCTTTTCTGCTTGAGGATGACGAGGTTGACGGCGGACTTCTGGTAGCCGATGCGCAACTGTTCTGGGGCTTTTTCGGCTTTGGCGGCGGACTGGGCTTTTACGCCCTGCAGTCCCAGGCCCCACAGCGAGGCCGTGGTGGCGACGATCTTCAGGAAGCGGCGGCGCAGTTGAAGCGGTGTGAGAGTGGTCATATGCGGTGTCCTTGTGTCAGGGAGCCGGTTTGTAAGCGGCTTCGCTGACGACGATGGCCTTGGGAATCAGCTTGAGTTCGAAGAAGGTGTCGGCGAGTTTTTGCTGGTCGGCGATCACGCTGGCGGGCACGGGCTGGACCTTGAACTCATAGCGCTTGAGGCTGAGCTCGACCACGTCGACCGGCAGGCCTTGTAGCGGCGCGATCAGCTCGGCCGCCTTTTTGAGGTTGGCCTTGAGCCAGGCGCCCCGCTCCACCGAGTCGTCAAACAGGGCCTGGATGACCTTGGGATTTTTGGCGACGAAGCCGCGCTCGGCCAGGTAGTACTGGTAGTTGTTGACCACGCCTTTGCCGTCGGCCAGCACGCGCGCGCCTATGGCTTTTTCAGCGGCGGCGGTAAACGGGTCCCAGATCACCCAGGCGTCCACGCTTTTGCTTTCAAAGGCGGCGCGCGCATCGGCCGGCGGCAGGTAGACGGGCTGGATGTCGCTGAGCTTGAGATGGTTTTTCTCGAGCAGCTTGACCAGCAGGTAGTGCACATTGCTGCCCTTGTTGAGGGCCACTTTCTTGCCTTTGAGTTCAGCCACGGATTTGACGGCCGAGTCTTTGGGCACCAGGATGGCTTCGGCCTCGGGCGCGGCCGGGTCGTAGCCTATGTAGGCGAATTTGGCGCCGGCGGCCTGGGCAAAGATGGGCGGCGCTTCGCCCACATAACCCACGTCGACCGAGCCCAGGTTCAGGCCTTCGAGCAGTTGCGGGCCGGCCGGGAATTCAACCCATTTGACAGTGGCGTTCAGCGGCAACAAACGCTTTTCAAGCGTGCCCTGGGCTTTTTGCAGCACAAACAGGCTGGCGGCTTTCTGGTAGCCGATGCGCAGCTCGACCTTGTCCTGTGCCTGCGCCACGGGCAGCGTCAGCAGGGTGATGAGGCCCGCGATCAGGGCGGCCAGCAGCAGGCCCAGGCTGAAATCCAGCCAGGTACGCGCCCTCGAGGGCTGCGGGGAAGTGCCGGGCGTGCCGGCGGGGGTGGTGCTCATGGTGATGTCCTTGTCAAAAATCTTTCCGGGTGCGCGGCCGTGGGAGGCAAAGCTCCGCCCGGCCGCCTGCCTGGCGGTTTCAAATGGCGTCGTGGGAATTCGGGTCGGCGGCTGAACCATCAGCCCGCGCGCCCCGGCGCGGCGTCAGACGCTACATCGCACCCGGGAAAAGTGCACCGGCTCAAAGCCGGCCGTGGCCGGCTGGCGAAAGCTTTCGGCCAGCAGGGTCAGCACCGCGTCGTCCAGCCGCACGGCGATGTCGGGGCCGACCTCGTAGCGTTTGTCGGCCGACTGCGGCACCTGGGAATCGGTGGCGTAAACACCGGGCAGGATGTGGCGCGCGGCCAGCGCCTGCAGCACTGGGCGCAGCGCGTAGTCCAGCGCCAGCATGTGGTGCGGGCTGCCGCCCGTGGCCAGCGGCAGCACGGTTTTTTCTTTCAACGCGGTCTGCGGCAGCAAGTCGAGCAGCACCTTGAGCAAGCCGCTGTAGGCCGCCTTGTAAACCGGCGTGGCCACGACGACGGCGCGCGCCCTGGCAATCTGCTCTATGGCCTTGACGATGGCCGGATGGCCCCATTCGGCCAGCAGCAGCGCCTGGGCCGGCAGCTCGCGGATGTTGAGGCGGTCCACCACCAGCCCGCCGCGCAGGGCCAGCCTGTGGCTGACAGAGTCGAGCAGCGCTGAGGAGCGCGACTGCTCGGAGGGGCTGCCGGCGATCAGCAGGACGGATTGTTGCGCGGACATTATTTAAAGTTTTCCCTGGTGTGCCTGTGTGGCCAAGCGTGGTGTGACAGCTCTTCAATTCCAGTGCCGGCGCGGAACCGGCTCAGCCGGGCCGCAGCGGGCGCCCCTGGGGGGAGGTGGCCGGAGGCCGCTTCGGGGGGTTGCTTACTTTCTTGTATAGATCTGGTCGAAGGAGCCGCCGTCGGCGAAGTGCTCCTTGTCAGCCTTGGTCCAGCCACCGAAAGCCTGGTCTATGGTGAACAGGTTCAGCTTGGGAAATTGCTTGGCGTACTTCGCAATGGCTTTTTGCGAGACAGCCGGCCGGTAGAAGTTCTTGCCGGCGATGTCCTGGCCTTCTTCGGAGTAGAGGTACTTCAGGTATTCCTCGGCCACGGCGCGCGTGCCCTTTTTGTCCACGTTCTTGTCGACCACGGCGACGGCCGGTTCGGCCAGGATGCTCAGCGAGGGCGCGACCACGTCGAACTTGGCGCCGAATTCCTTTTCCAGCAGGTAGGCCTCGTTTTCCCAGGCGATCAGCACGTCGCCCTGGGCACGCTGGGCAAAGGTGATGGTGGAGCCGCGAGCGCCGGTGTCCAGCACCGAGACATTGCCGTAGAGCTTGGCGACAAACTCCTTGGCCTTGGCGTCGCTGCCGTATTTGCGCTTGGCGAATTCCCAGGCCGCCAAATAGTTCCAGCGGGCGCCGCCCGAGGTCTTGGGGTTGGGCGTGATCACATTGATGCCGGGCTTGATGAGGTCGTCCCAGTCCTTGATGCCCTTGGGATTGCCCTGGCGCACGGCCAGCACGATGGTGGAGGTATAGGGCGAAGAGTTGTGCGGCAGCTTCTTTTGCCAGTCGGCCGACAGCCAGCCGCCGTTTTTGACCAGCGCGTCGGTATCGCCGGCCAGTGCCAGGGTAGCGACGTCGGCGTCCAGGCCGTCAATGATGGAGCGCGCCTGCTTGCCCGAGCCGCCGTGCGACTGCTTGATGGTCACGTCCTGGCCGGTTTTGGCCTTCCAGTATTTGATAAAGGCGGCGTTGTACTCGACGTAAAGCTCGCGCGTCGGGTCGTAGGACACATTGAGCAGCGTGACGGGCGGCTTGGGCGGCTGCTGGGCCTGGGCCGTCAGCAGTGACCCTGCCAGCGTCAAACCCAAACCCAGGACGGCGGCCGTGCGGGTGGAAACATTGATAAAGTTGCGGCGTGAAGTCATGGTTGCTCTCTTTTCCAGAAAATGCGTGTAAATGCAGACAAAATGGATTCTGGAAGCAGCCTTAGAAAACCGGAACGAATAAAAACTCAGTTCTTTATTCTGTATTTATCCTTGGACGCCCTTTTGGGCCCTCGGATCACCCTTTTAGATCCCCCCGATACACGAAAGAACCCTCGCCATGGCACGCCTCGTCAAATGCATCAAGCTCGGTAAAGAAGCCGAAGGCCTGGATTTCCCGCCCTACCCCGGCGCCCTGGGCAAACGCATCTGGGAAGAAGTCAGCAAGGAAGCCTGGGCGGACTGGATGAAGCAGCAGACCATGCTGGTCAATGAAAACCGGCTGAACCTGGCCGACGCCCGCGCCCGCCAGTACCTGGCGCGCCAGATGGAGAAACACTTCTTCGGTGAAGGCGCAGACGCCGTCCAGGGCTACGTACCGCCCACCCCCTGATACGGCGGCATGCCAGAGCGCATTGAGTGGCTGGATGACGGCACGGCCGGCGGCAGCCCCTTCAGCCCGCGTTTCGGCGACCGCTACCGCAGCGAACTGGGTGGCCTGGACCAGGCCAAAGAAGTCTTTCTGAAGGGCTGCGGCCTGCCCGGGGCGTGGGCCGGCCAGCCGCAATGGACGGTGCTGGAGACCGGTTTCGGCCTGGGCCTGAACTTTCTTGTGACCTGGGCCGCCTGGAAGGCCGACCCGGACCGCCCCCAGCTGCTGCATTTCGTCTCGACCGAGGCCTTCCCGGCCAGCGCGGCCGACGTGCTGCGCAGCGCCCAGACCCATGCTGAACTGATCCCCCTGGCCGAACAGTTGCAGGCCCAGCTTTGGGGGCTGCTGCCGGGCTTTCACCGCCTGGTGTTTGAGGGCGGCCGGGTCTTGCTGACGCTGTGCATAGGCGACGCCAAGGCCATGCTGCGCGAGCAATCATTTGAGGCCGATTCGGTCTACCTGGACGGCTTCAGCCCGCAGCGCAACCCCGATATCTGGGATGTGCATACCTTCAAAGCGGTGGCGCGCTGCTGCCGGCGCGGCACGCGCGTGGCGACCTGGACCATTGCGCGCAGCGTGCGCGACGCGCTCGCCCAGTGCGGCTTTGTCGTCAAAAAAGTGCCGGGCATACCGCCCAAGCGCGACAACCTGCAGGGTGAGTTCAACCCGGCCTGGGAGCCCAAAAAAGCCCAGCCGCCGCCGGCGCGGCGCGCCCCGGGCACCTGTGTGGTGGTGGGCGCGGGCCTGGCCGGCGCGGCCGTGGCGGCCAGCCTGGCGCGCCGCGGCTGGCAGGTCACGGTGCTGGACGCGGCCGAAGAACCGGCCGCCGGCGCCTCCGGCCTGCCGGCCGGCCTGCTGGCGCCGCATGTCTCGCCCGACGACAACCCGCTCTCGCGCCTGTCGCGCCACGGCATACGCGCCACCCTGCAGCAGGCCGAGGCCTTGCTGCAAGCCGGCGACTGGGGCCGCACCGGTGTGCTGGAGCACGCGGTGGAACATCCGCGCAAGCGGCCCGAGGCCTGGCAGGCGGACTGGGCCGACGCGGCCGGCGACTGGAGCCGCCCGGCCGAGGCCGCGCAGCTCGCGCACTGCGGCCTGCCGCCCGATGCGCCCGCGCTGTGGCATGCGCGCGCCGGCTGGATACGGCCGGCTGGCCTGGTCCAGGCCTGGCTGGCCGCGCCGGGTGTGGTGTCGTACGGCCGGTCGGCGGTGCGCCGGCTCAGCCATACCTCAGGCCAGTGGCAGGTTCTGGATGCGCAGGGCCGGGAACTGGCGCGCGCCGAACTCGTGGTGCTGGCGGCCGGGTATGCAAGCCGTGCGCTGGCGGCCGGCGCCGAGGCGGCAAACACCGGCGAACTCGCGCTGCAGGCCATACGCGGCCAGGTCAGCTGGGGCCGGCATGAGCCCGGCACGGCCGGCGCCCTGCCCGCTTTTCCGGTGAACGGCCATGGCAGCCTGGCGCCCGCCGTGCCCCTGGCCGGCGCGGGCGGCGGCCTGGCCTGGGTCATGGGGTCCAGCTTTGAACGCGACAACCCCAAAGCCGAGATACGCCCCGAGGACGACCAGCACAACTTCAGCCGGCTGCAAAGCCTGCTGCCCAACACGGCGCGCGCGCTGGCCGCGCAGTTTGAGGCCGGGAATGTTCAAAGCTGGGCCGGCGTGCGCTGCGCGACACCCGGCCGCCTGCCCATGCTGGGGCCGCTGGCGGACGGCTTGTGGGTTTGCAGCGGCATGGGTTCGCGCGGGCTGAGTTTTGCCGCGCTGTGCGGGGAGTTGCTGGCGGCCCGGCTGCATGCCGAACCGCTGCCGCTGGAGCAGCGCCTGGCCGATGCGCTGGCGCCGCAGCGCGTACCCGCCGCTTGAAGCTCAGCTCAGGCTGCGCAGCAGGTATTTGAGTTTTCCGGGATGCAGGGGTTTGCGCAGGCTGCCGCGCGCGCCGGCAAACCAGCCGCGCACCGCGTCCAGCGGCGTCAGCTTGCTGCCGGTCAGGATCAGGAACTCGATGGGCGGGCGCGAGGCCTCGACGCGCTTGACCATCTCCCAGCCATCGATGTCGGGCAGGTCCATGTCGAGGATCACGAGTTTGTAAAGCCGTGTGTCCATGAGCTTGAGCGCTTCGCTGCCGCTGGCAGCCTCGTCCACGACCAGCCGGCCGGCCATGGCCAGGCGGGCGCGCAGGTAGAGGCGCGCATCGCGGTCAGCGTCCACCACCAGCACCTGGGCCTGCTGGGCTTCGGCTGCGGGCTCTTCCAGCGGCGCGGGCGCGGTGGGGGCTTCGGAATCAAAGTCGAGGTCCAGGTCCAGCACGGCGCCTGACTCGGACAGCAGGTCCAGGTCGAGTTCGGCTTCGGCCGGCTTGCCGGCGGCCTGGGGGTGCTCGGCCTCCAGCAAGGCATCCATGCCTTCAATCACGGCCGCCCATTGCAGCGGGCGCTTGATCGCCAGGCGCGCCCGGGACGGCGCGTTGTCGCCTATCCAGACCAGTTTGAGATCGTCATGGGCGGGGTTGGCCAGCTCGATCGCGGCCTCCCAGCTGTCGCCGTCTATCAGGGCCAGTTCGGCTTCATCGGGCGCGGCCGCGGTCCACAGCGCGTAGGCCGTGGACCTGGTTTCGGACAGGCGAAATACCGTGTTCAGGGCGTGACGTTCTACGTCATCAAACCCGAACACTTTTACAAATATCCGCTTGACAGCCTCACCACCCGTATTCGTCATGTGGGCCGATTATGCGGGGATTCGGCAGGCCTTTCTCCATGAAATTGGCGCTCGTTGCCAAAAGGTCACTTCATGGCCGCAGACGGTCGGCGGGCCTTGACATAGTCGTCCGGCGGCAGATAGGCCTTGCCGTCGGCATAGCGCCATTGCACCATGGTGCCCTTGTTGCCGCGCAGGTCCAGCTTGCCCACATAGGCGCCCATGGTGGACTGGTGGTCGATGGCGCGGAACTCGGCCGGGCCGAAGGGGGTGGAGAACTTCAGGCCGCGCAGCGCCACCACCAGCTTCTCGCTGTCGGTGGAATTGGCCTTTTTGATGGCGGCAAAGATCGCCTGCATGGTGGAGTAACCCACGACCGAGCCGACCTTGGGGTATTCATTGAAGCGGCGGTAGTAGTTGGCCGCGAAGCTGGCGTGCTCACGCGAGTCGATCTGGTCCCAGGGATAGCCGGTCACGATCCAGCCCTTGGGCGTTTCGTCTTTCAGGACGTCCAGGTACTCGGGCTCGCCCGACAGCAGCGACACCACAGGTATCCTGGGGAAGATGCCGCGCTGGTTGCCCTCGCGCACCAGCTTGGCCAGGTCGGCGCCGAAGGTCACGTTGAAGATGGCGTCGGGCTTGCTCTGCATAGTGGCCTGCAGCGTGGTGCCGGCGTCCAGCTTGCCGAGCGCCGGCCACTGCTCGCCGACGAACTCCACGTCGGGGCGCCTGGCCTTGAGCAGCTCCTTGAAGGCCGCCACGGCGCTGGTGCCGTATTCATAGTTGGGCGCGATCACGGCCCAGCGCTTGGCCGGCAGTTTGGCGGCCTCCTCGACCAGCATGGCGGCCTGCATATAAGTACCGGGCCGCAGCCGGAAGGTGTAACGGTTGCCCTTGTCCCAGATCAGCGCGTCGGTCAGTGGCTCGCTGGCGATAAACACCTTTTTGTTCTTCTGGGCATGGTCGGCCAGCGCCAGCCCGACATTGGACAGGAAACCGCCGGCCAGCACGTCGACCTTTTCCTTGGACGTCAGCTCGATCGCGTGGCGCAGGGCTTCCTCGGGCTTGCCGGCGTCGTCGCGGGCGATGACCTCGACCTTGCGGCCCAGCAGGCCGCCGGTGACGTTGATTTCTTCCACGGCAAGCTGCCAGCCCTGGCGGTAGGGCTGGGTGAACTGGGGGATGGTCGAATAGCTATTGATTTCGCCGATCTTGACGGGCGTTTTCGAGCCGCCCTGCGCCAGCGCCAGGCCGGCCGCCGATGCCAGAAACAAACCACCCAGCAGGGCGGATTTTGCAAATTTCACGGTTTTCTCCAAAAGTAAGCGATTCGTTCCATCGGGCCGGCGCATCCGGGGGCGGCCGGCCGGGAAAAGCAGGGACTGTACCAGCGCATTGTGGAGGCGGGGTGGCCGGATGCGCGATTGTGGATTTTCTTTAAGCAGACAGTGGCCTGAATCGCCCGGAAATCCGCATATTTGCTGGCGAATATGCTTATCCAGATAACGGCAGAACAAATGTGTAGTTTGTTTTTATAAGCTGCACACTTACATTTTCCGGCATGCATGAATTTGCCTTTGTATTTGCCGGCTTTGCCGTGGGTTTGGTGGTGGGCCTGACCGGCGTGGGCGGCGGCTCGCTGATGACGCCGCTGCTGATCTTCTTTTTCGGCATCAAACCGCACCTGGCCATAGGCACCGACCTGCTGTTTGCCGCCTTCACCAAGATGGGCGGCACCGTGAGCCTGGCGCGCGCCCGCGCGGTCGACTGGAAAATTGTCGGCCAGACGGCCGCCGGCAGCATCCCGGCCTCGCTGGCCACGCTTTACATGTTGCAGCGCCTGGGCCCCGCCAACCCGGCGACCCAGGCCATCATGACCACCACCCTGGGCCTGGCGCTGCTGCTGACGGCAGGCGCCACCTTCTACAAGGTGCTGCGCGGAAAAGCCGCCCCCACCAGCATCGCCCCCGAAGCCATCGTCCAGGCCACGCGTGCGCGCCACTGGTCGCTGCCGCTGCTGTTCGGCGCGGTCATAGGCACGCTGGTCACCCTGACTTCCGTGGGTGCGGGCGCCATCGGCGTGATCGTGCTGATGCTGCTCTACCCCACCCTGCCGCTGCCGCGCATCGTGGCGGCCGACATCGCCCATGCGGTGCCGCTGACCCTGGTGGCCGGCCTGGGCCACGCCTCCATCGGTTCGGTCGACTGGTCGCTGCTGATCAAGCTGCTGGCCGGCTCCCTGCCCGGCATCTGGCTGGGCTCGCACCTGGTGCACAAGACGCCGGACCGCGTGATCCGCTCGCTGCTCTCGGTGCTGCTGGCCTATGCCGGCGTGAAACTGATCTCGATCTGAGCGGCCCCAGGCCCGTTTTCCTTATAAAAATCCCACGTTTGAATCCCGACAGCCATGTACCAATACACAGAATTTGACCGCGAGTTCGTCCAGGCCCGCGCCAACCAGTACCGCGACCAGCTGAGCCGCTGGCAGGCCGGCAAGCTGCCGGAAGACGAATTCCGCCCGCTGCGCCTGCAAAACGGCTGGTACGTGCAGCGCTACGCGCCCATGCTGCGCGTGGCCGTGCCCTACGGCGAGCTGTCGAGCGCGCAGGTGCGCGTGCTGGCCAAGATCGCCCGCGAATACGACCAGCCCAATGCGGCGCTGTTCAACGACGCCCAGGCCAAACAGGACAAGCTGGGCCCCGTCAACCTCAAGAGCGGCCTGTCGGTCAACTCCAAGCTGACCACCGGCTATGCCCACTTCACGACGCGCCAGAACGTGCAGTACAACTGGATCCCGCTGGACAAATCGGCCGACGTGATGGACCTGCTGGCCAGCGTCAACATGCACGGCATCCAGACCAGCGGCAACTGCATACGCAACATCACCAGCGACGAGCGCGCCGGCATCGCCGTTGACGAGATCGCCGACCCGCGGCCCTTCGGCGAAATCCTGCGCCAGTGGAGCACGCTGCACCCCGAATTCGCCTTCCTGCCGCGCAAGTTCAAGATCGCCATCAGCGGCGCCCGCGAAGACCGCGCCGCCACGGCCTGGCACGACGTGGGCCTGCACCTGGTGCGCAACGCCGAAGGCGAACTGGGCTTCAAGGTGCTGGTGGGCGGCGGCATGGGCCGCACGCCTGTCATAGGCACGGTGATACGCGAGTTCCTGCCCTGGAACCAGATCATGAACTACCTGGAAGCCGTGATACGCGTGTACAACCGCTACGGCCGCCGCGACAACATCTACAAGGCGCGCATCAAGATCCTGGTGAAGGCCGAAGGCCAGCGCTACATCGACGAGGTCGAGGCCGAGTACAAACAAATCCTCGAACACGACGGCGCGCCGCACACCATCACCCAGGAAGAACTGGACCGCGTGACCGCCTCTTTCGTGCCGCCCACGCTCAATTGCGACCGCAAGAGCGCCGACGTGAAGATCGCCAACATCCTGCGCGCCGCCGCCGAGGACGACATCGAGTTCGGCCGCTGGCTGCAGCGTAACGTGGCGCCGCACCAGAATCCCGACCTGCGCGCCGTGACCCTGTCCTTCAAGCGCCTGGGCCAGGCCCCCGGCGACGCGACGGCCGACCAGCTCGACATCGCCGCCGACCTGGCCGACCAGTTCAGCGCCGGCGAGGTGCGCGTCACGCACGACCAGAACCTGCTGCTGCCCTGGGTGCGCTGCGACGAGCTGCCCGAACTCTGGCGCGCCGCCCGCAAGGCCGGTTTCGCCAAGCCCAACGTCCGCCTGCTGACCGACATGATCGCCTGCCCCGGCGGCGATTTCTGCTCACTGGCCAATGCGCGCTCCATCCCCATCGCCGAGGCCATCACCGAGCGCTACCAGGACATGGACGAGCTGCACGACCTGGGCGAGATCGACCTGCACATCAGCGGCTGCATCAATTCCTGCGGCCACCACCACAGCGGCCACATCGGCATCCTGGGCGTGGACAAGGACGGCCTGGAGTGGTACCAGGTCTCGCTGGGCGGCTCCGACGGCTCCGCGCTGAGCGGCGCCTCGGTGCCCGGCAAGGTGGTGGGCCCTTCGTTCACGGGTGCCGAGGTTCCCGAAGTCATTGAAGCGGTGCTGGACACCTACCGCCAGCTGCGCGAAGACGGGGAAACCTTTATCGCGACCCTGCGCCGCGTCGGCATGGAGCCCTACAAGGCCGCCGCCAAGGCCGCGCGCTTTGCCCCCAACACCGTCGCGCACTGAAAGGAATGACGATGAAACTGCTGCCTTTCAACGAACACAGCGGCACCGAACAAGCCGGTGTCCTGACCATCGCGAACGACGCCGATCCCTTCGAGGTCTCGCTGGCCGGCGTGGCGCGCATAGACCTGCACTTCCCGAAATTCACCGACGGCCGTGCCTACAGCCAAGCCTTCTTGCTGCGCCGCCGCCGTGAATTCAAGGGCGAGATCCGCGCCACCGGCGACGTGCTGGTGGACCAGCTGGCGCAGATGGAGCGCAGCGGCTTTGACACTGCGGTGCTGCGCGCCGACCAGGACATGGCCATTGCCCAGCGCGTGCTGGCCAGCTACCCCGGTTACAGCGCGGGCCGCTACCAGGGCGACGCGGTGCACATTGCCCCCCATTTCAAGGAAGCGGCTGCCGCCTGAACACCATGAGCCTCGACCTTGCAAAAATCAACGCGGAACTCGGCCACAACGCGCAGGGCCTGGTGGCCTGGGCCGTGGGACTGGGCCGGCCCGCCATCGTCACCACCAATTTCCGCCCCTTTGAGGCGGTGATACTGCACATGGTGACGCGCGCCAATCCTCGCGTCCCCGTGGTCTGGATGGACAACGGCTACAACACCGAAGCCACCTACCGCTTCGCCGACGAAGTGACCCGTCTGCTCAAGCTGGACCTGCATATTTACCTGCCACGCCGCTCCCGCGCGCACCGCGAGGCCGTGGAAGGCCCGACCCCGGCGCTGGACGATCCGCGCCATGCGGCCTTCACTGAAGAGGTGAAGCTCGAGCCCTTTGCCCGCGCCCTGCGTGAAACCGCCCCCCAGGTCTGGTTCACGGCCTTGCGCGCCACCGACACCGCGGTGCGCGCCCAGATGGACCCGGTCAGCGTCAACCCCGACGGCCTGATCAAGGTCGCGCCGCTGCTGCACTGGTCTTCCAAAGACCTCTACCAGTACTGCGAAATCAACGGCCTGCCCAACAACTTCGACTATGTGGACCCCACCAAGGGCGAGGACAACCGCGAGTGCGGACTGCACCTTGCGCACTGACGGCCCCTTCCACATGCCTCCCCATGCCCCACCCCGCAGACCTATGAACGCCCGCACACCCTCCCACCTGCTGCCAGCCGATCCGGCGACCTCCCTCGCGCGGCTGTCCAACTCCCACCTCGACGCGCTGGAGGAAGAAACCATCTTCATCCTGCGCGAAGTGGCGGCGGCCTTTGAGCGCCCCGCCCTGCTGTTTTCGGGCGGCAAGGATTCGCTGGTGATGCTCAAGTGCGCCGAAAAAGCCTTTGGCGTGGGCCGCATCCCCTACCCGCTCCTGATGATTGACACCGGCCATAACTTCCATGAAGTGACCGATTTCCGCGACTTCCGCGCCAAGGAGCTGGGCGCCGAGCTGATCGTGCGCAATGTCGAGGACTCGATGAAACGCGGCACCGTGCGCCTGGCCCATCCGGGCGAGTCGCGCAACGTGCACCAGTCGGTCACGCTGCTGGAGGCGATCGACGAATTCCGCTTTGACGCGCTGATAGGCGGTGCGCGCCGCGACGAGGAAAAGGCCCGCGCCAAGGAGCGCATTTTTTCGCACCGCGACAGCTTCGGCCAGTGGCAGCCCAAGGCGCAGCGCCCCGAGCTCTGGACGCTGTTCAACACCCGGCTGCAGCCCGGCGAGCACTTCCGCGTGTTCCCGATTTCCAACTGGACCGAACTCGACGTCTGGCAGTACATCGAACGCGAAAACATCGCGCTGCCTTCGCTCTACTACGCGCACCAGCGCAAGGTGGTCGAGCGCAAGGGCCTGCTGGTGCCGGTGACGGACCTGACCCCCGCGCGCGACGGCGAGCAGGTGGTGGAAAAGACCGTGCGTTTTCGCACCGTGGGCGACATCACCTGCACCTGCCCGGTGGACAGCCCGGCCGCGACGGCCGCCGAGATCGTGATTGAAACACTGGCCGCCGACGTGAGCGAGCGCGGCGCCACGCGCATGGACGACAAGACCTCCGACGCATCGATGGAAAAGCGCAAGAAGGACGGGTATTTCTGATGAGCACGACTGATTTGACCGCCGGCGACGTGAAACTCGCGCCCCCCGGCCAGAACGACCTGAAGCCGGCGCTGAAATTCATCACCTGCGGCTCGGTCGACGACGGCAAGAGCACCTTGATAGGCCGCCTGCTGGTGGACAGCCGCGCGGTGCTGCAGGACCACCTGGCCGGCGTGCAGCGCGGCGGCGAGACCGACCTGGCCCTGCTGACCGACGGCCTGTCGGCCGAGCGCGAGCAAGGCATCACCATCGACGTGGCCTACCGCTATTTCGCCACCGAAAGCCGCAAGTTCATCATCGGCGACGCGCCCGGCCATGAGCAATACACCCGCAACATGGTGACGGCCGCCTCCAGCGCCGACGCCGCCGTGGTGCTGGTCGATGCCACCAAGCTGGACTGGAAAAACCCGTCCTTGGAGCTGCTGCAGCAGACCCGCCGCCATTCGCTGCTGGTCAACCTGCTGCGCGTGCCCTCCATCGTGTTCGCGGTGAACAAGCTGGACGCGGTGCAAGACCCGGCGCTGGCGTTCAAAAACATCACCGCGGCCCTGGCGGCCTTCGCCCAGGCCGCGCGCATCCCGGTCAAGGCGACCGTGCCGGTGTCGGCCCTCAAAGGCTACAACGTGGTCGACGGCAAGCCCGGCTGGTGCGGCTATGAAGGCCTGTCGCTGCTGCAGTTGCTGGAGCACCTGCCCGTCACGGCCGCCGAAAGCACCGAAGCTTTTTCGTTTCCGGTGCAATGGGTCGAGAAATTCTCGTCCTCGTCGGACACCTCGCAAGGCCGCCGCGTTTTCTGGGGCCGTGTCGCCACGGGCGGCGTGCAGCCGGGCCAGAGCGTGACCATTCTGCCCAGCGGCAAGACGGCGGTGGTGGCCCAGGTGCTGGACCATACCCGCCAGCCCAAGACCATACTGGCCGGCCACAGCGCGGGCATCGTGCTGGACCGCGAAGTCGACGTGTCGCGCGGCGACTGGCTGCTGGCCGTGGACAGCTTTGAGCCCTCGCGCGAGATCTCGGCCACCGTGGCCTGGATGGACGACGAGCCGCTGGTCGCGGGCCGCGTCTACTGGACGCTGCACGGCCACCGCTGGGTCAAGGCCAAGGTCAAGCGCATCGTGCACAAGCTCGACGTGAACACCCTGGCCGAGGAAGACGCCGGCGAGCTGCCGCCCAACGCCATCGGCCATATCGAGCTGAGCCTGCAGGAGCCGCTGGCCACCCTGCCCTATGCGCGTTCGCGCATCCTGGGCTCGCTGGTGCTGGTGGACACGGCCTCGCACAGAACCTCGGGCGCGGCGCTGGTCCTTTGACCCGGCCTCCACGCGAAGCGGCCCTCGCTTCGCGTTCTTGATAACCCTGTTGGCGGAAACCTCTTAAAATCAAGGGTTTCCACCGACCAGCCTAGAAAAAACATGACCCACATCGTCTCCGAATCCTGCATCCGCTGCAAATACACCGACTGTGTGGATGTCTGCCCCGTGGACTGCTTCCGCGAAGGCCCCAACATGCTGGTGATCGATCCGGACGAGTGCATCGACTGCGCCGTCTGCATCCCAGAATGCCCCGTGAACGCCATCTACGCCGAGGAAGACGTGCCGGCCGACCAGATCGCCTTCATCAAGCTCAATGTGGAATTGAGCCGCGCCGAGGGCTGGAAAAGCATTACCAAACGCAAGGACGCCCTGCCCGACGCCGAGGAATGGAAAGACAAGACGGGCAAACTGTCCGAATTGATCCGCTAAGCCGACCCGGGGCCGCCGGCCCCAGGCCCTTCCCGGGCCGCCATGCGCCTTGCCGGGCGCCCCAGGAACCATGGAACCCCAACTGAACCAAGAAGTGATCAACACCGCAGCCGAGCACGACGGCCCCATCGAAACCGATGCGGTGATCGTGGGCGCCGGGCCCGTGGGACTGTTCCAGGTGTTCGAGCTGGGCCTGCTGGAGATCAAGGCGCATGTGATCGACTCGCTGGCCTACCCCGGCGGCCAGTGCATAGAGCTTTACCCCGACAAGCCGATTTACGACATTCCCGCCGTGCCCATGTGCACCGGCAGGGAACTGACTGACAGCCTGCTCAAGCAGATCGAGCCTTTCGGCGCGACCTTTCATTTCGGCCAGGAAGTCAGCAGGGTCGAACAGCAGCAGGACGGCCGCTTTTTTGTCGAGACCTCCAAGGGCACGCGCTTCCTGACCAAAACCATCTTCATCGCGGCCGGTGTGGGCGCTTTCCAGCCCAAGCTGCTGCGCGTCGATGGCCTGGAGCAGTTTGACGGCAGCCAGCTGTTCTACCGTGTGAAAAACCCGGCCGACTTTGCCGGCAAAAACCTGGTGATTGTGGGCGGCGGCGACTCCGCGCTGGACTGGGCGCTGAACTTCGCGGCCGAGGGCCCGAACAAGGCCGAGAGCGTGATCCTGGTCCACCGGCGCGACGGCTTCCAGGCCGCGCCTGCCAGCGTGGCCAAGATGCGTGAACTCTGCGACGCCTACGAGATGCAGTTCATCGTGGGCCAGGTCACGGGCTACGAAGAAAAACAAGGCCGCCTCACCGGCGCCAAGGTCACCGGCTCCGACGGCATCACGCGCGTGGTGCCGCTGGACGTGCTGCTGGTGTTCTTCGGCCTGTCGCCCAAGCTGGGGCCGATTGCCGACTGGGGCCTGGACATCGAACGCAAACAGCTCAAGGTGGATACCGAGAAGTTCTCCACCAACATTCCCGGCATCTTCGCGGTGGGCGACATCAACACCTACCCCGGCAAGAAAAAACTGATCCTGAGCGGCTTCCACGAGTGTGCGCTGGCGGCCTTTGGCGCGGCGCCCTTCATTTTCCCCGACAAAAAAATCCACCTGCAATACACCACGACCAGCCCGAAACTGCACAAGGTGCTGGGCGTCGAGTCGCCTGTGTTTGACGACTGAGCCGGGACAGCCCCTGCCCCCACCAAAAGCCCGCCATGCGCGGGCTTTTTGCTGCGGCTCGAATCAAGCCTGAATCCACCCTACAATTTGCGCAGTGCCCGCAAGGGCGCTTTCGCTGGGGGTGTTGCCGCGGTTCGTGATTGCGAACGGCGGCGGCTGAGAAAGTCCCTTTGAACCTGATTTGAGGTAATCCTCGCGCAGGGAAGCATGTTCCACAGGCCCGCTGTTCTTGCGGGCTTCAGGCAGGCCGACCTGGCATTGAAGATCGGAACTGCTGATGACCACGACCTCTACTTCCGCCGCCGGCAACACCGCGCTCACGCCACTGCCCGCGGGCGAGCGCCTGTTCGGCTGGAGCGACCATGCCGCGCTCTGGCTCAGCCTGGGCGTGGGCCTGCTGGTCATGCAGATAGGCGCCTACCTGGTGCCGGCCCTGGGCACACAGACGGCGCTGGCGGTGATCGTCTGCGGCTCCATCCTGGGCGCGGGCCTGCTGGCCTGGACGGCCAAGATCGGCTGCGACAGCGGGCTTTCAAGCGCCGGGCTGATGCATGCGACCTACGGCAGCAGCTTCGCGCGCCTGCCGGTGCTGCTCAATATCGTGCAGCTGATAGGCTGGACCACCTTTGAGCTTGTGGTCATGCGCGACGGCACCATCGCCATCGCGCGCCAGTCCGGGGGCTTTACGGGGACCTTGTGGCCCCTGCTGGCCACCTTGCTCTGGGGCGCGGTGCTGCTGGCGCTGCTGTCGGGCTCCATGGTCAGGCTGGTGCGCAAGTTCATAGGCCGCTGGGGCCTGCCGCTGGTCATCGCCTCGCTGCTGTGGCTGAGCTGGCAGTTCCTGGCCAAGGCCAACAGCCAGGGCCTGGCCGCGCTGTGGAACCGCCCCGGCGAAGGCGGCATGGGCACGCTGTCGGCGCTGGACCTGGTGATCGCGATGCCGGTTTCCTGGCTGCCGCTGGTGGCCGATTTCGCGCGCCATGGGCGCGACGGCAACAGCGCCCTGCGCGGCACCTGGCTGGGTTATGCGATTGCCAACATCTGGTGCTACGCGCTGGGCGTGCTGGTGGCCGTCACGACGCCCAGCACCGACCTGGTCGCCGCGCTGCTGCTGGCGCAGGGCGGGCTGCTCGCGCTGGGGCTGATCCTGATCGACGAGGTCGACAACGCTTATGGCGACCTGTACTCGGGCTCGGTGGCCGGCCACAGCCTGAAGCCGGCCTGGAGCGTGCGCCGCTGGGGTGTGGGCCTGGCCCTGCTGTGCACCGCGCTGGCACTGGTGCTGCCCATGCACAGCCTGGAGCCGTTTTTGCTGATGCTCAGTTCGGTGTTTGTGCCTTTGTACGGCGTGATCCTGGCGCGGCTGGCCGGCACGCCCCATATCGCCTCGCTGGTGGCCGCACGCAAGGTGAATACCACCGCCGTCGCGATCTGGCTGCTGGGCATTGTTTGCTACCACCTGTGCGCCAAGCTGGCACCCGACTGGGGCGCCGCGTTGCCGACGCTGGTGCTGACCTTTGCCCTGGCGCGGCTCACGCGAGCCGGCTCTTCCGACGCCTCCGGCGCTTCCGGCGCTAGCGCAGCGGCTTGAGCCGCATCGCAAGGGGCGCGTGGCCGTGGTTCAGCGGCCCGCTGCCCTCGCCTGTGCGCACCCGGGCGCCGGCCTGCAGCGCCGCGCGCACATAGCTGCGCGCCAGCAGCACGGCCTCCAGCAGGGGCTGGCCCAGCGCCAGGTGGGCAGCGATTGCGGATGACAGCGTGCAGCCGGTGCCGTGGGTGTTGGGGCTGGGAATGCGCGGCCCGCGCATCCAGTGCAGTTCGCCGCTTTGGGTGGCCAGCAGGTCGCTCACCACGTCGCCGGGCAAATGCCCGCCCTTGAGCAGCACGGCGCGCGCGCCTTTGGCCAATAATTCCTGCGCCGCGGCCTGCATGGCTTCTTCATCGGCCAGCGGCCGGCCGACCAGCAGCGCCGCTTCATCGAGGTTGGGCGTGACGACCGTCGCGCGCGGGAACAGCTCGCGCACCAGCACCGCGATGGCCGGGTTGGCTATCAGCACCGCGCCGCTGGTGGCGACCATGACCGGGTCCAGCACCACGTTCTGCAGCGCGTGGCGGTCTATGGCCTGGGCCACGGTGAGCACGATGTCGGGCGCGTGCAGCATGCCTATCTTCACCGCGTCCGCGCCTATGTCTTCGATGACGGCGTCGATCTGCTCGCCCAGCATCTGCGGCGGCACGCCGTGGATGGCGCGCACCCCGCGCGTGTTCTGCGCCGTCAGGGCGGTGATGGCCGTCATGCCGTAGCAGCCCAGCGCGGCAAAGGTTTTAAGGTCGGCCTGGATGCCGGCCCCGCCGCCGCTGTCGGAACCCGCGATGCTCAGGACACGGGGGTATTCGTGGTCAAAAAGAGTGTCAGTCATTGGCTTATCCGTGGTTCTGGGACATGGTCGCACAGCGAGCTCAGTGTGGCGGCCGCCGCGCGCGGGTCGTCGGCGGCGCACAGCGCGCTCACCACGGCCAGGCCGTCGGCACCGGCGCGCAGCACCTCGCGTGCGTTGCCGGCGTGGATACCGCCTATGGCCACCAGCGGCAGACGGGTGGCGGCCCGCACAACCGCCAGGCCTTCCAGGCCCCAGGGGTCTTTGGTATCGGTTTTGGTGGGCGTCGAGAACACCGGGCTCACGCCCAGGTAATCGACCGGCAACGCAGCACTTTGCCGCACGTCGTCCATGGACTCGACAGACCAGCCTATGAACACACCGGGCGGCAGCAGCTTGCGCGCCTCGTCGGCCGGCAGGTCGTTCTGGCCCAGGTGCACGCCGTCGGCGCCGCAAGCCAGGGCGATGTCGATGCGGTCGTTGATGACCAGCGGTATGCCTTGGGGCGCGAGCAGCGCTTTGAGGATCAAAGCCTGGGCCAGGAATTCGCGCGTGCCCAGCTGCTTTTCGCGCAGCTGCACGCAGCTAACTCCACCCTGAACGGCTTCAGCCACCACATCGGCCAGGGGCCGGCCGCGCATCAGCGCCTGGTCGGTGACCAGGTAAAGCCGCAGGACTTCTGGGTTCAATCGCGCCATGTGTGCTTGCTTACGCGCTCGCCACTTCCAGCTTCAGGCGGGCGGTGAAGGTGGCCTTGTCCAGCAGCTGCAACTCATCGAGCAGTTGCACGGCCATGCTGCCCACACCCAGGCCGCGCGCCTGGGTTTTTTCGGCCGCCATTTCGCCGGCAAGGCCCAGAACAGCCATCGCAGCGGTGGTCGCGCGCCAGGCATCCGGCTGCACTGCGCAAAACGCGCCAATCAGGGCGGTGGCCGAACAGCCGACGCCGGTGATGCGGGTCATCCAGGGATGGCCGTTGGAAAGCCGGGCCCAGCGTCGGCCGGCATCCAGGATATGGTCGGTCTCGCCGCTCACGCAAACCACGCCCTCGGTGCGCGCGGCCAGAGCCTGCGCGGCCTCCAGCGCATCCCCGGCCGCGGCCCCGCTGTCGACGCCGCGCGTTTTCACGGCGGCACCGGCCATGCTCATGATTTCAGAGCCGTTGCCGCGAACCACGGTGGGTGCTGCGACGGCCAAAAGAGCCTCCAGCGCGGCATTGCGGTAAGGCGTGGCACCCGCGCCGACCGGGTCGAGCACGCAGGGAATCCCGCGCGCCGAGGCGGCCACCAGGGCCAGCTTCATGCTCTCGACCCAGTAGGGGTCCAGCGTGCCGATGTTCAGCACCAGCGCCTGGGCAATGCCGGCCATGTCGCGCACCTCTTCATGCGCATGCGCCATGACGGGAGATGCACCAGCGGCCAGCAGCACATTGGCGTTGAAATTGATCACCACCAGGTTGGTGATGCAGTGCACCAGCGGCGAACGCTCGCGAACCGACGCGAGGTCGGACCAGAGATCTGCGGCGCAAAGAGTGGAGCTCATGGTTTCACGGGACGCATCGCGGTACAGCAGGGGCCAGCACATGGATGGCGAAAGAGGGCCGGTCCATTATCGCGGAACGCCAGGACGGAGAAAGCCCGGCTCGGGCGCGGCGCATGCCCAAAGAAAAAGCCCGCGGGCCTGGTGGGCAGCGGGCTTTTGGGGTGCCTGTTCGGCTTTATTTCTGGCTCCTCAACCTGGGCTCGAACCAGGGACCTACGGATTAACAGTCCGGCGCTCTACCAACTGAGCTATTGAGGAATGAAGCCTTAGATTATAGCGTCAATTTTTCCACTTTTTAAGTCCGCGTTATTTCCTTTGATCACATCCACCCTGCGGGCTGGGGCAGGCAGTTCCCGCCATGGCGTTCAGACCTTGGTTGATGGCCTCTTGAAGCTATTAAATTTATAGCAGAACGCACCGAGACTCATCGCACCACGCACTGTGGCCCACGAGTGAATCTACTCGGCTACCATGTGCGCATGCCCTTACCGGCCCCTCGCTCCCGCTGTTTCACGCCAATGCGCTTTTAAGCCATGGGAAAACTCCCGCGCCCTGTCCCCTGGCTTGCCGCCGGCGAAAGCTTTCCGCCGCTCGAACAAGCCTGGGGCCATCACGACCCGGCCCCCGGCCTGCTGGCTGCGGGCGCCGCGCTGGATGTGCCGACACTGGTACAGGCCTATTCGCAAGGCATTTTTCCGTGGTTCAGCCTGGGCCAGCCGCCGCTGTGGTGGAGCCCCGATCCGCGCATGGTCTTGCAGACGCGGCATTTCAGGCTGCATCGTTCGCTGCGCAAAACGCTGGCCCGTTTCCAGGCGCAGAGCGGTTGCGAGCTTCGTTTTGACAGCGCCTTCGAACAGGTCATCAACGCCTGCGCGAGCAAACCCCGCGAGGGCCAGCCGGGCACCTGGATTGTCCCGGACATGGTGCAGGCCTACACCAGCCTTCACCGCGCCGGCCATGCCCATAGCGTGGAGACCTGGGTGGACGGCGAACTGGCCGGCGGCCTTTACTGCGTCAACCTGGGCCGCATGGTGTTCGGCGAATCGATGTTCGCCCACCAGACCGACGCCTCCAAGATCGCGCTGGCGGCGCTGGTGGCTTTTTGCCGCGCCCACGAGATGGCCATGATCGACTGCCAGCAAAATACCCGGCACCTGGCCTCGCTGGGGGCGGCTGAAATCGGCCGCGCGGAATTTGTCGCCCATCTCGCCGCAAACGTGAACAAAACCGCACCCGTCTGGGAGTTCAAACCCGTATACTGGAATCAGCTTCTGACGACGGGAATGACAGACCTACCGTGACGCACCTCAAAGACCTGCCCCTGCAAACCTTGCAGTTCTATGCAACGGCGCCCTACCCCTGCAGCTACCTGCCGGGCAAGCAGGCCCGTTCGCAGGTCGCAACGCCCAGCCACCTGATCCACAACGACGCCTATTCGGACCTGGTAACCAACGGCTTCAGGCGCAGCGGCATGTTCACCTACCGCCCCTACTGCGACGGCTGCCAGGCCTGCGTGCCGCTGCGGGTGCCCGTCAAGCTCTTCAGCCCCGACCGCAGCCAGCGCCGCGCCTGGAAGCGGCACCACACGCTGCACGCCCGCATCCTCAAGCTGTGCTTCATGCCCGAGCACTACCAGCTCTACCTGCGCTACCAGAACGGCCGCCACGCCGGCGGCGGCATGGACCACGACAGCATCGACCAGTACACCCAGTTCCTGCTGCAAAGCCGCGTCAATTCGCGCCTGGTGGAGTTCCGCGAAACCCTGCCCAACGGCGAGCCGGGCGCGCTCAAGATGGTGTCCATCCTGGACGTGCTGGAAGACGGGATTTCGGCGGTCTACACTTTTTATGAACCCGACGCCCGCGCAAGCTACGGCAACTACAGCGTGCTCTGGCAGATCGAGCAGGCAAGGCGCCTGGAGCTGCCCTATGTCTACCTGGGTTACTGGATCGCCGAGAGCCCGAAGATGAACTACAAGGCGGGGTTCAAGCCCAACGAAGTGCTGCTGGACGGCCGCTGGGTGCTTTCCACAACACATCCGGCCGCCAGCCCGGATGCCGGCGAGCACACCGACCCGGCCTGAGCTTGCCGCTTCGCATGCGTCACCAGACGCATCTGCATTTCACAGGGTAAAATTTGCGGCAGAAAGCCTGCACATGAAAAAGCCCGACTCCGCCCCTTCCGCCACACCGACCGTCCAGGTCATCGAGAGAATGTTCACGCTGCTCGAAATCCTGGCAAACCGCGAGGAGGCCTTGTCGCTCAAGGAAATCAGCGAAAAATCGGGCCTGCATCCTTCCACGGCCCATCGCATCCTGAACGACCTGGCCACCGGACGTTTTGTCGACCGCCCCGCGGCGGGCAGCTACCGGCTGGGCATGCGCCTGCTCGAGCTGGGCAACCTCGTGAAGGCGCGCCTGGACGTGCGCGAAGCGGCGCTGATCCCCATGCGCGAATTGCACAAGATCACCCAGCAGCCGGTGAACCTGAGCATGCGCCAGGGCGACGAAATCGTGTACGTGGAACGCGCCTACAGCGAGCGTTCCGGCATGCAGGTGGTGCGCGCCATAGGCGGCCGCGCGCCGCTGCATTTGACGTCCGTGGGCAAGCTGTTCCTGGCCTTTGACGACCCGCAGCGCCTGCGCACCTATGCGACGCGCACCGGGCTGTCGGGGCAGACGCGCAACAGCATCACCCAGTTGCCGGTGCTCGAGCGCGAGCTCTCCAAGGCGCGCCAGTACGGCATCGCGCGCGACAACGAGGAGCTGGAACTGGGGGTGCGCTGCATGGCCGCCGGCATTTACGACGACCAGAACAAGCTGGTGGCGGGTTTGTCGATTTCGGCGCCGGCAGACCGGCTTGACGAGCACTGGCTGCCCAAGCTGCAGGCAACGGCCAATGAGATTTCAGCGGCGCTGGGCTACAGGCCTAAATAACAAGCGCGAGTTTTTTGGCGCGGCCGCAAGGCCAGCGGTCAGCCGTTGGCCTGCTTGGCGGAGGCGCTGACGTTGAGTTTGGGTTCGGTGGTCACCGGGTTGGACTCCACCCAGCGGCGCACGCGCTCGGCATCGCCCAGGCGGCTCAGCTTGCCGGCGGAATCCAGGAACACCATGATCAGCTTGCGGCCCGCGATTTTGGTCTGCATGACCAGGCACTGGCCGGCTTCGGAGATGTAGCCGGTTTTCTGCAGGCCGATGTCCCACTCGGGGTTCTTCACGAGACGGTTGGTGTTGTTGTACTGCAGCGTGCGGCTGCCGACGGCCACTTGGTAACCGGTGGAGGTCGACAGTTCACGCAGCATGGGGTCGCCGTGGGCGGCATTGACCAGCGTCGCCAGGTCTTGCGCGCTGGACTGGTTGCGGCTGGACAGGCCCGTCGGCTCCACATAGCTGGTGTCGGTCATGCCCAGCATCTTGGCCTTGGCGTTCATCAGGCTCACGAAGGTGGCCATGCCGCCGGGGTAGGTACGGCCCAGGGCATGCGCCGCGCGGTTTTCGCTGGACATCAGGGCCAGGTGCAGCAGTTCGCCGCGGGTCAGTGTGGTGCCGACCTTCAGGCGCGAGCTGCTGCCCTTTTCGGTGTCCACGTCATCCTGCGTCACGGTGATCATCTCGTCCATGGGCAGCTTGGCGCCGCTGATGATGACGCCGGTCATCAGTTTGGTGAGGGACGCGATGGGCAGCACCGCATGGTCGTTCTTGCTGAACAGCACTTCGCGCGTGTCCTGGTCAATCACCAGCGCCACGCTGGACTTGAGTTCCAGCGGATCCTGCGCGCTGTGCAGGCCGGCGATCTGGCCGAAAGACGGTTTGGCCGGCACCGAAGCGCGGATGATGCCGCGGCGCTTGGTAGCTGCAACAAAACGTACGCTCTTGCGCGTGGAGACAACTCTTTTGGAAGCCGACGCCTTCGAAGAAGCGTGCTGCTTTTTGACAATGGTGTTTTTGGCGGTCGCCGCATTGGCGGCGGGCACTGCAAATGCGGCTATCAAAGCCACGAATCCAACGATTTTTAATGCGCGATTGAAAATCTGATGAGACATGGTGAATATTGCCTGCGTGGGATTGCAATGAGAGATGGCTGGAGTGTATACAAATAGAAAAAGTCACGCAATATCAAAAACTTGCGTGACTTTCCTAAAAATACACTCAATTCGTGCGATTTTTCCGCTTTGCCTCTTGGTTCGCACCCAGACTCAGCGCCAAGTCATTGAATTTAAACGACTTTATTTTCCGAATTGTTACATCAACCCTGTGCGGCCACCCGGTCAGCTTTACTTTGAAGTTTGTTCAGGGCACTCAGATACGCCTTGGCCGAGGCCACCACGATGTCCGGATCGGCCCCCACCCCATTGACAACCCGCCCGCTGTTCTGCAGGCGCACCGTGACTTCCCCCTGGCTTTCCGTCGAGCCGCTGATGGCGTTCACGGAGTAAAGCACCATCTCGGCACCGCTTTTGACGTGTGATTCGATGGCCTTGAGGGAAGCGTCCACGGGGCCGTTGCCGTCCGACTCGCCTTTGACTTCCTTGCCGGCCACCGTGAACACGACGCTGGCCTGGGGGCGTTCGCCGGTTTCGCTGTGCTGCGACAGGGACACAAAGCCGTACTGCTCGTTGTCGTGGGAAGCGCTTTCATCGCTGGCCAGCGCCAGGATGTCTTCGTCGAAAATTTCGCTCTTGCGGTCGGCGAGCTCCTTGAATTTGGCGAAGGCATTGTTGATGTCGGCCTCGCTCTCCATGGCGACGCCGAGCTCGAGCAGGCGCTGCTTGAAGGCGTTGCGCCCGCTCAGCTTGCCCAGCACGATCTTGTTGGCGCTCCAGCCCACGTCCTCGGCACGCATGATTTCGTAGGTGTCGCGCGCCTTGAGCACGCCGTCCTGATGAATGCCGGACGCATGGGCAAACGCATTGGCACCGACCACGGCCTTGTTCGGCTGCACCACAAAGCCGGTGGTCTGGCTCACCATGCGGCTGGCCGCAAGAATGTGCTGGGTGTCTATGCCCAGCTCCAGGCCGAAATAATCCTTGCGGGTCTTGACGGCCATCACCACTTCTTCGAGCGAACAATTGCCGGCGCGCTCGCCCAGGCCGTTGATGGTGCATTCCACTTGCCGCGCACCGCCGATTTTCACGCCGGCCAGCGAGTTGGCCACGGCCATGCCCAGGTCGTTGTGGCAGTGCACGGACCAGACGGCCTTGTCGCTGTTGGGAATGCGCTCGCGCAGGTTCTTGATGAAGTTGCCGTAGAGCTCGGGAATGGCATAGCCCACGGTGTCGGGCACGTTGATGGTGGTCGCGCCCTCCTTGATCACGGCTTCCAGCACGCGGCACAGGAAATCGGGCTCGGAGCGGTAGCCGTCTTCGGGGCTGAACTCGATGTCACCCATCAGGTTTTTGGCAAAACGCACCGAGAGTTTGGCCTGCTCGAACACCTGGTCGGGTGTCATGCGCAGCTTTTTTTCCATGTGCAGCGGGCTGGTCGCCAGGAACAGGTGCAGGCGGCCGGAGGCGGCCGGCTTCAGGGCCTCGGCGGCACGGGAAATGTCCCTGTCGTTGGCGCGCGCCAGCGAGCAGACGGTGGAGTCCTTGATGACCTCCGAAATGGCTTTCACGCATTCGAAGTCGCCGTTGGAGCTTGCGGCAAAGCCGGCCTCGATCACGTCGACCTTCAGGCGTTCCAGCTGGCGGGCGATGCGCAGCTTCTCGTCCCGGGTCATGGAGGCACCGGGCGACTGCTCTCCGTCGCGCAAGGTGGTATCGAAAATAATGAGTTTGTCGGTCATGGTGAGGCTCCTGAAGCTGAAGATTTTTTAGTTGGACGAGGCCAAAGCGGCGCAAGAGGTATTTTCGCTCGAAGCCTTGCGCATTTGCGCGCGCTGCCATCCTGACAGGATGGCCTTCAAGGACGCCGAGACGATATTCGCGTCCATGCCGACGCCAAACACCGTATGCCGTTCGTCGACGCGCAATTCCAGGTAGGCCACGGCGCGGGCATCGGCGCCGGAGCCCAGGGCGTGTTCATGGTAGTCCAGCACGCGCACCGTGGTGCCCAGCGCGGCGTTCAAGCCGTTGACGAAGGCCTCGATAGGCCCGGCGCCCTGCCCCGCAATCTGCCGCGTCTGGCCGGCTATTTGCACCTGGGCCGTCAAAGCCACGCCATCCGCCGAGACGCTTTGCTGGACCTGCGGCGCCGCGGCGCCGGCCATGCCGTATTCGTCCTGAAACAACTGCCACAGATCTTGTGCCGTCAATTCCTTGCCTTCGCTGTCCATCACGGACTGCACAGCCTGGCTGAACTCGATCTGCAGCCGGCGCGGCAACTCGAGGCCGTATTCGCTTTCCAGCAGATACGCGATACCGCCCTTGCCCGACTGGCTGTTGACGCGGATCACGGCCTCGTAGCTGCGTCCCAGGTCTTTCGGGTCTATGGGCAGGTAGGGAACGGCCCAGGCGGCGCCTTCTTTTTGAACGGCGAAGGCTTTTTTGATGGCATCCTGGTGGGTGCCGGAAAACGAGGTGTAGACCAGTTCGCCGACATAAGGGTGGCGCGGGTGTACCGGCAACTGGTTGCAATGCTCTACCGTGCGGCGTATCTCGTCGATGTTGGAAAAGTCAAGATTGGGCGGCACGCCCTGGGTGTACAGGTTGAGCGCCACATTGACGATATCGAGGTTGCCGGTGCGTTCACCGTTGCCGAACAAACAGCCTTCGACCCGCTGCGCACCAGCCATCAAGGCCAGTTCGGCCGCCGCCACACCGGTACCGCGGTCATTGTGCGGGTGCACCGACAGCACCACCGCGTCCCGCCTGGCGATGTGCCTGTGCATCCACTCGATCATGTCGGCGAAAACGTTGGGGGTCGAATGCTCCACCGTGGTCGGCAGGTTGATGATGCAGGGGCGTTCGGCCGTAGGCTGCCATACCTCGGTGACCGCATCGACCACACGTTTGGAAAACGCCAATTCGGTGCCGGAGAAATGCTCGGGTGAATACTGGAAAGTCCACTGTGTGTCGGGCTGGTTGCGTGCCAAGTCCTGGATCAGCCGCGCATGGCTGGTAGCCAGCTCCACGATCTGGTCCGGATCCATGCCCAGGACCACTTCGCGCATCAAGGGCGAGGTGGCGTTGTACAGGTGCACGATGACCCGCCGGGCGCCGGCCACCGCTTCCATGGTGCGGCGTATCAAAGGCTCCTTCGCGGGCGTCATCACCTGGAGGGTGACATCGTCTGGAACCATGTTGTTGTCGATCAGGTGGCGGACAAAATCGAACTCAACTTGCGACGCGGCCGGAAAGCCGACCTCAATTTCCTTGAAACCGATCCGCAGCAGCTGCCCGTACATCCGCAGTTTGCGCGCGATATCCATGGGCTCGATCAGCGCCTGGTTGCCGTCACGCAAGTCGGTGCTGAGCCAGACCGGCGCTTGTATCAGGACGGCGTCGGGCCAGGTACGGTCGCGCAAGCCAATGGGTGCGAAGGCGGGATATTTGCTGGCAGGTTGCTTCAACATGGTTTTCCTCTCTCGAAATCCGAAATCAAGAACCAGCAACCCAAAAGAAAAACGGCCCGTTGCTGGTGCAAACGGGCCGTTGAATCAGGTGTACGCGTGCGCTACCGTCTCCGCCCGTTGGCAGATAGCAGTAGTGCTAGCGAAATTTGTTTCATCCAGTCAATGTACCACAATTATTTGTGGAGGCCGCGCTCGTCCGGTTCGTCGGTGGAGGTCGAGATCACGCTGGTCTGCAGGCCCTTGGCCTTGCGCCAGCCGTACAGCACGTAACCCGACAAGCCATACAGCACGAACAGGCCGAACATCACGGTGGGCGGGTGGATGTTGATCACGGCAATCCCCAGCGCGATCAGCACGATGGCCGCGAAAGGCACGCTGCGCTTCATCTGCACGTCCTTGAAGCTGTAGAACGGCACATTGGTGACCATGGTCAGGCCGGCGTAAAGCGTGAGGGCGAAAGTCACCCAGCGCACTTCCATCCCGCTGATGCCGGCATCGGTCATCAGCCAGATAAAGCCGGCCACCAAGGCCGCGGCGGCCGGCGACGGCAGGCCCTGGAAGAAGCGTTTGTCCACCACCGCCGTGTTCACGTTAAAACGGGCCAGGCGCAGCGCGGCGCAGGCACAGTACACAAACGCGCCTATCCAGCCCCAGCGCCCCAGGCTGGTCAGGGCCCAGACGTAGGCGATCAGGGCCGGCGCGGCGCCGAAAGACACCATGTCCGAAAGCGAATCCATCTGCTCGCCGAAGGCGCTCTGCGTGTTGGTCATGCGGGCAACCCGCCCGTCCAGGCTGTCGAGCACCATGGCGCAGAACACGCCAATGGCGGCCTGGTCGAAGCGCCCATTCATGGCCATGACGATGGCGTAAAAGCCGCCAAACAAGGCGGCGAGCGTAAAGAGGTTGGGCAATATGTAAATGCCCTTGCGGCGCTTGCGTATCACGACCTCCTGGTCGTTGCCCGCGGATTCTTCGCCATCATGCATAAAAAAACTCCTGAAGCACAGCTGGTGCGCGCAAATAGCTATCAAATTCATAGCATCCTAGGACACCACAGGGGAAGCCGGTCTGCCCACCGGGGGGCACTCAATTGCCGGTCCAAGGCGCCAAGGATACCAAGATCGGCCCACATAAACTCCCGGAACACGCCCGAGTTTGTGCTTCCCAGAAAAAAAGCCGCGCAGGAACTTTGCGCGGCTTTTTGCAGGACAAGGCCCTGGCGGGCCCTCCCCATCATCAGTTGCGGGTCTGGTCGACCAGCTTGTTTTTGGCGATCCAGGGCATCATCGCGCGCAGCTTTTCGCCCACCACTTCGATCTGGTGCTCGGCATTGAGGCGGCGGCGGCTCAGCAGGGTTGGCGCGCCCGCCTGGTTTTCCAGCAGGAAGCTCTTGGCGTATTCGCCGGTCTGGATGTCCTTCAGGCACTTGCGCATGGCGTCCTTCGTGGCCGACGTCACGATGTTGGGGCCTGTCACGTATTCGCCGTACTCGGCGTTGTTCGAGATCGAGTAGTTCATGTTGGCGATGCCGCCTTCATAGATCAGGTCGACGATCAGCTTGAGTTCGTGCAGGCATTCGAAGTAGGCCATTTCAGGCGCGTAGCCGGCTTCCACCAGCGTTTCGAAGCCGGCCTTGATCAGCTCGACGGTGCCGCCGCACAGAACAGCCTGCTCGCCGAACAGGTCGGTTTCGGTTTCTTCGCGGAAATTGGTTTCAATGATGCCGGCCTTGCCGCCGCCATTGGCCATGGCGTAGCTCAGAGCCAGGTCGCGGGCCTTGCCGGACTTGTCCTGGTGGACCGCCACCAGGTGAGGCACGCCGCCGCCCTGGGTGTAGGTGTTGCGCACCGTGTGGCCGGGCGCCTTGGGGGCGACCATCCAGACGTCGAGGTCGGCGCGGGGAATCACGGCGCCGTAGTGCACGTTGAAACCGTGGGCGAACACCAGGGAAGCGCCCTGCTTGATGTTGGGGGCCACGTCGTTCTTGTAGACCGCGCCGATCTGCTCGTCGGGCAGCAGAATCATGACCACGTCGGCGGCTTTGACCGCGTCGGCGACTTCGGCGACCTTCAGGCCGGCCTTTTCAACCTTGGGCCAGGAAGCGCCGCCCTTGCGCAGGCCGACAACCACTTTCACGCCGCTGTCGTTCAGGTTTTGCGCGTGGGCATGGCCCTGGCTGCCGTAGCCGATGATGGCGACCGTCTTGCCCTTGATCAGGCTCAAATCACAATCTTTATCGTAAAAAACTTTCATTTTTCTCTCCAGAATAGGTATTGGCGAAAATGCCCTTCGACAGGCTCAGGGCGAACGGTAAACGCATATCGCCACTCAAAATCCGTTCGCGTTGAGCCTGTCGAAACGCGCGCACGGACGACTGAAATCAGACCCGCAAAATCCGCTCGCCGCGGCCGATGCCGCTGGAGCCGGTTCGCACCGTTTCCAGGATCGCGCTGCGGTCTATGGCTTCCAGGAAAGCATCGTTCTTGGACTGGTCGCCGGTCAGCTCGATGGTGTAGCTTTTCTCCGTGACGTCGATGATCCGCCCGCGGAATATATCAGCCATGCGCTTCATCTCCTCGCGCTCCTTGCCGACCGCGCGCACCTTGACCATCATGAGCTCGCGCTCGGTGTAGGCGCCCTCGGTCAAATCGACCACCTTGACCACTTCGATCAGGCGGTTCAGGTGCTTGGTGATCTGCTCGATGACGTCGTCGGAGCCCGTGGTCTGTATCGTCATGCGCGACAGGCTGGGGTCCTCGGTGGGGGCGACGGTCAGGCTTTCGATGTTGTAGCCGCGCGCTGAAAACAGGCCGACCACGCGGGAAAGAGCGCCCGGCTCGTTTTCCAGCAAAACTGCAATGATGTGTTTCATAAGAAGATTCCTCTTTTCGCTGCCCTCCCCTGCGCACGGTAATGCGCAGGCTCGGCAGACAATAGATTCGTCAGGTGACGGTGAATGAATGGGTGTGTGGCGGCTTGAGGCTTAGAGGTCTTCCGACCCCAGCAGCATCTCGGTAATGCCCTTGCCGGCCTGCACCATCGGGAACACGTTTTCGGTCGGGTCCGTGCGGAAATCCATGAACACCGTGCGGTCCTTGAGTTTGCGGGCTTCGCGCAGCGCCGGCTCCACGTCCTGCGGCTTTTCAATCAGCATGCCGACGTGGCCGTAGGCCTCGGCCAGCTTGACGAAATTGGGCAGCGCGTCCATGTAGCTGCTGCTGTAACGCCCGGCGTATTCGACTTCCTGCCACTGGCGCACCATGCCCAGGTAGCGGTTGTTCAGCGACACGATCTTGATCGGCGTGTTGTACTGCAGGCAGGTGGACAGTTCCTGGATGCACATCTGCACCGAGCCTTCGCCGGTGATGCAGAACACTTCCGAGTCGGGCTTGGCCAGCTTGATGCCCATGGCGTAGGGAATGCCGACGCCCATGGTGCCCAGGCCGCCCGAGTTGATCCAGCGGCGCGGTTCGTTGAACTTGTAGTACTGCGCGGCCCACATCTGGTGCTGGCCCACGTCCGAGGTGATGTAGGTGTCGGCGTCCTTGGTCAGGTTCCAGAGGGTTTCGACCACATGCTGGGGCTTGATGACGTCGCCCTTGCCCATGCTGTACTTCATGCAGTCGCGCTTGCGCCAGCCTTCGATCGTGTCCCACCAGCCGCCCAGCGCGTTGGCGTCGGGCTTGAGGCCCGATTCCTTGATCATGCTGATCAACTCGGTCAGCACGTCCTTCACGTCGCCCACGATGGGGATGTCGACCCGCACGCGCTTGGAGATGCTCGAAGGGTCGATGTCGATGTGGATGATCTTGCGCTCGTTCTGCGCGAAATGCTTGGGATTGCCGATCACGCGGTCGTCAAAGCGGGCGCCGACGGCCAGCAACACGTCGCAGTTCTGCATTGCGTTGTTGGCTTCGATGGTGCCGTGCATGCCCAGCATGCCGAGGAATTTTTTGTCAGTGGCCGGGTAGGCGCCCAGGCCCATCAGGGTGTTGGTGCAGGGGTAGCCCAGCATGTCGACCAGGGTGCGCAGCTCTTGCGAGGCATTGCTGAGCAGCACGCCGCCGCCGGTGTAGATGTAGGGCCGCTTGGCCGAAAGCAGCAGCTGCAGGGCCTTGCGGATCTGTCCGCCGTGGCCTTTGCGAACCGGGTTGTAGGAGCGCATCTCCACGGTTTGCGGATAGCCGCTGTAGGGCACCTTGTTGAAAGACACGTCCTTGGGGATGTCAACGACCACGGGGCCGGGGCGGCCGCTGCGGGCGATGTGAAAGGCCTTTTTCAGGGTCTCGGCCATCTGCCGCGCGTCCTTGACCAGGAAATTGTGCTTCACGATGGGCCGGGTGATGCCGACGGTGTCGCACTCCTGGAAGGCATCCAGGCCGATGGCGTGGGTGGGGACCTGGCCCGTGATGATGACCATCGGGATGCTGTCCATGTAGGCCGTCGCGATGCCGGTCACCGCATTGGTCACGCCGGGGCCCGAGGTGACCAGGGCCACGCCCACGTCGCCCGTGGCGCGGGCATAGCCGTCCGCCGCGTGCACGGCCGCCTGCTCGTGGCGCACCAGGATGTGCTGGATCGAGTCCTGCTTGTAGAAGGCGTCGTAAATGTGAAGGACCGCGCCGCCGGGATAGCCCCAGACGTACTTCACGCCCTCGGCCTGAAGCGACTTGATGAGGATTTCCGCGCCGCGGAGTTCCTGGGAATTTGTGTGTGCAGACGCTGCTGCCGCGGAAGCGATTTCCGCCTTGGAGATTTCCATGATGAACCTTTGTGAATTTCTCTAACGAAATACCTTGGGTGCCTCTTCGCCCACTCTTGTGAAGCGGCGTCGAGACTTGAGGCCAGAACCATAAGCGGAAACATAAACCGCCGAGCCGTGACCCGTTTGCCTTTTGAATTGCAGGGCATATTATGACATTTCGCGTTGCGCAATGGCCGCAGGCGCCCAAAAAGGGCCGGCCGAGGCCTGCCGTGATGCGATAATTTTCCAGCGGCATCCCAGGGATGCATGCTGGTCGGCACAGGCCCCGCGGCGACCGCGGGCCATTCCCGCAGCGCTGGACGAACCGGAACCCCATACCGTTGGCAACTGAACAAGAACTCTCGGATTTCCTGAAAAACGTTGAAAAACGGGCTTTCAAGCGCAGCATTTACCACGTCAGGGACGAAGAAGCTGCGCTCGACATCGTTCAGGACAGCATGATGAAGCTGGCGCAGCACTATGGCGACAAACCCGCCGCAGAGCTGCCCATGCTGTTCCAGCGCATCCTGGCCAATACCACGCTGGACTGGTTCCGCCGCCGCAAGACCCGAAACGCGCTTTTCTCCAATATGAGCGACTTCGAGGCGCCCGGGGAAGACGGGGATTTCGATCTTCTGGAAACTTTAGAGACCTTGACCAACTCAGAAGGTACGGAGAGCGCGCAGGATGCGACGGAGCGGGCTCAGATATTGCATGAGATCGAACTGCAGGTAAAGGAATTGCCGGGCCGTCAACGGGAAGCCTTTCTGATGCGTTACTGGGAGGAAATGGACGTCGCTGAAACAGCAGCCGCCATGGGCTGCTCGGAGGGTAGTGTCAAAACGCACTGTTCGCGCGCGGTTCACGCTCTCAGCAAAGCCCTGAGTGCCAAAGGTATAAAACTATGACTAATTCACTACAAAAAAGAGCCGAAATCCTGCAGGACCGCTTTGGCCTGAAAACCGCCTCCTACCTGTCCGCAGGCGCGGCAGACCTGCCTTACGACATTTCCGAGCGCCTGCGCGCCGCGCGCTTCCAGGCCGTTTCCAACCGCAAAGTGGCAAAAACCCAAACCGCCGGCGGCGTTGTGGCCAATGGCGGCAGCGCGGCCATGACCTGGGGATCCGACGACGGCCTGAGCTGGTGGGCCCGGATCGGCTCCGTCCTGCCCCTGGTGGCCCTGGTTGTGGGCCTGCTGGTCATCAACTCCATCCAGAACGACAACCGCGCCCAGGAACTGGCCGAAGTCGACGTGGCGCTGCTCACCGACGAGCTCCCGCCCGCGGCCTTTGCCGACCCCGGCTTTGTCCAGTACCTCAAAGCAACTCGCCAGGCCCCTACGGTCCAATGACCCGCCCCGCAGGCGCCCGGCGCCTCCCCCTGCTTCTTGAACCTTCAAGCCGCTTGAAGCTGCAATGGCTGTCGTTCGGGCTCGTGGCGGCCGCTCTGCTCGCCGCGCCAGCCCTGGGTTTCGCCCAGGGCCCCAAACCGGCTAGCCCGGCCAGCGCGCCTGCCCCAAAGCCGGCTGCCAGCGCACCGGCCAAGACGGCCGCCTCCAAGCCCAGCTGGGCGGAGCTCAGCCCCATGCAGCAGCGGGCGCTCGCGCCCCTGGCCTCGAGCTGGCACGACATCAGCGAGCAGCAAAAGCGCAAATGGCTGGAAATCTCCAAAAACTACCCTTCGCTGCCCCCTGAAGGCCAGGCCAACCTGCACAGCCGCATGAACGAATGGGTCACCCTGAGCCCCCAGCAGCGCGCCCAGGCACGCTTGAATTTCGGCAAGACCAAGGAACTCTCCAAGCAGCTCACGCCTGAAGAGAAAAAAGCCAAATGGGAAACCTACCAGGCCCTGAGCCCGGAAGAAAAACAAAAATTGGCGGCCAAGGCCAGCCCCAAGCCGACCGGGGCCGCAACCGCCGTCAAGCCGGTCGCACCCCAGAAGCTGGCGCCCGTTCCACCGCACCCGGTCAAGGCCAGCAGCAAGCCTGCGCCTAAAATCAGCACTTCACAACCGGCAGCCGCCGTCACGCCCGCAGCACTGCCCGCCAGTGCCCCAGGCGCCACGCCCCAGCGTTGACACGCCGCCGGCGGCAGCCGGCCGGATTTATTGGCCGCTCCGGCAGTTCCCTGCCCGCGAGCATTGAAGAGCGACTCATTTGACAGCCACCGACACCCCCTCAATACCGTCCATTCCCCGGCGCATGGCGTGCTGGATGTATGAAGGCATGCTGATGTTCGGCGTGGTTTTCCTGGCCGGCTACCTTTTCAGCACCCTGAGCCAGACCCGCAACGCGCTGGACAACCGCCATGCACTGCAGGCTTTTGTGTTTGTGGTCTTCGGCATCTACTTTGTCTGGTTCTGGGCCAAGGGCCAGACGCTGGCGATGAAGACCTGGAACATCCGCGTGGTCGATGTCCACGGCGCGCCCATCAGCCAGAAACGCGCCCTGCTGCGCTACGTGCTGAGCTGGCTCTGGTTCCTGCCGCCGCTGGCCGTCAGCTGGCTGCTGGCGCTGCCGGGCCGCGAAGGCGCCGTGCTGACGCTGGGGTGGGTGGCCATCTGGGCCATCCTGGCACGCTTTCATCCGCAAAAGCAGTTCTGGCACGACGCCTGGGCGGGCACCCGGCTGATCACCTGGGTGGCGCCGGAAAAGCCCCGCCGCAAGGACAAAGGCATGACAGGCGCGGGTGCATAACATCAACATGCCATAAAGCTGCGCGACAATCGCCCCATGCCCGAACAAGTTCCGCTTTCCGCCTCCGCGCCAGCTTCCATCAGCACCGCCTCCGCCGCGCCCCTCGATGAGCCGGTCAACCCCCAAAAGCACCGCAGGGGCCTGACCCGCGTCTGGCATGCCACGGGCTACTCCATCGCCGGCCTGCGCGCCGGCTGGCATGAAACCGCCTTCCGCCAGGAAGCCATCGCCTCCATCGTGCTGATACCCGCCGCCTTCTGGCTGGGCCGCAGCTGGGTGGAGACCGTGCTGCTGGCCGGCACGGTCATCCTCATCATGATCGTGGAGCTGCTCAACACCGGTATCGAAACCGCCATAGACCGCATAGGCCCCGAGTGGCATGACCTGTCCAAGCGCGCCAAGGACATGGGCAGCGCCGCCGTCCTGCTCAGCCTGCTGCTGTGCGCCGGCACCTGGGCCATGGCGCTGTGGCAACGATTTGCAGCATGAACAAAGACAACACCGAAGTGACAGATACCTCCAAGCCGGCTTTCTCCCTTTGCGTCTACTGCGGCTCACGCACGGGCACCCAGCCTGAATTCGCCGCGATCGCCGCCCTCGTCGGCACCTGGATAGGAACCCACGGCGGCCAGCTGGTCTACGGCGGCGGACGCAACGGCCTCATGGGCATACTGGCCGACGCGGCCCTGGCGGCGGGCGCGCGGGTCGTGGGCGTGATCCCCAAGGCGCTGGTCGAAAAAGAATGGGCCCATACCGGCTGCACCGAACTGCACATCGTGGAAAACATGCACGAGCGCAAACGCATCATGGCCGAGCATGCCGACGCCTTCCTGGCCCTGCCCGGCGGCATAGGCACCCTCGAAGAATTTTTTGAAGTCTGGACCTGGCGCCAGCTGGGCTACCACGACAAGCCGGTCGGCCTGCTCAACATGGGCGGCTACTACGACAGCCTGCTGGCTTTCCTGGCCTCATCGGTGAAGGCCGGCTTCATGAACGACTGGCTGATGGACCTGATACGCACCGGCAGCGAGGCGGAGCCGCTGCTCGAAACCCTGGTGCAGGCGGCCGGCATGACACCAACCGCCACCCGCCTAGACCAGATTTAAGCGGCCGAGCGGCTCTCAGACCGCCGCTTCGTCTTCCTCGCCCGTGCGGATGCGCACAACGCGTTCGACGCTGGTGATGAAAATCTTGCCGTCGCCGATCTTGCCGGTGCGCGCGGCGCGCACGATGGCGTCCACACAACGCTCCACGTCCTCGGTTTTCACGACGACTTCGACTTTGACCTTGGGCAGGAAGTCGACCACGTACTCGGCGCCGCGATAGAGTTCGGTGTGGCCCTTCTGGCGGCCGAAACCCTTGACTTCAGTGACGGTCAGGCCCGTCACGCCGCATTCGGCCAAAGCCTCGCGGACTTCTTCGAGTTTGAAAGGCTTGAGGACGGCGGTAATTTGTTTCACTGAATATCTCCGGTAGTTAAAAAATAAGGCCCCCACGCTCCCCACTGCGTGTGGTTCGCTGCCCCCCGAGGGGGCCGCCCGCCTGCGGCCCGGCAAAGCCGGTTCCGCGGCTCATGCTGGTATGGGAGGAGGCATCCCGTGCTTTTCTACTGTCTAAATTTGCTCGTAATAGGATAGCGCCAATCCTTGCCAAAGCTCCTGTGGGTGACCCTGATGCCCACCGGCGCCTGCCGGCGTTTGTATTCATTGATCCGGATCAGTTGGGCCACGCGCACGACCAGCGCGCGGTCAAACCCGGCAGCGGCAATGGCGTCCACGCCCTGGTCGTTCTCCATATACCGCTCCAGGATGGCATCCAGTACCTCATACGGCGGCAGGCTGTCCTGGTCGGTCTGGTCGGGGCGCAGCTCGGCGCTGGGCGGGCGCGTGATGATGCGCTCGGGAATCGGGTTGCTGCCGGTGCCGTAGGGATCGTTGGCATTGCGCCAGCGCGCCAGCCGGAACACCGAGGTCTTGAGCACGTCCTTGATCACCGCGAAGCCGCCCGCCATGTCGCCGTACAGCGTGCAGTAGCCGGTGGCCATCTCGCTCTTGTTGCCCGTCGTCAGCACGATAGAGCCGAACTTGTTGGACAGCGCCATCAAAAACACGCCGCGTATGCGCGCCTGGATGTTCTCCTCGGTCGTGTCTTCCTTCAGGCCCTTGAACTCGCCGGCCAGCGAGGCCTTGAAGGCCTCGAACTCGGGCACGATGGAGATCTCGTCGTAGCGCACCTTCACCCGCTCGGCCATCTCGCGCGCGTCTATCCAGGAGATATCGGCGGTATAGGGCGAAGGCATCATCACCGCGCGCACCTTGTCCGCGCCCAGCGCATCGACCGCGATCGCCAGCACCAGGGCCGAGTCTATGCCGCCCGACAGGCCCAAAATGGCGCCCGGAAAACCGTTTTTGCCCAGGTAGTCGCGCACGCCGAGCACCAGCGCGTCCCACAAATCGGCCTCGGGGCTGCGCTCGGGTGCCGTATCCGCCGCCAATGCGACGGCATTCCCCGCGCGCTCGGCGCGGACGGCAAACAGCTTTTCCCTGAAACTCTCGGCCCGCCCGGCCAGCGTGCCGTCGGCCTGCAGCGCAAAGGAGCGGCCCTCAAACACGATTTCATCCTGCCCGCCCACCAGGTGGGCATAGACCAGGGGCAAGCCGGTGGCCAGGCAGCGGTTTTGCATCATCTGCTCGCGCTCGCCGCCCTTGCCCACATGAAAGGGCGAGGCATTGATGACCACCAGCAGCTCGGCGCCGGCCTCCCTGGCCAGCCGCGCGGGCTCTTCAAACCAGGCGTCTTCACAGATCAGCAGGCCTATGCTGATGGCCTCATCGCCCTCCCCGGCCTGGAACACGCAACTGCCCTGGCCCGGCGTGAAGTAGCGGCGCTCGTCGAACACCTGGTAATTGGGCAGTTCGCGCTTGGCGTAGCTTTCGATGACGCGGCCCTCGCGCAGCACCCGGGCCGCGTTGTGGCGCTGCTGCACCTCCACACTTTTGGTGCGCAGGCCCTTGCCGTTGTCGCCGTGGGTGGGCGTGCCCACCACCACCGTCAGGCCTTTTAACCCGGCCAGCTCGCGGGCCACTTGATTCACGGCATCATCACAGGCCTGAATGAAAGAGGGGCGTAAAAACAGGTCTTCGGCCGCATAGCCGCAAATCGCCAATTCCGGGGTCAGCACCAGCCGCACACCGTCCTGGTAGGCGGCGCGGGCGGCCTCGATGATCTTTTGCGCATTGCCCGGCATGTCTCCCACGCAGTAGTTCAGTTGGGCAACGCAGATTTTGAGTGGCATGTAGAAGTAAAACCCCAAAAACACGTGAAAAAAGACTCAAACGATTATGTCATCCGCGTGATGGATTCGCCGCTGAAGGTGAATGCCTCCGAGTGGAACGCCCTGCTGGCGGCGCAAAGCCCCGGCGAAGCCGCCAACCCCTTCATGCGCCATGAGTACCTGGCCGCGCTGCATGAAAGCGGCAGCGCCACCCCCGACACCGGCTGGACGCCGCGCTTTATCACCCTCTGGCAGGGCACGGCCCTGGCCGGCGCCTGCCCGCTTTACCTCAAGGCCCACTCCTACGGCGAATACGTCTTCGACTGGGCCTGGGCCAATGCCTACCAGCAGCACGGCCTTCACTACTACCCCAAGGCCGTGGCCGCCGTGCCCTTCACGCCCGTGCCGGGCGCCCGGCTGCTGGCGCGCACGGCTGCTGAGCGCACGCTGCTGGTCAAGGCGCTGCTCGCCTGGTGCACGGAAGAAGCGCTCTCATCCTTGCACCTGCTGTTTACCGCCGATGAAGATGTCGCCGCTTGCGAAGAGGCCGGGCTCATGCTGCGCCACACAGTCCAATTCCACTGGACTGCACCGCCCGCCGGCTACCGTGACTTCGACGACTTCCTGATGTCGCTGAACCAGGAAAAGCGCAAAAAAATCCGCCAGGAGCGCCGCAAGGTGCACGATGCCGGCATCACTTTCCGCTGGTCGCTGGGCAAGGACATCAGCCAGGCCGACTGGGACTTCTTTTACCGCTGCTACGAGCGCACCTATCACGAGCACGGCAACGCGCCCTACCTGAGCCGCGACTTCTTCAGGCGCATGCAGGACACCATGCCGGAAAACTGGCTGCTGTTTGTGGCCGAAGGCACGCCAGGCGGCGAACGCCGGCCCATCGCGGCCAGCCTCATCGCAGTCAGCGCCCCGCCCTCATCGCCTGGCGCGGCCGCTCCCCCGCTGGCCGCCTACGGCCGCTACTGGGGCGCCCTGGCCCGTGTCGACTGCCTGCACTTCGAGGCCTGTTACTACCAACCGCTGCAGTGGTGCATAGAGCACGGCTACCAGCGCTTTGAAGGCGGCGCCCAGGGTGAGCACAAAATGGCGCGCGCCCTGCTGCCCGTCAAGACCACCAGCGCCCACTGGCTGGCCCATCCCTCCTTCGCCGATGCGGTCGAGCGCTTCCTGGAGCGGGAAGGCGCCGGCATCCAGAGTTATATGGACGACCTGGAGCGGCGCAACCCCTTCAGGCGCGCCGCGCCGGCCGCTGCAGCCTGAAAAACGCCGCCATTTCAGCACCGCGGGGTCTTTTCTCCGGTAGCGCGCCGTGAAAGCGAGCGGTGCTATAAATCAATCCCCCAAAGGACATTCCCATGAGCAACACCCGCGAAGCACCCCAGGGCCAATACAAGGTCAACCTGGTCGAGTGCCCCACCCTCAGCGCCGAGCAGCGTTCCGCCGCGGAACTGCGCTTTCGCATGGCGCTTGAATTCGCTGTGGGCGGGCCCGAATACGTGCTGCCTTCGCTGCAAGCCTATATGCTGGCGCAGACCCTGAGCGAAGGCCTGCCGCTGGAAGGCGCTTCGCAGGCCGAAGAGCAGGTCATCGCGCTGTGGCAGAACGCCGAAACCGACGCCATCCTGGCCGCCATGCGGCCGCTGGGCGACAACCTGGACAACGCGCGCTTCGAGATTCTTCCGCTCTGAACGCCTCAGGTGCCGCAATCCTCACCATGAACACCGCCGTCCTCCCGCTTGCAGGCGTCCCGGCATCCACCACGCCGGCCGCCAACGACAGCGCCCTCGAAACACCGCCGCCGCTGGGCCGCCCCCATGCCCGGCGCCTGCGCGAGGTCTACCGCTCCGCCGGCTGGCCTTGCCAGGACCTGCTGGAGATCGAGCTGCTCGCCACCGGCATGCTGCAGCGTGTGGCCGGGCCCGCGGGCCACGAGACCCTGCGCGTCACCGACGCCGGCATTGCCTACCTGGCGGCCACGCTGCTGCGCAACCGCTCGGCCCTGTCCAAGCATGAAGCGCTGGTTGAGCAGGTGGCCGGCGAGATGGTGCGCGCCGGCCGCATCACCTGGCGCGGCCTGGGGCTGCGCGCCCAGTTGCCGCCCGATACCGAGGGCGGCAAGGCCCGCTGGTGCATCGCCAGGCCCGACGTGTTTTCCATCCGCAACACCACGGTGCAGGAATACGTGGACCCCATCGTCCATGAGATCAAGGTGCATCGCTCCGATCTGCTGGGCGACCTGCGCCGCCCCGAAAAGCGCGCCGCCTACCTCGACCTGGGCGGCGAATGCTGGTACGTGCTGGGCTGCGATGCCAAAGGCCGGCCCATAGGCGCTGCCGACGAGGTCCCGGCCGAATGCGGCGTGATGCTGATGGAAGGCCGGCGCCTTGTTGTGGCCCGCGCGGCGCCGCGGCGCTCGCGCCAGGCCTTGCCGCTGGGCGTCTGGATGGCGCTGGCCAAGGCGACACCGGTGGCCGGGCTCAATGACGATGAGCAAGGCATGCTGGGCGACTGCGAAGCTTGAACGCGATCGCGGCCGCGCGCTGAGCCCGGCGCGACAGCCGCGGCTACGGCAAACCCTAGTGCCACCGCCCCGCCCGCTCGGTTAAGGTCTCCCCACGGAGACAACACAACCATGAAATCCCTGACCGGCCTGGACGCGACTTTTCTTTACCTCGAAACCCCTGAAATGCCCATGCACGTGGGCTCGCTCAACCTCTGCGAACTGCCGGCGGGCTTCAAGGGCAGCTTTCACAAGGCCGTCAAAAACCACATCGCCAGGCGCATGCACCTGGCGCCGGTGTTCAGCCGCAAGCTGGTGTTCATGCCGCTGGACCTGGGCCATCCGCTGTGGGTAGAGGCCGATTCGGTGGACATCGACTTCCACATCCGCCGCGCCGACCCGGCCAAAAAAGGCGCGGCACCCATGACGCTGGCCGAGGTGCACAAGCTCTGCGCCCAGCTGCACGGCGAAGTCATAGACCGCGACTACCCGCTCTGGGAGTTTTACATCTTCGACCGCATCCAGCTGCCCGAATCCCAGGGCGGCGGCATCGTGGCGGGCTTTTTCTCCAAGATCCACCATGCCGCGCTGGACGGCAAGGGCGGCGTGATGCTGGCCAATGCCATGCTGGACCTGAGCCCCGAGCCGCGCGAGGTGGCGCCGCCCGACCCCGAGCGGCGCCGCAAGCTGGAGGCCGACCTCAAGCTGGGCAAGATGATCGGCTCGGTGTTCTCGAGTTCGCTGGGCCAGCTGGCCAAGGTCGCAAAGTCGCTGCCCGCCGCAGCCAGCACTTTCGGCAGCACGCTGGCCAAACAGTCCATGGGCAGCTCGGCCACCGGCGTCAAACCCAAGATGCCCATGAAGCTGGCGCCGCCCACGCCCTTCAACGCGGGCATAGGCACAGGCCGCGTGTTTGTCACCGCCACCATCCCGCTGGCGGAAACCAAGGCCATGGGCAAGGCGGTGGGCGGATCCTTCAACGACATGGTGCTGTGGATCTGCTCGACCGCGCTGCGCAGCTACCTCACGCAGCACCACAGCCTGCCGAAAAAATCCCTGGTGGCCGCCATGCCGGTGTCGCTGCGCGAGGCCGGCGCCACCGATGCCAGCAACCTGGGCAACCAGGTCAGCATGAGCCTGGTCGAACTGGGCACACACCTGGCGCACCCGCTCAAGCGCATGAACGCCATCATGGCCTCCACCGCCAAGGTCAAGACCTCCATGCAAAGCCTCAAAGGCCTGCTGCCGACCGATTACCCCTCGCTGCTGGCGCCCTGGCTGGTCGGCGGCGCCGCCAAGATGGCGCTCAATGCCTACGGCAAAAGCGGCATGGCCAGCCGCCTGCCCATGGTGGCCAACCTGGCGATTTCCAACGTGCCGGGCCCGCCCGTGCCGCTCTACCTGGCTGGCGCGAAATTCCTGACCTTCCATCCGCTGTCCATCATCCTGCACGGCCTGGCGCTCAACATCACCATACAGACCTACGCCGGCCACGTGGACTTCGGCATCATTGCCGACAAAAAAGCGCTGCCGCATGCCAGGGACCTGGCCAAGGCCATTGAGGACGCCTTCGTGGAGGCGCAGGCGCTGATGGCTGCCCCGGCACCGGCCGCACCCGCGCCCCGCAAGACCGCGGGGGCCGCCGCGAAAAAGGCCGTGGTGAAGGCCGCCCCGGTAAAAACCCGAAAGGCCGCTGTCACGAAGGCGACGAAAACTGCGGCGAAGCGGGCAAGTTAGAGTCGCCTCCCTCTGTAAAAATCGGTAAGCGCCCCATACTGGTTTCTGTAGGAAACCAACACAAAAGTATCCAATGCTCCAAGCCATGGCAAGCCCTTCATCCAAGCGAAATCCGTCTTCCTCCTCCCAGAATCCCTCAAAACCGGCTCCGCACGATGTCCCGCCCAGCGCCTGGCTGCTTGCACTCGAATTGCGCGCATTCTGGGAATTCGGCGCCCTGTTGCCCGCCTGGCCCCTGCTGGCCCGCGCGCCGCGCGGCGACGGCCATGCCGTGATGGTGTTCCCGGGCCTGTCGGCCAACGATGCCACCACCGTGCCGCTGCGCCAGTACCTGCAGTCGCTCAATTACAAGCCCTGGGGCTGGGAACAGGGTTTTAACTTCGGCCCGCGCGCCGGCGTGCTCGAGGAAGCCCGCGACAGCCTTGTCCGCACCTTCGAGGCCACGGGCCGCAAGGTCAGCCTGATCGGCTGGAGCCTGGGCGGTGTCTATGCGCGCGAGCTGGCCAAGGAAATGCCGGACAAGGTCCGCTGCGTGATCACGCTGGGCACGCCTTTCGCAGGCTCGCACAAGGCCACCAACGCCTGGCGTGTCTATGAACTCACCAGCGGCCGCAATGTGGAGCGCGAGTCCGAAAACTACGACCTGCCGGCCGCCCCGCCCGTGCCGACCACCAGCATTTATTCACGCAGCGACGGCGTGGTGGCCTGGCAGGCCAGCATCCAGGCGCCCAGCGCGACCAACCCGCAGACCGAGAACATTGAGGTGCTGGCCAGCCACATCGGCATGGGCGTGAACCCCAGCGCCTGGTGGGCGGTGGCTGATCGTTTGGCCCAGCCCGAAGGCCAGTGGAAACCCTTCGCGCGCGAGGACAAGGGTCGGCTGCACGGCCTGGTCTATCCGGTGCCGGCGCAAGCAACTTAAAACCGCGCCGGGCATCAAAAAAGCGCCTGCAGGAAAACCTGCAGGCGCTTTTTTTATCGGAACCTGAAACCTGAAATCAGGCGGCCTTGGCGTAGTTGGCGATGCCGTCGGTGATTTCCTTCTTGGCCGCATCGGGGCCTTCCCAGCCCAGCACCTTGACCCACTTGCCTTCTTCCAGGTCTTTGTAGTGTTCAAAGAAATGGGAAATGGTCTTCAGGCGCAGCGGGTTCATGTCCTCGGGTTTTTGCCACTGCGTGTAGAGCGAGCATTTCTTGTCCACGGGCACGGCCAGCACCTTGCCGTCTTCGCCGGCTTCGTCCTGCATCTTCAGGATGCCGATGGCGCGGCAGGTCACCACCACGCCGGGGATCAGGGGCACGGGCGTGATCACCAGCACGTCGACCGGGTCGCCGTCGCCGCTGATGGTCTTGGGCACATAGCCGTAGTTGGTCGGGTAGTGCATGGACGTGCTCATGAAGCGGTCCACAAAAATCGCGCCGGACTCCTTGTCCACCTCGTACTTCACCGGGTCGGCGTTCATCGGGATTTCGATGATCACGTTAAAGGATTCGGGAACGTTTTTACCGGGGGAAACTTTATCGAGGGACATGGTCGCTTGAAGTGTGTGTTGAAGGGAAAGAGATGAAATGAAAGGCTTCAGCCCGCATGGGCAACCGCGCAAAGGGCGCGGAAGTTAATACTCTGCGGCTACCGGCAGCTCGGTATTTACCCTCATTTTACTGATTCAGGGCTTACGCATCGCGAACTTGTCATGTTTTCACGTTAAATTTCGCGAGTTGGCCAATCGACTTGTCTCCATACGCGGCACAAGCAACGAGGAAGCAACGCAGCGGGGGCACCGCTCGCGTGGCACCCCCTCCAAGCGAAAAACAACGTAGGAGAATTTCAATGTCAGCTATGACAGGCAACTCGGCGCTCATTCTTGCGCTGGTCTGCGGACTGATCGCCGTCGGGTACGGTATCTGGGCACGCAGCTGGATTCTTTCCCAGGACGCAGGCAATGCGCGCATGCAGGAAATCGCGGCCGCGATCCAAACAGGCGCCGCCGCCTACCTCGCGCGGCAATACAAAACCATCGCCATCGTCGGTGTCGTCCTCGCGGTGCTCATCGGCTTCTTTCTTGACGGCAAGACCGCCGTCGGCTTTGTGGTCGGCGCGGTGCTCTCGGGCGCCTGCGGCTTTATCGGCATGAACGTCTCGGTGCGCGCCAACGTGCGCACCGCGCAGGCCGCCACCAGGGGCATAGGCCCGGCCCTGGACGTCGCCTTCCGCGGCGGCGCCATCACCGGCATGCTGGTCGTGGGCCTGGGCCTGCTGGGCGTGAGCGGCTTTTACTGGTTCCTGGTGGGCAACGGCAACTACACGCCCGACCTCAAGCTGGCCAACCTGCTCAATCCGCTGATCGGTTTTGCCTTCGGCTCCTCGCTGATTTCCATCTTCGCCCGGCTGGGCGGCGGCATCTTCACCAAGGGCGCCGACGTCGGCGCCGACCTGGTGGGCAAGGTCGAGGCCGGCATCCCCGAGGACGACCCGCGCAACCCCGCCGTGATTGCCGACAACGTCGGCGACAACGTGGGCGACTGCGCCGGCATGGCCGCCGACCTGTTTGAAACCTATGCGGTCACGCTGATCGCCACCATGGTGCTGGGCGCCCTGTTGCTGTCCAGCGCCGGCGCCACCGCCGCGGTCTATCCGCTGGCGCTGGGCGGCGTGTCCATCATCGCCTCCATCATCGGCTGCTTCTTCGTCAAGGCCTCGCCCGGCATGAAGAACGTGATGCCGGCTCTTTACAAGGGCCTGGCGATCGCCGGCGTGCTGTCGCTCATCGCCTTCTACTTCGTCACGGTGTGGCTGATGCCCGACAACGCCGTGACGGCCAGCGGCACGCAGATGCGCCTGTTCGGCGCCTGCGCGGTCGGCCTGGTCCTGACCGGCGCGCTCTGCTGGGTCACCGAGTACTACACCGGCACGCAGTACAAGCCCGTGCAGCACATCGCACAGGCCTCCACGACCGGCCACGGCACCAACATCATTGCCGGCCTGGGCGTGTCCATGCGCTCCACCGCCTGGCCCGTGGTGTTTGTCTGCATCGCGATCCTGGTCGCCTTCAAGCTGGCGGGCCTTTACGGCATCGCGATCGCCGCGACCTCCATGCTGAGCATGGCCGGCATCGTGGTCGCGCTTGACGCCTACGGCCCCATCACCGACAACGCCGGCGGCATCGCCGAGATGGCCGAGCTGCCCAGCAGCGTGCGCGACATCACCGACCCGCTGGACGCCGTGGGCAACACCACCAAGGCGGTGACCAAGGGCTATGCCATCGGCTCGGCCGGCCTGGCGGCGCTGGTGCTGTTTGCCGACTACACGCACAAGCTCGAGGCCTATGGCAACGCCATCAGCTTCGACCTGAGCAACCCCTACGTCATCATCGGCCTCTTCATAGGCGGGCTGATTCCCTACCTGTTCGGCGCCATGGCCATGGAAGCCGTGGGCCGCGCCGCCGGCGCCGTGGTGGTCGAAGTGCGCCGCCAGTTCCGCGACATCAAGGGCATCATGGACGGCACGGGCAAGCCCGAGTACGACACCGCGGTCGACATGCTGACCACGGCCGCCATCAAGGAAATGATGATTCCCTCGCTGCTGCCCGTGGTGGTCCCCATCGTGGTCGGCCTGGCGCTCGGGCCCCAGGCACTGGGCGGCCTGCTGATGGGCACCATCGTGACCGGCCTGTTTGTGGCCATCTCCATGTGCACCGGCGGCGGCGCCTGGGACAACGCCAAAAAGTACATTGAAGACGGCAACCACGGCGGCAAGGGCTCGGAGGCGCACAAGGCCGCCGTGACCGGCGACACCGTGGGCGACCCCTACAAGGACACCGCCGGCCCGGCCGTGAACCCGCTGATCAAGATCATCAACATCGTGGCACTGCTGATCGTGCCGCTGGTGATGAAATTCCACGGCGGCCCCGCGCAGGCCGCGCCCAGCGCACCCATGGCGGAACCCCCGGCTGTGAGCGCACCGGCCGCCACCCCGACAGCGCCCGCCATGCCCGCCCCGGCCCCCACGCAGGCGTCCAACGCGGCGGCCACGCCGACGCCGGCCGCACCGGCCTCACGCTAGCGCCTTGCGCGCCATGTAAAAAGCCCTGCAATGCAGGGCTTTTTCTTTGTCCGCACACAGCAAGGCTGCAGCGGCGTGGCCGCCGGCCGGTCAAGCCGGCATCAGTTGGCCCGCCTCTTGGCCAACCGCCAGCAACGCCGGCGCCGCGAGGAATTCAAAGCGGCGAATCTCGCTCAGCGCTTCGCTGAGCGTCATCTCGCCGGATCGCATCAGGCACCCGGTCAGGTGCTCCGTCAGGCCGGTGTATTGCGCCAGGACAGCCTTGGTTTCACCGTAAAGCCGTTCGCTCTGGGCCTCCATGATGTTGCGCGTTTCCTCGTCCGGCGGCGCCGTGCCGCCGTCCTTGACGAGCGCCGCATAGTTCAGCCGGGTCTTGCGGTACATGCCCATTTCCGCCACCGCATGGTGCAGCAGCCGGGTCACGCGCGTGATGTCGTTGTGGGCGCCGCTCGTAGTGCCGTCCTCTCCGAAGAAAAGCTCTTCATTGGCCATGCCGCCCAGCAGCACGCGCACTTCATGCTCCATGTCGCCTTTTGTCTTGAGGAGGTTGCTGTCCTGTTTGTGCAGCACAAAGCCCAGCGCGTTGTTGCGCGGATTGGCTTTGAGTGAAATCTTGATGGTGTTCATGTCGGCTTGCAGGGCATCCCAGCTGCCGCCTGCCAGCTTGCGCTGGTGGTGAAAATCCATCAGGAAGTGGCCCCACTCGTGCACGGCGATGATGCGCCGGTCCCGCTCGCGCTCCTGGGTGGTGTGGTCGTTGACGTTGCCGACCAGCACGCGCTCGGCGGCCTGCATCAGGGTGTGTGCGCCTATCATCTGGCCCGACTGCACCGCGAGTATGCCCGCCTGGTTGACCATGGTTTCCAGGTCCGCCGGGCTGCAGCCCTCGGTCAGCTCGACAAAATGGCGCAGGTCCAGGTCCGGCAGGACCTTGTCGGCACGCTGGCGCAGGTAGTGGCCGGTGATGGCCAGGCGCTCCTGCTGGTTGGGCATGCGGAAGTCGACCTTCATCTGGAAGCGGCGCAGCATGGCCTCGTCCATCTGCAGGTTGGCCGAATTGAAGTTGGACGCCACGATCCAGATGATTTCCGCGTCCGACTTGGTGCGCACGCCGTCCAGGATGGCCAGCAGCATGTTCTGCGTGTCGTCGTCGTATTTGCGGTTGCCGCCGCGCCGCATGAAGAGGTCTTGCGCCTCGTCGAGGAACACGATGCAGCGCTTGCGCCGCGTGGCCAGCGCGAGGATGCGCGACAAGGTGTTGGAGCCTCCGGCGACATAGCCGGTTTCCAGGTTGGCGGCCGAATGGAAAAGAATCGGCAGGTTCAGCTCCTTGGCCAGGTAGCTGGCCAGCTTGGTCTTGCCGGTGCCCGCCGGGCCGCTGAACATCACGTTGAACGGCTTGTTCACGCCGTAAGCGGCGTACTCGAGGCGGCGCTCGTACTGGTCGCGGATCTGCGCGACCTCGGCCTTGATGTCGTTCATGCCGACCAGGTCGTCGATGTCGCCGCTGATCTGCTGCGGCGAGATGAACTTCAGCGACTTGCGCTGGCCGCCGACCTGGTACCACAGGAAGGCCAGCAGGCCCAGGGTCAGGGTGGCGGACACCAGCGCGCTGGCGCCGCCTTTCCAGGCGTCCTGCTCGGATTGCGGGCGCGCCTCGCCAAAACGCTGCTCCAGCCGCGCCAGCATGTCCTTGCTGGCGCCGTCCAGCGCGGCCTGGGGCACAAAGGTCAGCTTGCCGCCCCAGGGCGCGGTCACGGCCTTGTCGGCCAGTATCTTGGTTTCCATGTCCGAGGGGTAATAGGCGTACTGCCGGCCTTCCGACTCGACCAGCACAAAGCGCTCGGAAACGGTCCAGAGAATCGGGCGGTAAATAATGGTGATGCGCGCGACCGGGTGGGTCTCCAGAAAGCTCAGCACCGAGCCGCTGCCGAAGACGACCGGCAGCGCGGTGTTATAGGCCCAGGCCGCTTCAGCGCCTTGCCCCGCCGCCATCGCCTTGACCTCCAGGCTCAGTTTCTGCTGGCGCTCCAGGGTGGACCAGGCGTAGTAGGCGCTGGCGGGAATCATCAGCGCCACGCCCAGCACCGCGAGCTTCATGCCCGGCGTCTGGATGGCCAGCCAGTCGCGCAGGCGCGCCGCCGTGGCTTTAAACCAGGCCCGCGTGCCGGAGCCGGCGGCGGGTGCCTCGCCGGTGGAAGCTGTATCGGTCGCGCATGGGGTGGGGTCGCTCATCGCAGTAGGTGTCCAGAGTGCGGACCGCAGTTGCCGGCTGCTGCCGCTGTCATGCGCCCGCCGGGCGCAATGTGGGCACCCTTCCGTTTGTAGGAATTGGCGAGGTGCGTGTGTAGGTTTGATCCTACAGAAAAGCCCATTCCCCCACAGCAAGAATGTTGTAAATGGAGCGCCGGCGCACCATGCCAAGACGTGAAAAACACACGCTTTTTTTAACCGTTACCTTCGACCGGCCGCGAAGGGCTTGGCCGGCGCCCCACGGCCGGTTTCAAGCAAAATCAGGCGATGCAGCTCAATTACATCGCCAACGCCTCCCTCCCCTCCGTCTCGGGCAAGACCATTCCCGTCATCGACCCCTCCGACGGCCAGGTGTTTGACGAGATCCAGCGCAGCAACGCGCACGACATCGACACCGCCGTGCGCAGCGCGCGCGAATGCCTGGAGCTGGTGTGGAGCCGCTTCAACGCCGCCGAGCGCGGGCGCCTGCTGATGCGGCTGTCGGCCAAGGTGGCCGAGCACGCCGAGGAACTGGCCCAACTGGAGCAGCGCGACTGCGGCAAGCCCACCAAACAGGCGCGCGCCGACGCGGCGGCCCTGGCGCGCTATTTCGAGTTCTATGCCGGCGCCTGCGACAAGCTGCACGGCGACACCATTCCCTACCTGGATGGCTACAGCGTGATGACCTGGCGCGAGCCGCACGGCGTCACCGGCCATGTGATCCCCTGGAATTACCCCATGCAGATCTTCGGCCGCAGCGTGGGCGGCGCGCTCGCCGCGGGCAATGTCTGCGTGGTCAAGCCGGCCGAGGACGCCTGCCTTTCGCTGATCCGCGTGGCGCAGCTGGCCGCCGAGGTCGGCTTTCCGGCCGGCGCCATCAACATCGTGACCGGCTACGGCCATGAGGTGGGCGACGCGCTGGCGCGCCACAAGGGCATAGACCACATCAGCTTCACCGGCAGCCCTGCCGTGGGCACGCTGATCCAGCAGGCGGCGGCCGAGCGCCACTGCCCGGTCACGCTGGAGCTGGGCGGCAAAAGCCCGCAAATCGTTTTTGCCGACGCCGACCTGGACGCCGCGATACCGGCCATCATCAATGCCATCGTGCAGAACGCCGGCCAGACCTGCTCGGCGGGTTCCCGCCTGCTGGTGGAACAGGCAATTTACGAGCCGCTGCTGCAGCGCCTGGGCCATGCCTTTGAAAACCTGCGCGTGGGCCCCGCCGCCATGGACCTCGACGTCGGCCCCTTGATACGGCAAAGCCAGCAGCAGCGCGTCTGGGACTTCTTGAGCGACGCGCAGGTCGCCAACATCGCCATGGTGGCCCAGGGCCAGATCGTCGATGAAGCGCCCGACACCGGTTTTTACCAGGCCCCCACCCTGCTGCGCGACGTGCCGGCCACGCACCGGCTGGCGCAGGAAGAGGTCTTCGGCCCGGTGCTGTGCGCCATGAGCTTCAAGGACGAGAACCACGCCGTGGAACTCGCCAACGCCACCCCCTTCGGCCTGGTCGCCGGCATCTGGACACGCGACGGCGCGCGCCAGTTCCGCATGGCCAGGCGCGTCAGGAGCGGCCAGGTCTTCATCAACAACTACGGCGCCGGCGGCGGCGTGGAGCTGCCCTTTGGCGGCGTGAAGTCCTCGGGCTACGGGCGCGAAAAAGGCTTTGAGGCCTTGTACGGCTTCACCACGCTCAAGACCGTGGCGGTGCGGCATGGGTGAAGGCGCCCAAGCGGCCGTTTGGGTGACCAGCGGGCTGACACTTTGCGCGCTGTTGGGCGCGGGACCGGGTTACGCAGTCATGGCCTTGAAGGCAACGAAGCAATGGAAGCGACTTGTGCTCATATTCACCGGGCTCGCCATGCTTCCCGGTATTGCTTTGTGCGTTTGGTCCATCACTCTTGCGCCTGAATCCATCGGATGGGGATTTCTGCTTTCAGGCTCAAACCTGATTCTTTGGCCCTGGATTACCGCTTTAGTGCTGGCACTATGGCACCTTCTGCTCGATCAAAAAAACACGCTATAAGGAAATACACATGCGGGTCAAAGACAAGTCCATCATCGTCACCGGCTCCGGAGGCGGTATCGGTGAAGGCATCGCCCGGCGGCTGGCGGCCGAGGGCGCCAAGGTCATCGTCAACGACATCAACGTCGCCCTGGGCGAAAAAGTCGTGGCCGCCATCACCAAGGCCGGCGGCACGGCCTCTTTCTTCGCGGCCGACGTGACGAAGTCCGCCGAGGTCAAGGCCCTGGTAGACGCCGCCGTGCAGCGTTACGGCCGGCTCGACGTGATGGTCAGCAATGCCGGCTGGACGCACCGCAACCAGCCCGCGCTGGACGTCAGCGAAGACGATTTCGACAAGTGCTACGCCATCAACGTCAAAAGCATTTACCTGGCCACCATTCACGCCACGCCGGTGTTCCGCAGCCTGGGCGGCGGCAGCTTCATCAACATCGCCTCCACGGCCGGCGTGCGGCCGCGCCCGGGCCTGACCTGGTACAACGGCTCCAAGGGCGCCGTCATCACCACCTCCAAGTCGCTGGCGGCCGAACTCGGTCCCGACAACATCCGCGTCAACTGCGTCAACCCGGTGTTCAACCCCGACACCGGCCTTTCGGCCGACTTCGCCGGCGGCCCGCTGGACGAGGAGCGCAAGGCGCGTTTTCGCGCCAGCATCCCGCTGGGGCGCTTTTCAACCGCGCTGGATGTGGCCAATGCCGTCCTTTACCTGGCCAGCGACGAGGCGGACTTTATCAGCGGCATATGTCTCGAAGTTGACGGAGCGCGGTGTGTCTAGCCCCAGCCGTATCACGGGATGACGTGCATCCTTTGGGGATAAGGCCTCTTTTTAACGCCGTGGAAGGGCCAATGGAGTAAATTCTCCCTTTAGGCCCCTCACGATGACGACCGAAAAAATCATTCCGCTGGCAGATATCCGCTACGCAAGCCGCGTGCCGCATGTCCCTGCCCGGGTCACGGCGCCCACCGGCCTCTTGAGCGACACGCGAGGCCGGCCGCTGCGGGACTTGCGCATCAGCGTGACCGACCGCTGCAATTTCCGCTGCAGCTACTGCATGCCGCGCGAGGTCTTCGACAAGGACTACGCCTTCCTGCCGCAAAGCTCGCTGCTCAGTTTTGAGGAAATCACCCGCCTGGCCAAAATCTTCGTGGCGCATGGGGTCGAGAAAATCCGGCTGACCGGCGGCGAACCGCTGCTGCGCAAGCACCTGGAAGTGCTGGTCGAAATGCTGGCGAAGCTGCAGACGCCCCAAGGCAAGCCGCTGGACATCACGCTGACCACCAACGCCTCGCTGCTGGCCAAAAAAGCCCAGTCGCTCAAAGACGCCGGCCTGCAGCGCGTCACCGTGAGCCTGGACGCGCTGGACGACGCCACCTTCCGCCGCATGAACGACGTGGATTTTCCGGTCGCCGACGTGCTCAAGGGCATAGAGGCCGCGCAAAAAGTGGGCCTGGCGCCGCTCAAGGTCAACATGGTGGTCAAGCGCGGCACCAATGACGCGGAAATCCTGCCCATGGCCCGGCATTTCCGCCACACCGGCGCGGTGCTGCGCTTTATCGAATACATGGACGTGGGCGCCACCAACGGCTGGCGCATGGACGAGGTGCTGCCCTCGGCCCAGGTGGTGGAGCGCCTGAACGCTGAATTCCCGCTCAGCGCCATCAACCCCAACTACAGCGGCGAAACCGCCGAGCGCTGGCGTTATGCCGACGGCGCCGGCGAGATCGGCGTGATCAGCAGCGTGACCCAGGCTTTTTGCAGCGACTGCAACCGGGCGCGCCTGTCCACCGAAGGCAAGCTCTTTCTCTGCCTGTTTGCCAGCCAGGGCCAGGATTTGCGCGCCCTGCTGCGCGGCGGTTATGCCGACGAACAGATCGCGGCGGCCGTGGCCCATATCTGGCAGGGGCGCGACGACCGCTATTCAGAGCTGCGCGCCGCGCTGCCGGCGGACACCAGCATGCCTGAAAGCCAGGCCAAGCGCGTCGAGATGAGCTACATCGGTGGCTAGCATGACAAGCAACAGCCACCACAGCTCGCTGCACGCCGAAGCCATCACCGGCCTGATCCTGGCCGGCGGGCGCGGCTCGCGCATGGGCGGCGTCGACAAAGGCCTGCAGAACTTCAACGGCGTGCCGCTGGCCCTGCACACGCTGATGCGGCTCTCGCCCCAGGTCGGCGAGGTCATGATCAACGCCAACCGCAACCTCGCCGCCTATGAAGCCTTCGGCGTGCCGGTCTGGCCCGACAGCACGGGCCTGGGCGAATTCGCCGGGCCGCTGGCGGGTTTCCTCACCGGCCTGGAGCGCTGCGAGACGCCTTACCTGCTCACCGTGCCCTGCGACACGCCGCTCTTTCCCGACGACCTGGTGGCGCGCATGGCAGAGGCTTATGTGCGCGAAGGCGCCGACTTCGCCGTGGCCGCCGCGCCCGAGGAAGACGGCCAGCTCAGGCCGCAGCCGGTGTTTTGCCTGATGGGCACCCATATGCTCGAAAGTCTGGTGCGCTTCACCCATGGCGGCGGCCGCAAGATAGACGCCTGGACGGCGCAGCACAAAACCGTGTCCGTGCCCTTTGACCGGCCCGGCGACGACGCGCACGGTTTTTTCAATGCCAACACCCTGGCCGAGCTGCACCAGCTCGAATCGCGCCTGCCGTGAAGACGCTGGACCAGATCGCGGCCGAACTGCAGGGCTACGACCCGCAAGCCCTGTCGGCCGGCCAGGTGCTGGATTTCCTTTCACGGCTGGTGGTGCCCGTCCAGGACACGATCAAGCTGCCGCTGTTTGAAGCCCTGGGCCGCGTGCTGGCCGAGGACGTGGTTTCGCCCTTTGACGTGCCGCCCCATGACAACTCGGCCATGGACGGCTTTGCCTTTGACGGCAGCCAGCTGGCCGCCGGCACGGCGCTGGAACTGCGGGTCGCTGACGGCACGGCGCTGGCCGGCAAGGCCTGGCAAGGCAGCGTGCAAACCGGCCAGTGCGTGAAGATCATGACCGGCGCCATCATGCCCGCCGGCCTGGACACCGTGGTGCCGCAGGAATTCGTCAAGCAGCATCCAGACGGCAGCATCAGCATCCCGCCCGGCCTGCTGCGCGCCGGCGACAACCGCCGCCTGCGCGGCGAGGACCTGGCGCAAGGGCTGCCGGCGCTGCGCAGGGGCGAGATCCTCACGCCGGCCCGGCTGGGCCTGGCGGCCTCCCTGGGCCTGCCCACCCTGCCCGTCTGGCGGCCGCTGCGTGTGGCTTACTTTTCCACCGGCGATGAGATTCTTTCGCTCGGCGAAGCGCCGCGCGAAGGCGCGGTCTACGACAGCAATCGCTACACCGTCTTCGGCATGCTGAGCCGCTTGGGCTGCGAAGTCATCGACATGGGCGTGGTGCGCGACGAGCCGGCCCTGCTCGAGGCGGCTTTCACCAAAGCCGCCGCACAGGCCGATGCCATCATCACCTCGGGCGGCGTCAGCGTGGGCGAGGCCGATTTCACCAAGGCCATGATGAAAAAACTCGGCGACGTGGCCTTCTGGCGCATCGCCATGCGACCCGGCCGGCCCATGGCCGTGGGGCGTATCCCGCCCCCCGCTCGGGGTGCATCCGGCAACCCGAACGGCGCGATCCTGTTCGGGCTGCCCGGCAACCCGGTTGCCGTGATGGTGACTTTTCTGGCCTTTGTGCGCCCCGCGCTGCTGCAGATGATGGGCGCCGGCGCAGCGCAACCGCCGCTGCTCAAGGCCCGCAGCCTGGAGCCCATGCGCAAAAAAGCCGGCCGCACCGAATACCAGCGCGGCTGGGTCTCCACCGCGGCCGACGGCTCGCTACAGGTCAAGACCACGGGCAGCCAGGGCTCGGGCGTGCTGCGTTCCATGGCCGAGGCCAACGGCTTGATCGTGCTGCACCACGCGCAAGGCAATGTGGCCGTGGGTGATGAAGTCGATGTGCTGATGTTTGAGGGCGCCCTGTAAACCCATCGGATGCGCGCCGCCGACAGGCCTCAGTCGTTGCGGGAAGCTGGTAGCGGGGGCAAGTCTTCGTAACCGAAAAAATAGGGCACGACCCGGAAACCCATCAGCAAGCCGCCCTTTTCGGGCGAGGCATTCAGGCGCTCATAGTCCTGCGCGCCCAGGTGCTGTATTTTTTCGGCGTCGCGGTACCGGCTGAAAACGTCGTGACGCCACTGATAGACCTCACTGAGTTTTTCCAGGTAGGTGTAGTGGTGGTCGTTGTCGTTGTAATAGTCGTCAAAGCGGTTACCTCCCAGGTAGATGGCGTTGGAACCCTCGTACCCTGTTTTCTGGCTGGTGCGCGAGTCGGTGTTCAGGAAATACACCCAATCGCCCGGAACAAAGTTGCCGGGGGCAACATCGCCCACCATGCGCAAGACCTTGCCCGGCCGATCAAGCTCCAGCGGATCAAAATCAACTTCAAAGCTCCACATGCGGCCGGGCTCCAGGTCAACCAGGGGCTCCCCATCGGCCAATAGCCGCCGTTCCACGCCGCGCGCCTTGCCGGCATCCCTTTTGACGCGGCGAAAGTAATCCAGCGCGCCTTGCGCAAACACCACCTTGGTCGCGGCGTAGCAGCCTATGTCGTATTTCCCCTGCTCAAAAAACATGTCATTCAGGGCTTTGTGCAAGGGGGTACGTAGCCGGGGCGTTCCATTGGCCCAATAGCGGGCATTCCATTTGGCGGGGCCGCCCTCGGGCCAGCCCCACTCCAGCACCTCGGCCCAGGCCACGGTGTTCTGGCGAACGCCGACATGGTCGGCCAGGGCCTGCACATCGCAGGCCTTTCCCCTGAATTCGGTCAAGCGGCCCGGGTGCAGCAAGGCCAGCAGGATCTCTTTTTGGGAGACCGTCCTGAGCTTGCGCGTCTTGTTGTTTTTCACCGGCATCAGCAGCACCTCGTCCTGGATGGCCAGCTCAGTGCGTTGCGCCAGGAACAAGGTGCTCACGGCCGTGCCCGAGCCCAGCAGGGAATAGGTCATCGCCCCCCGGGGCTTATCGACGGTCTCCTTCACCAGGCGAGCCGGAATGCCGAGCCGCTGGAGGTAACGAAACATCTTGGGGCTGAGCTGCGCAAGCTGGGACGGTGAGCAGAGGAACTGCACACCATAGGTTCCGGCCTCCGGCGCCTCCTGGGCTTGCGCGAAGGCCGTATGGGCCGCTGCAAGCAGGAATGCAATCAGAAAAGAAGCAGTGGTACGGATCCGGCCCGTGCGGGTCGCGGTCAAAACGGCTTTCTCACCACCATGCCAAGGGCCCGGCCAGGAATACGCGGCGCCTTCCGGTCATTTCGCCACGTACTCCGGATGTTCATGGTGCGCATCCGGTTCTTCTTTCGCGACCGCCTTGTTCGCGCCCGGAATGGCCTTGCGCGCAAACAGGGTGTACATGGTGGGCACCACAAACACGGTGAGCAGGGTGCCCAGGGACATGCCGCCGACGATGACCCAGCCGATCTGGATGCGGCTTTCGGCGCCCGCGCCCTTGGCCAGGGCCAGCGGCAAGGCGCCCAGCACCATGGCGCCGGTGGTCATCATGATGGGGCGCAGGCGCTGGGCCGAAGCCTTGACCAGCGCGTTTATCATCTCCATCCCCTGGCCGCGCAGCTGGTTGGTGAATTCGACGATCAGGATGCCGTGCTTGGTGATCAGGCCCACCAGCGTGATCAGGCCGATCTGCGAATACACATTGAGCGAGCCGCCCGACCATTTGAGCGCGAGCAAGGCCCCTATCATGGACAGCGGCACCGAGAGCATGATGACCAGGGGGTCGATAAAGCTCTCGAACTGCGCCGACAGCACCAGGAAAATAAACAGCAGCGCGAGCACAAAGACAATGGCCAGTGCGCCCTGGGAGCTCCTGAACTCGCGCGAGGTGCCGTTGAGGTCGGTGCTGTAGCCGGTCTTCAGCACCTTGGCGGCGGTCTGGTCCATGAATTTGAGCGCCTCGCCCAGCGAATAGTCGCCGGCCAGGCTGGCCGTGATGGAGACCGAGCGGCGCTGGCCGAAGTGGTTGAGTTCGCGCGGCGAGACGCTTTCACGCACCTTGACCAGCGCCGACAGCGGGATCATGGCGTCGTTGCGGCCGCGCACGTAAATGCGGTCTATGTTCTCGGGCGTGATGCGGCCGCTGGCCTCGGTCTGCACGATCACGTCGTACTGCTCGGCATCGCGCTTGTAACGCGTCACATTGCGCCCGCCCAGCAGGGTCTCGATGGCCTTGGCGACCACCTGCACGCTGACGCCCATATCGGCCGCCTTGTCGCGCTCGACCTCGATGCGCAGCTCGGGCTTGTTGAGCCGCAGGTCCACGTCGGGCGAGACGATGCCGGGGTTTTTGGCGATCTCGTCCAGCATCTGGCGCACCACGGTGTTCAGGTTCTGGTAGCTGTCGGAGGTCTGAATCACAAAATTGAGCGGCCGTTCGCGAAAGCCCTGGCCCAGCGAAGGCGGCGTGATCGGAAAGGCGGTGACGCCCGGCAGCGCGTTGAACTTGGGCTGCAGCTCGCGCGCCATGTCCAGGGTGGAGCGCGAGCGCTTGTCCCAGTCGACCGTGCGGTAGACCACGCTGGCCTGCGCCACCGTGGGGTTGCCCACGTTGGCAAAAATCCGGTCGAACTCGGGAAAGGGCTCGCCCATCTTCTCAAGCGCCTTTGCATAGCGGTTGGTGTAGTCCAGCGTCGCGCCGTCCGGCGCGTTGACGTTGGCCAGGATCACGCCGCGGTCCTCGATCGGCGACAGCTCCTGTTTCATGCCCGGGAACACCAGCGCGATGGCCAGGGCGCTGAGCAGCATCACGCCGATGACGATCCAGCGCGCCTGCAGCGCCATGCCCTTGAGCCGCTGGGCCAGCGAGGGCCGGCTGCCCTCGTCCACCTCAGGCACATAGCGTGTGGTGACCACCCAGCGCAGCACCGCGCCGTAACGGTCGGAAATCGCGGTCAGGGCGCGCTCCATATAGCGGTCAAAACGGTTGGGCTTGGGGTTGTGCTTGAGCAGCTGGGTGCACATCATGGGCGTGAGCGTGAGCGCCACAAAGCCCGACACCACCACCGCGCCGGCCAGCGCCAGTGCGAACTCCACGAAGAGGCGCCCGGTGCGGCCCGGCGTGAAGGCCAGCGGCGCGTACACGGCCACCAGCGTGGCCGTCATGGTGACCACGGCGAAACCGATCTCGCGCGCGCCCTTGATGCCGGCCGAGAACGGGTCCATGCCCTCCTCGATGTGGCGGAAGATGTTCTCCAGCATCACGATGGCGTCGTCCACCACCAGGCCGATGGCCAGCACCAGCGCCAGCAGGGTCAGCGTGTTGATGGTGAAGCCCGCCAGGGCCATCATGGCGAAGGTGCCTATCAGGCTCACCGGAATGGTGACGATGGGGATGATGGAGGCGCGCAGCGTGCGCAGGAAGACAAAAATCACCAGGGCCACCAGCACGATGGCCTCGGCGATGGTGTGGTACACATTGTTGACCGAGCGGTCGATGAACACCGAGTTGTCGTTGGCGACGTCGATCAGCATGTCGGCCGGCAGGTCGGCCTTGAGCTTGGGAAAGACTTCCCGCACGCCCTTGGACAGGTCCAGCGGGTTGGCCGTGGCCTGGCGGATGACGCCGACCGCCACGGCCGAGCGGCCGTTGAGCCTGACCGCCGTGCGCTCGTCGGCCGCGCCCTCCTCCACGCGCGCGACATCGCGCACCTTGACCGAGAAGCCGTTGACGTTCTTGATGACGATCTCGCGGAACTGCGCAGGCCTGACCAGGTCGGTCTGCGAGGTCACGCTGAATTCGCGTTGCTGCGACTCGATGCGGCCGGCCGGCAGTTCCAGGTTGCTGCGGCTGATGGCGTCTTCCACGTCCTGCGTGGTCAGCTTGTAGGAGGCGAGCTTGTCGGTGTCCAGCCAGATGCGCATGGCGTACTTGCGCTCGCCGAAGATGCGCACGTCGGCCACGCCGGTCACGGTCTGCAGGCGCGGCTTGACGATGCGGTTGACCAGGTCGTTGATCTGCAGCGGCGTCAGCGAGTCGCTGGAAAAAGCCACCTGGATGACCGGGAAGGCGTCGGCCTCGACCTTGGCGATCACCGGCTCTTCAATCGCCTGCGGCAGGCGGTTGCGCACGCGCGAGGTGCGGTCGCGCACCTCGGCGGCGGCCGAGTCGGCGTCTTTTTCAAGGCGAAAGCGCACGCTGATCTGCGCCTGGTCGGCCCGGCTGATGGAGGTGATCACGTCCACCGCGTCGATGCCGGCGATGGAGTCTTCCAGCGGCTTGGTGACCTGCGACTCGATCACCTCGGCCGACGCGCCGGCGTAGCGCACGCTGACGGTCACCACGGGCTCGTCGATCTTGGGGTACTCGCGCACGGCCAGGCGGTTGAAACTGACCGCCCCTATCAGCACGATCAGCAGGGACAGCACGGTGGCAAAGACCGGGCGGCGTATGGAGACTTCAGCGAGTTGCATGGGAATCTGTGGAAACCGGGCCGGCCGCTCAGGTGGGGTCGCGCGCCGGCGGGCCCGCGGGAATACGCTCGGCCGGGCTCCTGCTGCGCACCGGCACCAGGCCCCGCGGGGCCTCGGACACAACGACGCCGCAGGGGTTGGGGCCGGACAGCGGCGCCTGGGCCGCGGGTTCCACTGCGGCGGCTTTCACCGGGGCGGGTGCTGCGTTGGCAACTGCGGGCGTGGCGGCTGCCGGGGCTGAAGCGCCCGCAGCCGGGGCCGCGGCTTTTGTATTGCCCGTGCGGGCCGAAGCGCCCGCAGCCAGGTCCACCACGGTGACCAACGTGCCGTCGCGCTGCACACGCTGCTGGCCGGCGGCGACCACGGTGTCGCCAGCCTCCAGGCCTTCAAGAATCTCCACCTTGCCCGGGCTGCGCAGGCCGACCTTGACCTCCACGCGCTTGGTCGTGCGGGTCTGCTCGTTCGGGCCTTCCAGCAGCTTGATGACGAACTGCCGCCCGCCCTGCGGAACAATGGCTTCCTCGGGCACCACGCGGGCATTCTCGCGCACGCCGAAGACGGTGTTGACGCGGGCGAACATGCCGGGGCGCAGCTGCAGCTGGCGGTTGTCTATGCAGCCGCGCACGCCTATGGAGCGGCCGTTGGCATCGATCAGAGGGTCTATGGCCTGGATCTGCGCGTTGTACTTGCGGCCGGGCAAGGCGTCGATGTCGAGCACGGCCGTCTGCCCGCGTTTGACCTTGTTCTGGAAGCGCTCGGGCAGGCGGAAGTCGACAAAAATCGCCTCGATGTCCTCGATGTTGACGATGTCCGCGCCGTCCTTGAGGTAGTCGCCCACGTTGACCAGGCGTATGCCGGCGATGCCGTCAAAGGGCGCCACAATTTTCAGGCGCGCCGCCGTGGCCTTGGCCAGCGACAGCTTGGCTTCGGCCACCTGCAGGTTGGCCGCGCTTTCATCGAGGGAGCGCTGGCTGATGAAGTTTTGCGCCACCAGTTCCTGGTTGCGCTTCTGGTTGGCCCGGGCGATGGAAAGTTCGGCCTGGCTTTGCTGCACCTGGGCCAGCGGCAGCTGGTCGTCGAACTGCACCAGCACCTGGCCTTTGCGCACACGCTGGCCGTCGGTGAAATTGAGCTGGGTGATGCGCCCGCTGACCTCGGGCCGCAAGACCACGCCGCGGCGTGAACGCAGGCTGCCCACGGCTTGCGTGTCATCCGACAGCCGGGCCAGTTCCACTTTGGCGGCTTCCACCGTGACCGGTTTCCCCGAATTGGCGCCGTTGCCGGAGGCTGAAGGTGTGGCGTTTGCGGCATCCGGCGCCTTGGGTTTCTGGAGCCACCAGGCGGCGCCCGATGCGACCGCGATGCCCGCGACGGCGACAGCTGTGTAGAGTGCTTTGGATGCCATGGGGAGGGAACTTGTAATACAAAGAGATACAAACTTCCAATGTAGCAGGACACCATGGCGCGCGCAGCCTTTTCTCGCCCTTGCCAGGGGCCAGCGCGGTAGCTTTACAACGGCTTTACCAAAGGCCGGCGGCCGCCGTGGGGCGGATGCTACGTACGCTTATGGTGCATGCCGGCGCGCGGGCGTTTGCGCCGGCTATCCCTGCTTGGGTCGCGCTTTTTCGCGCATGTTCCCGCCGCCGCCCGCGGCCCACCCAGGCGCTTGTTACAAGCGGCCCAGCGCGCGTTCCACGCCCTTGTTGGCCAGCGCGTCGGCGCGCTCGTTGCCGGGGTCGCCGGCATGGCCCTTGACCCAGCGCCAGTCGATCTTGTGGCCGCTGCTGCTCACCAGCGCGTCCAGGCGCTGCCACAGGTCCACGTTCTTGACGGGGGCCTTGGCCGCCGTGCGCCAGCCCCTGGCCTTCCAGCCGTGGATCCACTCGGTGATGCCCTTGCGCACGTACTCGCTGTCGAGGTACAGCGTCACGCTGCAAGGCCGCTTGAGCGCCGCCAGGGCCTCGATCACAGCCGTCATTTCCATTCGGTTGTTGGTGGTGCCCAGCTCGCCGCCGAACAGTTCTTTCTGCGTGCCGCCCTGGGTCAGCAGCACGCCCCAGCCGCCGGGCCCGGGATTACCCTTACATGCACCGTCGGTGTAAATCACGACAGGCTGGGAGGCGGCGGCGGGGCTGGTGGATAAATCGGTCATGCGTTTGTTGCTGCTTATGAAAAACACCGGGCCTCTACGACACCCGGCGGTTGGAAAAAGAAAGAAAAAAACCGGCTCAAACCGGCGGCCTCAGCCTGGCGGCCGGCTCCTTGTTGGCCACCGCGGCAGGCGCCGCGGCCGGCGCCTTGCGCGCCTTCCAGGCGGGCTCCAGCAGGCGCACACCGCGCACACGTTTGATTGCCGCGAGAAAGTACACGGCGCCGAAGATGGGCCACCAGCGCGCGCCCGCCGCGTCCATCCATTCGAAGCGGTCCAGCCAGGCCTGGCTGGTCAGCGCCGGGCGGTAGCAGCCGAAGCGCCCCGACTCTACCTCAAAGTCCAGCAGCCTCAGCCAGTCGCGCAGCCGCCAGTAACCGATGAACTCGCCGGTCCTGGGCAGGAACAGGCTGTCGTAGCCCCAGCGCTGGTACAGGTGGCCGCGCCGCTGGCGCAGGCCCCAGAGGCTGGTGGGATTGAGCCCGCTGATCACCACGCGGCCCTCGGGCACCAGCACCCGGCTGACCTCGCGCAGGGTGGCATGCGGGTCGCGGCTGAGCTCCAGCGTGTGCGGCAGCACCACCAGGTCCAGGCTGCTTTCGGGAAACGGCAGCGCGCCCGAGTCGGTCAGCAAGGCCGCGCGCCGAGAACTTGCCGCGGGGGCGCCGGTCGCACCATCAGTGTGCGCGGGTGAGGAAGGCGCCGACTCCAGCGCCAGCCATTTGTGCGGCATGCGGTTGGCCTGCAGCGCATCGAGTTCCGGCAGGCCCAGCTGCAGCGCGTGGTAGCCGAAGACGTCGCTGACGGCCTGGCCAAAATGCGCGCGCTCCCAGTCCAGCAGGTAAGCGCCAGGCGGCGTCGCCAGCCAGTCCGTCAAACCTATAATTTCAGAGCTCATTGAGAACTTGTCCGTGAGTAATAGGGGTCGCGCAAGTCGATTTTCGGGATGAGCTGCTAGGCGCAAAATCCAAGGTAAGGCCATAGCCTTACCTGATTTTGCAACAACGCAGATCGCCCGAAAATCCACTTGCCCTTCGGGTTGGGGTGAAATCGGGCGATTTGGCTGCCAAATCCCTTGCATGGGCATCAGCCCATGCAGCGTGATCTTGGCAACCAACTCATCCCGATTGCACCCCAACGCGACCCCTATTACTCACGGACAAGTTCTCACACCGCATGTTCATCGAAACCACCGCATGTATTTGATCCCCATCCCCGCCTTCAACGACAACTACCTTTGGTTGTTGCATGACGGCAAGCGCGCCCTGGTCGTGGACCCGGGAGATGCCGGGCCGGTGCAGCGCGCCCTGGATGAGCACACATTGCAACTGGAGTCGATTCTAGTCACGCACCACCATGCGGACCACACGGGTGGTGTGGACGCCCTGCGCGAAGCCACCGGTGCCCAGGTCTGGGGCCCGGCCACCGAGCGCATTCCACAGCCTTATACGCACCTCAAGGGCGGTGATACCGCGCAGGCCCTGGGGCTTGAATTCCAGGTGATTGACGTGCCGGGCCATACCGCCGGCCATATCGCTTATTACGCACCGGACGTCAACGGCAAACCCCTGCTGTTCTGCGGCGACACGCTGTTCTCGGGCGGCTGCGGGCGCTTGTTTGAAGGCACGCCCGCGCAGATGCTGGCCTCGCTCGACAAGCTCGCCGCCCTGCCCGGCAATACCGTGGTCTGCTGCACCCATGAATACACGCTGTCCAATCTGCGTTTTGCCATGGCCGTGGAGCCCGGCAACGCGGAACTGGCAGCCTACCAGGCGAAATGCATAGGCCTGCGCGAGCAAGGCATGCCGACCCTGCCGAGCTCGATCGCGCAGGAATTGCTGGTTAACCCCTTTTTGCGAACCCGGCAAGCCACTATCATGCAGGCTGCCCGGCACTTTGATGCGTCGGCCCATGACGACACCACCGTATTTGCCGCCATCCGGCAGTGGAAAAACCAATTCAAATGACGCCACACCCCCGCACCACTGCAGTCGCCACTGTTTCGAGCTTTTCCGGCCCTTCGAATTCTTTCTCCTCCCCACTTTTTCGCCTTGTGTCGCTGGCCCTGCTGCTGGCGGCGGCGCTGCTCGCTGGCTGCGCCACGCAGGCGCCGCCGGGCCTGCCCAGCGACCCGGTGCTGACCACCGGCGGCGCGCCGGCCGCCAAGCCGCTGCTGCCCAGCGGCCCGCTGCAGGCCATCACACCCGGCCAGGCCGGCTCGCGCCAGATCGCTTCGACCGAGCCGCCCAAGGAGCTTTGGGACCGCATACGCCGCGGTTTTGCCATGCCCGACCTGCAAAACGAGCTGGTGACCGACCGCGAGCAGTGGTATGCCAGCCGGCCCGACTACATCCAGCGCATGACCGAGCGCTCCAGCAAATACCTGTTCCACATTGTTGAAGAACTCGAGCGCCGCCAGATGCCCACCGAGCTGGCCCTGCTGCCCTTCATCGAAAGCGCCTTCAACCCGCAGGCCGTTTCGAGCGCCAAGGCCGCCGGCATGTGGCAGTTCATGCCGGCCACCGGCAAGTATTTCGACCTGAAGCAAAACGCCTTCCGCGACGACCGCCGCGACGTGCTGGCCTCCACCCGCGCCGCGCTCGACTACCTGCAAAAACTCTACGGCATGTTCGGCGACTGGCACCTGGCGCTGGCCGCCTACAACTGGGGCGAAGGCAGCGTGAGCCGCGCCATCGCCAAAAACCAGCGGGCCGGCCTGGGCACCAGCTACTCCGACCTCAACATGCCGGCCGAAACCCGGCTTTACGTGCCCAAGCTGCAGGCCGTCAAGAACATCGTCGCCAACCCGCAGGCCTTTCGCACCGAGCTGCCGCTGATCGAAAACCATCCCTACTTCCAGCAGGTGCTGATCACACGCGACATCGACGTGGCGCTGGCCGCGCGCCTGGCCGACGTGAAGATCGAGGACTTCAAGGCACTGAACCCCTCGGCGCACCGCCCCGTCATCATCGCCGCCGGCACGCCGCAAATCCTGCTGCCCTGGGACAACGCCACGGTGTTCCAGCGCAATTTCGAGGCCTACAGCCAGGGCCAGTACGCAAGCTGGACGGCCTGGACCGCGCCCAGCACCATGAGCCCGAGCGAGGCGGCGCGCCGCACCGGCATGAGCGAGACCGACCTGCGCGGCGTCAACAACATCCCGCCGCGCATGCTGATCAAGGCCGGCTCCACCCTGCTGGTGCCGCGCTCGGCCAAGGTCGAAACCGACGTCACGCCGCATGTGGCCGACACCGCCCAGGTGTCCTTCGCGCCCGAAATCGTCACGCGCCGCACCACCGTGAAAGCCCGCAAGGGCGAATCGGTGGCGACCATCGCCAAACGCTACGGCCTGAGCGCCGCCAATGTGGCCGAATGGAACCACGTCAGCGCCTCCAGTGCCTTCAAGCTGGGCCACCCGGTGGTGGTCTTCCTGCCGGTCAAAAGCCATGCCGCCTCGGCCAGCCACGGCCGCGGCAAGGCCGGCGTCAAGGCCGTCAAGCGCAGCACGGCCAAGCCTGTCGTAAAAGCCAAAAAGCGCTGAGGCCGCGCTTCCATGCCCCCCGGCGGCTAAAGCTTGAGCGTGCCCACGCCGAACAGGCCCACCAGGCCGATGACGATCAGGTAGATGGCCACGATGTAGTTGAGCAGGCGCGGGATGATCAGGATCAGGATGCCGGCGATCAGGGACATCAGCGGCCCTATGCTGAGCGAGAGGTTCATGGCGGTTTCCTTGGAGTTTTGGATGCCGGCCTGCCCGCCTGCCCTCACACGGCGGCGAGGGCATGGAACGGGGCAAGCCCGGTTTTGACTCTAAGGAAGCAACACGCCCGGTGCTGTAGGACGGCAGGAAGAATTACCGTGCACGGAAAGCCTTAGAAGCCGTTCTTAGAGCTTTTCCGTCTCGCCGCTGCGCGGCTGCCACTTCATGAGGCGTTTTTCGAGCCGGCCCACAATGCCGTCCAGCACCAGCGCAAAAGCCGTCAGCACCACGATGCCGGCGAACACGGTGTTGACGTCGAAGGTGCCCTCGGCCTGCAAGATCAGGTAACCCACACCGCGCGCCGAGCCCAGGTATTCACCGACCACCGCACCCACAAAAGCCAGGCCCACCGAGGTGTGCAGGCTGGAGAACACCCAGCTGGTGGCGCTGGGCAGGTACACGGTGCGCAGCAGCTGGCGCTGGTTGGCGCCCAGCATGCGGGCATTGGCCAGCACCACCGGGCTGACTTCCTTCACGCCCTGGTAGACGTTGAAGAACACGATAAAAAACACCAGCGTGACGGCCAGCGCCACCTTGCTCCAGATGCCCAGGCCCAGCCACAGCGAAAAGATGGGCGCGAGGATCACACGCGGCATGGAGTTGGCGGCCTTGATGTAGGGGTCCAGGATGGCGCTGGCCGTGGGCGCGAGCGCCAGCCACAGGCCGCAGGCCAGGCCCAGCACCGTGCCTATGCCGAAGGCCAGCACAGTCTCCAGCAAGGTGGTGCCCAGGTGCAGATAGATGTCGGCATTGCCGGACAGGCCTTCGGGAAACAGCGCGCTGGGGCCAAAGCCGAAAGGCATGAACCAGCTCCAGACCCGGCCCGCCACCTTGATCGGTTCGCCCAGGAAAAACGCGGTCTTCTGGTTGCGCGAAGCGGCGTGCCAGACCAGCAGGATGACGACCAGCAAACCCACTTGCCAGGCGCGCAGGTTTTTTTCAGAAGGTTTCAGCGAGGACCACATACTCAGGCGGCCTTCTTCAATTGCTGCGCATAACCCTTGAGCACCTCGTCACGCAGTACATTCCAGATCTGCGTGTGCAGCTCGACAAAACGCGGGTGGTGGCGCACCTCGGCCACATCGCGCGGGCGCGGCAGGTCGATGGCGAACTCGCCGATGGGATGGGTGCCCGGGCCGGCCGACAGCACGACCACGCGGTCGCTCATGGCAATGGCTTCGTCGAGGTCATGGGTGATGAACAGCACGGCCTTCTTTTTGGCGGCCCAGAGCGCCAGCACTTCGTTTTCCATGAGCTGGCGCGTCTGGATGTCGAGCGCGCTAAAGGGCTCGTCCATCAGGATGATGTCCGGGTCCAGCGCCAGCACCTGGGCCAGCGCGGTGCGCTTGCGCATGCCGCCCGAGAGCTGGTGCGGATAGCGGTCGCCGAACTCGGCCAGGCCCACGCGCTCCAGCCAGCCCTGGGCCTGGCGGCGTGCCTCCGCATCCGGAACCCCGCGGTACTGCAAGCCCATCATCACATTGGCCAGCGCGCTGCGCCAGGGCATCAAGGCCTCGGTCTGGAACATATAACCGGCGCGGGTGTTGATGCCGGCCAATGGCGCACCAAAGACTTTGACCTCGCCCGACGAGGCCTGCAGCAGGCCGGCGCCTATATTGAGCAGCGTGGACTTGCCGCAGCCCGTGGGCCCCACGACCGAGACAAACTCGCCCGCGTTGATGCGCAAGGTGGTGTTGCTGACAGCGGTGTAGCGCTGGGCCGCGTCGTCGCGTGAGCGGAAGGTGCAGCTGATGTCGATCAGCTCGAGGGCGCAGGCGGTATCGGGTTCGGGCATGGCGGGAGCTTACAACAAGCTGCCTGCACGAGGCAGGCAGCAAGAGGTGGCCGTGGGCGACCGTGAAAGAAAACTCAAGCCTTGAAGCGCTCTTTGGCCCGTTTTGCAAACTCGTTGGTGTAAGTCTTGGCGATATCTATCTTGTCAGCTCTGATGCTGGGGTCGAAGCTGGCCAGCGCCTTGAGGGCCGTGCGCGCGCCGTCGTCGGGAATGATGCCGTCCAGCGAGATCGACTCGCGCACCTTGTTAAAGGACGCCAGGTAGAGCGCGCGGTCGCCCAGCAGGTAACTTTCAGGCACGGTCTTGATGATGTCGCCGGGGCCGGCGGTCTGCAGCCACTTGAGGCCGTGCACGATGGCATTGGCCATGGCCTGGCAGGTGTTGGGATGCTTTTGCACAAACTCCAGCGGCGCGTAGAGGCAGCCCGCCGGCATGGAGCCGCCGAACACCTCCGTCGTGCCCTTGAGGGTGCGCGTGTCGCTGATGATCTTGACCTCGCCTTTTTGCTCCAGCATGGTCATCACCGGATCGGTGTTGCTCATGGCGTCGATCTGGCCCGAGCGCAGCGCGGTCAGCGCGCCGGCGGCCGTGCCCACACCGATATAACTCACGTCGCTGGGCTTGAGGCCGGCACGCGAGAGCACCAGGTTGGCCATCATATTGGTCGAAGAGCCCGGCGCCGACACGCCGATTCTTTTGCCCTTGAGGTCGGCCAGCGACTTGTAGTTGGGCAGGTTCTTGGTCGAGATGCCGAAGGCGATCTGCGGCGCCCTGCCCTGCAGCACAAAGGCCTGGAACATCTGGTTCTTGGCCTGCAGGTTGATGGTGTGCTCAAACGCGCCCGAGCACACGTCGGCCGAGCCGCCGACCACGGCCTGCAGCGCGCGCGCGCCGCCCGCGAAATCGCTGATCTCGATGTCCAGGCCCTCGGCCTTGAAGTAGCCCAGCTGTTCGGAAATCGTGAGCGGCAGGTAATAAAACGCGGCCTTGCCGCCGACGGCAATCGCGATCTTGCTTTTTTCGAGTTTGGGCTGGGCCCGCAGCGACGGGATGGCCAGCGTCGCCGCGGCCAGCGCGGCGCCGCCGGCAAAGCCGCGGCGGGAAATCAGGGGTGGGCGGTTCATGCAAAGCCTCTTTTCTTGTGGATGGCGCAAGCTTATCGAGACGTAAAAAAGCCCGCATCGGTATCATCCCGTGCGGGTTTTTACCAAAAATGCGGCGCTGTGGTTACTAAAGGTTACGGCATGCGCCGCAGCCTGCTTCAGCGGTAAGCCGAAAGAAGAATCAGGATGTTGACGAAGAGCGCGACGGCCCAGACCGCCGAGCGCGCCTTGGCCAGGTCGGCCACGTACATCATGATGTAGGCGATGCGCAGAAAGACAAACAGCAGCGCCATGATGTCCAGCCGTGTCTGCGCGGCCTGCAGCATGTGCGCGATGATGACGGCCGCGAAGAAAAACGGCAGCGCTTCAAAGGTGTTCTGCTGCGCCGCGTTGGCGCGGGCGCGCCAATCGGTCTGTTTGGCCAGCCAGCCGCGCGGGTTGTGGTTGTCAAAGCCGCCGTCGCGCCGGGGCGTGCTCATCATGCCGTACTTGGCGATCGCCGCGCAGGCGATCGGCAACAGCGCCGCGATCAGCACACACCAGTAGGCAATGGTGAAACGTGCGTATGTCATGTGGGTTTTCCTTCCGTATGTTGTTGTGTCGTCGCGGGCGCCCCTCAGCGCCTGTCCACCAGCGCATGGGCAATCGTGCCCAGGTCCACGTATTCAAGTTCGCTGCCCACCGGCACGCCGCGCGCCAGGCGCGTGACCTGCACGCCGCGGCTTTTGAGTGCCTGGGCGATCACATGCGCCGTGGCCTCGCCCTCGGCCGTGAAGTTGGTCGCCAGGATCACCTCCTGCACCTCGCGTGAAGCCGGCGGCAGCGCTTCGCCGCGCTCGTCTTTTGGCACCACACGGTCGAACAGTTTTTGCAGGCCTATGTCATTCGGGCCTATGCCGTCCAGCGGGCTCAGCTTGCCCATCAGCACAAAGTACAGGCCCTTGTAGGCCAGCGTGCGCTCCAGCGCCGCCTGGTCGGCCGGGGTTTCGACCACGCAGAGCTTGCTGCGGTCGCGCTGCGGGTTCGCGCAGGTGCTGCAAAGCGCCTGCTCGGTCAGCGTATTGCACAGGCTGCAGTGCCGCACGCTGCCCACCGCATGCTCGAGCGCGCGCGCGATCTGCAAGGCGCCGGGCCTGTCATGCTGCAGCAGGTGAAAAGCCATGCGCGCGGCCGACTTGGCGCCCACGCCCGGCAGCTTGCGCAGCGCCTGGGTCAGGCCTTCAAGAGCATTGGAGTCAGCCATCCGTGAGCCCCCACGTTCGCTCACTGCGTGTAGCTCTCTGCCCCCCGAGGGGGCGCTGCGCCTGCGGTCTGGCGAAGCCAGTCCCGCGGCCCCTGCTGGCGAATGCGTAGACCAAAGTTAGAAGGGTAATTTCATGCCGGGAGGAAGGCCTGCGGTCAGCTTGCCCATTTTTTCCTGGCTGACTTCCTCGGCCTTGCGCACGGCGGCGTTAAAAGCCGCGGCCACCAGGTCTTCCAGCATGTCCTTGTCGTCGGCCAGCAGGCTGGGGTCGATCTCGATGCGCTTGACGTCGTGTTTGCAGGTCATGGTGACCTTCACCAGGCCGGAACCGGCCTCGGCCGTCACTTCCACAAAAGCCAGTTCGTCCTGGGCTTTCTTGATGTTGTCCTGCATGGCCTGCGCCTGCTTCATGAGGCCTGCGAGTTGTCCTTTGTTAAACATGGATTTTTCCTTTTGAAACTTGAATTCGGTTTGCGTCTGCTCGCTCAACCATGGGTTTGATCATATCGATTTGGCCGCCAGCGGCCGTATGCTGCCGGGGACAATTTTCGCCCCCCAGTCGCGCATCATGTCCTGCACCAGCGGGTCGTTCTGGATCATTTCTTCGGCCGCACGCTGGCGCTCGGCCGCCGCGGCGCCGTTGCGGCGCGCCGGGGTGTCGGTGACCGGGCCGACCTCCACCACGAGCTTGAGGGCCGGGTCGCCCACATGGGTTTGCAGCGCGGCCTGCAGCTTTTCGCGCGCGGCCGCCTGGTTCAGCGATTCGCGCTCCACGCGCAGCGTCCAGAGCCCGCCGTCCTGGCTGCGCAGCTCGGACTGCAGGCCCAGCTCGCGCGTCAGCGCCGCCACGGCCTCGGCCGCGACCAGCTGGTTGACCGTCTGGCCCCAGGCTTCGCCCAGCGGCACGGGCACCAGCGGCGGAGGTGTGGTGGAAGGCGCGCTGGCCGGTGGGCGCGGCTGTGGCGGCGGCGCAGCCTGCATTTGTGGCGGCTCGGGCATGGCCGGGGCGCTGGCGCTGAAATGGGGTGCGGGCTGCGCGCGCTCGGCCTGTGCGGCGGGTACTGGAGGCGCCACAGGCGGCCTTCTTTCGGCAGCCGGTGCAACTGATGCGGCCGGCGCAGCGGCGGCAGCCATCGGCACCGGGGCCGGCGCGGGCGCAGCGGCCCGCGTCAGCTCAGGCTGAGGCTTTTTTCCGGGCTCGGCGGCACCCCCCGCATGGCTCGGGGCCGCCGAAGCTGAGGGCTTGAAGGCCAGCAGGCGCAGCAGCACCATGGTCAGGCCCGCGTATTCGTCGGGCGCCAGGCCCAGCTCGCCGCGGCCGTGCAGGCACAGGCTGTACAGCAGCTGGGTCTCGTCGGCCGGCAGCACGCGCGCCAGCCGCGCCGTCTCGGCGATGTCCGGATCGGCATCATCGCCGCCCTCGCCCATCTCAGGCACGGCCTGCAGCACCGCCATGCGCTGCAGCACCGTCGTCATTTCTTCGAGCGTGGAGGCCGCGCTCAGGCCGTTGAGCCGCAGCGCCTCCGAGGTTTCCACCACGGTCTTGCCGTCGCCGCGCGCCAGCGCGTCCAGCAGGCGGTAAACATAGCTGCGGTCCACACTGCCCAGCATGGTGCGCACGCTGGCTTCCTCGAGCGAGCCCGAGCCGAAGGCAATCGCCTGGTCGGTCAGCGAGAGCGCGTCGCGCATGGAGCCGCGCGCCGCGCGCGCGAGCAGGCGCAGGGCCTGCGGCTCGGCCGGCACGTTTTCCACGCCCAGCACCTGGGTCAAATGCTCAAGCACCGTCTCGGGCGCCATGGGCCGCAGGTTGAACTGCAGGCAGCGCGACAGCACCGTGGCCGGCACCTTCTGCGGGTCGGTCGTGGCCAGCACAAACTTCAGGTATTCGGGCGGCTCCTCCAGCGTCTTGAGCATGGCGTTGAAGGCCGTGTTCGTGAGCATGTGGACTTCGTCGATCATGAAGACCTTGAAGCGGCCCACGACAGGTTTGTAAACCGCCTGCTCGAGCAGCTGCGCGATTTCATCGACACCGCGGTTGGACGCGGCATCCAGCTCGGTGTAGTCCACAAAACGGCCGCTGTCGATGTCGGTGCAGGCCTGGCACACGCCGCAGGGCGTGGCCGTGATGCCGCCTTGCCCGTCCGGGCCCAGGCAATTCAGCGATTTGGCCAGGATGCGCGAAATCGTCGTCTTGCCCACGCCCCGCGTGCCGGTAAACAGGTAAGCATGGTGCAAACGCTGGGTCGCCAGCGCATTGCCCAAAGCCTGCACCACATGCGACTGCCCCACCATTTCAGAGAAATTTTTGGGGCGGTATTTGCGGGCGAGAACGAGATAGGACATATCCAGGCATTCTAAATTGCCCTGGGCAGTGTTTCGGGGGCATTTGCCGGACTATGTTCCCCAGGACACAAGGGTCATTCCCAAGTCCCTTACAATCGTGGGTGACGGGCCTTCCCGCATGGTAAAGCGGCCAACCGGGTCAGGTGGGGAACCAAGCAGCCCTAACTGTGGAGCCAGTGCCGGGGTCAAGGCTCGTCACCTTATTCAAACTAGAGCAGGTATCTATACCTCTCCCAAGCAACATAACCTAGCCTGTTTATCCTGAACAAGTTAGGAACTGCTTGATCAAAAGACCGTAGCGAAATGTTCAGAGCTTTAAAAACTGATGAAGCAACCTATCGCTAAGTCATTCAATTGCCATCCCTAAATTCTTGAAATATGGCATTGATGTCCGAAAATGCCACGCCCTTGTCTGCATTGGCCAAATAAAGCTGTTTCAGCCGTCCAACTTGGATGTTGGCCTGCCCGGCGAATTTATTAAGTATGACGCGGCCGGGAAGATCAGACCGCCAGATAGGATCATCGGCTTCGATAGCCTTGGTCAGCCGAGAATGCTCACGTAGCGTCATTGATTCGATCTCACGCGAGTCGAGACCCAACGCGACACGACGCCCCTCCGAATCTGCTCGACCCAAAATTAGCTTTGCTAAATCTGAAGCAGATTGAGCAGCGGCAGCGCCTTTAGGCATCACGCTGACATTGCCAACTTGCTCTCTCACGCTGGCGGCAACGTTAAGAGCTGTGGCATACGACACTACAGACATTGCAATTTCTTTAACTTTTTCTCTGACTTCATTCGGATTGCGCAACCACGAATTTGCGGGCTCCATTTGAGCAAACACACGAACCAAAACCTCCTCATCGAGAAAGTAATTTTCCAAGTGATATCTAGGAAGCTGTTTGACTGTTTTAAGTGTCGTATTGGCCAGAGCATTTTTGCCTAAGGCATTCACAGCATCTCGATCACACAGTAAGTAGAAGTCGACCCCCCATATAGTCTTGTCAAGGATGCATTCTTTAATGTCATCGAATGATCGAATGGCATCTTTTCCACCAACCGGAACCAGCACAAATTCCGGAAAATTACTTTGAAGAATTGCGCCATACGTTAACTTGTCAAGACTCGTTTCGTCGCCTTCAATTAAAACTAGTTTTTTACCGAGCGAAATCACCCCAATAGATTGACCCAACGCTTGTAGCGCATGGTGGGTCTCATCATCTCGATGCACCACAATCGCTTGGTTGTCGGTCTGCCCTCGCGGGGGAGCGACAAATACAACAGTGTTCTCCAAGGATGCAGAGATTATTTCAGGTGAGTGCGTCGAAAAGATGAACTGATTGCCGATGCCAATTCCTGAAAGTGTTTGGAGTAACTTGTAACTCAGTTCAGGATGAAGATGTAATTCAGGTTCATCAAACAGAACAATGCATTGCTGAGGCCCACGCAATAAAAAATCAAAAACGATATTGACGACCTCTTTCTCACCCGAACTCAACGTGTCCAAACTTAGCTTCGATCCATTGTGTTCGTAGTAAATCTGCTGATCGCGAACATTTACTTCAATCAGCTTTTTCGGTGCTAAGAGCTGCCAAAAAGCGTCCTTAAAGGGCTTTATTACATCTGGAAAATTTACCGACATCACTTGCCCGCCGGAATTCCGCGTCGCTTCCACTTGATCTGCCATTTCACGACGTTGACTTTCGATCAGTCGAAAAAGCGAGTGGCGAACATCGTTGTATCGACTTTGAAGTGGCTGCATTCCAAAGTCCCAGCCTATGTCTTCAGCAAAGGGATTACCGATATCCCAGCTAAAGCCAAAATTCTGCACGTTACGAATAGCCCTATCGCTATCAAAATTAAGAAACGATCCTTGATAGCGATTTCGACGCTGATTCCTCTGAAGATGCGCGCGCAGGATACCGGCTTCCTGTTGTTGCCGTGTATCAAGCGTTCGTCGTCCCCAGCGCTTCTCTTCTTCGTCGTCAGTGGCATGAACCACCATCCAAGTATTTGGATTCGGAGTTGGATTACGCGCTAAATTTAAAAGAGCGTTGTTTATATTGGTTTTGCCTACGCCGTTCGGCCCCGCAAAGACGACAACGTTAGAAAGCCCGGTGACACTCACTAATTTGAGCGGACCTATTTCCTTAATCTCAAAGCTATGTAATCGCACGGTGTCGCTCCTCCTGGTTCGTCGAAATTTCTAATTCAAAAGCGCATTCCTCTTCTACTCGGTCGCAATCCTCAGACCGCATTCAGGAGCTTTGTAGCGGGTCCCTACTGCGATTGCACTTTTCACTGAGGGCGATCATTTAGGGCAGCCCAAAATTGCGGTGAGTTCCCCACTAATCCTTCCAACCAGCGCACTTCCCATTCGGTTTTCGGTATCCCGGCCCGCCTTTGGACCCGCAGCCCCCACCTCCGCTGCCACTGCTGCGGCCCCCAGAACTCCTGCGCTTCCCGCCGCTTCGGCCCTTCGCCACCGCCTCGTTACCAACCAGAGCAGCCACCACCCACGCGGCAAACAATCGCCGCTTCACTTCTTCGTCCCCTCTTTGCCGGTATAGGGATTGGTGTTTCCTTTGTGCGTGTAGTTGTCTTGGGTGGTCGAGTTGGGGTTGGTCGCGTGGCTGGGCGCGACATAAGTGCCGTCCTTTTTGGTGTAGCCGTGGATTGAGTGATTTTGGCTGTTCACGTGTCCGGAGGAGCTGTGATGGGAGGTGCTGCTGGAGTGGCTTCCCGAGCTGAGATGCCCACCGCCACCGCCTTTTGCGTAAGCCCCTATAGAAATAGTGCAAAGCACCAAAAGAATCAGAGTTGTTTTCATGCGCGTATCCCATGTCGCCCGAAGTGGGCGCCCTGAGTCTGCGCTTTAGTTGGGTGGAGGGCATCATCTACTTGGACGAGATGATGGAGAAACCGGGGGTTTTCCTGGAGCCAGATCTAGCTACAGCCGCTGCTCCACATGCCGCATCAGCCCCTCGCAAGCATCCTCCACCAGGTCCAGCACATGCTCAAAGCCGTCCTTGCCGCCATAGTAAGGATCGGGCACCACCGGGCTGTCATGCCTTAAACAAAACTCGGTGAGCCTGCGCACTTTATGAAGATGCTCGGCGGGGCATTCTTCCTGGATCAAAGCCAGGTTGTCCCAATCCATGGCCAGGATCAAGTCGTGGCGCTCGAAATCCGCCTCCGAAATCTGCCTGGCCCTGAGGGCCGAGAGGTCATAGCCTCGCCGGGACGCATGCGCCTGCGAGCGCTCGTCGGGCGGGTTGCCGGGGTGGTAGTTGTGGGTACCGGCCGAATCGACCTGCACTTGCTTGCCGAGGCCGCGCTCCAGAACCTTGTGCTGGAACACGCCGTGGGCCGTGGGGCTGCGGCAGATATTGCCCATGCAGACAAAGAGGACGGAATAGGATTTCATGTGAGGGGTGTGGGCCGAAAACTGCCCTGTGAGGCCGGCCCTGCGGCTAATCTACCAGAGCGGTTTCGGTTTTTTTGCCCTGCCCCGCGGCCACCCGAGCCGCCGGGCCCGCCGAATAAGCCATAGCCACACCCACCCCATGCGTATACAGTCCACTGAACAGGGGACAACAATGCCATGCTGATGACCTGCATAGGGGGCCCGCTTCACGGGCTGCAAGTGGGACTTGCCGACAATGCCCGGGTGTATGAGGTGCGGGACGACAAGCCGCGCGCGCGTTACTTGCGGCAGGTGCCCTTGCAGCACTACGACCCGCAAACGGGCAACGCGGGCTCCACGGCCTTCTTTGCGCTAAGTTCGCTGAGCGGCATGGAAGTGACGGACCTGATCATCAGCCACCTGGAAAGCTTTCGGCCCCGGTTGTTGCCGGTCGCGTCAAAGCCCGTCTGAAGCACCCGCGCCCACACCCGGCAAGAAGGATCCATCGAGCGCGGCCGGCCGGCAGGCCTGCATCCCCGGCACCGCTGTCGCAATGTGATCGCGCTCGGCGCGTTCCTGCATCAGCGCCAGGTGCAGCTGGTGTAAGGCGCCCACACACTCCAGCACAACGGACTGGACCATTTCCGCGGGCTCGCCGGCCTGCGACCTTGGCGGGGCCGCGAGTTTTTCACCGACGCTGAGCATGAGCCTGACCATGACGGCGCGAAACAGCAAATCCCAGTCGGTGATCACGATGTCCAGCGGGTAGTCGGGCAGGCGCGCCTCGAACGGCCGCATGGGGCGCGAAGCAAGAAGGGCATCGTGGCCGCGCTCGCCGTCGCCCGCGGCCCAGTCGCGCAGGATGTCCAGCACAGCGGCGCTGGCGCCGGGCAACTCGCGCCGGGGCTCCTGGGTGAACTCGGCAGCATTCAGCATGGCCAGGGCCGAGCGTGCCAGCAGTTTGGGGTTGGGGGCGGGAGAGGAAGCAAGTCGGATCATGACAAACCTCACTAAACAGGGGTGCCGCAGGGCGCTCCGGCAAGAAGCGGGCGATGTGCCCGGCCCGGTTGGATTGGGCTGGGGGACCACCTTTGTCCTTTGTAGGAGGTCCGAGGCTGCCCGTCGGTGCGCTGCCGCACATGCGGCGGTAAACATATTGAGGATCGCGCCGGAAGGCGGCCTTTCTCAGTACAGGCGTCAGTGCAGCAGCTGGGCGTAAGTCTGACGGTCGCTCGCGTAGCAGCTGCAGGTCGCGGCTTCCAGGCCGGGGCGGTCCAGCACCGTCACATCGCCGCGGTGGTACTCGATGAGGCCGCCGCGCTGCAAGGCATTGGCGGCGGCCGTGATGCCGACGCGGCGCATGCCCAGCATATAGGCCAGGAATTCGTGCGTCACGTGGAAGTGGTCGGAATGCGCGCGGTCCTGGCTCATCAGCAGCCAGCGGGCCAGGCGTTCGGTGGTCTGGTGAAAGCGCAGGCAGGCGGCCGAAGCGGCCTGCTGCGCCATCAGCACATAGAGGTAACGGTTCATGCCGCGCTGCAGCGGCAGGCTGCGCGCCAGCTCGAGCCGGAAGGCCGGTGTGCCGATTCGCCAGGACGCCCCGGCCCCCTGCACCACCGCATGCAGCGGCGCGGTGACGACACCCAGCGCGAGTTGCGCGCCCAGCATGCCTTCACGGCCCACCATGCCGACTTCGACGCCGGGGCTGCCTTCGACCAGGGCCACCAGCGAGATGAAGCTGTCGACGGGGAAGTAGACGTGGCGCGTGGGTTTGCCCGGCTCGCAGAGCACTTCGGCCAGCACGAGTTCTACCGGCTCGCAGACGGCCAGCAGGCGCAGGCGGTCCTTGCGGGGAAGGAGCTCAATGAGGTGGTTTTCGACAGGGGCCAAGATGGCTCTCCAGGGTAGGACGGCTCCCGGATGTGCCGGGTCATGGACAAGGCCGCGCTACTGTCGTCAGTTCAATTCGGTTTCCCAGTATGCACGATGCACCGCACATCGCACCGTGTGCCAGCGAACACAGCCCGCAAGCAGGCCAGCTAGGCCGCGAGCTTGTCGGGCAGTAGCCGGTCGTATTCCTTCTTGACCACGGCATAACACTCGCAGGTGCGTTGCTCCAGGCCCGGGCGGTCCAGCACCGTGATACGGCCGCGCGAATAGCGGATCAGGCCGAGGTGTTGCAGCTTGAGCGCGCCTTCGGTGACGCCCTCGCGGCGCACGCCCAGCATGTTGGCGATGAGCTCCTGCGTCATGACGAGTTCATTGCCCTGCAGCCGGTCCAGGCTCAGCAGCAGCCAGCGGCACAGCTGCTGGTCCAGCGAATGGTGGCGGTTGCACACGGCCGTCTGCGCCATCTGCGTGATCAAGGCCTGGGTGTAGCGCAGCAGCAGGTGCAGCACCGGCGCGCGCTTGAATTCTTCCTTGATGGTTTCGGCCGTGAGGCGAAAGCCCTGGCCGGCGCTTTGCACCACGGCGCGGCTCGGGGTAGATTCGCCGCCCATGAAGAGCGAGATGCCGACCACGCCCTCATGGCCGACCACCGCGATCTCGGCCGAGGCGCCGTTCTCCATCACATAGAGCAGGGAGACGATGGCCGTGGTGGGAAAGTACACATGGGCCAGCGTGCTGCCCGATTCATAGAGCACCTGGCCCAGCGGCATGTCGACCCACTCCAATTGCGGCGCCCAGCGCTGCCACTCTGCGTCCGGCAAGGCGGCCAGCAGTTCGTTCTTTTTGGGGTCGGGGGAAAGGCTGATTGCGAACTCCGGGCGGATCTGGCTTCGAGTCGGCCTCTGACAGAGGTCTCGCACCGTTTTCGGAGTATAGGCAATAAAGGACCCTCGGTATGTACGCTAGCGCACAAACGAAGGAAAACCGGTTCCGGGCTTGCGGGAGGTATCCCGGCCTACCTGGCCGCCTCTTCAATCGCCTCTGTCGTCTGCAGCGCATGCTGCGCAATCTGCGCCGAGGCCAGTGCCAGCGAGGCCAGTGCGTAGGTGCCGCTGATGATGCCCTTGTAAGCCACTTCGGCGCCAATAGCGTCCTGGCCCAGGCCTTCGGTGGCGGCAATGATGCAGGCCTCGACGCTGTCCAGGCCGGCGTCGCCATAGAGGTCTTCGCCTTCGTAGCTCACGCGGTATTCAAACTCGTCCTGCATCATGGGTTCGATGTGGAAACGGACAATCATGGCTTCCCCTTCTCTTCAGATTTTGGATGACAAGCCGAAGTGTGCGAGAACGCCCTGCCCCGCTACGCGGCCGCTGGCAAAGCAGGCGGTCAGCAAATAGCCGCCGGTGGGCGCTTCCCAGTCCAGCATCTCGCCGGCGCAGAACACGGGCTGGCCCGGGCCCTGGAGGTTTTGCAGCTGCAGTTGCGCGTCCATGGCTTCGAACATCACGCCGCCCGCGGTGCTGATGGCTTCGTCAATCGGCCGGGTGGCCGTCACACGCACCGGCAGGGCCTTAATGCCGGCGGCCAGGCGCACCGGGTCGGCAATCGCGTCCTTGCCCAGCAGCTCATACAGCATGGCGGCCTTGATGCCGTCCAGGTTGAGGCGGCTTTTGAGGTGGCTGGAGAGCGAGCGCGAGCCGCGCGGGTGCCGCACCTCGACCAGCACCTGTTCGGCTGATTTGTCCGGCAGCAAGTCCAGCATGAAGGTGGCGCTGCCGTGGGCGGCGATCTCGCCGCGCAGCAAATTTGAGGCGGCATACACCAGGCTGCCTTCGACGCCGGTGGCGGTGGCGATGAACTCGCCCTTGCGGCTGAAGCTGCGGCCGCGCGAATCGGTGAAATGGATGGCGACGGACTTGAAGGGCTGGCCGGCAAAGCGGCTGGCGAAATGTTCGGTCCAGCCGGTGTGGGGCTTGGGGCTTTTGCCTATCAGTTCCTGCAAAAATTCGCGGCGGGTTTCACCGGTATCGGCGGCGGCCTCCTGCAATTGAGCCGGGCTGTCGGGCCGCGCTGCCACATCAAAGCCGCAATTGGAAGGCAGCAGCGGCGCGAGCGCGACGCCGCGCGCGGCCAGCAGCGGCACCCAGGCGCCGTCCGAGCCCAGCCGCGCCCAACTGCCACCGCCCAGCGCCAGCACCACGGCATCGGCCTGTACCAGCACCTCACCAGCAGGCGTTGAAAATTTCAGCGCGCCGTCTTCGGCCCAGCCCAGCCAGCGGTGCCGCATGGAAAACTTCACGCCGGCCTGGCGCAGGCGCTGCAGCCAGGCGCGCAGCAGCGGCGCGGCCTTCATGTCCTTGGGAAACACGCGGCCCGAGCTGCCGATAAAGGTTTCCACGCCCAGGGCTTCGGCCCAGGCGCGCAGCTCGGTGGGGCCAAAGGCGGCCAGCAGCGGCTGCAACTGCGCGGCGCGCTCGCCATAACGGCCCACAAAGGCCTGCGGCGCTTCGGAATGCGTGAGGTTGAGCCCGCCTATGCCGGCCAGCAAAAACTTGCGGCCCACCGAGGGCATGGCGTCGTAGACCTCCACCCTCAGGGCCGCACCGGCACCGGCCAGGGCTTCGGCGGCCATCAGGCCGGCGGGCCCGCCGCCTATGACGGCCACACGCAATGCGGCGGCCGGGGTGGATTCAAGAGGGGATGCGCCAGGTGTCAAGGGGGTTCCGCGCGCGGCGGCCACAGGTTAAACAGGAAAAATCGAAAGGTTCGCGGTCGCGAACACAAAGCGCCCCAAGCGGGCGCGGTTCGGCGGAACAGGATGGCCTGATTATTACAGGGAGAGACAGGGAGAGGCCGCTGGGATAGCGACCGACCGCCGGTCCTTACATGGGCGGCGCAAACCCATTGCGCCCGACGATCACGCGCAGCGCGGTCGGCTTGCCGCCCTGCTCCTGGGCAGTGATCATTACTTTGGCGCCGGGTACCAGCAGCGTGTTTTCATCGGCCTTGCCGGGCTTGAAGGAGACCACGGGCGCATCGGGCGGCACGATGACGGTTTTTTCGCCGTCCTTGTAGCGCAGCGTGAGCTTTTGCCCGCCCGGCACCGTCGAAGGCGCTGCGGCCAGGTCGGCCACGGTGGCGTTGGTCATGGTGCTCTCGGGCCGCAAGTCCCAGGGGCGGTGGCCTTCGCCGGTGCCGCGCGCGGCTTCGGGAAACACCACGACCTCCAGCGCCAGCTGGCTGCCGTCGGCCTGCGGCATGGCGGCCGTGCCTATATAGCTGCCGGGCTTGATGTCGGCCAGCGCCAGCGGAAAGACTTCCGAGACGTCCATCGCGGCGGGCCGCGCCAGCGTGATGACTTCGCCGCTGCGCTCCCTGACGGTGAGGCTGGTGGCATCGACTTTTTCAATCGTGGCGCGCAGGCGCACAGTGGGATTGGCCGGCACGGGGCTTTGCGCCAGGGCCAACGGCAAGGTGGCCGCCAGGGCCAGGGAGGCGAGGAATTGCTTGAGCATGGGAATCCTTTCGGCCGGCATGGAGTGGAAGGAAGGGGCGCCGGACAGGCCCGGTGTGATCAGTCAACGAGGACCACAGTTCCCTGCCCCGTCAGAAAAGCCGCTTTGACCGGCGCGCCCGGGTAGATGCGCTGCACCGCCGCGCGGTAGGCCTGCAGCTGCGCGACCAATGCGGGCTGGCGCTGCGGGGCGCTGGCCGATTTGTAGTCCAGCACCCACCAGTGGCCTTCGTGGCCGGCGTCCTTGCGCTGCACCAGGCGGTCCAGCCGCAGCGCCTGGCCGGCATAGACCAGGTCGACCTCATTGCCCTGCCAGGCCAGCAGCTCGGGCCGCCAGGCCCAGGCGCCCTCGCCGGCCAGGATGCGGCCGGCCAGCGCGGCCGACTGCGCGGCCTGGGCCGGGCTCAGGCGGAACTCACGCGCCGCGGCCGCCACCTGTTCGGGCGATAGCGCACCGCCCCATTCCAGCAAACGGTGCATGGCCTTGCCTATGCGGGCCTTGAGGGAGTCTTCATCGAGGCTCTCCACGGCGGGCAGCTCCGGCAGCAGGGCCTGGGGCAGCTCGGGCAATTCGGGCAGGTAGAAGACGCCGGCATCGGCCGCGTCCGGGCGTTGGCCCGCTGTTTCGTCGGCCACCGGCACGGGCAGTTCGCCCAGCAAACCCTGCAGGCGCTGCCACCAGCTTTCGGTGGTCACGCGGTGCGGCTCAATAGAAGAAATCACCAGGGTGTGGCGCGCGCGCGTGAGCGCCACATACAGCGCATTGAGCTCTTCGCGCTTGCGGGCGGCCTGCTCGGCGGCCAGGGTGTCAGCGGCGCAGGCCGGGGGCCGGCTTTCGCTGACCAGGAAGACAAATTTGCGCGGCTCGGTGGCCTCGCCGGGCCAGTCGACCAGCACGCCCATGCTGTCGGCATTGCGCTCGACGGTGTCGGTGTCCAGCAGCAGCACGGCCTCGGCCTCCAGGCCCTTGGCGCCGTGAATCGTGAGCAGGCGCACGGCTTCGCCGCTGACAGTGGCCGGCGCCTGCGTGCCGCCGGCCTTGAGGGCACGCACAAAACCATAAGGCGTGGCGTAGCGGCCGCCGTCCAGTTCCAGCGAAACGCCCAGCAGCGCGCGCAAATTGGCCAGCACCGCGCCGCGCTGGGCCGTAGGCGCCGCGGCGCCAAAGCGCGCGAGCACGTCGCCGTCGTCGTAAATGCCCTGCAATGCGTCGTGCGGCGGCAGGCTGTCCAGCCAGCTTTTCCAGCGCGCCAGCGTTGCGCCCAGGCCTTGCAGTTCGGGCGCCAGCAGTTCTTCTTTCTGCAGCAGCTCGTACCAGGGCTTGCCGTGTTCGCGCTGCAGCAAGGCCAGTTGCACCAGGCCGTCATCGGACAGGCCGAACAGCGGCGAGCGCAGCGCGCGCGCCAGCGACAAGTCATGCTGCGGCGAGACCAGCACGTCGAGCAGCGCCACCAGGTCCAGCACCTCGCAGCAGTCAATGAGCTCGGTTTTTTCGCCGACCTGGGCGGGAATATGCAGGGCGCGCAGCTCTTCCTGCAGCGGCAGCAGGCCGGCGCGCTTGCGCGAAAGCACCATCACGTCCTGGGGCCGCAGCCCGCCGGCGATCTGCCCGGATATCCAGGCGGCGGCCTGGCGCGCTTCTCGCGTGCGCAGGGTTTCCTCGGGCAGTTCGCGCGGCGTGGTGAGGCTGTCACGCCAGCCGGCGGCCAGCGGCGAAGCCTCTTCCTCGTCCTTGTTGCGCGGAATCGGCGGCAAGCGGCCCACGGCGCCGGCCAGGCCCGAGGCCGTGGTGTGCTCGCGAAAGCCGTCATAGGCATCGGCCTCGCGCGCCGTCACCATGGCGGCGTTGACGGTGTCTATGACCGCCTCGGCATTGCGGCGCGTGTGGTCACAGCTGAGCAAATCGCCGCCCAAGCCGTGCACCACAAAAGCCTGCGCGGCGCGAAAGACCTGCGGCTCGGCGCGGCGGAAGCGGTAAATGCTTTGTTTGGGGTCGCCCACCAGGAAGACGCTGGGCGCCGTGCCCGCGCCCGAATAGCCGATCAGCCACGAATACAGGGCCTGCCACTGCAGCGGGTTGGTGTCCTGGAACTCGTCGATCATCAGGTGGCGTATGCGCGCATCCAGCCGCTCCTGCACCCAGCCCGAGAGCACCGGGTCGGCCAGCATCAGCAGCGCGGCGCGTTCAACGTCGTTCATGTCGACCCAGCCGCGTTCGCGCTTGAGGGCGGTGAACTGCGCGATCAACACGCGGCTCAGGCGCGCCATGCGCTGCTGGTGTTGCCAGGCGTCGTGCTGCTGGCGGGCCGCAACCACACGCAGCACCAGGTCCTGGGCGATGCGCACCTGCTCGATGCCGATGATTTTTTCGCCGAACTTGCGCGGTGTGCCTTTTTCGGTCAGCAGGGCCGCGATGGCCGCCGGGAAGTCGCCGGCCGTCAGCGCCTGCTCCAGCTCCACGCCCTTGGCCGAAAAAGTCGGCGCGCTGGCGCGGCCCAGCGCCATGGCGGCGTCCCTCAGGGTCTGCCGGTGAAAGCGGTTCGTGCTGAGCAGCTCTTCCGGCTCATCAAGTCCGCCGAATTCGGTGAATTGCGCCGCGAAGGGCTGGACCGAAGCGGCGATCACGCCTTTTTCATCGGCCAGCGTGAACTCGGTGCGCTTGTCGAGCGCAGCCTGCAAGGCCTTGTCGGCCTGGAAGCGGCCGTGGGTGAGCACCACGGCCTCGAAGTCGGCCTTGAGCGCGGCGTCGGCCGCGACCGCCGCGTAAAAGCGCCGCCAGACCAAAGCGCGCGCGGGCGCGTCGTCTTCGAGCAGCTCGTAATTGACGGGCAGCTCCAGCCGCTGCAGCACCGCGACCGGCGCGCTGCGCAGCAAGGCCGCGAACCAGCTGTGGAAGGTGCGTATCTGCACCGAGCGGCCGCTGGCCAGGATGGAACGGTACAGATTGGACAGCTGCTCGCGCAGCTGCTGCGCGGCCTGTCGGCCCCTGGCGCCGGCCAGGTCCAGCTGTACGCCGCGCATGTCGAGCTCGCGCTGCAAGGTGGCGTCGTCGGCATGGGCAAAGGCCTTGAGCCAGTCGTCCAGGCGCTCGCGCATCTCGCCGGCGGCTTTTTTGGTGAAAGTGATGGCCAGGATCTCATGCGGCAAGACCTGCCGGCCGGGCGCGGCGGTGGCGCCGTCCAGCAGGGCGCGAACGATGCGCGAGACCAGCATCCAGGTTTTGCCGGCGCCGGCGCAGGCCTCGACCGCAACGCTGCGGCGCGGGTCGCAGGCAATCGCATAAAAGGCCTCGGCCGAGACCGGCTCGCCATTGCATTCGTAGGCGGCGGTGTGGGCGACCAGGGTGTTGGCCGGCGGGGTCATGCGCCCTCCTCCCCGGCGGCGGCATCCTCGTCCAGACTCCAGAAGTCCTTGCGGCATAAACCACGCGCGGCACAGTAGTCGCAGGCCTTGCCTTCGCCCAGTGCCGGCAGGGCCGCACCGCGTGCGATGCGGGCCATGTCGGTCAGGATGCTGTCTATCAGTTCATCGCGCAGGCCGACGATCTCGGGCTGCTCATAGGTTTTGGTCGGCTCTTTTTCGCCGAGGTTGACATAGGCTGCGGCCAGGGTGTCGTCGCTCATGAGCGCGGCGTAAAAGGCCAGTTGCGTGTCTTCCTGGCCGCCCTTGATGCGGTCGGCCGTGGTGGCGCGCGGCTCGGTCTTGTAGTCGATCAGCAGCGCATGGCCGTCGGCCTGGCGATCTATGCGATCCAGCTTGCCGAGCAAGGTCAGTTCGCCCAGCGGCATTTCGCGCCAGACCTCGGCTTCGTCAAAAGTGGCGCCGCTAGCTTCGTGCCCGGCCAGCCATTCGAGGTAGCCTTCGCGCACGCCGGGCCAGGCGGCGGCAAAGGGCAGGAACTCGCTTTCAGTGAGTGCCAGTTCCTGGGCGGCCCGGTCGGCCGCCGCATCCATCATGGTGGCGCGGACGGCCGGGTCGTCGGTAGGCTGCGCTTTCAGTGCTTCATGGAAATGCCGCAGCAGGCCGTGAAGCCAGTTGCCGAAGTCGCGCTTGCCGAGTTCGCTTTCAAGCTCCTCGGGCTCCTGCAGCTTGAGCTGGCGCAGCGCAAAGAAGCGGTAGGGGCAACGGCGCAGGTCCTCATAGGCACTGGCCGACAGCCGCGTGAGGGGCAAGGCCTCGCCGCTCGGAAAGGGGTGCGGCGTGGGCTGGATGTCCACGGCGCGCAGGCTGCGCGGGTCGGCGGCGGCTTGGGTTTCCTGGGAGGCGTCGTCCTGCGTCAGCAGCAGTTCCTGCACAAAACCGCTAGGGATCAGGTGCTCACCCGATTCGCTGCTGCGCCACAGCACGTCGAGCCGCGGCGCCTGCAGGGCGTAATGCCAGGCCTGGCGGGCCGCGGCGGCCAGGGTCTCGCGCGAGGGCAGGCCCAGCAGCTCACGCTGGGCGGGCGTCCAGGGGCCGGCGGGCTCGGGCGAGACCGGCAGGCGGATCTCGTCGCAGCCGGGCAGCACCACGGCGCGCATGGGCCGGCCCAGCAGCTGCGGCAGCGGCAGGATCACGACCTGCTCGGCCGCCGGATGCGGCGGCGCGAACTTGCCGCCTTCGAGCGCCTGGTTGGCCCATTGGGTGAAATCATGCAGGCGCATGACCGGCGAGGCCTGGAATTCAATCTCGGCGCCCTCATGCAGGCGCAGCACCTCGAGCACGACCTGGCCGGCTTCGTCTTCGGCCAGCGTCTCCCACTGGCCGGCCGCCTGCAGCGCGGCGCGCAAATCGCGCAGCCACACGGCCAGCGAGCGGGCGCGGGCCAGGGGCGCGCGCAGCGCGTTGGCCTGCAGGGCCAGCGGCTGGGTGGCCATAAAGGCCGGCGGCACGATGTCTTCGGCGGCAAATTCGGGCAGGTCGCGCCAGGCGCGCACGCCGACGCGGCGCAGCTCGGTTTCGGCGGCGGTCACCAGCATGGGCTCAAAAGCGGGCGCGTTCTTGAGCCAGTCCAGCACGGCGTCGGTGGAGGCATCCCAGGGCAAGGCGCGCAGCAGGCTCATGAGACCGGCGGCCGCACGCGTGGTGGACAGCTTCCAGCCGGTTTCGTCGCGCATGGCGATGCCGCGCTCGGCCAGCATGGCGCCCACGCGGCGCGTGAGCTGGCGGTCCTGCGCGATCAGGGCGACCGGGCTGCGGCCCTGCGCCAGGTGGGCCAGCACGCAGGCGGCGGCGCGGCCGGCTTCGTCTTCGGCGTCCTGGGCGGCATGCAAGGCGGGCGGCGGGCCGGCCTCCAGGGGTATGCACAGGGGGATGGACAGGGACAGCTCACCGAAATGGGCCTTGAGCGCCTCGGTCAGCGGGTCGGCCTGGAAACCTTCAAGCACGGCGAACAGCAGGGGCCGGGCCTGGAACAGGCGATCCGTCGGGTAGGCCGAGGCCGCGGCCCAGGCCAGCGCGATGCGGCCCACGGCGGCTTCGAGCGCCAGCACCGGCGAATCCAGGCCCGCGCCCAGGGTCTGGGCCAGCCCTTCGCTCCAGGCGCGGCGCCGCGCCGGCATGACGGCGGCGGCCACGCCGGCCAGGCTCCAGGCGGCCTCGACCAGGCGGCCGGCCAGCGCATCCTGCTGGTTGCCGAGGCCGGCGCGCTCCAGAAGCGAGGCGGCGGTGAGCATGTCGACGGCCACGTCCATGCGCAAATCGTCGCCCGAGGGCGTGAACAGGCCCAGCGTGCCGCCCAGGCCGCCAGCCCAGTTCATGGTGGTTTCAAAACGCGGAACAAAAAAGGTGTCGCCGGCCTGCGCGGCCCAGGCCTGGCGCGCCTGCTGGATCAGCTGGGCATAGGGCAGCAGCACCACACATTCGGCCGGGTGCACGCCGCGCGCCCCGATGGCCGCGGCCAGCCCGGCCATGGCCTGGCGCCAGCACCGCGCATCAGGCGGGGCGGCGGTGGCGGCAAGGTCGGCGATGGAGGCTGGTGGCATGAATAGGGTTTGCGACGGGCGACAAGAGGAAACTTGGGACGGGCCGCGGGCGGATTGAGCGGGTGGCTATCAGGGTGATAGCCCCTGCCTGCCCGACCCGGCCACTTGCTTTCTGCCACAATGACTGCAACTTTAGCCCTACGTATCGTAACCATCCTAACCAAGACAAAGGAGCCGCCATGGCGAGCGAACTGATCAAACATACCACCGATGCCACCTTCGAAGCCGATGTGCTGCAATCCTCCAAACCCGTGCTGGTGGATTACTGGGCCGAATGGTGCGGTCCGTGCAAGATGATCGCTCCCATCCTGGATGAAGTGGCGACCGGCTACGACGGCAAGCTGCAGATCGCCAAGATGAACGTGGACGAAAACCGCGACATCCCCGCCAAGTTCGGCATACGCGGCATCCCCACGCTGATGCTGTTCAAGGACGGCCAGCTGGCCGCCACCAAGGTCGGCGCCATGAGCAAGGCCCAATTGACCGCCTTCATCGACCAGCAACTGGCCTGAAGCTTCGCGCCGGAAAAGGAAGCACGGCGCCCCGCCGCTTCCTGACCGGCGCCCCTCCCCCGGGCACCCGGCCCACACGCATGAGATTCCCCCCGTTTCCCGCCTGAATTTCCTGTCATAATGTGCCTTATTCACCGGTACGGCCCGCGCCGCCCGGTTCGAGTTGCCGGTTTGTAAGCCACCTTCTGCGGCTTCTTTTCAAACCTCCCCCGTTTTCCATCAATGAACTCCGCAAGGAGTAATTCCATGCACTTAAACGAACTCAAGGCACTGCACGTGTCTGAAGTCCTCAAGCAGGCCGAAGCCCTTGAGATCGAAAACGTCGGCCGCATGCGCAAGCAGGAGCTGATGTTCGCCATCATCAAAAAACGTGCAAAAACCGGCGAGACCATCGTGGCCGACGGCGTGCTGGAAGTGCTGCCCGACGGTTTCGGCTTCCTGCGCGCCCCTGATTCGAGCTACACCGCGTCCACCGACGACATCTACATCAGCCCCAGCCAGATCCGCCGTTTCAACCTGCACACCGGCGACATGATCGAAGGCGAAGTGCGCACCCCCAAGGACGGCGAACGCTACTTCGCGCTGAACAAGCTCGACAAGGTCAACGACGGCCTGCCCGAAGACAACAAACACAAGGTCATGTTCGAGAACTTGACCCCGCTGTTCCCGCGCGAGCAGTTTAAGCTCGAGCGCGACATCAAGGGCGAAGAAAACCTGACCAGCCGCATCATCGACATCGTCTCGCCCATCGGCAAAGGCCAGCGCGCGCTGCTGGTGGCGCCGCCCAAGTCCGGCAAGACCGTGATGATGCAGAACATCGCCCACGCGATCACCGCCAACTACCCCGAAGTGGTCATGATGGTGCTGCTGGTGGACGAACGCCCCGAGGAAGTGACCGAAATGCAGCGCAGCGTGCGCGGCGAGGTGATTTCTTCGACCTTCGACGAACCGGCCGCGCGCCACGTGCATGTGGCCGAAATGGTGATCGAACGCGCCAAGCGCCTGGTCGAGCTCGGCAAGGACGTGGTCATCCTGCTGGACTCCATCACCCGCCTGGCCCGCGCCTACAACAACGTGCTGCCCTCCTCCGGCAAGGTGCTGACCGGCGGCGTGGACGCCAACGCGCTGCAGCGCCCCAAGCGCTTTTTCGGCGCGGCCCGCAATATTGAAGAAGGCGGCAGCCTGACCATCATCGGCACGGCCCTGGTCGACACCGGCAGCCGCATGGACGAGGTGATCTTTGAGGAATTCAAGGGCACCGGCAACTGCGAAATCCACCTGGACCGCCGCCTTTACGAAAAGCGCGTGTTCCCGGCTATCCATCTCAACCGCAGCGGCACCCGCAAGGAAGAACTGCTGCTTGCACCCGAAATCCTCCAAAAATCGCGGATTTTGCGTCAATTCATGTACAACATGGATGAAATCGAGTCCATGGAGCTCATGCTCAAGAACATGAAGGCCACCAAGAACAACCACGAGTTCTTCGACATGATGAGGCGAGGCGGCTAGCCGCCTCGCCAAATATGGCCCCCACGGTCGCTCACTGCGTGTAGCTCCCTGCCCCCCGAGGGGGCCACTGCGCCTGCGGCCCGGCAAAGCCGGTTCCGCGGCCCCGGCTGATTGAAATCGTAGCCCTCTGGGAAAATCTGCCATTTTTGAGCCGAAAATGGCGTTAAGTGCTTGATTTCATGCCATAATCTATGGCTTAGCGGAAAGTGCCCAGGACTGGCTTGTGTGGCTCCCGCATCGAACAAGGAAAGATCATGAAAGAAGGCATTCACCCCAACTACCGCGAAGTTTGTTTCCTGGACCTGTCCAACAACTTCAAGTTCGTCACCCGCTCCTGCGTGAACACCAAAGAAATGGTGACCATGGAAGACGGCCGCGAACTGCCCCTGTACAAGCTCGATACGTCCAGCGAATCGCACCCCTTCTACACCGGCACGCAAAAATCCGTGGACAACATGGGCGGCCGCGTCGAGAAATTCCGCAACCGTTTCGGCAAAACCACCGCCGCCGCCAAAGAGGCCGCGCCCGAAGCTGCGAAGTAAGCTGCGAATCCTTTCGCCAGCCTGCAAAAAGCAGCCTGAATTTCAGGCTGCTTTTTTTTCGGCAAAATTTGCCGGCAGCCGCAAAACCTCGCGGCCCGGTTTGACGCAAAATCACCGGTGGCCCGGGATGGCGGCCCGGCAGCCTTGCCGGCCCTTCCCCGCACTTTCCCGACTCCAACCGTTTTGAACAAACCTTCACCCGCCATCATTGCCCAGTCCGCCGTGCGCCGCCTGCCGCGGCTTGCGCTGCTGCTGTTCTGCGCGGCCTATGTGCTGCCGGGCTTTCTGGGGCGTGGGCCCTGGAAGAACGAGGACATCGCGGCCTTCGGCGTGATGCGCGAACTGGCTTCCACGGTGGCCAACTGGCTACAGCCGCAGCTGCTGGGCCGGGCTACCGAATTTGACGCGCTGGCGCCCTACTGGCTGGGCGCGGTCGCGATCAAATGGCTGCCCTTCCTGGACCCGGCCCTGGCGGTGCGGGTCCCGTTTGTGGGCCTGCTGGTGCTGACCCTGCTGGCCACCTGGTATGCCGTCTACTACCTGGCGCGCAGCCCGCTGGCCCAGCCGGTCGCCTTCGCCTTTGGCGGAGAGGCCAGCCCGGTGGACTACGCCCGGGCGATCGCCGACGCCGGCCTGCTGGCACTGATCGCCAGCCTGGGCCTGGCGCAGCTCTCCCACGAAACCACGCCGGCGCTGGCGCAACTGGGCTTTACCGCGCTGGCGTTTTACGCCATGGCGGCCAGCCCTTACCGCCGCGCCACCAAAATCCTGGGGCCGGCCTTCGGCCTGCTGGTCGGCCTGGCGGGGCTCACCCTGAGCGGCGCGCCCACGCTGGCGCTGCTGCTGGGCGTGGGCGGCGCGCTGGTGGAATGGACCCATATGCACTGGGGCACGGACCGGACCGACCCCGCGGCCAGGCAGCAGTCCTGGCACTGGGTGCTGCTGATCACCGGCATCACGCTGGGGGTCGCGCTGCTGGCCTACAGCCTGGACCTCTGGCGCTGGCGCATCCACCTGCCCGGCAGCGACGACACTTCCGCCTGGAAGGACTGGCGCAGCCTGGGGCGTTTGCTGCTGTGGTTCACCTGGCCGGCCTGGCCGCTGGCGATGTGGACGCTTTACCGCTGGCGCCGCCAGCTGGCCAGCCGCCACGTCGCCCTGCCGCTATGGTTTGCCGCCATGGCCGTGGCTGCCACGCTGACCACCACGGCCTCGGACCGCAGCCTGCTGCTGAGCCTGCCGCCGCTGGCCGCGCTGGCCGCCTTCGCGCTGCCCACGCTCAAGCGCAGCGTGGCCTCGCTGATCGACTGGTTCACGCTGCTGTTTTTCACCGGCTGCGGCATCATCATCTGGGTGGTCTGGATCGCCATGCAGACCGGCGTGCCGCGCCAGCCCGCCGCCAACGTGGCCAAGCTCGCGCCCGGCTTCGAGCCCAGCTTCTCCTGGCTGGCCTTTGTGTTTGCGCTGGCCGCCACCCTGGCCTGGGCCTGGCTCGTCAAATGGCGGGCCGGCGCGCAGCGCGCGGCCGTCTGGAAATCGCTGGTACTGCCGGCCGGCGGCGCCACCTTGTGCTGGCTGCTGCTGATGACGCTGTGGCTGCCGCTGCTCGACTATGCACGCAGCTTCGCGCCCATGTCGCGGCAGATCGCCAGCCTGGTGGACAAAAACGCCTGCGTCGAGATCTACGGCATAGGCAGCGCCCAGGCCGCCGCCCTGCAATACCACGGCCGGCTTGAGCTGCGCCAGGCCGGCGCGCAGGCCAGCTGCCCCTACCTGATCGTCGACGTCGAAGCCCAGCCCACGCTCAGCAGCAGGGTCAACCTGCCCGACTGGGCTTTCCAGGCCACGGTGCGCCGTCCCACGGACAAGACCGAGAACGTGCTGCTCTACAAGCGGGTCAGCCAGGACGGCCCGGCCAAAGCACCCACCCCGTCCCGCCGCGCCAACGGCAAAGCCAAGCCTTGAGCGAGCTCAAGGTCATCAGCCGGCACGCGGGCACGGTGCTGGTCGGGCAGCTGGCCGTCATGGCCTTCGGCGTGGCCGACACCGTGATCGCGGGCCGCTACAGCGACGAGGCGCTGGCCGCGCTGTCGGTCGGCTCGGCCCTTTATGTCAGCGTGTATGTGGGGCTGATCGGCATCGTGCAGGCGCTGCTGCCCATCTGGTCCGAAATGCTGGGCGCGCGGCGCCATGAGGCGGTGGGCGCCTCGCTGCGGCAAAGCATGTACCTGTGCGGCTTCATCGTGGCAGCGGGCATGGCCGCGATGCTGTTTCCCGGCCCGCTGCTGCGCTGGGCCCAGGTGCCCGAGCTGATGCGGGACGAGGTCCAGCATTACCTCGCGGTGCTGGCTTTTGCCTTCGCGCCCTCGCTGCTGTTTCGCATCTACAGCACCTTCAACCAGTCGCTGGGCAGGCCGCTGCTGGTCACCTGGCTGCAGGTTGGCGCCCTGCTGGTGAAGATTCCGCTATCCATCTGGCTGGTGGCCGGCGGCGCCGGCGTAGAGCCCATGGGCGCCGTGGGCTGCGCCTGGGCCACGCTGGCCGTGAACTACCTGCTGCTGGCGCTGGCCCTGCTGATGCTGCGCACCCGGCCCATGTACCTTCCCTACCGCATCTGGGAACGCATGGAGCGGCCCGACTGGTCGCAGATCGGCAACTTCGCGCGCCTGGGCATCCCGGGCGGGCTGGCCTACCTGGTGGAAGTGACCTCGTTCACGCTGATGGCGCTCTTCATTGCCCGGCTCGGCACGGTCGCCTCGGCCAGCCACCAGATCGCCTCCAGCGTGGCGGCGGTGCTCTACATGATGCCGCTGTCGATGGCGATTGCCTGCAGCGCGCGCGTGTCCTTCTGGATGGGCGCCGGCCGGCCGGACTACGCCAGGCGCGTGGTGCTGCTGGGGCTCAAGCTGACCGGGCTGGCCGCGCTCACGCTGGGGGGGCTTGTGGCCATGGCCGGGCCTCTGCTGGCGCGCTGGTATTCGGGCAGTCCGGAAATCATCGCGCTGGCCTCCTCGCTGCTGGTGTGGGTGGCCTTCTACCATGTGGCCGACGCGACCCAGGCCCTGACCGCGTTTTTGCTGCGCTGCTACCGCATCACCATCATGCCGCTGGCGCTGTACGGCGTGCTGCTGTGGGGGCTGGGTTTGCTGGGCGGCTACCGCCTGGCCTACGGGGGCATCGCCGGCCATGCGGCCACCCAATCGGCCGCCAGCTTCTGGGCCGCCAGCACGGTGGCCATCGCGCTGGTGGCGGCCTGCTTCCTGGGTTTGCTGTGGCACGCCGTCAGGCGCAGCCTGCGGGTGGCTCAGGCAGCCTGAGCCAGCTGCACCCGGCGCACGCGCGCGGCCGGAAAGACGATGGAAAAGCAGGAACCCTGCCCCGGCTCGCTCTCGATGTGCAGTTCGGCCCCATGGCGCTGCGCCACATGCTTGACGATGGCCAGTCCCAGGCCGGTGCCACCGGTCTCGCGTGAGCGGCTGCGGTCTATGCGGTAAAAGCGCTCGGTCAGCCGCGGCAGGTGTTCGGGCGCGATGCCGGGGCCGGTGTCCTTGACCTTGAACTCGCCGCGGCCGTCTTCCAGCAGCGTCCAGCTCACGCGCACCAGGCCGCCTTCGGGCGTGTAGCGCACCGCGTTGGTCACGAGGTTGGACATGGCGCTGTACAGCTCGGTCTGCACGCCGGCGATTTCCGAGACCGGGCCGGGCTCGAACTCCAGGCGGTGCCCCTGCGGACCGATCACCGCCGACAGGGCCCTGGCCTCCTGCTCGCACTGGGCCAGCAGCGCGCCCAGCGTCATCCAGTCGTTGGCGCCCGGGAAGGGGCTGCCTTCCAGGCGCGACAGGGTCAGCAAATCGCTGACCAGGGTCTGCATGCGCTGCGATTGCTGCGACATCAGGGCCAGGTAACGGGCCCGCTCGGGCTCCTTGAGCGGCAGGGTCTGCAGGGTCTCGATAAAGCCCGACAGCACCGTCAGCGGCGTGCGGATCTCATGCGACACATTGGCCACGAAGTCACGGCGCATGGCTTCGGCCAGTTCCACGGCCGTGATGTCGCGCGACAGCAGCAGCTTGCGGTCCTTGCCGTAGGAATGCACATGGACCGACAGCTTCACCGGGCGCGCCGGCGTGCTGGCGCTGCCCGGGATGACCACGTCGTGCGTGAAGTTGCCGGTCGCCATATAGGCCTTGAAGGCCGGGTCGCGCACCAGGTTGGCGATGTGCTGCAGCACGTCGCGCTGGGCGTCGAAGCCGAAATGCTGGCTGGCCATCTGGTTGCACCATTCGATGCGGCCCTGCGCGTCCAGCAGCACCACGCCGCTGGGCGAGGCCTGCATGGCCGCCAGGAACTCATCGAGGCGGGCCTGGCTTTCCTGGTATTGCTGGTCGCGGTTCTTGAGCAACCGGCGGGTCCGGTCAGCGACCTCGCCCCAGACGCCGGGCAGGCTGGGCGCGCTGCCGGCCATCACGGCGGGCGTGTCGTTGTTCTGCTCGGCGCGCAGCCAGCGCAGCAGCCGGTTGATGAAGAAGCTGTCGATCACCAGCCAGACCATGGCCGCCACCGCCAGCCCTATGCCCAGGCCGAAACTCAGGCCGTTGACGGTGCGCGCCCAAAAGCCCAAGCCGCCGCCGGCAAGCATGCAGGCGGCGAAAACAATCCACCTATTGATCATGCGCTGGATTGTGCAGCAGCCACCGGGCTGTTGGCGGCCATTGCGGTCAGCCGGTAGCCGGCGCCGCGCACGGTTTCCACCATGGTGCCCGCCGAGCCCAGGGCTTCGCGCAGGCGCTTGACGTGGACGTCGACGGTGCGCTCTTCGATAAAGACGTGGTCGCCCCAGACCTTGTCGAGCAGGGAGCTGCGGCTGTGCACGCGCTCGGCATGCTTCATCAGGTAGTGCAGCAGCTTGAACTCGGTCGGGCCCAGCTTGAGCTCCTGGCCCAGGTAGGCAATGCGGTGCGTCGCGGCGTCCAGCACCAGCCCGCCCACGGTCACGCTGTCGTTCACCGACTCGGGCGCGCGGCGGCGCAGCACGGCGCGTATGCGCGCCAGCAGCTCCTGGGTGGAAAAAGGCTTGGTGATGTAGTCGTCGGCACCGGCGTCCAGCCCGGCAACCTTGTCGGGTTCGTCGCCGCGCGCCGTCAGCATCAGGATGGGAATGCTTTTGGTGCGCGCCTGCTTGCGCCAGTGGCGCGCCAGGGCCAGGCCGCTCTGCCCCGGCAGCATCCAGTCCAGCAGGATGGCGTCGGGCAGCACGGCGTCGAGTTCGCGCTGGGCCGACACGCTGTCTTCCGCCACCACGGGGTCAAAGCCGCCATGCCGCAGGTTGACCGCAATCAACTCGGCGATGGCCGGCTCGTCTTCAACAATCAGAATGCGTGGCAGGTGTTTCATTCCGTCTTTACTTTACTGCAGACTCGATCTGTTCCATCGGCGTGTGCCGCACGTCGGCGCCCTTGACGATGTAGATGATGAACTCGGCGATGTTCTTGGCGTGGTCGCCCACGCGCTCTATGGCTTTGGCCACAAACAGCAGGTCCAGGCTGGGCGAAATCGTGCGCGGGTCTTCCATCATGTAAGTGATGAGCTTGCGCACAAAACCGTCGAACTCCTGGTCGATCTGGTCGTCTTCCTTGAGGATGGAGACCGCCACCGTGGTGTCCAGCCGGGCAAAAGCGTCCAGCGCCTTGCGCAGCAGGCCGGAAGCAAGCTCCGCGGCAATGCGCAGGTCGGACGAAGGCAGGGCCCGGGCCGATCCGCTCTCGATGATGGACTTGACCATGCGCGCGATCTTCTCGGCTTCGTCGCCGGCGCGCTCCAGGTTGGCCGTGGTCTTGGAAATGGCGATCAGCAGGCGCAGGTCGCGGGCCGTGGGCTGGCGCCGCGCGATGATGGACGACAGCTCGCGGTCGATGTCGATTTCCATCGCGTTGACGCGCGCTTCGGTTTCGATGACCTGGTTGGCGCTTTCGGCGCTGAACTGGGACAAGGCGTAAATTGCCAGGCGAATCTGCGATTCGACCAGGCCGCCGAGCTCCATGACGCGCGAGGAGACGCCGTTGAGTTCGCTGTCAAACTGGGTTGAAAGGTGTTTATCAGGCATGTTTTTCCCTTTGGTTTATTCGCCGCTGCGATCAGTACTGCGGCGCATGAGGCACTCAGTGCCAAGCCAGCGGGCGTCGCGGAACCGGCTTTGCCGGGCCGCAGGCGCCGTCCCCTTGAGGGGGATTCCGGCTACACGCAGTGAGCCGAGGCAGGGGGCTGGGTGGTTCATCCGAAACGGCCGGTGATGTAGTCTTCGGTTTCTTTACGTTTCGGTTTGAAGAACAGGTCTTCAGTCGCGCCGAACTCGACGAGGTCGCCCAGGTACATATAGGCCGTGTAATCGCTGCAGCGGGCGGCCTGCTGCATGTTGTGCGTCACGATGACCACCGTGTATTCGTTCTTCAGCTCCGCGATCAGCTCTTCCACCTTGGCGGTGGAGATCGGGTCCAGTGCCGAGCAGGGTTCGTCCAGCAGCAGCACTTCGGGCTTGATGGCGATGCCGCGGGCGATGCACAGGCGCTGCTGCTGGCCGCCCGAGAGGCTGGAGCCGCTCTGGTTGAGCTTGTCCTTGACTTCGGTCCAGAGTGCGGCCTTGCGCAGGGCCCATTCGACGCGCTCGTCCATGTCGGAGGCGTTCAGGCTTTCGAACAGCTTCACGCCGAAGGCGATGTTGTCGTAGATCGACATCGGGAAAGGCGTCGGCTTCTGGAACACCATGCCGACCTTGGAGCGGATCAGCGCCACGTCTTTTTTGGACGTCAGCAGGTTCTCGCCGTCGAACATGATCTCGCCTTCGGCGCGCTGCTCGGGGTAAAGCTCATACATGCGGTTGAAAATGCGCAGCAGCGTGGACTTGCCGCAGCCCGAGGGGCCGATAAAAGCTGTGACCTTTTTTTCCGGAATTTCCAGGTTGATGCCCTTGAGGGCGTGGAACTTGCCGTAGTAGAAGTCGAGGTTCTTGACCGAAATTTTCGATTGCTCGCGTTGTGCGGTGATGGTGTCCATCTTTGACCTTGTTGTGTTGTGTGGCTGTCAGTTTTTGGCGCGTGTCAGCACACGCGCCAGGATGTTCAGGCCAAGCACGGCCATGGTGATCAGGAACACGCCTGCCCACGCCAGTTGCTGCCAGTTCTCATAAGGGCTCAGCGCGAACTTGAAGATCGTCACCGGCAGGCTGGCCATGGGCTGGTTCAGGTCCGAGGTCCAGAACTGGTTGTTCAGCGCGGTAAACAGCAGGGGCGCCGTTTCGCCGGCAATCCGCGCCACGGCCAGCAGCACACCCGTCGTCACACCGGCGCGCGCGGCGCGCAGCGTGATGCTGGTGATGACCTTCCACTTGGGCGCGCCCAGGGCGTAGGCGGCTTCGCGCAGGCCCGGCGGCACCAGCTGCAGCATGTTTTCCGTGGTGCGTATGACCACCGGAATCACGATCAGCGCCAGCGCCAGGACACCGGCCCAGCCCGAGTAGGACTTGAACTGCGACACGACGACGGTGTAGACGAACAGGCCGATCACGATGGACGGCGCGGACAGCAGGATGTCGTTGACGAAGCGCGTCACCGAGGCCAGCATGCCCTTGGTGTTGTACTCGGCCAGGTAAATGCCCGCCATGATGCCGATGGGCGTGCCCACAAAGGTGGCCAGCAGCACCATCAGGAAGGAGCCGTAGATCGCGTTGGCGATGCCGCCAGCTTCATTGGGCGCCGGCGTCATCTGGGTCAGAGTGGCCAGCGAAAGGCCGCCCACGCCCAGGCGTATGGTTTCCCAGAGGATCCAGGCCAGCCAGAACAGGCCGAAGGACATGGCCGCCAGTGAGAGCACCAGCGCGATCCGGTTGATCCGTTTGCGGCGCGCGAACTTGGCCAGGCGTGCGTCTTGCATCATGGCGCTCATGTTTTCACCCCTTCACTCTTTCTCAGTTGGGCCAGCAGCAGCTTGGACAGCGACAGCACGACGAAGGTGATGAAGAACAGCACCAGGCCCAGGTAGATCAGCGCCGCCTGGTGCAGGCCCTCGCCCGCTTCGGCGAACTCGTTGGCCAGTGCCGAGGTGATGCTGTTGGCCGCCTGGAACAGGCTCAGCGAGTCGAGCTGGTTGAAGTTGCCGATGACGAAGGTGACCGCCATGGTCTCGCCCAGCGCCCGCCCCAGTCCCAGCATGATGCCGCCGACCACGCCGGCCTTGGTGTAAGGCAGCACGACCTTGGAGACGACCTCCCAGGTGGTAGAGCCCAGGCCGTAGGCAGATTCTTTCAGCAGCACCGGCGTGACCTCGAACACGTCCCGCATCACCGAGGCAATAAAGGGAATGATCATGATGGCCAGGATGATGCCGGCCGACAAAATGCCTATGCCCACGGGCGGGCCGGACACCAGCGCGCCCAGGTAGGGCACGCCGGTCAACAGGCTTTGCAGCGGCTGCTGCACGTAGGTGGCCAGGATGGGGCCGAACACCAGCAGGCCCCACATGCCGTAAACAATGGAGGGCACGGCGGCGAGCAGCTCGATGGCGGTGCCCAGCGGCCTTTTGAGCCATGCGGGCGACAGCTCGGTCAGGAACAGCGCAATGCCGAAGCTCACCGGCACCGCGATGACCAGGGCGATCAGCGAGGTGGCGATGGTGCCGTAAATCATGACCAGGCCGCCGTACTCGCCCTTGACGGGATCCCAGACGCTGCTGGCCAGGAAGCCGAGGCCGTATTTGCTGATGGCGGGCCAGGCCCCTATCACCAGGGAGACCAGGATGCCGGCCAGCAAGGCCAGCGTCAGCCAGGCCGCGCCCTGCGCAGCCCAGCCGAAAAGCCGGTCCGCCAGGGGACTTCTGCGCACGGCATTGCCGGGGGGAGGATTGGTCATGTCGCGTCCGGTCGCTTTGGCCGGGAGGTCAAAAGCGGCCCGGCTAGCCGGAAGTGTAGAGGACACGTGAGAAACCCCTATGGTTTGTAAAGACTGCGGAAAACAGCAGGCTGCGGTTCAGCTTGTGCTTACTTGTAGGCAACCGTCTTGCCGGACGCGTCCTTGATGTCGCCCCAGGCTTTTTCGATGATGGTCTTCACGGCGGCGGGCATGGGCACATAGTCCAGGTCGTCGGCGGTCTTGTCGCCGTTTTTGTAGGCCCACTCAAAGAATTTGAGCGAAGCGGCGGCCTGGGCGGGCTTGTCCTGGACTTTTTGCATCAGGATGAAGGTCGCGCCGGTGATGGGCCAGGAATCCTTTCCGGGCTGCTCGGTCAGGATCTGGTAGAAGCTCTTGGACCATTCGGCACCGGCCGCGGCGGCCTTGAAAGCGCCGTCTTCAGGCGAGACAAAGTTGCCGGCCGCGTTCTTCAACTGGGCATAGGTCATCTTGTTCTGCTTGACGTAGGCGTATTCCACATAGCCGATCGAGTTGGGCAGGCGGCCGACGAATGCCGCCACGCCTTCATTGCCCTTGCCGCCCGCGCCCACGGGCCAGTTGACGGCCGTGCCCTCGCCCACTTTGGACTTCCACTCGGCGTTGACCTTGCTCAGGTAGTTGGTGAAGATGAAGCTGGTGCCGGAGCCGTCGGCGCGGCGCACCGGTGCGATGGCCGCGTCAGGCAGGGCCAGCGTGGGGTTCAGCGCCTTGATGGCGGGGTCGGTCCACTTGGTGATCTTGCCCAGGTAGATATCGCCCAGAACCTGGCCGCTCAGCTTGAGCTGGCCGGGCGCGATGCCCTTGATGTTGACCACGGGAATCACGCCGCCGATCACGGTGGGGAATTGCATCAGGCCTTTTTTCGCCAGTTCCTCGTCTTTCAGGGGGGCGTCGGAGGCGCCGAAATCGACGGTCTTGGCTTCAATCTGGCGCAGGCCGGCGCCGGAACCGACGGACTGGTAGTTGATCTTGACGCTGGTGGCCTTGTTGTAATCAGCAGCCCACTTGGAATACAGGGGGGCGGGGAAGCTGGCGCCGGCGCCGGTGACGTCCTGGGCGCTGGCCAGAGTGGCGAAAGAGGCGAAGGCAAGGCCCATCGCGGCTGTCAGGGAAGCTTTGAAAGTCAGATTCATCAGAACACCTCTGGGTTGGAAATAGTCGGAATTGGTTCGAATCGGTCGAAATCAGCTGGGTTTGCCAGGGAAGATGCGTCGACTGTAGGAAGCTTGTGTGACAAGGCTGTGACAAATATGACAGCGGTCCGGGAGCCTCCCGCCCCTCTGGGCGTCACAAAAGCTTCAAATTTCCGTCACGAATCTGTCACTGGGCGCTCCTACGCTTGGCCCTGTCTTAATCAGGAGAAATTCCCATGTTGAACCGCCGTTTTCTGGTCCTCACCACCGCTGTTGCCGCAGTTGCCGCCCTCGCCGGCTGCGCCACGTCCTCTACCCCGGTGTCCGTGGCCGACACCATTGCCGCCCAATCCCAGCTGAGCACGCTGAACGGCCTGGTGGCCAAGGCCGGACTGACCGACACACTCAAGGGCACCGGCCCCTATACCGTGTTCGCTCCGACCAACGAAGCTTTCGCCAAAGTGCCCGCCAAGACCATGGACGAGCTCGCCAAAGATCCGGCCAAACTCAAGGCCGTGCTGAGCTACCACCTGATCCCCGGCAAACTCATGGCCGCCGACGTGAAGAACGGCAACAGCAAAACCGTCAACGGTGCCAACGTGGCGCTTTCCAAAGCCGGCGAATTCGTCACCATCGAGGACGCCATGGTCCAAACCGCCGACATCTCCGCCACCAACGGCGTGGTGCATGTCGTGGACGCCGTCCTGATCCCGCCAGCCCGCTGATCCCGCGCAAGGCCGCGCGCCTTGCTTTGCCATGCCACACACCAGGCCCCTGCCTTTCCCCGGAAAGCAGGGGCCTTCACAATTTCGCCGCATCTCATCTGACAACTGAGGACGGACACAGCATCAGGAACTCTCCATGCCCCTGCCCAAACCCCTCCCCCTTTCCCCTCTTCTCCCCCGGCTGCCCCGACGCCGGCTGTTGCAGCATGCCGGCCTGCTGGCGGCCGGCATTGCCGCACCCGCATGGGCGCAACCCGGAAAATCCGCATCGCGCAGCCTTATCGTCGCGCAGGTGGTGGATTTTTCGCAGGCGCAGCAGGACGTCTCCAAGGATTTCCTGATCGGCTCGCGCGCCGCCTGGCAGGACATCAATGCCAAAGGCGGCATTCGCGGGCGCCGCATCGAGCACCAGACGCTGGAAACCGACGGCACGCCGGCCGGGCTCAAGGCGGCTCTGGATACGGTCAGGGACAACCCCGCCTGCGTGGCCCTTTCCGGCAGCGTCGGCGACCTTGTGGCCAGCCAGGTTGTGGAGATGTCCCATAGAGGCGGGCTGGCCATGGCGCATGTGGCGCCCTGGCTGCAGAACTCCAGCCTCGAGATCGACGACAAGACCTTCCCGATTTTTGCGGCGCGCCAGGAACAGATCGCCTACGCGCTCAAAACCCTTTCCACCATGGGCCTGAAAGAACTAGGCGCGGTTTACGCCACGGCGCAGGACTACAGCGCCTACCGCGCCGACGTCGAACGCATCACCGCGTCCCTGACGCTCAAGTTGCAGTCCTTCAAAGGCGCGGACGACCTGCGCGCGCTGGGCCAGAAGCTGACGCCGCGCACGCCCGCCGTGCTGCTGTTCGTGGGCGGAACGCCCGAACTGGCCGAATTCACCCAGGGCCTGGAAAAGCAGTCCCGCCAGCGCTACATCGTGGCCCTGGCGGACGTCAACCTGACGACCATGCTGCAGATGGGCGCGGCGCGCAACACCCCCGTGATCGCCACCCAGCCCGTGCCCCTGGTCAACGCCAGCCTGCCGATTGTCAGGAGCTACCGCGAAACCCTGGCGCGCCTGTTTGACGAGCCGCCCGCGGCCCTGAGCCTCGCCGGATTTATCGCCGCGCGCTACACCTATGAGGTGCTGAGCGAGGTGGACGGCCCCCTGAACCGCCAGAATGTGCTGGCCGCCTTCCAGCGCCGCGGCGCCATGAACATGGGCGGCTTCAGCGTGAGCTTCAACCCCCAGCGCCGCAGCAGCACCTACGTCACCCAGAGCATGATGACGGTCGACGGCCGGCTCATCGGTTAGGCCGAAATGCTCATGCGGGTTCCACGCGATAGCTATGCACAGCCCTTAAACTCAGGCATGCAAAATGGAACGCTGCTCGCGGCTGTGGACCTGGGGTCCAACAGCTTTCGCCTCGAAATCGGCCGCTTTGACCACGGCCGCATACACCGCACCGAATACCTCAAGGAAACCGTCCGCCAGGGCAACGGGCTGGACGCCGACCGCAACCTGACACCGGAAGCCATGCAGCGCGGCTGGGACTGCCTGGCGCGTTTCGGCGAACGGCTGGCGGGCTTCAAGAAGCACCAGGTCCGCGCGGTCGCCACCCAGACCCTGCGCGAGGCGCGCAACCGGGAGGAATTCCTGGCGCGCGCCCACAAGATCCTCGGCTTTCCCATCGACGTCATCCCCGGCCGCGAAGAAGCCCGCCTGATTTACCAGGGCGTGGCGCATTTGCTGCCGCAATCCAACGAGCGCCGGCTGGTGGTCGACATAGGCGGGCGCTCCACCGAAATGATCCTCGGCAGGGGCCTGGATGCGCGCACCATGGAGTCCTACCGCGTCGGCAGCGTGGCCTGGTCCATGAAATATTTCCCCGAGGGGCAGTTCACCGCACGCGCCTTCACGAGCGCCGAAGTGGCCGCCAAGGCGGTGCTCGATGAGGCGGTCAACGCCTACCGCGCCGACACCTGGGACACGGCCTACGGCTCCTCGGGCACCATAGGCGCCGTCAGCGACGTGCTCACCGCCGCGGGCTGGCCCGCGGGCCAGGTCACGCGCGAGGGCCTCGATTGGCTGCTGGACCGCCTGCTCAAGGCGCAAAGCGCCGACCGCCTGAAACTCGACGGCATGAAGGACGACAGGCGCGCCGTCATAGGCGGCGGCGTCAGCGTGCTGCGCGCGGTGTTCGAGCTGCTGGGCATTTCGCACATGGAGGCCGCCCAGGGCGCCCTGCGCCACGGCGTGCTGTACGACCTGCTGGACCGCGAACACGACCTGACGGACCTGCGCTCCACCACGGTGCAGCGCCTGGCCAATAAATTCAGCGCCGACCCGGTGCAGGCCCAGCGCGTGAGCAAGGTGGCGCGCCACCTGTTCGCGATGGCCGGCGCTGGCCTGCCCGCCGCCGATTCCGCGCGCTTCCAGCGCAAGCTCGAATGGGCCGCGCAGCTGCATGAAATCGGCAGCCAGATCTCGCACAGCGACTACCACAAGCACGGCGCCTACATCCTGGACAACGCCGACGCGCCGGGTTTTGCCCTGCCCGAGCTGCACCGCATCAGCCTGCTGGTGCTGGGCCACCGCGGCAAGCTGCGCAAGCTCGAGGTCGACTTCGAGGACCGGGTGTTCATCCAGCAGCTGCTGTGCCTGCGCCTGGCCGTCATCCTGTGCCACGCGCGCCGCGACCCTGACCTCAAAGGCCTGCAGCTCGAATGCGGCGACCAGCCCGGCCGGATTTTTGTGCTGAACTGCCGTGCCGGCTGGGCGCAGGCCTTTCCGCAATCAGCCCACCTGCTGCAGGAAGAAGTGCTGGCCTGGCAAAAAACGCCGTGGACCCTCGTGGTCCCAAATTCCTGATCCATCCCTTGCCGCTCCGCCCTTCAAGCGCATGAGCGCCGCAGGGCACGGCTTGACCGCTTTTAAATAAACCGTATAAACTGTATATACGGTTTATTCGACCGCACCCAAAAAGGATCAATCCATGGCTACCAGCAAAAAAGCAACTGCGAAACCCGCCACCCCGGCAAAGCCCAAGGCGCCCGTGAAACCCGCCGCCAAGCCCGCCTCGAAAAAAGCGTCCACCGCCAAGGCCCCTGCCGGCAAGGGCACGGTCAAAAAAGCCATCGTGAAAAAGGCCGCCCCCAAGAAGCCTGCCGCCAAGCCCCAGGCAAGCGCCAAGCCGGTCAAGGCCGCCAAGCCCGAGAAAACCAAAAAGCCAAAATTGGTGCGCGACAGCTTCACGATTCCCAAGACCGAATACGTGGTGCTCGACGACCTCAAGCAGCGCGCCGCCAGGCTGACCCGCCCGGCCAAGAAAAGCGAATTGCTGCGCGCCGGCATCAAGCTGCTGGCCGGCCTCTCTGATGCCGCTTTCCTGACGGCGCTGGAGCAGGTTCCCGCGATCAAGACCGGACGACCTACGCTCGGCAGCTAAAACTGCACAGAGGCAAGCTCCGGCACTCGCAAGAGTGCCGGACTACCCAGCCAATCTATCAGTCAGATCCTTGCCCTTGAGGGGGAGCCCACCCAGAAAGAGTCAGGCCTCAGCTCATCTTCAAGCATGGATGCTCAGCAACTTCATCAATGGTTCGCTCTTCAATCTTGCGCGACTTGCCCATGCCGAGCTTTGTTCCGGTCGAATTCACAACACAATCGACTTTCCACGTGTTGTCCTCGAGCCGCATCAGGTAGCCAAAGAAGTCGACCATTTCTTCACCGTTGGACTTCCAGCGCTTTTGATAGAAGAGCCGCCCGACGCTTGCTCGTCCTTCAGCCCTCACAAAATCAAAGCCATCCAGGCTCGTTGAGTACTTTGATACCCGCTGCAGCGCGGCGCCAGCCTCGCTCTCGGGAGTCCCGGTTTTGCGCAGGTTCCCAAGGGTCTCGTCCAGAGCGGCCTTTGACCTGAATTTTCTATAGGACGTGAGGCTTCCCGCCCGTTCCGCTTCGAGCATGCCTTTGTAGGCGGCCTCGGCTTGAACCACGAACTGGTTTGACTTTTGAGTCGTATTTGCCGCAGCCGCGGGCTGGCCAGACGCATTGCCCAGTGCACAACCAAGGACTGCAAACGTCAGAACCTGTCGAATATCGTTTTTCATGTCACTCCATTGAGGCTTAAGGTTAAAGCATGGCGACTGGGAATCTGGTTTACGCCTGCGCTGCTGACGGCCAGCCGATTTGGGCGGCACGGCGAAGACTGGATTGAACGACCAAGCGGTGGAACGGGGCGATGACAAAAATATAGAGACGACCCAAGCGGTTGTGGCAATGGACCACGGTTGACAAAGTCAGGTGGCGTTTGCCTCCCGGCAAGGGCTGACTGGAGCAGAGGACAGAAAGCCTGAAGTCCAGGTGCTTGTCGTCTTCTCCAAAGACAACTTCAGTCGGACTTGTGCCGTAGATCTTGAAGATGCCAAGACGGCCTGGCTTGCCCTGCGCGTCAAGTGACGCGAGTTGCTTCGCAGTCTTGAGGCCGACCCCACCGACGACCGCATCTCGAACCGCCATGAGGGTGCCAACCCACGGTGCCTGGTTGGCGAAGATGAACCTCGCCAACAGTTCAGGATCGGCCGACGCTCCGGGTGGAAGCTCGATCGAGTAAGCATCTGCGAGATTCGTCGATGCGTAGGCTTTGGTAACTGCCGACTCCGGGGGAAGCGATACAGGCCTTACGCGGTGCTGTTGGGTTGACATGTGTTCGAGCCAGTAGTTGTGGGTTCTGAGGTCTAACGTTGAAGACGGCCGGCGGGCAATTCACGTCGCACTCTTGACCAAGCCAAGACTGCGCAAAGTCGCCTCCAACTCGGTGATGGTGCTCCAAGGCAAGATGGGAGAGTTTTCCCTCTCGTCGGGCGGGTTGGACGGCAGTTCGTCAGACCAGCCGCCGCAGCCGACCAGCGGAAGCAAAGGCCGCTGGTGCAGCCAGGCCAGGTGAACCTCGGATTTGGTGCCTGCGCGGCCACCGATGACGATGCAGGCATCGCCGGCAAGGGCCATCAGGAGGTTACGGGCATCCCCCATGCCGCAAGGCAATACAACCGTGGCGGGCCAATCCGGCGCAGGCATCTGGTCTGGCGGCACGATGCTGAGCACCAGGCCGTTTGCCTGAATGGCGCGCTCGGCAGCAACCCTGGTTGCGGGACTGCCGCAGCCGCTCACAACGGTAATGCCCAGTTTGGCCAGCGCTTCACCTGCCTCACCGGCAAGTTCATAGGCGCGGGAACCGGGCTCGGCGCTGCCGAGTACACAAACCTGGGGTTTTCGGTGGGATACGGTCATGGTGGGGACGAGTTTACGGCTGGAACCAAAGTGGGCACCGAGAGCTTCGGGCACAGCGCAAGCGCAACGACGGGCACAGCAAAATTTTGAACCAACTAAAGCCCCCAACCTCGCAGTGCGCGAACTCGTTTTCTGTAATTGTGCTGAGACTTGCGGCGGCACGCGATGCTTCAAAGCCATCAACTGCACGGCCGATGCGAATAGTGCGCTGACCGAAAGGATGCAGGCTTACGACCCACCATTCAAATTTTCTGCCATTGATGAAGTGCTTAACGTCAATTGTGTCGATCGAATCAACGCTCGCGATCGGTCGGCCATACGCCGAAATCGTGTGGGACAGCTTGTCTGCCACGATCTCACGGCTGCTCGCATTGAGAACCAACCGGTCGGGGCTCTGTGCTTCGATCTTGATCCAGGAGAAGACGACGAACACGTGGCTCAACGCTACAGTCAGAACGCTTGCTACTGCTTGGAGAAGTTTGACCATGCGCTTACAGGGGACGACTAAGGTTTGAGATGAGAAGCGTGACCCGGCTTGCCGGGCCAGACTCCCTCGATGGAGGGGTTAGGGCTCTGTGCTCCCATTCTCTATAACTGCCCCGCATTCTGGACAGAACTTATCGAGTGGTGCGATCTCATGGCCTCGAATGCATTTTCGGCTCTTCAGCAACTTGGCATTGTTGATCGCAGAGTAGAGCGTTGCAAACGCTGCTCCGTAGAAAACCATCCAGTGACCAGAGAAGAGACGTATCTCGACTCCAGGATTTGAAGCATCGCTCCCGTCCCCATGGCCCGGTGGATGGCTCATGCCGAGGACGAAATTGAGCATGGCATACCCGAAGAGCCCGTAGAGCGCATAACGTGCCCAGGCTGGACAGCCTGACAGGGCTAGTTTCCAAAAGTCAGACCGCTTTCCGTAGCGTGTCGTACGGTTGGCGACCAAGACCGTCGGAATCCAGACAACGAAGATGCCGGCGTGCAGGCTCCAAACCAGATTTCCGCCTGGGATTGGCAAGCCGGCAAGGGCTGCAAGATGACTTCCAGCACTGAGAAGCAGGCCCATTGCCGATAGCAGCATGAATGGGTACAGGAGAATGTTCATGGCGTTCAAGTGGGCTAAGGTTTGAGCTGACCGCCCCCCGCGCCGGCAGGACATCCAAGACTCAAAATGGAATGAAGGCCTGGAGTGATATGTTGGCACGAGTCGTCTTCATGGAAGGACAAGTATCACTTGTTCTCACTTTCATAGGACCCTGTTCGAATTGAAGGAGAGAGTGACTCGTCTTCTTCAAAGTAGTCGGAAACGACACCATGAGCGTATTCGTGCCATGAAGAGGCTTCATTTGGAATGTGAACAACCTTGACCTCTCCAAGGTTCTCATCTTCCTTTGGCTTGGCACGCTCAAGAAAGCAAACCTTGGGGAAGAAGCGTGCTTCATCCTCTTGAAACCAGCCGGCGTCGAACTCATACGAGAGACCGAACATGAAGTGAGCGCAGATCTCTTGCCGCTGGTCTGGGTCAGAGACGCCGTTCTCACGAAGCGCGGCATTCAAGCGGTGTGTGGCAAGGGTCATGAAAGTCATTGCCACTTCGTCGAGTACTTCGACCGTGTGATCGTCATCGTGCTTGATCTTGATTGCCATGGTGGCGGCTCCTTGCAGGTGTTCTTGTGATGCCCCGGGGTTGAAGGGAAGCGGTTGCCAGATGGCGCACGCTCGTGGATTAATCACTTGTTTTCCAGAGCTTGCTGCAGGCGTTCCGCGTACCGCTCAGCCCAACCCTGGAGCATGTCATCTTCGTCTTCGCTGTTGAATATACGGATGACCTCATTGAAGAGTTCATTGCGCAAAGGGCTGCTCTCATTGACGTAGAGCCCGACCACTTGAATGGCTTCAACTCGCGCCAGATCAAACTCCAGGGGTTCCCGGAGCACATCAAGAAGTAACCTGGAAACATCGCCCTGGTTCGCTTCCGCATCAAGCGCTCGAATGATTTCGCATTTGCGATGATTCAAGCCGGAATCCGGCAAGTGGTCCGTAGCCCACGGCATGGCTCGATACTCGACAACAAGGTCATTCATCTGCAAGGCCTGACGTCATGCCTCTGCAGATGCGCCCTGGCGATACAGCGAGCCCGCCAGAATGGCGAGGCCGATTGCGGGGCCGGGGGCAACATACATGACCATGACAAACCATCCGCATGCCAGGGCGCCCGAGGTAAAGAACAGCGCTGCCCGGGTGCGCAGCCGCGCGACGGACAGCTGCACCGCCACCAGGGAGACAAACAAAGCCAAGGGCCAGGCGATCGATAGATCTGCCGAAATACGTCTAAGCCCAGCCAATGGAATGGTGCCTAGCCCCTCCAGCGTTCCCCATACGGCGGCAAAAATGAATACGGCCGCGTTAAACCACGCGAAGCCAAGATTGAGCCGGGCGATGGCCTTGTTGGACTGAGGCCTGGCGATGAATGGGCTGGAGCGCATCTCAGTGCTTCACGGCTTGGCTCTTGACCAGCGCCAGCGTTTGCGAACAAACCACGTCGCGATTCGGCGCGGCCTTGATGCTCGCATAAAAGGCGTCGCCCTCTTTGCGCCCTTGAAGAAAGACCTGCTCGATATTGATCCCGAGGCTGGCATAGAGCTGTTCCCCGCCCTTGGTATCAGCATCAAACCGCGCCTTGTAGGCCTTGAGCGTCTCCGCCGGCGCACCGCAATGCTCTGCGACCTGGTAAGTCTTTCCGCTGGAAAGCCCTCCGGTGACAATCATCTCCTTGATGCCGGCGGGCGCGGGCTGCGCATGGGCTCCGAACGAAAGACCGACAAGAAACACACAAACAACCAGACGCATCTCTATATCCCCCTGTGCTTAAAGGCCGCGAATGCCGCAAAGCCCGCAGCATAACCCAAGGAGTTGCCAGCTAATTCAGAGCACTTCGGGCGACTGCACGGTCACCACCACGGTCTGGTTATGGCCCTCGCGGTCGCGGCTGCGCAGCCACCAGAGCGCGCCCTTCTTGACGGGGCAATCGCTGGCCTGCAGGCCCAGCAGCTGGGCAATGGTTTCACCGAGTATGGGCTGGTGGCCCACCACCAGGATGGGCGACTTGGCCGAGGGCCACTGCACCAGTTCCAGCAGCTGCGCGGCCGTGGCGTCAGGTGCCAGTTCGTTCCTGATCTTGTATTTGCGGCCCAGCGCGAGCGCGGTCTGCTCGCAGCGGCGTGCCGGGCTCACAAAAATGCGCGCGCCTTCGGGCAGCTGGCGGTCCAGCCAGTTGGCCATGCGGGCCGCCTGCTTCTCGCCGCGGGCCGTAAGCGAGCGCTCCAGGTCGCTGCCGCCCTGTGGATCACCTTCTGGCCAGTCTTCCGCTTCCGCATGACGCCACAAGATGAGGTCCATGTCATTTGTCCTGGTGTTGGGGGGCCGAATAGCGGGCCATCAGGGCCGCCTGCGCGCCGTGGCGCGGCTGCTCGCTCTGGGAGCTCACACGAAGATAGCTGCCGTCGGGCTGCAAATCCCAGGCGTCGCGCCCGTCGTGCAGGTAGGCCACCAGGCATTCGTCGATGATGCGCTGGCGAATCACCGGGTCGGTCACCGGCCAGGCCAGCTCGACCCGGCGCAGCATGTTGCGGTTCATCCAGTCGGCGCTGGACAGCAGCAAGGTCTCCTCTTCGGCGCAGCGGAAGTAGAAGACGCGCGAATGCTCCAGAAAGCGGCCGATGATGGAGCGCACGCGGATGTTGTCGGTCACGCCCGGCACCTGGGCCGGCAGCATGCAGGCGCCGCGCACGATCAGGTCGATCTTCACGCCGCAGCGCCCTGCCCTCACCAGCGCCAGCATCAGGTCCTCGTCGGTCAGCGCATTCATCTTGGCCACCAGGCGCGTGTCCTTGCCTTGCAGGGCGGCCTCGCCCAGTGCATCGATTTTTTCGATCAGCTTGTGGTGCAGCTGGAAAGGCGCGAGCAACAGGTGGTGCAGCTTGGGCAGGCGGCTCTGGCTGGCCAGGTGCACAAACACATTGTCGATGTCGGCTGTCATCAGCGGGTCGGCCGTGAGGTAGCTGATGTCGGTGTAAAGCCGCGCCGTGCGCGGGTTGTAGTTGCCGGTGGACAGGTGGGCGTATCGCGCCAGCTGCCGGCCTTCGCGGCGCGTCACCAGCAGCATCTTGGCATGGGTCTTCAGCCCCACCACGCCGTACACCACCTGCGCGCCTATCGATTCCAGCATCTCCGCCCAGTTGATGTTGGCCTCTTCGTCAAAGCGCGCCTTGAGCTCCACCACCACGGTGACTTCCTTGCCGCGCCGCACGGCTTCGCGCAGCAGCACCATCAGCTCCGAGTCGGCGCCGGTGCGGTAAATCGTCTGCTTGATGGCCAGCACCTGCGGGTCGTTGACGGCCTCGCGCAGAAAGGCGAGCACCCCGTCAAAACTCTCGAAAGGCTGGTGGATGGACACGTCGCCTTCCTTGAGCCGCTCGAAGAAGGACTGGCCGGGCTGCAGCTGCGTCGGGTAGCAAGGGCGGTAGCTGGGGAACAGCAGCTTGGGGTCGTTGACCAGGTCCACCAGCTGCGTGAGGCGCACCAGGTTCACCGGGCCGTGAACGCGGTACAGCGACGGCGCCGGCAGGTTGAACTGCTTGAGCAGAAAGTTGGCCAGGTATTCCGAACAACCGGCCGACACCTCCAGGCGCACGGCCTGGCCGTAGTGGCGCTGCTCCAGGCCCTGGCGCAAGGCGGTGCGCAGGTTCTTGACGTCGTCCTCGTCCACCGCGAGGTCCGAATGCCGGGTGACGCGGAACTGCGAAAACTGGCCCATCTCGCGGCCGGGAAACAGCTCGGCCAGGTGGGCGCGGATCACGCTGGAGAGCGAGACGAACAGCCTGTCCTCCTTGTGGTGGCCGCGCGAGGGCATGTGGATCAGCCGCGGCAACACGCGCGGCACCTTGACGATGGCGATGTCGTTCTCGCGGCCGAAGGCGTCATGGCCGCCCAGCCGCACAATGAAGTTCAGCGACTTGTTGGCCACCTGCGGAAAGGGGTGCGACGGGTCCAGCCCGACCGGGATCAGCAGCGGCCGCACCTCCCGCTCGAAATACTCCTTGACCCAGCGCCGCTGGGCGGTGTTGCGCTCGCCGTGCGAGACGATGCGTATGCCCTGGCGCTCAAAGGCCGGCAGCAGGTCGTCGTTGTAAAGCGAATACTGGCGCGCCACCATGTCGTGCGCGGCGGACGACAAAGCCTTGAAGGACTGAACCGAATACGGCGCCTTTTGTTCATTGGCCTGGGCCGCCGTCAGGTGGGGCGCGGTGCGGACCTCAAAAAACTCGTCCAGGTTGGACGACACAATGCACAAAAACCGTAGCCGTTCCAGCAGCGGCACATCCGGGCGCTTGGCCCAGTCCAGCACCCGCTCATTAAAGGCAAGAATGCTGTGGTCGCGGTCCAGGAACTGGACGGGGGGCGCGGCAGCGGCCACCGAAGCGGGTGAAGTGGGCATCAACAAGGTGGTTACATGTCATTAAACGTAAGTCACAGTGTTGACGTATTTCATGACAGTGGCGTGACAGTACTTTTGACTGATGGTGCACCGGCCTGAAATGGCTGGCAAGTACTGCCCTTGATGGCATCGGGGTTGAGCTGGGCGCTGTTTTTGCCCGCAGATACCAGGAAAGACTCGAACAATTGCGCCGCATGACCCCAGCTGAAGTCCAGCGCGCGCTGGCGCGCTTCATGGCGCGGCACGGCCAGCGCACCGTAACAAGCCTGTTGCAAATCTTCATTCATGACACCGCCGTGACAGCTTCCGTCGGCTTTTCCGAGCACTTCCAGCGGGCCGTCGACCGGGTAAGCCGCCACCGGCGTGCCGGCGGCCATGGCTTCGAGCATCACCAGGCCGAAGGTTTCCGAGCGGCTCGGGAAAACAAAGACGTCGGCCGCGGCATAGACCTTGGCCAGCTCGTCGCGGGCCAGCACGCCCATCCAGCGGACCTGGGGGTAGCGCTGCTGGAGGGATTCTTCCAGCGGCCCCACACCGCAGACCACCTTGGTGCCCGGAATGTCCAGCTTGAGGAAGGATTCGATGTTTTTTTCGTAGGACACCCGGCCCACAAACAGCGACACCGGGCGCAGCAGCGTGCCCATGGGCGGGTGCAGGCGCGGCTGCGGCTCAAAGCCGAAAAGCTGCGTGTCCACACCGTGCGTCCAGCCGCGCAGGTTTTGAAAGCCACGCTGCTCCAGCATGCGCAGCACGCCCTGGGTGGGCACCATCACGCCCGACGAAGGCCTGTGGAAGTGGCGGAACAACGCATAACCCCAGGACAGCGGGATTTTCAACGCCGCATGCAGGATCTCGGGAAACTTGGTGTGAAAGGCCGTGGTAAAGCGCAGGCCGCGCTTGAGGCAGTAGCCGCGCGCCGCCCAGCCCAGCGGGCCTTCGGTGGCGATATGGATAGCTTCGGGCTGGAAGGCATCCAGCTTGTCGGTCAGCCCGCGTTTGGGGCGCACCGCCAGGTCTATGCCGGCATAACCGGGGCAAGGCCGGGTCTTGAAGAGATTCGGGTGGATGACCTCCACCTGGTGGCCCAGTTCCGCGAGCTCACGCACCAGTTCCACCAGCGTGGTGACGACGCCGTTGACCTGCGGCTGCCAGGCGTCGGTGACCAGGGCGATCCTCACGCGACCACCGTGGATGCTGCGTGGCCGCGGCCCTGGGTCTCATGGGCCGGCGCCCAGTGCACCAGCTCCAGCGTGCCGTCGAAGTTTTCGACCAGCGCGGTGCGGCTTTCCACCCAATCGCCGTCGTTGCAGTAAAGCACGCCGTTGATCTCGCGCATCTCGGCGCGGTGGATGTGGCCGCAGACCACACCCTGGTGGCCGCGCCGGCGCGCCTCGTTGGCCACCGCCACCTCGAAGTCGGTGACGTAGTTGAGCGCGCTCTTGACCTTTTGTTTCAGGTAGGCCGACAGCGACCAGTAAGGCAGGCCCATGCGGGCGCGCAGGCCGTTCAGGTAGCGGTTGAGTTTGAGCGTGAATTCATACAGGTTGTCGCCCACATAGGCGAGCCATTTGGCGCACTGCACCACCGCATCGAAATAGTCGCCGTGGATGATCCACAACTGGCGGCCGTCGGCGGTGGTATGCACGGCTTCATCGATGACCTCGATGCCGCCGAACTGGTTGCCGATAAATTCACGCGCAAACTCATCATGGTTTCCGGGCACATAGGTGATGCGGCAACCCTTGCGGGCGCGGCGCAGCAGCTTTTGCACCACGTCGTTGTGCGACTGCGGCCAGTACCAGCGGCGGCGCAGCTGCCAGCCGTCCACGATGTCGCCGACCAGGTACAGGTTGTCGCTGGGGTGGGCCTTGAGGAAGTCCAGCAGGGCCGCCGCCTGGCAGCCCGGCGTGCCCAGGTGGATGTCGGAAATGAAGATGGTGCGGTAGCGCTTGCGCAGCGAATCGTCATCGTCGTGGTCGTCCCCGCCCCCGCCGAAGCCGTTGCCCAGCGCCCCCATGGCGTCAAACATGTTCCGCATCAGGCCTCCGTGGCGTTGACCGGCGCCGGTTTGCCGGAGAAATGCTTGAGGTAGCGCGGCGGCAGGTCGGCGATGCGCATCATCATGGGCAGGTCGGCCGAATTGAAATCCGGGTCCCAGGCCGGCGCACCCAGCACCTTGGCGCCCAGACGCAAATAGCCCTTGATCAGCGCGGGCGGCTCCACGTCCAGCGTGTCGTCGAGCTTCTCGACGGGCAGCGCCAGGCGCGGCGTGACGCGGTATTCGATGGGGGCCAGATGCGTCTGGCGCACCTGGCGCCAGATGCTGGCGGCCGCGTGGCCGTTGGACACGCCGTTGTGCTGCATCGGGATGCTGGCGCAGCCAATCATGGTGTCGAGCTGGTTGCGCGACATGAATTCGGCGAGCGCCCCCCACAGCGCCAGGATGACGCCGCCGTGGCGGTGGTCGGCATGCACGCAACTGCGGCCCAGTTCGACCATGCGCTCGCGCAGCGCGCGCAGGCGGGTCAGGTCAAACTCGGTGTCGCTGTAGGTGCTGCCCACGCGCTTGGCCTGGGTGGGCGTGAGCACGCGGTAGGTGCCAATCACTTCCTGGCTGTCGGCGTCGCGCACCAGCAGGTGCTCGCAATAATCGTCGAACAGGTCCACATCGTGGCCGGGCAGCGTCTTGGACAGCGTGGCGCCCATCTCGAGCGCGAAGACCTGGTACCTCAGGCGCTGCGCCTGCCGGACCTCGTCCTGGTGCCGGGCCCAGCTGACCGAGATTTTCCCCACGGGAGCCCTTTGAACAGGGGCTGGACTGACAGCATGACCGCTTTGATGAAGTGACCCCCGTGGCATTGCGACGGGCGACAATGCAAAGGTGGGATTGGGCAGTTCTTTCATGGCTAACTCCTTGTTCCTTGTTTCCTTGTGTCTCAACAACTTCGGCAAGCTCACTGACGCGCGGCATTTTTTCGCCGCCTGTAAAAAAGCCCCATAAAGGGGCTTGGACACTCAATCACCAGCGGACAGCGAAACCGCCTTGCCGGGCCGCCCCAGGCCGGCCATCAGCGCCGGCCGCGCATTCGACAAACCGTCCAGCCAGGGCCGGGTACCGGCCTTGAAGCGCAGGCCGCCGGGACTGTTGGCCAGGGCCTGGGCCGTGCAACGCAGGATGCGCAGGCACTGCTTGTTCAAGTCCTGTATGCCGGCGCCCAGGCCGCGGGCGGCGCCTGCGTCCTGCCTGTCATGTGAAGGGAGTCCCAACGGGTGCTCAGTCATGCTGGTCATGACGTGATTCTGGGAGTGGGGGGTGACGCGTTCGTGTCAGTTCAATGGCAGTTGTGTGACACGGCGCAGTGGGCCTGCAGGAGTGGCTGGAAAGCCACAGGCCGGGAGAAGGCGGAAGGAGAAATCCGCGGGGGAGACCGCAGCGCGCGGGTTCGCGCGCCGGGATAAAAACAATACGGCGGGACTTAAGGTTTGGCCACGCGCTCGCCGCGCTCATTGACGACCTGCTCGCCGTCTTCCTTGCTGAAGGCGCCGCGCTGCGGCAAGGGCAGGATGTCGAGCACGGCTTCCGAAGGCCGGCACAGGCGCGTGGCCAGCGGCGTGACCACAATCGGCCGGTTGATCAGCACGGGATGGGCCAGCATGGCATCCAGCAGCGCCTCGTCGCCGAGCGCGCCCAGGCCCAGCTCCTGGTAGATGGATTCCTTTTGCCGGACCACATCACTCACGGGCACGGCCATCTGCGCAACCAGTTCCTGCAGCTTCTCGCGCGTGGGTGGTGTCTTGAGGTATTCGATGATTTCGGGCTCTATGCCGGCATTGCGTATCAGCCCCAGCACATTGCGCGAAGTGCCGCATTTTGGGTTGTGGTAAATCGTGACCTTGGGGACGGCTGGCATGCGGTTTCGCTCCTGGAAGTGGACGGGTTGAGAAAGGGAGGGTAAGAAGAGAGGGCTGAGAATACGGCAACTTGCATCGATTCAATAATTCAATTATATTTGAATCATGGAATCTTTAATGCAAAACCAGCCATCGGTCGTCCTCGATGAAAGCGCCGCCATCAAGGCGCTGGCCGCCCTGGCCCAGGCCCAGCGCCTGCGGGCCTTTCGCGCCCTGGTGGTGGCTGGCCCCGAGGGCCTGACGCCGGGCGCCATTGCCGAACAACTGGGCATCGCCGCCAGCGCGCTGTCTTTCCACCTCAAGGAACTGTCGCATTCAGGCCTGGCCAGCAGCGAGGCGCGCGGCCGCAACCTGATCTACCGCGCCAATTTCGGCCAGATGAACGCCCTGCTCGGCTATTTGACCGAGCACTGCTGTGAAGGCGGCGCCTGCGAAGTCGGTTCGCAGGCCGGCTGCGCGGCCTGCTGACCCCATTCCGTCACACACCAACCACCATCAAGGAGAGCCCCATGAAACGCTTCCATGTCCACGTCCATGTCAAAGACCTCGAAAAAAACATCGCCTTTTATTCGGCCATGTTCGACCAGCAGCCCGCGCGCACCGAAGCCGATTACGCCAAATGGATGCTGAACGACCCGCCGGTCAACTTCGCGATCTCCACGCGCGGTGATGCACCCGGCGTGGACCACCTGGGCATACAGGTCGACCAGGCCGAAGAGCTGGAGGCACTGAAGACCAACGCAACCCGGGCCGACATGACCTTGCTCGACGAAGGCCCCACCACCTGCTGCTACGCGCGCAGCGACAAATACTGGCTCACCGACCCGCAAGGCATCGCCTGGGAACAGTTCCACACGCTGGGCAGCATCCCGGTGTTCAGCGAAGCCAGGCCGGCCGCCACTGCGGCCTGCTGCGCCGCGGAGAGCAAACCATCGGGCACGGCTGCGGCGTGCTGTTAAAGCCTGCAGCGGCCGCCCAAGGCCAGGAGCCCCGCCTCACACACCAGCTGGTCGCAGAGTTCACAGGCACGGCCGCCCTGCTCTGTGCCGTCATAGGCTCGGGCATCATGGCCGAGCGGCTTTCCGCCGGCAATATGGGTGTGGCCCTGCTGGCCAATACCCTGGCCACGGTGTTCGCGCTTTATGTGCTGATTGAATTGCTGGGCCCGGTCAGCGGCGCGCACTTCAACCCGCTGGTGACTTTGGTGCTCAGGCCCAAAACCGCGGCCTCCGGCAAGCGCACCCGAAGAACCCTTCTCTTTGTCACCAGCCAGTTGCTGGGCGCGGTCGCGGGAGCCTGGCTGGCCCATGCGATGTTTGACATGAGCGTGCTGCAGTTCAGCGGCAAAGTCCGCAGCGGCGCAGGCCAGTGGCTGGCCGAGGCCGTCGCGACCGCCGGGCTGATCCTTGTCGTGCTGCGCGCGGCCGCGGCCAAGGCGCCGGCCATGGTCGCCTGCTACATAGGCGCGGCCTACTGGTTCACCGCAAGCACCTCGTTTGCCAACCCGGCGGCGGTGCTGGGCCGCATGCTCTCGGACAGCTTTGCCGGCATCGCACCGGCCAGCGCCCCCGGCTTTGTGCTGGCCCAGGCAGCGGGTGCGCTGGTGGGCGTGGCGCTGCATCGTGCGCTGGGCGGGCAACAGGCAAGCGTCGGCCAGAGCTGAGGTCCACGGCCTTTCTTGCTACCCTTGCAGCCGTGAGTCGAACCACAAGCCGCGCCGCCACCATCGTCCAGCTGGGCATCGCCCAAACCCTGGCCTGGGCCTCCAGCTACTACCTGCCCGCCATCCTGGCCGTGCCCATGGCGCGCGAGCTGGGCGTCAGCACACCCACGGTGTTTGCCGCTTTCTCGGCCGCGCTGGTGGTCTCGGCCCTGCTGGGGCCGGCCGCGGGCAAGGCCATAGACCGCCATGGCGGCCGGCCGGTGCTCACCGCCAACAGCCTGGTGTTCGCCGCAGGCCTCGTTGTGCTGGCACTGGCGCAGGGGCCGCTAGGCCTGTTCGCCGGCTGGGTGATCCTGGGCGTGGCCATGGCCGCCGGCCTTTACGAAGCGGGATTTGCCGCGCTGGTGCACCTGTACGGCAAGGATGCGCGCGGTGCCATCACCGGCATCACGCTGTTCGCCGGTTTTGCCAGCACCGTGGGCTGGCCGCTGTCGGCCTGGCTGGAGCTTGAATGGGGCTGGCGCGCCACCTGCCTGGCCTGGGCGGCGCTGCACCTGCTGCTGGGCCTGCCGCTCAACTGGCGGCTGCCGGCTTCACCTGCCGCAGCCCTTCCCACTGAAATCCATACAGACGAAGCCCAAACCGAAGCGGCTGCGCCCGTCGCCTCCCGCAGCGGCACGCGCACGGCAGTGCTGCTGGCACTGGTGTTTGCGGTGACCTGGTTTATCAGCACGGCCATGGCCTCACATTTGCCGCGCCTGCTGCAAGCCCATGGCGTGCCGCTGGCTACCGCGCTGGTGTTTGCCGGCCTGGTCGGCCCCGCACAGGTGGCCGGCCGGCTGCTCGAATACGGCCTGCTGCGCAACATCCACCCGCTGGTCTCGGCACGCGTGGCCGGCAGCTTGCACACGCTGGGCGCGGCGGCTTTCCTGTTTTTCGGCGTGCCGGCCGGGGCGGTGTTTACGCTGCTGCACGGCGCCGGCAACGGCGTGCTGACGATTGCCAAAGGCACGCTACCGCTGGTGCTGTTCGGCGTGCGCGGCTACGGCGCGCGCCAAGGTTTGCTGATGGTGCCGGCGCGCTTTGCGCAGGCCACCGCGCCCTGGCTGTTCGGCCTGGCGATTGACCGCTTCGGTGCGGGGGCGCTGTGGTTTTCAGCGGCGCTGGGGCTGCTGGCTTTCGCGGCCTTGATGCTCTTGCACGATCCTTCCGCGACCGCCCCGCGCCAGGATTGAGCCGAGCCCAGCCGGAAGCTGGACAGCGATTTTGGGAATTAAACACCGTTTAACCAACTTCGCAAGGCGTTAAAGTCTTGCTCAATGAGCAAACCCTCCAAAACCGGCAGCCCCGGCAAGCCCGGCCGCGCACGCACGGTGCAGGAGCCTTCCGTGGCCCGGGACGTCCGCCGGCGCGCCCTCACGGACGTGCGGCGTTCGCTGGTGCTCGATGCGGCGCGCGCCGTCTTCTTCGAGCATGGGCTCGAAGGCACCAGCATCCGTGAGATCGCCCAGCGCGCAGGCTACACGCCGGGCGCGATCTACAGCTACTTCGCGAGCAAGGAAGAGGTTTACGCGGCCCTGCTCGGCGAATCGCTGGAGCGCCTGAACGAGAAGGTCCAGGTGGCGCATGCGCGATCCCAGGGCGGCGCCGCAGCCACGGGCCGCGCCACGGCGGCCGCGTTTTTTGGTTTCTACCGGGACAACCCGCGCGACCTGGACCTCGGTTTCTACCTGTTCCAGGGCATGCAGCCGCGGGGGCTGGCACCTGAGCTGGACGGGCGCCTGAAGCAGCGGCTGCGCGATGCGCTGCGACCCACACAAGAGGCACTCGAAGCGCTGGGCATGCCGGCTGGCGAGGCGCTTTCCGAAACCACGGCCCTGTTCACGCACGCGGTCGGCTTGCTGGTGCTCAGCCACACAGGGCACATACGCATGTTCAACCAGGCGTCCCAGGACCTCTTTGAAAGCTACCTGGAGCGCCTGGTCGCGCGCGCCGCAGGTTCTTCTCGCGGTACAGGCTCAAAACAGCCCCAGGCTTGAGCACTCAGTCCAGCCACTTCTGGAAAAACCGCGCCTGGCCCATGGCCGGATCCAGCTGGTAGCCCGCAAAGCCCACGCGCTCGTAAAGCCGGACCGCGCCCAGGTTGCCCTGCAGCACTTCCAGCGTCAGCTTGCAGGCGCCGCGCTCGCGCGCGATCTCGTCCACCAGCGCCAGCATTTTTTCGGCGATGCGCCGGCCGCGGTGGCTGGGCAGCACGGCCACGTCGTGGATGTTGACCAGGGGGCGGCAGGCAAACGTGGAAAAGCCTTCGATGCAGTTGACCAGTCCCACGGCCTTGTCGCCGTCAAACGCGAGCACGCTGAAGGCCTGCGGGCGGGCCGCGAGTTCCCGCGCGAGATGGGTTTTGGCAAAGTCGCTAAGCGGCTTGCCGCCGCCGGCCGGGTCCTGCGCATAGCTGTCCAGCAACTGCACCAAGGCATGCGCGTGCGCCGGGTCGGCATAGTCGGCGCGGCAGACGCGCAGGGAAGAATAAAAAGAAGAGGAAGGGGCAGTTGCTTCGGTCATCCGGCGATTTTAGGGACGCCGCTTTTTGGGGGAATGTGAAGCCCATAAAGCCTTATCGCATTGCCGCCCATCACCGCCGCCTGGCTTTCGGCGCCCAGGCCCTCCAGCAACTGCCTCGACGCAGCCCACCACAGTGAATAAGGAGCGGCCAACTCCAGCACCGGCCAGTCGCTGCCCCAGACCACGCGGTCCGTGCCAAAGCTTTGCAACACATGCTCGGCCCAGCGCCGCACCGCGCCCGGCGCGGGGCGTGGGCCGGCTTCGGTCAGCAGGCCTGAGAGTTTGCACATGGCCTGCGTTTCTTTTGCGATGCGCGCAATGCCCTCCGCCCAGGGCTGCCACTGCCCTGCCGCGATATCGGGCTTGGCGCCATGGTCTATCACCATGCGCAGCTCGGGGTGGCGGCCGGCCAGGGTCAGGATGTGCGGCAGGTGCACGGGCTTGACCAGCGCGTCGAACACCAGGCCGCAATCAGCCATGGCATGCAGGGCCGGGGCGAGCGCGGGCTGCAATATCCATTCGGGGTCGGCGATATCCTGCAGCATGGGCCGCAAGCCCTTGAGCCGCGGGTGCCGCGCCAGCGCCTCTATGCGGCGCGGCGCGTCGGCCGCCAGCATGTCGACCCAGCCCACCACACCCAGCACCGCCGGGTTGGCGTCGGCCTGGTCCAGCAGGAAGTGCGTTTCCGCCTCGGTGGGCGCGGCCTGCACCAGCACACCGCCGCGCACGCCGTGCGGCCGCGACTGCGCCCGCCAGTCGGCCACGGCCACGTCGCGGTAAAGGGGGGCCAGCGCCGGCGTGAGCCAGCCGTAGTCGCCGCGCGCGAGGTCCCAGCAGTGAAAGTGCGCATCGATGATCTTCATGGTGTCGGCGCCTCCCCGGGCAACAGGCCCTGGGCGCGCAAATCCGCCCAGAAGGCCGCGGGAATCGGGTGCTGCATCATGGCCACCGCATCGGCCCACTCGGCGACCCGGCGCGCGCCCAACATCACGATGTCGACGGCCGGGTGGGCCAGCGGAAACTGCAGGGCCGCCGCGCGCAGCGGCACGCCGTGCGCCGCGCAAACCGACTCGATGCGGGCCGTGCGCTCCAGCCACTCGCGGGCGGCCGGCGCGTAATTGAAGCTGGCCGTGCCGCCGCGCGCGCCGGTGGCCAGGATGCCCGAATTGAACACGCCGCCCAGCGCAATGCGGCAGCAGCGCGCCGCGCACTGCGGCAGCAGCGCCGCCAGCGCGCTGTGGTCCAGCAGGCTGTAGCGGCCGGCCAGCATCAGCACGTCCAGCCCGGCTTCGCGCAGCACCTGCAACACCACCTCCACATCATTGGTGCCCAGGCCGATGGCGCGTATCAGCCCTTCATGCTTCATCGCGCGCAGCGTGGGCAGGGTTTCATCCAGCAGCTGGCGCAATACGGCCGGTGCCCGCTCGCCGTGCGAGGCCGCGTCCGGGTCGTGCACATAGACCACGTCCAGCCGCGGCAGGCCCAAGCGCTGCAGGCTGTCTTCCACGCTGCGGCGGGTGCCCGCGGCGCTGAAGTCCCACACCTGGTTGAAGGGCAGGATGTCTACATAACTGTGCTGGGCGCGCGCCGCGTTCGCGTCGGGCCGCAGCAGCCGCCCCACCTTGCTCGACAACACATAGCTGTCTCGCGGGTGGCCGCGCAGCGCGTCGCCCAGCCGCCGTTCCGACAGGCCGTGGCCATAATGCGGCGCGGTGTCGAAGGTGCGGCAGCCGCCGGCCCAGGCCGCGTCGACCAGCGCCCTGGCCTCGGCATCGCCCACGGCGGTAAACAGGTTGCCCAGCGGCGCGCCGCCCAGGCCCAGCCGCAGGCCGCTTTTTTTGCAGGCGGAAAACACAGGAGCCATGTCCAAAGTCGTCATGTAGAAACCGGTTTCAGGGTTAATCCTAATAAAAGTTCAGTTATGTTATGACTAACATGTCAGTCATCGACAGCGGGAAATCCCGAGGTTTTCACAAAAACCAGGTTTCCCGGCCGGACCGCTTGCTCCCATGCTCAAGAACATTCCACCGCTGCTCACTCCCGACGCCCTGCATGCCCTGGCCAGCATGGGCCATGGCGATGACCTGGCGATTGTGGATGCCAATTTCCCGGCCGCCCAGGTGGCGCGCAAAAGCGGCGCCCGGCTGGTGCAGCTGGCCGGCGCCACCGCCCCGCAGGCGCTGGCCGCCGTGCTGCGTTTGCTGCCGCTGGACGACTTCGTGCCCGAAGCCGCCTGGACCATGCAGGTGGTGGGCGACCCCGAGGCCGTTCCCCCGCCGGTGGCCGAATTTACCACCGTGCTGCACCAGGCCGGCGAGCGCCCGGCCGCCTCGCTGGAGCGTTTTGCGTTTTACGAGCGCGCGCAGTCGGCCTTCCTGATCCTGCAGACCGGCGAGCAGCGCAAGTACGGCAACATCCTGCTGCGCAAGGGCGTCATCGCCAGCGACCACGGCTGATCCCATGAGCAGCGCCGCGCACCCGTCGAACACCCCGCCCATCAGCCTGCGCGCCCAGGCTTATGAGAGCTTTCAGCAACAGATCGTCGACGCCAACATACGTCCGGGGCAATTTGTCTCGCAACGCGAACTCATGCAGCTGCTGGGCATGCCGCTGGGCGCGGTGCGCGAACTGATCCCGCGGCTGGAAGCCGAGGGCCTGGTCAAGACCGTGCCGCAGCGCGGCCTGCAGGTGGCCCATGTGGACCTCAAGCTGATCAACAACGCCTTCCAGCTGCGCGGCCTGCTCGAGCGCGAGGCCGCCAGCCGCTTCGTCACCACGGTGTCCGACGCCGACCTGGCCGCGATTGAACAGGCGCACCTCAACATTGTCAGGCGCGCGCGCAAGAAGGCCATCGACGATGCGCTGCTCGAAGACGCCACCACGGTCGACTGGGGCTTGCACGACTTGATGATCGACGCCTTGGGCAACGAACTGATTTCCGAGGTCTACCGCATCAACAGCCTGCGGGTGCGCCTGATCAAGCTCGAAGCCTCATCCCTTTCCCCGGATGTGCTGATTCCCGCGATGGAAGAGCACCTCTGGTTCATCGATGCCCTCAAGCGGCGCGACCCGCAAGCCGTGGTCGACCGCCTGGGCCATCACATCGAGAGCGCGCATAAACGCGTGCTCGGCCTGCCGCGGCCCGCAATGCCGTGGTCCCTGGAGATCCCTGAATGACGAGTTCCTTTCCCGCCGCCGAAAATTCCTTTCGCGGCATCTGGCCCGCCCTGCTGACGCCGCTCACGGCCGGCCTGGACATAGACCACGCCAAGTTCGCCGCCCATTGCAAAGCGCTGATCGCCAGCGGTTGCCCCGGCGTGACGGCTTTCGGCACCACGGGCGAAGGCCCGTCTTTTTCGCTGGCCGAACGCAAGGAGGCGATAGAGCAGCTCATCAAGAACGGCATTCCCGCCAGGCAGATCATGGTCTCGACCAGCTGCGCCGCCCTGCCCGAGACCCTGGAGCTCACACGCCACGCCGTGAAAGCCGGCGTGCACGGCTGCCTGATGCTGCCGCCGTTTTTCCTCAAGGGCGTGTCCGACCAGGGCATCATCGACAGCTACCGCTACGTGATCGACGGCATGGCCGGCACGCCCTTCAAGCTTTACCTGTACCACATCCCCCAGGTCACCGGCGTGCCGCTATCGCACCACGTGATCGCCACGCTCAAGAAGCAATACCCGGACACCATCGTCGGCATCAAGGACAGCGCCTGCAGCACCGAACACTCGGTGGGCCTGGCCAATGCCTTCATGAAGGACATGACGGTTTACGTCGGTTTTGAACCCGACCTGCCCGAGATGGGCAAGCGCGGCAGCACCGGCGCCATCAGCGGCGTGGCCAACTTCATGCCGCGCCTGGTCAAGCGCCTGGTGACCGAACCCGCGGCGCCGGCGACGCCGGCCGAGCGCGAGCGCGTGATCAAGCTGATAGGCCTGCTGGACGGCTACTCGCTGATGCCCGCGCTCAAGGGCATCATGGCCATGCTGAGCGGCGATGCCGCCTGGCTGCGCGTGCGCGCGCCGCTGGTGGCCCTGACCACCGACGAATACAAGGCGCTGGAAAAAACCATCAGCGCTTTCGGGATTGATACAAAATCCGAGTGATTGCCGAACGCCGACCCGGGGCATGAGCCCAACAACGATTGACCTAAAAAAGGAGACAACCATGAAGACTTCCCTCTCGTCCACCCTTCGCCGCACCCTTTTGGCCGCGGCTTCCGCCACCGTGCTGATGGGCGCGTTGCTGCCGGCGGCCCAGGCCCAGAACAAGATGGTGCTGCGCGTATCCACCCCCGCCGTGCCCGACGACTGGCACGCCAAGATGTGGACGGTCTTCAAGGACAACCTCGAGAAAAGCGCGCCCGGCGAATTCGACGTGCAGATCAACCTGAACGCCTCGCTGTTCAAGCAGGGCACGGAGCCGACCGCCATGGCGCGCGGCAACCTCGAGCTCTCCTCGATCTCGGCCTTCGACATCGCCAAACTGGTGCCCGAGTTCTCCATCTTCACCGCCGGTTACATCGTGCGCGACCCGGACCACCAGCAAAAGGTGTTTTCCGGCCCCATAGGCACGGAGATGTTCAAGACCGTGGCGGAGAAGATGGACGTGACCCCGCTGTCCACCGTCTACCTCGGCACGCGCCAGGTCAACCTGCGCGAGGCCCACAACGTCAAGGTGCCGGCCGACCTCAAGGGCATCAAGCTGCGCATGCCGGGCTCCAAGGAATGGCTGTTCCTCGGCGAGGCGCTGGGCGCCACGCCCACGCCGCTGGCTTTCGGCGAGGTCTACCTGGGCCTGAAGACCGGCACCATAGACGGCCAGGACAATCCCCTGCCCTCGGTGCGCGCCGCCAAGTTCTATGAGGTGACCAAACAGATCGTCATGACCAGCCACCTGGTGGACGGCATCTTCATCTCGATTTCCAACAAGGCCTGGAACGCCATGAGCCCGGCGCAAAAGACCAAGGTCAAGGCCGCGGCCCAGGCGGCGGCGGTCTACAACAACGAAAACCGCATCAAGGAAGAAGGCCAGCTGGTCGACTTCTTCAAGAAGGAAGGCCTGCAGGTCACCACACCCGACGTGGATGCTTTCCGCAAGACCGTGCAGACCACTTACCTGAACTCCGAGTACGCCAAGGTCTGGCCCAAGGGCCTGCTTGAGCGCATCAACGCGACCAAATAAGTCCTGCGGCAAACATCACAACGCCCATGAAAAGCTGGCCCCAAAAAGCCGCCAACCTGATTGGCGGCGGACTCTTCCTGACCCTGTTCATCGTGTTCGTGATCCAGATCACGGCGCGGTTTTTCTTCGGCAAGCCCCTGGCCTGGACCGATGAAGCGGCCGTGATCCTTTACGTCTGGGTCATTCTGTGGGCCGCCGCCGTGGTCGTGCCCGAGCGTGAGCACGTGGTGTTCGACCTGCTGTGGAACAACGCGCCCTACCGTGTGCGCCAGGCCATGGCCATTGTCGGCAACCTGCTGATCGGCGGCCTCGCGGCCTGGGGCATCCCGGGCTGCTGGGACTATGTGCACTTCATGGCCCGCGAGGGAACGCCCGTGCTGGGCGTGTCTTTCCAATGGGTTTTCATGCCTTTTGTGCTGCTGCTCGCCGCCCTGGCGGTTCGCTCGGCCTGGGCGATCTGGAACGCGATCCGCGGCAAGGGTCTTGAAGCGGAGCTGCGTATATGACAAGCGGTATCTGGGTATTGGTTGGGGTGCTGGCGGGCGGCATGCTGCTGCGCATGCCCATCGGTTTTTCGATGATCGCGGCCGGCATAGGCTACCTCGTGGCCAAGGGCCAGGACGTGGGCCTGGTGGCCGAGCAGATCGGCAACGGCCTGTACAACAGCTATGTGCTGCTGGCCGTGCCGCTGTTTGTGTTCGCCGCCAACATCATGAACGCGGGCACGGTCAGCGAGCGCATTTTCGACTTCTGCCGCATCCTGGTGGGCCGCATGCGCGGCGGGCTGGCACAGGTGGACATCCTGGTCAGCGTGATCTTCTCGGGCATGAGCGGCAGCGCGATCGCCGATGCCGCCGGCCCCGGCCTGGTCACGATTCGCCAGATGCTCAAGAAGCCCGAGTACACGCGCGGCTTTGCCGGTGCCGTGGTGGTGGCCAGCGCCACGCTGGGGCCCATCATCCCGCCGTCCATCCCCATGGTGATTTACGCGCTGGTCTCGGGCGCCTCGGTGGGCGCGCTGTTCCTGGGCGGCGTGGTGCCGGGCTTTCTGATGGCCAGCCTCATGATGGGCGTGGTCGCGATCATCGCCAAGAAGCGCAACATGCCGCGCGACGAACCCGTGCCGCGCTCGGAATGGGCCGGCCTGATCTTTCGCGGCGCGCTGCCGCTGTCCATGCCCATCGTGCTGCTGGGCGGCATTTACTCAGGCATCTTCACGCCGACCGAAGCGGCCGCCGTGGCGGCCCTGCATGCGCTCATCCTCGCGGCCCTGGTGTTCCGGGCCCTGACCTGGCGCAGTTTCTGGGGCGTGGTGATGGAATCCACGCGCGCCAGCGCTGTGATCACCATGATCCTGGCCGGCTCCTTCATGCTCAACTACGCCTTCACTGCCGAAGGCGTGCCGCAGTCCATGGCCATGTGGGTCGACAGCATGCATTTCTCGCAGATCGGCTTTTTGCTGATGGTGAATGTCATGTTCCTGGTGCTGGGCTGCTTCCTCGACGTTTCGGTGCTGCTGCTGGTCTTTGTGCCCATGCTGCTGCCGGCGGCCAAGCTGCTGGGCGTGGACCTGGTGCACTTCGGCGTGCTGGTGGTGCTCAACATGATGATTGGCCTGATCCACCCGCCCTTCGGCATGCTGCTGTTCGTGACCAAGGCGCTGACCGGCATTCCCATTGGCGAGATGATGAAGGAAGGCTGGCCTTTCCTGGTCATGCTGCTGCTCCTGCTGCTGGCCATGACCTGCTTTCCTCAGATCGTGCTGTGGCTGCCGCAAACCATGGGCTATGGAGCCAAGTAAATGACTATGGCAGATGTCGTCTGCGTGGCCAGCTGGAACGCCGACCTGATCTCCAAGGTGGCGCGGCCGATTGCCCGCGGCGAGACGCTGATGGCCAGCGACTTCAGCATCAGCCCAGGCGGCAAGGGCAGCAATGCCGCGGTGGCCGCCGCGCGCCAGGGCGCGCGCGTGGCGCTGCTGGCCCGCATAGGCGACGACGACTTCGGCCGCATGGGCATGGATCTCTGGCATGCCGAAGGCATAGACACTTCACATGTCGAACAGGTGGCCGGCGAGCGCAGCGGCGTCGCGCAAATCCTGGTCTATGAAGACGGCGACAACAGCATTGCCGTCTACACCGGCGCCGGCAGCGGCCTGGGCGCGCGCCATGCGCGGGCCGCGGCACCGCTGCTGGCGGGCTGCCGCGTCGTGATGGCTTCCTGCGAGGTGCCGGCCGAGGCCGCGCTGCAGGCCTTTGCCCTGGCCCGCGCGGCCGGCGCCCTGACCGTGCTCAATCCCGCGCCCGCGCGGCCGCTGGGCGACGAGATGCTCGCGCTGGTCGACGTGCTCACGCCCAACGAGAGCGAACTCCTTCTATTGGCCGGCGAGGCGCACGCCGGCTCGACCGACCAGGCCGCCGCGCGCCTGCTGGAGCGCGGTGCACGCGCCGTGCTGGTCACGCTGGGCGCTGCCGGTTGCCGCCTCTACCAGGCCGGCCAGGCGCCGCAATCGATACCGGGCCGCACCATGGCCGTGCGCGACACCATAGGCGCGGGCGACACCTTCACCGGCGCGCTCGCGGCCGCGCTGGCCCGCGGCGAAGCATTGCCCGTAGCCATGCAATGGGCCAATGCGGCGGCCGCGCTCTCGGTGACGCGCCACGGCGCCATAGACGGCATTCCGCGGCTGGCCGATGTGGCCGCGCTGCTGGGCTGAAACCACCACGTCCTTGTTGCCCCCCGCTGTGTAGGCGCAAAGCCGCTTTACCGGATATTTACGCGCCTCTTTCGGGGCGTATACCTGCGCCTTCGGGCTTGCAGTGATAATTCCTGAGCGCTGTTCGAGCAGGCCCTCGGGGCTTGGCCAACGGCCTCATCCAACACAAAAAAATGCCGCATCCACCCGTGGGCGCGGCGGGCACCCAAGGACAGCCGATGGACCCGAAAGCCGAAACGCCGCAGACCGGCGCCGCAACCCCTCCCCGCAAGCGCATCAGCCGCCGCGCGTCCATCATAGGCAGCGTGATCGCCGTGGTCGCCCTGGCCGGCATAGGCTGGCTGGCCTGGCACTTGACCCACCCCTCCGCCGATGCCGCCGCCGGCGGTTTTGCCGGCGGCCGGCGCGGCGCGCCGGCCACCACGGTCGGCGTGGCCACCGCCGAACGCGCCAGCATCCCGATTGTTCTGGAAGCCCTGGGCACCGTCACGCCGCAGGCCAGCGTCAGGGTCACGCCCCAGGTCTCGGGTGTGATGCAGAAAGTGCTGTTCAAGGAAGGCCAGATGGTCAAGGCCGGCGAGCTGCTGGCCACCATAGACCCGCGCCAGTTTGAAATGGCGCTGATGCAGGCCAGCGGCCAGCGTCAGCGCGACGAGGCCCAGCTCGACAGCGCGCGCGTGCAGCTGCAGCGCTACAAGACCCTGCTGGAGCAGGACTCCATTGCCCGCCAGGACGTCGACACCCAGGCCGCGCTGGTCAAGCAGCTTGAAGGCACGGTGGTCGTCGACAAGGCCAACGAAGGCACGGCACGGCTCAACCTCGGCTACACGCGTGTGGTCGCGCCGGTGAGCGGCCGCGTCGGTCTGCGCGCCGTGGACGTGGGCAATGTGGTGAGCAGCGGCGACGCCAACGGCATCGCGCTGATCACCCAGATCACGCCCATAGACGTCGTCTTCGCGATTCCGCAGGACCAGGTCGGCGAGCTGCAGCAAAACGCCGCCAAGGGCATCGCCATGCAGGTCACCGCACTCGACAGGACACGCGCCGTCACGCTGGACACCGGCAGCTTCGCTTCGCTGGACAACCAGGTCGACATCACCACCGGCACGGTGAAGGCCAAGGCCCGCTTTGCCAACAGCGAGTTCAAGCTCTACCCCAGCCAGTTCGTCAACGTGCGCCTGCAGGTGCGCACCATAGACAACGCCATCGTGGTGCCGGTGACGGCCGTGCGCATGGGCAGCAGCGGCGAGTATGTTTATGTGGTCAACGCCAAGGAGCGCACCGTCTCGCTCAGGCCCATCAAGCGCGGGCAGGCCACCGTCGACAAGGTCGTGATCGCCTCCGGCCTGGAGGTGGGCGAGCGTGTCATCACCGAAGGCGCGGACCGGCTCAAGGACGGCGCGTCCGTGGTCCTGCCCGGCGATCCGCCCGGCGGCGGGGGACGCGGCCCCGGGGGCGGCGCCGGCAAGCGCCAGCGCGGCGCGGCCTCCGCACCGGGCGCCGGGGCGTCCGCGCCCGCGGCGGGTGCCTCGGCCCCGGTCGCCGCCGCCGCGGCTGAAGGCCCGACCCCGGAACAGCGCAAGCGCATGCTGGACCAGGTCAAGGACGACCCGGAAGCCCTGGAACGCCGCCAGCGCTTTCTCGCGGCCATAGACGCCGGCGACCCCGCCGCGCTCGAACGCTGGCGCAGCATGAGGGAAAAACGCCAGGGCGGCGGATCGCGCAGTGAAAAGTAGGGATCTCGCCGCATGAGTCCTTCACGTCCCTTTATCCTGCGCCCGGTCGCCACCTCGCTGCTGATGGTGGCCATCGTGCTGGCCGGCCTCGTGGGTTTCAAGTTTTTGCCGCTGTCGGCCTTGCCGCAGGTCGACTACCCGACCATCCAGGTGCAGACGCTTTACCCCGGCGCCAGCCCCGAGGTCATGGCCCAGACCGTGACCGCGCCGCTGGAGCGCCAGTTCGGCCAGATGTCCGGGCTGCAGCGGCTGAGCTCCACCAGCGCGGCTGGCGTTTCCATCGTCACGCTGCAGTTCGGCCTGGGGCTGACGCTGGACGTGGCCGAGCAGGAAGTGCAGGCCGCCATCAATGCCGGCGGATCGCTGCTGCCTGCCGACCTGCCCGCGCCGCCCGTGTATGCCAAGGTCAACCCGGCCGACGCGCCGGTGCTCACGCTGGCCATCACCTCCGACACGCTGCCGCTCACCGAGGTGCAGAACATCGTCAACACGCGGCTGGCGCTCAAGATCAGCCAGGTCAACGGCGTGGGCCTGGTCTCGCTGAGCGGCGGGCAGCGCCCCGCCGTGCGCATACAGGCCGACACGCGCGCCCTGGCCTCCTACGGCCTGGGCCTGGATTCGCTGCGCACCGCCATCAGCGCCGCCAACGCCAACGGCGCCAAGGGCAGCATTGACGGGCCCACACGCTCTTATTCGATCAACTCCAACGACCAGCTGGTCGCCGCGGCCGACTACCAGCGCCTCATCATCGCCTACCGCAATGGCGCGGCCATCCGCGTATCGGACGTCGCGCAGGTGGTCGACAGCGCCGAGAACATCAAGCTAGGCGCCTGGAGCGGCCTGAAGCCGGCCATCATCCTCAACGTGCAGCGCCAGCCCGGCGCCAACGTGATCGCCACGGTGGACGCCATCAAGGCGCGCCTGCCCGAGCTGCAGGCCGGCCTGCCGACCGCGCTCAATGTCGACGTGCTCAGCGACCGCACCACCGGCATACGCGCCTCGGTGCTGCATGTCGAAATCGAACTGGTGCTGGCCGTGCTGCTGGTGGTGCTGGTGATTTTTGCGTTTTTGCACAGCCTGCGCGCCACCGTGATCGCCAGCCTGGCCGTGCCGATTTCGCTGGTCGGCACCTGCGGCGCGATGTACCTGCTGGGCTACAGCCTGAACAACCTGAGCCTGATGGCCTTGACGATCGCCACCGGCTTTGTGGTCGACGACGCCATCGTGATGATAGAAAACATCTCGCGCTACATCGAGGAAGGCGAGGCCCCCATGGCCGCCGCCCTCAAGGGCGCGACGCAGATCGGCTTTACCATCATCTCGCTGACGGTCTCGCTGATCGCGGTGCTGATCCCGCTGCTCTTCATGGGCGACGTGGTGGGCCGCTTGTTCCGCGAGTTCGCCGTCACGCTGGCCATCACCATCCTGATCTCCGCGGTGGTCTCGCTGACCCTGGTGCCCATGATGTCGGCGCGCTGGCTCACGCGCCACCCCGAGGGCGAGGTCGAAGGCGGCCGCTTCGGCCAGGCCATGCAGCGCTTTTTCGACAAGGTCATCCACCACTACGACCGCTGGCTCACCTGGGTGCTCAAGCGCCAGGGCCTGACCCTGCTGGTGGCGCTGGCCACGCTGCTGCTCACGGTGCTGCTGTACGTGCTGATCCCCAAGGGCCTGTTCCCCACGCAAGACACCGGCCAGCTGCAGGCCCGCATCGAGACCGCGCAGTCGGTGTCCTATGCCCGCATGGCCGGGCTGCAGCAGGCGGCGGCCAAGGCCATCCTTGAGGACCCGGACGTTGCAACGCTGAGCTCCTTCATAGGCGTGGACGCGGCCAACAACACCATGCTGCACACCGGCCGCATGCTGATCAACCTCAAGTCCAGCCGCAGCGGCAGCCAGCAGGAAACCATGGACAGGCTCAAGGAGCGCGTCGGCCAGGTAGCCGGCGTGACGCTGTACCTGCAGCCGACGCAGGACTTGACGATTGACGCCGAGACCGGCCCCACGCAGTTCCGCGTCTCGCTCGAGGGCTCGGACAACGCCACCGTGGTGCTCTGGGCCAACAAGCTCGCCGAGCGCATGCGGCAATTGCCCGGCGTGCGCAACGTGGCCTCCGACGCCGGCTCCAGCGGCGCCTCGGCCTACATCAACGTGGACCGCGACACCGCCTCGCGCCTGGCGGTCACCACCTCGTCGATAGACGACGCGCTCTACAGCGCCTTCGGCCAGCGCATCGTCTCCACCATCTTCACCGAGACCAACCAGTACCGCGTGATCCTCGAAGCCATGCCGGACCCGCTGGCCACACCGGCTTCACTGGGCGCGCTGCGGCTCAAGACCGGCTCGGGCAGCACCACGCCGCTCTCGGCGATCGCCACCATACGCGAGCAGCCCGCGCCGCTGCAGATCACCCGCGTGGCCCAGTACCCGGCCACGACCCTGGGCTTTGACACCGCGCCCGGCACCTCCCTGGGCCGCGCCGTCGACGAGATCCGCCAGGCCGCCAAGGACGTGGGCCTGCCCGGCAGCGTGACCCTGAGCTTCCTGGGCGCGGCCGGTGCCTACCAGGCCTCGCTGTCCAACCAGCTGTGGCTGATCCTGGCCGCCGTGATCTGCGTCTACATCGTGCTGGGCGTGCTCTACGAAAGTTATATCCACCCGCTGACGATTCTCTCCACCCTGCCCTCAGCCGGCGTGGGCGCCCTGCTGGCCCTCATGCTCAGCGGCTCCGACCTCGGTGTCATAGGCATCATAGGCATCATCCTGCTGATAGGGATCGTGAAGAAAAACGCCATCATGATGATCGACTTCGCCATAGACGCCGAACGCAACGAAGGCAAGTCCCCCCAGGAAGCGATTCACCAGGCCGCCCTGCTGCGCTTCAGGCCCATCCTCATGACCACACTGGCAGCGCTGTTCGCCGCCGTGCCGCTGATGCTGGGCTTTGGTGAGGGCGCCGAGTTGCGGCAGCCGCTGGGGTTGTCGATTTTTGGCGGCTTGATCGTCAGTCAGATGTTGACGCTGTTTACGACACCCGTCATCTATCTGGGGTTTGATCGCCTGGGGCGCAGGTTTGGGCGAAGGAAAGAGGTTCTTGCATGAACGCCTCTTTTTGCCTGCCAGCTAGGCGCACTCTGCCGGGTGCGGCTGGCCGGGTCTCGTCCTGGCGAGCGGGGCGAAGTACCAGGAAGGCAAATAGGAACAAGGGCACGCAAAGGCGTGTCCTTGTGGATTTCGGTATTCGGCTGTTCGGTATTCCTGTCCCCACCCCCTTGTGGATGCGCCGAGGAGCGGAGGTCCAGACGGATCAGGGCAAAAACTTGTTTGAGCGAAGCGAGTTGTTTTTGACCCCGGCTGGACCGAGCACCGCAGGTTGCCCGCAGCGAAGCGGAGGGACGCAGCAACCAGGGTCGCCTTTTCTTTGCTTACTTTCTTTTGGCGAAGCAAAAGAAAGTGAGTTGCCGCCGGGCAACCCCCGGCCAGCCGCCCTCGGCAAAGAGAACAGGGAAACGCGCCCCGCCGGAGCAAGACCCGGTCAGGGCGGCGGGGGAGGAACCACCCCATGAACCTCTCCGAACCTTTTGTCCGCCGCCCGGTAGCAACAGTCCTATTAACAATAGGACTGTGCCTCGCCGGCATAGGCGCCTTCTTCGTCCTGCCGGTCTCCCCCCTGCCGCAGGTCGACTTCCCGGTGATCTCGGTCAGCGCCACCTTGCCGGGCGCCAGCCCCTCGACCATGGCCAGCAGTGTGGCGACGCCGCTGGAGCGGCGGCTGGGCATCATCGCGGGTGTCAATGAAATGACCTCCTCGAGCGGCAGCGGCTCGACGCGCATCAGCCTGCAGTTCGACCTCAACCGCAAAATCGACTCGGCCGCGCGCGAGGTGCAGGCCGCCATCAATGCCTCGCGGGCCGACCTGCCGGCCAGCCTGCGCAGCAACCCGACCTACCGCAAGGCCAACCCGGCCTCGGCGCCCGTCATCATCCTGGCGCTGACCTCCAAGACCCGTTCGCCGGGCCAGATCTACGACGAGGTCTCCAACCTGGTGCAGCAAAAAATCGCCCAGGTACCGGGCGTGGGCGACGTGGAGCTGGGCGGCGGCTCGCTGCCCGCGGTGCGGGTGGAGCTCAATCCCTTCGCGCTGAACCGCTACGGCGTGGCCGCGGAAGACGTGCGCGCGGCGCTGCAGGCCTCCAACGCCAACCGGCCGCGCGGCGCCATCGAGGGCAACGGCCAGCGCTTCCAGATCTACACCGGCGCGACCACCGCCAGCGGCGGGCGCCGCGCCGCCGACTACCAGGACCTGGTCGTGGCCTGGCGCAACAACGCGGCCATACGCCTGCGCGACGTGGCCGAGGTGCAGGACGGCGTGGAGAACACCAACACGCTGGGCCTGTTCAACGGCGAACCGGCCGTGATCGTGCTGGTCACGCGCCAGCCGGCCGCCAACGTCATCGAAACCGTGGACGGCGTGCGCGACCTGCTGCCCGAGCTGCAGGCCCAGCTGCCGCAGGACGTGCGCCTGCAGGTCGCCTCCGACAGCACCAACTCGATACGCTCCTCGTTGCATGAAATCGAGCTCACGCTGATCATCTCCATCGTGCTGGTGGTGCTGGTCGTCAGCGCTTTTCTGCGCAGCGCCCGCGCCACCATCATCCCGGCGGTGGCCACGGTGGCCTCGCTGCTGGGCACCTTCGGCGTGATGTACCTGATGGGTTTTTCCCTCAACAACCTGAGCCTGATGGCGCTCACGGTGGCCACAGGTTTTGTGGTCGACGACGCCATCGTGGTGCTGGAGAACACCAGCCGCCACATCGAGGCCGGCATGGACCGCTTCAAGGCCGCGCTGCTGGGCGCGCGCGAGGTGGGCTTTACGGTGCTGTCCATCAGCCTGTCGCTGGTGGCGGTATTCATCCCCCTGCTCTTCATGGGCGGGCAGATAGGCCGGCTGTTCCGCGAATTCGCCGTCACGCTGTCGGCCGCCGTGCTGATCTCGCTGCTGATCTCGCTGACCACCACGCCCATGATGTGCGCCTGGCTGCTCAAGCCCGACGCGCACAGCAAGCCGTCGGGCCCCTTCGCCGCTGTGGCGCGCTGGTTTGAACGCGCCTTCCAGCGTGTGCACCGCAGCTATGAAACCAGCCTGGACTGGGCGCTGCACAGCAAGCTGCTGGTGATGCTGATCCTGGCGGCCGTGGTCGGCCTTAATGTCTACCTGTACGTGAAAGCGCCCAAGGGCTTTTTCCCGCAGCAGGACACCGGCCAGATCAACGGCGGCCTGCGCGCCGACCGCAGCATCTCCTTCCAGGCGCTGCAGGGCAAGCTCAGGCAGCTGGTCGAGATCATCCGCGCCGACCCGGCGGTGGACACCGTGGTGGGATTTACCGGCGGCTCGCGCGCCGGCGGCGGGTTCATGTTCATCAACCTCAAGCCGGTCGGGCAGCGCAAGGAAGGCGGCCAGGCCGTGATCACCCGGCTGCGCCCGCAGCTCGCGCAGGTGACGGGCGTGAGCCTTTTCCTCAATACCGTGCAGGACCTGCGCGGCGGCGGGCGCCAGACCAATTCGACCTACCAGTACACGCTCAAGAGCGACAACGCGGCCGACCTGAGCCAGTGGGCCACGCGCCTGGCCGAGCGCATGAAAACCCAGGAAGCGCTGACCGACGTGGACACCGACCAGCAGGAAAACGGCGTGGAAACCATGGTCACCGTCGACAAGGAAAGCGCCGCGCGCCTGGGCATCAGCTCGCGCGACGTGGACAACGCGCTCTACGACGGCTTCGGCCAGCGCCAGGTCGCCACGATTTACGCCGAGCTCAACCAGTACCACGTGATCATGGAGGTCGCGCCGCGCTACACGCGCAGCCCCGAGTCGCTCAAGGACATCTATGTGCCGGCCAAAAATGCCGGGGGCGGCACGGGCAGCACCACAAGTACCAGCACCGCGGCGGTATCCACCAATTCCACCTCCGGCACGAGCGGAACCACGGGCACAGCCGGCACCTCGGCCGCCAGCACAAGCGGCACAACCACAAGCAGCACCCCCACCATCAGCGCCAACCCGGGCCTGCGCGACGCCTCCAGCGGCAATGTGCTGAGCACCGCGCCCAGCACCATGGTGCCGCTGTCGGCGATCGCGCGTTTCAGCGAGAACCCGACGGCCGCCTCCATCAGCCATGAGGACGGCGAACTCTCGACCACCATCTCCTACAACCTGGCCGAGGGCTTTACGCTGAGCGACGCCGAGGCGGCCGTGCGCCAGTCCGAGGCCGACATACGCCTGCCCACCAATGTGCGCGGCAGTTTTTCCGGCACGGCGCTCAGCGCCCAGCAATCGCAGGGCCAGCAGCCGCTGCTGATCCTGGCCGCGCTGGTGGTGATCTACATCGTGCTGGGCATCCTCTACGAAAGCCTGATCCATCCCATCACCGTGCTCTCCACCCTGCCCTCGGCCGGCGTGGGCGCGGTGCTGGCGCTGCTGATGTTCAAGCTGGACTTTTCCATCATCGCGCTGATAGGCATCTTCCTGCTGATAGGCATTGTCAAGAAAAACGCCATCTTGATCATCGACTTCGCGCTGGAGGCCGAACGCGCGCGCGGCATTTCGGCGCTGGAAGCGGTGCGTGAAGCCTGTTTGCTGCGTTTTCGCCCCATCCTGATGACCACGCTGGCCGCCATCCTGGGCGCGCTGCCGCTGGCCATAGGCTTTGGCGAAGGCGCCGAGCTGCGCCGGCCGCTGGGCATTGCCATCATCGGCGGGCTGATCGCGAGCCAGCTGCTCACGCTGCTGACCACGCCGGTGGTCTACGTGCTGATGGACAAGCTGCGCCGCCGCAGCCCTCTTGAGCGCCAGCTCAGCCGCCATCCCGGCGAAACCGATGCGGCGGCGCAAACGCCATGATGGACAAGACCATGAAGAACTTCCCCCACACCCCTCGCTTTGAACGCCGGCTCATCGCCGCCGCCTTGCTGGCCCTGCTCGCCACCGGCTGCGCCGTCGGCCCCGACTACAAGCGGCCCACCACCGCCGAGGTCACAAATTTCAAGGAAGCCGAAGGCTGGGTGCCGGCCGCGCCGGCCGATGCGCTGGAGCGCGGCCCGTGGTGGAGCCTCTTCAAGGACCCGGTGCTGGACCAGCTGCAGTCGCGCGTCGATGTCTCCAACCAGAACGTCGCGCTGGCCGTGGCCGCCTATGCCCAGGCTCGCGCTCTGGTGCGCGAGCAGCGGGCCTCGCTGTTTCCCACGGTCACGCTGGACGCCGGCGCCACGCGTTCGCGCGCCAGCGGCAACGTTACGACCGGCAGCACCGGCCGCGTCGGCAACAACTACCAGCTCAGCATAGGCGGCAGCTGGGAACCCGACGTCTGGGGCCGGCTGGGCCGCGCGGTGGACAGCGCCACTGCCGGCGAACAGGCCAGCGCCGCCGACCTGGCCTCGGCCAAGCTCTCGGCCCAGGGCGAGCTCGCCGCCAATTATTTCTCGCTGCGCCAGACCGATGCGCAAAAGGCTTTGCTGGAAACCACGCTGGCCGGCTACCAGCGCGCGCTCGAAATCACGCAAAACCGCTACAAGGCCGGCATCGCCGCCAAGACCGACGTACTGCAGGCGCAGACCCAGCTCGCCAATGCCCAGGCCGACAACGCCGGCCTGGTGCGCCAGCGCGCCCAGCTTGAACACGCGATCGCCGTGCTGGTCGGCGAAGCACCCGCCAATTTCAGCCTGCCGACGGCCGCCTGGAACCCGCTGGTGCCCGAGGTGCCGCTGGGCGTGCCCTCGGCCCTGCTGCAGCGCCGGCCCGACATCGCCGCGGCCGAACGCCGCGTGGCTTCGGCCAATGAACAGATAGGCATCGCCAAAAGCGCCTACTTCCCCAGCCTGTCGCTGAGCGCCTCGGCCGGCACCGGCGCCAGCCGTGTCGCCGATTTGTTCAAGGCCTCAAGCAGCGTCTGGTCCCTGGGCCTGTCGGCCGCGCAGCTGATTTTTGACGCCGGCGCCACCGGCGCACGCGTGGACGGCGCGCGCGCCGCGCATGAACAGGCCGTGGCCCGCTACCGCCAGACCGTGCTGGCCGCCTTCCAGGACGTGGAAGACCAGCTCTCCGCCACCCGCGTGCTGGCCACGCAGCAGGAACTGCGCCGCCAGGCCTCCGAAGCGGCCGACCAGGTCGAGCAGCAAGTACTGAATCGCTACCGCAGCGGCCAGGTTGGCTACACCGAAGTCATTACCGCCCAGGCCACGGCCCTGAGCGCGCGCCGCGCCCTGGTGCAAGCCATGGCCGACCGCCAGACCACCGCCGTGGCGCTGATCCAGTCGCTGGGTGGGGGTTGGCAGGCGACGAAATAGTCCTCACTCAATGCCAGCTCGCGGCCAGCACAATCTTTGTAGGTTTCGCGGGGTCGATGCCCAGCATCGAAATGTGAAGAGTGAGAAAAACGGGGATTGTCGAGGCGGGCACATAGGGTCGAATTCAAAGCCAAGGCAGCGGCCGTGGGCCAGGCTCAACACCACCGGGGCCAGCAGGCCTTCACCGAATCCTATGGAACAGCCGTCGTAGCTCAATAAAAGAGGCAACGGCAAACGAAACAAGGCGTACTTCACAGGGACGCCCTGTAAAGTACGCCTCGATTAGACGCGCAGCGCACAGCCAACAGCGCCAAGCCTTGGTTATGGCCGCCCCCGGCTCAAGGCTCGCCCGCCTCACGCCAGGATTACAACCCTTAAGCCCTGCTCCACCAGCACCTCCTCCAGGGGGTTGGCGCTGTGGACATAGACGTTGTAGTAATCGCCGTCAACGTTCCTCTCGCCATGCAAACTCCAGGTTCCCGCATTGGCCCCAGACTCCCGGGCCAGCTCGACCCTGATGTCAACATTATCCTGCTGTCCGTTAAACACCCTGAGCCCGTGCTCGCCGGGGTCGTGCATGGCCATGACATTGCTCAGATTGAACTTGATGTGGTTGTCAGACGGAAGGCGCGTAAACAAGTTGATCATCTCGATGCCTTTGACGCGGTTGCTGTCCAGAACCGTGAAGTCCACCCATATGGTGTCCAGCTTCAGCGTGTCGCGGCCAGTGCCACCATCGATCCAGTCTTCTTCGGGCCAACCTGTCAATTCGTCGTTGCCGCCGCCGCCGTACAGCCGGTCTTTACCGTCGCTGCCCCACAAGTAGTTGGCCTGCGCATTGCCTATCAGGACATTGTCCAGGGCATTGCCTGTGCCGTAGACGACGAGAGGATGCTCAAGGAGAGTGAGGTTCTCTACATTTGCACCTAAGCGATAGCTGTAGCTAAGGCTTTTCACCGTATCTGTGCCTTCATTGCTTAGCTCCGTCACCACATCCTCCCGGTTGTCCACGAAGAAGATGTCGTTGCCCAGTCCGCCGAACATGGTGTCACGGCCGTTGCCTCCATCTATGGTGTCGTTACCGCCGAGGCCCCTCAAGGTGTTGGCCTGCGCATTGCCTGTCAGGACATTGTTCAAGGCATTGCCGGTGCCGTTTGTGTTTTCCTCACCAATGATGGTGAGATTCTCTACATTCGCGCCCAAGGTATAGCTGATAAGGCTTCGCACCGTATCTGTGCCTTCATTGCTCAGCTCAGTCACCACATCTCCCGACTCGTTCACAGTGAAGATGTCATTGCCCAGTCCACCGAACATGACATCAGCGCCGTTGCCTCCATCTATGGTGTCGTTACCGCCGAGGCCCATCAAGGTATTGGCCTGCGCATTGCCTGCCAGGACATTGTTCAAGGCATTGCCGGTGCCGTTTGTGTTTTCGTCACCAATGATGGTGAGGTTCTCTATATCCTTTCCCAAGGTATAGCTGATAAGGCTTTGCACCGTATCTTTGCCTTCACCGCCCCACTCAATCACCAGATCTGCCGTATTGTTCACGGTGAAAGTGTCGTCGCCCAGTCCACCGGACATGACATCAGCACCCATGCCTCCATTGATTGTGTCGTTACCGCCCTGACCGTCTATGGTGTCGTTACCGTCGAGGCCCCACAAGGTGTTGGCCTGCGCATTGCCTGTCAGGACATTGTTCAAGGCATTGCCGGCACCAGTCTTGGCGTCACCCATGAGAGTGAGGTTCTCTACATCCTTGCCCAAGGTATAGCTGATAAAGCTTTGCACCGTATCTTTGCCTTCATTGGGCAGCTCAATCACCAGATCTGCCGTATTGTTTACGGTGAAAGTGTCGTCGCCCAGTCCACCGGACATGACATCAGCGCCCATGCCTCCATTGATTGTGTCGTTACCGCCCTGACCGTCTATGGTGTCGTTACCGTCGAGGCCCCACAAGGTGTTGGCCTGCGCATTGCCTGTCAGGACATTGTTCAAGGCATTGCCGGCACCAGTCTTGGCGTCACCCACGAGAGTGAGGTTCTCTACATTCGCGCCCAAGGTATAGCTGATAAGGCTTTGCACCGTATCTAGGCCTGAATTCATCCACTCCGTCACCTCATCTGCCTGGTTGTCCACGGTGAAGGTGTCGTTGCCCAGTCCACCGAACATGCGGTCAGCGCCGTTGCCTCCACGGAGCACGTCGTCGTCGTCGCCTCCACGGAGATCGTCGTCGCCGTTGCCACCATCGAGCAGGTTTTTGCCGCTGCCTCCACGGAGTATGTCGTTACCGTCTTCTCCGTACAGATCGTCGTCCCCTGCCTCGCCCCACAGTATGTCATTCCCATCTCCGGTCTGCGTATCATTCCCGCTGCCGCCAAATATCACGTCTCTGTCCTCACCGCCATCGACGAAATCATCTCCCTCGCGACCATAAATTACGTCCATACCCTTGCCGCCGTATATTTGATCATTGCCGCTGCTTCCAAACAGCCAATCGTTGCCGGGGGTGCCATTGATGACTCTTCTGGGTGCCACATTCGGGGCGATCGCCCGGTCCCAGTTTTCAAAAAGGTCATCGAATTCAGAGCCGAATAATTTGGCCATTGCAAAACTCCTTCAGTGATTTCGTGCCGAACTCCCTTCGGAGCCGCCGGGTTGATTGCCAGAAAAGAAAAGAAGGGGTTCCACGAGTGCGCTCCCCTTGCTGGCACTTTTTTGCCTGTGCAACTGCCTCGAAGACCTCAAGGCTGAGTCCTGCCCAAGGGTTCATGGGGTGTCGCAGTTCGAAGATATTCGAAGCTGTCATGCACACGCGCGACGATTGTCCGGAGGCGGTCAATCTTTGTAGGATTTGCCGGCAGCAGCAGTGGCTGCACCTGCCGCCCAGACGTGCTTGCCCCGGCAAGCTGGGCGAAGGTGCCATGTGCGGACCCTATCCCCCGTGCAAGGCTGCCAGAAAAAACCGCGCCGCCTCGCTCAGCGGCCTGTCCTTGCGCGTGATGCTGCCGAAGGCTTCCATCTTGTGGCGGATAAAGCAGGGCAATATCGCCAGCAGGCCGTGGCGCGCATAGGTGTCGGCAATCGACTGCGGCATGACGCCGACCATCTCGGTCTCGGCAATCAGGTTGGTGGTGGTCAAGATGGATGCCGTCTCTATCAGCCCCTTGGGTGAAGGCGCCTGCAGCATGCGGAACTCCTGCTCCAGCACCTCACGCATGGGGCTGCCGGTGGGCTGCAAAATCCACGGGTAGTCCAGCAGGCTGGCGAACTTCACGGCCTTCTTTTTGGCCAGCGGGTGCCGCACGCCCACCACCAGGGCCAGGGCCTCGTTCTCCAGCGGGGTGAAGCTGTAGTCGGCGCGGTGTTCGTCGCGTATGCGGCCTATGGCGACGTCGAGCACGCCTTCGCGCAGCAATTCAAACAAGCGGTCGCTGGTGTCCATGGTGACGTCGACCGACAGCAGCGGATAGGCTTTTTTGAGCGCGACGATGGCCTGCGTGAGCAGGTTGGGCGAAGGCGCCATGATGCTGCCGACCGAGACCCGGCCCGTGCCGCCCAGCTCCAGCTCGGCCAGCTCGCGCGTCATTGACTCCACCGAGCCGCGCATGCCGCGGAAATAACGCAGCACGCTGGCGCCGGCCGGCGTGAGTTTTTGCCCGCGGCCCACACGCTCGAACAGGCGCTGGCCCAGCGCGGACTCCAGCTCCTGGATCATCTTGGTCGCGGCCGGCTGCGTCATGCCGAGCTCGGCCGAGGCCTTGCGCAGCGTGCCGTGTTCGCCCACGGCCAGGATCAATGCCACTTGCCGCATGCGCAGGCGGTTCAGCAGTTGCGGGATGGAGGATGCGCGGGATGCATGGGATGAGGCGGGCATGGCGGTCGCTTTCAGTTGCTGATTTCAATTGATCACCCTAGGTTATCAAATAATCAGAGATTTTCAATTTACGTTAAGTGTCGCCATCCCTACCATCAGGGCATTCGTTTAAGCCTTCCCCCTACAACAATGACCCGGAGACAAAGACAATGCCCCGCCTGAAATCCCTCAAAATCCTCCCCGCCCTGCTGGCGGCCGCCTGCGCTCTGGTCGCGGCCTCCCCCGCCGCCCTGGCGCAGGCGCAGGAATGGCCCGCCAAGCCGCTGCGCATCCTGGTGGGCTCGGCCCCGGGCGGCGGCACCGACGCCATGGCGCGCGCCGTGGCCGACCGGCTGGGCCCGCTGCTCAAGCAGCCCGTGGTGGTGGAAAACCGCCCCGGCGCCTCCAACACCCTGGCGGCCGACCTCACGGCCAAGTCCACCGACGGCCACACCCTGCTGATGGGCGTCTCGACCGCGCACGCGATTGCGCCGCACCTGCTCAAGCTGGGCTACGACAACAACAAGGACCTGGTGCCCGTGGTGTTTGTGGGCGCGGTGCCCAATGTGCTGGTGGTCAACAACGCGCTACCGGTCGACTCCGTCCAGGCGCTGGTCAAGCTGGCCAAGAGCAAACCCGGCCAGCTCAATTACGCGACCAGCGGCTCGGGCAGCACCCAGCACATCGCGGCCGAGCTCTTCAAGGACCAGGCCGGCGTCTTCATCACCCACATCCCCTACCGCGGCAGCGGCCCGGCGCTGATAGACCTGGTGGCCGGCCAGGTGCAGCTGAGTTTTGACACCATGCCGTCCGTCATTGGCCAGATCAAGAACGGCCGCATCAAGCCCCTGGCGGTGGCCAGCGCCAAACGCAACCCGCAGCTGCCCAATGTGCCCACCATGGCCGAAGCCGGCCTCAAGGGCGTGGAGATGAGCGCCTGGTACGGTATCTACATGCCGGCCTCCACACCCAAGGCGGTGCAGGAGCGCGTCTACACCGAAGTGAGCAAGGTGCTGGCCATGCCCGAAACGCAAACCCGGCTGGGCGCCATAGGCGCGGACCTGACGCCCATGACGCAGGCCCAGTTCGCGCAGTTCCACGCCGATGAAAACAAGCGTTATGGTGAGCTGATCGCCCGGAAAAACATCAAACTCGACTGACGGAATCAATCCATGAACAACACGCAGACGCCAGCCCTGCCCGTGGTCGCCCTCACACTGGGCGACGCGGCCGGCATAGGCCCGGAACTGGTTGCCCGGCTGCTGGCCCAGCCCGGCATCACGGCCGGTGCCAACATCGTGCTGGTGGGTGACAACTGGCTCTGGCAACAGGGCCAGGCCACAGCCAAACAAGCTGTGCCGACACAAGCCGTGACCAGCCTGACCGAAGTACGCGGCCGCGCCGACACCCGCCTGCCGGCCTTTCTGCCCACAGACACGATTCAAGCGGCCCAGGTGCAGCGCGGCCAGGCGCAGGCCGCCTGCGGCGCGGCCGTACTGCAGGTGCTCAACCTCTGCATGGACGGCGCCAAACGCGGCGAGGTCGATGCCATCTGCTTCGCGCCGCTCAACAAACAGGCCATGAAGCTGGGCGGCCTCAAGCATGAAGACGAGCTGCACCACTTTGCCGAGTACCTGGGCGTAACCGGCTACTTCTGCGAGTTCAACACCCTGGGCGATTTGTGGACCTCGCGCGTCTCGTCCCACATTCCGCTCAAAGACGCGGCGGCCATGCTGAGCCGACAGCGCATCGTCGATGCGGCAAAGCTGATCTATGCCTCGCTGCAGGCCAGCGGCAATGCCCGTCCCAAGGTCGCGGTGGCGGCCTTTAACCCGCATGGCGGCGATGGCGGCGTCTGCGGACGAGAGGAGATCGACATCATCGAACCGGCCGTGGCCGAGCTGCGCGCGGCCGGCGTGCCGGTGGACGGCCCCTTCCCGGCCGACACCATCTTTTTGAAAGCACGCGATGGGCTCTACCAGGCCATCGTCACCATGTACCACGACCAGGGCCAGATCGCGATCAAGCTCATGGGCTTTAGCAAGGGTGTGACGGTACAGGGCGGCCTGCCGATACCGATCACCACGCCGGCCCATGGCACGGCTTATGACATTGCGGGCAAGGGTGTCGCTGATGTGAACGCCACGCTCAATGCTTTCAAGATCGCGCAGCGCATGGGAGTACGCCTGACGGCGCCTCCCCAAGGGGAGTAAACGGCTCACCCCTCCCCAACCCTCCCCTTCCAGGGGAGGGCTCGAAAGACTCACCTCAAAGGACCTCAAATGAAAATCAAATCCGTACGCGCCCGCGTCTTCGAATGGAAAGGCAAGACCGTTCCACCCCAGGGCAATTTCTGCTCCAACGCCATGGACCTGGTCTACTCCAACACCGAGACCATGAGCACCTTCCGCTTCCATTCCTGGACGGTAGTGGAGATTGAAACCGACAACGGCATCGTCGGCCTGGGCAACGTCGCGCTGGCGCCGCACATCGCCAAGGCCATCATCGACCAGTACCTCACGCCGCTGGTGCTGGGCCAGGACCCCTGGGACTATGAATACCTGTGGCAGCGCATGTACCGCGCCACCCATGCCTGGGGCCGCAAGGGTGTGGCCATGGCCGCGATCTCGGCGGTGGACATCGCCATCTGGGACATCCTGGGCAAGTCGGTGGGCAAGCCGGTGTTCAAGCTGCTGGGCGGCCGTACCAAGGAAAAGATTCCCTGCTACTACTCCAAGCTCTACCGCACCGACATCAAGGCCATGCAGGACGAGGCGCAGAAATACCTGGACCAGGGCTTCACCATGTTCAAGTCGCGATTCGGCTACGGCCCGGCGCACGGCACCAAAGGCGTGGCGGAAAATTTGAAGGCCGTCGAGGCGCTGCGCGAAGTGATCGGCTACGACAACGACTTGATGCTCGAGTGCTACATGGGCTGGAACCTCGAATACGCCAAGCGCATGCTGCCCAAGCTCGAGAAGTTCCAGCCGCGCTGGATCGAGGAACCCGTGATCGCCGACGACATCGACGGTTATGCCGAATTGAACCAGCTGACCAGCATCCCGATCTCGGGCGGCGAGCATGAATTCAGCCTCTACGGCTTCAAGCAGCTGCTCGACAAAAAAGCCGTGTCCGTCGTGCAGTACGACACCAACCGCGTGGGCGGCATCACGGCCGCGCACAAGATCAACGCGCTGTGCGAGGCCTACAGCGTGCCGGTGGTGCCGCATGCCGGCCAGATGCACAACTACCACCTGACCATGAGCACCCTCGCCTCGCCCATGAGCGAATACTTCCCGATGTTCGACGTGGAAGTCGGCAACGAGCTGTTTTATTACATCTTCGACGGCGAGCCCGTGGCTGAGAACGGCTTTTTGCAGCTCGATGACAACAAGCCCGGCCTGGGCCTGACTATGAAGACCGAGTTCCTCAAAGACTTCAACATCGTCGAATGAGCGCCATGGCAGCCAGGTACCAGGGCGTGTTTCCGGTGGTGCCCACCACCTTCACCGACGCGGGCGAGCTCGATCTGGAAAGCCAGAAGCGCTGCGTCGATTTCATGATTGACGCGGGATCGACAGGCCTGTGCATACTCGCCAACTTCTCCGAACAGTTTGTGCTGTCGGACGAGGAACGCGAGGTGCTGACCAGCACCATCCTCCAGCATGTGGCGGGCCGCGTGCCGGTAATTGTGACCACCACACACTTCGGCACCAAGGTGTGCGCCGAACGCAGCCGCCGCGCGCAGGACCAGGGCGCGGCCATGGTGATGGTGATGCCGCCCTACCATGGGGCCACCATTCGTGTGCCGGAAGAAAAGATTTACGAGTTTTTCGCCACGCTGTCGGCCGCGATAGACATCCCCATCATGATCCAGGACGCGCCTGTCAGCGGCACGCCGCTGCCCGCCACCTTCCTGGCGCGCATGGCCAAGGAGATTCGCAATGTCGCCTACTTCAAGATCGAGACGCCGGGCGCGGCCTCCAAGCTGCGCGAGCTGCTGCGTCTGGGCGGCGACGCGATTGAAGGCCCCTGGGACGGCGAGGAAGCCATCACCCTGTTGCCCGACCTGGAAGCCGGCGCGACCGGCGCGATGACAGGCGGCGGCTACCCCGACGGCATACGCAGGATCATGGACGCCTGGGCGGCCGGCCGGCGCGAAGAGGCCGCGGCCGAATACGCGCGCTGGCTGCCGCTGATCAATTACGAGAACCGCCAGGGCGGCATCCTCACGGCCAAGGCGCTGATGAAGGAAGGCGGCGTGATCGCCTGCGAGGCGCCGCGCCACCCCTTTCCCGCCATGCACCCCGAGGTGCGCAAGGGCTTGCTGGCGACCGCGCGCCGGCTGGACCCGCTGGTGCTGCGCTGGGGCAAATAGGCGCTTCAGCCGCCTGCCGGCGCAGGCTTCGTTTCCTTTCTGGCCCTATTTTCAGGACATCCATGCCGCTTCGGGAAACACTCTTGCTGGTGCAAAAATGCGCCCATACTTTCAGCTTTTACGACCTGGCCACGGGCCTGGCGCAAAAACACATCGTGCTGCCAAATTTCCCGCATGAGTTCACGGTGGACGCGGCGCGCGGCCTGGCCTATGTGGGCCATTACGGCATAGAAACGGCCAGCCACCTGGGCGACATGGGCGGGCACTCGGTGTTCGTCATTGACCTCGCGCAGCAAAAACATGTGGCCACGCTGAACCTCTGGCCTTACTACCGGCCGCACGGCCTGGCGGTGGATGGCCAGGGGCGGCTGTTCGTGATGTCGGAGGCCCACAATGTGCTGCTGCGTTTTTCGGATCCGGCGACAGTCCATGTACCGGACCTGGCCGTGCCCTCGGGCGGCTACAAGACCCATTTGTTCGCGCTGAGCCGGGACGGGCAGACGGCTTATGCGCTCAACCTGCTGTCCAACACCGTGACCAAGATCAAACCCAACGACCCGACCTTCGCGCCGGTGGCCATGGTGCCGGGCCCGGTGCCCGAGGGCAATGTGCTGTCGGCCGACGAGTCGCTGCTGTATGTGGCCAACCGCGGCGACGACAGCATCGTCGCCGTGGACACGGAGACCATGAAGGTCGTGGCCCAGGGCAAGACGCGGCGCGACCCCAACCGTGTGTATCGCTTCCGCGGCGCGCGGGGCGATGAACTGCTGCTCACCACCAACTCGGGCGAGCATTCGCTCTCGGTCTTCGGCACCGACCTGCAGGAGCAGCGCTGCCTCTCCCTGCCCAGCAACCCGCTGGCCCTGTCCTTCCACCCGGTGGAGCGCGCGGTGTATATCTCCTTCCAGGATGACACGGTGCGCCGGCTGAGCCTGGACAACTTTGAGTTCGGGCAGCGGATCAATACCCTGCGCGAACCCGATTCATCCTACGTCTGGCGGCATTGAGGCCATGACGCCGTCGCGGCCCATCGTCGATGCCCACCACCACCTGTGGGACCTGTCGCGCGGCCACTACCCCTGGCTGCAGGAAGGCTACGACCCCGAGGCCTTTTTCCTGGGCGACTACCGTGCCATTTGCCGGGACTTCCTGCCGGCCGACTACCGCGCCGCCGCGGGGCCTTGTGAAGTTGTGGCCACCGTACATGTGGAGGCCGAGCGCAGCCGCGACCAACAGCTAGCCGAAACCGCCTGGCTGCACGAGGTGCACGCACAACACGGTTTCCCGAATGCCGTGGTCGCCCATGCCTGGTTTGACCGGCCGGACAGCGAGGAACACCTCTTCGCGCAGTCACGCTTTCCGCTGGTGCGCGGCATACGTAGCAAGCCGGTGACCTCCGCGTCGCCGGACCACAGCGTGAAGGGCCAGGCCGGCAGCATGCAGGACGAGGACTGGCTGCGCGGCTTCTCGCTGCTGGAGAAATACGGCCTGCGCTGGGACCTGCGCGTGCCGGCCTGGCATCTGCCCGAGGCGGCCGAGGTGGCGGCGCTGTTTCCCAAGGTGCCGATTGTCCTGAACCACCACGGCTTTGCCTGGGACCGCAGCGAAGAGGGCCTCAAGCGCTGGCGCGGCTGGATGCAGACCCTGGCCCGGCAGGAGAATGTGCACGTCAAACTCTCGGAATTCGGCCTGCGCGACCGGCCCTGGGATCTCCAGGAGAACGCGCGAATTGTGTATGAAACGATTGCAATTTTTGGATGGCAGCGCTGCATGTTCGCCAGCAACTTTCCGGTGGCCGGCCTGCGCATAAACTACCCTGAACTGGTGGACAGTGTGGCCGGCATGCTGGCCCACCTGCTGCCGCACCAGCAGCATGCGATGATGTGCGCCAACGCCCTGCGTTTTTATGCAATTGATGTGACACCGCCTTTGTGACCCTTCCCCAATCAAGCCCAGCCTCTGGAACCACACCCATGACCACCAAACACGACAACCTCATTGCCGGCCAATGGCTGGCCGGCAACAGCTACAGCCCCAACCTCAACCCCAGCAACCTGGCCGACGTGATCGGCGAATACACGCAGGCCGACGCGGCCGGCCTGGACGCGGCGGTGAAGGCCGCGCAGGCGGCTTTCCCGGCCTGGTCGACCTCGGGCATACAGGCGCGCTCGGACGCGCTGGACAAGATAGGCACGGAGATCCTCGCGCGCCGCGAAGAGCTGGGCACCCTGCTCTCGCGCGAGGAAGGCAAAACCAAGCCCGAAGGCATAGGCGAGGCCACGCGCGCCGGCCACATCTTCAAGTTCTTCGCCGGTGAATGCCTGCGCCTGTCGGGCGAGACCATTCCCTCGGTGCGCCCCGGCATAGGCGTGGAGATCACGCGCGAGCCCGTGGGCGTGGTCGGCCTGATCACGCCCTGGAACTTCCCCATCGCCATCCCGGCCTGGAAGATCGCGCCGGCGCTGGCCTTCGGCAACTGCGTGGTCCTGAAACCCGCCGACCTGGTGCCCGGCAGCGCCTGGGCGCTGGCCGAAATCATCTCGCGCTCCGGCATCCCGGCCGGCGTGTTCAACCTGGTCATGGGCCCGGGCCGCGTGATCGGCGATGCGCTGGTCAACCACCCCGGCGTCAACGCCATCAGCTTCACCGGCTCGGTCGGCGTGGGCAGCCGCATCGCCGAGGCCTGCGCGAAGAACCTCAAAAAAGTGCAGCTCGAAATGGGCGGCAAGAACCCGCAAGTCATCCTCGACGACGCAGACCTCACGCAGGCGGTTGAGCTCAGCGCACAAAGCGCCTTCTACTCCACCGGCCAGCGCTGCACGGCGTCGAGCCGCCTGATCGTGACCGAAGGCATTTACCCGGCTTTTGTCAAAGCCCTGCAGGAACGCATGGCCCGCATCAAGGTCGGCGACGCCCTCACGGCCGGCACCGACGTAGGCCCGGTGTCTTCGCAGGCGCAGCTTGAGCAGGACTTGAGCTATATCGAAATCGGCAAGGCCGAAGGCGCGACCCTGGCCTTTGGCGGCGCGCGCATTCCCTGCCACACCGGCAGCGGCGCCGAGGGTTATTACATGCAGCCGGCCCTCTTCAGCGAAAGCACGGCCGGCATGCGCATCAACCGCGAGGAAATCTTCGGCCCGGTCGCCAGCATCATCCGCGTCAAAGACTACGAAGCGGCCCTGGCCACCGCCAACGACACGCCTTTCGGCCTGTCGGCCGGCATCGCCACCACCAGCCTCAAGTACGCGACCCACTTCAAGCGCCACAGCCAGGCCGGCATGGTCATGGTCAACCTGCCTACCGCGGGTGTGGACTACCACGTGCCCTTCGGCGGCCGCAAGGGATCAAGCTACGGCCCGCGCGAGCAGGGCAAGTATGCGCAGGAGTTTTTCACGACGGTGAAGACGGCGTATACGCTGGCTTGAGTGTGGCGCCGGTCATGCGGACGACACGGCTGCCCAAAGTGCTGCTGGCGCTGACGGCGGCCTACTTCCTCACCAGCCTGGGCCACTTCAGCCACAACGCCGAGTTCATCTGCGAATATCCCAACCTCCCGGTCTGGCTTACCCGCGCGCAGGTCTATGCAGTGTGGGCGGCCATTACCGCTGTAGGCGCAACCGGCCTGCTGTTGATGCGCAAGAAATTCATGGCCATGGGCCTGCTGCTGGTGGCCGTTTATGCGGCGCTGGGTTTTGACGGCCTGGGCCACTATGCGGTGGCGCCCATGGAACTACATCCTTTGATGGCCAATGTCACGATTCTTTCGGAGGTTGTTGCCGCCGCGCTGTTGCTGCCGGTGGCGTTGTGGCTGCTGGTATTGCATATGCTCCGCGATAAAGTGCGGATTCAACAGCCATGACCTCACAAATCGTTTTTGTGATCGCCGAAGACGGCATGGTTGCAGTACTGGAAAGCAAAGCCGCCGCAAAGCTTCAGTGCGAGGCCATCGATGTCGAAAATGGCGTTTTCTCCTTCTATGCGGAAGATGGATCAAGGCTGGAGCCGCGATTCGTCCGCGCGAACAGGCGAAGGCTCTTCGGCATCATTGTTGAACAGGGTGAGTACGAACTCGAATCCGAATCCGAATCCGGTGAGAATTTCGAAACCGACGCCTTTGAAATTGCCATTGCTGAAGCGCATGGCGTCGAAGCAAATCCGTACTTCGGCTCCCTGTCCGAAATTCGCCATCATGTAACGATGCGCCAGAGTTCCATGAAGGCTCCGTACGGCAGCCCGGACGCTGATTCCTGACACTGCCCGGCAAGCCAGTCAATGCGCACCCCTTAAAAATCAGCAGCATGACCCCACAAATCGTTTTTGTAGATGTCGACGACACCATGGTCAGGTCCGTGGGCGTCAAACGCATCCCCATGCCTGCCGTGATAGCCCAGGTCAGGCGGCTTAAATCCGAAGGCGCGACCTTGTTTCTCTGGAGTTCCGGAGGCGCCGAGTACTGCAAGGCCACGGCCATTGAACTTGGAATCAGCGATTGCTTTGACGGCTACCTGCCGAAACCTACAGCGTATATAGACGACCAGCCTGTGCATGAATGGCGGTTTTGCCGGCACATTTATCCGTCGCAAGCTGAGAATGTTTGAGTTCATACCCGGCGTTGGCTTACAAGCATTCCGCCCGCTCCGACCCTGAATCCCCATGTATCCAATACCTGCCTTGGCCCAACAACTCGAACGTGAATGGGCTTCTGAGCTTGCCGACTACTTTGAGCGAAGTATCGACGATGTATTTGCGCAGGTTCGCCCTTGGCTGGAGTTTCCCGGCGGGTCGCTCCGGATTGAGTTGATGGATCAGTCTTTCGTTCAGTTCAAGAATGCAATTTTTATTGCCAGTGAAGCGAAAAAGGCGATTGCGGTCTTCACCGAACATTGCGGAAACCATATTTACCCCTATCACGACGCAAAGGTTTATCGTGACGAAGTACTGGTCTATGCCCAGCTTGGGTAAGCACCTTACCCAGGAACAAATGCCGAGGGGTTTCATCCGGCTTTCAAGCGCAGCCATCGTTTTGCGCGTCGCCCCTTTGCTCATGTGCTTGCCGCTTTGCGTGCAGCCTGCCCGGGGAGCGGACATCGAAAAGCCGGTGGGCAAAAACTGCGACCTGGCGTCACCGCCGGCCGCCGCAGGTGAAGAAATGACCCATGGCGTCACCCTGCGCGTCTATCCGCGCGCCAAGGACATCGACACGCGCTACAGCGGATGCCAGGCGCTGTTCGCCCCCGAAGGTGAGAAATGGATCGTGCTTTCCCTGACCGAAGTGGTCAACGGCGATGCGGTCCGGATTTGGTCCGCCTATGAGACAGATGCCGAGGCCGGTGCCTGCCGCTTCAAGAATGGCAAGGTGGTGCAAGGGAATCCCGATACATGCCCAGCACCCGAGTTCATCCTGGTGAAGTCGCTGGCACCGGGCTGCGTGCGCGCCATGCAGGATGCCGCCGCCCAATATGGGCTCGGAGCTCCCCGACCATCACAGTGTGAATATGATTGACGAAGATGAGGACCGTGTTGTCTAACGTAGATACAAAAAAGCGAGATCTCTCATGAACCACCCCCTGCGCTGCCAATGCGGCACCTTACGTGGCCTCGTCAGCCATACCGAGTCGGTATGCCGCGGCGTCTGCTATTGCAAGGACTGCCAGGCCTACGCGCACTTCCTGGGCAAGGCGGACGAGATTCTCGATGAGATGGGGGGCTCGGACGTGGTCGCCACCCTGCCCCAGCATGTCACTTTCACGCAGGGCATTGAGGCGTTGACGTGCATGTCGCTGAGCGACAAAGGCATGCTGCGCTGGTACGCGAGCTGCTGCAACACGCCTATCGGCAACACCTCGCGCGACTTCAAGGTCTCGCATGTCGGGCTGCTGCACAACTGCCTGCGGGATCCTTCAACCAGCCTGGACAGCGCTTTCGGCCCGGTGCGCATGCGGGTCGGCATGAAGAGCGCCAAGGGCACGCCCAAGGCCATGGCGGCCAGCACCACGATTTCCATCCTGCGGTTTATGGCCAGGCTGATACGTGCAAGGCTGGACGGCAGCTACAGGAAGACGTCCTTTTTTGACCCGGAAACAGGGATGCCGCGGGTATCGCCCAAGGTGCTCACACCGGATGAGCGGGCCCGCCTGATGCAGGCCGCTTAAGAACCTGTTCACGGTCTAAACGGGACCGCGTTGGGGTGCAATCGGGATGAGTGGGCCGACCGGGACCGCCGCATGGGCTAATGCCCATGCAAGAGCCTGGGTGGCTCAATCGCCCGACCGCACAGCCGGTCGGCTGTGCGTCGTGCGGCTGCCCCAACGGGGATGCAAACGCGACCGCGTTTGCGTCACCCCAACCCGAAGGGCAAGTGCCTTCTCGGGCGGTCTGCGGCGTTGCGGCGCTAGCCCATAGATGAACTATGGGCGTCGCACCACGCCTTGCATCCCATCCCGAGAAGGTGCTTGCGCGGCCCCGTTTAGACCGTGAACAGGTTCTAAGACCGCACCGTATCCGCCACGCGCTCGGCGCAGCGTTTGGCCTGGGCCGCGTCGCGGGCCTCGACCATCACGCGCAGCAGCGGCTCGGTGCCGCTGGCGCGTATCAGCAGGCGGCCGGTATCGCCGAGTTCGGCTTCCACGGTTTTGCTCATCTCGGCCAGGGGCTTGCTGCTCTGCCAGTCCTGGCCGGGCTTGAGGCGCACGTTGATCAGGGTCTGCGGGAACAGCTGGACCTCGCTGAGCAGCTGGGCGATGGTCTTGCCGCTGCGCACGCAGGCTTGCAGCACCTGCAGCGCGCTGATCAGGCCGTCGCCGGTGGTGTGCTTGTCGAGCGCCAGCAAATGGCCCGAGCCCTCGCCGCCCAGCAGCCAGCCGCGCTTGTCGAGTTCTTCGAGCACATAACGGTCGCCGACCTTGGCGCGCACGAACTCGACGCCCTTCTTCCTGAGCGCGACCTCCACGGCCATATTGGTCATCAGCGTGCCGACGGTGCCGGGCACTTTTTCGCCGCGCGCCAGGCGCTCGTTGACCATCAGGAAGAGCACTTCGTCACCGTTGAAGAGGCGGCCGTCGGCATCCACCATCTGCAGGCGGTCGGCGTCGCCGTCGAGTGCAATGCCGTAGTCGGCCTTGTAGGCCTGGACGGCCTTGATCAGCGCCTCGGGGTGCGTGGCGCCGACCTCGTGGTTGATGTTGAGGCCGTCGGGTGAGCAGCCTATGGAGATGACCTCGGCGCCCAGTTCATGGAACACCATGGGCGCGATATGGTAGGCCGCGCCGTGGGCGCCATCGACCACGATCTTCAGGCCCTTGAGCGTGAGGTCGTTGGCAAAGGTGCTTTTGCAGAATTCGGTGTAGCGACCAGCCGCGTCGTCCAGGCGGCGCGCCTTGCCCAGGGTGGCCGAGTCGGCCCAGACGGGCGGCTCGTCGAGCGCGGCTTCCACCGCGAGTTCCCAGGCGTCGCCAAGCTTGGTGCCCTGGGCACTGAAGAACTTGATGCCGTTGTCGGGGTAGGCGTTGTGGCTGGCGCTGATGACCACACCCAGGCTGGCGCGCTGGGCACGCGTGAGGTAGGCCACGCCCGGCGTGGGCAGCGGGCCCAGCAGCACCACATCGACGCCGGCCGAGTTAAAGCCCGATTCGAGCGCGCTTTCGAGCATATAGCCCGAGATGCGGGTGTCCTTGCCGATCAGCACCGTGGGTCGGGTTTCGGTCCTGCGCAGCACGCGGCCCACGGCGTGCGCCAGGCGCAGCACGAAGTCGGGCGTGATGGGCGGCTGGCCCACCGTGCCGCGAATGCCGTCGGTGCCGAAGTATTTTCTGGTCATGGAGTTTTGTCCCTGTGGAGCTTGTTGTTGTGGATGTTCTGAGAATGTGGGGCTATTTTAGGGCGCGCTGCCCTGCCCGCCTGTCAGCCAAAAGCTGAAGAATCAGCTTGCGGCCATCCAGACTTTCAGGGCCTGCACGGTTTCCTTCACGTCGTGCACACGCACGATGCGCGCGCCGCGGTCCACGGCCAGCAGGGCCGCCGCAACACTAGGCACCATGCGGTCGGCCACGTCGAGCTGGGCCACGGCGGCCAGCGAGGTGCTGGTGATGGCGGCCAGGGACGATTTGCGCGACCAGGCAGCCAGCAGCGGGTAGCCAGCGGCCAGGAATTCCTGCTGGCGCGCCAGCAGCGCGAAGTTCTGCGCTACGGTCTTGCCGAAGCCTATGCCCACGTCGAGCACGATGCGGGGCCTGGCGACGCCGGCGGCCAGCAGGCCGGCCGCGGCGGCTTCGAGGAAGTCGCGCACCTGAGGCACCACGTCGCCCTCCATGGGCGCGACCTGCATGGTCTGCGGCTCGCGGTGCATGTGCATGAGGCAGACGCCGCAATTGGGGTGCGCGGCCACCACTTCGGCCGCGCCGGGCTTGCGCAGGGCCCAGATGTCGTTGATGACGTCGGCGCCCAGGTCCAGCACAGCCTGCATGACCTCGGGCTTGTAGGTGTCCACGGACAGCGGCACGCCCAGCGTGGCCGCATGGCGCACCACGGGCAGCACGCGCGCGAGTTCTTCCTCCAGCGGCACGGGCGGTGCGCCGGGGCGCGTGGACTCGCCGCCTATGTCCAGCAGCTCGGCGCCGTCCTTGAGCAGCTTTTCGCAATGCGCGAACACGCCGGCAAAGCCGCTGCCTTCGCTGAAGTACTTGCCGCCATCCGAAAACGAGTCGGGCGTGACGTTGACGATGCCCATGACGCGCGGCTTGGCGAGGTCGATTTGGAAGCGGGAGGTTTGCCAGATCATGGTTTGTCCTCGGAAATAAAAAACCGGGGACTGGCCCCGGTTGTGGTGACGGCTGCCCGGCAGCCCGTCATGCGGTGTCCGTCGCCGGACCTCAGGCCACCGTGGGCGCCGGGTCGGCGCTGACGGCCGGCGTGCCGCCCGAGGGGCCGCCGCCACCGCCAACGGAGGAGTTGCGCGGCGTCCAGTCCTTGGGCGGGCGCGGCTCCTTGCCGGCCATGATGTCGTCGAGCTGGTCGCCGTCTATGGTTTCCCATTCGAGCAAGGCCTTGGCCATGGCGTGCATCTTGTCCTGGTTGTCCTCGATCAGCCTGCGCGCCAGGGCGTATTGCTGGTCGATGATGCGGCGGACTTCGCCGTCGACCTTTTGCAGGGTCGACTCGCTCATATTGTTGGTCTTGGTGACCGAGCGGCCCAGGAAGACTTCGCCTTCGTTCTCGGCGTAGACCATGGGGCCCAGGGCTTCCGTCATGCCGTAGCGCGTGACCATGTCGCGGGCCAGCGCGGTGGCGCGCTCGAAGTCGTTGCTGGCGCCGGTCGTCATCTGGTTCATGAAGACTTCCTCGGCGATGCGGCCGCCGAACAGCATGCTGATCTGGCTCAGCATGTATTCGCGGTCGTAGCTGTAGCGGTCCTGCGCGGGCAGGCTCATGGTCACGCCCAGCGCGCGGCCGCGCGGGATGATGGTGACCTTGTGGACCGGGTCGCACTTGGGCAGCATCTTGCCGAGCAGCGCGTGGCCGGACTCGTGGTAGGCCGTGTTGCGGCGCTCTTCCTCGGGCATGACCATGCTCTTGCGCTCGGGGCCCATGAGGATCTTGTCCTTGGCTTTTTCGAAATCCTGCATCTCGACGGTGCGCGCATTGCGGCGCGCGGCCATCAGGGCGGCTTCGTTGCAGAGGTTGGCGAGGTCGGCGCCGGACATGCCGGGCGTGCCGCGCGCGATCACGCTGGCGTTCACGTCCTGGCCCAGCGGCACCTTGCGCATGTGCACGTTGAGGATCTGCTCGCGGCCGCGGATGTCGGGCAGCGTCACATAAACCTGGCGGTCGAAGCGGCCGGGACGCAGCAAGGCGGCGTCCAGGATGTCGGGGCGGTTGGTGGCGGCCACCACGATCACGCCGACATTGGTTTCAAAGCCGTCCATTTCGACCAGCATCTGGTTCAGGGTCTGCTCGCGTTCGTCGTTGCCGCCGCCCAGGCCGGCGCCGCGCTGGCGTCCGACCGCGTCGATTTCATCGATGAAGATGATGCAGGGAGCGTTTTTCTTGGCGTTCTCGAACATGTCGCGCACGCGGGCCGCGCCCACGCCGACGAACATTTCAACGAAGTCGGAGCCGGAAATCGAGAAGAAAGGCACTTTGGCCTCGCCGGCGATGCCCTTGGCCAGCAGGGTCTTGCCGGTGCCCGGGGGGCCGACCAGCAGCAGGCCGCGCGGAATGCGGCCGCCCAACTTCTGGAATTTCTGCGGGTCTTTGAGGAAGTCGACGACTTCCTTGACTTCTTCCTTGGCCTCGTCGCAGCCCGCGACGTCGGCGAAGGTGACCGGGTTGGTGGACTCGTCCAGCATGCGCGCCTTGGACTTGCCGAAGCTGAAGGCCCCGCCCTTGCCGCCGCCCTGCATCTGCCGCATGAAGTAGATCCACACGCCGATCAGCAGCAGCATGGGGCCCCAGCTGATCAGCAGCGAGGTGAGGAGGGAGGTTTCTTCGCGGGGCTTGACGTCGAACTTGACGTCGTTGGCGATCAGGTCGCCGACCAGGCCGCGGTCCAGGTAGGTGGCCGTGGTGCGGACCTTGCGGTCGTCCACGGTGGTGGCCGAGATCTCGGTGCCGCCCTGGCCTTCGGCGATGGTTGCCTGCTTGATGCGCTTGCCGCGCACTTCTTCCAGGAACTCGGAGTAACCCAGGTAGTTGGAACCGGCGCCGCCACGTGTATCAAATTGCTTGAATACGGTGAACAGCACCATGGCGATCACCAGCCAGATTGCAATTTTGGAAAACCACTGATTGTTCAAGGACTACTCCGGTGTAAGAACAAAAGTCACATGCGCCTGATTTTAGGCCTTTCAAGGGCCAAAACAGCTTAACCCGGTCCCGGCCCCTGGTTTAAAGCGGGATTAAGTCCGCTACCGCGGGCAAGCCCTAGGGGAAAGCCCGTGGTTTCAGGCACGTTTTTTCAGCCCCCGGCCTATCAAAAAGGTTTCCGATGAGCCCGGGCGTGAGGCCTTGGGTTTGAGCGGCTTGACGACCTTGAAGGTATCCCGGAACAGCTTGACCAACTGGTCGTAGCCGCTGCCGTGGAACAGCTTGACCACCAGCGTGCCGTCCGGTTTCATGCGGTTCTGGGCGAATTCCACGGCCAGTTCGATCAAGTGGGCGATGCGGGCCGCGTCGGCCGACTCGATGCCCGAGAGGTTGGGCGCCATGTCCGAAATCACCAGGTCCACCTGGACCTGGCCCTCGGGGCCGGCCAGGGTGTCCTCCAGTTGCTGCAGCACCTCGGCCTCTCGGAAATCGCCCTGGATAAAGGTCACGCCCTCGATCGGCTCCATGGGCAGCAGGTCCAGCCCGATGATGCGGCCGTTGAGCGTGCCGGCCGCCGCGCCCGCGGGAGACAGCTTGCGCCGCACGTACTGGCTCCAGGCGCCGGGCGTGCTGCCCAGGTCGACCACACAGTCGCCCGGCTTCACCAGGCCGAAGGTTTCATCGATTTCCTTCAATTTGTAAGCGGCGCGGGCCCGGTAGCCCTCTTTCTGGGCGAGCTTCACATAGGGATCGTTGATGTGCTCGTGCAGCCAGGCCTTGTTGACTTTTCCCTTGCCGCCGGCTTTCACGGCGGTTTTGCCGGCCGCCTTGGCGGCGGCCTTGGCATCGGTCTGGACGCCGGGCTTAAAACCGGTCTTGGCATTTACTTTCATGGGGCCTATTGTCCTCTCCCGGACTCGCCCGATAATTGGGCCATGGCTCAAATACAACTTACCCCCGCCCAGCGCAAGGACCACCGCGCCGATGCCCACCACCTGAACGCAGTCGTGATGATAGGTTCCGACGGGCTGACCCCCGCCGTCAAGAAGGAAACCGACGCGGCGCTCAAGGCCCACGGGCTCATCAAGGTGCGGGTGCTGTCGGACGACCGCGCCGGCCGCGAGGAGATCTTCCAGACCCTGGCCGACGAGCTCAATGCCGCGCCCATCCAGCACATCGGCAAGCTGCTGGTGCTCTGGCGCCCCATGCCGCCCAAGGAAAAAAAGGTCAACGAAGACCGCATGCCCGGCCCGCGCGACGTCAAGGTGCTCAAGAACAGCTCGCGCCACGGCCAGCGGCCCGAGGTCAAAACCCTGCGTGTGCTGGGCAACCAGCGTCTCACGCCGGGCGGCACCGTCAAGCGGGCCAAAAAGCCCCAGCTCAAAAGCGTCAAGAAAAGCGCGCAAGGCTAAGCCCCGCCGCCAGCCGGCGGCCCCGGGGCCAATCACCCCGATAGCGACATTCTTCTTGCCGGCCAAGCGCAGCGGCCTTTAGATTCGAGACTTCCGCCCACAGCTACAGCCATGACCAATCCCCTCCTCGATTTCTCCGACCTCCCCCTGTTTGACCGTATCCAGCCCGAAGATGTGGGCCCCGCCGTCGACGAGCTGATGGCCAAGGCCGATACGGCCCTGGAAACCGTCACCGCGGCGGATTTCCCGGCCACCTGGACCGGCATCGCCCGCGTGCTGGACGTCGCCACCGAGAACCTGGGCCGCGCCTGGGGCGCCGTGAGCCACCTCAACAGCGTGGCCGACACGCCCGAGCTGCGCGCCGCCTACAACGCCGCCCTGCCGCGCGTGACCGAGTTCTGGACCCGCCTGGGCGCCGACGAGCGCCTCTACGCCAAGTACAAGGCCATTGACGCGGCCACCCTGAACACCGAACAGCGCCAGGCCCACAAGAATGCGATCCGCAACTTTGTGCTCTCGGGCGCCGAACTGCAGGGCGCGGCCCGCGAGCGCTTCGCGCAAATCCAGGAGCGCCAGGCCGAGCTGAGCCAGAAGTTCAGCGAAAACGCGCTGGACGCGACCGACGCCTTCGCCTACTACGCAACCGAAGCCGAGGTCGCCGGCATTCCGGCCGACGTGCTGCAGGCCGCGCGCGCCCAGGCCGAGGCTGAAGGCAAGGCCGGCTACCGCCTGAGCCTGAAGATGCCGAGCTACCTGCCCGTCATGCAGTTCGCCGCCAGCGGCAAGCTGCGCGAGACCCTATACAAGGCCTACACCACGCGCGCCAGCGACCAGGCCGCGCCCGAATTCAGTAAATTCGACAACAGCGCCATCATGAAAGAGATCCTGGCGCTGCGCCTCGAAGAAGCCCAGCTGCTGGGCTACAACAATTTCGGCGAAGTCTCGGTGGTGGCCAAGATGGCCCAGTCGCCCGAGGAAGTGATCAGCTTTTTGCGCGACCTGGCGCGCCGCGCCCGTCCCTATGCCGAAAAAGACGTGGCCGACCTGCGCGCCTTCGCCGCCGGCCAGCTCGGCATGGCCGAACTCCAGCCCTGGGACTACGCCTACGTCGGCGAAAAGCTCAAGGAAGCGCGCTACGCCTTCAGCGAGCAGGAGGTCAAGCAGTACTTCACCGCGCCCAAGGTGCTGGCGGGCCTGTTCAAGATCGTCGAGACCCTGTTTGAAGTCGCCATCCGCAAGGACTCGGCCCCGGTGTGGAAGCCCGGCGTGGAGTTCTACCGCATTGAACGCAACGGCGAACTCGTCGGCCAGTTCTACCTCGACCAGCCTGCCCGCACCGGCAAGCGCGGCGGCGCCTGGATGGACGACGTTCGCGCCCGCTGGCTGCGCCCCGACACCGGCAAGCTGCAAACCCCGGTGGCGCACCTGGTCTGCAACTTCGCCGAGGGTGTGGGCGGCAAGCCCGCGCTGCTCACGCACGACGACGTGACCACGCTGTTCCACGAATTCGGCCACGGCCTGCACCACATGCTGACCCAGGTCAACGAACGCGACGTCTCCGGCATCAGCGGCGTCGAGTGGGACGCGGTCGAGCTGCCCAGCCAGTTCATGGAAAACTTCTGCTGGGAATGGGACGTGCTCAAGCACATGACGGCGCACGCCGAGACCGGCGCGCCGCTGCCGCGCGCGCTGTTCGACAAGATGCTGGCCGCCAAGAACTTCCAGAGCGGCATGCAGACGCTGCGCCAGGTCGAGTTCTCGCTGTTCGACATGCTGCTGCACACCTCGCACAAGCCGGCCGACGACCTCATGGGCCTGCTGAACGAGGTGCGCCGCGAAGTGGCCGTGATCCCCTCGCCGCCCTACAGCCGCACAGCGCATACCTTCAGCCATATTTTTTCGGGTGGTTACGCCGCCGGGTATTACAGCTACAAATGGGCGGAAGTCCTGTCGGCCGACGCCTACGCCGCCTTCGAGGAAACGGCTACAGCCGCGCCCTCGCCGTCGGGCGACGATGGCGGCAAAACCACGGTCACGGTGGAAACCGGCAGGAAGTACCGAAAAGCCATCCTGGAGGCCGGCGGCAGCCGCCCGGCCATGGAATCCTTCAAGGCCTTCCGGGGCCGCGAACCCTCGATTGATGCTTTGCTGCGTCATCAGGGTATGGCCTGACACCTTCAAAACGCCTAAAACGTTGTGAGAGTTCCGGGGCCTGCGTTAAGCTTGCCCTTTGAGCTTGCTCTTTCCGCCACCCCGTACCTGAGACGACTGGAACACCCATGAACACAAATGCCGTGAAATCCCTCGCGCCCCAAGCCCTGCTGGCCCTGGCAGTCGCCGCCGGCGGTCTTTTTTCGCCCCTGGCGCAAGCCCAGCAGGTCTACCGCATCATCGGGCCCGACGGCAAGGTGACCTTCTCCGACCAACCCCCGCCCGCCGCCACCGGCGCCAAGGTCAGCGCGGCCAACACCAGCGGCTCCGGCAACTCGGCGCCCACCGGCCTTCCGTTTGAACTGCGGCAAATCGCCAGCAAATACCCGGTGACCCTGTATTCCGGCAACGACTGCGGGCCCTGCGTAACCGCCAAGTCCATGCTGACCAATCGCGGCATCCCCTTTTCCGAGCGCACCGTCATCACCAGCGAGGATTTCAAGGCACTGCAGCGGCTCAGCGGCGACACCTCCCTGCCCTTCGCCACCATAGGCAGCCAGCAGCTCAAGGGCTTTTCCGACGTGGAATGGACCCAGTTCCTGAACGCCGCCGGCTATCCCGCCGCCTCGGTGCTGCCGTCGAGCTACCGCCCGCCGGCTGCCACGCCCCTGGTGGCCGTCACCGCGCCGCCGGCCGCCAGCAGCGGCGCGGCCCGCACCGCCACGGCCCCTGCGGCCGCACCGGTGGCCCCGCCGCCGGCAGCCGACAATCCGGCCGGCATCAAGTTTTAAACAGTTCCGTTTCTCCAATGCAAAACGCCGGGTTCCCACCCGGCGTTTTGCATTCCGGGCGGGGCCGGAAACTCAGAACACCAGCGTCTTGACGCCGCCCGGCGTGCCCAGCAGGCACACATGGGCTTTCTGGAAGGCGAACACCCCCACCGTCACCACGCCGGGCCACTGGCTGACCTGGGACTCAAAGGCCAGCGGGTCGGTGATCTTCAGGCCGGTCACGTCCAGGATGTGCTGGCCGTTGTCGGTCACCAGCGGCTTGCCGTCCTTCAGGCGCAGCGCCGCCTTGCCGCCCAGCGCCTCGAACTGCCGCGCGATGCGTTTGGCGGCCATGGGAATCACCTCGACCGGCAGCGGGAAGCCGCCCAGGGCCGCCACCAGCTTGGACTCGTCGGCGATGCAGACGAATTTGCGCGACTGCGCGGCCACGATTTTTTCGCGCGTGAGCGCCGCGCCGCCGCCCTTGACCATATAACCGGCGTGATCGATCTCATCGGCGCCGTCGATGTAGACGCCCAGCTCCTCGACCTCGGTCGCGTCGAAAACCTTGATGCCCAGGGCCTGCAGGCGCTCGGTGGAGGCGACCGAGCTGGACACCGCGCCCGCGATGCGGTCCTTCATGGTGGCCAGCGCGTCTATGAATTTGTTGACCGTGGAGCCGGTGCCGACGCCGACAATGCTGCCTTCTTCCACGTAGTTCAGGGCCGCCTGGCCGACCAGGGTTTTGAGTTCGTCTTGGGTCATGGGAATGTTGGGAGGGATGAATCGGGAGGGTGAAACAGGTTTTGCGACAATCGGGGCTCTTGCCCGGGCGCACCGGGCCATTCACAGCCACCTGCACCGAATTATCCAATGTCCCTGCTCCCCTACGCCCTGGCCCGTCCCTTTTTATTTGGGCTGGATCCCGAAACCGCCCACGAGCTGACCATGGCCTCGCTGGCGCGCACCCAGGGCACGCCGCTGTCCCTGGCCTACCTGTCCAGCCGCGTCAGCGACCCGATAGAGCTCGCCGGCCTGAAATTCCCCAACCGCGTCGGCCTGGCCGCGGGCCTGGACAAAAACGCGCGCTGCATAGACGGCCTGGCCGCCATGGGCTTTGGTTTTGTCGAAGTCGGCACCGTCACGCCCAAGGGCCAGCCCGGCAATCCCAAGCCGCGCATGTTCCGCCTGCCCGAAGCCAACGCGCTGATCAACCGCCTGGGTTTTAACAACGAGGGGCTGGACGCCTTTTTGGCCAATGTGCGGCGCTCCAGCGTGCGCAAGCCCGGCGCCCAGGGCGGCCTGCTGCTGGGCCTGAACATCGGCAAGAACGCCGCCACGCCGATCGAGAACGCTGTGGACGACTACCTCATCTGCCTGGACGGCGTCTACCCGCATGCCGACTACGTCACCGTCAACATCTCCAGCCCCAACACCAAAAACCTGCGCGCGCTGCAAAGCGACGAGGCGCTGGACGCGCTGCTGGGCCGCATCGCCGAACGCCGCGAGGCGCTGGCCGTGCAGCACGGCAAACGTGTGCCCATCTTCGTGAAAATCGCGCCCGACCTCGACGAAGCCCAGGTCGCCGTCATCGCCGCCACGCTCAAGCGCCACGCCATGGACGGTGTGGTCGCCACCAACACCACGCTCAGCCGCGAGGCCGTCAAGGGCCTGCGCCATGCCGAGGAAGCCGGCGGCCTGAGCGGCGCGCCCGTGCTCGAAGCCAGCAACCGCGTCATCGGCCAGTTGCGCGCGGCGCTGGGCAAGGGCTTTCCCATCATCGGTGTGGGCGGCATTTTGAGCGGTGCCGACGCCGTTTCCAAGATCCAGGCCGGCGCCGACGTGGTGCAGATCTACACCGGGCTGATCTACAAAGGCCCCGAGCTCGTCACTCAGGCCGCGCAGGCGATCAAGAAGAGCCGCTAGCCGTCAGACGCGGGTCAAACACCGATCAGACGCCGGGCGACGGTTTCTCCCGGCCCGGCTTGCGCCGGAAGGCCTCGGCCCCGCCGCTGCCGCCGCCATCGGGGAAGTCGTGCTGCTTGAGCGCCCCGTCGGGGCCTGGCTTCATGGGTCTTTCAATCAAGGCACCGGCATCGTTGCCGTCGGCCGCGTCGTCGGGTTCGCTGCGCGGAGGATGGGGCACGGTCGCGCCTTCACCGGTCTTGGCGCGTGTGGGGCTGGTGGTGTTTTTGGGCATGGCTTCAAAGTAGCAGGCTTGCCGCGCGCCCCGTGTCGGACAAGACCGCAAGGGCTTCAGGGTAAGTCCCCGGTCGGCGTAGAGCCTGTCCCCTAGAGTACCCGGCGGGCTTTCTGTGGCCGCATGTTGCGACTACGATGCAGGCAGTTTTGACAGGAGACCTGCTTGTGGCCGTGCCCCCCTCTTCCCCTTCTTCCCCATCCGCATCTTCCCCCTATCCCCACCTGCTCGCCCCGCTGGACCTGGGCTTCACCACGCTGAAAAACCGCGTGCTCATGGGCAGCATGCACACCGGCCTGGAAGACGGGCGCAAACATTTCCCCGCCATGGCCGCCTACTTCGCCGAACGCGCGCGCGGCGGCGTGGGCCTGATGGTCACCGGCGGTTTTTCACCCAACATCGCCGGCTGGACCAAACCCTTCGCCGGCATGCTGGCGAGTTCGGGCGCGGCGCGCCGCCACAAACAGGTCACCGACGCCGTGCATGCCGAAGGCGGCAAGATCGCGCTGCAAATCCTGCACACCGGCCGCTACGGCTACCACCCGCTGTGCGTCGCGCCCTCGCGCATCCAGAGCCCGATCTCGCCCTTTGCCCCGCGCGAACTGAGCGCCGGCGGCATAGAGCGGCAGATACGCGCCTTCATACGCTGCGCGCTGCTGGCGCGCGAGGCCGGCTACGACGGCGTCGAGATCATGGGCAGCGAAGGCTATTTCATCAACCAGTTCCTCGTCACCCACACCAACCAGCGCAGCGACGACTGGGGCGGCAGCTACGAAAACCGCATGCGCCTGGCCGTGGAGATCGTGCGCCGCACCCGCGAAGCCGTGGGCCGCGACTTCATCATCATCTACCGCCTCTCCATGATCGACCTGATCCCCGGCGGCAGCAGCTGGGAGGAAGTCGTGCTGCTGGCCAAGGCTGTGGAGGCCGCCGGCGCCACCCTCATCAACAGCGGCATAGGCTGGCACGAAGCCCGCGTGCCGACGATTGCCACCTCGGTGCCGCGCGGCGCCTTCACCTGGGTCACCAAAAAACTGCGCACCGACCTGCGCGCCGCGGGCCTGACCATCCCGCTTGTCACCAGCAACCGGCTGAACATGCCCGAAGTCGCCGAACAGGTGCTGGCCGAGGGCTGCGCCGACATGGTCAGCATGGCCCGCCCCTTCCTGGCCGACCCGGAATTCGTCAACAAGGCCGCCCAGGGCCGGGCCGATGAGATCAACACCTGCATCGCCTGCAACCAGGCCTGCCTGGACCACGCCTTCAAGGCCCAGCTGGCCAGCTGCCTGGTCAACCCGCGCGCCGGCCATGAGACCGAACTCGTCATCCACATCGCCCCCGCCAAAAAACGCGTCGCCGTCATAGGCGCGGGCCCGGCGGGCCTGGCCGCCGCCACCACGCTGGCCCTGCGCGGGCACAGCGTGGACCTGTACGACGCGGCCGACAAAATCGGCGGCCAATTCAACCTGGCCAAGCGCGTGCCCGGCAAGGAAGAGTTCGAGGAAACCCTGCGCTACTTCGGCAACCGCATCAACGGCACCGGCGTGCGCCTGCACCTGAACACCCGCGTCAGCGCCCAGGAGCTGATCGCCGGGAAGTTCGACGAAGTCATACTCGCCACCGGCGTCACGCCGCGCAACCCGCGCATTCCGGGCCAGGAGCATCCCAGGGTGCTCAGCTACATCGACGTGCTGCTGGGCCGCCAGCCTGTGGGAAAACGCGTGGCCCTGATAGGCGCGGGCGGCATAGGCTTTGACGTGGCCGAATTCCTGGTCACGCCCGCCGGCCATTCCACCGCGCTCGACTTGCCGGCCTGGCTGGCCGAATGGGGCGTGGCCGATCCCGGCGAGGTGCGCGGCGGCGTGGTGCGTCCGCAGGTGGAGCCGCCCGCGCGCCAGGTCACGCTGCTGCAGCGCAAACCCGGCAAGCTGGGCGCCGGCCTGGGCAAGACCACGGGCTGGATACACCGCGCCGCGCTCAAGATGAGAAATGTGGAAATGCTCTCGGGCGTCAACTACGAACGCATAGGCGAGCAGGGTTCGGACCTGGGCCTGTTCATCACCTTCGGCGAAAAGCGCACGGACGGCACCGTGCTGGCCGTCGACAACATCGTGCTGTGCGCCGGCCAGGAGCCGCTGCGCGAGCTGCTGGAGCCGCTGCGCGCGGCCGGCGTCAAGACCCATTTGATAGGCGGCGCCCACCAAGCCGGCGAGCTGGACGCCAAACGCGCGATCAATCAGGGAACGAGGGTCGCGGCAGCGCTTTGAGAGCCGTTCAAAAACCCTCCTGGCGTTGTTGCGCCGCCTTGCCGTGCTGGTGCACTGTCTGCGGCGGCGCGCCTAGCCAGGACCGCTTCGCTGGGTTTGTGAACGGCTCTTTCGGGTGCGGCCCTAAACCCGCACCAGGCTGAAGACCAGCAGCCCCAGCGCCATCCCGAAACTCAGCGCATGCACATTGGCCGCCATGGCGATGCGTTTCATGAGCCGCAGGCCCTGCTGGTCCTGCGAGCCCAGCAGGAACAGCAGGCACATCTCGCGCCGCCGCTGCGGGTCTACGGCGCTGTGCTGCTTGAGCGCCTTGTGCATGGACACCGACAGGTAGAGCGCGGCCACCGAGGCCAGCACGATGATGGGGAAAAACCAGCCGCGCACCATCCACACCGGAAGCTGCGGCGCCCACCAGGCGCGCAGCAGGTCGGCGGCGGCAAAAATCAGGAAGCCCGCGGCCAGGCCCAGCCACTCGTGGGTGCGGAACCTTGCCATCATCTTCCTGGCCCTGGTTTCCAGGGGCAGTTCGTATTCCATTCGGGTCACCTCGTGCGTGCGTTGCGGCGCGGGGTACGGCCTGGGCCGGCATGCTGCCGGCCAACGCGGGTGCAAGGATTCTGCGCAGTAACGCCCCAAGGGGCAATACTGCAAATGTAGGAGGCGGCGGGCCGGCGCCCCGACATTCAGTGCCGGCGCAGCGGGTCCAGCAGGGGCTTCAGGCCGTTGTGGTCGATTTCCTGCATCAGCGCCAGGAGGCGGCCGATTTCCCCTTTGGGAAAGCCTTCGCGCGCAAACCAGTTCAGGTAATTGCCCGGCAGGTCGGCGATCAGCGTGCCCTTGTGCTTGCCGAAAGGCATTTCGCGGGTCACCAGCAGCAACAGGTCTTCGGGGTTCATATATATCTAGAGGAAGGCGCGCCTAGCCGCCGGCCCGCTTGGGCGCATAGCCCTGTTTCTGCAGCGCCGCCATCACCGTGTCGCAATGGTCGCCCTGGACCTCGATCACACCGTCCTTGGCCGTGCCGCCCGATCCACAGGCCGTGCGCAGCTGCTTGCCCAGCAGCGCCAGGGCCATGGCGTCCAGCGGCAGGCCCTTGACCACGGTCACCGTCTTGCCGCCCCGGCCCTTGCTTTCGCGGCTCACGCGCACCGGGCCGCCGGCCGCGGGTACCGCCGCCTGCTTGCAGCTGCAGGCCGCCACCGGCCGGCGGCAGGCCGGGCACATTCTTCCGGCCTCGGTGGAATACACCAGGCCGCCTGCGGGAGTTTGTTTCATGAAAGAGGCAAGAGGAAAGGGGGAAGAGGAAGGAGGGATGGCCGCCGGACAGCGCGCCAGGTTTTAGAACGATCGTTCGTAAAAAATTGTGAAGTAATTCACAGAAAAACAAAAATGTACCTGATATCCCTTATAAACAGGGCCGGGATAGGCGCTACGCCCTTCTTCTTCAGCATGACCTCCGGGCGATTTCAGGGCGCGAACAATGACGGGCAGCAGTTTTCTGATCGGGTTTTTCCTCTTTGTCGGCAGTGTGGCCCTGGGTGCCCTGGCTTATGAACGCTGGCTGTCCCATGTGGTGGCCACCCGCAAGAAAGTGGCGCGCAACCACACCCTGCGCGCCAAGCCCCTGGCCAGCCGCGACGAGCTCCAGGTCTGGCGTTGGCTGGAGGAGGTGTTCCCCGAACACCGCATCCTGCCCAAAGTCCCCTTCACCGGTTTTATCGAACCCAACCAGCGCGGCGGCGACGCCCACTGGCAGGCGCTGCTGAGCACGGTGAATTTTTCCTGCGCCCTGGCCGACCAGAAAGGCACGGTGCTGGGCTGCATCGACGTGCTGGGCCGCGGCGAGCTCACCGGCCGCAACCACGGTTTCAAACGCGAGCTGCTGGCCCGCGCCGGCCTGCCCTACTGGATTGTTGAAAGCCAGCGCCGGCCCAGCGCCGCGCTGCTGCGCGAAAAATTCCTGGGCGCCGCCACCAGCGAAGCCGCCAAACTCGCCCCAGGCGAACGCGCCCGCCGCCCGGCTCGCGCCAAGCTCGAGCAGCCGCAGCTCTCGCGCGTGTCCAGCAATGCCTCGGACCTCACCAAGGCCGGCATGACGCCGCTGCACCTGAAGTCCACCCTCAAGCTGCAGGCCCTGGCCCGCGCCTTCGCGCTGCGCCTGGCCGGCGAAGGCCCGCCGCGCAGGCCTGTCAATTACTCGAGCACCAACCCAAGCAGTTCCCTCATCTAGGTTCTTGCGCTGATGGGCCGCTGTCCAACGGCCCCGGCCGTTGGGGTTTCTGGTCAAACAGCAGGCCCAGCACCAGGCCGGCCGCGATGAGCACGCCCCCCATGGCCATTGCGCCGGTTTTCCAGAGCGCGCCGGCCCGCACCCGCTGCGGCACGGCCCGCAGTTCGCCGCGGAAGGCGGCGTCGCCAAACTCACCGAGGTCGCGGCCTTGCGCGTCGACGCGATTCAGCCTGATGAAGCTGTAGTCGCCGACCAGCGCGGCGTCGCCCAGCGCGTCAATCAGCAGGGGATCGGAATCATCGGCCAATGCCGCGCGCGCCGCGGGCCGCCGCTGGGCGTCGAACACCAGCACGTCCCCATCCTTCTGGCCCTGCTTCACGGCCAGCATCCACAGCGTGCCGTCCGGGCCCAGGGCCACGTCGGTGACCTTGCCGCGGCCCTGGCGGGCCTGGCCGTGCGCGGCAGAGCCCAGGCTGCGCAACAGCTCGGTCGGCTGGCCGGGGGCGACGCGCAGCCAGATCAGCCGGCGGTGGTCGTTGTCGGCCACCACCAGGGTGTCATTGCCCAGGTAGCGCAGGCGGTTGGGGAACAGCAGCGGTACCACCTGCGGGTCGGTGCTGGCCAGGGCCTTGCCGTCCAGGCCAAACGACTGTACGCGGGTCCCCTTGGCATCGGCGATGAAAACCCGTTCACCGGTGCGGTCCACGGCCAGGTGCACGGTCAGGGACAGTGCATTGTTCTTGAGCTGCGGGCCTTCCATGGCCGTGCGGCAGTCCACCAACTGCACCTGCGCATCGCTCCAGGCACAACGCAGCACACGGGGCACGGCGGCGCCGTCAAAGAACCAGGCCTCGACCCGCTGCCGGGCATCCACCGTCCAGTCCATGTCGCTGGGGCTTTCGCTCAAGCCCAGCGACTTCAGGTCCTGGCGCGCGATGCGCTGCCCCTGGGCGTCAAGCACATGCAAAGCGTGGTTGGCAACGACGGCGACGCGCTCACCCTGCGGCGCCTTGAACACCCGCAGCGCCACCATGCCCGCATCCGGGTTGGCCATGTTCTGGCCATGCACAAAGGCCGCCGCGCACAGCGCAAGGCCGATCAGGATAGGGATGGCCAATTGCCATTCGCGTTTGGTCATGATGGGTGCGCCCTCGCCGCCGGTGTTGTTATGGATAGGGCCCAAGCGCCGCCAGGCGGCGGCGCATCTTCCCAGTCCCCTCTCCCCTGGGAGACGGAGTCAGGCTTACTTTAGCAAGAACTCCATCTCGGTCCCCGCCAGGTTCAGCACATCACTGTGTGACAGCGGTGTGGCCTTGGGGCCTATGGCCTTGCCGTTGAGGGTGGACGGCGTATCCCCGTCCATATGCGCCACGTAGTAGCCGTCGCGCCGGTGCGAGATCGACACCACCGCCACGCCCGGCTGGCCGAAGGTGGTGACCGCCTTGACCACCGGCACTTCCAGGCCCGCCGAGGAGCCCGACAGCACTTTCAGGCTGGCCTGCCGCGCCCCCGCGGTGCCGGGCAGCCCTATCGCATCCAGCGACATCGCCGTGGTTTCCTGGCTCTCGGCCGGCTCCTCGTGCGCGGACGTCGCCAGGTACTGGATCTTGAAGTGGCCGATGTTGATGATGTCGTTGTCGTGCAGCAGCTCGCGCGCCTTGACCATGTGGCCGTTGAGGTAGGTGCCGTTGGTGCTGCCCAGGTCGCGCAGGTAGACGTCGGCGATGCCCTTGAGTTCAAACACGCAGTGCTCGCCGCTGACCACCAGGTTGTCGAACACGATGTCGTTGTACGGCCGGCGGCCCAGCGTCGTGCGGTCGTTCTTCAGGTAGATGTGCTTGATTTCGACGCCTTCGACCGATGCAATGAGTTGCGGCATGAGGAGAAGCCTTTCTTCTGGAGGTGTCGCCGCCACTCCCAACATGGCGGCGTCCCCATCGTAGCGCCGGCCCCGCGAAGGCACAAGGGCGGCGCCGCCGCTAGTTTTTCTCCGCCGGGCGGCAGGCCGCGCGTATCAGCCGCTGCGTCGGGTTGGGCGTCACGTCGCGAAACGCCATCTGCCTGACCACACCCTCGGGATAGGTCGAGGTCTGGTGCGGCTCGCCCTTCCACAGCGGCTCCTTGTAGAAATCCAGCGAGAGGTAGCGCGCGGTCTTGTTCGCGCAATCGAACTGCACGGTGGAGGTGTAGGAGCGGTAGGGCACGCCGTCCCAGCTGGTGCGCGGCAGGGAGCGGCTCACGCGTATCTTCATGGTGCGCGTCTCGCCCTGTACGCTCACCGGCACGGGATCGACTTCTATGGTGTTGAGCGCCGGGTCCTGCGGATCGCCGAGCACGGTGAACCACGCGGCCTGCGCGTGCAGCACGGAGGCGCCTCCCAGCAAGCCCCAAAACAGCATGTTCTTTTTCATGGCAGCTCTTCGATGTTGTCCACTCCCAAGCGGCGCAGCGGATGATGCTGTGAGGCCTAAGAATGTTTCGCCCTCTTGCAGCATTTGCACAATGTCGCACTCAATCCAGTCTAACGGGCGGCGATGCGGCTTGTCACATGAAATGACATAGCGTTGCATGCGCGTTGGCATGGCTGCAACACCTTGTTGTAGTCCGCAGCCGACACCCGGCCGCGCCCCCTCCCTGCGTGCGGCGCCCCGGGCAGCCCTTAACTTGAAGGCATGGAGTTTTTCCATGTCCCCCCAACCACCCGAAAGGTATCCCCATGAACAAGGACCAGGTCAAAGGCAAGATCAAGGAAGTCGCCGGCGAAGTGCAGGAGCACACCGGCAAGATGGTCGGCAACGCCGAGCAACAGGCCAAGGGCCATGCCCGCGAGTTTGAAGGCAAGGCCCAAAAGGCCTACGGCGATGTGAAGGAAGACATCAAGGACACCGCCAAGGAAATCAAGAAGGACCAGGAGCGCGATCCGCTCAAGCCTTGATCACGCTTTCCCTTTCCAAGGAAAAACGGCCGCTTTCGAGCGGCCGTTTTTTTGGGGTGCAAGAAGCTAGCGCGGCGCAATAGGCGGCCCGACCACCACGCCCGGAAACACCGGCAGCTTTTCCGCCGGCACCGGCGTGACCGGCTGCAGCACCACACCGGGCATGCCGCCCGAATCTCCACCCTGCGCGGCTGGCGGCTGGCTTTCAGCCGGCGCCTGTATGGTCACGTACTTGATCACGGGCGCGGGCTGCCAGCGCGGCGCGCCGCCCTGCCCGGCCGTTGATGCGCCCGCCATGCCCACGCCGGCCGGCAGCTCGCCCGGCTGGCCTTCCTGCGGCGGCTCGGCGCCGTTGAGCAGGGCTTCCACACGCTGCTGCTCCTGGTCGGTCACGCCGCCGCCCTGCGGCGCCGCAAAGCGCTGCTCGGCGTCCACCACCTTGGCCTTGATCGCCTGCTGGAAAAACTCGCCCACGATGGGCAGCGCGCTGCGCGCGCCCTGGCCCCAGCTGTCGCCCATGGTCACGCGGTTGTCGTTAAAGCCCACCCAGGCGCCCGCCACGAGTTGCGGGTGCATCATCACAAACCAGCCGTCGGTATTGCCCTGCGTGGTGCCGGTCTTGCCGGCCAGGTCGGCGCGCAGGCCATAGCGGCTGCGGATCGCCGCGCCCGTGCCCTGGTCGATCACGCCGCGCATCACGTCCAGCAGCGTCTGCGCCACCGTGGCCGACATCACCGTCTCCGGCACCTTGGCCTGGAACTCTTCCAGCACCTTGCCGTTGCGGTCTTCCACGCGCGTGACGATGATGGGCTCTATGTAGCGGCCGTCATTGGCCAGCGTGCCGTAGGCCGTGACCATTTCCTTGAGCGTGACCGGGCTGGTGCCCAGCGCGAGCGAAGGCACTTCCTCGAGCTTGCTTTGCCGCACGCCCATGGCTCTCGCCAGCTTGGCCACATGGGCCGGGCCCACCACCTGCATCACCTGCGCGGTGATGGTGTTCTTGGAAAACATCAAACCCTGGCGCAGGCTCATGAACTCGCCGCTGGGCCCGCCACCGTCGGTGGGGCGCCAGAAGGCGCCGTTGCCCAGCGGGATTTCCACCACGCCGTCGACAAAACCGTCGCTCTGCCGCGCGCCCTCCTCAAAGGCCGCGCCATACACAAAAGGCTTGAAGGTCGATCCCGGCTGGCGCCGCGCCTGTTGCACATGGTCGAACTGGTCGTCCGAAAAATCCCGGCTGCCGACCCAGGCCCGCACCTGTCCGCTCGTCGGGTCCAGCGCCATAAAGCCGGCCTGCAGCCGCGTCTTCTCGTCCTTGAGGGCTTGCATGAAGCTGGCATCGGCCAGCAGGGTTTTGAGCGCCTGCTCGTCGGACTGGCCCGCGGCGCGCGCGGCCTTGTACTCCTGCGTGTCGCGCACAAAGGCCAGGGCCAGCTCGCGCGGGGCGCCGCTTTTGGCCTTCCAGCCCGAATTGAAGCGCCAGTCGCCCGCGACGATCTTCTGCAGCCGGTCGCCCTGCGCCACCAGCGCCTTGTTGGCCATGGCCTGCAGGCGCGAATCAATCGTGGTGCGCACCACCAGGCCGTCGGCGTAAATGTTGTAGTCGTTGCGGTCCGCCCACTCGATCAGCCAGCGGCGCAGCTGCTGCGCCAGGTGCGGCATCTCGCCAAGTTCCGGGTCCAGGCGCTCAAAGTCGATCTTCAGCGGCTTTTTCTTGAGCGCCGCGAGTTTGTCTTCCGGCAGCTTGCCGTGCTTGACCATCTGCATCAGCACGATGTTGCGGCGCTGCAGCGCGCGATCCGGGTTGACCACCGGGTTGTAATAACTCGCCCCCTTGAGCATGCCCACCAGCGTCGCGCTTTGCAGCACGTCCAGCTCGCTGGCCGATTTGTCGAAATAGGTGCGCGCCGCCATTTCGATGCCATAGGCGTTGTAGAGGAAAGGCACGGTGTTGAGGTAGCTCTCGAGGATCTCGTCCTTGCTGTACACCGCCTCGATCTTGAAGGCCGTGATCGCCTCCTTGAGCTTGCGCGTCAGCGTGGCCGAACGGCCTATCTCCTCGGGGTACATATTGCGCGCCAGCTGCTGCGTGAGCGTGGAGCCGCCCTGCTTGCGGCCCGTGAGCGTCAGCAGCACCGAGGACACCGTGCGCCTGAAGTCCATGCCGTGGTGCTCGTAAAAGCGGTGGTCCTCGGTCGCGATCAGCGCGGCCACCACATTCGGCGAAATCGCATCGAGCTTGACCCAGTCGCGATTGGCGCGCTGGAAGCTTGCCAGTTCCTGGCCGTCCACCGACATCAGCACCGAGGGCTTGGCCGTCTTGGCCTTGAGCAAATCGCTGATGCTGGGCGTAAACGGCAGCAGCAGCACCGTGTACAGCAGCAGTGTGGCCGGGATCGCGGCCAGCGCCAGGGCCACGTCACGCTTGGTCAGATTGCGCAGCCGGCCGGGAATCGAGGCCGCGAATGCGCGCAGGCGCGGGCCCAGGGGTGCCTGGAAAAGGGTCTGGAAGGGGTTCTTCATTGCCTGCAAGTTTACTGGGGCGCTGTAAACCCCTTTTGTAGGACGGCGGCGCGGCGAGGCAAGGCCGGAAAAACCCAAAAGAACACCTGTTTTCCGGCGCCGCCAGGAGCACTTGCCGCTCCCAAATGTCGGCGCCGGCCTACAAGCGGCGGGCCGGCATCAGGCTAAGGTGGGTTTATAGATTCAGATGCCAGCCAAGGAGACACCATCCATGAGCTTTCTCCCGCACCGGCCCCTTGCGCAAACCGTGCAAGCCGACCGCATCAACCTCCACAACCCCCAAGCCGCCGCCGTGTGGGAACAAAAACTGCACGCCGACCGCGAACAGCTCAGGCGCGCGATTGCCGCCGTCGGCGACAAGGCCAGCAAAGTCGAGAAATACCTCCAGGACGGCACCGCAAGGGACGGGGACAAGCCCCATTGATGGCCGCGGCTGTTGCCGCCACAATGGGCTGAGCACCCCTTCGCTCAGTTAGCCCCGTCCCGCCCGTCCGTCCACCGTGTTCCGCGCAGCGGCCAAGCCGCCCTGCGCAGCAGGAGGTATTGCCATGGCAATGCAGCAGCAGCAACAACTCGCCTTCAGCTTCGACCTCAAGCGCCGCAGCACACTCGCGGCCCTGCCGGCCTTGGGCGCCGCCTTGCTTACACCCCGAGGCGCACAAGCCCAGGCACCCCGATTGCAATCCTGGCCGCTAGGCACCCGCTCCGCCACCGGCATCCACGACATTGCACCCGCGCCCGACGGCGGCGTGTGGTTTTCGGCCCAGCGCAGCGGCCACCTGGGCTGGTTTGACCCGCGCAGCGGCAAAACCGAGCTGATTGCCCTGGGCGGCGGCTCATCGCCCCACGGCGTCATCGCCGGCCCCGACGGCGCGGCCTGGTTGACCGACGGCGGGCAAAACGCCATTGCCCGCGTGGCCTGGCCCTCGCGCCAGGTCAAAGTCTTCCCCCTGCCCGCCGGCACGCCGTATGCCAACCTCAACACCTGCGCCTTCGACGGCGAAGGGAATTTGTGGTTCACCGGCCAGAGCGGTTATGTCGGCAAGGTCGACGTGCGCAGCGGCACCGTGACAGTGAAAGACTCCCCCCGCGGCCGCGGCCCCTACGGCATCTGCGCCACACCCAAAGGCGATATCTGGTGGTGCTCCCTCGCCGGCTCCTTTATCGCCCACATGGACACCAAGACCGGCGAATCCCGCATCGTCGAGCCACCCACGCCGCGCCAGGGCGCGCGCAGGGTCTGGTCAGACAGCAAGGGCCGCATCTGGGTCTCGGAATGGAGCAGCGGCAACCTCTCCATGCACGACCCGGCCCTGGGCACAAGCGCCAGCAGCTGGAAAACCTACAAGGCCCCAGGCGCCGACCCGCACGTCTATGCGGTCTACGTCGACAACAAGGACATCGTCTGGGCCTCGGAGTGGAGCAACAACGCCATGCTACGTTTTGACCCGGCCAGCGAGAAGTTTGACGTGATCCCTCTACCCCGCGCCAATGCCGCGGTGCGGCAGATCCTGGGCCGGCCTGGGGAGGTGTGGTTGCCTGAGAGCGGGACGGAGTTTGTCACGGTGATCAGGACGGGGTGAGCATCCGGTAGCATCCGGTAGCACCCGACAGCACCCGACAGCACCCGGCAGTGGCAAGCCCCAGGCGCGCTGCGCATGACCACGATCTTCAGGCTCTCGCCGCCGCCCTGCTTCGCGTCGCACCCGTTTCCCGCACCGGCGGCAAGCCGAACATGCGGCCGTACTCCCTCGTGAACTGCGGCACGCTTTCATAGCCCACCGCAAACGCCGCGCTGCTCGCGCTCAACCCCTGCGACAGCATCAAACGCCGCGCCTCGATCAGCCGCAATTGTTTCTGGAACTGCAGCGGCGACAGCGAGGTCACGCTGCGAAAGTGCTGGTGAAATGAAGACGGGCTCATGCCCGCCACGCCCGCGAGCCGCTCCACCGGCAAAGGCCGCGCAAAATCCGCCCGCAGCACAGATACCGCGCGCGCCACACGCTGCGCATGGCCGTCAGGCCAGCCCAGTCGCCGTATCGCGGCGCCCAGCCGGCCCGCCAGCAGCCAGTAGTGCATCTCGCGCACCCGCTGCGCCTGCAGCACCGGCAAGGCCGCCGGGCGATCGAGCAGTTGCATCAAGCGCAACGCCGCCTCGGCCACCTCGGCTTCGGTGGCGCCCACCCGCACAGTCGCCGTGTCGGGCGCGGGCCCGTCCTTCATCTGCAGCACCAGGTCCGCGATCACCGCCAGGTCCAGCTCCAGCACCAGCGAGAGGTAAGGCTGGGCGAGGCTTGCGCGCGTGATCTGGTTGACCGTCGGCACGTCCGCCGTGATCAGCAGGGTTTCACCCGCGCTGAACGCGAAGGATTGTGTGCCCATGGCCACCTGCTTGCTGCCCTGCAACAGGAGGCAGACCAGCGGCTGCGATATGGCATGGACCAGGCCGCTGGGCGAAGTCGCGCGCACCAGGCTGAGACCAGGGATGGCCGTCTGCGCCAGACCCGCCTTGTCGGCATGGGCTTCGGCATAACGGCCGACAACATCCAGAAGAAAAGGGAGCGTGCTCATGCCGCAAGCCTAACCGCTGGCGATCGGTTGCGCCCAGCCCGGCGCCGAAATTTGGAGGATCAGGCAAGAAGCACCGAATTTCCGGCAACCCGCGCCGGCCCGCCCGCCGGACACTGGAATCCTCATTCACCAAGCCTGCAGACAAGAAACCCGATCATGAGCAACATCACCCAAATCACCCTGATCACCGGCGCCAGCCGCGGCCTGGGCCGCAACACCGCCCTCAGCATCGCCCGCCGCGGCGGTGACGTCATCCTCACTTACCAGAGCCGGGCCGAAGACGCACAAGCCGTTGTCGCCGAAATCCAGGCCATGGGCCGCAAGGCTGTGGCCCTGCAGCTGGATACCGGCAAGGTCGCCAGCTTCGCGCCCTTCGCCGACCGCCTGCGTGCCGCGCTGCAAGGCAGCTGGCAGCGGGGCACTTTCGACCACCTCGTCAACAACGCCGGCCACGGTGACTACGCCCTGATAGGCGACACGACCGAAGCGCAATTCGACGGCCTCGTCAACGTGCACTTCAAGGGCGTCTACTTTCTGACCCAAACCCTGCTGCCCCTGATTGCCGACGGCGGCCGCATCGTCAACCTGTCCTCAGGCCTGACAAGAACCTCCTACCCCGGCTACGCCGCCTATGCGGCGGTCAAGGGCGCCGTGGAAGTGCTGACCCGCTACATGGCCAAGGAACTGGGCGCACGCGGCATCGCCGTCAACACAGTGGCGCCCGGCGCGATAGAAACCGACTTCGGCGGCGGTGCCGTGCGCGACAACCCCGAGATCAACAAGATCTTCGCCGGCATCACGGCTCTGGGCCGCACCGGCTTGCCCGACGACATAGGCCCCATGATCGCGAGCCTGTTGACCGAAAACAACCGTTGGGTGAATGCGCAGCGGATTGAGGTATCTGGGGGCCAGGGAATTTGAGGGATTCTGGGCCGGCCCGGCGAGGTCTGGTTTGCCACCCAGCCGGCCGAGACCTTGTAAGCTATGCCGGTTGAATGCTTGCCTGAACGACGCAAGCAGCTTGTCTGACCACAAAGCAGGACGACCGAATGCAAGGCCCACTTTCAATCTTCAACCCGGCCGCCCGGCCAGCACGGCTTACCGCAAGGCTCAGGTATGACTGAGGACCTGACATTCACCGAACTGGGCAGCGACGTCTACGAGGACTTTGAAGGCTGCACGGAGCCCGTGTGCGTTGCGCACGGCGACATCTACAGGGCGGGCGCTCCGCTGGCCACCTACCTCGCCCGCTGGTTTGAGGGCGACCGGCAGCGCGGGCTTGACCTGCAAATCACGCTGGGTGAATGGGGTACGGGCACCACATGGCAAAACCGGCACATCATTGCATTTCACGTTGCCTTTTCCCAGCCGGTCCCCGAGTTCGTCCTGGTGGATTCCGACGCCGTCTGGGGTGCCGAACTCGGCAACAAATACTCCGCTGCGGAGGCACAACAATATGCCGTCAGCACCTTGGCGCGCGAGTTGGCGCAGGCCATTCTTCTTCGTGATCCCGCAGTTGTGGAGTTTGTCTCTCGGGGTGTTGGGCTTTGATTGAGATGGCAGGTATTTGCCCCTGACAACGCTCACGAAGGAGCAACAACGCCATGCGGCGTTTTGACCTGGGCAGCGAGAAGTTTGAAGTGATCGCCCAGCCCCGTGCCAATGCTGCGGTGCGGCAGATTCTGGGGCGGCCCGGCGAGGTCTGGTTGCCTGAGAGTGGGACGGAGTTTGTGACGGCGATTAGGACGGGGTGAGGGTTAGAAGTTGCACAACTTGACACACAGTATTCGCCTAGCAAAAAACGCAGCTTAGTGGCAAGCGGTTGTCTTTGCGGTTCGTTGTTCTCTAAAAAATCATCACCTAAAAATTTGCACTAAGAGTCTGAGATCATAAGTTTTGGCCGTGCCACTCTCAAGGCATTTAGCGCCTTCTCCGATGCGCCACTAATAATTAATCTATTAAGAGCTGGAAGGGATGCAAGAACCTCAAGGTTAGATACTTTTGTAGAGACCAATGAAAGGCTACGCAGTTTTTTGAGATCTTTAATTGGCCTTAGATCCGAAACTGGCGTGTTGTCCAACGACAATTCTTCAAGTTCATTGAGGTTACGCAGTGGTTCCAAATTACTAACCAATGAAGCATCTAAATTCAACTTACCTAGACTGCGTAAATTGGAAATAGCACTTATGTCGGAAACACTAGTCCGACTCATGTAAATTTGTCGTACCTGATCTAGCGTTTCCAATCCGGCTAACGAGGTCAACTTGGTGCAGTTAGTGCCAAAAACCAAGAGGAGAGATTTCAAGTCACTGAGTGGTTCAAGGCTGGTCAGTTGTGTACTGCCAAAGAAAAGCCATCTTAATTCGGTCAATTGCCGCAGAGGTTCAAAAGTCGGTGTCTCAACGCCCATCATCGCTAAATGACTCAGCTTTCCGAGCTTCTCTAACGGATCAATATTCACAATTTTGGTGTAATTCATTGATAGATGCCTGAGGCTCCTCACCTCAGTCAGAGCTGTTAGCTCCGTAACTGACGCTCCATCCAACGACAGTTGTTTGAGATTTTTTAATGCAGTGAGTGGCGTCAAATCCTTCACCGCCACAAATTCCACTGAGACATTTTCCAATTCGGGCAATCGATTCAACGCGTCGAGATCAACAATCTTTGAATTCGAGAGTTCAATCGTTTTCAATTTCTTAAGTTTTGACAAACTCTTCAACTCCGAAATATTGGAACCTCGCAAAGAAAGTCGAGTGAGTTTCTCCAAACTGTTAATGGCTGACATCGCGGCCTTCAAAGCATCCGCATTAATATTATTTAAAGAAAGAGCATCTAAGTTTTGCGAGGCGTCAAAGATCCACTGAGTAGCTTCCGTCCGAAGTAGTGACGCATTTAGCGCTGCAACAAGAAGAGAAGTGTGATGAAAAGAGAATTCTGGTCTTGCCCCTCTTTCTTTCAGCTCGATTTGCTCCCGGAGTGCCACTGCTTTAACAGCCCCCATTTGTGAAGCGCGATGAACTGGCAGCAACCCCCCGTGCGGATTCGCCAATACCTCCACACACAGCCGAGCGCGCTGAAAAACTAGTTGTGCGCTACCAGATGTATTGCTCCTTACCCTCTCCTTCGGACGCTCCCAATTTTCAGGAAAGCAGATAGAGAGGAGTCGTTTTGGCCAGCCTGGTTTTTCCCCGCACAACTCGAAAAGAAATACGAACGTCTGACTCCAAAGAGTCTGACCACACCAAATCGCCAGATTTTTACCCGTAACGCGTTGGTCGCAAGAAATTTCCTCATCGAAGTCCCCAGAAAACCACCCTGGATGCTCCATCTGCTGACGTATATGTAGTGCTGCGAAATACTCTTGAAAGGATAGGTGAAGAAATGCGAACTTCCCCTCTCCGCGAGGTAACAATAAGCCACTACGCTTAGTAATCCAGTCTAAATATTTTTCAGCATAAGCAGAGGAGGCTTTTTCATCAGCCTCTGCAATTGCGCTACTTACCCAATGCAAAATATCCGAGCGATCAATTAGTAGGTCTCGATCTTCTGGAAGAAGAAATGCATCCTCCCTCTCTATCCGCCTCATTTGCATTTCAAATCCAACTCGAGCTAACCAGCGCTTCTTGCTATGCCAAGAGAATTCATCTTTTAATTTTCGAGCTGTATCAATAGACTCAAGGTACGCTTGAGCAATATCTTCGTACAAAAGCGCTCTACCATTCGGCAATTGAGAGCGAACCCTGTATACAAGCGCCATCATCGTCAAGAGATTCGGCGTGCGTGCCAATCGAAGCGTGCTTTCATTTGAACGAATGGCGACCACAAACTCATCTCGTAACCGCCGCGCATCAGTTTCAGGTCCACCCTGATCTCTGTACCAATTCAGAGCAAATAGGGCAATTTGATCATCCGTAAACGGAGCTACATAATTCACCACAGGAGCACCAAGCCCGGCGGTAACTTCGAGTTGAACTGCAATCTCCTCTAAGGTATTGGAGTTCTGCGCCGCGTTCATATTTAATGGACCAAAAGTTATGGGCGCTTCGTCATATCCCACTATGCGCGACGTGAGTAGAGCAAACATAAGGGGGTACTGCTTAAGTCCCCCAAGCAACATATCGCGAACGCGGCGCCTTAAATCAGCACTGACTTCATCAAGTCCGTCTACCAAAAGGACCGCTTGCCCAAGCTCCAAATACTGATAAAGCAATGACTTGTTAGCCTTGAGGCTGTGAGCTATGGGCCGCTCCAGGAAAGAATCTATCAATCCATCGAAGTCATTTGCAGTACGTAAATCTAAATCACGCAGCACAAGAGGAATGGGCAGTACGTTAGCCAACTCCCCGGGCATTTTGGTAAAGAATCCTGAAGCCAAATACCACGCAAACCAATTGATAAGCGTACTTTTTCCGGAGCCCGGATCACCCAAGACCACAAGACGTCTAGCACTAAGCAGTTGCTGCACTGGATCGTACGTACGCCATCCCCGAGGCTCACTTTCGGGAGAAAGATATGTTGATGAAAGCATGTGCGGCACATACAGCTCATCCAAAGGTACGTCAGGATTATTTTGGTAGCTAGGTAACCCCAAAAAGCGCACATATCCGTGCCAGGCCACAACATCTGTTAGGTACGACAGGAGTAGGGGGTTAGCAGAGGGGCGGGGTAAATTCGTCAAGGCGAGCCTTCAATGATTGTGCGAAGTTACTGCATCCATAATGGGATGCATTACATCTTCGGTCAAACCAGCCTCTCTTAGTAGAGGTGCAATCCAAAACATATCTGGAGAGTATGGATCAGGAAACGTGCTTCGCGTCATCACAATAGGAACGGGTTCAGACTCTGAACCAATGTAGCTTTGCTCGGGAAGTCGTAGCCCACTAAAGTAACTTGGCCAGTCTTGTGTCAACCCTTGTTCCGTCAACGGCCAAACCTTCGTAGACCAGTTCACCATATGAGTAAAGAACGCGGGATTGAACTGCCAGCGCTGAAATAGCTCGGAGTGGAACTGATATACATATGCCAGCACCACCAACCCTCGAACATTCCTTACCTGCTCTCCTTCCAGACCTTTTACGCGAGGCCACCATTTCAACAGGACATTGGCCAGAGCCTTCAGTCGCCGAGGGTTCGGGGATAAGCATCTAATTGCTTCACCCGCTGCCGAGGTAAGTGCATTAGAAAGATGCCCTACAAATTCGGGCTCATCAATCCAAGAACACATGAGAGTTCTAGTGTCCGACGGTGGCGTTAGTCTTTCAATATCCGTACATAGCTTTTCCAGATACGCTTCAGCCCGAACACGAACAGCAGCTTCCTTTAACTTTGCATCTACGGGAGTCAGCTCTTTCGGCATGCAAGACGCGATTGCATCAACAACTAGCTGCTGATTCATACCGATAACGAAAACGCAATTTTTTAAACTTAGATAGACCTTCAATCCTTCAAGAAGTCGGAAAGCAGAATCGGCACTACAGCGATCTAAATCATCAATGAAAATTACCAACCGTCCATTCACACCTCTCGGTAACAAGCTCTTCAATATCGTCTCAACTGCATCTTCTAGAAAATCTTGAACTGTATCGACACCCATCCGTCCTTCAAGATGTTCTTTTTCCCACCGCTCACCAACATCTTTAATACTCTTCGGACTAAAGGGTACCGCCTCTAGCTTCACCAGCTTTGCAACGTCATCCAGCGAATTTAGTACCGATAAAAATGTCACCTCACCTAACTTTGCAAATTTTTTACGTGCTTTCGCCCATGTTCCAAATTGCCTACGAATCTCGTGCAGTAGCGCAATGACCGGTGTAGGTTCATGTTGATAGCGCCAAGCATCAAACCATATAGTTACAGTAGCGCCCTCATAGACTCCACCACCCAAATCGGCATTTACCCCACCTCTACACGCGTCCTTACTGCCGTCTAGGTGGTATCGAAGTTGTCTTAAGAAGCTAGTTTTACCGGCGCCCCAGTCGCCGTGGACACCAAACGTCTGAGGGGCATCACATTCCATTATTTGCCTTGCCTTGGCCACAACGGCACCAACTCGAGCCAAGCGATCGTCCAAGGTAGGGTGGTCACTATGCATTGCAAGCCCTTATTTTTCTGCTGGAATTAGCTCTCGAAGTGTAAATAGAAAGCTCGTAACACACCACTAGCTTTGCCCGTCCGCCTAGATACAACGAACTTTGCTGGCAACAAAAGCCACCGAAGCCATAGGTGAGGCCATCCGGACTCCATTGCTGCGCACCTATCAGAACACTTTGCTAACCCGTCAACCTGAAAAAGAACTTCACAGTGGAGGCTTTCGCCTCAACACCCAAGCAAAATAAGCCCCCTCCACCGCCATCACCCCTCCCCCCAGCGCCACCACGGCGCTGCTGCCGATGCGGCCAATCAAGGCCGCGGCCAGCACCACGCCCAAAGACTGGCCCAGGAATAAAAAAGACGCAAACAGCGAAACCGCCGTGCCGCGCGCCTCGGGCACCATTTGTGTGGCGTTGGCCTGCATGACGTTGTGGAACATGAAAAAACCAAACCCGCCCACCAGGCTGGCCGGGATGGCCGGGCCCCAGTGCGGGATGTAGGCGATTACCAGCGCGCTGATGCCGAGCAGCCCGCCGCCCAATAACACTAGGCCGTGCTGGCCCAGGCGCGGGATCAGCGCGCGGCCCGCGGCCATATAGCCCACGCCGCCCAGGCCAAAGAGCGCGACGATGGCGCCCGCGGCCGAGAGCGACAAACCCAAAGCATGGTGCAAATGCGAGGCCCACATGGCCAGCACGCCAAAACCCATGGCGCCTTCAATCACCGCCAGCAGCAGGATGGTGCGCGGCCATGGGCGGCTGGCGATGAGCAAAGCCTGCTTCAGGAAATGCGGGCGCACCACGGGTGCTTCGGGTGCTGGAGTCGCTGCCTCGGCCTCTGGTTTTGGCAGCGCCTGCTGCCGGCGCAAATCACCCCACAGCAGCGAGCCGACCACGCCAAACAGCAACACCAGAAACGCAAATGCCCAGCGCCAGCCCAGCGCATCGGTCAGCAGCCCGCCCAGCAGCTGGCCGCAGACAATGCCCAGGGTGCTGCCCAGGCCGGTGCGGGTGAGCATTTCCTGCAGCTCGTGGGCCGGCACGGTGTCACCTATCCAGGCCATGGCCAGCGGGATCAGCGCGGCGGCGCCCAGGGCCATCATGATGCGGGCCATTAGCAGCACATCCAGGCTGTTGGCAAACACGGCCACCGCGCTGCCCACGCTGCAGCCCAGCGCGGCAAAGGTGACGATGCGGAACTTGCCCAGCCTGTCGCCCAGCGGGCCGTAAAACAGTTGCGAGACGCCGTAAGTGACGGCAAACACCGACACCACTTGCGCCGCCTGCGCCAGGCTGACGGCAAACACGCGCGACAGCTCGGGCAGCATGGCGTCGCAGATACGCTGCGCCACCATGCTGGAGAAGGTGGCGCACGACAGCAGCAGGATGGAGCGGCGGGTGGCGGGGGAAATTGGCGAAGAGGCGGAGCGGGTGGCGCTGTGCGCGGCGGCGGAAGTCATGAAAGTGAACAGGCCCGAATCAAGGGAGCGGGCGACACACCCACGCTGTATCGGATTGTAGGCAAACACCCGCGAACCGTATGGGCAAGGGGCATGGCGCCCTGCCCCTGTGCAAAATGGCAGGTCGATTGAGAACCCACCCCCAGGAGGCACCATGGACAGCGCACTACGCGCACCCCAAAGCGCTGCGGCCGCGACTATCAGCTTCAGGCCTTTGCAGGCGGCCGACCTGCCGATGCTGCACGGCTGGCTGGCGCGCCCGCACTGGACTGAGTGGTGGGGCGAGGCGCCCACGCTGGCGGAGGTTGAAGCCGAATACGGCGCATGGATCCATGACCCCAGCCAGGTGCAGCCGCATATCGCGCTGCTGGACGGTGTTCCCTTCGCCTACATCCAGTCCTATGTGGCCATGGGCTCGGGCGACGGCTGGTGGGAGGGCTAAACCGACCCTGGCGTGCGCGGCATAGACCAGTCGATTGCCGACGCCGCGCAGCTGGGCCGCGGCCTGGGCACGGCGATGGTGAAGGCCTTTGTGGCCCGGCTGTTTACCGACCCGCAGGTCACCCACATCCAGACCGACCCGGATCCGCGCAATGCACGCGCGATACGCTGTTATGAAAAAGCCGGGTTTCGCGCGGTGGGGCAAGTGCAAACGCCGGATGGGACGGCTTTGCTGATGGTGTGCAAGCGCATCGTATAAAAAATATTACAAATTTGCCTCAAAAACCATGTCGATCCCGCCGTGGCCCATTCGTCGTACAGGTAGAGGGCGGCCCCCGCCTTCTCTCTTTGTCTCTGTCATTAACCAAGGAAACACGCCATGACTACCAATACCGTCAAGCTTCACCGGGTCCTGCAATCCACCCCTGACCGGGTCTACCGCGCCTTCCTCAGCCCCTCCGCCATGAGCAAATGGCTGCCACCCAACGGCTTTACCGGCACCGTCCACGAAATGGACGCCAAGGTCGGCGGCAAATACAAAATGTCATTCACCAACCACACCAACGGCCACAGCCACTCCTTCGGCGGCACTTATCTGGAGCTCAAGCTCGGCGAGCGCCTGCGCTACACCGCTAAGTTCGACGACCCCAACCTACCAGGCGAGATGACCACCACCATCACGCTGGCCAAGGTCTCCGCCGGCGTGGAAATGCAGGTGGTGCAGGAAGGTATTCCCGCGGTGATCCCCGCGGACCAGTGTTATGTGGGCTGGCAGCAGTCGCTGGTGCTGCTGGGCAAGCTGGTGGAGGTGGAGATCAACGAGTAAGGCTCCCAGCCGGCACACGGGCTGCGGCTCGTCGTCGGGCCGGTTTCAGGGCGTGGCGGCGGGTGCGCGCTGCGCAGGCCGCTGGGTGCGAACGTAATTGAGTTCGTTCTGCGCGCGCCTGTCGTTCTTGTCGAGCTCCAGGCACTGCAGGTAGACCTTTTCGGCATCGTCCCAACGGCCTTGCTCGACATACACATACGCGATGCCGCGCCAGGCACGGGACAGCTCCTTGTTCTTCACCTCGGGCGGGGAAAACTCCTTGGCAGCGGCTTCGGCCTGTTCAAAAATCTTCAGGGCCTGGGGCCAGTTGCGTTGGCCCAGGTACCAGTTGCCCAGCTCGCCCAGGTACTGGGCGTTGCGCGGCGCCAGGGCCAGGGCGGCTTCAAGCGCGTTGCGCGCTTCGGCCGGGCGCCTGAGCTCTATCAACGCATAGCCCTTGAGGTACCAGGCGTCGGACCAGATCTGCGGCACGATGATGGCGCCCTGCTCGGGCTCTTGCTTGGAGGCGGCCGCCTGCACAAGGTAGAGCAGCTGTTCAACGCGAGAGCGACCGGTGTAGGGCCTGAATTTTTCGTCCTTGTAGCGCAGCTCATAGGCGGCGATGATTTTGTCGAGGTGCTCGGTGATCGCGCGCTCGGGCTGGCGGAGTTGCAGCAGTTGGGCGGCAGCCATCAGCTGTTGGCCCAGCGCGGCATCTTCAGGGTTGGGCGCCGCGGTGGCCTGCGAGGGCTCGTTCGGTGCGGCCGTCTGGCTGAACGCGGGAAAAACGGTAAAGGCGGCAAAGACCGAGAACGCCAGCGCCGCTGCTGCCAGCCATGCGGTTTGTTGTTGTGAGGTTTTGCGCATCGCCAGGCTCCGGGGTTGTTAAGGTTTTTTAGAAAGCTGCAGCCGTAGCCCTGATGATCGCTAGATGGCCAGTTTCGACGCGGCTTTCCACCGCGCAATCCGGGTCATGTGGTACTGCAGGTAAAACGTGCTGAAGAGGAAAGTCATCGCCGCTGAAAGCCTGAGTTCCATGGGCTCAACGCTGTTGTAGTGGTTCAGCATGGACCTGCGGATGGAATACGCGCCGAAGTAGAAAACCACATAGGACGCCAGCGTCAGCAGCAGGCCCACCGCCTTGAGGTTGTCGGAGCCCTCCACCAATACCTGGCTCACGATGGCAAGTACGACATACGCGCTGAATTGGCTGGTCACATGGGATGCCGGATTGATTTTTCGCACCCAGGTGGATTGGATGAAGATCCAGACAATCATGAAGATTCCCAGCGTGAGCAGCGTAAAAAGCAGCACCAGGGCCCAATGCAGCTGGGGCGGCGCGGGGTAGGCATCGGCTTCCATCCCGCCGTGCGGCGGCACGGGCTCCGTCAGGTGTTCACTCATAAGCTCCCTCTTCTCTTTTTTTTTTGATCAATCCATCGCGCGAGGCCGTCACGCACGGCCTCGCGGTAAAAACCGCACTACGGCCCGGCGGCTTACAGCGCCTTGCCCAGCCTTGCCACACCCTCTTCAATCTTCGCCACGTCGGCCGTGGCAAAGCTCAGGCGCAGCGTGGCCAGGTCGGGGTTGGCCGCGTAGAAAGGCGCGCCGGGCACAAAGGCCACGAGTTTTTCAATGGCTTTTTTGGCGAATTCGCCGGCGTCCTTGCTTTTGCCGCCCGCGCCCGTGAGGCGGGCCCAGAAGAACAAACCGCCTTGTGGCTGGGTGAATTCAATCGCGTCGCCGAGTTCGCGTTTCAAGGCATTGCCCATGGCGGTGGCGCGTTCACCGTACACCTTGCGCACGCGCTTGAGGGTGTCGGGCATGCGGCCGGCCTTGAGGTACTGGGCGGCGGTGGCCTGGGCGAAGGTGCTGGTGTGGGCATCGCTGAACTGCTTGCACATGGTGGCCTTGGCCAGCAGCTCGGCGGGGGCGACCATCCAGCCCACGCGCAGGCCGGGGCTCAGCACCTTGCTGAGGGAGCCGCAATGCGCGAGCAGCTCGCGGCTGCCAGGCACGCTGGGGCTGAGGGCCAGCAGCGAAGGGGGCGGCGCTTCGCCGAAGTAGAGGTCGCCGTAGGGGTCGTCTTCAACAATCAGGGTCTGGTGCTTGACGGCCATTTCCAGCACCTGCTTGCGGCGCTCCAGGCTCAGCAGCGCGCCGCTGGGGTTGCCGAAGGTGGGGATCAGATAGACAAACTTGGGCTTGTGCTGGGCGATGAGTTTTTCGAGCTCGTCGGTCTTGACGCCGTGGGCATCAATCGGCGCGCTGATGAGTTCTGCGCCGTAGAGGCGAAAACACTGGATGGTGGCGAGGAAGGTCGGGCCTTCAACAATGACCTTGTCGCCGGGCGAGATCATGGTCTTGCCGAGCAGATCCAGCGCCTGCTGGCTGCCGGTGGTGACGATGAGGTTCTCGGGGGCGACGTCCTTGGCGCCCTTGGTGGCCATGAAGGCGCTGAGCTGTTCGCGCAGCGGGCCGTAGCCTTCGGTGGCGCCGTATTGCAGCGCGCCGCCGGGTTCTTCGGTGAGGGCCTTGTTGCTGGCTTCCTGGATGCCGGCCACGTCGAACATGGCGGGGTCGGGGAAGCCGCCGGCAAAACTGACGATGCCGGGCTTGCCCAGCAGTTTGAAGAGTTCGCGGATGGCGGAGGTTTCAACGTTGTTGAGGCGGTCGGCAAAGTGCAGGGGCATGTTCGGTTTCTCGCTTTCTGGGCTGCATTGTCGCCAATTTGGGAGCGGCCTGCCCGCGGCAAGGCGGGCCAAGGGGTGGTTGACAGAGTACCAGTCTAGAGTAATACTCTAGTCATGGACTCTCCTGCGACCCCCGCCTCCGCCCCAACCTCCACGCGCGACCGCCTGCTCGAGGCCGCCACCAAGGTGTTCCTGGCCCAGGGCTTCACGGCCGCCTCCATGGACATGGTGCGCCAGGAGGCCGGCGTGAGCAACGGCAGCCTGTACCACCACTTCCCGACCAAGGCGCTGCTGGCCGATGCGCTGTATGCCCACATGCTGCGCGACTTCCACACGGCGCTGATGCAGCCGATTGCCGGCAAGGCCTCGGCCCAGTCCGGCGTCAAGGGCTTGGTGCGCGCCTATATCCAGTGGGTGCTGCAGCACCCGGACCAGGCGCGGCTGCTGCACACGCTGCGCCGCGGCGGCGACATGACGGACGGCGCCGAGACCAGCACGGCCAATGAGCACGCCTTAGCCGCGCTGAAGCGATGGATGGAGCAACGCGTGGAAGCCGGCGAGATACGGGCCATGCCTTTTCATGTGTGGATGGCGCTGGTGTTCTCGCCGTCCATGTCGCTGACGCAGCGCTGGGTCAGCCAGCCCGTGCCGGCCGTTGCGCCCAAGCTGCGCGCCGCGCTGGAGCACGGCGCCTGGATGGCCGTGGCGGCCTGAGCCGGCGGGGAAAGATTCAACCAAGGAGTGTCTGTATGAAAGTCGTGAACGTTCATCAACGCCTGCTGCATGCGAGCCCGGAACGGGTGGGCGCGCTGATTGACTCGCTGGGCTCGCCGGCCGATGCGCTGTGGCCGGGGCGCGCCTGGCCGCGCATGAAGCTGGACCGGCCCATGGCCGTGGGTGCCTCGGGCGGCCATGGGCCGATTCGTTATGTGGTGGAGGCCTACACGCCGGGCCAGTCCGTGCGATTTCGCCTGACGGCGCCCAGGGGGTTTGAGGGCTGGCACGGCTTTGAGGTGCTGGACGCCACGCCTGCGCACTGCGTGCTGGAGCACCGCATCGAGATGCAGGCGCGCGGCCCCGCCCTGCTCTACTGGCCGCTGGTGATCGGGCCGCTGCACGACGTCTGTGTGGAAGACGTGCTGTCGCAGGCCCAGCTCTCGCTGGGCATGGAGCCCCGGCCCGTGCCCTGGACGGCGCGCGTGCGCCTGCTGCGCTGGCTGGCCTCGGGTGGGCGGCGATTGGCGCCGCCGTTTGCGCGTAGCCAGCATGCCCGCTGAGCTCCTGTCCTTCGGCCGCGAGGTATTAAGCCGGCAGCCCTTCAGCACGCTGCTGGACGCGCGGCTCGATGCTTTTGCGCCCGGCAGCGCGGAGCTGTCGGTACCGGTGGTGCCCGGCCTGCTGCAGCAGCATGGCTTTGTGCACGGTGGCGTGCTGTCTTATTTAGCGGACAACGCACTCACGTTTGCCGGCGGCTCGGTACTGGGCGATTCGGTGACGGCCGAATTCAAGATCAACTACCTGCGGCCGGCCAAGGATGCCGAACGCCTGCTGGCCGTGGCCACGGTGGTGGGCAGCGGCAAGACCCAGGCCGTATGCCGCTGCGACATCTTTGTGCTGCGCGGGGATGAGCGCACGCTGTGCGCCGCGGCGCAGGGCACGATTCGCAAGGCGGGCTAGGGCCTGGCGGCAAGCCCCAGGCCTCTCGAAAACCGCGGATGTCGGCGCGCGGCTCTGCCACCCCATTGAATCGCCACTAAATCACCTTTGGGCGATATATTGACAATATTGTATAAAAACGATATTGTGCAAATATCATTCAAAGGCGTTACCATGAGCACGTTCCAGACCTTTCCGCTCCAGACATCGGCGCAACTGTCGGTGCACTTGAAATCGCTGCGCAAGGCACGCGGACTGACGCAAACCGCGCTGGGTGAACGCATAGGCGTCAAGCAGGTCCGCATGGCCGATATTGAAAAAAATCCCGGCGCGGTGAGCCTGGACCAACTGATCCAGGTGCTGCACGCGCTGGACGCGCGCCTGCTGCTGGCAGACCTGCAGCGCTATGCCGACGATGGCGCAACGCCCGCCCCCGCCGTGAACAGCCCCGTGGCCGACTGGTAGCGGGAAAGCGCTTGCGGAACTTCATGATGTTCGTGATGCAACAGCTTTAAAGGTGGCCCATGGCATTCGCCGATCTTGACGTGTGGATGAACGGCCAGCACGTGGGACTGTGGTTCTGGACGCGGACCGGCACGCCGGGCTTTCGTTATGACGAAAACTGGCTGCGCTCGCCCAATGCGCGGCCGCTGTCGGTCTCGCTGCCCATGCCGGCCGGTGGCGGCGACGTGATGGGCGCCAAGGTGGAGCACTACTTCGACAACCTGTTGCCCGACAGCAGCCGCATCCGCGAACGGCTGCGGCGCCGCTTTGGCACGTCCTCTCTCCGCGCGGCCGACCTGCTGGCCGCCGTGGGCCGGGATTGCGTGGGCGCCCTGCAGCTGATGCCGCAGGGCCGGCAGCCGCCGCCGCACGACCGTATCGACAGCACGCCGCTGAGCGACAGCCAGGTGGAAGCACTGCTGGGCGAGGTGACCGGCGACGGTGCGGAAGGCGCCCCGCTTGCGGACGATTTCCGGATCTCCATCGCCGGCGCGCAGGAAAAAACCGCGCTGCTGCGCCTGGGCCGGCGCTGGCACCTGCCCTCGGGCTCAACGCCCACCACACACATCTTCAAACTGCCGCTGGGCCTGGTGGGCAATATGCGGGCCGACATGACGGACTCGGTGGAAAACGAGTGGCTGTGCGCGACTTTGCTGAGCGAGCTGGGGTTTGAGGTTGCGCCCACGGAAATGGGCCGCTTCGGTGAACGCAAGGTGCTGATCGTGGAGCGCTTTGACAGGCGCTGGATGGACGGCGGCACGTGGATAGCCCGCCTGCCTCAGGAGGACTTCTGCCAGGCCACGGGGACACCCGGCGACCTCAAGTATGAAAGCGACGGCGGCCCCGGCCTGCGCGCGGGCCTGGACTTGCTGGGTGGCAGCAGCCATGCCCGCGACGACGTTTTGCGGTTTGTGCGGGTGCAGCTGGCCTTCTGGATCATGGCCGCGACGGACGGCCACGCCAAGAATTTTTCGCTCTTCCTGGAGCGCGGCGGCGGCTTTCGCATGACGCCGCTGTACGACGTGCTGTCGGCTTGGCCCATCATCGGCAGCGGGCCCAACCAGGTGAGCCCGCGCCGCGCCCGCCTGGCCATGGCCTTGCGCAACAAGAATACGCACTACCACCTGCATGAAATCCGCACCCGCCACTGGGAAGCGCTGGCGCGGCAAAGCGGCGTGCCGGGCGCCTTCGACCAGATGGTGGGGTTGGTACTGCAGGTGCCTGATGCGCTGGAACGCGTGGCTGAACAGCTGCCGCCGGATTTCCCCAAACCGGTGTTCACAGCCATACGCAGCGGCATGCTGGCGCAAGCAGAGAAGTTCACGGACGAGCTGGCATGACGGAGCCCGTCAACCAACCCGCAGCCCAGCGGACCTATATCGCCCGCATCAACCGCGTGGTGGACCACATCAGCGCCAACCTGGCCGGCACGCTGGATTTGCAGGCGCTGGCCGGCGTGGCGTATTTTTCGCCCTGGCACTTCCACCGCGTGTTCCAGGCGGTGACGGGCGAAACCCTGGCCGACTGCGTGCGCCGCCTGCGGCTGGAGGCCGCCGCCCAGCGCCTGATTTTTACGCCGCAGACCGCGCTGCAGATAGCGCTCGACACGGGCTTCGCTTCAGCGGAAGTCTTCAGCCGTGCCTTTCGCACCCACTTCGGCACGACGCCCACAGCGTGGCGGCGCGGGGGCTGGCGCGAGTGGGCGACGCGCCGGCAGATTGAACTTAGCAAGATTCATCAAGGCAATCACAAGCCGAATCAAGAATCCATCATGGCGTTGTTTAAAGATAGAACCCTCTGGCCCGCCGGGCCGGTCCCTTCATCCGAAAGAACCCTTGCCATGCACATTGAACTCAAAACCCTTCCTCCCATGCGCCTGGCCTATATGCGCAACACCGGGCCTTACGGCGACGGCGTGGCGCAGCTGTGGCAGCGCTTTGTGGCCTGGTGCGGCCAGAACGGCTACATGAGCCCGCGCCCCAAGATGTACGGCATCAGCCAGGACAATCCCGAGATAACCCCGGCCGACAAGTGCCGCTACGACGCCTGCATCGAGGTCGATGAGGCCTTCAAGCCGCAAGGCGAAATCGGCGTGCAAAACTTTGGCGGCGGGCGCTATGCCTGCGGCCGTTTCACCGGCAAGCCGGGCAACGAGGTGCACGAAGCCTGGACGCACATGTTCGCCGAGTGGCTGCCGCAAAGCGGTTACCAGCCGGACAACAAGCCCGCGCTGGAACTGTATGAAGAAGACTTTGTGATGGACCCGAAAACAGGAAACTTCAGCTGCTGGCTCTGCGTGCCTGTCAGAGCCCTGTAGCGCCATTGCCTGGCGACGCGTGCCGTACTCGCGCAAAACCAGGCCCTTGGCAAAGCCGTGGCCGCGCCCTGAAAAATCAATCGATCCGGATATTGGCGCGCGCCACCAGGGCGCGGTAACGCGTGATCTCGGAATCCATCACGTCGCGCAGCGCCTGCGGGCCCAGCAAGGCCGGCTCCATGGACTGCTGCTGCAGCTTCTTCCTGACTTCGGGCTCGGCGATCACGGCCGTGAGCGCCTGCAGCACCTGGCTGCGCACGGCCGGTGAAACGCCCGCAGGCGCGGCTACGGCGTACCAGGCGTCGAGCAGCGCCGCCGTCAACTGCAGTTCGCCATAAGAAGGCACGGTCGGCATCAGGACGGAACGTTTTTCGCTGATGACCGCGAGGACGCGCAACTTGCCGGACTGCACCAGGGGGTTCACCGCCGCCATGGTGTCTATGCCCAGGGCGATGTCGCCGCGCGCCACACCGATGTCGGCCTCGGCGCTGCCCTTGTAGGGAACGGCGGAGAACTTGACGCCGGCGGCGTCGGCCAGCAGCTCGCCGGCCAGGTGCGGCGCCGAGCCGGTGCCGAAGGTGGCATAGGTCACGGTACCCGGGCTGGCCTTGGCTTTGGCCAGCGCGTCTTTGAGGGTTTTGTACGGCCCGGTGGCGGAGGTCACCAGCACCAGCGGCGCGCGCGTGACCATGGCGATGGGCGAGAGCTGCTTGAAGGGGTCGTAGCCCAGCTTGCTGCGCACCGCTGGGTTGACGGTGTAGCTGCTTGAGCCGGAGAACAGCAGCGTGTAGCCGTCGGGCTCGGCCGCGCTGACCATGACCACGCCGATGGCGGTCGAGGCGCCGGGCTTGTTGTCGATGACCACGGGCTGGCCCAGGCGGGCGCTGAGCCGCTCGCCGATGATGCGGGCCGCCACGTCGGTGCCGCCACCCGGCGGGAAGGGAACGACCAGCTTGATCGGCTTGGCGGGCCAGGTCGGTGCCTGCGCTTGCGACAGGCCGGGAAACGCGAGGGCGCAACAGGCGGCGACCAGAAGGGCCGCCTGAAGCAGGGACCGGCGTGCAGCGGAAGGCATGGGGGAAGGCATGGGCAACTCCAGTGAGGGCAATCAGAACAAAAACAACTCAGGCGGCGGCCGGCGCCGCATGCCAGGGCAACCCGGCGGGCTCGCCCAGGTCCCAATACAGGCCGGCCATGATGCGCAGGCCTTCGCGGGCCACGGGCGCCAGCAGGTGTTCGTCGGGCGCGTGCTGGGCGCAGGCCGGGTAGGAATGCGGCACCCACAAGGTAGGCAGGCCCAGCAGGTCGGCGAAGACGTCATTGGGCAGCGAGCCGGCCAGGTTGGGCAAGGTGACGACCGGCTTGCCGCTGCTCAGCCCGATGGAGCGCTGGGCCCAGCCCACCCAGGGGTGGTCCAGGTCCAGGCGCGTGGCCGCGCCCGTGAGCGTGATCTCCACCTCGACCCGGTTGAAGCCGTAGCGGTCCAGGTGCTTGCGCAGGATGGCGGCAAGGTCCTGGTAAGGCGTGCCGACCACAAAGCGCAGCTGGCAATGAGCCACGGCTTCGCCGGGAATCGCATTGACGGGGCGCTGCGGCGAGCCGGCACCCAATGCCAGCACTTCGAGGGTGTTCCAGCCGATCAGGCGTTCGGCCGTGCTGAGGCCGGGCTCGCCCCAGTGGGCGTCGGGCAGCGGGTCGTCCTCGCCGCCGCCTATGTCCACATTGGCCAGCGCGCGGCGCACCAACAGGGGCAGCGCGCGCGGCTTGAGGGCCGGCACCAGGATGCGGCCCCGTGCATCGACCAGCGAGGCCACGGCGCTGGCCAGCACGGTGGCCGGGTTCAGCAAGGCCCCGCCCCAGTTGCCCGAGTGGTAGGCCTTGTCGCGCGCGCGCAGGCGCAGGCTGAAATTGATCGCGCCGCGTGAACCCAGGAACAAGGTGGGCTTGTCGGCATGCACGCGCGGGCCGTCGCAGGCGATCAGCAAATCGGCCTTGAGCTGGGCGCGATGGCTTTCACAAAAGGCATGCAGGCCGGGCGAGGCGGCTTCTTCGCCCATCTCCAGCAGCAGCGTGACGTTGTAGCCCAGGCGCCCGCCGCGCGCCTTGATCACGCTGGCCAGCGCGGCCAGGTTGACGGTGTGCTGGCCCTTGTTGTCGGCGGTGCCGCGGCCGTACCAGCGCTCGCCTTCGCGCACCAGTTCCCAGGGTTGCAGCCCTTCGCGCCAGCGCCCCTCCTGGCCGCTGACCACGTCGCCGTGGCCGTAGGTCAGCACGGTGGGCAGCGCCGTGTCTTCCACGCGCCGCGCGACCAGGAAAGGGCCGGCGCCCTCGACGGGGTTGGGCAGGACACTGCAGGCAAAGCCGAGTGCGCGCAGGGAGTCCGTCATCTCGCCGCGCAGGTAGTCGCCCAGCGCGGGGTTGGGTTTGCCGCTGTCGCTTTCGGTGCGCAGGGCGACGCGCCTTTGCAGCACGTCGAAAAAATGGCCCTCGTCAAACCAGGCCGTGGCGGCATCAAGGCAGTCGGATCTCAGCATGTTTCATCGTTCTCAAAAAGGGGCGCGCGGTCATGGGCGTGTCATGGGCGTGTCGTGAGCGCGTCATGAAACCAAATGTAGGAAGAATCAGGCTTTACTACAATGAGAGATATCGCAACAGGGCCTTGCCTTTTTGGCAAATCACGAATTCAAGCGCCCAACCACTTCCACCCGCCTTCGCATGAAAACCACTTTTTTCAGCACGCAGATCCGCTACTTCCTCGAGGTGGCACGCACCGGCTCGGTCAGCCAGGCCGCGGCGCAGCTGCATGTGGCGGCCTCGGCCGTGAGCCGCCAGGTCGGCAAGTTGGAGGACCAGCTAGGCTGCGCGCTGTTCGAGCGCAGGGCGCGCGGCATGGTGCCAACGGATGCGGGCGAGCGCCTGATGGCTTACGCACGCGCGGGCAGCGACGACGCCGAACGCGTGATGGAGCAGGTGCGCGGGCTGGCCGGCTACAGCGCGCGGCGCGTGCGCGTGGCCTGCACCGAAGGTTTTGCCACGGGTTTCATGCCGGAGGTGATGACGGGCTTCAGGCGCCGCCACCCCGAAGTGCTGATCGAGCTCAGCGTGGGCTCGCCCGAAGCAGTCAGCCGCCTGCTGCTGCAGGGTGAAACCGACGTGGCGCTGAAGTACACCATGGCGCCGGAAAAAGGCATGACGGTGCGGCACGCGGCCACTGCGCCCATGTACGCGCTGATGCTGCCCACGCACCCGCTGGCGCGGGCCCGCGCGGTGACGGTGGCGGATGTCGTGAAGTACCCGCTGGGCATCAGCGCCAAGGGCATGACGGGGCGCCAGCTCTTTGACATGGCGGCCAGCGTCCAGGGCCTGCAGTACCAGGCCTCGGTGGTCAGCAATTTTTCGTCGGCGCTGCTGCCCAGCACGCGCGGCGACGACATCATGCTGTCAGGCTACCTGACGGCCGCGCACCTGATACGCCAGGGCCAGCTGGTAGCCGTGCCTTTTGCCGAGCCGGAACTGCGCCAGCGTGTGCTGCAGGTGCTGTCGCTGGAGGGGCAGACGCTGGCGCCGCTGGTACTGGACTTCACCGCGCAGTTGATCGCCGCCGTGCGCGAGTCGGGCGACGGCATGGCGCCGGCGCGCAGGCGCAGTGCGAAAAAGAGCGGCTAAGCGCCCTGCTCTTCTGTTTCTTTTTTCTACAGCCCGGGCAAGGGCAGAAGCTTGCCTTCGGCCGACGACGGTGGCGCGATGCGCAGCACGCGCGACAGCGTGGGCGCGATGTCTACCACCTCCACCCGCGTATCAATGCGGCCGGCTTTGACCCAGGCCGGGCCGTACATCAGGATGGGCACCTGCGTGTCATACGGGTGCGGCGAGCCGTGTGTGGCGACCGTGTTGCCGAACATCCAGCCGGGCTTGAGCGAGTACTGCACGTCGCCCGAAACCTCGGCATGCCAGGATTTGCGGATCTGCTCAAAGAAAGGCGCGCCGGCGCGGCTGCCGCTTAGCAGTTCGCGCCGCGTGTAGGCCGCGACAAAACCGGGCTCGGCCATCAGCAGTGCGCGGGTTTCCTCGGCCAGGGCATCGGCACTGGCCTGCTTTTGCGCGATGAGTTGTTTGTCGAACAGCACGCTGGAGCCTGAAAAGCCCGCGGCCCATTTGCCTGGGCCGAATCGTTTTTCGAGCCCGGCATTGACGCGGCCCAGCAGCTGGCTGCTGTTGACGCGGCCGGACTCGCGGCCCTGGCTGGCGTTGTACTCGGGCGCGGGCATGAAGCCGTGGTCGGCGGTCAGCACGGCGATGTAGTTGTCCTTGCCGATGCGCGCGTCCAGGTCCCGGAAGAAGGCCTGCAGCAAACGGTCCAGCTGCAGCAGGTGGTCGTGCGAGAGGCGCGACTCGGCGCTGAAGGCATGGTTCACATAGTCGTGGCCCGAAAGGCTTACCGACAGGATGTCGGGAATGTCGTCCTGGCCCAGTTGCTCACCGGCAATCGCGGCGCGCGCGAAGTCCAGCGACATCGCATCGACAAAGGGGCCGCGCAGCAGCGAGCCGTAAAAGCGCGGGCCGGGTGCGCTGTCGTCCTTGGCGCCGAACATCGCCGGCAGCCCGCCGCCCGCGGGGCCGAACCAGGGCTGCTGGTCGGGCAGCGAACGCGCGTACGCGGCCTCGGGCAGCAAGGCCTTCCACTCGGCCTTGAAGTAGCGGTCAGCCGGCTTGCCGGCGTTGTAGCGGTCGACCCAAGCCGGGTGCGCCGCCATGTAGTGGGTGCTGGAGGCGAACTGCCCGGTGGCACCCATATACATATAGGCGATGCCGGTCTTGCCGGCCGGCAGGATGGCGCCGCGGTCCTTGCCCGAGATGCCTATGACCTTGGAGCGGCTGTCGACGCGCCGCAGCACGTCGCCCACGGTTTCGGCCTTGAGGTTTTTCGGGCTGGTGCCGTCCAGGGCGTTGGTGGCGTGGCCGATATAGGTGGCCGAGGTGTCGCCGGTGCAGTAGACGGGCTCGGCGGTGATGGGGTCGCGCCAGTCGTTGCCGATGATGCCGGTGCGCTGCGGATAGGCGCCGGTCAGCATGGTGGCATGGCCGGCCGCGGTGACGGTGAAGGCATGGCCGTAATGCGCGTTGGCGAACCAGGCGCCGCGGTCCAGGAAGCGCGCGAAGCCGTCGGGCGCGAGCTGGTCGCGGTAGTCCAGCACCTGGCGCTGCGGCAGGCCGTCGACAACCAGGAAGACCACCAGCTTGGGGCGCGGCGCGGCACCGGCCACCGTGCCGGGTGCGGCGGTGCAGCTGGCAAGCAATGCGGCGGCCAAAGAGGCCGCCAACAGTCGTAAAAGAGTGTGAGCTTTCATGGCTGCGATGCTAAAGCAGTTCGGGCCGGCGCCGCCCCCGTAATGACCCGTGCCGTGCAAAGCGCCATTGGCCCGGCGCGCCACCACAGCGGCGCGCATCATGCATCACATCCCCAACGCCGAGTTGCAAGAAAGTGTTGCGATCCTTTTCAAGACGCATTTTTGCCACTATTCACCCGCGGCTTTTGGGGACAGGCATTGACGGGGTTTTTGCTTATCGGGCAGGATGGTCCCATGGTGAACAGCATCGCGCCCTATGCCGCGCCCCCAGGACATCCGGAAGTCGAGCGTGTGGTGACGGCCAGCATCTGCCACATCAAGGAAGGCATCTACGCGCAGATGGAGGACATACGCGCGCACTCCCTGCCCCATAACGCCACGGACGGCATACGCGCCATCCTGCATTACCAGAGCGGCTGGTTCGTCCACTGGGCCGAGGGCCCATCGCCCGAGCTGCGCGACCTGCTGCTGCGCCTGGCCGGCGACCCTCGCCACCATTCGCTGCATACCCTGCACAGCAGCCGGGGCCGGCGCATTTTGCCCACGCCCTGGTCCATGGTGATGTCGCAGGCCAGCGAGTCGGCCGTGCAGTTCGGCCGCCGCGTGATGACGCTGCGCGAGCAGTTTGAAAAAGGCGTGCAGTACGCGCCCTCCTCCGTGCTGCGGCGCCTGTCGGCGCCCATGCAGCTGCCGCAGGCCCAGGGCCTGGCCGACCCCGAGGCCTTCCACCGTGTCGGCATCTGCGCGGCCGGCGGCAACGAGGCCTTCGCCATGGTCGGCTGGCTGGCGCAACGCACCGGCGGGACGGTGGCCAAGCGGCGCTTCGCGGGCGAGCAGGACATGGACGGCAGCAGCGAGTACGTGGAGTTCATGGAAGGCGGCCATCCCTGCCGCATGATCGCCGTGGCGCGCAACGGCCTGACTCACGGCCTGCGCCGCGCCTTCCTGCCCGACTGGCCGTATTTTGTGATGCTGTTTTCCGGCGCGCCCAAATTCGACGATGCGCTGATGGGCCGCATGATGGCCGCCTGCGAAAACCTGCCGGCCACGCCGGCCTTGCTGGGCATCGCGCCCAATGCCGAAACACACCAGCGCATGCAGGCCATGGCCGCTGAAGCCCACCTGGCCTATGTCGCGGCCAGCATGGCCAGGCCGGACGATTGCAATGCGATCTGGCAGGCCGTGCAGCAGCAGCTCCAGAGCGCCGGCGAGCCGCCCAGCTCGGTGTGGGACGTGCCGCGCATGGCGGCCTGAACAGCACCGGCCGACGCAGGCCGGGACACCCCGATACACTGCGGGGCATGAAAAAAGAAGCCATCGCCCCTTTCTTCGCCACGCTCAAGGCCGCCAACCCCATGCCAGTGACCGAGCTCGAATACACCAGCGTGTTCGAGCTGCTGGCCGCCGTGCTGCTGAGCGCGCAGGCGACCGATGTCAGCGTGAACAAGGCCACGCGCAAGCTTTACCCGGTGGCCAACACGCCGCAGGCCATCCTCGACTTAGGGCTAGAGGGCCTGGAGTCATACATACGCACCATAGGGCTGTACCGCACCAAGGCCAAAAACCTGCTGGCGACCTGCGAGATTCTGGTGAAGCAGCACGGCGGCCAGGTGCCGCGCACGCGCGAGGCGCTGGAAGCCCTGCCCGGCGTGGGCCGCAAGACGGCCAATGTAGTGCTGAACTCGGCCTTCGGCGAGGCGGTGATGGCGGTGGACACGCACATCTTCCGCGTGAGCAACCGCACGGGCCTGGCGCCCGGCAAGAACCCGCTGGAAGTCGAGATGAACCTTCTCAAGCGCGTGCCCACCGATTACCTGGTGGACGCGCACCACTGGCTGATCCTGCACGGGCGCTATGTGTGCCTGGCGCGCAAGCCGCTGTGCTGGCAGTGCGCGGTGGCGCCCTGGTGCGATTTTGAGCCCAAGACGCCGCCGCCTGCGGCTTGAAGGGAACTTGCCTTAACGAGCGAAGGTGCCGTCGGCGCGGATCATCGTCAGATTGACAAAGCGCGAACCCAGATTGCTCTGCTTGCTGTAGGTCAGCGCGAAGCCGCCCAGGTCTTCATTGGTGAAGGTCTCCAGCGTGCTGATGAGCTTGGCGCGGGTGATGGGCGCAGCGGTTTTCTGCAGCGCGCGCACCACCAGCTTGGCGTTGAGGAAACCTTCCATGCTGTTGTAGCTGAACTTCTTGTCGGCCGTGCCCAGGATCACGGTCTGGTATTCCTTCACGACGGCGTTACCGAGTTCGGTGAAGGGGTAAGGCACGACCTGCGAGACGATGGTGCCGGCGGCCGGCTCTTTCAGCTCGGCATGCAGGCCCGAGGAAACGCTGAGCACCATGAACTGCGCGCTCACGCCCTTGGCTTTGTAGGCCTTGATGAAGGCGGCATTGGGCTTGGCCTGCGCGATCAGCATCACGGCCTGCGGCTGGGCGGCGGCGATCACGTCCACCGCCTTGGCCACGTCCACCGTGCCGCGCGGCACCGGGGCCACGGCGGCGGGCGCCGCGCCGCGCTTTTGCATGGCGGCAATCAGCGCGTCCAGGCCCTCCTTGCCGAAGGCGTCGTCCTGGTAGGCGACGGCGATCTTGTTGATGCCTATGGTCCAGGCGTGGTTGACGGCCGCCTCGATCTCGTCGGTGGTGCTGGCGCGCACATGGAACACATTGGGCACATACGGGTCGCGCAGCGACTTGGCGCCGCTGGTGTTGCCGATCTGGGCAATGCCGGCCGCCTGCACGATAGGCACGATCTTGAGCATATTGGCCGTGCCGCGAAAGCCGACCAGGGCCACCGCGTTCTGTTCGATCAGCGCCTTGGTGTTCTCGGCGGTCTTGTCGGGGTTGAAGCCGTCGTCCAGGCTCACGAGCTTGATCTTCTCGCCGCGTATGCCGCCCTTTTTGTTGATGTCGTCAAAGTAGGCATTCATGCCGCGCACATAGTCGGTGGTGAGCGCCGCGCTGGTGCCCGAAAGGTCACCCGAATGGCCCAGGATGATGTCGGCCGAAGCGCCCATGCTGGCGGCGCACAGAAAAAAAGCGGCCAGCACACGGCCGGCCCTTGAAAAATTCACAACTGTCATGAAACGATCCCTAGCCTTGCTGATGAAAAACTTGTTTGTTGTCAATAAAAAACCGGCCGAGGCCGGTTTACCCAGGTGCGCAGTCAAGCCTCAGGCGTCGACCTTGACCTTGGCCTGCTCGGCCACTTGCGCCCATTTCTTCTGCTCGGCCTTGATAAAGGTGGCGAACTTCTCGATGCTGCCGCCGCCGTCCTCGGCGCCGTACTGGTCCATCTTTTCCTGCACGTCGGGCATGGCCAGCACCTTGTTGACGTCCTCATTCATGCGCTGGACCATGGCGTGCGGCATTTTGGATGGGCCCATGAGGCCGTACCACACGGTGGCCTCGAAGCCGGGAAAGCCCGACTCGGCCATGGTGGGCACATTGGGGTGGCCCTTGGCGCGCTTCAGGCGCGTTTGCGCCAGCGCAATGGCCTTGCCGCTTTTGACGTGCGGCGTGGCCGAGGTCATGGTCTCAAAGCAGTAGTTGACCTGCCCGCCTATCAAGTCGACCAGGGCCGGGCCGGAGCCGCGGTAGGGAATGTGCAGCGCGAAAATCTTCGCCTGCAGCTTGAACATCTCCAGCGCAAAGTGCTGGGCCGAGCCGCCGCCGGCCGAGGCGAAGCTGATCTGGCCCGGCTTGGCCTTGCACAGCGCGACCAGGTCCTTGACGGTCTTGGCGGGCTGGTCGGCGTTGCAGATCAGCATATTGGGCGTGACGCCGACCATGCTGATGGGCACGTAGTCGCGCTCGGGGTTGTAGCCCAGCTTAAGGCCCAGCGCCGGCGCCAGCGCGTGGCTGTTGATGTGGGCCATGAGCAGGGTGTTGCCGTCGCCCGGCTGTTTGGCCACATAGTCGGCCGCGATGACGCCGGCCGCGCCGCCCTTGTTTTCAATCACCACCGAGGTGTTCCACATGGTGGAGAGCTTTTGCCCGACCACGCGCGCCAGCGCGTCGGTGCCGCCGCCGGGCGGGAACCCCACGATGATGCGCACCGGGCCGGACGGCAGGGTCTGCGCCTTGAGCATGGGCGACGCCACCAGGGCGGCCGTGGCCGCCGTCGCGCTGATAAAAGTTCTGCGTTGCATGGTTTCCCTCTGATTCAGTAGTAGAACGAAGCGAAGTGACAGTTTGAAGGCGGATGGCGGTGACGGCTCTCAGGCCGCCTTGCGCTGCGGCACCACGGCCGCATGGCTGGAGAAGTGGTCCATGGCGGCCTGCACGCCCGAACCCGCGAGCTTGACACCAGCAAGTTTCAAGCCCATTTCACAGCCCGACAGGGCCGCCATCAGCGTGAGGTCGTTGCAGTCACCCAGGTGGCCTATGCGGAACATGCGGCCCTTGACCTTGCCCAGGCCGGTGCCCAGCGAGCAGTCGAAGCGCTCATAAATGATTTTGCGCACCGCGTCGGCGTCCACGCCTTCGGGTGTCATCACGCCGGTCAGCACCGGCGAATACACGGCCGGGTCGGCGCACTGGATCTGCAGGCCCCAGGCCTTGACCGCCGCGCGCACGCCCACGGCCCAGCGCTGGTGGCGCGCGAACACGGCTTCCAGGCCGTGCTCAAGCAGCATGTCGCAGGCTTCGCTGAGCGCGTACAGCAAGTTGGTGTTAGGGGTGGACGGCCAGTAGCCGGTCTTGTTCATCTCGATGATTTCGTCCCAGGCCCAGAAGGCCTTGGGCAAGGTGGCTTTTTTGCTGGCTTCGAGGGCCTTGGCGGAGACGGCGTTAAAGCTGATGCCGGGCGGCAGCATCAGGCCTTTTTGCGAGCCGCTGATGGTGACGTCCACGCCCCACTCGTCGTGGCGGTAGTCGGCCGAGGCCAGGCCCGAGATCGTGTCGACCAGCAGCAGCGCCGGGTGCTTGGCCGCGTCCATGGCCTTGCGCACGGCGGCGATGTTGCTGGTGACGCCGGTGGAGGTTTCGTTGTGCACCACGCAGACGGCCTTGATGCTGTGCTGGGTGTCGGCCTTCAGGCGCTCTTCAATCAGGGCGGCCTGCACGCCGTGGCGCCAGATATCAGCGCCGGGGTAGCTGATGACCTCGGTCTTCAGGCCCAGGCGCGCGGCCAGCTTTTGCCACAGCGCGGCGAAATGGCCGGTTTCGTACATCAGCACGTGGTCGCCGGGATTCAGGGTGTTGGAGAGCGCCGCTTCCCAGGCGCCTGTGCCCGAAGCCGGGTAAATGATGACGGGTTGTTTGGTCTGGAAGACCTTTTTAATGTCGGCCAGGACTTTCAGGCCCAGCGCCGCGAATTCAGGGCCCCGGTGGTCTATGGTAGGCAGGCTCATGGCCCGCAGGATGCGGTCCGGCACCGGCGAAGGGCCGGGAATCTGCAAAAAATGACGTCCCGTGGGATGAAAGTCAAGCGTCAACATGGCGGTCTGCTCCTGAAGTAAGCCCCTATTTTTTGCATACAAAATTCATTTGTCAAGCAGCCAAAGGGTTACAAATTGATTTGACAGGGGTATTTTTTGCATACAAAATTTCGACATGGCTGCTGAAATCATCCCCATCCCGCGCGCCGCCCTGCATGAACAGGTCGCCCACCGGCTGCGCCAGATGCTGGTGGAAAACCGCATCCAGCCCGGCGCCAAGCTCAATGAGCGCGAACTCAGCGAGGTGCTCAACGTCTCGCGCACGCCGCTGCGCGAGGCCATCAAGATGCTGGCCGCCGAGGGCCTGGTGGAGCTGTTGCCAAACCGCGGCGCGATCGCGGTGGAGCTGACCGAAGCCGACGTGCTCAACACCTTCGAGGTGATGGCGGGGCTGGAAGCGCAATCGGGTGAGCTGGCCGCCGAACGCATCACCGAGGCCGAGCTGGCGGAAATCAAGGCCATGCATTTCGAGATGCTGGCCGCCTACACGCGCCGCGACCTGCCCAATTACTACCGGCTCAATGCCGCCATCCACAGCGCCATCAACGCGGCGGCCAAAAACCCGGTGCTGGCCAGCACCTATGCGCAGGTCAATGCGCGGCTGCAGGCGCTGCGCTTTCGCTCCAACCAGGACGAGGAGAAATGGAAAGCGGCCGTGAAGGAACACGAACTGATGATCGAAGCCCTGCAGGCGCGCGACGGCGCGGCCATGCGCAACGTACTGCTGCGTCACCTGACCAGCAAGCGCGACGTGGTAGTGCAGCAACTGCGCGCCATCAACGCCACAAACGACAAGAGCGGCGCCAAGGTCTGAGGCTGGCCCGGCTCTTCCATCACAGTCTCCCACCCAAAGGCGAAAAGCCGCGATGAACGCTCCCCTCCCCCTCAAGATCGGCCGCGAGGCCGCAGCCCAGGCCTATGACGACGTGGCCCGCGTCAGCAATGAAGTCGCCGGCCGGCTGGCCGCGCGCCTGGCCGCCGAAACCCAGGGCGAGGTGCTGTTCTCGCCGGCGGACCGCGGACGCTATGCCACCGACGCGTCCATCTACCAGGTCACGCCCGTGGGCGTGTTTGTGCCGCGCACCGATGCCGACGTCAAAATCGCGCTGGACATCTGCCGCGACCTGCAAGTGCCCATCGTCCCGCGCGGCGGCGGCACCAGCCAGTGCGGGCAGACGGTGGGCGCGGGCCTGGTCATCGATCACGCCAAATACCTTCGAAACATCCTGGCCGTGGACCCGGGCGAGCGCACGGCCGAAGTCCAGCCCGGCATCGTGCTGGATCACCTGAACGCCTCGCTCAAGCAGCACGGCCTGTGGTACCCGGTGGATGTGTCCACCAGCGCGCAGGCCACGCTGGGCGGCATGGCCGGCAACAACTCCTGCGGCAGCCGCAGCATTGCCTACGGCAACATGGTGCACAACGTACTGGGCGCCAGCGCCTGGCGCTCCGACGGCAGCCTGCTGGAGCTCGGCCGCTATGACAAGGCCGGTGGCGCCGCGCGCGAACTGGGCGACTATGTGAAGGCGCTGTCCGACCAGCTGCGGCCCGAGCTGGAGGCGCACTGGCCCAAGGTGCTGCGCCGCGTGGCCGGCTACAACCTGGACATCTTCAACAACCAAAACGAGAGGCCCTACACGCAAGACGGTTCGGTCAACCTCGCCCACCTGCTGGTGGGCAGCGAAGGCACGCTGGCACTGACACGATCGCTCACGCTGCGCCTGGCCGAACTGCCGCGCACCAAGGTGCTGGGCGTGGTGAACTTCCCGACCTTCTACAAGGCCATGGATACGGCCCAGCACATCGTGAAACTCGGCGGCGACGGTACGCTGAGCGCGGTCGAGCTGGTGGACCGCACGATGATTGAGCTGTCGCTGCAGAACCCGGCCTTTGCGCCCACGGTGCGCACCGCCCTCATCGGCCAGCCCGACGCGATTTTGCTGGTGGAGTTCTCGGGCAACTCCAAGGCCGAGCTGGCGCCCAAGATGCGCCAGCTGGTGGAACTGATGGGCGACCTGGGCCTGCCCGGCTCGGTGGTCGAGATGATGGACGACGCGCCGCAAAAAAACCTCTGGGAAGTGCGCAAGGCAGGCCTGAACATCATGATGAGCCTCAAGGGCGACGGCAAGCCGGTCAGCTTCATTGAGGACTGCGCCGTGCCGCTGGAGCACCTGGCCGAGTACACCGACGCGCTGACGCAGGTCTTCCGCAAATACGGCAGCAAGGGCACCTGGTATGCCCATGCCTCGGTCGGCACGCTGCACGTGCGGCCCATATTGGACATGCGGCGCGAGGGCGGCGCCAAGATGCGCGCGATCGCCGAGGAGGCCTCGGCCCTGGTGCGCCACTACAAGGGCGCCTACAGCGGCGAGCACGGCGACGGCCTGTGCCGCGGCGAGTGGATTGAGTGGCAGTTCGGCCCCAAGATCAACGAGGCTTTTGCGCAGATCAAGAACTACCTGGACCCGCTGAACCTGCTGAGCCCGAATCGCATCATCAACCCGCCCAAGATGGACGACACGCGGCTGATGCGCTTTCCGCCCAGCTACAAGGTGATACCGATCAAGACCGCGTTGGACTGGAGCGCCTGGGACGTGCAGAACGACCCGGTGACCGAGCAGACCAGCGAGCCGGGCACGGGCGGCGACCCGGCCCAGGGTTTTGCCAAGGCCGTGGAGATGTGCAACAACAACGGCCACTGCAGAAAGTTTGATGCCGGCACCATGTGCCCCAGCTACCGCGCGACACGCGACGAAAAACATTTGACGCGCGGACGCGCCAACACCTTGCGCCTGGCACTGTCGGGCCAACTGGATGGCTTGAAAGCGGAAGACGCCTTCACGAGCGAAGCCGTCAAGGAGGCCATGCACTTGTGCGTGGGCTGCAAGGGCTGCAAGCGCGACTGCCCCACCGGCGTGGACATGGCCAAGATGAAGGTGGAGTTTTTGCACCACTACAAGGCCAAACACGGCTACACGCTGAAAGACCGGCTGGTCGCCCACCTGCCCGACTACGCGCACTGGGCCAGCCGCTTCGCGCCGCTGCTCAACCTGCGTGACAAGGTGCCGGGCCTGGCGGCCTGGAGCGAAAAAATCCTGGGCCTGTCGGCGCGCCGCACGCTGCCGCAGTGGCGCAGCAACACCTTCTGGAAGCGCCTGGACGCTTCGGCCGAAGCTGGCGACATCCGCACCGCCAGCCGCGAGGAGGTGCTGGCCGCCGCCAAGCCCGTGGTGCTGTTCGTCGACACCTTCAACGGCTATTTCGAATCGGAAAATGCTTTGGCCGCGCTCACGGTGCTGCAGGCGGCCGGCTACACAGTGCATGTGGCGGCCAAAACCACGGCCGACGGCAAAAGCCTGTGCTGCGGCCGCACCTACCTGGCCGGCGGCATGGTCGACAAAGCCAAGGCCAAGGCGCGCGAGGTGGTGGGGGCCCTGCTGCCCTTTGCCGAACGCGGCATCGCCATCGTCGGCCTGGAGCCCTCCTGCCTGCTGACGCTGCGTGACGAGATGCTGGTGATGGGCCTGGGCGAGGCGGCGCAAACCATCAGCCGCCATGCGCTGCTGCTCGAAGAATTCCTGGCGCGCGAAGCGGCAGGCGGCAAGCTCGAGACGCTCAAAGGCCGGCTCAAGCCCGCGGCCCAGCCCATTCTGTTGCACGGCCATTGCCACCAGAAGGCCTTTGGCGCGGTCAGCCCCATCCTGGACGTGCTGAGGCTGATTCCGGACGCACAGCCCGAGCTGATCGAATCGAGCTGCTGCGGCATGGCCGGCAGCTTCGGCTACGAGGCCGGCCACTACGAGGTCTCCATGCAGATGGCCGAACTGAGCCTGCTGCCGGCGGTGCGCAAACAGCCCGACGCCATCGTGGTGGCCGACGGCACCAGCTGCCGCCACCAGATCAAGGACGGGGCGCAGCGCGAGGCCATCCACGTGGCGGTGCTGCTGGCGCGGCAGTTGCAGGCTTAGGTCCCTGTTCACGAGCGCGGCCCGGGCACTTTCGGGCCGCTTCCCGGCCGCCGCGCAGGAGCATGTCAGAATAGCCCGCAAATTATTCCAACAAGGAGGGCTTTCATGAACCGTTTGTGGACGCGCATCTGCGCGCTGGCTGTCTGTCTGTCCTGCGCCGCCGCCATGGCGCAGACCCTGTCGAAAGAAGAAAGCGAAAAGATCTGGGCCGAGGGCCGTGCCGCCGCCAAGGAAGGGCCGCAGGACATCGCGCTGGCGAGCCAGGCCGTGCTCAAGCTGCCCGCCGGCCGCATCTTTGTGCCGCAGCCCCAGGCGGGCAAGCTGCTCAACGCCATGGGCAACCCCGGCACCGACTCGCGGCTGCAGGGCCTGGTGTTCCCGGCCACGGGCGACAGCTGGTTCATGACGGTGCGCTTCGAGGCGGCCGGCTACGTGAAGGACGACGACGCCAAGGACTGGAACGCGGACGAGCTGCTCAAAAGCTACCGCGAAGGCACTGAGGCCTCGAACGCCGAGCGCAAAAAAATGGGTTTCCCCGAAATGGAGATCGTAGGCTGGGCTGAAAAGCCGGCCTACAACGCCGCCTCCCACCGCCTGGTCTGGGCCATGTCCAGCAAGGACCGCGGCGCACCCGCCGGCGCGGCGCAGGGCGTGAACTACAACACCTATGCGCTGGGCCGCGAAGGTTACTTCAGCATGAACCTGGTGACGGCGCTGGCCGACCTGCCCAAGGACAAGCCCGCGGCGGCGGAGCTGCTGGCGGCCCTGCAGTACGACGAGGGCAAGCGCTACGCCGACTTCAACGCCAAGACCGACAAGGTCGCCGAATACGGCCTGGCCGCGCTGGTGCTGGGCGTGGCCGCGAAAAAACTGGGCTTCTTCGCGGTGATTGCGCTGTTTTTCGCCAAATTCGCGAAGGTGATCGTGCTGGCCTTGGCGGGTTTGGGCACCGTGTTCGTGAAGTACTTCAAGCGCAAGCCGGCCCCTGTGCCTGCGCCTATTCCGGCGGTCAGCCGGGCCGAGCAGGACACCGTGCCTGCCGCGTTCGGCGGCGGCGCAACGGACGTGCCGCCCGCGCCGCCCAAAGCCTGAACCGCGAACCGGCATGGCCAAGCTCCTGCTGCTGCTTTTCACCGGCGCCAAGTTCGGCAAGCTGCTGCTGACCGGCGGCAGCATGCTGGTGTCGGTGTTCGCCTATGCGCTGCTGTTCGGCTGGCGCTATGCGGTGGGTTTTGTGCTGCTGCTGTTCGTGCATGAGATGGGCCACTACCTCGCCGCCCGCCAGCGCGGCCTCAATGTGGGCGCGCCCACCTTCATCCCCTTTGTGGGCGCCTGGGTCGAACTCAAGGACATGCCGCACGACGCGGAAACCGAGGCCTATGTGGGCCTGGGCGGCCCGCTGCTGGGCACGGTGGGTGCGCTGGCCTGCTACTTCCTGGCGCGCGACCAGGACAGCAACTTGCTGCTCGCGATCGCCTATTCCGGCTTCTTCCTGAATCTCTTCAACCTGATCCCGCTGTCGCCGTTTGACGGCGGGCGCATTACCGCGGTGCTGTCGCCGCGCATCTGGCTGCTGGGGGTACCGGTGCTGGTGGCGCTGTTCTTCTGGCGGCCCAGCCCCATGCTGATCCTGATGGCGCTGCTGGCCGCGCCGCAGCTGCTCAAGGCCATACGCTACAAATCGGACAGCGAGGAGGCCCAGACCTACTACGCGGTCAGCGCGGCCACGCGTTTCGAATACGGGTTTTATTACCTGGCGCTGGCGGGTTTCCTGGCCGTGATGACACACGACGTGCATGAAATGCTGCGCGGCGTGGGGGCCGTCCGTTAGGCCCGGGTGGCGGGCGTTTCAGTCCGGCACGAACCTGGCGTTGAAGCGGGCTTCGTCCTCAGCCAGCTCCAGCGTGACCAGCTGGCCCATGCGCATGTCAGCCAGCCGGCAAGCCCCGAACAGGCTGTATTTGCCTTTGAGCTGGTAGCTTTCCATGTCGATCAGCATGTAGGAATGCGGCACAAACACCTGGTGCAGGAAAATCGTTCGATGCCGGTTGCGCGGCGACGGAAAGAGCTTGTAATGCTCGGTGGTGATGCTTTGTGCGGCCATGGTGAAATCAGGAAGCGGGTTGCCCGAAAAGGCACCCTACCCCGACTGTAAGCTCTAGCCCTGCCGATTCCTGTTTTTTTTGAACGCCCTTTTCGCATGGATACCTATGACCGAGCGCCATCCCACCCCTGGTAAAGAAGAAATCGCGCTGCTCGAGCCCTTCGAGCGGCTGGACCTTGGCCAGATCGAAGTCGTGTCCACCGCCGAGCGGGCAGCCCAGGCCCTCAAGGACCTGACCGGCGCCACGGTGCTGGGCTTTGACACCGAGTCCAAACCCACCTTCGCCAAAAATGAGGCCTCGGATGGGCCGCACATCGTGCAGCTCGCGACCCTTCACAAGGCCTGGATCTTCCAGCTCGAAGACGCCGAATGCCGGCGCGCCGTGGGCCTGGTGCTGAGCTCATCCGCCGTGATCAAGGCCGGCTTCGGCCTGGGCGACGACCAGCGCCGCATCATCCGCAAGCTGGGTACGGACCTGCAGGGCGTGCTGGACCTGAACGTCGTCTTTCGCGAGCGTGGCTACCGCAAGGACATGGGCGTGCGCGGCGCCGTGGCCGTGATGTTCAACAAGCGCTTCCTCAAGTCCAAAAAAGCGGCAACCTCCAACTGGGCCAACGAAAAGCTCACGGAGGCGCAAATCATTTACGCGGCCAATGATGCCTATGGAGCGCTGCGGGTGTACCTGGCGCTGGGGCTGGGTTGACGCAAGCAGGCCGGCATCATCGATGCCGCCGCCACCCCTTACATTAATCCCATCAAGGAAATATTCATGAAAAACCCGTTCTTGTTGTCTTCATTGCTGCTGGCCGGCGCCCTGCTCTCCGGCTGTGCCGCGGAACTGCTCAGCAACAGCGAAAAGCTGATCGTCGTCAAAGGCCGCCCTTCCCAGTTGCCCGACGCCACCGAGATTGCCGAAACCGAATGCCAGAAGCGCGGCGGCCGGCATGCCCGCCTGATCACCAAGCCGGCTGAAGGCCAGTACGGCTTTGAGTGCGTGCGCTGAGGCGGCTCTTTTCCCAACCTGTCCGGAGCCGGCGGCTCAGCTGTCCCGCAAGGCCGACCCGGCCCAGTGCAGAAAACCCTGGCCCGCTGCGGTAAAACGCGCGTGCGCGCGCAGCAGTTCGAGCCCTTCGCGCGCCTGCGACCGCAATTCGCTCAAGCGGATTGCGGCGTCGCACCGCGCCGCGGCATCCAGCTGGGGGGCCTGCAGGTAGCGAACCAGCGCCATGACGCAGTGCAGGTGCACATACACCCCCTCGAAGATGCCGACCACCGGGCGCGGGTCGGTGCGCCAGCCGACCGGAAAACGCGCGCCGGTCTGCACGGGCTGCAGCAGCGGAACGGCCTCCTCGACATAGCGCAGCTTCACGTGGCTGTGCTCATGGACCAGGCTCTCCAGGGTACGCAGGGTATTGGACGGGTGTATCCATGCCGCCCCCTGCATGGAGGAGATCGTGAAGCCCTCCATCTGCCAGCCCGGTGGCGGCAGGCGCGGCACCACGACACGCATCATGCAGCGCCAGTCCTCATACTCCTCGGGCCAGGCCGACAGCAGCGCTTGCGCCGCTTCCAAGATAGGTCGGTGGCGGCCCTGGGGGTAGGAGCGTTCGCGCAGGTCGGTTTCCTGTTCGCGTACCGCGCTGCCGCGCTCGGGTGTGCGTGTCTCGTCAAGCGACACCCGCAGGCCCGGCAGATCGTTGCGGACCACGATGTGGGACCGCGGCAGCAGCGCCTCGGGCGCGGCAAGGCAGGAACTCAAGGTCCGGTCGCCCGCGGACGGGCGGCTCAGGTGGATCCACGCGCCCTTGCGCCGGCATAACCAGGCGCCATCGGCATGGCCGGCCGGCAGTTCGATGCTGCCGGCGCAGTCCCAGGTCTCAATGCGGCCGCCGCGTGACATCAACACCCTGCTGCGCGGCGGCATCTCGGTGAAGCCCGGCACATAGTTGGCGACCGATGCGAGCAAGGGCTCGACCGCCGGCAGCGGCGCGCCCGCGATCAGCGCGCGCCCGGTCGAATGCAACCAGCGGCGATACAGCGGCGAGGAGCCGATGGCGATGCGTTCATGCGGCAGCAGGGCCTGCAGGTCAAGCACCGCCTGTTCCCAGCGCTCGCGGTGCGCGGCCAGCGCCGGCGAAGCCCGAACGATGTCGGCCAGAGCCCTGAAGTCGTCCAGGCGGCCTGCGGCGGATTCACAGACCAGTCCGGACGTGATCACGGCGTCCGGCATCAAGGCCATCTCGACAAAATCGGCGCACTGCAGTTCAGGCTTGCTTGCCGGTGGCGGTGGCATTCTCCGGGTCACTGTGGGCATGGCTACCTCGCTGTTGAAGGGAAGATTCGATAAGGCCAAGCGCGGCGTCGAAAAAATGCATCTGGTCCGCGCACAGCACGGACTCGCGCTGCGTGATGCCGTCATTCACATCGCTGCGGCCGGGAAGGAACCCACCGCCGCAGACCTGGCGGTGGCGGCAGCCGGAGCACTTCACCGGAAGTTCGGCGCGCAGGTTGAGCAGCCGCGCGAACAGCGGGTCGCAGGCCAGTGCGGCAATGCCATCCGTGTCGGTGTGGAAACACGTGCCGGCCGAGCCGTCGCCGGCTACACGCAGGTAGTCGGGGTATTCGTAGCTGCCGTCGGTATTGACGACGAACATGTTGTAGCTGTCGTTCACCAGGGCATCGATATGGCCCTGCCCTCCCAGCGCAAGGTGAAGCAGGTTGTTGAAGAGCCGGATCGTGATGCCCGGATCGTCCAGCGCCCACCAGGCGCGAAACAGTTCGGCATACCAGGCGCCGTAGCGCGGCGCCTCGGCATAGGCACGCGACGCCCCCAGCGGCCAGGGAGGGCGGCGCCAGTTGAATTCAATGGGCCACAACACGTCGATCTTGGAAACCGGCAAGCTGCGCACCCAGGCAAGGAACTCCTGCGGAGGCAGCGAAGGATTGGCCACCGCCAGAAAGCCGCCTATCAAACCGCCGTCGCCGCCCGCCAGCATGCGCTCGACGTTGGCCATGACACGCGCATAGGTGCCGCGGCCGCGCTTGTCCACGCGCACGGCATCGTTCAGCTCGCGCGGGCCGTCCAGGCTGACACCCAGCGACACGCGATGTTCGTGAAAAAGGGCCAGCAGTTGCGGCGCGATAGGCTGCACCAGGTTGGTCTGCACCGCGACCTCGAGATTCCAGCCCTGTTCGCGGCGCCGCGCAATCTGCGAAAGCAGTTCGGCAAAACTGGCATCGGGCCAGAGCATGGGTTCACCGCCGTGCAGGACGATGGAGAAAGGCTCGGGCTCACCCCTGGGGTGGTAGTCGCAAATGCGGTCCAGCAGGCGCAAGGCCGTCGGCAATGCCATGCGTGCCGGCATGCGCTCGAAGGTGTGGTCTGCCTGGTTGAACATGTAGCAGTAGCTGCAGTCGATATCGCACACCGCTGTCAGCTTGACGATGGCCGAACGAAACATGGGGATGGGCGAGCAAGAAGCCGGGAGCCGCAACGGGGCGAGCGAAAAATATCCGCGCGCCCCGCGATGGCTAGCCGGCAGTTACCACTTCAGGCCGAACACGATGCTGATTGCCGCCGGATTGAAGCCGGGCCGGCCCGCGAGCTGGGCGATCGCGGTTTCCAGGATGCGGCCTTCGACAACCTTCTGGTTGAGCGAACTTACGTCTCCTTTGAAATTGGACGTCAGGTTACGCGACAAGGTGTGGGCTTCCGCGTTATTCGAGGTGGTAGGCATAGGATTTTTTCCTTGTAGGTTGGTGAGTTGAAAACTTCCACTTCAAGTGACGACTCGGGTGCCCGCGAGACAACCGGACGGAACAAGCCTTGCTTCCAGACGAACGCGGATCAACCTTGCCGTCCCGGCGGATGCTAGCCAGTCCGGGCGGCAAAGAACAGGCCCAAAAGAGCCAGGTTCAGGAAATCCAACAAAGATGTACCGCGCACAGACAATTCGCGCGACCTTCGCAGGCGAACTCGAATACCTTTCAACGTCTTCAAAAGAGTTCGGCAAGCCGTCAGCAAAGTTTTCGAGGAGGCAGAGCGATGCCAGAAAGCGCCACCCAGCAACACCCTCAAATCCCGGTGCCGTATTCCGGTTTCGGCCGCCGGCTGACGGCTTCGATGCCATCCGATACCAGAACAAGGGAGAAAACCATATGGATGAGCGCCTGACGGTTCGCCTGCACAAAATCCTGAGGGCCCCCTGGGCCATTCCGCCGGTGGACTACTACCGCGTGATCGGAACCGTGCACCGAGGGATGGAGTTCGGCTTTCTGGCCATTGCACGCAACGGTGCCTACCTACAGGTCAATGGGTCCGTGGTTCAGCGGCTGAACCGCGGCGACGTCGATGCCGCCATCAGCAGCGCTGAGCACCTGTTCGCCGCCAGGCCCGTGCAAGCCCCTGCCATGGCAAGCCCCATGGCTCCGGTGACGGTCATACGAAAAAAAAGGCGCACACCCCCTGAAGCGGGTTTTGCGCCTTGAGCCCGCCCCGCGATGGCTAGAAGTCCCCGGACGCGCCGTGGGCCAGGCTCTCGAACTTGGTGATGCGGTTGATGAAAGCCAGCTTCACCGTGCCGGTGGGGCCGTTACGCTGCTTGCTGATGATGACCTCTGCCACACCGGGCTCCTTGCAGGCTTCCTTGGTGTAGTACTCGTCGCGGTAGATGAACATGATGATGTCGGCGTCCTGCTCGATGGCGCCGGACTCGCGAAGGTCGCTCATCATGGGGCGCTTGTCGGTGCGCGACTCGACGCCGCGGCTGAGCTGCGACAGCGCGATGACGGGGCACTGCAGTTCCTTGGCCAGCATCTTCAGGCCGCGTGAGATTTCGCCGACGGCGGTGGCGCGGTTCTCTTCGGCCATGCCGCCGGAGACGCTCATGAGCTGCAAGTAGTCGACCACGATCAGGCCCAGCTTGCCGCACTGGCGGGCCAGGCGCCGCGCATTGGCGCGCAGCTCGCTCACGGTCAGGCCCGGTGTTTCGTCGATGTGCAGCGAGACGGTGCGCAGCTTTTCGATCGCTTCGGTCAGGCGCGGCCACTCCTCGTCGGTCAGGGCGCCGGTGCGCAAATGGGTCTGGTCGATACGGCCTATGGAACCGACGATACGCACGGCAAGCTGGGACGCGCCCATTTCCATGGAAAACACCGCCACCGGCAGGCCCTCGTTGAGCGCGACGTGTTCGGCGATGTTGATGGCCAGCGCGGTCTTGCCCATGGAGGGGCGTGCCGCCAGCACGATCAGGTCGCCGGCCTGCAGGCCCGAGGTCATATGGTCAAAGTCCCTGAAACCCGTGGGCACGCCGGTGACGTCCTGCGGGTTTTCGGCCATCTCGGTCACGCGGTCCAGCAGGCTCACGACCAGCGTGTCCATGCTCTGGAAGCCTTCCTTCATGCGCGAGCCCTGCTCGCCGATCTTGAAGATCTTCTGCTCGGCTTCGTCGAGGATGGTCGCGACGTCCTTGCCCTGCGGGTTGAAGGCGTTGGTGGCGATTTCGTCAGAGGCCGACACCAGCTTGCGCAGGATGGAGCGCTCGCGCACGATCTCGGCATAGCGGCGGATATTGGCGGCGCTGGGCACGTATTGCGCGAGCGAATTGAGGTAGCTCAGCCCCCCCACTTCGTCGGCCTTGCCCTGGTTCTGCAGGTATTCGTAGACCGTGATGATGTCGGCCGGCTTGTTCGCGTTGATGAGCGCGCCCACGGCGGCAAAGATCAGCTTGTGCTCGGAGCGGTAGAAGTCCTCGTCGACCAGCAGGTCGCCCACCCGGTCCCAGGCACCGTTGTCGAGCAGCAGGCCGCCCAGGACGCTGGATTCACCCTCGATGGAATGCGGCGGAATGCGCAGCTGGGCGATCTGGCGGTCGGGGCTGTAGCCGGGATCGTCATAGGTGGAAAGTACGGCGGACATGGGTTTCCTTGGGAGAGGGTGAATGGTACGCCGTGGGCGCAAAACACCGCGGGATAAGGCTGTGGATAACCGGGGGAAATCGGGTGGAAATGGACCAGGAGCTTGTGCACAGCCGGGCGACGCGGCCGGCCATGAAAAAAGCCGCTCGGCGAGCGGCTTTTTTGATGAGGAGAAAACGCTTAAGCGGTTTCGCCGTACACGGTCACGGTGATGTCCACAGCCACGTCAGTGTGCAGGGCCACGGTCACAGCATGGTCGCCGACGGTCTTCAGCGGGCCGTTGGGCATGCGGATTTGCGACTTCAGCACGGGGAAACCCTGCTTGGTCAGCTCGGCGGAGATGTCGTGGTTGGTGACGGAGCCGAACAGGCGGCCGTCAACACCGGCTTTTTGCGTGAGCTTGACGGTGGTGCCGCCCAGCTTTTCGCCCTGGGCTTGCATTTCGGCCAGCTTGGCGGCGGCAGCCTTTTCGAGCTCGACGCGCTTGGCTTCGAATTCGGCCTTGTTGGCTTCCGTGGCGCGGCGTGCGCGGCCCGAAGGGATCAGGAAATTGCGTGCATAGCCGTCTTTGACCTTGACGATTTCGCCGAGGTTACCGAGGTTCACGACTTTGTCGAGCAGAATGATTTGCATGGTCGCGCTCCTTACAGGGTACGGTGCTGGTCGCTGTAAGGCAGCATCGCGAGGAAGCGAGCGCGCTTGACGGCGGTGTTGATCTGGCGCTGGAAAATCGCGCGCGTGCCGGTCAGGCGTGCGGGGATGATTTTGCCGTTTTCGGCAACGAAATCGCGCAGGGTGTCGATGTCCTTGTAGTCGATTTCTTCAACGCCAGCGGCTGTGAAGCGGCAAAAACGCTTGCGCTTGAACAGCAGGGATTGGGTATTGCGCTTGGGGCGCTTGTCTTTGTTGAAACGTTTTGGTCCGGCCATGATGGACTCCTTAAATGGGGTTCGGTACTTGCTCTACCTTGTGCAGAGCTTGAATATGGAAAACAACACCTTTGCTGGTGCGCGCATTGATGAGGAAACCGGTGAACCTGAAGGGCTGGCCTAAGGGTGACTTGGCTGATTGCTCAGCCAGCGCTCCGAAGGCAACCGCCCTGACCGTCAACTTGACCTGTCTGGTGACCCCGGCTTCGACGACTTCGGACTCGTGTTCGAGGACGAAATTGGCGGCGGGAATTCCAGCGGGCGTGTAGCGAAGAGGACTTGCCTCGGCGATACAGGCGGTCAGTTCAACGTGGTTCACTGCGGGCTTTTGCTCAATGGCAGCTGCGCGGCAGCGAGGCGTTCAACAGCATGGTGGCAATTAAGCCGCATACTCCTGCTGTTGGGCTTTACGGGCTTCTTCCCTCTCGACGTTGCGCATCATGAGGGATGGGCCGGTTTCGGCCTTTTTCTTGACCACGGTCAGGTGGCGCAGCACGGCATCGTTGAACTTGAACGCGTGTTCGATTTCTTCCATCACGGCCTGGCTGGCTTCGATGTTGATGCAGAGGTAGTGGGCTTTCGCGAGCTTCTGGATCAGGTACACCAGCTGGCGGCGGCCCCAGTCTTCAACACGGTGCACTTTTCCGCCGCCGGCGGTGATCATGCCCTTGTAACGTTCCAGCATGGCTGGGACTTGCTCGCTTTGATCCGGGTGGATCAGCAAGACGATCTCATAGTGACGCATAAACTCTCCTTGTGGTTGATAAAAGCTGCCCCAGCGTCGTTAAGGGTGCAGCAAGGCGAAGCCCAAGAGTATAGCACGACCCCCACGGTCGCTCACTTCGAGTAGCTCCCTGCCCCCCGAGGGGGCCGCCCGCCTGCGGTCTGGCAAAGCCAGTCCCGCGGCTCATGCTGGTAAAGAGATGGGGTCCGGTTTGGCCCATTTTTCGGGGGAAAAGGCCCTGAAACCGCCGAAAAGCCCCCCCCGAATAACCGCTCCGGCCGGGTTTTAGAGGCGTTTTAGATCCGGGTACCGGATGTATTCGACCAGATCCTGGGTTTTTTGGCTGGGTGCCGGGGTGAGCAGGCTCACCAGCACCATCACGGCAAAACCCACGGGCACGCCGAACAGCCCGGCCGAGATCGGGTCTATGCCCCACCACAGCTGCACCGGCGAACTGATGCCGAAGGTGGCGCGCAGCCAGGGCTGGTTGGTGAACATGTAGTAAGACGTCACGCCCAGGCCCGACACCATCCCCAGGATGGCGCCCATGCCGTTGGCGCGCTTCCAGAAGATGCCCAGGCTGAGCGCCGGGAAAAAGGAGGCCGCGGCGAAGGAAAACGCCGCCGACACCAGGAACAGGATGTCCGCCGGCTTTTGCGCCGCCACATAGGCCGCCAGCAAGGCCACGATGAGCAGCAATATCTTGGACACCGTGACCCGGCTCACGGTGGAGGCGTTGGGGTCAATCATCTTGTAATAGAGGTCGTGGCCCAAGGCGTTGGCAATCGTCAGCAGCAGGCCGTCGGCAGTCGACAGCGCGGCGGCCAGCCCGCCGGCCGCCACCAGGCCCGAAATGACATAGGGCAGGCCCGCCAGCTCGGGCGTGAGCAGCACGATGATGTCGCCGCCTATGGTCATTTCATTGAGCTGCAGGATGTTGTCGCGGTTAATGTCGGACACCGACAGCAGGCTGGCGTCCACCCGGCTCCAGGCACCGACCCAGGACGGCAGCTGGTCAAAACGCGTGCCGACCAGCACGGTGAAGATTTCGTACTTCACGAGCACGGCCAGGGCTGGTGCCGTGAAATACAGCAAAAAGATGAAAAACAGCGACCATGTGACCGACTGCCGCGCCTCGCGCACGCTGGGCACGGTGTAGTAGCGCATCAGGATGTGCGGCAAGGCGGCCGTGCCCACCATGAGGCAGAACACCAGGGCCAGGAAGTTGCGGCGCGAGGTGTCGTAGGCCTCCTGCTCCCGGGGCGTGCCCTCGGGGTCGCCCGAGAACTGTGCCGCATGGGCGGGCATGCCGTTGAGCGGCTGGGTCTTGACCTCGGCCGCGGCTTTGGCCGCCGTCCAGGCCTTGACGGCCGCCGCCTCGTCCCTGGGCATGGCGGCCAGGGTCTTGGCCGCCGAGGTGATTTCAGCCACCGAGGCATTGCCGCCCTTGAGCTGCTCCATGCGTTTGGCGGCGGCCAGCTTGTCGGCCGCCAGCGCCTCGGCCGGGTGGGCCAGCTTGCCGGACAACGCCTCGGAGCGCTGCCGGAACAGCTCACGAACCTGCAACTCCTTCGGGTCGGCGGCCAGCTCTTTTTCCTTGGCGCTGACTTTCTCGAGCTGGAAGCCGTACACCAGCTGCGGCACCGGGACACCGGTCTGCTTGACCGACAGCCACACCACCGGGATCAGGTAGGCCACCACCAGGATGATGTACTGGGCCACCTGTGTCCAGGTCACGGCGCGCATGCCGCCCAGGAAGGAACACACCAGGATGCCGCCCAGGCCCAGGAAAATGCCCAGCTCGAAGGCGATGCCGGTCAGGTAGGAGGTGATCAGGCCCACGCCGTAAATCTGCGCGACCAGGTAGGTGAAGGAGCACAGGATGGCCGCCCCCACACCGAGCAGGCGCGGCAGCTTGCCATAGCGCTCCCCCAGGAAGTCGGGAATGGTGAACTGGCCGAACTTGCGCAGGTAAGGTGCCAGCACCAGCGCCACCAGGCAGTAGCCGCCGGTCCAGCCCATGATGAAGGCCAGGCCGCTGTAGCCTGTGAGGTACAGCGTGCCGGCCAGGCCAATGAAAGAAGCGGCCGACATCCAGTCGGCGCCGGTGGCCATGCCGTTGTAGACCGCCGGCACGCGCCGGCCCGCCACATAGTACTCACCGGCGTCGGTGGTGCGGCTCATGATGCCTATGCCCGCGTACAGGCCTATGGTGGCCAGTAAAAAGGCCGTGCCTATCCACAGGCGCGGCAGGCCCATGCGCTCCAGGCCCGCGAGGATAAGCACGAACACCACCAGGCCCACGGTGTACCAGCGGTAGACGCGGTTGAGCTGCGCCTTGAACTGCTGGCTGGACAGCATGACCCCGTCGCGTGAACCGAAAAAGCCGGCCATCTAGTCCCCGTCCGCCACGCCGTGTTCGATGTCGAGCCGGTTCATGTACCAGGCATAAAAGCCGATGATCAGGCAATACACCAGCAAGGCACCCTGCGCGCCCACCCAGAAGCTGAAAGGCCAGCCGAAAAACCGGAAATTCAGCGCGCGCGCGAAGTAGCTGACACCGAAGGTCACGCTGAACCAGAGCAGCAGCAGCAAGGCCGTCACCGCGAGGTTTTTGCGCCAGTAGCGGCGGTGGCTGTCAGCGGGTTGCATGGTCTGCCTCGTTGCTGGCTACCCTGCCCGCCTGCAATGCCGCGGCGTTTTCGCGTTCCAGCTGTGCGGCCACGCGCGGCTCGAAACGGCGCAGGTGGGCGATGACCTTGCGCGCCTTGTCCGGCTCGCCCAGCGCCAGCCAGACCTGCGCGAGCCGGTACCAGCCATAGGGGCCCAGCGGCTGCAGCGCGGTGTTGCGCTCCAGCGCCTGGGCGGCCTCCTGCCAGCGCTGCTGGTGGATACGCACCAGCGCCAGGCCGTACCAGGCCCGGTCCAGCCGCGGGTCCAGCGCCAGCGCGCGTTCGAAGGCAAGGCCGGCCTCCTCGTGGCGCGCCGCCTGCTGCAATACATAGCCCAGGTTGAACCATCCCGCGGCCTGCTGTGGCCAGGCGGCGGTCAGTTGCCGCAGGCTGTCAATCGCCTCCTGCGTGAGCTGCAGCTGCGCCTGCACATGGCCACGGCTGGCCAGGGCGTAAGGGTCGGCAGGCCGCAGGCGCAGCATCCGCGCGAACCTCGGCAAGGCGGCCGCGCGCTTGCCCGCCGCGAGCAGCAGCAAGGCCTGCGCTTTCAACAAGTGGTACTGCAGGGCCGGTGCGAGCGGCAAGCTCATTTGCACAGCGCCACCCCGATTTCCAGGCAGATGCGGACTTTTGTGACGGCCGCCGCAAGCCAGACCAGCGCCAGTACCAGGAAAGCGACCAAGGGCAGGTGGCGGTCCAGCACCACGGGTGGGGAAATCCAGCGCGCAGCCCTCACCCAGGGCCGGCCCAGCAGTTCCAGCAGGCGGTAAAACGGGTTGCCGCCGCGCCCCGCACCCGCCAGCATGCCCAGCACCCATTGGCCGGCCAGCGCGAGCAGCGCAATTTCAGCTAGCAGTTTGGCGGTGGTGGCGACGGCAAGCATGGCTGATGGCAGACAAGAAAGGCAGTGCCCCCGATTGTCATCGGAGGACTTGCCAATTGCTTACCGCGCAGGCGCCGGCCACCGGGGGTTTTCCCTCGGTGGGTGCGACTGTCCTGGCTCAGCCGGCCAGCTGTTTCCAGGTGTCCATCACCGTGTCGGGGTTCAGCGAGATCGAGCCTATGCCCTGCTCCTTGAGCCACAGGGCGAAGTCGGGGTGGTCGCTGGGGCCCTGGCCGCAGATGCCGACGTATTTGTTGGCACGCTTGCAGGCGGCGATGGCCTGGCTCAGCAGCGCCTTGACCGCCGGGTCGCGCTCGTCGAAGTCCTTGGCCAGGATGTCCAGGCCGGAGTCGCGGTCCAGGCCCAGCGTGAGCTGGGTCAAGTCGTTGGAGCCAATCGAGAAGCCGTCGAAGTACTCGAGGAACTGGTCGGCCAGCACCGCATTGCTGGGCACCTCGCACATCATGATGATCTTCAGGCCCTGCTCGCCGCGCTTGAGGCCGTGTTTGGCCAGCAGCTCGGTCACGGCCTTGGCCTGGCCCAGGGTGCGCACAAAGGGCACCATGACCTCGACGTTGGTCAGGCCCATGTCGTTGCGCACGCGCTTGAGCGCCTCGCACTCCATCGCGAAAGCCTCGGCAAAGTCGGGGCTCAGGTAGCGCGCCGCGCCGCGGAAACCCAGCATGGGGTTTTCTTCCTCGGGCTCGTAGCGCGAGCCGCCTATCAGCTTGCGGTACTCGTTGGACTTGAAGTCCGACAGGCGCACGATCACCGGCTTGGGCCAGAAGGCCGCGCCTATGGTGGCGATGCCTTCGGCGACCTTGTCGACGTAAAAAGCGCGCGGCGAGGCATGGCCGCGGGCCACGCTTTCCACGGCTTTTTTCAGGTCGGCGTCGATGTTGGGGTACTCCAGGATGGCCTTGGGGTGCACGCCGATGTTGTTGTTGATGATGAACTCCAGCCGCGCCAGGCCCACGCCGTGGTTGGGCATCTGGCAGAAGTCGAAGGCCAGTTGCGGGTTGCCCACGTTCATCATGACCTTGAGGTTGATGGGCGGCATGGTGCCGCGCTGCACCTCGGTCACCTCGGTTTCGAGCAGGCCGTCATAGATGTTGCCGGTATCGCCTTCGGCGCAGCTCACCGTCACCAGCATGCCGTCTTTCAGCGTCTCGGTCGCGTTGCCGCAGCCGACCACGGCCGGGATGCCCAGCTCGCGCGCGATGATGGCCGCGTGGCAGGTGCGCCCGCCGCGGTTGGTGACGATGGCGCTGGCGCGCTTCATCACCGGTTCCCAGTTCGGGTCGGTCATGTCGGTGACGAGGATGTCGCCGGCCTGCACCTGGTCCATGTCCTTGATGTCGTGCACGATGCGTACCGGGCCGGTGCCGATTTTCTGGCCGATCGCTCTGCCCTCGGCCAATACCGTGCCGGTGCCCTTGAGCTTGTAGCGCTGCTCGGCCTTGCCCTTGGCCTGGCTCTTCACTGTCTCGGGGCGGGCCTGCAGGATGTAGAGCAGGCCGTCGGTGCCGTCCTTGCCCCATTCGATGTCCATGGGACGGCCATAATGCGCCTCGATGATGAGCGCGTAGCGGGCCAGTTGCTCGACATCGTCGTCGGTCAGCGAATAGCGGTTGCGCAGCTCTGTCGGCACGTCGGTGGTCTTGACCAGCTTGCCGCCGGCTTTTTTCTCTTCCGGCGTGGCGAACTCCATCTGCAGCAGCTTGCTGCCCAGGTTGCGGCGGATCACGGCGCGCTTGCCGGCTTTGAGCATGGGCTTGTGCACGTAGAACTCGTCGGGATTGACGGCGCCCTGCACCACGGTTTCACCCAGGCCGTAGCTGGAGGTGATGAAGACCACGTCCTCAAAACCGCTTTCGGTGTCTATGGTGAACATCACGCCGGCCGCGCCCTTGTCGCTGCGCACCATGCGCTGGATGCCTGCGGACAGCGCCACGTCGGAATGGGCGAAACCCTGGTGCACGCGGTAGCTGATGGCGCGGTCGTTGTAGAGCGAGGCGAACACCTCTTTCATCTTGTGCAGCACGTCCTCGATACCGACCACGTTCAAAAAGGTTTCCTGCTGGCCCGCAAACGACGCGTCGGGCAAATCCTCGGCCGTGGCCGAGGAGCGCACCGCAAAACTGGCCTGGGCGTTGCCGGCGCTCAGCACGGCAAAGCTGTCGCGCACGGCTTTTTCGAGGTCGGCCGGGAAAGGCTGGGCTTCGACCAGCGCGCGGATCTTGGCGCCGGCGTCGGCCAGGGCGCGCACGTCGTCGGTGTTGAGCGCGTCCAGCACGCCATTGATTTTTTTGTCCAGCCCGTCATGGGCCAGGAACACGCGGAAAGCGTGGGCCGTGGTGGCGAATCCGGTGGGCACCCGCACGCCCTGGGGGCCGGTGGGCAGTTGCGAGATCATCTCGCCGAGGCTGGCGTTCTTGCCGCCAACGGCCTCGACGTCTGTCATCCTCAGGTTTTCAAACGGTACGACCAGGGCGGTCGCCTCAAACAGCTTGGACATGAAAATACTCCGGGAGGTTTAAAAACCGGGGAATTCGCCATGCGCGGCAGGCAACCTTGTTGTTGTTCTAGGGGGTTGTGGCGGGGCATGGCGTGGCAAACTGGATAATTGGCCCAATTGTAGGGGCCCGCCGCCGTGTGTGCCGCGTCAGGCTTTCACCCAGCTTTCAATCAGCCAAATACCCACCATGTCCCAACGCACCGTATTTTTCATCTCCGACGGCACCGGCATCACCGCGGAAACCTTTGGTAACGCCATCCTGGCCCAGTTTGAATTCAAGCCGCGCCACGTCCGCCTACCCTTTATCGACAGCGTGGACAAGGCCCACCAGGCGATACGGCAGATCAACCACACGGCCGAAGTCGAGGGCAAACGGCCCATTGTCTTCACCACGCTGGTCAACATGGAAATCCTGGCCGTCATCAAAACCCATTGCAACGGCATGCTGCTGGACATGTTCGGCATGTTCGTCGCGCCGCTGGAGGGCGAGCTGGGCATCAAGTCCAACCACCGGGTGGGCCGGTTTTCGGACGCCTCCAAGAGCAAGGAATACGACGACCGCATCGAGGCCATCAATTTTTCGCTGGCGCACGACGACGGCCAGAGCAACCGCGACCTGGAGAACTCGGACGTGATCCTGGTAGGCGTGAGCCGCAGCGGCAAGACGCCGACCTCGCTCTACCTGGCCATGCAGTACGGCCTCAAGGCCTCCAATTACCCGCTGATTCCCGAAGATTTCGAGCGCCGCCAGCTGCCGCCGGCGCTGGTGCCGCACCGCAAGAAGATCTTCGGCCTGACCATCGCGCCGGAGCGCCTGAGCCAGATCCGCAACGAACGCCGGCCCAACTCGAAATACGCGAGCCTGGAGAACTGCCGCGACGAAATCCACGAAGCCGAGGCCATGATGCGGCGCGAAGGCATACGCTGGCTCTCGACCACCACCAAGTCGATCGAAGAGATTTCGACCACCATCCTGCAGGAAATCCGGCCGGAACGGCTCGAATACTAAGCCGGGCGGCCCTGCCCGGCTCTTGCTCGGTTTATGCGCCGGCCTTATTTGCTCAATTCCACCAGCATGCGCGCCAGCAGGTAAAAGCGCGGAACGATGCTGTCGATCTCGGCGTACTCGTTTTCCGTGTGGATTTCACCGCCCACGATGCCGAAACCGTCCAGCGTGGGTGTGCCCACCCCGGCCGACAGGCTGGCGTCGGCCGCGCCGCCGCTGCCTTCCAACGTCAGCTTGCGACCGATTTCGCCGTAAATTGCCTGGGCCTTGGCCGCCAGCACGTCCTGTTTGGCGGTTTGCGGCATGGGCGGCAGGCCGCGGCTCAGGCTGGTCTTGACCTCGGTGTCGGGAATCAGCTTGTTGGCTGACACCCTCGCCAGGTCCTTCTCGATACGGTCAAACTCCTCCGGAACCGCTACCCGCACGTCGGCCTTGGCGCTGGCGGCATCCGGGATCACATTGGTGCGGTCCCCGGCTTTCAGCACCGTGAAATTGATGGTCGTCTGCTTTTCCTTGCTGCCCAGCTTGCCCAGTTGCAGGATCTGGTGCGCCACCTCCATGGCCGCGTTGCGGCCGCTGTCGGGCGCGACACCGGCATGCGCCGACTTGCCCTTGACTTCCACCGTGGCGGTGCCGCTGCCCTTGCGCCAGATCACCAGCCCATCCGCGGGCCGGCCGGGCTCCAGGTTGAGCGTGACGTCGTGCTGCCTGGCCACTTTCTCGATCAGCGCGGTGGTCATGGCTGAGCCGGTTTCCTCGTTGTTGTCGAGCAGAAAGGTGATCTGCGCATAGTCCTTGAAGTTGAGCTGCTGCAATATCTTCAGCGCATACAGGCCCGCGATGATGCCGCCCTTGTTGTCCATCACGCCGGGGCCGTAGCCCCGGTTGCCCTTGATGTAAAACGGCTTGGCCGTCGCCGTGCCCTCCTTGAAGACCGTGTCCATGTGTGCCATCAGCAGAATCTTGGCCTTGCCGGTGCCCGTCAGCGTGGCCACCACATTCAAGCCGCCCTCAGGTGTTGCCTGGAAGGTTTCGATGCGCGCACCGAGTTTTTTCAGCTCATCCATGGAAATTGCGCGCACCTGGGCCAGGCCTTTTTCATAGCCCGAGCCGGAGTCGATATTGACCAGTTTCTCCAGCAAGGCCAGTGCCTCGCCCTTGTAGCTCTCGGCTTTTTCGAGGACCGCCTTGTCGGCCTGTGCCTGCGCGTGTGCGGCGGGAACGGCGACGACTAAGGCCAGCATGAGGGAGCAAGCGGACGCCAGCACGGTGCCCTTGAAGTTAAAACGCATGTAGGTTCTCCTGCCTGGATGGATGTGTATGTTGGATTCTTGATGCACATCCCATGCCAGCGGCGCGGGATGCGAAGAAGGACCATAGCTTGAAGCAGGGGGCAGCGTCGATACGCAGTTCCCGCAGCGCACAGGCCGAAATGAAACCCGCTGTTACTTAGGGCGAACCGGCCTGCGTCCTGCGGTAGCGGCTGGGGTTGGCGCCCGCCGACTTGCGCATCAGGCGCCGCAAGGCCGTCGCGTCCTCATAGCCCACCTGCCCGGCCACCTGTTCTATGCTCATGCGGCTGGACTCGATCAGCATGCGGGCGCGATTGAGCCGCACGCTTTGCACCAGCGCCAGCGTGCTCTGGCCCGTGGCCTCGCGCACACGGCGCGACAGGGTTCGCTGCGACATCGCGAATTCGCCGGCGAGTGCCTCGACGCTGGGTGGCTGCGGCAGGGCCGATTCGATGCGCGCCATCAGCCGGGCCACGAGTTCGTTGCCGTTGGACAGCATGGCCGGCAGCACAAACGGCGCCTGCGCCTGCCGACCGTCTATCAGCAGGATGCGCCCCACCGCGTCGGCCAGCCCCGCGCCGAACCGCGTGCGCAGCAGGTGAAGCATCAAGTCGGTCTGCGCAAAGGCGGCACCCGCCGTGCTCACGGGGCCGTCGGCGCAGACCATGCGGTCGGCATCCACGGTGCAGCGTGGCTCCAGCCGCCGCAGCTCGGCCGCCATCCACCAGGACGTCGTGGCGCGGCGACCGGCCAGCAGGCCTGCCGCCTGCAACAAAAACACCGCCGAGCAGGAAGCCGCGACACGGCCGCCCCGCGCCGCGTGTGCGGCGACGGCCTGGATGGCGCGCTGCGCATCCGCGCCCGCCAGCCCGACCGCGACCGCCTGGGCGTTGTCCAGGCCCAGCCCCGGGATGATCCAGGTCGATGTGTCGGCGCGCCAGCGTTTGGGCAGCGCCGTGGTATCCAAACGCATGCCGCTGCTCAGGGGCACGGCGCCGCCGGAGGGCGACAGCACGCGCCAGCCGGGGCGCGCCAGCTTCAGCCGCGGCGCCAGTCTGGCCGCTGCTTGCAGCACGTCGAGCGTGGCGGCGACGCTGGCCGCGTAAGACCCGGGTAGCACCAGGACGGTGAAATCGCTCATTGACTGAAAAAGCCTTAAAGATGTCTAAACAGACACTCGCAGTTTAGCTGCCCGCCGCGTCCAATGCAGGTTTTCCACCCAAAAAGCACGGCCATGGTCCACTCTCCCTCCCCCGCACAGCGCAGCATGAAAGAGGACGATCCCCTCGAGGATTTCACGGCCCGCACCATCACGCTGGATGGCGTGGCCAAAAAAGTCTACGTGGCCGGTTCGGGCCCGGCCGTGATCGTCATGACCGAAATGCCGGGCATCAGTCCGCAGATCGCGCGTTTCAGCCGCTGGGTACGCGATGCAGGTTTTACCGTTTACATGCCCTCGCTGTTCGGCCGCGACGGCGCTGTGCCCAACGCCGACGAAGGCGCGACGGTTTTCCAGCGTGCCTGCGTCAGCGCCGAGTTCCGCGCACTGCGCGCCAATGAAACCAGCCCGGTGACGCAGTGGCTGATGGCGCTGGCCAGGCTGGCGCACCAGGAATGCGGTGGGCCCGGCGTGGGCGCCATCGGCATGTGCTGGACCGGCAACTTCTCGCTCTCGATGATGCTGGAGCCCGCGGTGCTGGCGCCTGTGCTGTCGCAGCCCTCGCTGCCGCTCAACGACCCGGCCGGCCTGGAGATATCGCCCGCCGACATCCAGGCGGTGCGCCGGCGGCTTGACCAGGAAAAGCTCACGGTGCTGGCCTACCGCTTCGAAGGGGACAAATTTTGCCGGGCCCAGCGCTTTGCGGCCTATGCCGAGGCCCTGGGCGACCGTTTTGTGGGCAGGGTGCTGCCGGACAGCGCCGCCAATACCGAGGTGCCGCCCTTCTTCGCCCGGCATGTGCCCACACCGCACAGCGTGGTGACGGCCCACCTGGTCGATGAGGCGGGCCAGCCCACGCTGGCGGCACGCGATGAGATCCTGGCTTTCTTTGCCGAGCGTCTTAGCCCAACACCGCCACGCCTTTGACCTGCGCAAACACGCGGCTGCCCGGCTGCAATCGCAGCGCCTGGGCCGACTTCTGCGTGATGCGCGCCAGCAGCGCGCTGCCGCCGGCGTCCAGGCCCACCATGAGCTGGCCCGGGCTGTCGGCCGCCAGGCCGGTGACGGTGACCGGGAAGATGTTCTGCACGCTGGTGCCCTCCTGGCGCGCCAGCGTGAGGCTCACGTCGCGCGCCTGGATGCGCACGCGCACGCGCTGGCCGACCAGCAGCGAAGGGTTGAGCAGGCTGATGCGGCCGCCAGGGAACTCGGCATGGCTCATGTGCCAATCGGGCTCGACGGCGCTGACCACGGCGTCCAGCACAGCGGCCGCGGCGTCGCCGTGCGCCATCGGCAGGTCCAGCCGCGTCATCAGCTCCCGCGTGGGGCCCGAAGCCGTGACCCGGCCCGCATCCAGCAGCACCAGGTGGTCGGCCAGCCGGGCGACCTCGTCGGGCGCATGGCTCACATAAAGCACGGGCATGTCGAGCTCGTCATGCAGGCGCTCCAGGTAGGGCAGGATTTCGGCCTTGCGGGCGACATCCAGCGAGGCCAGGGGCTCGTCCATCAACAGCAGGCGCGGGCTGGTGGCCAGCGCCCGTGCGATGGCCACGCGCTGGCGCTCTCCGCCCGACAAGGTGCCGGGCATGCGCTGCATCAGCGCCTGCAGGCCCAATAGTTCGATGGCTTGCCCCAGCGAGACGCGGCGAAGGGCCGGCGGCACGCGGCGCAGGCCGAAGTCCAGGTTGCGGGCCACGTCCAGGTGCTCAAACAGGCTGGCCTCCTGGAACACATAGCCCAAGGAGCGCCGGTGCACCGGCACAAAGATGCCGGCGGCATCGTCCTGCCAGAGCTCGCCGTTGACGGCGAGGTGGCCGCCGCCGGCGCGCTCCAGCCCGGCGATGCAGCGCAGCAGGCTGGTCTTGCCGGAACCCGACGGGCCGAAGATGGCGGTGACGCCGCGCCCCGGCACCGCCAGCGACACGTCGAGCGAAAAGCCGGTGAATGCGCGGCGAAAGGATGCGGTGATGCCGCCTTCCGCAGGGACGGCGGGCTTCATGCGCCCTGCCCTTTGCGCCGGCCCGGCTGCAGGGTATTCAAGGTGTAGAGCGCCAGCAGCACCAGGAAGGAAAACACCAGCAGGCCGCCGGCCAGCCAGTGCGCCTGGCTGTATTCAAGCGCCTCCACATGGTCGTAGATCTGCACCGACATCACGCGCGTCTTGCCGGGGATGTTGCCGCCCATCATGAGCACGATGCCGAACTCGCCGACCGTGTGCGCGAAGCCCATGACGGCGGCCGTCAGGTAGGCGGGCCGGGCCAGCGGCAGCACCACGCTGAAGAAAGTGTCCAACGGCGAGGCCCGCAAGGTGGCGGCGGCCTCCAGCGGCCGCTCGCCCAGGGCTTCAAAAGCGTTTTGCAGCGGCTGGACCACAAAAGGCAGGGAGTACAGGACCGAGCCGACCACCAGGCCGGCAAAGCTGAAAGGCAGCAGGCCCCAGCCCAGCGACTGCGTGATCTGGCCGACCGGCCCGTTCGGGCCCATGAGCACCAGCAGGTAAAAGCCCAGCACCACAGGCGGCAGGACCAGCGGCAAGGCCACCAGCGCGCCCACCGGCCCTTTGAGCCGGGAGCGCGTGCGCGCCAGCCACCAGGCCAGCGGTGTGCCGGCCAGCAGCAGTACCACGGTGGTGGTGGCCGCCAGCCGCAAAGTCAGCGCCAAGGCCTGCAGGCTTGCATCGTCGAGCATGTTTCAACCAGTTTCAGGGCTCGTAGCCGAAGGAGCGGATCACCGCCCTGGCCTTGTCGGTTTTGAGGAAAGCCATCAGCTGCACGGCGGCCTTGCTGTCTTTGGCCTTGGTTAACAGCACCGCGTCCTGGCGGATCGGGCTGTGCAGGTTTTCGGGAACCATCCAGGCTGAACCGGATTTGATCTTGCCGCCTTCGTAGACCTGCGAGAGCGCGATAAAACCGAGTTCGGCATTGCCGGTCGAGACAAAGCTGAAGGCCTGGCCAATGCTTTCGCCCTGCACCAGCCTGGGCTCAAGCGCCGCCTGCAGGCCCAGCTTGTTCATGGTTTCGACCGCCGCGGCCCCGTAAGGCGCCAGCTTGGGCGCGGCGATGGCGATTTTCTTGAAGTCGCCTTTCTTCAGGACTTCGCCGTGCGCATCGACCATGCCGGGCTGCGCCGACCAGAGCACCAGCTTGCCGGTGGCATAGCTGAAGCGGCTGCCGTTCACGGCGGCACCCTCTTTCTCCAACCTGGCGGGTGTTTCATCGTCGGCCGCGAGGAATACCTCGAAGGGCGCACCGTTGCTGATCTGCGCGTAGAACCTGCCGGTGGCACCAAAGGTCAGCACCGCCTTGTGGCCCGTGTCTTTTTCAAAGTCCGCGGCGATCAGCTTCATGGGCGCGGTGAAGTTGGCCGCGACCGCGACCTGGACGTCATCGGCCAGCGCAGCGGCCGAGGCCAGTGCGAAACACAGCGCCGGCAGCCAGCGCAACAGGGTTTTGGACATCAGAAGGCTCCGGAACTGAAAGAGGGAAAGTGATGGGCGAAGCGGCCCTGGCAGCCGGGCCATCCATCCAAGCGCTATTCTATTTTAGAATAGCGCTGCCTGCTCCCGGGCCCTCCATGAAAAAACCCGCCACATCCACCGCACCCTCCTTTGCCAGTGCCTTGGGCCATGAACCGGCCGACAAGCGCATCGACATCCTGCGCCTGGTCGGCGAAAGCGGCTCGATCTCGCAGGCGGCGCGCCAGGCCGACGTCAGCTACAAGGCCGCCTGGCAGGCCATAGACACGCTGAGCAACCTGGCCGGCGTGGCGCTGGTGGAGCGCGCCGTGGGCGGCTCGGGCGGCGGCGGCGCGACGCTGACGCCGGCGGGCCAGAAATTGCTGGCGGTGGCAGGCCTTCTGAATGAAACCCGCAGCCAGGTGCTGGCCGGGTTCAAGTCCAATGAGTTGCTGCTGCCGCGCGCGCTGCCCACGCTCTCCAATATGGGCGTGCGCACCAGCATGCGCAACCAGCTGCCTTGCGAGGTCGACAAGCTGGTGTTGCGGGGCCAGGTGGCACACGTGCATTTAAGGCTGGCCGGCGGCGCCGCGCTGGTCTCGCGGATCACCAAAGCCAGCGCCGAGCTGCTGGGCCTGCAAAAAGGGCTGGCGGTGTTGGCACTGTGCAAGGCCACGGCCGTGGTGGTGAGCGCGCAAAACGCCACACCCTCGAGTGTTCAGAGCCTCAACGGCCAGGCCGTGCGCATCAGCCGCGGCGCCAGCGGCGATGAAGTGTCGCTGCAACTTGAGGGCGGCCTGCAGCTCGTGGGTTTTGCGGCGGCGGGCAGCGGCCTGAAGGCCAAAGGCCTTGTGCAGGCCCTGATCGACGAGTCGGCTGTCGTGATCGCCCTGGCAGCCTAGGTTTTAAACCGGCGCATCAAACAGGTACTGGGACGGCCCAGCCGCCCCACCCGACGGCGCGACCGGGTGCGCGACCACGCCCCACACCTTTTCGATGCACGCGGGCGTGAGCACCTTGGCGGTGGCGCCGCTGCCCACCACCTCCCCTCCCTGCAACACCACACAACGGTCGCTGTAGCGCAGCGCGAGGTTCAGGTCGTGCAGCACGGCCACCACGCCCACACCCTGGGCGGTCGCCCAGGCGCGCACCAGCTGCAGCATGCGGTGCTGGTGCTGGAGGTCGAGCGCGGCGGTGGGTTCGTCCAACAACAGCCAGCGTGTGGACTGGCCCGCCAGGGGCTCCCATACCTGCGCCAGCGCGCGCGCCAGGTGGACACGCGCTTTTTCACCGCCCGAGAGCGTGTTGAGCACGCGGTGCTGCAAATGTTCGACTGCGGTGGCCTGCATGGCCTGCAGCACCACATCAGCTTCGTTCCGGCCCGGATGCCTGCGGTGCGGATAGCGGCCCAGTTCCACCACCTCCCGCACGGTGAACTCGAACGCGACCTGGGTTTCCTGCGCGACGCAGGCGCGTATGCGGGCCAGCTCGGCGGGGGCATGGGCGGACAGCGCCTTGCCGGCCAGGTAGACCTGGCCGCCCGAAGGTTGGCGCTGGCCGGTCAGCAGCGACATCAAGGTGGACTTGCCCGCGCCGTTGGGCCCCAGCACCGCCGTGACCTGGCCCGCGATGAACTGCGCCGAAACCGACTGCAGCAGCGAGCGGCCCGGCACCTCGACGCGCACGCCGGCCACTTCGAGCATGCCGGCCAGCGGCAAAAAGTCGGTCTGGTTGCGCGCGTTCATGAACAGACTCTCATACCCGGCTGCGAAAATGCCGCAGCAGCAACAAAAAGAAGGGCACGCCGACAAAAGCGGTCAGCACGCCCAGCGGCAGTTCGGCCGGCTTGACCATGGTGCGCGCCACGCTGTCCGCCGCCAGCACCAGGGCCGCGCCCAGCAGGGCCGAGCCCGGCAGCACGATGCGGTGGTCAGGCCCGGCCACCAGGCGCACGCAGTGCGGCGCCACCAGGCCGATGAAACCGATGATGCCGGTGGTGGCCGTGACGGCGCCTACCGCCAGCGCCGTCAGCAGCACCGCAAGGCGCTTGACGCGCTCCACCGGCACACCCAGCAGCGCCGCCTGGGCCTCGCCCAGCGCGATGGCATTCAGCGGCCTGGCCAGCGCGATGCCCGAGCCCACGGCCGCCGTCACCACGGACAGCACCAGGGCCACCGCGCTCCAGCGCGCGCCGCCCAGGCTGCCCAGCAGCCAGAACTGGATGTTGCGCAGTTGCTCGTCGGTGGCCAGGAAAGTCAGGTAGCCCAGGCCGGCGCCGGCCAGGGCGTTGATGGCGACGCCTGCGAGCAGCATCAGGCCGACCCGCGTCGCGCCGTCCTGTTGCGACAGTGCATACACCAGCACGGTGACCAGCAGGCTGCCCGTAAAAGCCGCGGCCACCAGCGTCCAGCTGCCCAGCGTGCGCGGCATCTCGGGAAACCACAGGCTGCCCAGCACGATGGTCACTCCGGCGGCCAAGGCCGCGCCGCTGCTGACGCCTATGAGACCGGGGTCGGCCAGCGGATTGCGAAACAAGCCTTGCATCAGCGCGCCGGACATGCCCAGCGCCGCGCCGGCCGCCACGCCCAGCAGCAGCCGCGGCAGGCGTATGTTCATGAAAACCAGGTGTTCGGGCGTGGGCTGGGCACTGCCGCCCAGCATGTCGAGCAGCACGTTCCAGAGTTGCAGCGGGCTGATCGCATAAGCGCCGCGTGCGCTGCCGGCGATAAAACTCAGGGCCAGCAGCAGCACGCCCGCACCCAGCACCAGCGCCGCCGGCCAGCGCCTGTGGTCGCCGTGCAAGGCGGCTTTCATGCGCTGGCCCTGCGCCTGGCGGCGTGCGGGGCCGACTGCACCAGCAGCAGCCGGTTGCCTTCGCAGTCGCTGATGCCCCATTCGCTGCCCCACTCCTGCTCCAGCAGCGCGGGCAGCGCCTGGCCGGGCGCCGATTGCAGGGCCATGTGCCACTGCTCGATGTTGTCCACCAGCAGGCGGCAGGCGAAGTGCTGCGGCGCCATGTCGGCGCGGCGCTGCCAGAGCTGCACCGTGACCGACTCGCGCGTGAGGACGGCAATGACGCCGGGCACGCTGTGCCGCAGGGCAAACCCCCAGCAGTCGCGGTAAAACGCCAGCGCCTGGCGCAAATCGGCACAGTGCAGCACGGCCGGCGTGCGTGCGCAGAGGACTTCGGTCATGGCGGCTTTCCTGGGCTGGTCGTTCATGTGGCGGCTTTCAGGCCGGCCTGGTGCAGCTCGGCCACGGCCTGCGGCAAGCGCGGGCCAAAGCCGATCAGATAGAGCGCGTCCAGCGCCACCAGCGCGCGGCGCTTGTAGGCGGGCGTGAGCTCCAGGCCGGGGCGCTGCCAGAATTTTTCGAGCCCGCCGACGGCCTCGACGCCCTGTGTGGTGGTGACGATCACGTCGGGTGCGGCCGAGACTACCGCTTCGGGCGTCATCGCGCGGTAGCCGGCGAAATTGCTGGCGCTGCCGGCGGTGATCAGGGCGTTGTCCAGGCCCGCGTAGTTCAGCATCGCATGCGCGGCGGTTTTCTCGCCGGCCACCTGCGGCGAACCCGAATGAGAAAGAATAAAGATGGCGCGGGGTTTGCGGCCGCTTTTGCGGGCCACGGTAGCCAGCACCTCGGCCCACTGGGCATCGAGTTTGGCCTGCAGCGCAGCGGCCTGGGCCACGCGGGCCGTGGCCCGCCCCACCGCGGCGACCTTGCGCTGCACTTCAGCCCAGCTGTGGTCGGCCTCCACGAGTTCGACCTTGACGCCAGCGTTGCGGATCTGGTCCATGACCACATGGGGGCCGGCTTCGGTCGTGCCTATCACCGCGTCGGGTTTGAGCGAGAGCAGGCCTTCGGCCGACAGCTGGCGCATGTAGCCGACCTTGGGCGTCTGCAGGGCCGCAGCCGGGTAAAGACTGGTGGTGTCAGTGCCGACGAGTTGCTTTTCAGCGCCCAGCGCGTAGACGATTTCCGTGGTCGCGCCGCTCACCGAGACGATGCGCGGCATCTTCGCCGGCACCAGGGCTTGGGCCTGCGCAGCAGTCGCAGACAGGCCGCAAACGCTGGAGGCGGCGGAAACCACCGGCAGTGAGAAATACCGCAAGGCGTCGCGCCGGCGGAGCAAAGAAGGGGCTGCTGTCATGGGAAGCCTTGTGGGGGAGTGTTTTACTCGGGGAAGTCTTCATGCGATGTTCTGCGCGATGCGCCAGAGCACGCCCGTCGGGTCGGTGAGCACAAAATCGCGCTGGCGCCAGGGCTGGTCTTGCGGCGGCACGGTCCGCACGCCGTAGCGGCCGGCAATGTCCGATTGCTGCAACCGCGCCCACCAGCTTTCGACGTCCTGCACGATCAGGTGCATCATGAAATTGCCGGCGTGCTCGGCCACATAAAAGTTCTGCAGAAAAAAGGCCGTGCCGCCCAGTCGCATATAGGCCAGGGTGTCGTCCGACCAGGGGATCTCAAAGCCCAGTTCCTCATAAAACCGTTTGGACAGCGCGAAATCTTTCGCAGGCACAAAGGCCTTGATCTCCACCGCGCCGAAACCGTTTGCGCCACCGCTCATGCGGCTTCCTTGAGCCTGGGCAGGCGCGCCACGATGTCGCGCCAAGCCTGCAACTCGGGCACGCCGGGCTTGCGCGCGCCAAAAAACATCGCCATCAGTTCGCCCGCGCCGTCGAAGACTTCCACAGAGGTGACCAGTCCCTCGGTCGTGGGCTTCTCGACAATCCAGGCGCTCTTGACCCTGTCTTCGCGCAGGTGCAGGTTAAAGCCCGCGTCCAGCACGTTGATCCATTGCGCGGCCGGGGTGGCCATGGGTTCAATGCGCTTGACCGGCCCGGTGTGGATCTGGATGCAGCCCGGGCTGCCGACGAACACCATGATGGGCGTGCCGTCCATGGAGGCTTCATCGAGCAGCTTGCGCACAATCCCCAGGTCGGCCCTCTGGGTGAAGCGGCCTTCGACCAGGCGAAAGGCCTGCTGGCGCTCCGCGCCGGCCTTGCCGATCAGGCCGAAAAACTCGTGCGTGTCCTTCATTTGGCTCCAGCCTTGGGCCAATGCGGCGGCGTCGATTTCCGAATCGGGCTTGGGCGCCTCTTTGGGCACGGCGGGCGTGAAGGTGCAGGCCTGGCCGGCGTCGCTGAACTGGTTGGCAACATCCCTGAAGGCTTCGCGGTCGGTCTCAGGACGGGCGAACACCTTGTGCACGGCCACGCCGTGCGCGTCAAAAAACTGCAGGCTCTCCGAAGCCGGGTTCTTGGGATCGTTGGCCGGCTCGAAGACGTAAAAACCCGCATGCCAGCGGCTGAAGAAAATGCGCAGGTCGATGTCTTCGCCCAGGGCCAGGCCCATATGGCCTTGCGCGCTGATGTTGCGGTAGACACCGGTTTTTTCGTGCACGGTGGCCTCGTTGCGCGTGAGCGCCATGACCGGCCCGCACAACTCCAGCGCCTGCAAGATCTCGACCCAGGGGCCTTTGAGCGGCATGGCCTTCAGCGAGAAGTCGTGCGTACCCGAATGAGCGGCCACGGCCTGGCCTTCAGTGACGCCTAGGCTCTCTGCGGCGTCCTTGGCGCGCTTGCCGCTGCTGCGCGCGGCGGCAAAGCGCTCGCGCAGTGCAGCAGGAGCTAGGGATGCAGCGCCGGTATCGGCCTGGCTTGCGGCGCCTGGCCGCGTCTGGGTTTGAAGGACTGCGCTCATTGAAGGGTCTCCGGGGTTGTGTGCCAAAGCACGCGATGGGTATCAGAAGGGTCCGCAGGTGAAAGCCCCTGCTGTGGCTGGTCGGGGCCCTGCTGCAACAGGCGCACCCACAGGGGATGCAGGTTGGCGGCAATGGCCCTGAAATTGGGCGGCGTGCCGGCGTGGCGCGACAGCATGAGGAGGTTGTCGATGACTTTTTGGGCCAGCAAGGCGCGCTGTCCTTCGCAGCAGGCCTGGGCATGGCCAGTCATCAGCGCCAGCGTCCCGGCCAGCAGGGCTTGCGCCGGGGGCAAGCCCTGCACGTCGGCTGCAGTGGCGTCGACATCGTTGGCACCATGGTCGGGAAACTGGCTCATGCGCTTTCCTTCTGGCTTGTAAAAGGTTCAGGTCGGTATCAGAAATCGGCGACCAGCGAGACGTTGAAGTACCGGCCCGGCTGGCTATAGGCGTCGCGGAAGGAAGAGTTGGCCGCCACGCCGCGGACATCCGACCAGTTCCAGTACTTCTTGTTCGTCAGGTTGATCAGGCCGGCGTTCAAGCGCAGGGTTTTGCTGAAACGCCACTGGCCGGTCAGGTCCAGCGTGGTCGCGGACGGCACGGCGAACTGGGTGGCCGCCACCGGCACCGCGGGCGGCGAAGCGGCAATGGTCTGCGCGCTGATGTCGTCGAACTTCTTGGCCGAATGGTGGTTCGCATCCAGGCGCACATCCCAGGACGGGGTCTCATACTTCAGGCCGACACTGAGCTTGGCCGGGTCTATGGTGTCCAGCGGCTTGCCGGTGTTTTTCACGGTGCCGCGGGTGTAGCCGTAGGAGAACGGCGTGCTGAGCTTGCCGTCGCCGAACTTGCCCCAGTTCATGTCGCCCTTGATCTCAAAGCCGCTGATGGTCGCGTTGTCGATGTTGATCGACTGGATCACGGCGGGGTTGGCCGGGTTGCCGAAGGCGCCGCTCACGATGGCGCCGTCCTGGATCAGGTCCTTGAAGCGGCCGTAGAACACTGCGGTGTCGAAGCTCAGCGGGTCCAGCCGCGCGCGAACGCCGAATTCGACGTTGCGGCTCTTTTCAGGCTTGAGGTTGGGGTTGGGCACGGTACGGTAGCCGCCGGCGAGGTTCTGGAAGAAGCCGTTGACCTGCCCCGCATTGGGCGCGCGGAAACCGCTGGCGTAATTGCCGAAGAAACTCCACTGCGGCGTGGCGCGGTAGATGACGCCGACCTTGGGCGACACCGCCGAGCCCGACATCGACACGGCCGGCACCGGGAAGCCGGCCTGCGCCGCGTCTATCTTGAAGCTGTCGGCGCGCACGCCCGGCGTCACGCTCCAGTCGCCGAGGATGAATTCATCCTGCACGTAGACGGCGGTGGCGGTTTCCGTGGTGTCGGGGAAGCGCTTGAGCGGGAAGGTTTCACCGGCGGGCGGCACCAGGCCGGTCTGCAGGTTTTCGATTTTTGCGCTGGTGTGGTCCAGGCCGTAGGTGATCTTCTGCGCCGAGTTGGCGCCCGTGCGTATCGTCTTGTCGGCCTGGATGCTGGCCTGCAGCGTGCGTTCGCTGTAGCGCGTGTCGCGCACGCGCTCCTGGGGCAGCGCGGTGCGCCGCTCATAGGTGTAGTCGCTGGACTTCGCATCCTGGTAGCTGAGCACAGTCTGGATGTTGTCAGCCAGCGTGCTGCCCACCTTGTATTTGGCGTCCCAGGTCAGCCGGTCGCGGTCCATCTTGCCGGTCGAATAGGAGTCCAGCACCGTGGCCGAGCGCGCGGTCAGCAGGTTGTAGTCGCTCTTCTTGTCGACGTGCTCGAAGGTGATCACGTGTTTTTGCGAAGCGGTCGGCGTCAGCACGACCTTAGCCAACAGGGAATTGGTCTTGTCGCTTTGCGGGTTGGGCGCCGTACGGGTAAAGCCGGTGCCGCTGTTGTCGCCGCGGTTTTCCAGTTCCTTGCCGCTGCTGGTGGCCACGTTCAGCTGCCAGGCCAGCATCTCGTTGACACGGCCGGCAATCGTGCCGCTCACGGCGGTCTCGCTGTTGTCGCCGCTGTAGCTGATGGACGCGCGGCCGCCCAGCGACTTGCCGTCCCGCAGGTAATCGTCCGGCTCGTAGGTGATGAAGTTGACCAGGCCGGCAATGCCGTCGGAGCCATACAGCGCGGAAGCCGGGCCCTTGACGATTTCGATGCGCTTGATGAGGTCTATGGACACGCTGTCGCGCCCGAAGGAATTGGGGCTGAAGGCATAACTGCGCGGAATGCGTATGCCGTCCACCATCATCAGCACGCGGTTGCCGTCCAGGCCGCGGATGTTGAAGCCGGCATTGCCCTCGCGGCCGGTATCGCCCTGCGCCAGGCCGAAGCGCGCCGGTGCGCGGCGCACGGAGACGTTGGGAATGTTTTTGGCCGCATCGCGGATGTCCCTGATCTGCCCCTGCTCGATGTCGGTGGCATTGATCACGTCTATGGTTTGCGGGATGTCGTCGACCGACTGCTCGCCGCGCGAGCCGCTAACGACGACTTCTTTCAGGGCGGCGACCTGCACCGCGGCGGGAGCCATCGTTTGCGCCTGCGCGGCAAAGCCGGCGCCACAGGCCAGGGCGGTCAGCAAGGAGACTTCGCGCAGCGCGAAGCGGGAGTAAGGATGGATGGAAGTCATGCAAGCCCAAAGTAAGAGGTTTGGAGGGCTTGCTGCGGCAACGCGAATGAGCCTGTCGGCTCCGGTCACTTGTGGCTGGCTCTGGAGAGACCGAAGTATATGCGAATTATTCTCATTCGCAACATTTGGATGCAAAAAATCTGGGAAACATCCGCCCTGGTGCGTCTCCCACTCTGTTGTGGGTCACCATGAAGTCACAAGGAGCGACAAGGATAGCGGCAGGACAGGCCGCATCGTGCCTATCCAATCAATAGCCAATATCAATCGTTTGTCAGTAGTTAAAAGCTATATACTATCGATTCGCCGGCAAGTTTCAGCCTTTTTTCATCACCTATAGGAATCCATCTAGATGTCCCTGATCAATACCCAAGTCCAGCCCTTCAAAACCCAAGCCTTCCTCAATGGCAAGTTCATCGACGTTTCCGACGAATCGCTGAAGGGCAAATGGTCGGTCCTGATCTTCATGCCGGCTGCATTCACTTTCAACTGCCCCACGGAAGTCGAAGATGCCGCCGACAACTACGCCGAATTCCAAAAGGCCGGTGCAGAGGTCTACATCGTGACCACCGACACCCATTTCTCGCACAAGGTCTGGCACGAAACCTCCCCTGCCGTCGGCAAGGCCAAGTTCCCGCTGGTGGGGGACCCGACCCACACGCTGACCAAGGCCTTTGACGTGTTCATCCCCGAAGAAGGCCTGGCACTGCGCGGCACCTTCGTGATCAACCCCGAGGGCGTCATCAAGACCGCCGAAGTGCACTCCAACGAGATCGCACGCGACGTCAAGGAAACCCTGCGCAAGCTGAAGGCAGCCCAATACACGGCAGCCCACCCCGGCCAGGTTTGCCCCGCGAAGTGGAACGAAGGCGCCAAGACCATCGCCCCGTCCATCGATCTGGTCGGCAAGATCTAAGCGCCCTGCTGCCCTCCTGACAAGGCCCGGGGGCCCGGCACATGTGTGCCGTCCCGGGCTTTTTTGTTTCCTTTTGATCCCGTTTTGCCATTGAAAGTGAGTCCCCCATGCTCGACGACGCCACCAAAGCCCAACTGAAAAGCTACCTCGAACGCGCCACGCAACCGATCGAAATCGTTGCCTCGCTCGACGACAGCGAGGCCTCCGGCGAAGTGCTGTCGCTGCTCAAGGACGTTGCCGAGGCGTCGCCGCTGGTCAAGCTGACGGAAAGCCGCGACGACAATCACCGCAAGCCCTCGTTTTCCATCAACCGCCCCAGCGAAAACCACGGCCCGCGTTTTGCCGGCCTGCCCATGGGCCATGAATTCACCTCGCTGATCCTGGCCTTGCTGCAGGTCGGCGGCTACCCGCCCAAGGTCGAGCAAGCCGTGCTGGAACAAATCCGCGCGCTCGATGGCGATTTCGACTTCGAGGTTTATGTCTCGCTGACCTGCCACAACTGCCCCGACGTGGTCCAGGCGCTGAACCTGATGGCGGTGCAGAACCCGCGCATCAAGACCACGATGATCGAGGGCGGCACCTTCCAGGACGAAGTGAAGGAGCGCGAGATCATGGGCGTGCCCACGGTCTTCCTCAACGGCACCATGTTCGGAAACGGCCGCATGAGCCTGGAAGAAATCCTCGCCAAGATTGACACCAGCGGCGTGGAACGTGAAGCCAAGATCATCGACAAAAAGGAAGCTTTTGATGTGCTGATCGTCGGCGGCGGCCCGGCCGGCGCCGCGGCGGCCGTGTACGCCGCGCGTAAGGGGATTCGCACCGGCGTGGCCTCGGAGCGCTTCGGCGGCCAGGTGCTGGACACCATGGGCATCGAGAACTTCATTTCCATCAAGGAAACCGAAGGGCCCAAATTCGCCCACGCCCTGGAAGAGCACGTGCGCAATTACGACGTGGACATCATGAACCTGCAGCGCGCCAAGGCCTTGATCCCGAACAGCGGGCCGGACAAAAACCTGATCGAAGTCCAGCTTGAAAACGGCGCTTCGCTCAGGAGCAAGTCGATTGTGATTTCAACCGGTGCGCGCTGGCGCAACATCAACGTGCCCGGTGAGCACGAGTTCAAGAACAAGGGCGTGGCCTACTGCCCGCACTGCGACGGCCCGCTGTTCAAGGGCAAACGCGTGGCGGTCATAGGCGGCGGCAACTCGGGCGTCGAGGCGGCCATCGACCTTGCGGGCATCGTCGGCCACGTCACGCTGATCGAGTACGACACCGCGCTGCGCGCCGATGCCGTGCTGCAGCGCAAGCTGAACAGCCTGGCGAACGTCACCGTAATCACCAACGCGCAAACCACCGAAATCACCGGCGACCAGAAAGTGGGCGGCCTGGTCTACAAGGACCGCGCCGGCGGCGAGCTGAAAACCGTGGCGCTCGAAGGCGTGTTCATCCAGATCGGCCTGGTGCCCAACACCGACTGGCTCAAGGGAACGGTCGAGCTGTCGAAACACGGCGAAATCATCGTCGACGCCAAGGGCCAGACCTCGGTGCCCGGCGTGTTCGCGGCCGGCGACGTGACGACCGTGCCCTTCAAGCAGATCATCATCGCGGCCGGTGAAGGTGCGAAAGCCGCCCTCAGCGCCTTCGACTACCTGATCCGCAGCCCCATCGCCGCGCAATAAGCTCGCGATCCAGTAAACGTTGAACGCAAAAAGCCGCCCCGACCGGGCGGCTTTTTTTTGCAGCTAGCGAGGAAAATTCGGCAAAAACCGCACGGGCTCTAGCGTCTTTCAAATGAGAATTACTCTCATCGGTGATATAGTTCGCTGCCTCATCTTCCGCTAGCCAGACACCCCAGCAGCCTCTTGCGCTGCCAGGCGCAGCAAGCCAACAACCTGCCCACGCGGCTCCTGAATTTCCGCCACCCGCCGTGGCGCATCGGGCCGTCGTGCGCACGCCAGTTTCCTGGCGTTCCTGCCGGAGTTTTGACTTGCCCAGCTTGCACTTGCCGCGCGCCACACGCCGCCTGGCCCCGTTCACCGTTCTTTCGCTTGCCGCCGCGCTCCAGGGCGCCTATGCCCAGGCCCCAGCCGAAACCACCCTGCGCGAAGTGCAGGTGAGCGCCGAGCCCGAAAAAGAAACCGCCACCGGCCCGGTGACAGGCTATCGCGCCAGAAGAGCCTCTACCGCCACCAAGACCGACACGCTGCTGTCCGAGACGCCGCAAGCCGTCACTGTGGTGACCAGCCAGCAGATCAGCGACCAGGGCGCCAACAACCTGCAGGATGCGCTGGGCTACGCCGCCGGTGTGCGCTCCGATGCTTACGGGCTGGACTCGCGTACCGACTCGGTGCGGGTGCGCGGCAGCAACCCCGACAACTACCTCGACGGCCTGCGCGAGGCCTACGGTTACTACACCAGCCGCACCCGCGCCGATCCCTACACGCTGGAGCGGCTGGAAGTGCTGCGCGGCCCCTCGGGCATGCTGTTCGGCGCGGGCACGGCCGCTGGCGTGATCAACATGGTCAGCAAAAGGCCGCAGGCCGAAGCCCAGCGCGAAGTGGGTGTGCAATATGGCAGCCATGGCCGCAAGCAACTCCAGCTAGACCTGACCGGCCCGCTCACGCAGGACGGGCAGTGGCTGTATCGGCTGGTCGCGCTCAAGCGCAACTCTGACACCCAGGTGGACTATGTACCGGACGACCGCAGCCTGGTCGCACCCTCGCTGACCTGGCGACCCAGCGCCGCGACCTCGTTAACCCTGCAGGCGCTCTGGCAGAAAGACAAAAGCGGCTCGACTTCGCAGTTCTTTCCGTGGGAGGGCACGCTGCTGCCCAACCCCAATGGCCGCCTTCCCACCAGCCGCTTCATTGGCGAGCCCGGCGACTACTACAACTCCGAGCGCAAGGCTGTCGGCTGGCTGTTCGAGCACAAGTTCAACGACAACTGGACAGTGCGCCAAAACTTCCGCGTCTCGCGCAACGAGAACGACAACCGCTACCACTATGGCGATTTCTTCACGGTACCGGGCAGCTGGGGATCGGACCCGGTGGCCAAACGGCGGCTGGGACGCATCAACGACAGTTCGCTGACACGCAACCGCATCACCGCGCTGGACAACCACGCCGAGGGCCATTTCAACACCGGCGCCCTGCAGCACACGTTGCTGCTCGGCGCGGACTTCGCGCGCCACCGCGAGAACGTCTGGTCGGGCGCGACAGTCAGCGAGATAGACGCTTATGCGCCGGTCTACGGCAACCTGCTGGTTCCGGACCGCACCGCACTGCCGCGCACCACCCAGCGCCAGACCGGCCTGTATGTGCAGGACCAGATGAAGTGGGACCACTGGATCGTCACCGCGGGCCTGCGCCACGACAAGGCCGTCGCGGGCGCCGACGGCAGCCCCGAGGAAGAAAGCAAGGCCACGACCAAGCGCCTGGGCCTGATGTACGCCTTCCCCTCGGGCTGGTCGCCTTATGTGAGTTACAGCGAATCGTTCACGCCACAGGCCGCCATCAAGGGACAGATATTCAAGCCGCTGCGCGGCGAGCAATGGGAGCTGGGCCTGAAATACGAACCGACAGGCCGCGCACTGGCTTTCAGCGCGGCGCTCTATGACCTGCGCGAGAAAAACCAGATCGCCTCGCCGCTGCCCGACACCTACACCCAGGTCGGCGCCACCCGCACCAAGGGGCTCGAGCTGGAGCTCAAGGGTCCCGTCACCCCGAACCTGGAACTGGTCGCGCATTACAACTACACCGAGCTGGACAAGCAGCTCGAGGGCCTGCCCAAGCACCAGGCCAGCGCCTGGGCCAAATACCGGTTCGCCATCGCCGGCGTGAACGGCTTCTCGGCCGGCGCCGGCGTGCGCTGGATGGGCTCCTTCAACGACCAGCAGGGCGGCGGCAACGGCCCGCACATCCCCAGCGTCGCCTTGCTGGACCTGATGTTCGCCTACGACACCGGGCAATGGCGCTACGCCGTCAACATCAACAACGCGACCGACAAGACCTATTTCAGCACCTGCCTGGCGCGCGGTGACTGCTGGTATGGCGCGCGGCGCAACGTGGTGGCCAGCGCCACTTACCGCTTCTAGCCCCTCTTAAGGAGAACCACGATGAACAGCCGCAAGGTCAAAACCTGGACCTGGATCCACAAATGGAGCAGCCTGGTCTGCACGGTCTTCATGCTGCTGCTGTGCCTGACCGGGCTGCCTTTGATTTTTCACCATGAGATCGGCCATTTGCTGGGCACCGAAGTGGAGGCGCCCGATCTGCCCAAAGGCACGCCGCGCGCCAGCCTTGACAAGGTGATGCAGGTGGCGCAGGACTTGCACCCGGGCAAGGTGCCCATGTTCGCCTTGCACGAGATCGACGACGACCGTTTCTGGTACGTCACGCTGGGTGACACGCCGACCTCCGAGGTCGGCAACAAAACCGTCGCTGTCGATGCGCGCAGCGCCGCGGTGCTGGCACAGCCGAAGTTCGACGAAGGTTTTATGTACGTCATGTTCAAGCTGCATGTGGACCTGTTCGCCGGGCTGCCCGGCAAGCTGTTCCTGGGATTCATGGGCCTGTTGCTGCTGCTGGCGATTGTTTCGGGTGTGGTGCTGTACGCGCCCTTTATGCGCAAGCTGGACTTCGGCGCCGTGCGGCAAAGCCGGCCGCGCGCCAGGTGGCTGGACCTGCACAACCTGCTGGGGATCGTGACCTTGGTGTGGGCCTTCACCGTGGGCGCCACCGGGATGATCAACACCTGGGCCGACCTGGTGATCAAATACTGGCAGTACGACCAGCTCAGCGCGCTGCTGGCCCCCTACCAGGGACAAAAGCCGCCGGCACGCCTGGCTTCGGTGCAGCAGGCGGCATCGTCGGCCACCGCGCTCGCGCCCGACATGAAGATGGCATTCATTGCCTTTCCGGGCACGACGTTTTCCAGCCCGCACCATTACACGGTGTTCCTGCGCGGCAACGAGCCCTTCAATTCGCGCCTGCTCAAGCCGGTGCTGGTGGATGCGGGCACCAACGCGCTCACCGCCAGCCCGCCGCTGCCCTGGTACCTCACGGCGCTGCTGGTATCGCAGCCGCTGCACTTCGGCGACTACGGCGGCATGCCCATGCAAATCCTCTGGGCGCTGCTGGACATCGCCACCATCGTCGTGCTGGGCAGCGGCCTCTACCTGTGGATCAAGCGCCGCAACCCGGCGGCGGCGAAGCCAGCCACGGCCGCACATGCGCCGGATCCGCACGCCCTCGCCCGCAAGGCGCCGGGCAGTGCCGCATGAGCGCGGCGGCAAACTCTTTCTGGCGCCTTTGGCGCTGGCCGATGGTGCTGGGCCTGCTCAGCACCAGCGGCTTGCTGAGCGCGTTGGTCTCCGATGGCTGGGGCGACTGGTGGGCCTGGCTGAGCCTGGGCCTGCCGGTGGCCGTGATGGCCTGGTGCGCTTGGGTGCCACGCAAGCCGGCCGGGCGCTGAGCGGCAGCGAGACCTTGGCACCCACATGGCGTCGCAAGGGTTGCGGACGACAGTTTCGCGCAAGCGATAAAATACGGCGCTGCTCACGCACGATCTGAAGGCTGAACTGAAGGAGTGCGCGGCGGGCCTCCTGCCCTCTTGCATTGCCCAAACTACTTTTCGTTCTTTCCTTCTTTCTTTTTCTCATGAGCGCCTTTAACACCGAACGCATTATTTCCGTCCACCACTGGACCGATACGCTCTTCAGCTTCACCGCCACGCGCGATCCCGGCTTTCGTTTCGTCAACGGCCAGTTCACCATGATCGGCCTGCCTGTCGACGGCAAACCGCTGATGCGCGCCTACAGCGTGGCCAGCGCCAACCATGAAGACCAGCTGGAGTTTTTCAGCATCAAGGTGGCCAACGGCCCGCTGACCTCGCGGCTGCAACACCTCAAGCCCGGCGACGACATCCTGGTGGGCCGCAAACCTACCGGCACGCTGCTGCTGCAAAACCTGCTGCCCGGCAAGACGCTGTGGCTGCTGGCGACCGGCACCGGCCTGGCGCCCTTCCTCTCGCTGATCAAGGACCCCGACACCTACGAGCGCTTTGAGCGCGTGGTGCTGGTGCACGGCTGCCGCACCAGCGCCGAGCTGGCCTACCGCGGGCTGATCGAGCACGAGTTGCACGAGCATGAGTTCCTGGGTGAACTGGTGCGCGGCCGGCTGATGTATTACCCGACCGTGACGCGCGAGCGTTTTCGCAACGAGGGCCGCATCACCGAACTCATGCAGTCCGGCAAGATTTACAGCGACCTCGGCTTGCCGGCGATTTCGGCGGACAGTGACCGCCTGATGCTGTGCGGCAGCCCCGACATGCTGCGCGACATCAAGGCCATGCTGGAAGCGCAGGGCCTGGAAGAAGGCAATATGCAGCACGCCGGCCACTTCGTGGTGGAGCGCGCCTTCGCCGAGCGCTGAGCGCCGGTCCCGCAGCAATACGAACGGTTCTCACAATCAAACGCAAGCAGACCGCGCCAGCAGGGGGAATGCTTGAGTTGCGGCCTGCGGCCAGTGACAATGGGCGATCCGCACTACAACGATAAGGAATTCCCATGAAAGGCGACGCAAAAGTCATCGCTCATCTGCAGGCGCAGCTCAAGAATGAACTGACGGCCATCAACCAGTACTTTCTGCATTACCGCATGTACAAGCACTGGGGCCTGGACAAGCTGGCCAAGAAGGAATACGAGGAGTCCATCGGCGAAATGAAACACGCCGACAAGCTGATGGACCGCATCTTCATGCTCGACGGCCTGCCCAACCTGCAGGACCTGGGCAAGCTGCTGATTGGCGAGGATGTGCTGGAAGCCCTGAACTGCGACCTCAAAGCCGAAACCGGCGCGCAGGCAACCATCAAGGACGGCATCGCCCACTGCGAAAGCGTGCGCGACTATGTCTCGCGCGACCTGCTGCAGGAAATCCTGGACGACACCGAAGAACACATCGATTTCCTGGAAACCCAGATCGAGCTGGTCGCCAAGGTTGGCATACAGAACTACCTGCAAAGCCAGATGGGCGAGATCAGCTAAGCCCTGGCGGCAATCCGGCACCTTCGGTGCAGCTCAACAAAATACGGGGCCCATGGGCCCCGTTGTCGTTTCGGCAGCTTTTGCCGCCCTCTCAGTCCCGCGCGCTCCCCGCTTTGACATGGGCTTTGGGAGACCCTGTTTCGCATTTTTGCGACAAAACAAGTCTTGCGGGACTCGGTTTTTCAGCATTTGGAAACAAGATATTACGAATCATTATCATTTGGGATAAACTTCGAGCGAACTTTCGAGCCAGCCAACTCGCGTCCCTTTTCGGTGATTTCGGGCCAGCCAAGCTTTTTCCTGAACCCGGTCCACCTGCCACAGGCCGGACCCTGCTTGGAGGCCATCTTGGCACACCCGTCCGCTCGCGCCGCAAAAACTGCGCGCAATAAAAAAATCCGCAACGCCGGTACCAACAGCTTCGCTCCTCTCGCCGCACCTGCGGTTTCTGCCCCGTCTTCCGATAAAGCCCTGTTGCCGCTGGGCGCGCTGATGCTGGCTGTCTCGGTGTCCGGATGGGCGCAAAGCGCCGCCCCGGCGCCCGCCGCCGCAAGCACCACGACTTCCACGCAGGCCGAGGGCAAAACCCTGGCGCCCGTCACGGTCACGGGCACGCGCGACCGCGAGAACCAAACCTACCAGAGCGGCATCACCAGCGTCGGCAAAATGCCCGTGGCGGCCAAGGACATCCCCCAATCGCTGACGGTCGTCAATGAAAAGCTGATGCACGACCAGGGCAAGGACAGCTTCAAGAGCGCCCTGGAAAACGTCATCGGCATCACGTTTGAAGCCGGCGAAGGCGGCCGGGTCGGCGACAACATCCGCCTGCGCGGCTTCAGCGCGGCGGGCGACATTTACCTGGACGGCATGCGCGACATCGCGCAGTACAACCGCGACAACTTCAACACCGAGCGCGTGGAAGTCCTGCGCGGCGCGGCCTCCATGCTGTTCGGCCGCGGTTCCACCGGCGGTGTGATCAACCAGGTCAGCAAGCAGGCGCGCCTGATCACCGAACACGAGGTGAACGCCACCGTCGGCACCAAGGGCTACCAGCGCTACCAGGGCGACTTCAACTTCAAGCTGGACGACGATGCGGCCTTGCGTATCAACGCCATGGCCACCGACGGCGACGGCCGCGGCGACAACACCGGCGCCTCCACCCACCGCCGCGGCCTGGCGCTGGACTACCGCTTCGGCATCGGCACGGCCAATGAATTTGAAATCAGCTACTACCACCTGCACTACAACGACAAGCCCGACTGGGGTTTTGCGTGGCTCAACGACCGCCCGGCTCCAGGCCCCACCAACAAATACTGGTACGGCCTGGACAGCGATTTCCAGAATGACAAGGCCGATGCCGTCACGCTGTCGCACACCCACCGCTGGGCCGACGGCAGCAGCCTGAAAACCACGCTGCGCGACGGCTACTACTCGCGCGCCATGTGGGCCACGCAGTCGAGCTTCGCAACAGGCACGACCATTTTCAACCTTAACGGCAACACCGTGGTCAACCGGCGCACCAACGCCAAGTCGGGGCAGGAGCACCACACTTTCCTGCAAACCGACTACCTGACGACCACGAATTGGTTTGGTCGCAAGAACAGCCTCCTGGTCGGCGCCGAATACGCGGTGGAAAACTCCAGCCGCTCGACCTACCCTTCGCTCATCGCCACCAAACCGAGCACCACCGCGGGCAACCCCAGCAGCGCCGGCATCTCGGGCAACCTCGTCGAGCGCCTGGCGACCGACTTCAAGGCCACCACCCTGGGCCTCTACATGCAGGACACGATCGACCTGACACCGTACTGGAAACTGGTGGGCGGCTTGCGCCTCGACCGTTTCCAGGGAGACTTCAACCGATCCGGCAATGCAGCGCCCAACAACACCCCGCTTTCGCGCTCGGACAGCCTGCTGAGCAAGCGCCTGGGCCTGATGTACCAGCCGACCGAAGAGGTCAGCTACTACGCGGCCTATGGCACCTCGTTCAATACCTCGGGCGACCTGTATCAGTTCGATCCGCAATCGGCCAATACCCCGCCCGAGAGCAGCCGCAACTATGAGATCGGCGTCAAATGGGAACTCTACGGCGGCGATCTGTCGCTGCGCACGGCGCTGGCACGCACCGAGAAATACAACGAGCGCAACACGGATATCGACACCGCCAACAACTCCTACCTGCTGTCCGGCAAACGCCATACCGATGCCCTCGAATTCGAAATCGCTGGCCGCATCACGCCGCAGTGGGATGTTTTTGCGGGCATCGGCTTCCTCAAGGCAAGGATCGACAAATCGGGCTCCAATGCCGCGGGCCTTGCCGAAGTCGGGCAAAACCCGGGCCTGAGCCCCAGCCGCCAGGCGACCTTGTTTACCACCTACCGCATTGGCGACAAATGGCGGATAGGTGGCGGCTTCACCGCCGTGAGCCAGAACAAGCCGGCCAACAGCGTGACCAGCACCAATCGCGCACCGGGCTACGTCAAGGCCGACGCGCTGGTGGAATACCGCATCAGCGAAGGCAACACCGTCAAGCTGAACATCGACAACATCTTCGACAAGGTCTACTACAACACGCTGTACCGCGGTTTCGCCGCGCCCGGCGACGCGCGAAGCGTGCGCGTGACGCTGACCAGCAAGTTCTGATTCGACGAAGAGAATTTTTTCAAGATCTTGGGCACCTGGGGGATACTCCGGGTGCCTTTTTTCATTTCAGCGATCTTTCCGGAGATTCCTCCATGCTGCTTCGCATTCACCAAGCCCTCCAGCCCGGCGAACTCGCGCAGGTCCGCGAGCTGATCCTGGGTGCCGACTGGGCCGACGGCCGCATCACCGCCGGCAGCCAGAGCGGCACCGTCAAGAACAACCTGCAACTGCCCGAAGAATTGCCGGCCGCCCAGCAGGCGCGCCACATCGTGTCGGTGGCCTTGGCCCGCAACCCCATGTTCGTCACCGGGGCGCTGCCCAAATCGGTCTACCCGCCGCTGTTCAACCGTTACGGAGGCGATGCCAACAACTTCGGCAACCACATCGACAATGCCGTGCGTACGCATGCGGCCACGGCGCGCCATGTGCGCACCGACATTTCCTGCACGCTGTTCCTGAGCGACCCGGCCAGCTATGACGGCGGCGAGCTGGTGGTGCAGGACACCTACGGCGAGCAGCGCATCAAATTCGATGCCGGCGACCTGGTCATGTACCCGGGCACCTCCGTGCACCGCGTGGAGCCGGTCACGCGCGGCGAACGGCTGGCCTGTTTTTTCTGGATCGAAAGCATGGTCCGCTCCGATGCCCAGCGCCGGCTGTTGTACGAGATGGACATGGCCATCACCTCGCTGCGCCAGAAAGACCTGGGACGCGCAGCCCAGGGTGCCGCCGAGAGCCCGGAGGTGGTGCGGCTGACCGGCTGCTATCACAACCTGCTGCGCATGTGGGCTGAGGTCTGAAATCCGTCCGGGCATCGCCCCTCGCGCTGGAGGTCTTTGGGGGCCGGAGAACGCAGCCGTGCGCGCGACCCGGAAACTACAAAATTCATAGCATCCAAGGCTTACCAGGTGTTGCCTAGCGGGATTTCCGGGCTGCACAATTGACGGTGGATGGCTTACCGGCGGCAGCCCGGTACCGAAATAACGCCCTCAAGATTGCAAATGCGACAGATTCGCATTTATAATCCGTACACCGATTGAATCAATCCCCAGCCAAGCTACTCCATGATTGTTTGCGTCTGCCGCCGTATCTCCGACCGCGAAATCGTCCGCCATGCCCGCGCGGGCCTGGGCTTTGACGAGATCCAGTTCGAACTCGGCGTGGCCACCCAGTGCGGCCAATGCGAGGGCTGCGCCCGTGACGTGGTGGCGCAGTGCAGCAACAGCTGCCCGACCGCCAACATCAAGCTCGCCACCCACACACAGGAAGGCAGCCCATGGAACATCTTGCAACACTCACCCCAAGCCTGATCGCGGCGCTTCCCGCCAGCCTGGTCCTGGTGCTAGCTTCCACGTGGTGGATCTTCCGCCGCTGATTCTGCTCAAACACCGATAGAACCGGGCCACGACACACTCGCGGTCCTTCGCCTACCCACCATTTCCCGATGACCGCCACTTTCTCCACCGCCCCGCGCCCGCCCGCGCCGCGCCAGCCCCTGAGCCGGAATGCCGTGATCGCCCTGGTCGTGGTCGGCCTGCACATCGGCTTCATCTGGGCACTGCAAAGCGGCCTGCTGATGCGCGCCGCGGAAATCGTGGTGCCCGCTGAAATCCTGACGCAATTCATCAACCCGCCTGCGCCCAAGGTGGAGCCCGTGCCCCCCACGCCACCCACCCCGGCTGTGCAGAAAAAGCCCGTCGCAAAAGCCCCCGTGCAACCGGCCCCTCAACCCCTGGCCATTCCCGACCCGGCGCCCTCCCCGAATGCCCCGACGGGCGTGGTCACGCCGCCGCTGCCGCCCGCGCCTGTGGCCGTCGCACCCGCAGCGCCGCCGGGGCCCCCAGTTGTGCAATTGCCTTCCAGCGACGCCGACTATCTGCAGAACCCGACGCCGGTTTACCCCACCTTGAGCCGGCGCATGGGCGAGCAAGGCAAGGTGACCCACAAGGTATGGATAGGCGTCGACGGAAAAGCCCAGCGCGCCGAACTCGTCACGTCGAGCGGTTATCCCCGCCTGGACAAAGCGGCCTACGACGCCGTCATGAGCTGGCGCTATGTGCCCGGCAAACGAAACGGCGTTCCCGAAGCCATGCCTTTTAATGTTCCCATCAACTGGACATTAAAAGACTGAGCGAAATCTTTTTGAACCTTGGAGTATTGATTCATGAATTCCCAATTCGGCCTTGCCAACGTCTGGAGCCAGGGCGATATCGTCACCAAATCAGTGGCGGTGCTGCTGCTGGTGATGTCGCTGGCCTCGTGGATGGTCATCATCATCAAGTCGCTGGACCTCATCAAGTACAAAAAGATCGCCCGCGCGGCCGAAGACTTCTGGCATAGCGAGGACTTCGCGGCCGGCCTGACCAAGCTCGGCGGCGACCCGACCAATCCCTTCCGCCAACTGGCACTGGAAGGCCGCGAAGCCACCCTGCACCACCGCAACACCAAGGCGCACCTGCATGACGCCCTGGACGTGAGCGACTGGGTCACGCGCACGCTGCGCAACACCATCGACGAGTTCACCGGCAAGCTGCAGTCCGGCCTGGCCATCCTGGCCTCCGTCGGCTCCACCGCGCCCTTCGTCGGCCTGTTCGGCACCGTGTGGGGCATCTACCATGCACTGCTGTCCATAGGCGCGGCCGGCCAGGCGACCATCGACAAGGTGGCCGGCCCCATCGGCGAGTCGCTGATCATGACGGCCCTGGGCCTGGCCGTGGCCATTCCCGCCGTGCTGGGCTACAACGCGCTGGTGCGCGGCAACAAGGGCGTGCTGCAAAAGCTCAACCGCTTCGCGCACGACCTGCATGCCTATTTCGTGACAGGCGCCCGCGTCAGCGCCGGCGGCCAGGCCAACGTCGTGGCCATGAAAAAGGCCTGAGCATCCATCCAGACAGCCCCCGCGACCTGAGACGCGGGGCTCCCTATTCAGCGACCGAGAAGCACCATGGCCTTTGGAACCCAAGACGACAGCGATGACGTGATGAACGAGATCAACATGACACCCATGGTGGACATCATGCTGGTGCTGCTCATCATCTTCATCATCACGGTCCCCGTGATGAAACATTCCGTCAACATCGACCTGCCGCGCGCCTCCAACGAAGCGCAGAACATCAAGCCGGAAACGGTTCGCCTGAGCGTGGATGCCGAAGGCAGCTATTTCCTCAACGAAACCAAAATCACCGATGAACAGCTGGGCACCCAGCTCAAGGCCGCGGCGGCCCAGAACCCGCAACCCGAGTTGCACATCCGCGGCGACAAGTCGGTTCGCTACGAGCGCGTGGCGCAGGCCATGGCAGCCGCGCAGCAGGCAGGCCTGCGCAAGATCGGCTTTATCACCGAACCCAAGAACTGATCAGAGCCGATCAGGGCCCGTCCCCGCTAAACCGCACGGCGGGCCCTTTCCCTTGACACAAAAAGAAAACACTTCGCAGCCCAAACTCGCTTGACTTTTAAATGAGAATGGTTATCATTAACTCAACGAAACCCAAACAGGTTTAAACCATGTCCATCGCATTGCCCCCCTCCAACACCTTGAGCCTTCCTGCCCGCGCCCCCGTGCACACAGAGACCGCTTCGGGCGGCCAGGGCAGTCCTGCGGCCACGGTCAGCAGCACGGAAATCCTGCGCGGACAAAAGGCCGTGGAAATCAACCACAACGGCGCCACCTACCGGCTGCAAGCCACGCGCCTGGGCAAACTGATCCTGACCAAATAAGGTCGTACACGATTTTCAGCACAGTTTTTTCAGCAAGAGTTTCATCGTGGGGCGATCCGGGGCTACCAAGCTCCCAAGGTCGTTTTTAGCCAGCCATAGACTCCCCGGAGTTGTTTAGCCAGGCTTTTTTTTCCTCGATATCAGGCTCACACCCACAAAAAAGCCGACCCTGTGGTCGGCTTTTTCATGCCCCCTGGCAAGCGGGATTCAGAGCCCAATGGCAGCCATGCCTGCGCGCGCGATCTGCGCATCTTCACTGGATTTCACCCCGCTCACGCCCACGGCACCAATGCACTGGCCGTCCTTCATGATGGGGACGCCGCCTTCCAGCATGCCATGGAGGTAAGGTGCCGACAGGAAAGACATGCGGCCGCCGTTGATGACGTCCTCGTAGATCTTGCTGTCGCGGCGGCCCATGGCGGCGGTGTTGGCCTTGGCGGGCGCAAGGTGCGAGGAAATCGGCGGCGCACCGTCCAGGCGCTGCAGGTGCAGCAGGTGGCCGCCGTCGTCAACGATGGCGATGGTCACGGCCCAGTTGTTCTTGAGGGCTTCCGCCTCGGCGGCCGCGGCGATGGTTTTAACGTCTGCGAATTCAAGCACTGCTTTTGATTTCATGGTCTTCAGGATTTTCCGTTGATGGCAAAGACACCGAGCATACGCAAATTCGAGGCCGTCCTTCAGACCCATTGCCGCCAAATTAGCTTATAGAACCCTTACAAAAAGTAGGGAGTGCGGACTGGAAAAACGGCAATGCACCCTAAAATAATCTTGCCCGCATTTGCTGGCGCCCTGGAGACGACTCTCATGACTGACAATGTTCAAACCCTCGACTATGGCGTTGCCACAAGCGTCGAGCAACGCAACAAGGTCCTGCGCAACACCTATTGGTTGCTGGCCCTGAGCCTGCTGCCCACCGTGCTGGGCGCCTGGCTGGGCGTGGCGACCGGTATCACCCGTTCGCTGACAGGCGGACTGGGCCTGATCGTGTTCCTGGGCGGTGCATTCGGTTTTATCTTTGCCATTGAGAAGACCAAGAATTCAGCCGCCGGCGTGCCCGTGCTGCTGGGCTTTACCTTCTTCATGGGCCTGATGCTCTCTCGCCTGATTGCCATGGTGCTGGGCTTCAGCAATGGATCCTCCCTGGTGATGACGGCTTTTGCCGGCACGGCCGGCGTGATGTTCGTGATGGCCAGCCTGGCCACCGTCATCAAGCGCGACCTGAGCGGCATGAGCAAATGGCTTTTTGCCGGCGCCCTGGTCATCATGGTGGCGGCCATCATCAACGTGTTTGTCGGCTCCACCATGATGATGGCGGTGATCAGCACCCTGGCCATCGCGGTGTTCAGCGCCTACCTGCTGTATGACCTGAAACAGGTGATCGACGGCGGCGAAACCAACTACATCAGCGCTACCCTGGCCATTTACCTGGACCTGTTCAATATCTTCCAGAGCCTGCTGGCCCTGCTGGGGATTTTCGGCGGCGAAAGAGACTGAGTTTTTGCCACGTGCAAAAAAAGGAGCCTCCTGGGCTCCTTTTTTTATGCCCGCTCGAATACCGCAATGGACTCCACATGCGCCGTATGCGGAAACATGTTGACCACGCCGGCCGCCGTGCAGCGCCAGGCGCCGCTGGCCACCAGCACACCCGCATCGCGCGCCAGGGTGGCCGGGTTGCAGCTCACGTAGACGATACGCCTGGGCGGCATCCAGCCGTCCAGGGCCAGGCTTTGCTGGTGCTCGCCGTCGTCGCAGGGAACGCCGCTCGCGATCTGCTGCTGCAGGGCCGCCAGGGACTTGAACAACTCAAACGCCCCTTCGCGCGGCGGGTCCACCAGCCATTTGTCGGCCGCGCCGTCCTTGACCAGCATGGCCGGGGTCATTTCAAACAGGTTGCGCGCCACAAACCGGGTCGGGGCCAAGGCCCGGCGGACGGCAGACGCTGCCCGGTTTCTTTCAAAGTTTTCACGGGACCGGGCCACCAGCACCTCGCTGCCCTCGATGCCCAGCACCTCCCGGGCGCGTGTGGCCAGCGGCAACGTAAAGTTGCCCAGGCCGCAAAACCAGTCAATCACCCGCTCATCCGGTTGCACGGCCAGCAGGCGCAGGGCTCGCGACACCAGCGCCTGGTTGATCTGCGGATTGACCTGGGTGAAGTCGGTCGGCTTGAAAGGCATGGTGATGCCGAACTCGGGCAGGCCGTAACTCAGCTGCTGGACCGCATCGTCAAGCAGCTTCACCGTCTCCAGACCGCCGGGCTGCAACCACCACTGCAGGCCCGGGCGGGCCGCGGCAAAGGTGCGCAAGCGCGCCAGGTCGCCCGCGCTGAGCGGTTCCATATGGCGCAGCACCATGGCGGTCACGTCGTCGCCGCACGCCAGTTCGATCTGCGGCAGGGTTTCTTTCGCGTCCATGCCGCCGATCAGCTCACGCAGCGGCACCAGCATGTCGCTGACATGGCGGGGCAGCACATGGCACTCGACCATGTCAGCCACGTAGCTACTTTTGCGCTCATGGAAACCTACCAGCACCGTTCCTTTTTTGCGCACATAGCGCACCGACAGCCGCGCGCGGTAGCGGTAGCCCCAGGTCGGCCCTTCAATCGGGCGCAGCAGGTTGTCCGCCCCAAGCTTGCCGATGTGCCGGAGGTTGTCTTCCAGGACACGCTGCTTCACAGCCACCTGCGCGCCCGCGTGCAGGTGCTGCATCTTGCAGCCGCCGCAGGCGCCGGTGTGCATGCCGAAATGCGGGCAGGCCGGGCGCACGCGCTGGGATGATTCGCGGTGGATGGCCATCACCACGGCTTTTTCAAAGCTGTTCTTCTTGCGGTAGACGTTGGCCGTCACCTGCTCGAAAGGCAATGCCCCCTCGATGAACACCACCTTGCCGTCGGCCCTGTGGGCGATGCCCTGGGCGTCGATGTCGAGCGACTCGACCTCCAGCAGGTCAGGCGGATAGTCCGCAGCAGCGGCGGGCTTGGCGATAGGGCTTTCTTCTGTCATGCGCCAATTGTCTCAGGCTGCGCTACCATTTTCCGGGGCATTCAAAGGAATCAGGCATGGAAGTTCGCATCTGCATCGACGTTGATGATATGGAGCGCGCCGTCGCGTTCTACACCCAGGGACTGGGGCTGCGGGTCGGCCGCCGTTTCAAGAGCGATTTTGTGGAAATCCTGGGCGCCGGCAGCCCCATAGACCTGCTCTTCAACGCGCCGGGCACCCGGCCCGTCAGCGGCAGCGAAGGCGTGCGTAGTTACAGCCGGCACTGGACGCCGGTTCACCTGGATTTTGTGGTGGAAGACATCGATGCCGCCGTGGCACGGCTGCAGCGCTACGGCGCGGTGCTGGAGATGCCGGTGGCCGACCGCGCCTGGGGACGCATCGCCGGGCTGGCCGACCCTTTCGGCCACGGTCTGGACCTGCTGGAGTTCAAGGGCCGCGGCTACGACGAGATCGTGGATCCTCACTGAGAGGCCCCAACGGTGGGCAAAGAAAAAGGAGCCGGGCGGCCGCCGGGCTCCTTTTGCCGAGAGGCAGCGCGCTTATTTGGCGGGCAGGTATTTGGCCGGGTCCACCGGTTTGCCCTGGCGGCGAATCTCAAAATGCAGTTTCACGCGATCCGCGTCGCTGTTGCCCATTTCGGCGATCTTCTGGCCCTTTTTGACGTTCTGGTCCTCCTTCACCAGCAGCGTCTGGTTGTGCGCATAGGCCGTGAGGAAGGTGTTGTTGTGCTTGAGGATGACCAGGTTGCCGTAGCCGCGCAAGCCGGCGCCCGCGTACACCACACGCCCGTCGGCGGAGGCCACGACCGCATCGCCGGCCTTGCCGGAAATGTCCAGGCCCTTGTTTTTGGCTTCGTCGAAGCCCGCCACCATGGGGCCCTGCGCCGGCCAAATCCAGGCGATGTCTTCATCCCCCCCCGTCGTGGCCGGTGCCGGGCTGGCACTGGCGGGCGCGGATGCGGGTTTGGCGGCGCTGGCGGCCTGCGCCGGCGCCGTGCTGGACGCCGGGGCCGAACCCGGCGACACCGGACGGGTCACGACCAGGGGATTCTCATTGGTCGGCGGCACGACGCGCAGCACCTGCCCCACTTCAATGATGTTGGGGTTTTCAAGGTTGTTCCAGCGCACGATGTCGCGCCAGTTCTGGCCGTTCTCCAGGCCGATGCGGATCATGGTGTCGCCGGGCTTGACCGTGTAGTAGCCGGGTTTGCCGGCGTTCTCAAAGCCGGGCAGCTGCTTGACGCTGCCGGGATCCACCACGCCCGGCGCTGGGCGCGCCCCGAAGGTTCCGCGGTCTTCCACCGGTGCGTTGGTGGGGGAACGCGAAGCGCAACCTGCCATGAGCAGCACGGCTGCAAGCATGCAGGACAAGCCCAGCCTGCCAGACATGGAGCGGGTGGCTGGCAGAGTGGCTACCCTGTTCGACCTTACGGTTTGATTCATTGTTTCTTTCGTCTTCAATCTTGGCTGACTTGCCTGAGCCAATGGCCCCATTTGGGCCCATTGGGCGCGTCTGGTTTATCGGACTTATCTCATGATGCCGGTCCGCGCCTCTATGGGCGCCCGGCCTTAGCTTGTCCCCGATTTTAAAGGCACAAAGTGAACGGCTTCCAGCAAGGTCTGCCGCACGCCCTGGGGAGTTTTGTCCAGCACCACCAGCGCTTGCGCAGCGCCGGCGGTTTGCATGGGCGCCACCAGGCGGCCACCCACGGCCAGTTGGTCTATCCAGGCCGCAGGGATGGCTTCACCGCCCGCCGCCGCGATGATGGCCGCATAAGGCGCGCCTTTGGCGTAGCCCATCATGCCATCCCCAAAGAGCAGGTGCAGATTGGGCAGGCGTAAAGTCCGCAGGTTCTCCCTGGCTTTGTCATGCAGGCCGCGCAGCCGCTCCATGCTGTAGACCTCCGTGGCCAGGTGGCTGAGCACCGCGGCCTGGTAGCCGCAGCCGGTGCCGATCTCCAGCACCCTGCCCAGTTTTCCCGAGCCACCCGCCGCCCCGTGGCGCAGCAGCTCAAGCATGCGGGCCACCACATTCGGCTTGGAGATGGTCTGGCCCAGGCCTATCGGCAGGCTTGTGTCTTCGTAAGCCTGGTTGACAAGCGCGGAGTCGACAAAGCGGTGGCGCTCCACCAGGCCCATGGCGGCCAGTACCTGCGCATCGCTGACGCCCTGCGCCGCGAGCTTGGCCACCATGCGCGCGCGCACAGCCTGCGAGTCCAGGCCAACACCGCCCGGCCGCGCGGGAGAGACACCGGCTGCGGCCTTCTTCGCCACGTTGGCGCCCGCAGGCACCGCGGGTCGGGCATTGGCCGCGCCCAATCGGGTTGCCGATGGGACACCTGCATCGGGCTTGAGGCGCACCGGAAAGGACGGGCGCGGCGCGCCTTCCGGCGCCTTGGAGGCGGGCTTGGCTGCCGCGGGATTAAAAGGCGGCTTGAGGCTGGGTTTCATCCGTCGGGCTTTCAGCGCGTCTCAGTCAGCCTGGCGGCGGTCTGAGCCCAGTAAGGCAGGCGCTCATGGTCGGTCAGGTCCACCTGCAGCGGCGTGATGGAGACAAACTTCTGGCTGGTCGCGTAGAAGTCAGTGCCCTCACCGGCTTCCTTCGCGGGCCCCGCGCCGCCTATCCAGTACATGGTTTCGCCGCGCGGGCTGGTCTGCATGATGACGCGCTCGGCCGCGTGGCGGCGCCCCAGGCGGCACACCTTCACGCCACGAATCTCGTCGTCGGGCAGGTTGGGAATATTCACGTTGAGCAACCACGGCGGCACCGTGGGCTCCGCGCCCTCGGCCACATTTTCCAGCGAAGGGATCAGCTGCCGCACCAGCTCGGCCGCGCGCATGGCCGCGACATCGATGTGGGCCCAGCCTTTTTCAGTCTGCGAAAAAGCAATGGATGGGATGCCGAACAAATAGCCCTCCATGGCCGCACCCACCGTGCCGGAGTAAATCGTGTCGTCGCCCATATTGGCGCCATTGTTGATGCCGGACACCACCAGGTCGGGCCGGTAGCCCAGCAGCCCGGTCAGCGCGATGTGGACGCAGTCGGCGGGCGTGCCGTTGATGTAGCGAAAGCCGTTGGCCGCCGTCTGCACGTACATCGGCGAGTGCAGGGTCAGCGCGTTGGATTTGGCGCTGTTGTTCTGCTCGGGCGCCACCACCTCGACATCCGCAACGGTTTTAAGCGCTTCGTAGAGGGCGATGATGCCGGAAGCCTGGTAACCGTCGTCGTTGCAGATGAGAATTTTCATGGGGTGATTTTACGGTCACGGCCGTGACAGCCCGGACCTCTTTGGGACTGGCGAGCGCCCCTGCTTTGCCTATGATGCAGTCAAGGCGCCGCCCTGCGCGTTTTCCGCTCCTTCAAGCGTACCGCCGCCTTCTGCCCCTCACCTCATCGGAGACATCTCATGCAAGCCTGGCTTTGTGAAAATCCCACCGGCGTAGACGCCCTGACCTGGAAAGAGCTGCCCACGCCGCAACCCAAGGCCGGCGAAGTCCTGATTGAAATCAAGGCGGCCAGCCTGAACTTCCCCGACCTGCTGATCGTGCAGAACAAATACCAGATCAAGCCGCCCCTGCCCTTTGTGCCGGGCTCCGAGTACGCCGGCGTCGTCCAGGCCTTGGGGGAAGGCGTCAAGCACCTCCAGGTGGGGCAGAACGTCGCCTGCCTCTCGGGCACCGGCGGCTTCGGCACGCACACCGTCGCGCCGGCAGCCCTGTGCATGCCGCTGCCTCCGGGCTTTTCTTATGTGGACGCCGCAGCCTTCATCATGATTTACGCCACCTCCTGGCATGCCCTGATGGACCGCGCACAGCTCAAGGCGAGTGAAACCGTGCTGGTGCTGGGCGCCGCGGGCGGCGTGGGCACCGCCGCCATCCAGATTGCCAAGGCCGCCGGCGCGCGTGTGATCGCGGCCGCCTCCACCGATGAGAAATGCGCACTCTGCACCTCCATAGGCGCGGATGCCACCATCAACTACAGCAGCAAGAACCTGCGCGATGAAATCAAGGCCCTGACCGAGGGCAAGGGGCCCGATGTGATCTACGACCCCGTGGGCGGCGACTTTGCCGAACCGGCCTTCCGCTCCATCGCCTGGCGCGGCCGCTACCTGGTCGTCGGCTTCGCCTCGGGCCCCATCCCCGCCCTGCCGCTGAACCTGACGCTGCTCAAGGGCGCCTCCATCGTGGGAGTGTTCTGGGGCGACTTTGCCAAACGCGAGCCCAAGGCCAATGCCGCCATGATGGCCGAATTGGCGGGATGGTACGCACAGGGCAAGATCAAGCCGGTGATAGACCGCACCATGCCCATGGCCGAGCTCAAGGCCGCCTATGCCCACATGGGCTCGCGCGGCGTCAAGGGCAAGCTGGTCATGGTCAACTGACTGTTAAAACGCTGCGGCAGCCCGGAAAACGCCGCTTGCACGCTAGTTATTGGTCACGCCCTTGACGCTGCAGGCAGCCTTGACGATGCGCGCATTGGGATCATCGTCACTGTCCTTGAAGATCATCGGGCGTATATCGTCCCCGGCATAGGTGGTGATCCGAAAAGGCTCACCGCGAAAATCCGGCTGGGCATAAAAAGCCGCCTTCACATAACGCGCGATTTGCTGGGTGCAGTCGATCTGCACCTCGGTCACCACCGAACGGAACTGGAGGGCCTCGCCGGCGGGGGCCCACTGCGTCGCACGGTTGATGCGCACCGGAATGAGCCGCAGGTCATCCTTGACCTCGATGGCGGCCACGTTGACCTGGACGTAGTGGCTCGCGGGATTGGCGGGATCCCCGGTGATGGTCAGCCAGGTATCGGCCGCGGCATGCACGCCGGCCGCCCCCAGCGCCGCAGCCAGAAAAACGGCCGGCAAGCGGATCAAGCACTTTCTGGCCGAGGGGAAATGACCCAATGTCTGAAGCAAGGCGTTCCTGTCCTGAAAGACGGCTCTCCGGAAATTGTGAGAAAACCGGGTGGGAGGGGCTGAAGTGGCGGGCACACAGCTTGAAACAGCTGCCAGCATCTGTATCTTGCCGCACACAGTCGGGATCCGCGTTTCGAATTGTGACCGCGGCAAACCCAAGAAAAAATCCCGCGTACCAAGCGGCACGCGGGATTTCAGATACTGGGGTGGCTGATGGGGCTCGAACCCACGACAACAGGAATCACAATCCTGGACTCTACCAACTGAGCTACAGCCACCGGAGCCCTGCATTATAGCGGCAAAGATGCCGCTTCTTTATTGGGTCACGACTTCTTCTGCATTTGCCTTGGCCGGGACAGGCTTGGGAACCAGGATTTCCGCCTTGAAACGGTCTTTCAGGCTGTTGTAATACGCCAGGCTTTCCGCCGACGTCCACCACTGCGCATACTGGTCGCGCTGCTGTTTGGCGACGGCTTCAACCGGCGCATCGCGGGGAACCACCTTCTCGACCTTGACGATGGCGTAGCCCTGGCTTCCCAGGTCGACGCCCGCAAAAGCCGGCAGGGCGGCGGCATCGGCGCGCAGCGCAGCATCGATCACCGGGATGGGCAGCTTCTGCGTCTGTTCGCGGGACACCACGACCGGCGCGGCCAGGCCCGTCGCCGATGCGGGAGCGGCCTTCCAGGCGGCCAGTTTGGCCACGCCTTCCTTGCGAGCCTCTTCGGCGGCGCGTTGGGCCAGCCAGCGCTGGCGCACCGTGTCCTTGACTTCGGCCAGCGGACGGGTGTGCGCGGGTGTGTATTGCACGATGCGGCCCGACGCCAGCTGGCTGGGCCCCACTTCAACGGCTTCGGTGTTGCGTTTTTTCTCGATCGCGTCCGGGGCAAACAAGGCGTTGAGGAATTTGGCGTTCGCCAACACGCCGGTTGCGCCAACCTGAGGCTGGCGTGTCACATTCGCCGCCGACTTGATCTCCAGCTTCAGCTTGTCAGCCGCCGGCTTGAGGCTCTCGGCCTGCTCGTATACCGCGTTGGTAAAGATATCGGCGGATTCAGCGAACTTCTTCTGCGCTTCCTGCTTTTTCATGGCGGCCTCAAGTTCAGGGCGCAGCTCTTCAAAGCTGCGTTGCTTGAGGTCCGTCAGCTTGATGATGTGGTAACCAAATTCGGACTCGACGACGTCGCTGATCTCGCCTTTTTTCATGGAAAAAACGGCATCTTCAAAAGGCTTGACCATGGAGTTGCGCCCGAAGAAGTCCAGGTCGCCGCCTTTGGCTGCGGAGCCGGGGTCTTGTGAATTCTTGCGTGCCACGTCGGCAAAGCTGTCGGGAGATTTTTTGACCAGGGCCAACAGCTCCTGCGCTTTCGCCTTGGCTTTTTCACGGTCGGCCGCGGGGGCGGACTTCGGGGATGCGATCAGGATGTGGCTGGCTCGCCGCTCGCCCTCAAAGCGCGGGAGATTCTGTTCGTAATAGGTTTTCAGGTCGGCCGGGTTGACGGCGATGCCCTTGCCCACACCGTCCATGTCCAGCAGCACATATTCAATGCTCGCCTGCTCAGGCGCCTGGAAGAGTTTTTCGTTGGCCTTGTAATACTGCTCCAGGTCGGCGTCCGTCGGGTTCAGCTTGGCGACAAAGTCGGCGGCATTGAAGCGGGCCAGCTGGATTTCGCGCTTTTCGAAGTAGGCGTTCAGCGAAATGTCGGCAGCCGAACTGGAAGCAAAACCGCTGGCACCCACGCCCGCCAGCACCTGGCGGTTCGACAGGTCGGCGCGCACATTGGCTTCGAACATCTCCGGGCTCAGGCCCTGGGCCCCCAGCAGCTGGCGATAACGCTCCATGTCGAGGCTGCCGTCCGGGCGGCGCAAGGAAGCGATCTCGGGGCTTTGCTGCAACTCGCGCGCCAGGCGCTCGTTGCTCGTCGTGAGCTTGAATTTCTCTGCCGCCGCGGCGACAACACGTTCGCGCACCAGCCGCTCCAGGGAAGCGTAACGCGCCTCGGGCGAGTCGAGCAGCTTGGGGTCCAGGTTGGGCATGGAATTGCGGAGCTGGTCCATTTCACGCTGGTGCGCGCGGTCCCATTCCGGCTGGGTGATGTTCTTGCCGTCCACCTTGGCCACTGTCGCGCTCTGGTCCTTGGAGCGGTTGTAGCCGTCGAGGCCGAACAACACAAAGGACGGAAGAATCAGCAAAAACAGCAGCACCATGACGATTTTGGTGTGCTTGCGAACGAAATCAAACATCTCGAATTTCCTGTACGACTGCTAACGGACTAGCGGGGCCCACCAACAAAAAAGGCGAACCTCGTTCGCCTTTTTCCTCGTGGGTGGTGGGTGCTGACGGGCTCGAACCGCCGACCTACGCCGTGTAAGGGCGCTGCTCTACCAACTGAGCTAAGCACCCCACGTCAAACGTTCTTGTCAGTTCAAAGCATCCTTGAGCGCTT